>FWPU01000021.1_pt1 | contig 532240 bp, 442 predicted proteins | sample 2228361 | NCBI WGS metagenome assembly FWPU01 (sample SAMEA103939777, study PRJEB20133) | metagenome | reverse complement strand
ACGTCGACTCCTCTCCCTCGCCCTGGCTAGGGCGAGGGAGAGGATGAAAGGTGAGGGAGTGGGTCGAACGTCGATCCACGACGCAACCCACCCTCACCCGGCGCTGCGCGCCGGCCTCTCCCCGCCAGGGAGAGGCGTTTCTTTGTTGCTTCGTTGGAAACAGTCGGCCCCTTTCTGCCCGGTCACTCGACCGAGGAAACCCCTCTCCGCCCCTTTGGGGGCGGAGAGGGTGAGGGTGAGGGTGAGATAGGTTGCTGAACCATCGCACTGCGACGCACCGCGTCGCCCCTACATGCCGTGCACGCAGCCGCGTGCGTTGTACCAGCGAACATCGGCGCCAGCCGGCGTACCAGTCGTAGGGGCGGTTCGCGAACCGCCCCTACAACATGTCTTGGTAACCGTTGCGTTGCGAGACCGGTACGCGCGACCGTGCCGGGGCACGGCGGCGCCGTGGTCCTCCAATTCAATGACGTGCCCCGTACAACATGGGCGCCGTGCCCCAGGGCGTGTTGTTCGGGGACACCGAACATCCGGGCAGGCACAAGGTCGACCTGGATCCGTAGCGTTGCCGCATGGTTCAGGCGGCCGTGGTGGTTGCAAGACTTCGCGCGTTGTGAATATCAGCACCGGCAAAGCGGGAGGGGCTTTCGATGCGTCAAACGAAAATGTGGGTGGTGGCTGCCTGGTGTTTTGTGCTGATGCCGCTGCGTGCTGCTGCGGATGCTTGCGGGGTTGCTTGTATCGAAACGGACACCTGGCGGCTTCGCGGCCAGGCGCAATATCAAACGCGCCTGGAGGGAGTCAGCACGTTTCCGCTCGACCGTTACGGCACGGCGCTCGACCGGAACTTCTTCTTTCTACCGGTGTTGCGTGCTGGAGTCGCGGCCGAAACCCTGGACACCGCAACGCGTCCCTACGTGCTTCAATTCGAATACGAGCACGATCTGGTCACGGGCGTGGAAGACGGCGCCCCTGCCGACCGTCTCGGCGCCGAGTTGCCCTTTGGCCGAAAGAGCCATGCGGAACTGCGACGCCTGTTCCTGCGGGCCACGATTCCATCCGCGTACTTGGTCGTCGGCGGGGGGTACACGATGAGCCATTGGGGGCTTGGCTTGTTGGCCAACGACGGGGCGCATGGGTGGACGAAAAGCAACGCATACTTTGGCGACCCTCGCAGCGGCGACCGGGTGCTGCGCGCAACCGTGGGAACGACGCCGCTCACGAAAGCGAACGTCGTGTTCCGCCTGGCGTACGACGAGGTCGAGGGAGACGATCCGCTGCTGCGGCACGACAGCGCGCAGCAGTACATCGGCAGTGTGCTTGCTGGGTACGGGCTCGCCCATTCCGCAGGCCTCTACGTGGTATACCGCACCCAAGATGCGCGAGTACGCCGTGGCTTCGATGTGGTGGTGTACGATGTGTTTGCCCGCACGGGAAAGAAACTTGGCTGGTACGGCGAAGTGTCGCTGGCTGGCGAAGCGGCCGTGATCCACGGCAGCACGACGCTCGGCCCCACAGTGGACTTCCCAAAGCACGACATTTTGCAAGTGGGAGCTACGCTCCAAGCGCGCTTGGACCGCATAACCCACGGCCTCGCCCTGGATTTCCTGTACGCATCGGGAGACGAGAACTTCGATGACCGTGAGCAGAATGCGTTCAAGGTAGATCCCAACTACGAGTTCGGTTTGTTGCTGTACCGTGTAGTACTTGCTGCGCAGACGGGTCGGGCAGTGGTGACCGCTGCGGACCCGACATTGGTGGGGCGCCCGGTTCCCGACTTGGACCGGGTTCCCACTCGAGGTGCTCCGAGCAACACGATCGCTCTGTTTCCGCGTGCGTGGTGGCAGGCGTGGAGGTCGCTCGTGCTTTACGGCGGCCCGCTGTTTGCGTGGAGCGAGGTGGATGTTGCGGATGCCTTGAATACGCGCCTGTCTGGCGGAGAGCCGCACAATGCGCTCGGGGGGCGCCCTGGGCAGTACTACGGAACCGAACTTGATCTCGGCATGCGGTACTTCGGCACGGTCGCGGGATTGAACTTCCAACTCGGGGCCGAAGGCGCGGTGCTGTTTCCAGGAAACGCTTTTCGGCGCTTGCAAGGCGGCACCATGAGCGAAGTGTTTTTAGGCCGGATGTTGGTGGAAGTTCGCTTGTGAGGGAGGCGATACCATGGATAGGGCACGAGGGTTCCAGGCTTCGCTTGCGTGGCTAGTGCTGCTCGGCACCGGTGCAGCGGCACTCTTTGCCACCGGGTGTTCGCTTTCCGAATCGGAAGGTGTGGGCACAGCGCAACCGGCGCGCACCACGGTGAAAATGGATTTTTTCCACAAACCGCTTCCGGAAATTCCGTTGCCCAACGATGTCGCGACGGTCGTCGACTTCACGTCGCCAACGGGACGCCGAATCAACGCATCGATGGTGGCGCCGACAGGGTTCGAGCGGCTGACGCGCGAGAAGATCGACGAGCTCGACGGATGGGGCGTGTTCCAGCCAATCACGATTCCCTTCACCGGCCCGTTGGATGTGCAGTCGATTCTGGACGGACATCGTGACCCGTTTTACGAGACCGAAAACGATGTCGTCTACCTGATCGACATCGACCGGCGTTCGCCTGAGTTCGGGAAGCTCCATTACCTCGACGTCGGCAACGGGAACTACCCCGTCGTTCTCGAACGCCGGGATAACTATTGGGACAACGACCCCCGCGCCGGCACGATTTCCATTTTGTTCGAAGAGGTCGACGAGGACGTAAACGGCAACGGGCAGCTCGATCCCGGGGAGGACACCGATGCCGACGGCGTGTTGGATCGACCAAACTACTTGCCAGGGGCGCATCCGCCTGCCGACGATCTGAAAGCGCGCGCCGATGCTTTCATGAGCTTCTACGAGCGCGAGACGAACACGCTCATCCTGCGGCCGCTGGTGCCGCTGCGCGAGCGGACGACGTACGCAGTCGTCATTACTCGACGGCTCAAAGATGCCAATGGCGAACCGGTTGGCTCGCCGTACCCCACCATCCACCACACCGCACAGACGGAAGCTTTGCGTCCCTTGGCTGAAGTGTTGCCTCACGGGTTGACGCTGCGCGACGTGGCGTTTGCGTTTACCTTCACGACCCAGTCGGTGGAAAGCCACTGGCGTGCTGTGCGCGAGGGGCTGTACGGCTACGGGCCTCAGCGCCATCTGGCCCACGAATTTCCGGCAAAAGTCGAAGCGCTGCTGCCGTTGCGCGACGCGGCCCGTTTTCCTGACAGCAAACGCCTGTATCTGCTGTACGGAGAAAACTGGCTGCAGGCAGCGCGTCCGCTGGCGACCACGTTTCTGGGGCTGAACCCGAACTCCGAAGAGTATCGCCAGCTTGCCACCTCGTTGGAGTACGTGGATTACTTTGTGATCGGCACGTATCGCTCGCCCCAGTTGTTCCCGCGCACCGACGACGCCGGAAATTTCTTGCCGCTGAATCTCCAGGCTTGGCCACCGGATCTCGACCGCATCCCTGCGCCAGCCCGCAGCGAACTGGTGTACTTCACGCTTGCCGTGCCGCGCAAAGAAGTCTCCGCCCGCAAAGATGGCCGCCCGGTGCCAGTGGCGATCTTGAGCCACGGGTACACCGGGAACCGCTTTCCCATCATGCAGTTTGCCGGTTTCTTCGCCCGCCACGGCCTGGCGACGATTGCGATCGACGGGCCGTCGCATGGCATCGGCCTGACGCCCGAACAAGAAGCCTTGGCAAAGCAACTGCTCGGGACGATGGGCTACGGGGCAGCCGTGGACGCCACGCTTTCCGACCGTGCATTCGACCAAAACGGCGACGGCATCAAGGATTCGGGAGCCGACTTTTGGAGTGCGTACTTGTTCCACACGCGCGACATCGTGCGCCAATTCATGCTCGATTACTCGCAGCTCGTGCGCATTTTGCGGAGCTTCAACGGCCGCCGCCTTTGGGATTTTGACTTGGGCGAGGATGGCGTGCCCGACATCGCCGGAGACTTCGATGGCGATGGCCATGTCGACGTGGGCGGCGACGCCCCGATCGTCATGACCGGCGCGTCCCTCGGGGGCATCATGTCCATGCTCATGGGCGGAGCGGAGCCGCAGATTACAGCCGTGGCGCCTATTGCCGGAGGCGGTGGCTATGTCGACATTGGCATGCGTACCGTGCAGGGCGGCGCACTGGAAGCGTTTGTGCTTCGGATGATGGGTCCGCTGTACGTCGGCGACCTGGACCCGAACACGGGCTTGATGCACATGCGAACCGTGGTGGTGGACCTGAACGATGTTGCCCGCCGCCCGCTCGGTACGGTTGCGGGTGTACGTGTGGGGGACACCTTGGTGGCAGAAAACCTCGCCAACGGAGCACGCGGTTGCGGTCTCGTGCTGCCTCCGGGTCGGGTCCGCGCATCGTTGGAAAGCGATCGCGGCGACCCGATCCGGCTGGTGTTTTACGCCGGCTCCGTGCTGATTCCTGGCACGAAGTGCGAAGTGCCCCCAGGGACTCCGGTGCGCACCGTGCTCGATCGGTTCGGGGAGGATTTCGTGTACCAAGCCCAGCAGTTCCGCGCTGGGGAGCCGCTTCGCGCCCTCGAAGACGGCTTGGGCCGTCCGCGGAACACGCCCGAAATCCGGCGGCTCGGGAGCATCGGGCAACTCGTTGTCGATCCGGCCGACCCAGTGGTCTTCGCGCCGCATTTGCTGCTGGAACCGCTGGAATTCCCATTTACGCGCGAGCGCACCGGCAGCCACGTGCTCACCGTTACCTCGCAAGGCGACATGAACGTGCCGGCGAGTTCCGGCGTGACATTTGCGCGCGCCGCTGGGTTGGTCCCCTTTCTGGAGCCCGATCCTCGCTACGGCCGCTCTGCCAACCAGGTGCTGATCGACACGTATACGCTGGAAGCGGTGGACAATCTGGCGCGTTTCACGGATGCAACGGGCAAGGGGGTTCACCTCGACGTGGAAAACTTCAGCGGTGGCGACGATCTCTGGGGACCGGCGTATCCTCGCCTCGACCCGCCCTTGCGGCTGGGGTTCGACCGTTGGGACCGTCTCGGAGGCCGCTCGGCGGCCATTTTCCCGCTAGCCCGGGATACGGGCGAGCATGGTTTTAGCTTGCCGGGCGCGATGACCGATGACTTCCGCGCGAAGTGCCAGCGTGAGTGCCCGATTCCCGGCAGCGGTGATCCATGCGGTTGTAGAACGAAGACCACGTACGACATCGGCAACTTCTTGCTCAACATGATTGGGCGTTTCCTGGTGACCAACGGAATGGAGCTGAGCGCGGATCTGTGCCAATCGCGCAACGACTGTCCTGGCTACCTCCCGCCACCGCCGAGAAGAGACCTGGCGAGCCTCCCGTGACGGGCGGCGTTGAGCCTTGCTGCGTGCAGGGAACGGCGTTCCAGGGATTTTCAGCCGGCGAGGGGAGCGGAGCAGGGACTCAGGAGCGAGTCGTGCGTTCGAGTAGGCGTGTCGGCGAACGCAGCCACCGGCTACGGAGCTAGCTCCAGCTCGCGAGCGAGCGTGTCCAGGGCTCGCTCTGCTTCGCGGTCCTCGCGCCACGGTAGCACGACAATGCGGTGCACACCGGCTGCCGCGAACGCGTCGCGCTCGGCGCGCGTGAGTGGCCCGGAGCTGACCGTGATCTCGAAGGGGTCGGCGGCACGACCAGCTTCTTCGCGCAAGCGTTGGAGCCGCTGGATTTGCGCTCGTACGCTTTCGGGAGTGTGCCGCACCCCGTACCATCCGTCGCCCAGCGCCGCTGCGCGGCGAAGGGCTGCTTCGCTCTCGCCGCCAAAGAGAATGGGAGGACCAGGACGCTGTACTGGCTTGGGCTCGAACACTACGGGTCCGAAGGAAAAAAAACGCCCCGAGAACTGAGGCTCCGGCTGCTCCCACAGCACCCGCCACGCGCGCACGCACTCCCGCAGTCGGGCTCCACGGGAGGCAAAGTCGACGCCGAGAGCCGCGAACTCTTCTTCGAGCCAGCCCGCACCCACGCCAAGCGTCAGCCGCCCGCTGGAGAGAACATCGAGCGTGACAATCATACGTGCGCTGGCAATGGGGTGCCGGAGCGCGGGAAGGTACACGTTGGTGCCGAGACGAATGCGTTGCGTGCGCGCCGCCACGTGGGCGAGCAGCACGAAAGGGTCGAGCAGCGGGGTGCGCGGCCGGATGGGTGCAATGCCGTCTTCTGCGTACGGATAACGGCTGCGGATGACGGGAGGAAAAACCAGGTGTTCCGGGAGCCAGACCGATTCGAAGCCAAGTGCCTCGGCATGAGCCGCTACCGCGGCCATTCTCTGTGGTCGCAACAGAAACAGGGGAATCCCGATGTGCACGAGCTTCGCGCCTCCACGCGTAACGGCTTTGTGCCACGGTTGCCGAGGTATTGCGAGTCCGCATCGCTTTGGAGCCTTTTGGAGCAGGAGGTCTGTGATGTCGCGTCGGGGCGAACGATTTTTCGCCGCGACGCGGAAAGCCGTGCCGGAAAAAACACGCGTGATCCCGCGGGACGTGGAACCACCAAAGCGCCGCATGCGGGTTACGGTCCTTGGTGTTCCTGCCGACACGGTGGAAGCTTTCGGGCAGCTCTTGCGGACCGCAATCGGCTTCGGGCAAGCGCGCTGTGGCGAAGGGCGGGTCCGGGTCGTTCGCCGATCGCCAAATCGAGCACGCTCGGAAGCCCGTGGGACGTGCCAACGGCTGCTGGGGCGACCGGTCAGGAACAAGTCTATTTGCGCGAAAGTGCACGAGCAGCGGTTGTCCCCGGGTGGTGGAGGCGGGAAGTCGCTTCCGCACGTCGGCGGTTCTTCGTTGCGAAGCTCGCGGCGACGTTTATGGGTGGGGCAGCATTGCGCGAAAGGCGGCTCGAGTGCCGGTGGACGAGTGGCGGTGGTTCGATAGGCGACGCAAAACGTTGGCTTGGCTAGCCGTGCTGTACTTTGCCTCCGGCTTGCCCCTGGCTGTGTTCGTGGACGTCGTGCCGGTGTTTTTGCGTCAGCACCAAGTGGAGCTAGCCACGATTGGGCTCGTGTCGGCATTAGGCACTCCGTGGAGTCTCAAGGTATTTTGGGCTCCGCTCGTGGATCGCCATCCACGCTACCAGGTGTGGATTGGTGCCTGCCTGGCAACGGTGGCGGGAGCGGTGTTGTGGTTAGGATCGCTCGACCCGGGCGCTTCTACGCAGTTGTGGGTCGCGGCGCTGTTTCTGGTTTGCCTTGCTGGCGCGACCCAAGACATTGCTGTGGATGCGTACTCTATCCAGCTCGTGCGCCGCGGCGAAGAGGGAGTTGCGAACGGGGTTCGTCAGGCAGCGTATCGGATCGCGTTAATGGTGATTGGCGGCGCCTCGCTGTTGCTCGTGGCTCCGTTTGGCTGGGCCGCGGTGTTTTCGGCGATCGCCGGCACGGCGTGCATCTTGGCAGTGATCCTGTGGCAAAGCCCACGCGTTGGCGTGGAGCCAAGCACGATGGCCGAGTGGGCGAACGCACTTCTTCGGTGGCTCACGCGGCCGCGTGCGGGTGCGTTGTTCCTCTTCGCACTTACGTACAAGCTCGGGGATGCCAGCATGGGCCCGATGATCAAGCCGTTTTGGGTCGACCGGGGCTTGAGCCCGGCAGAAATTGGGATGGTGTCCACGACGGCGGGTGCCCTGGCTACGGTTGCCGGTGCGCTATTGGGTGGGTGGTACACGAGCCGCGTCGGGATCTTGCGTGCGCTGTGGGTGCTGGGAATGGCGCAAGCTCTTTCCAATCTAGGGTATGCTTGGGTGGCGTTTGCCGAGTGGGGCCGTGCGGGAATTTATGCGGCTTCGTTGACCGAGAGCTTCACCGGCGGGCTTGGCAGTGCGGCGTTTCTCGCGTTTCTGATGCGCGTGTGCGAGCGGGAGCGAGCAGCCACCGAGTACGCGCTCTTGTCCGCGTTGTTTGCGGTGCCTCGTCAGGTGGTGGGAGCAGCCAGCGGTGTGCTCACGGAACTGCTTGGCTACGCAACCTACTTCGCGCTGACATTTGTGTTCGCCTTGCCGGCATTGCTACTCATTCCCTGGTTGCATTCATGGGTGCACGAATCCGACGGTGGGCGGTGTACGTCCTGAGGCTGTTTGCCTGGTGGCCTTGTTCTCTCCTGTGGCTTCTACCGGTGGCGCAAGCCCAGCTTGGACCGCAAACGGTCGTGCGGGAGTTTTGTCGGCTCGACGCCCTTGGCGCACGCGCCACCTTGCACGGCTGGCCACAAATTGCGCCGCTCGTGGCTTGGGAATTCGAACCGGCGTGGGACCGAGTCGTGCTGGTGACGAGTTACACCGTCGGCTGGCCCTTGGCCGAGGGCGAGACCGGCTTTCGTGTCGAGGTGCGATACGCGGTCACGGGGGAAGTGACGGCTCGCGGGTTCCGCGAAAGTGCACAAATCGAATCGCGTCAGTTTGTCGTGGAGCCTGGAGACGACGGAAGCTGGCGCATTGCCGGGCCGCCTCCGCCCCCCCACGTGTTTGCCAACGATGTCGACGTGGCTGGGATGCAACGCTCTTTAGAGAGAGGGGGCGTGAACTTCCTGCCAAATTCCCTGTTCGTGTGGCAGCTTTTCCGGGGCAGCGGATGGGAGATTCCGATGGAGTCGACGGCAGAGTTGGCCCGCACGCAGGTGTTCCGCAGTGCTACGGAAGGGAATCCGGGCGACCTGGTGCTGTACCTGGATGGTGAAGTTCCTTACCACGTGGCTGTGCTCGAAGAGGAAGGGGTGGTCGTTTCGTCGACCCTCAATGCGGGCATCGTGCGGACCCCGGAGGACGCCTTTCCTGGCCTGCGCCGCTACTTGCGTTTGCGTCCCCCAGAGTTGTGGCCGGCGACGCCCACGCCAACGTTGTCTGCGGCAGCGCTCGAGGGATTGTTGCCGACGGTGCAAGCGACGCCGAGTCCGAAAGGAACAGGCAGCTCGTTGCGCTCTTCCCCAACACGCACCCATCGGGCAAAAGAGCGCCGAAGGAGGAAGCCATGAATCAGTGGAGAAAAGTGCCGGTAATGTTGCTTGTCGGGTCCTTGGCCATGGCCTGTGCGAAAAAGCCAGTGACGGCACCGCGTGCAGTGGTCCCGGAAACGGCCCCGGCCGAAGTACGCATCGTGGCGTCGGAAGGGAAAAATTTTGGCAGCATGGTGGCCCTGGGTGTGGGCATCTCGAACGGGGAGACACGCACGTATCTAGCCGCTGCTGAACGGATTTACGCAGTCGACGAGTCGGGCAACCGCATCGCTCCCCTCAGCGTGGAAGAAGCCGCCCGGCAAGCGGGTGGAGTGACGGCGTTGATGGCCGGCCTCCAGGGAGCTGGCGCCGGCGCGTTTCTCACAGGCCTGCTGGGGGCAATCCCAGGGGCGATCATCGGAGCCGCGCAAGGAGGAGCCGAGGGTGCGGGCAAAGGCGCTGCGATCGGTGCTGGAATCGGCGTGGCAGTAGGGGCGATCGGCGGATACCAGGAGTCGAAGTCCAAGACCGAGCAGGAAATTATCGACCAACTTCATGGCTTGTACTTTGCCGAACGAGAGGTGAAGCCAGGCATCCCCGTCAGTGGCTTCGTGTTTTACCCCGCTGGTACGTACGTAGGGATCCGCGCTGTTTTGATCGACGCGGAAACCAAGGCGGTGCGGGAAGTCGCGGGCCCCATGGTGCCGCGGAAGTGACCACGCGGGGCAGCGCACAGTTCTCCGGAGAGCGCCCCATGTCGAACTGTACTGCAAGTGAAAAGCTGGCCGCTTTTGCTGCGTCGGTGCAGTACGATGCGCTGCCGGAGTCGGTGCAGCAAAAGGTGTTGCTGCACTTGCTCGACACGCTGGGCGTGGGGCTCGCTGCCACAGTGGAAGAGTTTGCGATGCGCGCTCGAGCGGCCATTGCTCCGCTAGCCGGTCGCGGCCGGGGCCGTGCCTCTGTGTGGGGAGCCTCGAGCAGCTGGCAAACCCCTTGGGCTGCGCTGTTCAACGGGATGCTGGCACACGGGCTCGATTTCGACGACACCCACGCGGAAGCAGTGCTGCACGTAAGCACGACGGTAGTGCCTGCAGCGCTAGCGGTTGCGGAGGCCACGGCGATCTCCGGGCGCGAGCTTCTTGCGGCCATAGCGGCGGGGATGGAGGTGAACGCGCGCATCGGCATCGCCGCCCCCGGTGGATTTCACGACCGCGGGTTTCACCCTACGGGGGTGTGCGGTGCGTACGGAGCAGCCGTTGCTGCAGCCCGTGCGATGCGACTCGACGCCAGTGCCATGGTGCATGCGCTAGGCCTCGCGGGGAGCCAAGCCGCTGGCACATTGGAGTTCTTGGGCGACGGGAGCTGGTCGAAGCGGCTCCATGCTGGTTGGGCTGCCCACGCCGGGATCGTGGCGGCGCAACTGGGGCGCGCGGGGTTTGTGGGTCCGCGCGCCACGTTGGAAGGACGGTTCGGTTTGTACCGCACGCATCTTGGCGACGGAGGGTGGGACGCCTCGGCGGTCACCCACGATCTCGGCCAGAACTGGCGCGTGTTGGAAATCAGCCTGAAACCGTACCCAGCTTGTCACATGGTGCACGCGCACATCGACGCTGCCCGCGTGCTGCGCGAGAGGCCGGGCTTTCGCGTCGACGAGATCGAAAGCATCGAGGCGGACATCCACGAACGGGCCGTGCCTGTGGTGTGCGAACCCCTGGAGGCAAAGCGCGCTCCCCGCACCGACTACGAAGCCAAATTCAGCTTGCCGTATGTGGTGGCAAGCATGCTGGTTCGTGGCCACGTAGGGGTGGCAGACTTTACCCCTGCAGCGATTGCCGACGAGGCCGTGCGTGCGCTGGCCGCTCGCGTGGGATACCGGCCAGACGCTTCCAGCCAGTACCCGCGGTACTTCGATGGTGGACTGCGCATCCGTTTTCGCAACGGCGACGTATGGGAACATCGGGAACCGATCAACCGTGGCCACCCCGACAAGCCGCTTGGTCGCGACGAGGTGATCGAGAAGTTCCGCGGAAACGTAGCGCGTGTGTGGCAGGAGGAAGAAGGCGAAGCGCTGCTTGCGGCAGTGCAGGCGCTTCCGCGGGCAAAGTCGCTCCGCCAGTTGCAACGCGCCTTGCGGGTGCCGGCCCGGCCGCAGCCGAGCTGAACGGCGAGGCATCGTGGCTATGCCGTTCCCCGTGTACGTGCCGTTTTATCCCGGCCTCGAGCCCAGTCGCCTCCTGAGCCGCGAGGCGAACGCCGAACAAGCTCACTCCAGTGAGTACTTTGCCGAGGCCGGTCGCATGATTTCCGCGCGAGTGTTCGCCGAAGAGCTGCCGCGCGAGGGGTGGATCGTCGATGCTGGGTGCGGTGGCGGGCGTTGGGTGCATTTTGCTCGGCAGCTTGGCTGCCGTGTGCTTGCGGTCGACTGGCATCCTCCCGTGCTCCGCCGTGTGCGTGCAGATTGTGCTGGCGTACCTGTGCTTGCTGCGGATGTCGCCCGGTTGCCTTTAAAGTCGTGTTCCGTGGCTGGCGTGATTTCCCTAGGGGTGGTCGAACACGATCCGGCAGGACCGCGCGCAATGCTTGCCGAGCTGGCGCGCGTACTCGCTCCGGGAGGCACGCTGCTGCTGAGCGTACCCTACAGCAATGTTCTGCGGCGAGCGTTGATCCACCCGAGGTATCGCTGGTCGAACAACCGCATGGCAGGAAAGGGGTGCCATTTTGTGGAGTATCGCTTTTCGAGGCGTGAATTGGGCCGGCTGCTGAGCGAGGCAGGGTTTGTCGTGAAGCGGTTCGTGCCTCACGAATTCGTACCGCCACGGAACATGGGGCTCGTGGCGGATCGCAACATGTTAGCGATTCGGTTCGTTGCGAAGCCGGGTGGTGGCTGGGAGCTCGAGCTCCCCGAGTGGCGTGGCTGGGAGCTTACCGGTGCGTGGGCAACCCTCGTGCGGGCTCTCTGGGCGCTTTCACCGTGGTCGGTCGCCGGTGAAATTTTGGCCGTCGCACGAAAAGCAGCCTGAATCCGCTGGGAACCGATTGTCTGGCGCGCGCCAAGCTCCCGACCTTAGAGACACGTGGGACACGCGAGAAACGCGCCGCTGGGTTTCTGCAGAGTGTCGGGGTGAATCTCCCGGGGCCGCGGGCTCCAGTTACTGCTGGACTCACCTGAGGGCGCCGGCGGGTGGAACGCAGCGACCCGCTTTCATGGTGTACTGCCACAGACAGCCGCTGCGATGTCCGCTGCGGTTGCAGGGCCACCGGATGCGTGGACACTATCCCGGCAAGACCAACCCCGGCCACCTGCCAAGTCGTGCCTCCGTTGCGGATCTTCGGCCCGGCGAGTTTGTCCAAGGAGCCCGAGTTCTCACGTACTTCCGTGATTGCATGGGCTGTTGTGGCGCCCTTGTGTTCTTGGAACGCTGGCTTCGCATCTACGGCCACCGCCCCGAGAATTCAACATTTTTTCGCTTCGAGGATTTTCACCACCACGCGAATGGCGTAGGGGAAGGATTCCTCCCCCAAGTAGAACAGTTGCGGTGCTTTCCGGGGTTGTGAACATGAGCCGTGCTGGATTCGAACCAGCGACCCCCTGCTTAAAAGGCAGGTGCTCTACCGACTGAGCTAACGGCTCCCGGGCTCCTCTGCGGAAGCGTTGGCTCGCTAACATGGGGGAACGCAGCGGGCAAGGCCGACATGCAGCCAGGTGCTTCTCCGACGCGCACCTTGCGCTACCGCGCGTCGAAACGTGGAAAGGTGCCGCGGGCCGGTGCCGGGTCCGTTGGCTTACTCGAGACTACGATGCTCGCGAAGTCGGGCCACCATGCGGGGCTCGAGCACCGAGAATGCTTGCAGGTCCAGTACGTGCTGTGCGTGCCGCGCGAACATGGTGCAAAACATGTGGTCGCCCCGGGGCGTACGTTCGACGAGCATGGCGGCGGCAACTGCCATCACGATTCCAGCAAAGGCATAAAGGGAGTGATCTTCGACGCAACGAATGAAGGAAACGCCGCGCACGCCACGGCGGCGCAGGCGCTCCCAATAAAAAACCAAGAGGTCGCCTTCGTAGCGGCGGCGGTCGTCGGGTTCGAAGGCACCGCCGATGAAATACGCAAGATCCGCCAGGGGTGGTCCCCACGACGCAGTTTGCCAGTCGACAACCAGGGTCCGGTAAGGGCTGGAGCGGTTGCGAAGGAACAGAAGGTTGTCGGGCCGAAAGTCGCCGTGCTGCAGAGCAAACGGCGGGCGCGGTAGTTCCGACCAAAGGGGCATCAGCGAGAGAAACTCGTCCAACACGCGCACGTGACGAGCTTCGAGAGCGGATGCGTACCGATCGAGAAAACCTGGCACGGCAGCTTGGAAAAATTGCACCACTTGGGCGCGGCGCTCCTCGTTGCTGCGGTTGAGCCACTCGAGCGAGGCGAGTTCGGGTCGCTCCCAGGTGGCGGCGTGAATCGCGGCGAGCGCGTCTATCGCACACCGAGCTTGCGCAAGGGTGCAGGAGGCAAGTTGGTCTCCAGGCTCAGCTCCGCGAACGTCTTCGAGCACAATCAGGAAGTCGCCAGTGTTCGGGTCGCAGCTGGCAAAAAAGCAGCGCGGCACCGGCAACTGAATGCGCGAGGCGACCTGACGGTAGAAGTTGGTTTCGATCTCGTAGCTGCGGAGTGCGACCCCGGTAGCGCGGCTCATCGGGTCGAGAGATGGGAACTTGCAAACCAAGCTGTGGGGCGCGAGCCCCGGCGAGCCATCGTACTCGAGCGCGACCCGCACGTTGTGCCCCATCTGCCCGGTGCCCATGCGCTCGCACTGCAAGGCGCGCACCGGCGGCAAGTCGGGGAAGAACGGCGTGAGTGTGTGGTGGAGCCACGAAGGATCCAGTTCTGCCGGCGAGCGAGGAAAGTTGGCAACCGTGGCGAAGCTCATCGGCTCCAGGCGGCGACCAGATGTTCGTCGAAGCCACGCTCTTGGATGAGGTCGCGGAAAAAGTAGGCGCTCGGACGCGGTTTGCGCTCCAAGGTGTTACGATCCACTTCGATCAATCCGAATTTCGGGCCGTAACCAAAGTTCCACTCGAAGTTGTCCATGGCCGACCAGTAAAAGTACCCCCGAATGTCGGCGCCGTTGCGGCGTACACGGTCGAGTACAGCGAGGTGGTCCGCGATGTAGCGCACCCGCACGCGGTCGTCGTCGTGGGCCATGCCGTTTTCCGTCACCACGACCGGGAGGCCCGTGGCAGCGGCGCGCTCGAGCAGCGGCCCGAATCCCTCGGGGTAGACTTCCCACCCCATTTGGCTCAGCACCCGATCGAAGTCGGGCATCGCTGGGCCTTGCGACTCTCCGTCGTACCGCACCCGTGAGTAGTACTGTACACCCACAAAGGTGGAGGCCTCGCGCAACCCGGGAATCTGCACCGGCTCGCGCCCTGGATAGGCAAACACTCCCGTGCGCAGAGCATCGAACATCACCCCGTTGGTTTCCGCATCGCGGCGAGCTGCCAGTGCCCGGTCGGCTTCGCTTTCCAGGCGGAGCGGTTCATGGGCTTGAACGGCCAACGTGATGCCAATCTCGGGCTTCCCGCGCGTGTATGCGCGAAGCACCTCGGACATGCGTGCGTGCAAGCGGAAAAAGTTCGTCAGCACGTCTGCTGCTAGGTCGGCGTCGAGCAGCCGAGGAGGGAAGTAGCCAAATCGATAGCCAAGTTCGGCAACGACGTTCGGTTCGTTGATCGTGCACCAGTGGGAAACCAAGTCGCCGAACTCGCGCGCGATCAGCTCCGTGTGACGCACGAGGGCGTCCAGGTTTTCCTCGCGCGTAAAACCGCCGCGCTGGATGAACCACCGTGGAGACGTAAAATGGTGAACGGTCACCCAAGGTTCGATTCCATAATCGAGCAGGGTGCCGAGCACGCTTCGGTAGTGCTCGATGGCATTGCGGTCGATTTCCCCGGGAGCAGGCTCGACGCGGCTCCACTCGAGCGACAGTCGGTGCGCTGGATGGCCGAGTTCTCGCAGAAGCTGGAAGTCGTCGCGAAAGCGGTGGTAATGATCGCAGGCAATGCCGGAGACCTCGATGGCGTTCGTGTCGGGAGCGTGCTCATGAGCCCACCAGTCATTATGAACGTTGTTCCCTTCCACCTGGTGCGCCGCGGTTGCCGAGCCGAAAACGAAATCCCGGGGGAACTGAATGCGAGACATGCTTCTTAACTCCTTGGTTCGCTGCCAAAGTCAAGCGTGGGGCCGAGCCTGCGGGCGGATCCCAGGCGCAGCACGCCGCAAGGTTTTGTCGGTCGTGCTGCCCGCCGTGTTGCTCTTCTGTGCGGCTGCGTCTGCATCTTGGGCAAGTCGGCCGAGCACAGGTTGTCACCTGCATGCGGACCCGCACGAGGCTCGAGGCGTAGAAGAAACGCTGATCGTCGCAGGCCAGAAGCGCGCCTTTCTGCTCGACGTTCCGGCGGCAGCTCTACGTGGAACTCCCGTGCCCCTGCTGTTGGATTTCCACGGCTTTCAGCACAGCGCCGCGGGCGTGTGGCGGGTGTCGGAGTTCAAGGAGCTGGGGGCCGCTCGAGGTTTCATTACGGTGTACCCTCAGGGCTTGCCCGTACGGCTGCGCGGACGCGAAGGCGTCGGTTGGGACCTTGCACCGCCGGAGCACAACCGGGACGTGCAGTTTACGATCGCGCTGATCGAGCATGTGGCGGGGCGTTACTGCATCGATCTGGATCGCGTATTTGCGACGGGCTTTTCCAACGGCGCGTTCCTTTCTCATTTGCTGGCGTGTGCTCTGGCGGGACGCATCGCGGGAATCGCTCCGGTGGGTGGAGGCACGCTCGAGGTCCCATGCGCGCCAGCGCAGCCAATACCGGTGATCATTCACCACGGCATTCGGGACGACCGGGTACCTGTTGCACGGGCGCGGGCCCTACGCGACCAATGGCGAGCGCTGAACGGGTGTGAAGCACGCGAGGTGCCCCTGCAAGACGGCTGTGTGGCGTATCGGAAGTGCAAGCCGGGTGGTGCGGTGGTGTACTGCGAGTCGGACCTCGAACACCATTGGCCCCCGGGCGCGGGAAAGCGCATCTGGGAGTTTTTCGAAAGTGCTGCTGGACCTGTGCCGACGTTCCAGGAGCCGCCTGGCCGGTCGGCAGCGTCGACGAACGACTAGCCTTTCGGAGTGGCGGCTTCTCGCGTTTGCTGTCGCCAGCGAGGTCCCGAACCGCGGACGCTGGTGCTTGCGATCGGGAAGCGGAGGAGCCGGCACTCGATCGGACCGTTCCAAAATGGAAGGCGCTGAGTGGGACGCAAGCCAATGTGGCGCGCGGCAGAAAGGTTGCCGGTGAACACGAAGGCGGTCCAACCGAGAAAATTGTGGCGGAGCGTATCGCCGAACTGCGCGTACAGTTCGTCGATGGCATCTCCCGACAACCGGTGGCCATAAGGCGGGTTGGTGAGAACCAGCCCGGGACGTGAATGGGGCGGCGGTTGTAAACCGCGAGCATCGGCTCGCGCAAAACGAACAGCGGGCAAAACGCCAGCCCGTTTTGCCGCATCGTGTGCTTGGTGAAGCACGTTGGCCGAGCAGTCGCTTGCGTAGATCAAGGGCGGGCGCCCGTTTGCAGGCAAGGTCCGAGATCGGGCTTCAGCACGCAGCGCGTGCCAAGTCTGTTGGTCGTGTTGCCGCCACGCCAGAAAACCAAAATGCGAGCGGAGAAGACCCGGAGCAATGCGCAAGGCCATTGTGGCAGCCTCGATGGCAATGGTGCCGGAGCCACAAAAAGGATCCACGAGGGGGTCGCCTTGGGCAGCGTACTGGGGCCAAGAAGCCGCGTACAGCAGCGCAGCCGCCAGCGTTTCCTTCAGCGGTGCGGTTCCGCTGTGTTGCCGGTAGCCGCGTTTGTACAGCGGCTCGCCGGAGAGATCGACGGAGACGGAACCTTCACGACCTTTCAAATACAGGTGAATGGTCAGCCGCCGACCGCTCCGACGAACAGACGGTCGCCTTCCCATTCGGGAGCGAAAACGATCGGCAATGGCATCCTTTGTCTTGAGCGCAGCATAGTGACTGTGCGCAATGGCCGACTCGGCCGCGCGAGTGCACTCGACTTCGAACGGGGTGTCGACTTCGAGATGTTCCTCCCAGGGTAAGCCGCGGATCGCCTCGTAAAGCTCTTCCGCAGTTGCGGCCTGAAAGTGAGCGATGGGCAGGAGCACGCGCTGCGCAACCCGCGACCAGAGACACAAGCGATACCCCAGTTCGAGCGGCCCGCGAACGCTCACGCCGCCGGGCAGTACGTCCAGGATCTCCGCGCCTAAGGCACGCGCCTCCTCGGATGCAAATGCTTCAGTGCCGCGCGCAGCGGTCACGAAAAATGTGTACTGGGAACTACGGATTTGGGTCATTCAAAGTCCAAGCGTAGAGCCAAGATCGCCTGCGGTCATGGCGTCGCTCCACGCGTCACCACGGTAGTAGCGCAACGCAGCGGAAAGGCGAGTCGCCTAGGCACCACCCGCACCATGCGCGTTTGGGTAGGGGCACGGCGGTGCCGTGCCTTTACACCACATGGAAACGCGCGTGGTTCATACGAACCTGCGCCCCGGCCGGCAATGTCAGGGCGACGCGGTGCGTCGCCCTGACACCGTCGTGCACTTCGGCGCCGCATCAGCCAACCCGGCCGCAGTGCGCGCGGCGCACCGAATGGGCGACCCACCGGGTCGCCCGTGGGGTGAGGTAATTCCGCCCCGGGCAACCGGCCGCGCTGCCAGGCATTTCCACCACGGGTTTCGGTTCAACACGGTTCGCGTTCGCGGGTTGTAAATAATGTCGGTTATTTTTTCCCTCAACGTTTGGCAACGTGTGATCATTGCGGCCATCAACGCGGTTGCCATGCACGGCGTAGGGGCGGTTCGCGAACCGCCTCTGGTGCCGCCGGTACGACGCACGCGGCTGCACCCGGAGGCACATAGGGGCACGGCGGTGCCGTGCCCCCATGTGCGACACCCACCGGGGGCCCCCGAGTGCGCCCGTGAGCGTCCATGGTCAGTAAGGTAAGCGTCCTCGTCAGGCATGCGCTCTCCGGTCCGTGACCGAACATAAGGGCGTCACCGTGAGACGGGGCCGAAGCAATGGGAGGTGAGAGTGGCACTCCTTGGCAACGGCTCAAGTTCGGATCTGCCCAATCCTTTTGTAGGCGAACCATCGACCGGAGAGCTGTATGCGGGAGATTCGCCTGCACAGTTCGGAGGGGGGCCGAGACAACCGATCCTTCCGACCTCTATTGCAGCCAGCAGCGCGGTAGCGTTCGGGCGCCCACTTAGAACCAAGGGCTCCTTGCTTGGGGGCACCTACGAGCCGCCTCGAGTACACTGAGAACAACTCGGCGAATGCTCTTCTGGGGCGTTCGCCTAGGGGGATAACGATTTACCGCCGCGTGGGTTGGAGTGCGGCCTTCTCGGTAGCAAAGGAAGACGGCCGGTAGGGAGGCCAGTGCTTCCGGCGCCGGATGCGCCGCCGGGTAAGATTCCTAGCATGTGTTTTTCAATAGAGGTCTGCGATAGCGTTGACAAAACGCGATCGCGTGCTAACCAGCTTGGCGCAACGCGCGTTTGCCCATCGCGGCAAGCTGGGTCCGGCAGCCGCGGCAGGAACAAAAAGGACTGGGACGGAAACCAGGAGAGCAAAGGAGACAAAAATGGCACTTGAAGGAACGACGGTGAGGGTGCAAGCATTTCGTTGTCGGGATTATGGTTTCAAAGGCTGGCGGGCGCACATTCCGAGTCGCCGCGGGATACCAACCCCGGCAGTATCAGAAGGTAGGGTATTCGTTGGTGGAGGATTTGGCAGTCATGATATTTATGCGCTCGATGCTGCCGAGGGCCGCCTGCTCTGGCACCTGCGTACCAGCGACGATGGCCCCACCGCGACTACAGTGGTGGGCACCCGTGTAGTCTTCAACACCGAGAGCTGCACTTTGTATACCGTGGCCGGGGAGAGTGGGCAGATTGTTTGGCAGCGTTGGCTCGGCGATCCGCTTCTGGCTCAGCCGGCAATTGGCGACGGGAAGGTGTTTGCGGTGTACCCCCATCGCGGGGAGCACTTCCTTGCGGCGTTCGAGCTAGAGACCGGCAGCGAATCTTGGAAATTGCATGTGAGTCACGATGCGATCACGGCCGTCGTCTACGCTGAAGGCGCGGTGTTCTTTTCCACCTTCGATGGCCGTGTGTGGTGTGTCGACCCGGCGACCGGCAGCTTGCAGTGGGAGGAGAAGAGGCATGCGACCTCGGCGCCGTGGGTGGCTGCGGGAAAAGTGTACGTGGCCCAAAAAAACCCGGGCGCTTCCAGCGGTGCGAACCCGCAGCGGGCCAGAGCAGCAGACGGCGAAGGGGCTTGGCCACGCGAGCGCACGGCCCGCGTAAGTCGTCGGTCGGGTTCGCCAGAATATCGATACAGCGAGAAAGAGGCGATGTACCTCCGAGGAAAGCGGAGGCTACCGGAAATGGACAGTTATCAGAAGTACGACGCGGGGGTGGGTTTTAGTTCGCCTCCGCCAAGCGCGAAGCTGCGCAGCGCTGAAGCCCTCATTGGCGAGCACCTGGTCTCCCGGGCACAACGTTTTCAGGGTTCGCGTCCCGTCGTGGTGGATGGGGTGCTCTACCAGGTAACTGGGGACGAACTGGAGGCAACGGACGCGGAAAAAGGCCACACCTTGTGGAAGTGGCGATGTGAGCATCGTTCCGTCGCCGAGCGAGCCCTTACCCCACCTGCTGTGGCCAATGGGCGGGTTTGGGTAGGGACCTGGGAGGGGCGCATCGTCTCCTTCGATGCCGCTACAGGGGAGGTGCGCTGGTCTGTCGACGTTGGTGCTCCGGTGCATTGGCAGCCAGCCATCGCTGGCGGCAGCGTGTTTGCAGGCTTGGAAGACGGTAGCCTTGTGTCTTTCCGAACTGGCGATCCGAGCGATGACGGCTGGCCCATGTGGGGCGGGGGGCCAGGCCACAACGGCCTTTCCTAAATGACGGGTAGGCTGTCGCTCGGGTGGCAAGGGGTCGCGGCAGGGGGGCGCCGCGACCCCGTTCTCTTCCCGCGCGGGTTTGAGTGAAGAAACCCCGGGAACGCGAACGCCGGGGGTTGTGCTGGTATGCAGCGGACTGTTGTTGGTGGGACCCGGCGCACGCGGGCGCGATCCGTACGGAAATGTGCGTGGTTGACACGAACCTGCCCCCACCGGCACGTAGGGGCGACGCGGTGCGTCGCCCTGACACCGCCGTGCACTTCGGCGCCGCATCAGCCAACCCGGCCGCAGTGCGCGCGGCGCACCAAATGGGCGACCCGGTGGGTCCCCCATGGGGGGTAATTCCACCCGGGCAACCGGCCGCGCTGCCAGGCAATCCCACCACGGGTTGCGCCGCAACATCGCGGGGCACTGTAGGGGCGGTTCGCGAACCGCCCCTACAGTGCCTCCGGTACGACGCGCGCGGCTGCACGCGGAGGCACATAGGGGCACGGCGGTGCCGTGCCCCGATACCATACGAACGAAAAGGCGCGTGGTTCACACGAACCTGCGCCCCGGCCGGCAATGTAGGGGCGACGCGGTGCGTCGCCCTGACACCGCCGTGCACTTCGGCGCCGCATCAGCCAACCCGGCCGCAGTGCGCCCGGCGCACCGAATGGGCGACCCGGTGGGTCGCCCGTGGGGTGGAGTAATTCCGCCCGGGCAACCGGCCGCGCTGCCAGGCAATTCCACCACGGGTTCCGGTTCAACACGTTGTAGGGGCGGTTCGCGAACCGCCCCTACAACCCATGCAACCGGGCGCCCGCGATGTTCCTTGGTACAACGCACGCGGCTGTGCGCACGGCACCCAATGGGCGACCCACCGGGTCGCCCCTCCCGTGCGGCACACGCCAATGGCCTATGTCCTAGTTTGCAACCGGGCATAATCTTGGCAAAGTGGGAACAAACACCATGATGAACCTGAGCGAACGGCTGGATCTCGAAGAAATTCTGCGTCGCGAGTTCCGCGTGGATTGGGGGCACGGGGATGTCACGTCTCGTGTAACGATTCCTCCGAAACAGCGCGGGCGAGCTCGGATCCGTGCGAAAGAGCGCGGCGTGCTCGCCGGAGCTGAAGCTGTCGAGTTGGCGGCCATGGTCGTTGGTGGCGAGGTGCGGGTTGCGTCGCTCCGCGAAGACGGCACGCTGTTCGAGGCCGGAACCGTGATTGCCGAGCTGGAGGGGAACGTTCGAGCACTTCTCGCACTGGAGCGCGTCACGCTGAATGTTCTGCAGCATCTGTCGGGTGTGGCGACGCTGACGCGCCAGTACGTCGCTGCCGTGGAGGGAACTCGGGCCCGGATTGTAGACACGCGGAAAACCCTCCCGGGATTACGTTCGCTGCAAAAGTATGCCGTTCGCGTCGGGGGTGGGCACAATCACCGTTTCCATCTGGCCGATGGCATTCTGATCAAGAACAACCACATTGCTGCTGTGGGTGGCGTGCGGCAGGCCGTGGAGTTGGCTCGCAAGCACGGCCCGCATACGCTGCGCGTCGAAGTCGAGTGCAGAAGTTTGGATCAGGTCGACGAAGCGTTGGCGGCAGGCGCCGAAGCGATTTTGCTGGACAACATGGACCTCTCCACGTTGCGGCTGGCGGTGGAGCGAGTCGGTGGGCGCGCCCTCACCGAGGCGTCCGGGGGCGTGACCTTGGCAACCGTCCGCGCCATTGCCGAAACCGGCGTAGATCTGATCTCGGTTGGCGCATTGACACACTCGGCGCCGGCAGTCGACTTGCATATGTTGGTGGAGCAATGACCCCTGAAGCCGCGACGCCGTTGGACGTTTCACGGTTACGAACTCTGCTTGCCGGCAAGCGGCTCGGAATGCCACTTGAGTATCGTGAGACGACTGCTTCCACGAACGACGATGCCGCAGCGCTCGGGCGCCAGGGTGCTCCCGAGGGCACCACGGTCATTGCCGATGCGCAAACTCGGGGGAGGGGCCGGCGGGGTCGTACTTGGGTGTCTCCACCGAACAAGAACCTGTACGTTTCGGTCCTCCTGCGGCCACCGATCGCACCTTGGCTAGCGCCGCAACTCGCGATCGTGGCTGGGCTGGGCGCCTTGCAAGCCGTGCGCAAATGGCTTCCTGGAGCCGTGCTGAAGTGGCCCAACGATGTTTTGGTTGGCGTGCGCAAGCTGTGTGGCGTGCTGACCGAGATGACCACGCGCGACGAGGACGCCGTGGACTTTGTCGTTGTCGGGATCGGCGTCAACGTGAATGCCACCGAGGAAGACTTCCCTCCGGAGCTACGCAGCATTGCCACGAGCTTGCGTGTGGAACTCGGTAGGCCCGTCGACCGAGAGACCGTGGCCGCCGACTTGCTGGAGGAGCTGGGCAGGGAGTACGACCGTTATCTTGCCAGCGGCTTTTCTGCGGTTCGCGCCCGCTGGGAGGCTGCGTGTGGCACACTTGGCCGGACCGTAGAGGTCGATACGGGTTCGGAACGCTTTACCGGTGTTGCCATTGGCTTGAGCGATGCGGGGCATTTGCGCGTGCGTCGAGCTGACAATCAAGAAGAAGTGGAAGTGGTAAGCGGTGATATCGTCCTCGAGCAGTCGACACGTACTTTGCGTTGACGTTGGCAACACCCACACCGTACTTGGTTTGTGGGCGCGAGATGATGGTTGGGCGCGTCCGTGGCGGATCCGCACGAATCCGCGAACAACTGCTGACGAGTACGCCGTGTTTCTTACGCCATTGCTGGAAACCCGCGGGAGCAGCGTACCGGAAGCGGTAGCGATTTGCTCGGTGGTGCCAGCAGTGACGCAAACCTTGGTCGAGTGGGCAACGCGCATCCCCGGGGTAGAAACCGCGGTGCTTGGACCTGACGACGCTGGGGTGGAGCGAATTCGCTACGACGATCCGTGGCAGCTTGGCATGGATCGGCTTGCGAACGCCTTGGCTGCATATGCCCGAACTCGTGCCGCAACGATTGTCGTAGATTGCGGTACAGCGACCAAATTCGAGTTCGTCGATTCCGAAGGCACGTATCACGGGGGTGCCATTGCTCCAGGCTTGGGAATCGCGGGGGACGCCCTCTTTGCCCGCGCCGCGCGGCTGTATCGGGTGCCGCTCGTAGCGCCTGCGCGGGTCATTGGCCGAAACACGGTGCACGCCTTGCAAGTGGGACTGTTGCATGGGCATGCGGCCATGATCGACGGGATGGTCGCTCGCATCCAGAGCGAGACGGGGGTGGCAAGCCGGGTGATTGCAACCGGCGGGTTCGCCCGCTTGCTCGCCCCTCTCTGCCGGCGGGTGCACGAGGTGGTAGATTTTCTTACCCTCGACGGGATACGCTTGATCTTCGAGCAACGGCAAGAAAAGAAGAACAAAAGCAACGAACTGAGCAAATGAGCGCACCGTGGTTTCTCGCCATCGACGTCAGCAACACGCAAACGGCTCTCGGGGTGTTTGACGGCGATGTGCTGCGCCACCACTGGACGTTGCAAACCGATCCGGCACGCACTGCCGATGAGTACGGTGTGCTTCTGCGCAGCCTCCTTGAGCGCGCTGGCTGCCCCCCGATCGGTGCTGTCGCGGTTGCCTCTTCGGTGCCGGCGATGTTGCCAATCGTCGACGCCCTGTGCCGCGACGTAGTCGGCTGCCCACCGCTTGTTGTCGGTCCGGGGGTGCGTACCGGCATGCCAATCCTCTACGACAAGCCGCAGGAAGTTGGGGCTGACCGCATCGTGAACGCCATTGCCGCTTACGCGCGAACGCACGGTACGACCATCGTGGTCGATCTCAGTACGGCCACGATTTTCGACTTCATCTCGGCGCGCGGCGAGTACGTGGGCGGTGTCATTGCTCCAGGCTTGGGTATCGCCAGCGATGCGTTGTTCGAGCGTACCGCACGCTTGTACCGCGTCGAATTGCGTCGGCCAAAACACGTGATCGGACGGAACACGGTGCACGCCATCCAGTCGGGCTTGGTGTACGGCTACGTTGCCCTTGTAGACGGAATCGTGGAACGCATGCAGCAAGAGGCTGGAGAACAAGCTCGCGTGCTGGCAACTGGGACATATGCGGAACTCGTGGCACCGGAGTCGGACACCATTGACGAAGTCGATCCGTTCCTGACGCTGAAAGGGCTACGGCTACTGTACGAACGCAACAAAGAGAAAGGATAGGGCGAGCCATGGCAGAAGATGTGAACTTTGTCCGCAGCATCGGAATGATCGGCCAAGGAGGCGTGGGGAAGACGTCGGTTGCCGATGCGCTGCTGTTCGCGGCAGGCGCGGCAACTCGGTTAGGCCGCGTGGACGACGGCACGTCGAACTTCGACTTCGAACCCGAAGAAATTCGTCGCAAGATTTCTTTGAGCACGGCCGTGTTCCACTTCCCATGGAAGAAACACTCGATTCACTTGCTGGATACACCTGGTTACTCGAACTTCTTGGCCGATACGATTTTGTCGATGCGCGCGTGCACGGGCGCGGTGTTCGTGCTTGCGCCGGCCGCTGGCGAAATTCGGGTGGAAGCGGAAAAGGTTTGGGCCCGCGCGCAGGAGCTCAAACTCCCTGTAGTGGCATTTGTCAGTCGGATGGACCGCGAAAACGCCGATTTCCAGGCCGCCATCGAGGACATGAAAAAAGTCCTCGGAGCCAAGCCCGTACCGCTGCAGCTTCCGTTGGGAAGTGCCGAAGAGTTCCGCGGCGTGGTGGATTTGCTGTCCATGAAAGCGTTGGTGCCGGGGGCGGACGGGAGCGAACGGGAAGAGCCGATTCCGAGCGGCCTCGAAGCAGAGGCAAAAAAGGCTCGGGAACTGTTGATCGAGCTTGCCGCCGATGCCGGGGACGAGTGGACCGAGCGATATTTGGAGAACGGGACTCTTAGCGACGAAGAGCTCTTGCACGCGTTGGAATTAGGAACCCGCCAACAACGCTTCGTGCCGGTCCTGTGCGGCTCGGGAACCAAGGCGGTTGGCATGCGTCCGTTGCTCGACGCAATCGTGCGCTATCTCGGCTCGGCGGCAGACCTTGGCCCGCAACGAGGGAAGGACCCGAAACTAGGCGTGGAGCTCGAGCGGAAGCCGGACGTGCACGAGCCATTTTCTGCAATCGTATTCAAGACGATCGTGGATCCGTTCGCAGGGCGCCTCTCTTTGCTTCGGGTTGTCTCGGGCAAGCTCGTGCCGGACATGACAGTGCTGAACACCAGCAAGGATACGCGCGAGCGCATCGGCCACCTCTTGCAACTCAATGGCAAGAAGCAAACGGCTGTGGGCTCCGCGATCCCGGGGGATGTCGTCGCGGTGGCAAAGCTCAAGGAAACGTTTACGGGCGACACGCTCGCAGACGAAAAAGCCCCGATTGTGTACGCTCGGGACGTTTTGCCACCACCAGCCATTTCCTTTGCAATCGAGCCGAAGAGCAAGGGCGACGAGGAAAAGGCGACGCAAGCGTTGCAGAAAATGATGGAAGAGGATCCTGCCTTGGAGCTCCATCGCGATCCGCAAACCCGGGAACTGATTCTCTCGGGGGTGGACCAACTGCACCTGGAAGTCGTGATCGAGCGCCTGAAGCGGAAATATGGCGCCGAGGTGGAGCTGAAGGCACCGAAGGTCCCGTACAAGGAAACCATCAAAGGGCGAGCGAAAGCTCAAGGAAAGCTCAAAAAACAAACCGGAGGGCGCGGCCAGTATGGGGACACCTGGCTCGAGGTGGAGCCTCTCCCGCGTGGTGCGGGGTTCGAGTTCGTCGACAAGATCGTCGGTGGTGTCGTACCCCGGCAGTACATTCCGGCCGTGGAAAAGGGTGTGCGCGAAGCGATGGCGGAAGGCTTTTTGGCGCACTACCCGATGACGGATATTCGCGTCACCTTGTACGATGGCTCGTACCACGAAGTCGACTCTTCGGAACTAGCGTTCAAAATTGCCGCTTCGCTTGGCTTCAAAAATGCGGTCGCCCAGGCAAAGCCCGTTTTGCTCGAGCCGATCATGGCCATGGAGATTACCGTGCCGGACGAATGCATGGGCGACGTGATTGGCGACATCAACGCTCGGCGCGGCAAGGTTCTGGGCGTCGATGCCAAACCGGGAAGCCAAGTGATCAAGGCACTGGTGCCGCTTGCCGAAGTGTTGCGGTACTCGCCGGACTTGCGCTCGATGACGAGCGGGCGCGGTTCGTTCACCATGGCATTTTCCCACTACGAAGAAGTGCCGCCACATTTGACGGAACGCATCATCAAGGAAGCTGAGGCGGCGCGCGCACAAAAGCAACACGGATGAGTACGACGACCAGCACCGAAGAGATCCTCCGAATCGCGGAAGAGATCCAGCGCGGCGGAGACCCTTACGAGGTGCCGGCCGAATTGCTGGAGGAACCACGAGAGGAAAAGCCTGCGAACCGCAGTTTGTACGCTCGCATTGCCACGATGACCGTGGCGGAGAAAATCAAACTTGCGTTGCTGGGAAACCGCGAAGCACGGGCCTTGCTGGTACGGGACAGCAATCGCATGATTGCCCGCTTTGTCTTGCGGAACCCGCGTTTGACCGAGGAAGAAGTTCTTGGCTTTGCACGCAATCGCAATCTCGATAGCGAGGTTTTGCGCGACATTGGCGAACACAAGACCTGGCCACGCAACTACCAAATTCGCCACGCGCTGGTGACCAACCCGAAGACTCCGCTTGCCATTGCGCTGCACTTTGTCAGCTCGCTGCACGAACGGGACCTGCGCTTTCTGGCGAAGAGCAAGAACGTGTCGGCAACCATCGTCACGCAGGCACGCCGCATTCTGGCGCAGCGTGGGAAAATGTAAGCCCACAAGCTTGGTTCAGCTCCATGGAGCTGGAAGCGCTCCCGGATGAAACATCCAGTGCTTCCCGCACCGGCTCGAAGCGAGTGACGCCGGTGCGCTGAGCGCACCGTGCCGTGTGCCGTAGACGTCCGTACGATCCGTTCAGCCGAAGTGGACCGCTCGAGAGTCAGCGGACCGGTTCCGGAGCGCCGAAGGAGCCGTAAAAGTGTTCTGCCCAAGTGGCGACCAATGGGGTGGCCGGCAGCCCTAAGGAGCGGAGTTCGTTCGCGATCGGGTGGTCGCCAAGCTGCAGCTCGACTCCGTTCCCTCCCGGAAACAGCCACGCACCATGACTGCCCGAAGTAAAAGGAACCACGTGCAACTCTGGGCGGTACGTGTAGGTGAGCAAGGTGCTTGGAGGAGAATCTGCTGGCAGGCCTCCCGAACGTGGCACGGAAAGGCCAAAGACGAGTTTGCCGTCCATCACCAGGCGAAGCTGGGCGCGCTCCGGAGCGTAGTCGAGATCGATTTGTTCGACCGTTTTCGGAAAGCCCCAAATCTCACGGCCGGCAGCGCAGGTGAACTCGCCGTCTACAGGGAGCTTGTAAATGTACGTGCCGCCCGCCTCCGAGCCGCGGCCACGCGGCCGCACAAAAAATACGATCATGACTTCACGATATTGGCCGAGATCGTTGTCGAGGTAATCGACAAAGCCAAGCACGAGCTGGCTCTGCCCGGGTTCGTGCTCTAGCGGCTCCAGTTCCGGGCCCAAAAAGCGTGTGGCTGCAGCAGCCGGGACGGCATACAACACATGAGCCGCTTTGGCTTCACGTACCTCGCACGGTAGCGTGACGACCGTGCCCATGATCACGTACTCGCGTGGCTGATGTGTCGCGACTTGCATCGGAGTGTCCTCGGAAGGGTTTCTACGCTCGCTTTTCAGCACAACTCTTTCCAACTCCGCAAGCCACGGGATTACGGAAAGAGCAACGCGCGGCCGCGAGGGCGGAGATACAACGGCACGGTGGCGCTTGCGTCTCCAAGCGTGGCAGACAAAGTGAAAGAGCCCGACTGACTTGCCTCGATCGATGCGCTGCGCGCGACCAAGGTAAACTCGTACGTTTGCGGATCGAGCTGCACGAGGTCGAGGACCACCACGCCCAGCGCAGTTCGGGCGCGCCAGCGAAAGCGGTTTCCCCGTACGTTCCGCAGCCAGTCTTGCGGCCGGATGTCGGCATCGACAAGGAACGTGGCTCCGTCGCGTACGCTGAAGAAAAACGGGTCGAGCGCGACCTGCCAGGCAGGATCGTGGACGCGAAACGTTCCTGTCACCAGCAGGCGATTGCGGCCGTCGGCTTCCTGAGGGTCCAAAACCAAAGCCGCTCGTTGCACCTCGATCGTCGTGTCGCCATTCGCGGGATAGAGCGCGCACACGGCGGCCCGGTCGTCATCGCGAAGCGCGGCGCCGCGGTAGTCGAAGTGGGCGCGGTAGTACATGGTCGCGTCAGCCCGCAGTGGGTCGCGTTCTCCCGGGTCGTCCGAGGAGTGGGCGAGCCCGATGGCGTGCCCAAGCTCATGTGTGACCACCTCCGCCAGCCCGGGAATGTTCCAGAAGGGGCAAGCCCCGAAGCCGTTGGCGATCACCACGTCTCCTTCGGAAATCTCGAAAAACGAACTTCCTGCAAAGGGCAGCGAGTCACCCTTGTTTCCGCACACGCCGCCGACGCCCAGAACGCCGATACAGTCTGTTGGGTCTGGAATGTCGTCAAAGGGATCGTTGAACAGGATTTGGCTCTTGCCATCGCAGCTCGCAAACGAGCTAGGAACTGCTTCGCCTGCTGCTTCGAGGCGCAATGAACTGCACGGTGTGTTGCTCCAAGCGGCCAACGCATCTGTCGCTGCCTGAATCGAGTTGTGCGGACCGATGGTTTGGTCACCAGTGCGATCGATTGCGAACTGGACCGTTTCGCCCCGGTCTGGGGCAAACCAGCGCACCGCTGGGGGGCCGGTAAAAGCAAAGCGAGGCCGTGCGACCGATCCGCGGACAGGGTTGCCGGCAAGCCGGTCATGAAACCGGCGTGGCCGGCGAGTGGAAACTGCTTCGAGCCGCTGCCAAAGGACTTCGAGGGGGTAACTTCGTGAGTACGCGCGTTGCATCCTCTGAGTGCGGTGGTTCCACGCTAGACTGTCGGTGAGATTTTGCACGGCGTACTCGCGGCCCGAACTTGCCCGTACCACGCGGAACTTGCCCATGCCGAGGTAAAGGGAACGGAGTGCCCCATCGCGGGTGACATGGAGGAACAGGAGAACCCGTTCCCCGACGAAGTAGGTGGGGCTTCCGAACACCCAGCGGTTCCCCACCGGCGTGTCGCCGCCGAGCTCCGTTAACACGATGGAGTTTTCCGTGGGGGCCTTGAGCGAACGCTCCACGGAGAGCGTTACGTTCGTAAACGTTCCGGAATCGGTCGTCACCGACTCCAGCGCGGTCACTCGACCGAGTACCACTGCATCGGCCGCGTGAAACAATGGCTCTGGTTCGCCCGGCACAAAGGTTGTCGCTCTTCCTGGTTGCTCCCATGCCCACAGCAGGAAAACGGAAGCCGCGAAAAGAGACCAAAACGATGCTCGGCGTGGATAGAGAACGTTCCAAGTGTACACAGGAGGGAAACTCCGCAGAGTTCCGCGAAGCAAACGTTACACCACTGGAGCTACAGTGTGACTTGCTAGTTTTGGACAAAGAGCCGTGCTTTCGTTTTTTGGCGATGTCGCTGACAACGACAAAAAGCGTCAAGTTTTGTTGTACGCATTCGCTTTGCGAAGGGCCAAGCGAGCGCTGAGAAGCAAACGTTTCGGGTCCTTGCTGTCGGATCGGTGACCATGGTTCCGGGCGCCTTACCGGAGTAGAAGCATGGCATCCCTTGTCGACGCCTGAACGAATCCTGCTCGGGGCATAGGGCAGATTGTGCCGGCGAAGAGGCCCGCTTGCGGAGACAGCGGAAAAGAGAATGCCTACTGCTTGGCGGCGTGGCGTTAGCGGCTCGAAGGGTGCGCTTCGGAGGGGCGCCCCCACGTGCGGAGGCGTTGCTCGTCAGACAGCGCCCAAACGCGCTCGTGCAGTTCCTCGACGCACGCGGGGTCGTAGAGCAAGAAACGCAGGATGCGTGCTGGCATGTTGTGGGGGCCGCGCTCGAGCAACTGTTGGATCCAGAGTTGGCGGCGCGCGCGTACCGCGGGCGATGTACGCCGCGGAACGCCGAGAAGCGCGCGATGCCAGGCGTGCACCCAGGGGTCCACGACGCAGCGGACAAAACCATCGTGCTCAGCCGGCGGACGCGCTTGGCTTTCCTGTTGGAGGCGATGCCAGTAGTGGTTCAAACTCACCAATTCGCTTGGGGGAGAAACTTCCTCTGGGATCAAGAACAAGCCCCAGCGACGCGTGCGTTCACCCCAACTGACGCGGCTAACCCACACCGAGAGCGGCACCGACAAAATGAGTGCAGCGATGATAGGTGTGAGCCACCAGAAGTAGCCGGGATTGAGCCAGTACAGCCCGAGACCCCAAGCGCTTGCCCATAGGGTGTCCCACGTATGGTGTCGGAGCGCATCGGTCCAGCTCGTTTCCGCGTCTTCGCGGCCTTGCGACTTCCACTGCACGGTGCGTCCCAGCAGATTTTGCACCACGAAGCGGCTGTGGAACACCATACGGATGGGCGCGAACAGGCTGGACATGACGATTTCCAGCAACACGCTGGCGAGCAATCGAGCGACCCCTCCGTAGGCACGGGCTTGCCGCCACACTGCGACGACAAGCAGGACGCTCAGCACTTTGGGCAAAAACAAGATGGCAAGCGTAACCGCCATCAGGGAAATCGCCCACTCTGGGCGCCAGATCGGCCATTCGGGAAACAACGCGGGACCGTGAGGGAAGTACTCTGGCTCCCACAAAACGTGGGAGACTGCTTCGACCGTGCTGAGCGTGAGAAAGGCAAACCACAGGAGCGCGGACACGTACGAAAGCACGCCGTTCAAGAAGAGCACGCGGTGGGCGCCAAAAAGGCCTTCCGTGAAGAGTAAGCGAAGGTGTTGCAGGTTGCCCTGGCACCAACGCCGGTCGCGGTTCATCTCCTCGAGCAAGGTCGAGGGGACCTCTTCGTAGCTTCCCTCGAGATCGTACGCGAGCCAAATCTGCCAACCTGCGCGGCCAAGCAACGCAGCTTCGACGAAGTCGTGGCTCATGATCTCACCGCCGAGCGGTGGTTTGCCGGGTAGGCGTGGTAGCCCACAGTGCCGCGTAAACGGCTCGACCCGGATGATCGTGTTGTGGCCCCAGTACTGGCCGTCGCCGAGCTGCCAGAAGTGCAGGCCGGCGGCAAACATCGGGCCGTAAAGGCGGCTACTAAATTGTTGTACGCGGGCCAAAAGGGAACGGCGGTTCACGGCGCGCGGTGCGGTTTGGATCATGCCGGCTTTCGGGTTGGCATCCATGAGTTGCACCAGACGCACGATGGTTTCGCCGGACATGATGCTGTCGGCGTCCAGCATCACCATGTATTCGTAGTGGGCGCCCCAGCGTCTGCAGAAATCGGCAACGTTGCCACTTTTCCGCTTCAAGCGCACGCGACGCCGCCGGTAAAAAATTCGGCCGAACCCTTGCACATCGCGGCACCAGGCGAGGTATGCCTCTTCCTCTTTCACCCATGTGCTCGGGTCGGCGGTGTCGCTCAAAATGAAGAAGTCGAAATGGTCGAGCGCGCCGGTGCGCAACAGCGAATCGTAAATCGCGCGTAAGCCGGCAAACACGCGTTCCACAGGTTCCTCGCAAATGGGCATCACGATGGCAGTGCGGCCACGAGGGCGGAACGTGCGTGGGTCGACCGGGGGCAAGGAGGTGATGGCGTAGCGATCCCCAAAGAGAAGGGTGAAGAAACCGAACACCGCAGTCCAAAACCCAATCGAGATCCATCCGAACAACGCGCCAAAAAACAGCACGATCCAGAACTCGAGCCAGGTGCGGCCCTGGTAGGGGAGCACTGCCTGCATGAAGCCGCTGGCAATCACGGTCGGCAACAGGATCAGCGCCGCTAGAAGAACTCGTCGCAACCGCGCTGCCCGAATCCAGGGCAGGGCTGATCGTTGTTTCCGAAGCTCGCGTCCTCGCAGGACCTGCTCATCGTGGATGCCGCGGATGCGTTTCCAGATGCGACGCCAGACGCGCCGTTCCACGGGCTCCGGGCGCATATGGCGTCGGCGAAGGACTTGGTGGGATGTCGGGTAACCGTTTCGGAGTGGCACGTTGGGCCAAGCACTCCCGCCAAACCACCGTACAAGCCGCCAGCGCAGAAATTCCGGCAGCGACGGCAATACGTTGGGTGCGACTGGGTGCTCCTGGACCACCAGGGTGCGTAGTGCGCGGAGAGTTTCGGAAATCGCGTCTGCTCCCGGAGGCCACTCCGGCTGCTCGATCGCCAGTCGCACGGCGCGGTCTGCCAAGGCCTCTGCACGATGTTGGTCCACCCCGAGAGCAAGCCCATAAGCCACTGCTCTTTGCCGTGCCGCAGCCCAGTCCTGATACAGCCGATCCGGGGGTACGGCGAGCCTGGGAGTCGTGTTGTCGTTGGCCGTCGGCCGGCGAGCTGGTTCCGTCATGGCACGAGGAGGTACGACCATGTTTCCGTGAGCACGCGATCTCCGAGCATCAAATACGCTCGAAGTTCGATGGGCTCGTTGCGTTTCGGGCGAATCTGGAACGCGAGCCGCCAACCCCCGGTAACCGGGTTTTTGACCACTTGTTGGTCGAGCAGCTCTGCCGATTCGGCTCCGGACGCGATGCTGACTGCTCCATGGAGAACCGTGTCTGCTGGTAGCGACTCGAGCTCGCCTCCACCGAAGTCCACGATGATCCGGTAGGCGTCTTCACGGTTGCCGCGGTCGCGACGGGTTGCCAGGGCCCGCCCGCCAGGTGGGCGAGCAGGATCGTCGCCGTACCACCACAGCCGGTAGCGCACAGACAACGGTACAGTCGTTTTCGGCTTGGCATCGGGAACCCAGAAGGCCACGATGTTGTCATTGGTATCCGATTTGGTGGGAATTTCGACCAGCACCACGCGTCCCGCCCCCCAGTCGTCGAGCAACTCCACCCAGGCCGAAGGACGGCGGTCACGCCGAGTCTCCAAGTCCTGGTAATGATCGAAGTTGCGATCTCGTTGAAGGAGCCCAAATCCGCGAGGGCTTTGCATGCGAAAACTGCTGATTTGCAACGTGCGTGGATTCAGGAGTGGGCGCCATAGCCACTCGCCGGTCCGGAAATGGAGCAGCAACCCGTCGGAGTCGTGCACTTCCGGGCGGAAATCTTCCACCGGTCTCGGACTGTGTTCGCCATGAAAAAACATACTGGTGAGAGGAGCCAGCCCAAGTTGCTGCACCTCCCGGCGAAAGAATAAGCGCGCTTCCACGTCTACGCGCGTTTGCTCCCCCGGGCGAACAACAAAACGGTAAGCGCCCGCGACGCTCGGGCTGTCGAGGATCGCGTACACGACAAGGTCCGTGGCCCACGGCACAGGCCGCACGATCCAATACTCGCGAAACGAGGGGAATTCTTCTCCGCTGGGGAGGCCAGTGTCGATCGCTAAACCGCGGGCAGACAGGCCAAACACTTCGTCGCGCCCCACGGCCCGGAAGTAACTCGCGCCCAGAAAGACAATCACTTCATCGTAGTAGTCTGCCCGCTTGATGGGGGCATGGACGCGAAACCCGGCGAATCCGAGGTTGTGCGGCACCCGACTAGCGAAATCGTTGCGACCGTAGTCGAAATCTCCTGGCGAGAACGCAACCGGATGCACACCGGCGTCGTCGACGACGCTGATCGAGACCGCGTGACGGTAGTAATAGCCAGGATGAAAAAACTGAACCTGGAATGGCAGGCCGCTGTCTCGCCACAGGGAGCGATCGGGCCGATACCGAATGTCTCGCCACTGGTCGTACGTAATGCGACCGAGCCACTCGGGGATCGGTTCCGGAGGCTGGTACGCTTGCTCCGCCAGCTTTCTCGCGCGCTCCGCAATTTGTTCGAAGTGGAAATGTGCGCTGACTGGGCTTACCCAGGTGGCACTCAAGAGAAGTGTCCAGGCAACGACCAACGCAATGGGTATCTTACGGTTCCCCGTTTCGTACACCTCGATGTCCCTCATGCTCCACCGGCTGAGCGGCCCCTTTGTATGCACACAAGGGGCGTCTGACCAGTCCACCCAAAATTTTCTCTTGCGCGCAGCAGCCGCCGAGAAGGAGGGAAGGAGCCGAGCGAACCTCCATCGAGCCGTGCGGCAGCTTTCCGGGCGTGTCCTTGCCAGCCAACCGAGGAGTGGTAGCGCGCCGAAGCGAATGCCGCGTTGCCAGCTATGGATGCTGGTGATAACCGAAAACGCATGGCGAATCTTCCCAGTGTGGTCGATCAGATCGACCGGCTTTTTGACGAACTGATTCACCGGCGATGGGGTACCGCTGCGGCGCGCATCCAGCCGGCACAAGTGAGAACCGTGGACGATGGTTGGGAGATCGAGGTTCCAGTTCCTGAACTCACTGCAAAAGACCTGGAAGTAGAGGTTTCCGGCCGCGAGCTGCGCGTACAAGGAACCGGCCGAAAGGAGGCAGAACAACGTTGGACGGGTACCAGCGCGCGGTCTTGGTCTTGGAGTTCGCGTCGGGTGAGCTTTTCTCGGTCGTTCCTCTTGCCGGAGGCGGTTGATCCGGCGGACGTGGATGCACGGTACGAAAACGGCGTGTTGCACATCCACGTGCGGCGGCGAGTGAAGCGATGAGTGCCGAGGTTACGGCGACACCGGTCGCTGCGCCCGAGCCCCGCCCGTTGCCGGCGGAAGAAGCTGCGTTCGTCATCGACCCAGCAACGTTGGGTTTCGAGACCACAGAGGAGGTTCCTGTACGGCCCGAGTGGTTCGGCCAGGAACGAGCGCTGGCGGCCCTGCAATTGGCGATGTCCGTGCCAGATGCCGGGTTCAACGTGTACGTTGTCGGACTTGTCGGTACTCAGCGGGAACAACAGCTTGGCGACTTGCTACGTGAGTTTCTGCGTTCCAAGCCGGTTCCGGGCGACCGAGTGCTGGTGCAGAATTTTCAGAACCGCGACCGCCCGCGCGCCTTTTACCTTCCGGCAGGACAGGGGAAACAACTGCGCCGCGACATGCAGGAGCTGATCGAAGACTTGCAGCGGTTGTTGCCGGAAACGTTTCGCCAAGAGACTTTCGAAGAGGAAAAGGAACAACTGGCGGAGCGGTTCGGCCACGAGGGCGAAGAGATTGCGCGCGAAATGGAGCAACGGGCCGCGGCCAAGGGATTCGCATTGCAGCCCCATCCCCAAGGCGGGATTTTGTTCATCCCGCTCAAACCAAACGGCGAGCCCATGAGCCCGCAAGAGCTGGAGCGTTTGTCGCCAGCAGAACAGGAAGAGCTGCACAAGCGCGAGCGCGAGGTCGCTCGCGAACTCAAGGCCATGCTTCGGCGCCAGCAGGCGCTTGGACGGCGACTCGCTCGCGAAGTAAAAGCTGCGGAGCGGCGCGTGGCGGCTGAGGTGGTTTCCCCTCTGATCGAAGAGATTGCCCAACGGTACCAGAGTCCGGAAGTGCACCAGTACCTACAAGACGTGCGCGAGCACATTCTCGATCACCTCGAATTGTTCCGAGAACCGTTGAAGGAGCTAGCTGCCATGGCTCCTCCCGTGCCGTTCCCGTTGCCGTTTTCACCCGCGGCGTTGGCGGAAAGCGCCTTTGTCGATTACGAAGTGAACGTGCTGGTGGACAACAGCGAGGCCAGCGGGGCACCGGTCATCGTGGAGACTTCTCCCACGTACAAAAATCTCTTCGGTGCGGTGGAGCGGGTGGTCGACCCGTATGGCCGGCTGGCTACGAACTTCACGCGCGTACAAGGCGGTTCGTTGCTGCGGGCGCACGGTGGGTGCATCGTCATGAACGTAGTCGATGTGCTTTCCGAGCCGCTGGTGTGGCGGGCGCTCAAGCGCTGCTTGAAGAGCGGCCAGCTCGAAATCGAAACGTACGATCCATTTGCGCTGCTTGCGACCACCACCCTGAAGCCCGAGCCCATGCAAGTATCGACGCGGGTTGTGTTGGTGGGCCCGGGGGATGTGTTCCAGCTCCTGTATTTTCTCGACGAGGAATTCCGCGACATTTTCAAAATCCGGGCAGACTTTGGTTACGAAACCGATGCGAACGCGGCGCGGGAACGGTTCGTCTCGAACGTGGCACACATCGCGCGCAGCGAAGGATTGCCGCCGTTGCGCGCCGCGGCGGTTGCGCGGCTGTTGGAGTACGGAGCACGCTTGGTGGGCGACCGGCGCAAGCTTCCGACGCAGTTTGCAGAAATCGCGGACGTGATGCGGGAAGCTGCATTTTGGTGCCAGCAAGAGGGGCAGGACGTCATCGAAGGGGCGCACGTGACCAAGGCGGTCGAGCAGCGTGTGTTTCGTCTCAATCGCGTGGAGGAGAAGATTCGCGAACTCGTTCGGGACGGCGTCTTGCTGCTCGACCTCGACGGCCGGCGCGTGGGCCAAGTGAACGGTTTGGCGGTGCTGAATGTCGGGGGTTACGACTTCGGTCGGCCCTCGCGCGTCACCGCCGCCGTATCGATGGGGAGTCAGGGGATTATCAACATCGAGCGCGAGGCGCAGTTGAGCGGGCGTACGCACGACAAGGGGGTGCTGATTTTGACAGGGTACCTTCGCCGGACGTATGCACAAAACTTCCCGCTCAGCCTCACGGCAAGCATTTGCTTCGAACAGTCGTACACGGGAATCGACGGAGACAGCGCGTCGTCCACGGAGCTGTTTGCCATCCTGTCGGCCTTGAGTGGATTGCCTCTGCGGCAAGACTTGGCGGTGACCGGCAGCGTGAATCAATGGGGCGAAATTCAGCCGATCGGTGGCGTAAACGAAAAGGTCGAAGGGTTCTTTGCGACGTGCCGAGCGGTGGGCCTAACGGGATCGCAAGGAGTCGTGCTGCCCATACAAAACGTGAAAGAGCTCGTGTTGCGGCCCGAGGTGGTCGAAGCCATCCGGGCCGGACAGTTTCACTTGTACCCGATCCGCACCATCGACGAGGGAATCGAAATCCTCACTGGTGTGAAAGCGGGTTCGGTGGAGGAGCCAGGAACGGTCCACTATTTGGTCATGGAGCGGCTGCGCGCCTTGGCTGAAGGGTTGCGCCGTTTCGAGGCTGCAGCGGGGAAGGAAAAGAAGGCAGATGCCAGCGGTGCTCCATCTTGACGCGGTGCTGGTGCGCGTCTAAACGCGCGTGGGTCAGGTTTCTGGGGCCGGTGACGTTTTCGAGCCAACGACGAGCTTACCTAGCTTCTCCATCGAGCGACCACAGCCTGGGGTCGGTTGTGGCGCTGTGGTTGTGTATCGCGCCCGGCGGTTTTGGGCGTGAACTCCTGGCTGCGAGACCGCGTTCAGGGACCTGAGACCTCAGCGACCCATCCTCTCGAAAAGGAGCGGCGAAGCGTGACAGCAAGACGGGAGCGGAAGAACAAGTCGGAGGGGGAAAAAAAGGCGACCGCTCGTGCGGCAGTGCCGCTGGTGGATTCCGGAAGCGATGAGGAATTGGTACCTGACGTTGCCGAGGATTTCGATGGTGCCATCACGGTTCTAGGCGACATCGAAGGCGACGCGGACGACGCTCTCGAACCTTCCCTCAAAGAAGACAAGGACGACTGGGCTGCCGAGGAAGAAGCCGAGGAGAAAGTGGTCCTCGACGATACTTCCGATCCGGTGCGGATGTACCTCCAGGAGATGGGGTCCGTTCCGCTGCTCACCCGCGAACAAGAGGTCGAGATTGCGAAACAAATCGAGGCAGGGGAAAACGAGGTGCGCGAGCAGGTGCTATCCCTGCCGTACACGATTCGGTACCTCTTGAGGCTCGAAGAGCGCATCCTCGACGGCGAGCTGTCGGAGCGGGCGTTGCTGGATGAGGACGACGAGCGCCAGGTGGATCCGGACTTGCTCGAGGGGGAAGAAGGCGAGGAGGAGCTCGCGAGTCGGGAGCCGGACGGAACCATCCTGAAAAAGCTCGAGCGGCTACGTCGTACCGCGGAAACCTACAACGCCCTCGTGCGACAAGCGGAGAGCAGCCGTACGCGTCAGCAAACTGCTGCCCTCCAACGCAAGTTGAAGGATTCTCGGAACCGGCTCCGCAAAGCGCTGGAGGACCTAGAAATTGGCCGCCGCCATTTCACCCAAATCATCGAAGATTTGCGCAAGGCGCAGCGTGCGATCCGAGACCAAGAACGTATCATCGACGAGTGGGAACAACGCTTGGGCCATCGGGCCGGAGAAATTCTCAAGCTCGCTGCTCGCGGGGCTGCAGTGGAGGCAGATCCTGCAACCAAACGGCCGCGGCGATCTGCTGACGAAGTGCGGCAAGCTGCTGAAGCGATTCGAGCTGCTCGCAAGCGCATTCGGGAGTTGGTCGACGAAGTGGGCATGGAACCAGACGCGCTTCGCCAGGCGTTGGAGATTATTTCCGCAGGCCAGTTCAAAGCCCAGGAGGGAAAGCGCAAGCTGATCGAAGCAAATCTGCGCTTGGTCGTGAGTATCGCCAAGCGGTACACGAATCGAGGCTTGGGTTTTCTCGACTTGGTACAAGAGGGGAACATCGGGCTCATGCGGGCGGTGGAGAAATTCGAGTACCAGCGCGGTTACAAGTTCTCCACGTACGCAACTTGGTGGATTCGCCAGTCCGTTAGCCGGGCAATTGCCGATCAAGCCCGCACCATCCGGATTCCCGTGCACATGATCGAAACGATCAACAAGGTCGTTCGCTCCTCTCGCTACCTCATCCACCAGTTAGGGCGGGAGCCGACCCCCGAAGAAATCGCCGAGAAAATGGAAATGCCGCTCGAGAAGGTGCGCAAAGTATTGCGCATCGTAAAGGAGCCGGTTTCCCTGGAAACCCCCATTGGCGACGAAGAAGAAAGCTCGCTCGGTGATTTCGTGGAAGACCGTCAAACGATCTCGCCAGCGGATGCTGCGGTATATTCGAACCTCGAGGAGCAAACCCGCCGGGTGTTGGCCACCCTCACGCCGCGCGAAGAACAAATCCTGCGGATGCGGTTCGGCATCGGCGAGAAATCGGACTACACGCTAGAAGAGGTGGGCCAACGCTTTGCCGTGACGCGCGAGCGAATTCGGCAAATCGAGGCGAAGGCGCTGCGGAAGCTGCGTCACCCGAGCCGGGTTAGAGGCGTAGAACCACCGGGACATTCCCAGGCCACACGGTAAGCCCCACGGCCTGTCGAGCCGGCGCGGTTCTTCAACAAAGGAGACTGTGGTGTTGAGGCAAGAGGAAAAGAAGCAGGTGCCCAATCGTCCGTCGAAACCTGCCAACCCCCGCGGAGAAGAAACGCAACGCGAACGCCGCCTGCGGGTGGATGGGCACGAAGTGCTGGTGATCAAAAAATCGAAAAAGCCCCGGAGTAACGGAACAGCGTAAATCGCCTGTCAGCAGGCTTGGCTACGCCCGCCAGTCGAGGCGAAAGACAGGATTGCGCGGGACCAGGCTCTGGACGCGCTGAGCCAAATCACGCTGCAGCCTTGCTGCCAGTCTTGCCTGTTTTGGTTTCGCCGCTGCTGGCTGAGGACTCGCTTCCGGAGGCGCCACTGCTTTCGCTGGCTTCGCCCTTCTTCGACTTGCCGTTGCCCGCCCGGGCATAGTCGGTCAGGTACCAGCCCGATCCTTTGAGCTGGAACGAACTTGCGGAGATCAACTTTTGCACCTTCCCGCGGCACGTGGGGCAGCGCTTGAGAGGTTCATCCGTGATTCGCTGGGTTACCTCGAATTCTCCGCACTTGGCACAAAGGTACTCGTAGATCGGCACCGTAAACCTCCTAGGGAAACGTAGCGGGTCAGCGACTAACCACGCACTTCCAGTGTGTCAACCGCAGCAGTCGCGGTGCGATAGCGCCCGGGATTTTTGCGGACCATCCCATCTCACGCGTTCGCTTCCGAACGAGTGGATTGAAAGTTTTCGACAGAGGCTGCGCCACCCGCTCGCTGCCCTCAACTCACATGCGGCGAGCAAGGTCATACAAACTCGACACGAGAAACGCTTGCAAAAAGAAAATTGCCAGCAACACGACCAAGGGCGACAAATCGATTCCGGCATAGAGCACGGGCAGCGTCCTCCGCACGCGGTGCAGCACCGGCTCGGTAGCCTGGTACAAAAAGCGAACGATCGGGTTGAAGGGGTCGGCGTTGACCCAGCTGACAATCACCCTCACGATCAGGATGATGGAATAGAGATGCAGGAGAAGGTCCAGCACTTGCGCGAGGGCACGAATGAGATTGGCAAGAACGAACATGGTCTGCGACTGCCAAGGCCGCGCTTTAGCGCGGCTAGTTGGTAGCGACAAGCTGAATGGGCGTCCTTGACGCCGTTGGTGCATGCATTTATTTGCGCGCAGTTTGCTCCAGGCGTACGCATGGGTGGAAAAGAAAGAACCCCAAACCCCGCTCAGGAAGCACTCGTCACACACCTGACGCAGCGACCCCAGTGGCTGTCGTGGCTGTTTGTTGCTGGCTTCGTTGCACTGGTTGCGGTGTTCGTGTTTTCCGACGCTCGCGAGCTGTGGCGGACAGCAGCAAATCTGAACCTGCGGTTCCTTGCTTTACCGTTTGCCTGTGCACTCGTGAGCTATTTGGCCATGGCCCGTTCCTACCAAGGAATTGCTTGGGCAGCCGGTTGCCAAGTGCCGTTCTGGGAAATGCTCAAAGTGACATTCGTGGCAAATTCTGTGAACTACGTGATCACGACCGGCGGGCTGAGCGGCTTCGCTGTTCGCATGTTCTTTTTTTTACGGATGGGCATGCAGTCAGGTACGGCCGTCACCGTTTCTCTGGTGCAAACGTTTGTTACGAACTTGGTCCTCCTGCTGTTCGTGGTTACCGGCTTTTATTACCTCTTTCACACCCACGAGCTGCACGGATTTGCCTTGGTTGTTACGGCCTTGTTACTGGTCGTGTTCACCCTCGCCACGGTGGTGGCCGTGTTTTTGTTGGCGCATCGTGCGCTGCGACGCCGCACATTGTTTGTTCTGGCGGAGTTCGCCCATTGGTTCCTGCGACGGTTCGCCCCCCGACATAAACCGAGGCGCGTGCGCGTTTGGCGCTTTCAACGCAACTTGCACCGCGGGATCGACTTCTTGCTTGCGCGCAAGCGCCACATGGTTGGACCCATTTTTTGGATTGTTGTCGACTGGCTCGGTACACTGTACATTCTGCAAACTTCGTTCTGGTGCGTGGACCTCGAGGTGCCGTTCACGTTCGTCGTGGTGGGCTTTGCCGTCGGCATCGTGCTCTCGCTCGTGTCGTTCATTCCGGGCGGCTTGGGGGTGATGGAAGGGTCGATGGCAGCTGTGTTTGCGAGCTTAGGGGTCCCATTCGAAAGCGCAGTCGTTGCGGTGCTGTTATTTCGCGTAGCGTATTATGTGCTGCCTCTAGTGGTCAGCGTGTTTTTCTTCCGCGGAATGATGGCTCAAAGCGAAGAAGCGCGTTTTGTCCTCGAGGAACCAACCCTATGAGCGATCGGTCGCGAAGCGCGGGGAAAATGGATCGGGGGATGTTCTGGTTGCATTCTGCGGTTGACAAGCCGGGCCTGTTTCGCGCATGGTGTTTGGTGTCGGCTGTTGGTGTTGGATGGGAGGTGGCAATGTCGAACAGCAAGCGTGGAGTTCTGAAGGCGATTGTTCCGGTGGTGCTTTTGCTGTGGCCAGCTTTCACGATGGCGGCCAGCAAGGCGCGCGAGGGCTGGATTACCGCCCGCTCTGCGATTGTGATGGATGCGGACACAGGGGACGTGCTGTGGAGTCACAACCCGGATGAGCCATTGCCGCCTGCGAGTACCACCAAGGTTGTCACAGCCTTGCTGGCGCTTCAAAGCGGGCGGTTGAACGAGACCTTTCCGGTGTCGATGGAGGCAGCTCAGGCGCCAGCTTCCAAGCTCGGGCTTAAGCCCGGAATGGCGTTACGGCTGCGCGATCTGGTGTATGCGATCATGCTGAATTCCGCCAACGACGCCAGCATCGTGATTGCCGAGGGTCTTGCGGGCTCGGTGCCCGCGTTTGCACGGCAAATGAACGTCTTGGCACGGCGGTTAGGGGCGCAAAACACGCATTTCGTGAATCCGAACGGGCTGCCGGCAGAAGGCCATTATTCCACAGCGCGGGACCTCGCTACGATCTTCCGCTACGCCATTGCGCACCCGCTCTTTGCGGAGGTCGTTGCTACTCGAACGGGCCAGATCCGTCCGGCTTCCGGTTCCATGCGGCCGATCGCTCTTCGAAATCACAACCGGCTACTGGGCGAGTACCACATCGATGTTGTCGGGAAGACAGGGTACACGCGTGCTGCAAAGCGCTGTTTCGTCGGCGCCGCCCGTTTCAATGGACAGCAAGTGACCTTTGCCGTGTTGGGAGCGACGGACCTGTGGGGAGACATCAAACGCATTTTGGCAGCGACGTTCGAGCGGCAACCGTGGCCAGGAGTGCGTCCGCCCGAGGTGCAAATGGCACGGGTTGCGATGGAGTCCACCGGCGGCGGGGATGAAACGCAGGAGCCTCGAGCGAGGGGCCGGTTTGCGGTTCGGGTCGGCAGTTTTCGCGACTATGCAACGGCCGAGGAAGTCAGCAAGTCGTTGAAACGGTCCGGCTACGCCGTACGCGTGGAGAAGGAACGAAGGAAGCGGCGTGCGGTGTACCGCGTGACGGTAGGAGGCTTTCAGGACCCCACGGAGGCGCAGAAAGTCGCACGCACGCTGCGTCGCACGCACCACCGACTGGGTGTGTCGGTAGTTCAACACTGACGGCCACGGGCTGGCAGGCTGGACGCGCTCGCGCCCGAAGGCGCGAGTGCCCAACAGCGCTCTAAGCCGAGTACCGGCGTTGAACTTCGCGCAACAGGGCGATGTTTTCGGAATGGCCGGTGCGACAAGCCGTGATTCGCCCCCGCAGAGGCCGCCCGAGAAGGTACATGTCTCCGATGATATCGAGAATTTTGTGGCGAGCGAGCTCATCGGGGAAGCGCAGCGTCGTGTTCACGATTTTTTCGTCGTCAATGAGGATGCAGTTGTCGAGCCGGCCACCAGCAGCAAGCCCGACAGCGGCGAGCTTGGCGAGGTCACGCACGAAACCGAAGGTGCGTGCCGGGGCAATTTCTTCCCGAAACGATTCCGGTCCTCGGTAAATGTAGTGGTACTCTTGGCGCCCGATGGGCGAGGGGTACTCGAGGATGTACGAGACCGCGAACCCATCGAACGGTTCGATGCGGATCCATTCGTGTTCGTCGCGTCGAACCTCGATCGGCGAATCGATGACGACGTCGGCAACCCAAGCAGGTTGCTCCACCACGCCGGCATCCTCGAGCAAGCGGCAAAACCCGACTGCCGAGCCGTCCAAGATGGGCACTTCCCCCTGTACCTTCACGAAGAGGTTCGTGATGCGATACGCGTGCAAGGTAGCTAGCAAGTGCTCCACCGTCCGCACGGTCACCCCGGCGCGATGCAACGTGGTTGCGTAACCGGTCGAGTCCACCCAGGCGAGGTGCGCTGGTACCGTCGCTTCCCCCGATAGGCTCGAAAACACGATCCCCGAGCCAGGGGGAAGAGGCTGTAAAATCAAGCCAGTTTTCGTGCCACTGTGCAGGCCTGTTCCGGTATGTACGACGCTGCGTGCCACTGTGCGCTGTAACGCCCGCACGCCGGTGGTGGAAAACGGTTGCGCACTCGAATGCGATTCGCTGGCTTGTGGAGACTCAGCCCCGGGCAGGTCCCCAAGACCGGGAGATCCGTGCTCATGGCGAAGAGCGCGATGCACCGTGGCAAGGAAGCCATCCAAGGAAAAGGGTTTCTCGATAAAGTCGACGGCTCCGAGCTTGGTAGCTTTGACCGCCGTTTCGATGTTCCCGTGACCCGAAATCATCACCACGGGTGGGTGCATCCGATCCGTGCCAGATTGCAATGCTCGCAAGAACTCGAGTCCATCCATTTCGGGCATCCACACGTCCACGATGATCAGGTCCGGGTGCTCCTGCTCGATGGTCCGCAGCGCGGCGAGGCCATTCTCCGCTTCGAGGACTGTAAGTCCTTCCTCTGCCAGGATGCCGCGCAGCGACGCACGAATTTGCGGCTCGTCATCGACTACCAAAACCGTTGCCATATCGGGCTTCTCCACTCGTATGTGCTCTGTGCCTGCCTCGCTAGCAGCAGAAGCGCGCATAGCACGCTTGTCGGCAGCCAAGCTAGAGTTGCTCGATTGCGGATCCGCGGGGTTCCATCGCTTGCCTACGCCGAGGCACCTTGCGCCCGGGCCCCAGGCGAGGCGGACATTCCGGCGGAACGCACCGGAAAGTCGATCACAAATCGGCTCCCGCGCGGAAGATTGTCGAACACGCGGATGTACGCCTGGTGCTCGGCGAGGATCGACGAGGCAATTGCCAGCCCGAGACCTGTGCCGTCCTTCTTCGTCGAGAAGTAAGGTTCGAACAGGCGCGCCTTGACCTCAGCGGTCATGCCGCACCCGGTGTCGGCAATTTCCAAACGCACGGTTTGCCACTCGGCGAGCCACAGTGTTGTCACGGTGACTTTGCCACTTTCGCCGACGGCCGCACATGCAGCCACGGCATTGTCGAGGATGTTTACGAGGGCGCGTTTGAGGCTGTCGCGGTCGATGTCTACCGCGGGAAGCAAGGGGTCGGGGGCAAACTCGAACAAGAGCTGAGGGTGCGCCTGGCGAAACAAAGAGAGGGCTTCTTCCACGATGGTGTTGAGATCTGCGGGCTCTAAACGAACCGAGGGAAGACGGGCAAAGCGTGAAAACTCGCTGACGAGACGTTTCACTTCTTCCACTTGCTGTACGATGACCCGAATACACTCCTCGAACACCGTGCGGTCGTCTTGAGTCAGGGATCCGGCAAGCCGTTTGTGGAGCCGTTGCGCGGAGAGCTGGATGGGCGTCAAGGGATTTTTGATCTCGTGGGCTAGCCGCCGGGCTACCTCGCGCCACGCTTCCATTCGCTGCACGCGCAAGAGGTGAGTCACGTCCTCGAAAAACAGCATCACGCCCTTCGCAGCTCCGCGTCCGTCCTGAAGCACCCGTGCCGTGACCAGAGTGGTCACCGGGGTCTCCCCGGTGGCGAACTTCATTTGCCGTTGCACGTCCCGGTGCGGCTGTTCCTGCACCTCTTGAACCAGCTCGGCGAGATGGGCCCAAAGTGGCCCAGTAAAGACGTCCTCGAATCGGCGTCCTTGAACCTGAGGAAACTTGAGCCCGAGCATCCGTTCTGCGGCAGGATTGATCGAAGAAATGCAACCGGTGGAGTCGATCGACACGACACCAGCAGCAATGTTGGCGAGCAAGTTTTCCACGTAGTTGCGGCGCTCGACCAGCTCCAGGTTGGTCTTCTCGAGTTCGCTGGTCATTTGATTGAACGACTCCACGAGCACCGCCACTTCTTCGTCCGTCGCCGGCTCGATCCGGTAGCTCCAGTTCCCTTTGGCGATTTCGCGAGTCCCCTCCGCGAGCTGCAAAAGGGGGCGGGTGATATTTCTCGCTTGGCGGATGCCGAACCAGGTAGCCGAAAAAATCAGTACGAGAGTCAGAAGCGCCAACGTCAGGATGTAGCTGTTCTTGATTGGCTGACGCATGACGTTGAGCTGGCGATATTCCTCGTAAGAGCGCGCGATCGCCCGAACGGTATCGGCTACGCTGCGGGGCACGACAAAAGCCACCCAGACCGCTCCCAAAACCTGGCCGTCTCCCCTTCGAACTGGCACCCCGACGCGGACGACATCTGCCCGGCCCCAACGGTGCGTTTCGGCAAAGTCGTTGCCGGAAAATACGGTGCGTCCCGCTTCCGCCGAAACGCTTGGAAGTCCAGGCGCCTCCGGAGCATCGGCGCGCACCAGGCTTTGCCGAGCCTGGTCCCACAACTCCACGCTCGCCAACCCGTACTCCTGCCGCTTGGCCTCGGTCCACCCACGCAACTCCTCTATTTTGCCGGGCTCCCACAATCCGAGCGCCTCGCTTTGGCGAGCAATTTGGCGCGCCGAACGGAACGCGGTGTTTGCAGCGAACTGGTAATAGCTCTGCGCGATCCCAACCGAGCCCTGGAGCGCAGATTCCACGCGGCTTTGAAACCAGCTTTCGAAAGCGACCTGAAGGAAGCCTTGCGCAACCAGAAAGAGCAAGATACTCGGAGCAAGCGTTAGCCCGACAAAGGCAACCACAAGACGGGTGCGTAGACGGGAGCCAAAAATGCCCCGGCGCCGTTCCCAAACGAGTTTGACCACGTTGCGGGTAACCAGGAAGATCAGCAGGATTAGCAACAACAAGTTGACATTGATGAGGAGGAACGACACCACGTTGTTGCTGAGCAGCCCGGTGTTCCCGGACGGATCGCGAGCGATCTCCCACCAAGAGAGGAGGACGAACACAGCAGCGGCTGCCGCGATCAGCCACGACTCGCGGCGGCGACGTCGGCGCTCGTCGAGTGGCAGCGGTACAGTCGGCCGCTGGCCCTCTCCCGTTTGCGGAGAAGCGCTCACGTCGCGCCATTGTAAGGGCCAGCAGCTCGGGCCGCAACCACGTAGCTGGCCGCAGGATTACACGCGCGGAGGGCTCGTCGTTCCATGAACCCGCAGCTTCCTTTGGAAGGGGTGCGCGTGTTGGACCTGGGCACGCGAATCGCCGCACCGTTTGCGGCCACCTTGCTCGCCGAGTTCGGTGCGGAAGTATACAAGGTCGAGCTTCCAGGAAGCGGGGACTTCTTGCGCGAGATTGGCCCCTTCGTTGGCGACTACTCGCTTTGGTGGGCCGTGGATAACCGGGCGAAGAAGTCGATCACGCTCGACCTTCGTCACCCGGAAGGCCGGGAGTTGTTTTTGCGGCTGGTGCCACATGTCGACGTGATCGTGGAAAATTTTCGTCCAGGCACTTTGGAGGAGTGGGGGCTTGACTACCCACGGCTGCGGTCGCTGAACCCGCAACTCATCCTGGCAAGGGTGTCGGTCTATGGCCAAACAGGGCCGTACCGAAGCCGCCCCGGGCTTGACCGAATTGGGATTGCATTTGGGGGGCTCCTGTATCTCACCGGGTATCCCGACCGCCCTCCGGTTCGACCAGGAATCTTGGTAGCCGACTACCTCACGGCAGTGTTCAACGCGTTTGGAATCGTGCTCGCTTTGTTGCATCGCGCGCGGGGAGGAAGCGGCCAATGGATCGACTTGGCGCTCTACGAGTCTGTCTTCCGGGTACTCGAGTACACCGCCGCAGCCTACGATCGCCTCGGTTTGGTTCGTGAACGCCAAGGCAACCGGTTGCCGAACTCGGCTCCGCTAGACAACTGGGAAACCAAAGATGGCCAATTCGTGTGCATCGTCGCGGCCGGGGACGTGCTCTTTCGCCGCCTTGCCAAGGCCATGGGTCGGCCAGACCTCCCCGAGGACCCCCGTTTTGCCACCTTGCAAGCACGTGTGGCGCACGCGGAGGAAATCCACGCAATTGTGGGTGAATGGGTGAGCCGACACACTGCAGAAGAAGTCGAGCGGATCTTGGTGGAGGCGGAAGTGCCCGTATCGCGAGTGTACTCGATCGCCGATATTTTTGCCGATGTGCATTACCGTGAGCGAGAAAGTTTGATCACGGTGGACGATCCAGTCATCGGCCCTGTGCGAATGCAGGCCGTGTATCCACGGTTGTCCGAGACGCCAGGCCGAGTGTCACGCGGTGCTCCGAAACTGGGAGAGCATAACGACGAGGTTTACGGGGGCCTATTGCAACTGTCGGTCGCAGAGCGGGAGCGCCTCCGGGCGCTAGGAGTGATCTGATGGCAGACGAAGCGAACAACGAACGCATTTTGGCGGCTGTGGCTGCCCGCGCCTTGCAGTTCGTGGCTCCTGGAAACACGGTGGGGCTAGGAACCGGCCGGGCAGCATCCGCGTTCGTGCGAGCCCTAGCGAACGCTGCAGGGCTCGCCTCCACTGTGCGCTGCGTCGCGACTTCTGAGGCCACTGCAGGACTCGCGCGCTTGCTAGGTCTGCGGTTGGTGACGCTGGCGGAGGTGGACGTCATCGACGTGACCGTGGATGGCGCGGATGAAGTTGCCCCGAACTTGGATCTCATCAAGGGTTACGGTGGTGCACTCGTACGGGAAAAGGTCGTTGCTGCGGCTTCGCGGCAGTTGGTCATAGTGGCCACAGCGGACAAACTGGTTCCGCAACTCGGAACACGGGGGAAACTGCCCGTGGAAGTGGTGCCGTTTGCCACTCCTTTTTGCCAGCGCCGGCTCCGGCAAATGTTGGGGCAAGAACCAATCCTGCGGCTCGACGGCGAAGTCGCGTTTACGAGCGATGGGGACAACCACATCCTCGACTGTGCAGTAGGCCCGATCGACCGCCCACACGATTTGGAACTTGCAATCCGCGGAATTCCGGGCGTTGTCGGTACCGGCTTGTTTTTAGACATGGCGCAAGTGGTTCTCGTTGGGGACTCCGCAGGGATCCGCGAGTTACACCGTGCGCCCCGGGGCCACAGCAGCGCTGCCGAAAATCGTTAGTCGCCTTGCGAGAGACATGTTGCCGACTCGAAAGCCGGGCGAACGAAGCGGAAAGGTCGCGGGTGGGTGCCGTGCAGGGAGCCAAGCCTTATGGGCACAGCCAATTAGGCTTCGCCCGCTAGCATCGATCGGGCAATTTGCGACACCTGAATTTCGTCGGTGCCGCCGTAAATTTGCAGGACCTTGGCATCGCGGCAGAGCTGCTCGACGCCGAACTCCGCCATGTACCCGTTGCCGCCAAAGAGTTGCACCGCTTCGAGTGTGACTTCCATCGTTGCTTGCGCTGCGTAAAGCTTGTTTGCGGAAGCCTCGGCAAAGCTCAGCGACTTTCCTTGTGCCGCCATTTCGATTTGCCGGAACAGCATGTTGCGGATGTTCATCCGCGCCACGTACATTTTCGCAAGCTTGAGTTGGATGAGCTGGAACTCGCCGATCGGACGGCCGAACTGCACGCGCGTGCGCGCATATTCGGTACACAGTTGGATGCACCGTTCGACGATCCCGTACGCCATGGCCACCACACCGGAGCGCTCTGTGCCGAAGGTGGCCTTGGCGCCAGACTTGCCCCCGTACGCATCTTCGCTTTCTCCGAGGAGGCGCTCCTTGCCACAGCGAACGTTGTCCAGGAACAATTCCCCCGTGGGCGAGGAATGCATTCCCATTTTCTTCAGTGGTTTGGACTGTTCGAGCCCGGGCATCCCGCGGTCGAGAATGAACGCCACGATTTTGCGGTCGCGCGGCGGGGTGACGCCGTCGTCCAGCTTGCAAATGAACACAATCGTGTCGGCGTAGGGTCCATTGGTAATGAAGGTTTTTTGGCCGTTCAGGACGTAGGTATCGCCGTCACGGCGCGCGCTCGATTTCATTCCACCAAAGGCGTCGGAGCCTGAACCTGGTTCGGTGATGGCCCAGGCGCCGATCTTTTCCAGCGTGAGCAACGGCAGTCCCCAACGATCCTTTTGCGCCCAGGTTCCTTTGCTCATGATGGCGCCCGCTGTGAGTCCCATGCTGACACCCATGGCTGTGACCAACCCTGGGCAATACTTGCTGAGCTCGATGACGGGGATGATCTGCAGCGCGAGTGCCTCGGCGGCTTGGGCCCCCGTTCTTGGTGCTTCGTCGCTTCCGAGATCCCCGCGCAGGGCCTTCGCTTTTTGTGCCTCGTAGCGGGCACGTGCTGCTTCGGCGATGCCAAACTGCTGCACCAACTTGCGCATGATCCCATAGGGCGGCAGGTCGCCGTGTTCGAGTTCTTTCAAGTGGGGCAAAACCTCCGCGTCGATGAAGCGGCGCATCATGTCCTGAATCATCCGGTGTTGTTCACTCCACTCGATCATCGGGTCCTCCTCGTGTTGTTGGCGACGCGTACCTTCGGAGCAGCGTTGTTGCAACGACCTCCGTTTCTCAGACGATGTTGCCCGACGGTAGCTCAGGAAGTTGAAAACCGAGAAGAAGATAACCGCAGTTCTGTGGGAATAGGCGCTTCGGGCACTTGCCGTCAGAGCTGGAGGGTACAGGCCACTGAGCAGCGTCCGCAGCGTAACTGACAGGGGGTGCTCCGGCCGCAGGGAGAATACCGGGGTTGGTGCGAACTCGCTCCTGCGGGATGTGGTCGAACCAAAGAATCATTCGGGGCGGCTAGTTGAGCCGCCCCGGTGGCACTCCGTGTGGTACGGCTTAGTTCCCGCCGTACGTATCGTCCGCCTGTTCGATCATGCGCTCCAGGAGCTTTTGCTGCGCAGCCTGATAAGCCAACTGGCGCATGAGTTCTTGGGCTTGGTGTACAAGCGGCAGTGCCGCCAGGTACCCGATCAGTTGCGCTGGAGAGAGCTGATCCAGCGAGGCTTCCATGTGTTGCATGACCTCCTCTGGAATTTCCAGCACGCCCATTTGCGCGAACATTTCAATCGCTTGGCTTGCGCGTTCCGCGAAATCGCGGCGCGCCTCCTGTCTTTCCTCTTCCGACACTTCGACCCGCAGCTTGGCAGCTGCGCGCTCGAAGAGGCGGTCGAACGCACGAAGGACGATTTCTCGGTCTTGAGTCTTTTGCTTCTGCATAGTGGCAGGGCCAAAACCTAAGCACGCAAGCGCAGAGCGCAAGACCCTCTAGGAGGCCGGCTCACTGACTGCATCGCGTCGAAGCGCCCGCATTTACGCCACACTGCAAAGGTTGGCTGGTTCTGCCTTCAGGTGAGAAAGGCCCTGTCGTCGAATCCAAGCCCCCAGGTCGAGCGAGCGCGATACGCCATTGACCTAATACAGCGCACTGTGCTGCAGTAAGGTTGATCCACAAGAGAGGGTTTCAATGGCGTCCCTGAAGGAATTGTTTGGTGATCCTGGTCGCTGCGGCAAGCCACGAGACTACGGGCTCACGCATGTACTCGACAAGGGCCTCTCCGTGCCCGAGGTCCACGCGTTAATGGAGGTAGCCGCAGAGTTTGTCGACATCGTCAAGCTAGGTTGGGCAACAGCTGTTGTCGTCGGAAATCTAGATGCGAAATTGGAAGCATACCGCTACTACGGGATCCCGGTGTGTTGTGGCGGGAGCCTCTTTGAACTGGCCCTTATGCGCAACCGGCTGGATGAGTACATAGCGTTCCTCAAGGACCGCGGGTTTACCTTAGTCGAGGTCTCAGACGGGGTTGTCTCGCTACCCCAGGAACAAAAGTTGCGCCACATCGAAAGGCTGGCGCGAGAGTTCCGCGTGCTTTCCGAGGTGGGTAGCAAGGATCGGGAAGTGATCGTCGCGCCGTTTCGATGGGTTGCGCAAATCAAAGCCGAGCTGGAAGCGGGCGCTTGGAAAGTCGTAACTGAAGGTCGCGAGAGTGGCACAGTAGGGTTGTACCGCGATTCAGGCGAGATCCGGATGGGTTTGGTGGAAGAAATCGAGGCTAACGTGGACATTCGAAGGGTCATCTTCGAGGCGCCGCAGAAAGCGCAGCAAGTATGGCTCGTGAAGCGATTTGGTTGCAACGTGAACCTAGGTAATATCCCTCCGAGCGAGGTGATTTCCCTGGAAACCATTCGTCAAGGATTGCGCGCCGACACCATGGCGTGAATGCAGCGAGTGTCGATGCCGCAGCCCTTCCAAGCTCCTGCCGTTGTGCTTGATCCAGAAGTCGGCGGGATCGGGATTATTCACTCATTGGGCCCTGTGGGGGTACCGATCATTTGCGTGGAGCGGCGCTGGCCGCCTCGGCTAGGGCATCTGTCACGCTTCGTGCGCCAGTCGGTGTTCGTTCGTTCTGCGGCGGGGCAGGCCCTGGCGGATGCATTGGTCCAGTTGGGGCAGAGGCTCCGCGAACGCGCGGTCCTCTACCCCAGCACGGACGCGCAGTTGGAGGTTCTTATCGACCATTACGACTCGCTAAGCGAGTTTTTTCATGTCCCAGTGAACCGAGCGGTCGGGCATCGGCTGTTTCTCAAAAGCTGGCAATATGACCTCGCCCGGGAGCTCGGGGTTCCCACAGCAGCCCACGTCCACTTTCGCGGCGGCGAATCTCCCGATGTTGGCCAGTTGCGCTTTCCCTTGATCGTAAAGCCGGTGGCCCGAGTCGAGGCCGAAGGCGGCAGCGCGTTCCGATTGCGTATCGTGGAGTCCCCTGAGTCTTTGCTGCCATGCGTCGAGGAGCTTGCTCGCGCCCACCCGGGTCGGCTGTTCCAGCTTGCCGAAAACATTCCTGGCGATTCATCGACGCTCGTAACGGTAGGATCGTACAGCGATCGAGGCGGGAAAGTATTGGCGAGCTACACGGGCCGGAAGCTGACCCAGTGGCCCCCAACGCACGGGAGCGCGAGTGTCGCCGAGAGCGTTTCGTTGCCAGGAGAAGTTGTCGAATATGCGAAAGCTTTGTTAGAGCACGGTCGCATCCATGGAATCACCCAGGTAGAGTTCAAGCGAGATCCTCGTGACGGCTTGTACAAGCTGATCGAAATCAACGGAAGAGCCTGGTCGTGGATCAAGCTCGCGACCGAATCGGGGATAAACCTGCCTTTGTTGCAATATGCGGACCTCGCAGCTCCTAACCTCCTCGATGACTTTGTGGCGCGACGACAAGTGAACGATTGCTTCTTCGTGCAAGACTATCACGTTGCTCTGAATCGCTCGGTGGCAGAACGGAGCCTCATTAGGAACCTGTCGCGTCACAAGCGCCGAGTCCTGGCGATGTGGTACCCTGGCGAGTGGCGCTTGTGGATCGCTCACCGCGTTATCACAGCAGCAAAAGTATTGCGCGAGCGCCTGCGGGTGCGCCGCGACTCCGGGAAGGGCGAGTTCACTGGGTACGGGGCGGATTTGTTCAAGGGACAGGCGGCTGTATGAGACGCGTGGGCGGGCCCTACAAAGCTGTGCTCTTCGATGCGTTTCGCACCCTGGTCGACGTCGGCGATCTTGCCCCAATGATGCGTTGTCAGAGCCCGACATGGCGGCTTGCCATGCGCGCTGTGTTTGAACAGCTCGCTGGCTTCGCTGGTGTATTTGGTTCGAACGAGTTTTTGGACCTGTTCGAAGCGGTCACCCGCGAAACCGCTGTTGAACGGCGGGAGTCCAGCAAAGAGATTCCCCTAGCTCGCCGTTACGAGCTTGCTTTACTTCGGCTGGGTTGGCGCGACGCGCAAATTGCGAGCGTGGTTCCAAAAGCCGTGTCGGTGCATCGCGCTGCCGTGATCGCAAACTGTCGCGTCACTGCTGACGCACACTTTCTTGTGAGGCGGTGTCGTGAGGAGGGCATCCGTACCGCGGTCGTGTCCAACTTCGACGATGCGGAAAGTTTGCGGGCTGTTCTGTATCGAGATGGTCTTGGGGAGTATCTCGATGCAATCTGCGTTTCCGTCGAGGTCGGAATGCGGAAGCCGCATGCGAAAATTTTCGAACATGCGCTGCAGTGCGTCGCAGTTCATGCAAGCGACGCGTTGTTTGTGGGCGATAGCTGGCAAGAGGACGTGATTGGCCCGAGTGCCTTAGGAATGGATGTTGCCTGGCTGAACAGCCGGGAAGATGCAGGATCCGAAGGCTTGCCCACGTTCCGCATCCAACGCTTGAGTGACTTGGTGCCCGTTCTTTGGACCTCGGATGCCAGCTAGGAACTGCGCTTTACGGCGTCGATCACTGGCTCCCCACGGCAGTAACGAACAAGGTTGTCCGCGAAATGACGAATGCACCGTGGCATACGCGATTCTAAGGCAATTGCGACATGCGGTGTAATCACGACGTTGGGTGCCCTCCAGAGTGGACTACTCGCTGGGAGGGGCTCTTCCTCGAAGACATCCAGGCCGGCTCCTGCAATGGCCCCACGGTTCAGTGCCTCCACGAGTGCCTCCTCGTTGATGACGATGCCCCTGGAGACGTTGATCAGAAAGGACGTTTGTTTCATCGAGCGCAATTCGGCAGGGCCGATGAGTCCTCGATTGGTTTCGCTACCGCTGACTGTCACCACGACGACATCGGCACAGCGGAGAAGTTCGCGAAGTCGATCACGGTCATAGAGTTCGTCGACTAGCCCTGAGGGAACGGCACGCCGTGTGGGTCGAGTAGCGACGACCTTCATGCCAAATGCCCGCCCGAGTTCGGCCACTGCTTGCCCGATGTTACCAAACCCGACAATTCCTAAGGTCCGACCGGTCAGTTCCATGACCGGGACCGGGCGCCACTCGTGCGCGCCTTGGGCGGCGAAGAAGAGCGGTAAGCGCCGCGTTAACGCCAAGAGCAGTGCGAAGGCATGTTCAGCTACGTCTCGAGCGAACAACCCCCCGACTGTCGTCACGCACACGCTCGGCGATTCGAGCACGCCCGTAAAATTGAGTTGATCATAACCGGTGGCTGGGGTTTCGATCCACCGAAGCCGTGGAGCGAGGTCGACCGCGTTTGTGGGTAGAGTAAAACCGAAGATTACCTCAGCTCTTGCAAGTGCTTCGCGCAAACCTGGCGCAACGGGCAAGGAGCGGCCAGTCGGGCGCCGCGCTCGACGCGCGGAGACCTCTTCCCACGGGATCTCAAATTCTTCGAAGTGAATTTCTACCGGTAAGTGAGCGGTAAGCTCCGAAAAGAGGGGGCGGTACCGTATGCAGTTCAGCGCAACTACGAAAGTCATGGGTCTACGACTTGCGTGCGACGACGATCAGCTGATCTCCCTCACGCTTCATCGACCCGTCGACATAGTGCATGAGCATGATCCACGGCGACTCTTTCTCGAAGAGCGAAACAAACCGACCGTTTAGCAACTCTCGCACCTCAGCTTTCGTGAATGCGTGAGGGTGGGAGAGGTCCCGCTCGCGCGCGGACGGGAAAATCTCGACGGTCAGGACCAGATGCCCGCCAGGTCGCATGACCCGATACATCTCCTCGACGACCTTCGGTGGATCTGATGTGTGGTCCAGCACGTTGGAACAGAAGACGGCATCAAAATAGGAGTCAGGGAAAGGGATTGCCTCCCCGAACCCCTGAGTGACGTGAATACCGTCAGGATAGCGGTATATCCGCTTGTACTCTTCCGCGAGCGGGTCGATGCCGTGGCGCTCTCCAGGAAGGAAGTGGAGCACTGTGCTGATGCCGCAGCCAACGTCCAGAATACGGCTTGTTTCGGTGAGCGACAAAAGTCTGGTGATGTCGTCAAAGAACCGGTACTTGCGCCAGTAGTCCAGTACCTTGTCGACGTTGTTTCGGAACAGGGGTGCCCATCGGTTTTGCCAGGACAGCTCGGAGTAATACTTGTTCGACAGCCCGGGTACCACGCGTCCGAGCCGGAGAAAGCGCGCAAGCCGCTTGATTGGATGGCGTGGAGGGATCGCGGCTAAGCGACCGATCAAATATAGGCGTACCCGAGTAAGGGACGGTGTCATGAGCGACACCGTACCCTGGCCGGTCGGCCATTTCAATCTACGCGGCTTACGCTCGCGACGCTGTAGCCGCTGTACTCCACAGCTCTTCGGAACCCCGATTGTCTTGCCGTGCGTACGTAATGGATCTTTCGGTTGACTTCGCCAGAAAATCCCCTTTAGAAGAATCTCCCATGCTTGTGGTTGCGCGTGACTGGCGACTCCAAGTTGTTGCCTCAGTGGTGACGGCTGCTTTTTTTGGTGCCGCGGTCAGCGCGCAGACGTATTACAAGTGGACCGACGAGCGGGGAACGGTGCACTTGTCCGACCAGCCTCCGCCACGCGGCAAAGCAGAAGAACGCGTACTCGTTCCTCCGCGCCCGGCAGCGCCTGAGGTCGCTGAGACCCCGGCCCCGGCGGGCACGCCCGAGGAACGGAGGGAGCCGGCAGCGGTGACCATCGAAAAGCGCGAAGTGACGCGTTTGGGACCGAACTCGGTGCGTGTGGCTGGCGAACTACGAAATACCGGCGGTAGCCCTGCGGAACGCATCGCAGTGGTGGTGAAAGCGAACGACGCCGTGCAAGGAAACCCTTGCCTCGAGCGCGAAATTACGCCGAGCACGGACCGATTGGCACCCCGCGAAAAAGCGAGCTTCGAAGCCGAGCTGACCGACCCGTGTTTGTTCGGCGACGCACCAGTCGAGCTGTCCGTGCGCTGGGAGTAGCTCCGATCCTACGTGGCTCAGCCACGCCTTTGCACGTGGGTGGACGCGTGGTAACTCCAACGCCGGAGACAGAGCGTTTCTTCTATGGCGATCGAGTTCCGCTGCGACCAAGGTGCCCTCGTATGGGTGCGCAATCCATTTACCGGCGACATCACCTACTTTACCCACGTTCACCGCAAGCGCAGCGGGTTTTTGCACCGAACCCAGCAGCGATTGCTGGCCGAAGCCCATGTCGATCGGGAGCGCTACGAAGCAGCCTTGCGTGCGGAACTCGAAGCTTCGCTCCGCGAGTGCCCGTTTTGCCCGGGAAACGAACATCGCTCGCCTGACGAGATTTGCCGCGTGACGTCCGAGGAGGTCTTCGGCCGCGCGAGCGACTCGCCATGGCTCATCCGTGCGGTGCGAAACTTGGTGCCGCGGATCCCGGAATGCTGCACGGGCGGGCAAAACGAGTCGTATGTCGTGGTGGAAGATCCCCGGCATTTTGCCGACGGCGCGCGGGGGCACGACGACTTGCTGTACTCGGCCATGCTGCCTGTGGAGCAGTTCGAAGCCTTGCTCGAAGTGGACCGGTTCGTGGCTCGCCGCGCCTACGAAAACCCGAGCGTGCGAAAAGTATTGATTCGGAAAAATCAAGGGCACGAATCGGGTGCGTCCCAGCCCCATGTGCACCACCAGGTCATTGGGAGCGACCGGAATTTCCCGTCCATCGAGAGAGAGTGCCGCGTGACCGCTCGCGAACCGGAAGTGTGGCACGAGATTCTCGACTTCGCTCGCACCTTTGGCTTTGTCATTGCGGAACGCGCCCCGTGCATCGCCTATTTTTGCCCGTTCGGAACGTTTCCTCGGAGCTACGAAATCGTTTGTCTGGAGGAGTGGCGGCCGTTGACTGCCATACCGACCGACACGTGGCGCACGTTTGCGCGGATGCTCCACGAAGTTCTGCAGATCCTTGGCCCGGTTCCTTTGGACTATGAAATTCACGACGGCCCCGGTGTGCCCCTGCATGCGCACGTGAACTCCCGCCATTACCCGTATTCCAACATTGGCGGCACGCTGAATCTGCCGTCGTTATTGCTTCAGTCGACGGAGCCCTGGAAGCTACCGACCTCCACAGCGTGAACGTGCGAAAGTGGCAGAAAGAGCAACCCGGTAGGTTTGAAATCCGCATTCCGAGGTCGAGGAACTCGCCGATCGGGAAGTATCGTTCGCAGAGCCATGGCTGCATCGCGTCGGGCTTTGTTCGGGCAGCCCTCCTAGAGGCGAATGCGTGGCCTGCGCGCCTGCCCGGCACAGTGTGCCCTCGGGACATCGCGAGTGGCAAAACACGCCTGTTTGCGAGAACAGCAAGCGGATTGGCCGGGATTCAGGGCGCGCGGTGCCAAAGAGGAACGGCAAATGCTTAGCGCGCAACCGTCCGGTCGGAAGTGACTTTCCATCCGCTGAAAAGGCTGTCTGTTGTCGGCATCCTATGACTGCCCCCGTGTTGACAAAAGAAATTCTCTCGCGTAGAAGCAGCGCTGTTTCGGAAGTCGACGTCGCAATCCAGAAGGTTTTTGCAAGGAGCGAACGCGGGCGAGTCAAAGTGCCCAGGTCTCGGAAAGGAGGAGGTAAACCATGTCAGTTGCAGATCAGGTGAAGGAAATTTTCAATGCCATGCCGGCGAATTTGAACGCCGACGCCGCCAAGGGGATGAACGCCGTCATCCAGTTCAACCTTACAGGCGATGGCGGTGGCAACTACTACGTGACCATCAAGGACGGAACCTGCACGGTTTCTGAGGGCACGCATCAGTCGCCGAACATGACGATGACCATGGCCGCCCAAGACTACGTCGACATGATTACTGGCAAGCTCAACGGTCAGATGGCGTTCATGAGCGGCAAACTGAAAATCGCCGGCGACATGGGCTTGGCCATGAAGATGCAGAGCCTCTTCAAGCGGCCTGCCTGAAGTCGTTCGAGCGAAAAGTTTGAGACTCAAGACAGCATGCCGGGCCCGGAGAACTCCGGGCCCGGTTTTTTTTCGCCCAACAACCGGCACCATTGCTCGCGGAAGATTCGGAGTCTGGGCTCCCGACCCTCGGCCGGCCGAGCGGATGTTCGGAAGTCGAGCCGGAGCCCCGCTTTCAAGGCAGTGGCTCGCACCGAAGTCGATCGGGTACTGTTCTTTCGCACGCGAGGGTTTCTGTGACCCCCGCGGCCAGCACTGCGCAGGCGTTATTCACTACCGCGGAGCGAGCCTCCGCCTCTGTGGGTCCTTCGACGGTGCGGCACGCTTGCTGGCCGTTGAAGGTGATGCAGACCTCGCAGCGGTAGCCGGCGGCGTGGAAACTTCGGTAAACCACCACTAGGGCAAAGCCGATTGCAACAAGAACGCCGGCCGCGGCCCGAAAACGTCGGCGTCGGCGCCGGCGCTCGATCGAGGGCAGGGGACGGGAGGCACGACGATCTGGTGACGGATCGCGCATGGCACCGGTCTCAAGTAGGCGCGCCCAGCGAGCCAAGCAAATTTTCTCGATCGCGGCGGCTGCGCTGGCAACGCAGAGCCTGAACGCTGTTGAATGCGGCGGGTGTGATTGCGATCCGACCTCCAGGCAACAAAAACGTCACTGGCCGGAACTTGGTTCCGCTGGCTCCTCTTCCTCTACCGTGATGTCGATTTCGTCGGTGGCTGTGACCTGACCGGCAGTGACCGTCAGCGTAGCGGTGTATTCGCCCGGCTTCGTGTACGTATGCACAGGGTTTGCCTCCGTGGAGGTTGTTCCATCGCCGAAGTCCCACTTGTACTGCACGTTAGGCTGGCTGCACTCCACTTCCGAAGTGAACGAAACCGAAAGTGGCGGGGGGCCAAAGTCCGGGTCGGCGTCGATCAACACCACGCAGTCGTCTTCGACTTCGGGGCCACCTTCCTGCGGCATCGCTTGCTGTTGCTGTGGTTGCTGCTGCGCGGCTCCGGGCCCAGCAGGCGTAGGTTCTTTTTGGCAGCCACCGCTACATCCCCCAAGCAAGAGGATCATTGCAACCGCTATCGAAACGACCAGCTTCATGGGACCTCCCTGTGTAGTCGCCAGTATTGCCAGAAGGGCGTTCCCTTTGTCACGCATCCAATCGCTTACTCTGGCCGGGTGGGAATTGGCTTCGGGCCCGCCGGAGTCGGGCTAGGCAACGCCCGAGGCTTGGGAGTTTCCGCGGGGCGGCGAATTCGAATTTGCTTTGGGGGACCTGGGTTCCCTTTCACGTCGCGCACTCGGACGGTCAGGATCGTGTCGCCCACCGGAAAGCCCCACGCACGCGCCACTGCCATGCAGAACTGCTGCGTGGTTTCTGGATTGACGAAGGCGAAGTCTCCACTGGCGTTGACCGTGCATGCTGACTCGTTGTCGTTGTGGGTCTCGAACCGGCAAGCAAAATCATTGATTGCATCGGTGATCGCTTGGGTTTCGGCAAAGCTCGGGGCTGCTGGAATCCCGCCAATGTCCGGTCGACGGCTGTCGCAAACCTTGGGGCTGCCGTCGCCCAGGGGGCGGTTGCTGATGATTTCCAAGTCCGGCCGCACAGTGGGATCGTTGGGGACGTGAGCAAAAATCCGCCGGCCTACTTCATGGCCGCCAAGGCCAGGCTTGGCTTCGACCACCAACATGAATCCGGCGCCCGTGTTGGTTTGATACGTAGGAATTCCTTTCTCCACGCTGACTGGCGGCACCGGCAACCCGTCTGCACGAGCCGCTCCGAAATGCGTGATCACGGGCCCGATCGCTTGCCCCTTCTTCGGCTTGATGTCCTCGCGGCCCACAGGCCGAGTTGGGAGGGGGGTCGGTGGCGGAGTCGGGCTCGGCGTCGTTGGCGGCACGGTGGGCACCGGTGTATCAGCAACCGGTGCCGACGCCGGTTCTGGTGGTGGCTGCGGCTGCTTGCGCGAAGCGCACGCCGCTAGAGAGATGGCCAGACAAACTCCGAACCAAACAGGATACCGCGAAAACCGCTTCCGCATGCACGCTCCTCACCACAGAAGATAAAGTCCCGCGGCTTGTAACCGCGGTATTCTGGGGAGTCAAGAAATCCGTCGACAAGTAGAGGATGGCTAGAACTTCGGAGGCAACGAGCCCTCGCGTCGCGATCGCGGGCATCACTTCTCCGGGAGGTCGCGGCATTTTGGCGCGATTCTTAGGCATAGGAACGCCTTCCAGACAAAACTGGCGGGTTGCGAGCAACGAAGCCGTCGGTGTGCTTGGCCGTGCAGTGGCATGCGCCTCGCAACGTGAGCGCCCCGGCCATGCACACGCTCGCGCGTTTGAGATTTCATGGTAGAGGAGGCGAGGGAGTTCGGCTCGCAAGCCGGATTGTAGGCCGGGCACTGTTTCTCGCTGGCTTCAACGTTCAGGATTCTCCGCTGTACGGGGCCGAACGGCGGGGAGCGCCGGTAGTGGCATTTGTGCGTGCGAGCCAGGGCCCGATCCAAGAACGTGGGTACGTGACGAGTCCAGACGTCGTGGTGGTGATGGACGATTCGTTGCTCGGTGTTCCAGAAGCCGCTGTGCTCGAGGGTGTGACCGCGACTACGCTCGTCTTGGTCAACAGCTCTCGGGATGCGGATACTTTGCAGCGAGGGCGCGACGTCCCGGGAGCTTTTCTCACGTGCGACATCTCCTCGCTCGCTCTTGAGACTCTTGGGCAACATCGGCTCAGTGCTCCGACAGCCGGCTTCACGATCAAAGCAACCGGCTTGTGCACATGGCCGGTTTTAGTCGAAGCAGTTCGGCGGGAGCTCGCCGATGCGGGGCTCGATGAGGCCGAAATTGCACGGAATCTCGAGGCCACCGAAAAGGCCTTTCGTTCGACGCCCTCATTGGGGATCGGCTTCCGCACCCCGGGAGCGGTTACGGAGCGGCATGCTCCGTTCGTCGTACCGCGACTACCCGCATGGGCTGCTGCACCAACGATCGTTGCGGAAGCCAACTCCGCTCTGCGTACCACGGCGGGCTGGCGCGTGTATCGGCCAGTAATCGATTTGAGCCGGTGTAGCCGCTGCTTTCTTTGTTTCGTGCTTTGTCCCGAGGGAGCGGTACACCTCGATCCAGAACACGATCCGTGGATCGACTACGACCACTGCAAGGGCTGCCTCGTGTGTGTCGAGGAGTGCCCGCCGCACGCCATTGCTTCGGTTCGCGAGGGAGCTGTATGACTCGGGAACTTCTCACTGGAAATGCGGCTGCCGCTTTGGGCGCGCGCCTTGCGGATGTGGACTATATCCCGGCCTACCCCATCACGCCACAGACCGAGATCATGGAAACGCTGGCGCGGTGGACAGCCGACGGGCACCTAGCTGCGCGGTTCGTAACCATGGATTCGGAACACTCCATGCTCACTGCGGCTGGCGCTGCAGCCGCAACTGGGGCACGCGTATTCACAGCGACATCGAGCCAAGGCTTGTTGTACGCGTTCGAGATGCTCTACGCGGTGGCTGGCTGGCGCGTTCCCCTCGTGGTAGTGAACGTCTCGCGCGCCCTTGCTGCGCCCATCACTCTCGAGCCCGATCACAACGACATCCTTGCCGCTCGGGATTCCGGGTTCCTCCAATTTCATTGCGAGACTTGCCAGGAAGTCCTCGACTCGGTCCTCCTTGCCTACCGCCTTGCCGAACATCGGGATGTGCTCCTGCCGGTACTGGTGAATCTGGATGGCTTCTACCTGTCGTTCACTCGCGAGCCCGTCGTGGTTCCTGCACCGGAAGCAGTGCGCGATTTCCTTCCTCAGTACGAGCCAGCACACGCGCACTTCTCGGCTTCGCACGCCATGGCTCAAGGGGTCGCGGTGCTCGGTGGCAGCGCGTACGCGTTTTTCCGCTATCAAATGCAGCGCGCCGCAGAAGAGGCGTTGCGCGTGTACGATCAGGTCGCTGCCGAGTTTCGCGACTGTTTCGGTCGCTTTTACGGTCCCCTTGAGGGCTACTGCCTCGACGACGCTGAATGGGTGATCGTCATGACCAACTCGTTCGCCACCATCGGGAAGGCGGCGGTCAAGCGAATGCGGGATCGGGGAGAGAAAGTGGGACTTGTACGATTGCGCATGATTCGTCCCTTTCCTCATGCGGAGATTGCCCGTGCGCTTGCTGGGAGGCGTGCAGTGGGGGTCATCGACCAGAACTTGTCTGTCGGCAAAGGGGGAATCCTCTTTGCCGAAGTGGCGAGTGCGTTGCAGGGTACTGCAAGTCCGCCGCTGCGGTCGTTTGTCGGCGGCCTTGGGGGCCGGCGATTCCGCGACGAAGAGTTCGACGAAATCTTAGCCGCGTTGCGAGAAACGGAGCACACAGGAGGATCAGCGGAGCCGTTCCTGTTGTACAGCGAATCTGAATACCAGCAAATGCTCGCCATGCTGCGCGTGGCCGGGCACCCCGTGGAGGAGCCGAAATGAGTACGCGGCGGGAAATCTTCAAGAGCATCAAGGACGTGCCACAAGAGGAGTACTTGGCCGGCGGCACGGGCCTATGCGGCGGCTGCGGCGGGCTGCTCGCTTTGCGATTGTTTCACAAGGCGCTCGGACCGCGCGTGGTCTTTGTGAACGCAGCCGGATGCCTCACATTGTTAGCCGTCTTCCCATTTTCTCCGTTCCGCTCGTCGTGGTTGTACACCGCAATGGGCTCCGCCCCGGCGGGTGCACAGGGAATCCGAGACGCGCTAGACGTGCTGATCGCAAAGGGCAAACTGGCGCGCAGCGAAGATTTGCAAGTGGTCGTCGTTACCGGCGACGGTGCAGCGCATGGCATTGGATTGCAGGCAACCCTCGCAGCGATCCACCGGGGGCTGGACTTCTACTACTTTTGCTATGACAACGAAGCCTTTGGGAACACGGGCTTCCAGATGTCCCCCGCTTCCCCGCATTTGTCGCGAACGACCACCACGCCGCGCGGCGTGCCCGGGCGGAAGCAAGATTTGTTCGAACTGTGGCGGGTGCAACGGCCGGCCTATGTGGCCACTGTGTCGCCCGCGTACCCATTGGATTTGCTGGACAAGGTGGCACGTGCTCAGCGCTTGCGGGGACCCAAATTGTTCCTGGCATTGTCGCCATGCCCGCCGGGATGGGGTACGGACGCAAAGGACTCGGTGGAAGTTGCCAAGCTCGCCGTGGACACCGGAGTTTGGCCTCTCAAGGAAGCAATCGGGGGTGGTCCTGTGACCCACACGGTCGTTCCCCATCGCTTCAAACCAGTGGAAGAGTACTTGCGGACCCAGGCACGCTACCGACATTTGTTCGAACCAACGCGCCAAGAAGAGCTGATTCAACGGCTTCAAGCCGACGTCGACGAGTATTGGAAGGCAGCGCTCGGGCCAAACGCGCCTCATCGAAGTTGAGCAAAAAAGATCGAAGCAATCGCACGCCATGAATGAGGCGTGAGCGATTGCCAAACTCCACAGCCCTTAACCAAGTAGTGGTTGTCATGACGATTGGAAACGGCGCCGCACAATGAGCGCCGGCTAATCGCCGCGAGTTGCCGTTGCATTCGCAGCGAGGTTGTTGCAGATGAGGGAGCATCATGGCCGTGCGAACGGGAGCTCGCAGGCGAAGACTTTCTCTCGCAGGGGCCGCTAGGGTGGTTCGTTCCGTCGTCAGCTTGGCCTTGCTGGTCGTGCCCATTCCTGCCCTTGCCATCCAGATTTTTGTGCGGACCTTTGCCAACCAAACCCTTACCCTCGAAGTGGATCCCGGCGACACGATTGCAACTGTGAAGCAGCTCATCCAAGACGCGACGGGAATTCCGCCTAGCCAGCAGTGCCTGACGTTCGCTGGCTCACTGCTCGAGGACGATCGCACGCTTTCGGAATACAACGTTCAGAAGGAGTCAACGCTCCAGCTCACGTTATGCCAACGGACGGCCGTGGTGGCGACTCCGGTGGGACGGTTGCCACTCGTGATTGTGATGATCGGGGTGCTCGGATCCCTGGGCTCGTTGGCTGTTCTGAGACAGCACAAAGACGCGTGATGGCCCGGAACGAGAAGGCTCCGGCCGAATCCTGCCAGCTCGACTTGCGACGGAAACAGCCTTTGTCGGCCACTGAAAGTTGCAAACACTTGGTTTCCACGTGCCTGCTGGAAGGATCGCGGAGCGACCGAAAACGACGAGCGCAGGCGAGCTAGTCGTAAGGATGGCCAGAGCGGGACCACCGACGCCACGGATGATTTGGGGGCATCGACGACCCACGGAACTACCGCACGCACGAGCTAGCGCTGGAAAGCAAGTGCTGCGCTAACCGGTTTTGCAACATCATGGCGGCAGTCGATCGCTTACGAAGTGGTCGCCTGCCTTTTGCTACCTCAGATTTGATAGTTGTGGACGAAAATCCGCATGCGTTTGGGAAACACGAACACAGTGTCTCCGGCTCGGAGTCCCAGTTGGTTCAGGCGGTCCCATGGTAGATCCACCCGCAACGCCACGCCGAAGTCCAATGCAAATACATCGAGTTTGACCGCCGATCCCAGGGGATGGATTCGCAACACCTGCGCCTTCAAGCTCTGGGTGCCACGCGGCAGTCGGTCGACCTCCAGCTCGTGTGGTCGAACGTAAGCGGTAGCCTCAGTAGGCACTTCGTGCGGATATTCGTCGTAGTGCACTGCAAAAGGTCCCACTTGCGCTAGGCCCCGGCACACGTGTCCGCGAAACACGTTGACATGGCCGAGAAACTCGGTGACGAAGGCGTTTGCGGGCTGGTTGAATACGTGCACTGGCGTGCCCACTTGTTCGATGTTGCCTCGGTTGAGGATCACCACTTGGTCGGCGACCTCGAAGGCCTCGTCTTGGTCGTGCGTCACGAATACGCTCGTGATCCCAACCTGATCGTGGAGCCGCCTGAGCCACTCGCGCAACTCGCGGCGCACCTTTGCATCCAGAGCACCGAAGGGCTCATCGAGTAGCAGCACTCGGGGTTCCGGTGCCAGAGCTCTAGCCAACGCGACGCGCTGGCGCTGGCCCCCCGACAGCTCGCTTGGGTACTTGAACTCAAGACCTTCGAGTCGGACGAGACGCAGCAGTTCACGCACGCGTTCGTCCACTCGTTCCCTCGGCCAACGACGCACCCGCAGGCCAAACGCAACATTTTCGTAGACCGTCATGTGGCGGAAGAGGGCATAATGCTGGAAAACAAAGCCGAAGTTTCGATGATGGGGGAGCTGTCCCGTGATGTCGTCGCCGCCATAGAATACGGCGCCCTCGTCGGGAACTTCGAGCCCGGCAAGAATCCGTAAGAGTGTGGTTTTGCCGGAGCCCGAAGGTCCCAGGAGCGCAGTTAAGCTCCCGTCTGGCACGTCGAAACTCACACGATCGAGGGCCACGAACTGGCCGAACCGTTTCGTCACCTTGTCGATCCGAATTCCTGGGGTGTGGTTGTTCTCCCCAGCCTTGTGTCGGAGCCCGATGCACGGCTTCGGTCCTCCGGCGGGCACCGGGTGCGTTTGTAAGGGGTCTCGCGCGTGCTCGGTCATGCGGTCGATCTCTTGCAGGCGGGCTTCGATTTCCCTGCGGGTCTTCCGCTCTAAGGCAGTTTTGGCGCCGAGTGTGAGTACCCCCAGAAAGGTGAGCAGACTTGCGACGGCAAAAGCGCCAGGAAGGTTGTACTCTTGAAAGAGTTTTTCCACCCGTAAGGGCAGCGTATCCGTAACCCCGGTAATGCGCCCGGAAACGACGGCAACCGCCCCGAACTCCCCAATGGCCCGAGCGTTGCACAAGAGGATGGCGTACAGCAGTCCCCAACGGAGGCTGGGTAGGGTCACCTGCCACCACAAATCCCACCCGCGAGCTCCAAGACTACGCGCGGCAAGTTCCTCGTCTGGCCCGATGGCCTCGAGCAGCGGAATGAGCTGCCGTGCGACGAGAGGAAAGGTCACGAACGCTGTAGCCAGAACCAATCCCGGTTCGGCGAAAATGACTTTAACGCCGAGCTCCTGCAACCATGGTCCTAAAAACCCATGCGCGCCGAACACGAGCACCAAACTGAACCCGGCCACCACGGGCGAAACGGTGAGGGGTAAATCGATCAGGGCGGACAGCAGGTTCTTCCCCGGAAAGCGGAACCGAGCGAGTAACCAAGCTGCGGAAAGACCGAAGGCGAGGTTGAGTACCACGGCGAAGCTGGCGACTCGTAGAGTCAGGTAAATTGCCGCGCGGGTGTCCGGGTCTGTCACGACGTTGGTCCAATACCCGGTCAGCCCGGCTGCAGAAGCCTCCCAAAACACATTGATCACGGGTACGACGACCAGTACCCCGAGCACCGCTACCGCGGCGAGTGGAGCGAGCATGCTCTCCCCTGGTTGCCTCGAGGCTGTGATCGGCTTCTGCCCCTGGTGGAACGCTCCGAACGTTTCAGGCTGCATGGCTGCTCCTCTGTTGCAAGGTGTGAATGGCCAGGAGCAGCAGGAGCGATGCTGCGAGAAGCACGGTGGCAATCGCTGCTGCTTCGCCGTAGGCAAATTCTTCCAAGCGCGCCACGATGAGCACTGGCGCAATTTCAGTCTCGAACGGTTTGTTGCCGGATACAAAAATGATGGAACCGTATTCCCCGATTCCGCGCGAGAACGCGAGTGTGAATCCGGTCATCAGGGCAGGCACGAGCTGTGGAAGGTGAACGCGCCAGAATACTTGCTGGTGGCTTGCCCCAAGGCATGCCGCTGCCTCGTCAAGTTCTCGCTCGAGCTGGCCGACGACCGGTTGAATCGTCCGCACCACCAACGGTAGGCCGAGAAAGACGAGAACAAGTACAATCCCGAGGCGCGAGTACGCTCCGGTGATGCCCCAGGGTTCCAGGAAACGGCCAAGCCAGCCGTGGGGTGCGTATAAGCTCGCATAGACCAATCCAGCCACGGCCGTAGGCAGCGCCAGCGGTAGGTCCACAATTGCGTCGAAGAGGCGCTGCAGCGGAAAGCGGTACCGTACCAACACCCAAGCCACGAAGCCCCCGGCGAGACTAGCAACGGCCGCGGCCACAGCGGCGGCGCCAAAAGTCAACTTGTAAGCGGCGAGGGCCCGAGGTGTCAGGACCGCAGCCCAGAAGCGCTCCCATCCGAGGGACGTTGCCTTGAGTGTGACCGCCAGGAATGGCAGCAGTACGAGCACGGTCAACCAGAGCCAAGAGTAAAGAAGCGTGCTCCGGAACCCGGGCAGCACGCTGCGATGGAACGTGTTCATGGCTGCGCTCCGCTACGCCCTGCGGCGTAAATTTGATCGAACACACCTCCCTCCGCGAAAAACGTTTCCTGTGCGGCGTTCCAGTCCGAAACAATGTCGCTGACGCGAAACAGTTGGATGGAGGGAAAGCGGGCGGCGTGGCGTTCGAACACGTTGCGGTCAATTGGGCGATAATAGTGCCGAGCAGCCAGTTCCTGGCCCATCGGGCTGAACAGGAATTGGAGGTAGGCGACAGCCGCTCTCCGGGTTCCCTTGCGTTCGACAACGGTATCGACCCATGTGACTGGAGGTTCCGCTAGGATGCTCACCGGCGGATACACGATTTCGACCTGACCGCCTGCTTCCTCAACCTCCAAATGCGCTTCATTTTCCCAGGTTAGGTGGACGTCGCCCAATGTTCGCTGCACGAACGTTACGGTCGAAGCGCGTGCGCCTGTGTCGAGCACGGGCACGTTCCGGTAGAGTTTCGTGACAAAAGTACGCGCATCGCTTTCCGAGCCTCCGCGGGTGACCACAGCTCCCCACGCTGCAAGGAAGCTCAGGCGGCCATTTCCGGACGTCTTCGGGTTCGGGGTTACGACCTGTACGTCGGGCCGAATCAAATCAGGCCAGTCACGAATGCCTTTCGGGTTGCCGTTGCGCACGACGAAGACGATGGTCGACGTGTAGGGAACGGATCGATTTGGCAAACGCTCTTCCCATCTGGGGGAAATCTTGCCTGCCTTGCGAATGGCATCGACATCCGACCACAGTGCGAGCGTGACGACATCAGCTTCGAGCCCGTCGATCACCGCGCGTGCCTGGCTCGAAGAACCGCCGTGAGACTGTCTGACCACGACCGTCTCCCCGGCTTGCTCCTTGTAGTGCACGGCAAAGGCTCGATTCACTTCGGCGTACAGCTCGCGGGTAGGATCGTAAGAAGCGTTGAGCAAGCTTATGGGCTCGCTGGCAAAGGTTCTCGCAGCGACCCATAAGCAGAGCACGAGCCCGGTGAGCGAAGTCATCCAAGTGACGACAAAGTTGCTTACGGGTCCCTTGCTGGAACTTCCGATCGCTTGCTCGCATATCCAGAATTTCTTGCTGCTGTATTGTTTTTCGGATTCGTGCTTCATTTCGTCTTCTCCTCGACCAAACACGTGGGAAGCGTGGAAACCGGACGGAACCCCCAACGAGCACACGCGCGAGTTCCGCCGAAGGAGCCCTTGGAGGGGCACACATGCGCGAAGGCCCAGGAGCCTCGATTCTCCTGGGCCTTCGGCGATGCGCTCGGGGTGTTACGAAAGGTTATCCGTTCGTTGTGTCAGGCCGACACTCGCCGCCTACCCAGGATGGCTCCTGAGCGCTTCTACAGCAGCAACAGCGAATGCCGAAAACGAACGGAAACATATGCGGGATCGGATGCCACAACCCGCGCACGTGCGCAAGCGTCTCGTTTCTACAAGCATGGAACACAGGGCGCGAGTGGGTACACGGAGGATGCGGAGCTTTTGGCGAACGAGCACACTGAGTTGAAAAGCTCGCTCCGATCCAGGCGGGCGAGGCGGCGGCGACGTGACTACCGACTTCGGTGCACTCCTCGCCGAGCACAAAACTCGTGCACCGGGCACGCGCTACAACGTGGCGATATCGGTTTGCAGATGGTTTGGCCGAACGCGACCAGGAGATCGTTGATTTCGATCCAATATTCCTCGGGCAAACATTTGCGCAGTGCGAACTCTGTTTCGACGGGTGTACGAGTGCACAGATAGCCCCATCGGTTCGTGATGCGGTGGACGTGAGTGTCGACGCAAATGGCGGGCAGGCCAAATCCCTTGGCCACGACCAAATTTGCCGTCTTGCGCCCGACGCCGGGAAGCTCGAGCAACGCCTCTAATTGGCTGGGCACCTGGCCCCCGTGCCGCTCCAAAAGCAAACGACAAATCTCGCGAATGCGCCGGGCTTTCGTGCGGTAAAAGCCCACTGGGTAGATCGCTTTTTCCAGAGTTTTCAGTGGAACCCGCGCGAGGGTTTCGGGAGTCTCACCAAGAGCGAACAAGCGCTCCACTGCTTGTGCAGTGGTTTCGTCCTTCGTACGCAAGCTGAGCAAACATCCGAGCAGCACATGAAACGGGCTCCGATTTTGTTTGGCCATGAGGGTGACCACCGGTGCATTCCAGGTTGGCGCTGCTGCCCGCAGTCGCTCCATGACGGTGTCGATGGGGAAGGTCTCGTTACAGGGAAGCGTGGCGCCGGTTCGACTGCGCTGGGAGCGGGTTTTCTTGGATTGTCGTTGTTCCCGAACCCGCGAACGCGTTGTCGTGTTTTGGTCGCGGGACGATGGTGTGTTGCGTTTGCTTCGGGACCGCATTGTGGCGTTGCTAGCCAAGTTGCCCGCAGCGGGGAATGACGCCGAATGCGACGGCTTCGCGAAGCTTGCCCGGCACAATGGGAAACCTTCCATTTGCGAGGTCCCTTGGGAGTTGTCGGTGGCGCCGTGCGCAGGTAAGCTCGGCCGGTGTCGAAGCTGCGCATCGGACTCATCGGAGTGGGCCGCCACGGAGCACGTTACGCAAATCATCTGAAGCACGATCCGCTCGGTGCGGAGCTGGTTGCGATTGCGCGCCGCGATGCTGTGGCAGCCGCAGAACAAGCGCGGGAATATGGCTGCCGGGCCTACCACGACTGGCGAGAACTGGTTGCTGCCCCCGATGTCGACGCGGTCATTGCCGTCGTTCCCCCAACGTTGCATCGGGAAATCGTGCGTGCGGCAGTAACGGAGCGGAAGCCGTTGCTGCTCGAGAAGCCTGCTGCTCCGAACTTGGACCACGGGCGCGAAATGCTTTCCCTAGTGAAACAGAACAACTTGCCCGTCATGGTAGCGCAAACGCTGCGGTACAACGGCGTCGTACGGCAGTTCATGGAAGCCTTGCCACAAATTGGCGCCATTCACGCTTTGCGGTTGGGACAACGGTTCGAGCCCTCACGCCCGGGGTGGATCGACGATCCAGCCATCGCTGGCGGCGGGATGGTGTTGCACACTGGGGTCCACTGCTTTGACTTGGTACGGTTTCTGTCTGGACTCGAGGTCGAGCGGGTGAGTTGCGAGGTGAGTCAGGTGCGGGTGAAGCGCACGGAGGACAACTTTGCGGCCGTGCTGCGGTTGAGCGACCATAGTACGTTAGCGACGGTTGCGGGGTCGCGGGCCACCGGGAGCCGGAGCGGCGGGGTGGAAATTGCAGGTGAACGTGGGCAACTGATCGGGGACCACGTTCTGAACTGGGCCGCGATCGTGACGGGTTCGCAGGTGCAGCAGTTATCCGTTCCTCCGCCCGTGCCGACCGTGCGCGAGGTTGTCCGCGAGTTCGTACGCGCAATCCAAGCTGGCGAGCCGGTTCCTATTCCACTGGAGGAGGGATTGCGCGCAGTCGCCATCGTGGAAGCTTGCTATGAAGCTGCAGCGCGCCAGCAAAGCGTAAGCGTTGCCGACCTGACCGCCAAGCACCCTGGCGGGCCAACGATGGGCAGGGAGTGAATCGAACACTCGACACGAGGATTTTCAGTCCTCTGCTCTACCGACTGAGCTACCTGCCCATGGCTTGGGCTCAAGAACGCCGCACTTGACTAGAAAAGCGCGTGTTGGCTGGCAAGGGGAGCTCACACCGCGCACGAGCATCGGCAACGAGGAGCGGTCGCGAGCGAGGTGGCCTGTACGCCAAAGCGCGTAAGCCACGACCCTGGATCGGTGCGGTGCCAGTGATGCGCAGCATAGAGCCCCGCATGACTGCTCGAGGCGAGCCTCGGTGGCCGAAACCGTCAGCGACGTCTCGCGATCGTGAGTACTCGATGGGTCACGGTTAGTCTTGACATAAGCGGGGCCGCTCGCGTAGGCAGGTGCAATGCGCAGTGGGAGAGGTTGGCACTGGGGGTGGCGCTGCTCGGTAGCAGCGTTCGCTGCTTTGGTGTGGGCTGCGTCATTGCAGGCACTGGTGGTTACGCGGGGGCCGTTGTTGCAAAACCCCGACAACGATCCCACGACCATGACAATTTTGTGGTGGACCGATTCCCCCGGGGACAGCACGGTGGAGTACGGAACGACGACGGCCTTAGGGCAATCGGTGTTCGTTCCTGCTGCGGGAAGCTGCGAGGTTGGGAACGCGGGAACGTGTCACAGCGTGCGTCTCACGGGGCTCACACCGGGAACCCGTTACTATTACCAACTCTCAAGCAACGGCGTGGTATTGCAGCCGGTGTCGCTCGACACGTACTTCACCACTTTACGAGCGCCCGGAGATCCCGGTGAGATTTTCTTTACGGTGATCGGCGACTGGGGCTCCGGAGCGACGGCTTACTACGACGTTGCAAACAACCAAAACGCGGCCGATCCGCCGCTGGTGTTTACAGTGGGGGACAACGCTTACCAAAACGGCACGCAATCGGACTGGGATAGCAATGCACTCCCGGCTTACTCGGTGTTGTTCCGGCGAGCGATGTTTTTCCCGGTACTCGGCAACCATGACCTGAACAGCGTAGGGGCGAGCAACTGGGCCTCGTCTGCAGAAATCCGGATGTTGCAAATGCCTCGCAACGCTCCCGCTGGTCAAGAAGAGCGCTACTGGGCATTGGAGAGCGGCAACGTATTGTTTCTCGGTCTCGACGCCAATTCTCCTGCGCTCAACTCCACGCAGCGAGCGTGGATCCAAAACCAACTTGCTACCACGACCCGCAAATGGAAGATCGTGTTCTTGCATCAAACGCCGTACTCGTGCGCGAACGGCTTAGCCTCCATTGGCAGCGACTTGACCGTGCGCAGTCAGTGGGGACCGTTGTTCGAAACGTACGGCGTGGACATTGTGTTTACCGGTCACGACCACATTTACGAGCGGAGCAAGTACTGGGACGAATACTTGCCCGATGGCTCGGCGGGGCAAGATGGCAAAGGAACCGTGTACATCATGACCGGTGGAGGTGGTGCAGCGCTGGACTCGGCTGCCAACGTGGACGCCAACGGGCCCTACCGCCAGCCATTGCTTGGAAGCAAAACGTATTGCCCGTGGCTTGCGCAAGATTGCCCGGGTGGGCCCTCCAACTACTGCAGTTTTGCGCGCTACCAACATGCTGCAGTACGCATCACAAATGATACCACGCTCACGGTTCAAGCCGTCGACCGAAACAACGTGGTGTTCGACACGTTCGTGATCGTGAAGGCGAATCCGACCGCGACGCCTACCGGGACCCCGACGGCTACCGCCACGCCTCCCCCGAGCCACACGCCCACCGCGCTGCCAAGCTCCACCGCGACGCCAAGCTCCACCGCGACGCTCACTCCTTCTCCCACTTTTACGTTCACGGCAACGGCGACGGCGACACTCGTGCCGACGGCAACCGCGACGTGGAGCCCCTCGGCAACTCTGAGTCCGACCAGCACTCCGACCCCAACGGGTTCGTTTTCTCCAACACGTACAGCGACAATGACAGCAACGCCTTCGATGACCGCTACCCGCTCCCCTACGCAGACGCCCTCGGCCACAGCAGTGGCTACGTTTACCTTCACCGCCGTGCCCACGGCGACGCCGAGCATCAGTGCTTCTCCGACGGCATCTCCAACTCCGACTCCAAGCGCCAGCCCGACCGTCTCGCGCACTCCGACAGCCACTCGCACGGTAACCAATACCGTCACCGCGACCGCGACGCCGCCACCTTCAGCGACCCCGACGCCCACAACGACTCCGCCTCCGGCACTGTGCATCGGCGTGGCCCCTGGGAATCCCTGTGCGCCCGGTCGTGGGGCGGGTGCCAAAGACTGTCATCTCGAGTTCGCAGTGCCGGAACCGGCGCCACGGAATCGTGCCGGTGTGCCATTGAACCGAATTGTTTGCGTGGATGGGGAGCCGACGTGCGACCGCGATGGGGATGCCACGAACGGCACATGCTCCATCCCCGTGCACTTTTGCCTGAACAATCGCGATCCACGCTTGCCCACATGCTTCGCTGCGGGGGCAACGCTGGTGGATCTGCGCAGGCCGGACAACCGGAGTGCGGATCCCGCGGACCAGGCGAACTTGGCCGCTTTGCGGGCTGTGTTTGGCAGTGGAGGTTTTGGGCTCACGGTGTACGAGCGGGGCGTGCTTTCTCAGGTGGGTACACCCCTGTGGGCAAACGATTGGTGCAGTGGCGAAGTGTTGCTCACCGTACCGGTGCGTCTTACAACGCGCGGATCCCTGCCGGGAACGCGGCGGGTGCGGATCTTACTTGCTGCAGGCAACGGTGCGGTGGATCCGGACACGCTCGTTTTGCAATGCCGGCCGTCGCCATAGCAGCGTTGTGTTTCCGAGTACGTCCCGTGAGCCGAACCCTTGTTGACTCGATTGGGGCGCTTGGCTAACGCGTAGCGCCGTGTCGGCGTTCTGTGTCCCACGCTCGAATTGGCGAATCGCTGACGCCCGGCTGAGTTACGGACGAGGTTTGCCGAACTAACTGGCAGGCTCTTTGGAGGTTCCCCCCATGGCAGAGAAGAAGGCAAAGACAGCAGAAAAAGGGGGCGTGCAAGAAAAACGCTCCTGCCCGAACTGCGGCTCCGATGTGCGCGTGGTGAAATTCACCGGCTTTGGGCCGCACGGGTTTTTCTGGGTGTGCGACAAAAACTGCGGGTATACGCGAAGAACGCGTTAAGCAAATCGCGTAACGCAACAGGAGGTGCGCATGGCACGGACGTCGAAAAAAACCAAAACCGCGAAGAGCCGTGCAAAGAAGAATTTGCGGCTGCTCGATCCGGAGCTGGCGGGCGAGAGCGAAGAAGAGGGCCTACCAAAAGACGAAGCGGGGCGCCGGAAAATTAAACGCCAGTACGAGGAGCTTCTTGGTATTCGCATCGAAAAGCTTAAAGGGCGCATTTTGAACCGAGAGCGAATCAACAAGACCATCGACGGCATCTACTTCATCTGCTTCGAGTGCAAAAAGATCTGCCATAACCTGGACGAAGGTTTGGTCGAAGATCCGAACAACCAGCGCAACATGTGCGCCGCCTGCGCCAAGGCGAAGAGCAAAGGCAAACAAGTCGCGGCCTGAAGGTTTCCCTCTCTAACGGCGGCGCGCGAGCTGGCGACGGCGTGGCCGGCTCGCACGATAGAGTTCCCGTTCGTGTCGACGCAACCGGTGGAGAACGTCTTCGAGGTCCTCGGGCAAAGGTGCACTCACCTGGAACTGGCGGCCTGTCATTGGGTGCTGGAACACCAGCCGCGTGGCGTGCAGAAATTGGCGCGCCAGATCTGCATGCGCCGAGCCGTAAAGACGATCGCCTATGATCGGGTGGCCGATCGCCGCCAAGTGGGCGCGAATTTGGTGCAGTACTCCAGTGCGGATTTCCACGCGGAGGAGCGTGTACTCCTGGTAGCGTTCTAATGGCCAGAAGTAGGTTGTTGCTTCACGGCCCTCTTCGCCTTGCGCGATCCTGACTTTCCCGGGAGTGTGCGGGTCGTGTGTCAAAGGAAACTGAACGGTGCCAGGTTCGCAAACACTTCCTGCGACCAGAGCGATGTACTCCTTCCGTACGGCGTGTGCGGCAAACTGCGCACGCATCGCCGCCCGGGCCTCTGCCGTACGAGCAGCGAGCAACGCTCCAGACGTATCCGTATCCAGCCGGTGTACCAGTCCTGCTTCGAGTCCGGCGTGCGACAGCGCACCCATTTCCGGAAAATGTGCGAGAAGAAAGTTGGCGACGGTGTTGCGCTCGTATGGCCGCAACGCGTGGCTCGGTAAGCCTGCTGGCTTGTTCACCACAATGAGATGCTCGTCGTTGTAGAGAATGCTGACAGGTAATGCCGGGTTCGGTTGGAGTTTCTCCGCCGCCGAAAGCTCCATGGCAACTTCCACGACGTCGCCGGTGCGGAGCCGGTAGCCTTTGCCGAGGCGGCGGCCGTTGACCATAACCTGCCCGCACCGGATTGCCTCCCGAACGGCCCGCCGAGACAAAGCCGGAAGCACCTCGGCGACGAAGGCGTCGAGACGCTCGCCTTCATGTTCCGCAGTGACTGGAATCGATTGGAAAGGTTTTTGAGGGTCCATCTGATTCTCCATCGACTTGGTCTTGGTTGCTCGAGAAGGTAGGTACTGCATCCATGACGGAAAATCGCTGGCGGACCTTGTTTCCCGTAACCGAGCAGTTGGTGCACCTCAATCACGCTGGGGTGTCGCCAATCTCGCTTCGTGTGCAGGCGGCTGTATCTGCGTTCTTGGAAAGCGCCTTGCGGATCGATCCACGACGCAACCAGTGGTGGGAAGAACGCAGCGAGCAGGTGCGTGCCCGCTGCGCGGATTTGATCGGCGCGCGTGCGCACGAAATTGCGTTCGTGAAAAACACCTCGGAAGGCTTGTCCCTCGTTGCCGCGGGGTTGCCTTGGCGAGAGGGGGACAACGTCATTGCTGTGGACAGAGAATATCCATCGAACGTGTACCCGTGGTTTGCGTTGCAGGCCCGCGGAGTGGCCACCCGCTTGATTCCGCGCCGCAACGGGCGCGTGCGACCCGATGACGTCGTTGCTGCTGCGGATGCCCGCACGCGTGTTGTGGCTGTGAGCTTTGTCGACTGGCTTACTGGCGCACGCAACGACTTGGCGAGCTTGGCCGAGTTGTGTCACGCGCGGGGGTGGCTTTTTTGTGTGGACGGAATTCAGGGCGTGGGGGCAATTCCCTTGAACGTGGAGCGAGCGGGAATCGACTGCCTGGCGGTGGGTGGCCACAAGTGGCTCCTGGCTCCCGAAGGCTGCGGTTTTCTCTACGTGTCGGATCGGGTCGTCGAGCAGCTAAGCTCGGTGTTGCAAGGCTGGAAAAGTGTCGACGATGCGGACACGTATCTGCCTTATCACTTCGAACCCCGACGCGATGCCCTCAAGTTCGAATCTGGTACTTTGCCCCACCTCGGCATCCATGCTTTGGGCGCAGCGGTCGAGCTCTTGCTCGAAGTGGGCATGGATGAAGTTTGGGGCCGTATTTCAGCGGTCACCGAACGCTTCGCAACAGGTCTTCGATCTCTGGGTGCGGAAATTGTGAGCCCATGGGAGGACGACGCGCGCTCAGGCATCGTGGTCTTTCGCGTGCATGCCGATCCTGAGGTTTTCGTGAGGCAGCTCAACGAAATGGGTTTTATCGTTCGCGTGCGCGAGGGGGGGATCCGGGTGGCGCCGCATTTTTACAACAACGCGGACGACGTGGAACGCTTCCTAGCCGCAGTGACCAGCTTGCTGCACCAGCGTGGCCGGTAGCGGCTACATGCATCAACCTGCGCTGGCCACAGGTTTCGCTGGACGGTGGTCGGTCGGGTTTGCCACTTTAGCGAGTGGCAGCATGACGCGGGCGCAGGTCCCACCGCTGGGGCCGGACTCTAAGGTCACCGTTCCACGGTGGCCCTCGACAATTTTGCGCACGATGTACAACCCGAGCCCACTACCGGAGAGCGGCGGGCCAGCGTGCATCCGTGTGTACGGGCGAAACAGCGAGGCACGCTCTTCCTGAGGGATCCCTGGACCTTGGTCGATCACTTCCACGACGACCCAGCCAACACGCGGATTGGAAACGCGGAGGCGAATCTCGCCACGAACGGGCGAGTACTTGATCGCGTTGTCCAAGAGATTGCTCACCACCCGCTCGAGTTGCGCCCGGTCGGCTTTGACCAGGGTCTCCTCGGCGACACGTTCCAGTTGCAGGCGCACTTTTCGGATGCGCGCAGCAGAACCCATCGAACCGACAACTTCTTCGACCACCTGAGCCAGATCCACGGTTTCGAACTCGAACGGTAGCGCTTGGTTATCCAGGCGAGCAGCGTCCATCAAATTGGTTGCCCGCCGGACTACGCGCCACAAGTCTGCATGGGCACGCTCGATGAGGTCGCGCTGCTCCTCGGTCAGCGGTCCGGCGTCGCCCTCCAAAACCATTTCCGTCAGGGTGACGACGTTGGCCAGCGGACTGCGAATGTCCTGCGCTGCTGCAGCAAGCGCTTCCAGCCGTTCTCGCTGGCGCCGCAACTGATGTTCCCGCCGCGCGCGGCGGCGCTGTTGCTGGCAGAGATACCCAAAGAAGGAAGCGGCAGCCAGCAAGAACGGAAGCCGCAACAGCTCCTCCGGTCGGGTCCACAGCGCGCCAGGCAAACTCGCTGCGGCGGTTGCAAGATGCACCGAGCCCAGAAGCACCGCAGCGGCCACGGCGCCTCGAAGATCCAGTGCGACAGCGGCGATAAACAACGTCAGGAATACCACAGGGTAGAAATCGACTTGCTCCCGATGCACCAAGAGGAGCCCGACGCTCACCCAGCAAACATCGAACGCTACGAGCCCTGTGAGCACCCGTCGGTCGAACGCGTGGCGCCGGACGAACGCGTGGACGAGCGGAGTGGACAACAGGTACGCCAGAATGTACACGGGCACCACCCACGGAATCGGTCCGCTCCGATTGCTGAACCACACGAGATACACGGTGGCCAACACCAGCACCCAGCGCAGCAGAATCAGACGCGCCGGCATGCCCTCTGTGGCCACAAGCCTTCTCATAGTGCCGCCCAACCCAGCATAGAACGTTCCCTAAACCACTTGTCCCCGTCACGGGACACCGTGACGCTGGGCCAATAGCTGCCAATGCCAGGCGTTCGACAGAATGTCAATTTCATGACCCTCACCGGCGAATGATCGCGACCATTGCCCCCACGTGCTCTTGTCAGTAGGGCAGGGTCTTGCTCGGGCTTCTAACGCTCAGAAGCGTCCCATCGGCCGTTTCGGAAAACCGCTTGTGGAACGGAGCGCGAAGGGGATACGCTATTGGGTGCGATGTCCGCACACCTGGCAAGGACGGATCCCGATACGTCGAACTTCGCGACGGGTAGCGACTGGCGGGTGCAACCGCTCGCTTGGCAGGACGAACGGCAAGCGGCCGCGATGTTAGTGCGGGCATTTGCGGAGGATCCTCTCGTGCGAGCCATTTGTGGCCAACCTGAGAGCCGCCGCGAGGAAAAAATGCTCTGGAGTTTTCGGTTGTCCTTACGGGCACATTGCCTGTCGCCGCATCCAGGTTGGGTGGCCCGTTCGGGGAACGGCAACATCGCTGGCCTCGTGCTGGTTTCCTATCCTGGGGCCCGGTTGGAAGCCCGTCCCGATACGTGGTTTTCCCTCCGCAGTTTGTGGCACATTGGTTGGGCGAGCGCGCAGCGCGGAGCAGAGGCTGCTCGCACGATCGGACGCCATCTGCCGCTCCAGCCTTTCTTGTACGTGCGGACTTTGGGAGTCGACCCTGCCTTTCAGCGTCGTGGGTTAGGTAGCGCGCTCCTCGAGTACGGTATTCGGTGCGTACGGCGCAAACTCCCAGCATACCTCGAGACCGCTCGCGAGGAGAACGTGCGCTTTTACGCCCAGCACGGTTTCCGATGCGTAGGGACTTTTCGTTGCCTTGAGGTTCCCGTTTGGCGGATGTGGCGTCCCGCGGAATCCACCTGAGGAGTGCGGTTGCTCGCGTTGACTCTTTGGGCTAGGAAGGCGCGGCAAGTTCGAGGTGGCCTTGTGGGGCTGTAGCTCAGTTGGGAGAGCGCCTGAATGGCATTCAGGAGGTCGGCGGTTCGACTCCGCTCAGCTCCACTTTTCCCCCAGGGAAGAACTTGGCGCGCGGATGGGTGGAACGAACAAATGACTGGCTCGTTGTCCGCAATCCGCCTGGCCGTGTGTGTGCTCGGGGTGATCTGCCTCGTACTTCAAGCTGCGTGTGGAGGGCGTCAAGCAGTTGCGCCACCGAGGGCGCCGGTAGCAGAGCGTTCCGAGACGTTCGCGTCGCTGGAAGAGGCCCAACCCTCAGCCGTTCGAAAGGAATCGCGCGAGCCCTCCAAGTGGGAAGAAGCTGCCACGGCAGTGTTATTCGTGGTCGTCGTGCTCGGAGGCGCACTCGGCTCGATTCTTTTGCTGCTTTGACTTGCCCCGCGCGAGCTTTTCCCGAGCCTCCAGTTTGGCCACCTCCACCGATCGCGTTCCGGTGAAGGCCGCTGTGGGCGTGCAAATGTAGCGTGTGACAAGTTTGCACCTCCTGGTCGTGCGGCGCGGTACGAAAGCCGGCTAGCCAGAACGAGTGACACTGTTCTGGTACGGCTCTTGCGCGCCTGGCGTCTGCCCCGAGTATGACGGTTCTGTTCGCGAACGAGAGACAAAACTCGAATGGGCCAGGCTTTGCGCGTCGGGTGAGGAAAGTGCACGACAATGCAGCCGGCGACAAAAACTGACTCTTTGTTGGGATCCCAGCCGCCCCCGCGTGGCAGCTCCTCCGGCACGCTAGGCGGACTCGGCAACCGTTTTGTGGCGTTGTTTGCCAAGCGGCTCCCGCGGCTGGAGTTTGCCGCGGAGGTGGGCCGCTCCGTGTCGGAGGCGATGCGCGTGACCGCGGTGGCGGTGTTGGGGTATGAAACGCGGCGCGAGCGCCTCGTGTTGCTTGCGGCGGAAGGATTGAATACCGAAGCGGTCGCGGCGCTGGGCGGCGGCGATGCCTGTACCTGGGATATTCCTTTGCGCTCGCTGCGGAATCACCGGATCAGCATCATTACGGCCGCGCACAAAAATCCTTTTGTCCCACGGGCCCTGGCGGAAGTCAGTCGCTTAGGGCTGACCATCGTGGCGGTTCCCGTACTCCAGAACGAACAGCCGGCTGGTGTCGTGCTGCTCTTCGCGTCGGGGAACCGCTCGTTCTCCGACGCAGATTTGTACACGTTAAGTCAGGCGTTGTTGGTATGCGCTCCGGTCTTGCGCGACACCGAAGGCGCCGCTTCGCCGGCGCAGCCAGTAACCGTAGAAGATGGCAAAGTACGGCAAACGTTGGCCAAGTTGGCGGCAGCCGGCGCGATCATCGACCCAGGCGCTGCACAGGCGCAACCCGCAGAGCCGCCTCCCGAGCCGCCCCGCTGGCAGGATCGCTCCGCCGAAGCCACATCGCCTGCATCTGCGGACTTCGAAGCCGAGCGTCGACGCTGGGAAGAACAGGTCCTCACTCTTCAGCAGGAACTCGAGAGCACGAACGCGAGACTGCGGCAGCTTACCCTGCAAAATCATTCGCTGGTTCGCGAACGCGACGACCTGGTGCAGCGACTGCACGATCAGGAGGCGGAAAAGGCGGCAGAAGTCGCTCGCCTGCAGGCCGAGCTGAACGCGTTGCAGGATCGCTTGGTTGCCGCTGAGGCGGAGCGTACTCGGACCGCCCGTTTGGCCGATAGCCGCGTGCAGATACTGCAGCAGTCGCTTGCGAATCTGCAGAAGGAGTGGGAATCGCTCCGTTCCCAAAGCGGCAGCGTCGAAGCCCAACTGGCGGAATGGCAGACCCTAGCCTTGGCGGTGTTCGAGGAGCGCGACCGTTTGGTAGCTCAGATCGAATCGCTTCATGCGCACCGCCGGACTCTCGAAGAGCAACTTGCGCAGTTGCGCCAAGCAGCGGAGCAAGACCGCACCGCATTCGCGGCAGACCGCGATGCGTGGCAAGCCCAAGCAACCGAGGCGCGCAAGCAACTCGCGGAGCGCACGAAGGCCCTCGCGCGGCTGGAGGCCGAGGCTCGGGCGGTCGCGTTGCAGCGGGATGCACTGTCCGAGCAACTACAGCAGTTGCGTGCGGAGCTTGACCGCGTCGCCCAACTTGCTGAGGAGACTCACGCCCAGTTCGCGGATAGCGAAACTGCCCGTGCGGCCGCGATGGCGGAAAACCAAGTTCTGCGGGACGCCCTGGAACAGGAACGGCAGCGTGCGGCCGACACTGCCGCGACGCTGCGCGCCGAGTTGGCTTCCGAGCACGCGCAGGTGGAATCCCTTGCGCACCTCGTGGACACGTTGCGCTCCCAAGTTGCCCAACAAGAGCGGTTGCTCGAGGAAAACCAACAGGCTTGGGAAGCATTGCACAACCAGTGGAGTGCAGCGGAGCGAGAGCTCGAGCGGCTTCGAAGCGAGCTGGAAGCCACCGCGGCCGGTCGGGCGGAAGCGGAGTTGCGCCTAGCGCAGGTCGAAGAGGCACGCTCCGCTGCGGTGCGAGAACGGCAGGCATTGCGCGAGGAGGTCGCCGCGTTGCGGCGACAAGTGGTCGAGCTGGAGGCTGGCCGTGCCGCGCTCCGAGCACAATTGGAAACACAAGCTTCCGCCACGGAGCTCGAACTTGAGCAACTGCGAGTCCAAGCAGCGGCGTGGCAGCAGCAGGCCGAGCAAACGGCGGAGGAGTTGCGCCGGACACAAGCGGACCTGCAACGTGCCACCGCAGTCACAACCGCTTTGCAAGCGGCGGTCGAGGAGCTGCGGCAGCGGCTAACGGAGTCGCTGGCAGACCGCGAACGTTTGGCCCACGAACTCGAGCAACGCGAAGCGCTGATTCAGGCCGCCGAGCAAGCACGACAAGCGCTGGAGCTCCAGATCCAAGAGCAAAGGGACCGTGCGCAGGAAGAGCGGGCGTTTTGGCAGAGCCAAGTGGACCAAGCCGCCGAAGAACGTGCCCAGCTTGTCTCCAGGCTTGTGGAACTCGAGCAAGCGCTTCAAGCAGCCGAGCGTCAACGCGCGCAGTTCGCAGCGGAACTGTCTGAACTGCGGAGCGAGCGGGAACGCTGGCGCCAGCAAGTCGAGGCACTCCAACAATCGCTCACCGCGGCAGAAACGGAGTTGGCTGCAGCCCGAGAAGAAGCGACTCGCGCGCGCTTGGATGCGACGGAGGAGCGCAACCACGCCCAAATGCTCGAGCGTGCCCTTCGAGCCGAGCTGGCCGCCGTGCGGAGCGATGCCGAGGCTGCCGCTGGACAGTTGCAACGGTTGCAAGAACAAGTCGCGGCCGCAGAGGAAGCATTGCAGCACCGGGAACAGGTTGCGGACGCCTTGCGCCGCGAACTGGCGGAGCTGCGCCAACAGCTTGCCGACCGGGCCTTGCTTGCCGCCCAGGCAGAGAGCCTGGGTGCTCGGGTTGTCGAACTCGAGCAAGAACTTGCTGCTGCGCGCACGGAAGCAGCACGCGCGCAAGACCGGAGTGCGAGCGAGTGGGAAGAACGTGTGGTGGCTTTGGAGCGTGAATTGGCGCGTGTGCGCGGAGAGGCCGCTAGCGCTGAGCGAGCACGCGCTGCACTGGCAGAAGAACTTTTGGTAGCGCGCAACTTGGTGGCCCAAACGCAAGTCGCGGCTGATCGCAAACTTGCCACGCTGCGGGAAACCATCGACCACTTAGAGCAGGAGCGACGGCGACTCGAGGACGCGATCGCACGGCAATCAGCGGAGCGGGAAGCGCAGTCAAGCTTGCTGTCTGCAGCGCAAACAGAGTTGGAACAGCGGACGCAAGAGCGTGACCAAGCCCGGCAACTGGCTGCAGAACTCGAACAGCGGCTACGCGAAGGGAACCAGGAACTCCGCGTGTTGGCCGAGCGCTTGGGCGCGTTGGAACAAGAGGCTGAACGACTACGCGTAGAACGCGCTCGCCAGTGCGCGGACCTCGAACGGCTGGAGGCAGAACGGTCGGAACTGGAACGCGTAGCAACCGAGCTTCGCGCACAGCTTGATGCGGCTACCGAACGATGGAAGGCGGACCGTGCCGCCTGGGAAGAGCAGGTGCACGCGCTGGAGCGCGAACTGCAGGAAACGCGCGCGGTGCAATCGGAGAAACACCAAGAGACCAGTGAATTGCGGGCGCTTCTGGAACACTGGCAAGCTCAGGCCGCCGAGGCCGAGCGAGAACGCACGGCAGCGACGGAACAAGCGCAAGAACGCGAACGCACGCTGCAGGAACTTCGCCAGCGGTTCGATCAGGAGTTGGCGGCGGCAAGTCAACGCGTGGCGGATTTGGAAATCCAGCTCCAGGCAGCACAGCAGCAGTTGCAAGCGTCGGACCTAGCGCTGGAAGAGCTGCGTGCGCAACTTGCAGCGCGCGAACAAGCTCTAGCTGAAGCATTGCAAGCGTCCGCCCAGTCGCGGGAGGAGCTTACCCAGCTCGAGTCTGCTCGGAAGCTGCTGCTCGAAGAACAACAACGACTCCAGGCGGAACTGGAAGCAGCTCGAGCGTCCCAAGGAGAGCAAGTGCAAGCGTTAAGCCGCGAACTGCAGCGGCTCCGCACGGAATATCGCGCCTTGCAGCAGGAGAAACACTTGCTCGAAGGGGCTTTGGCGGACCACCAAAAACGCACTCGCGACTTAGCACAGGCCCATGCCGCCAGTGTGGGCGAGCTGCAAACGCTCACAGAGCATTTGCGCAAACAAATTGCGGAATTGAACCAAGGCCGAGCACAATTGCACGAGCGCTTGGAGCGGAGCGAGCGCGAACTCGAGGCGTGGCGCGACGAGGCACAGCGCCGCAGCATCGAGCAGGCGGGTGTGCTGGAACGTTTGCGTGCCGCAACAGAGCAACTGGCGGCCAGCGAGCAACGGCAGCAGGAGCTCGAGGCAGAGCTCGAACAGTTGCGCGCAGAGGCGCAAGCATTGCGAAGCCAGTTTGCGGACCAAGAGACACGTGTGGCCGAGGCCGAGCACGCGCAGGCTCGCATCGCTTCGTTGGAAGAAGAGCTTGGTGCTTTAAGGACCGATCTGTCGCGCAGCGAACGGCAACGCCAGGTCTTGGAGGAAGAGCGTGCCCGAGCACAAGCGGAGCGGGCAGAATTGTTGGCTCGACTGGAACAAGAACAGGCGCGTTTGCAGGAACAACTGGCGCAGCTCGCCAGCGAGCGGCGGCGGGTGGAGGAACTCCTGGCCGAACAGCAACAAGCGCTTGAACAACAGCGAAACGTCGCGGCCGAGTTGCGCCAACAGATCGAACAGCTCCAGGTGGAAAAGTTGGCGGTAGAAGGGGAGCGATTGGAGCTCGCCGAGACATTGGCAGAGGCACGCGGAAAACTTCAGGAGTTGGAGGCCAAACTCGAGGAACGAGAGCGCGCGTTGGCGCAAGCGGAGCAAGAGCGGCGCGAATTGCTGGAGGCGCTTCGCGTCGCACAGGAGGCGGCCAGTCGAAGCGTGCTCACCAACGGCCAAGCGAAGCGTGCGGGAGTGCTAACGGTAGAGCCCAAAGCACTGGAACAGTCGGCCGCGCGAGAGTGGAAAACCGGGGACGCGTCGCCTCCTGAAGCGGCTGCAGGCGGGACAGCTCGAGCGGAAGCGGTCCGCGAACTCGTGCTGCTCGACGCAGGACGGCGAGCGGAAGAAGCCAGTGCTGCCTTGCGTGCTGCGGGCTTCGAGGTGCGGCCGATGCCGCCGAACGAAGAGTCGTTGCACCAGTTACCCCCTGAAAGCATTGGCTGTGCACTCGTGAACTTGGGGGCCGGGCCGTTAGCGTGGAAGTCGCTCTTGCGCTTGCGGGCGGAAGAGCGATGGCGTGCGTGGCGAGTGCTCGCCTACGTGATGCCTCCAAGCGGTGACAAAGGTTTTTGTTTTGGAAGAGCTGAGTTCGACCTGTGGCCCATGGATGCAGAGAGGCTGCTTGCGAATCTCACGTGGTTGCGCCCGAAGATCAAAAAGTTGCTAGCGGTGAGTTCCGATGTGGATGGAATGAATCGCTTACGCGAGCCGCTGACCCGCGCAGGGATCTCGACGTCCATCGTTCTGGACGGAAAGCAGGCACTGGAGTTTACCAGCATCGTGTCGCCGGAAGCTGCGGTCCTACACCTTTCACCGGCGACCTCGGGCGTGGGCCGTGCCATTGCCACGTTGCGACAGCAGGAAGCTACTGCAGAGCTTCCGTTGCTGCTGGTGCTGGATCCATCACCAAATCGGGAAGAGCATTTCTACGCGTCGACGGTGCGGGAGTTACTTTTTAAAGGAACGTTTACGTTCAAAGATCTCCCATCGGCGTTGGCCGCTTTGTTGGCATGACCGCCGGCAAGCCGCGGTTGCTCGAGACGCAACCGACGCTGCCCGCGCCGTGCCGAGAGCGGGCGCGACCGACCGGCCACGTTCAGACGCTCCACGGCTGAGAAACCGGTTGGATTCAAGACCGTTTTTGGTGGACAGCTCCCACTCGTGTCTGGTCTTGCTGATGCCAGCTTGGCGCGTGCTGTGCGTGAGCTTCGAACCTGTGGGCGTACGGCTACCAATCCATGGCGCCGGTGTTCGACAACCGAAGCTGGGAGAGGTCGTGGGCGTTCCAGCGTTTGTCCGCGCAGCATGACCTCTTCGACTGAGAATCCCCGGAGTTCGCGCGACCGCTGGATGCTCAGGCATGCGTGTGCGCACACGGCGCTCGCTGGCTACAGGTCCGGACCGGGCTCGGCGGTCGTGGACGGTCCGTTTCCGCCGAAGTGATCGTGCCTCGTGGTGCGAGTGCTTCGACGTGGCGGAATGGATGGTAGCGCAGCAGCGCGGATCATTCGGTGCGGTCTACCCACCGCGTTGCGCAGCCGAACGCCGCACCGACCCGCGGTGCCGTCGAGGTAGACGGTGTTCGAGGGTTCGGACAGCGCTCGCTCGGTCCCGCATCATTCGGGTTGTCTCGCCCTGCGAGTTTTACCCAAGGTTGCTGCAGGATTGCACTGCCGTTGTTCCCCATCCGCGCCGACATCGACCTGGTGCGCATCGCGCGGGTTCTCTTGAGGGCGTCGTCGCTGTTCCGCTCGTTTTCTTTGCTCGCGCAACCCCGAACCTTTCGAGGCAAGGGTGAAGTCTTCTGCCATCTTTCTGGGCAATCCTGCACGGGAAACGCGATGTGGTGCGGTAACGGGAGGGTGTGCCTGACCCTGCATTGAAGAATCGAAGGTTGCAAGCCAGGCCAGCGTACGTGCGTCTTTCAGTTTTCACGATTTGCGCGAGGCGTTTCCCCTGCCCCTCAAGGTGTGCAAACGAGCGTGCTTCGTCGCATCGTGCACGCGGAAGCAGAACCCGCGCGGTCGATTGCGGTTTGCACGTGGGTCAGAACGAAATTGACTGGACCGCTTAAAGTGCCGGGCAACGCTCGGTGGCGGCAGCGCGTTTGCCAGAAATATGTGCCAGAGGATGCGCGCGATGGCCGAATCACCAATCGCGCGAGCCCGTCCTGGCTCACGCAGCGCACGCCGCCGCGTAACAGCGCGGTGCACTCAGCGGCGGGCCATTGGTACAGCTCGTCGACAGTGGCCCCGTCCTGTACGCGAAGCGTGATCCCGGAAGCGATGTCTAACGCGTCGGGCGTTCCCGACACGTAGGACCCACGAGCAAGGACGTAGCCATTGTCCGTGGTTGCGCTCGTATCGGGGTGAATCGAAACACGGGTGATCACAAGGGGAGCGTCGTCGGGGTCGCACACGTCGCCGAGACTGTCGTGATCTAAATCTTCTTGCCCTGGATTGAACGCCGCTGGGCAGTTGTCTGTCTGGTCGGGAACGCCGTCCCCGTCAGCATCTGCCGGCGCCGTCGCCGTAGCAGTGAAGTTTGGAGTATTCGTGGGCGAGGGGGCCGAAGGCAACGTCGGGGTTGCGGTAGGAGCGTTCGTGGGAGTCGCACTGGGGCCAGTAACTTGCACTGTTGCTCCCGTGCGGTTGCAGGGGAACAAGCCGCCACCGTCGCGTTGCAAGTCACAGGCTGGCACGCCGCTCGACCCACAGAAAACTGTGTCGAAAGCAATAGAGGCAAGACCACCCGTTCCAGCAACAAACTGGATGGTCGCTAGATCGGGGTTGTTTGCGGGGTACAAATGATTGGGGCAACTGATGGCAATGCAAATCTTCCCTGCGTATGCGGCGTTCGCTTGGGCTGTACACCAGGAGGGAGTGTTGAGCGTCATGCTTTGGAACGCCAGGACCGAAGAATCGTACGTCAAGCCAAAGGTGTAGTAAATGATCTCGCTGGTGTCGTCGATGTGAAGTTGCAACGTGACGCTTTCGCCGACACCGATGGTTGCGCTTCCAGGTACAAGACTCACGTTCCTTGCAGGCAGCGGGGTGGGGGTAGGAGTTGCACAGTTGTTCGTATGGTTGCAGATGCCGTTGGCGACATCGCAACTGTCCGTGGTGCAACCCAACCCATCGTCACAGTCCGCATTGTTCGTACAAAACGGCTTGATGAACTGCCCCAACGCCCACGGCGACGATCCCACCGGAATGGTTGTCACGACACCGGCGGCACCAGCATCCACCACGGACACCGTATTGCTGCCGGCGTTCGCCACGTAGACACGTCGCCCATCGGGGTGCGCGGCCACTCCGCGCGGCTGTGTTCCCACGGGCACAGTGGCGACGACGGTGTCCGTGGCGATGTCCACGATCGATAACGTGCCGGCCCCCGCGTTGGTTACGTACAGCCGTGCGGAGTCGGGGCTTACAGCAATACCGTACGGCTGAGTCCCTACAGGGATCGATTTAAGGTAGGGATACGGATATCGGGTGGGATCCCACGATTTGATGGCGTTCGCACCTTCGTCGGCAAAGTAGACCTGGCGGTGGCCGCCTCCTGGACCTCCGGTCACTGCGATCCCGTTTGGTGAGACCCCTGGCGCGATCATGTTCCAGCCGAGGTCCGGGGGAGGATCGATCTTTGCGTACCCAGGCCCGTTTGCACCGGTTCCGCCGGGTCCGGCGTGTACGGCAACGTAAATCACGCCTTCTGAGTCTACAGTGACGCCGAGAGGCACGCTGGCAAAGTACCCGACGCCTGCGAAGTAGCTCGGGCCCGCTGCGTCGTACGCAAAAAGCGTGTTGGCGTTGCGGTTCGTGACGTAGAAATAAGCGCTGTCCGGGCTCACCGCGACCCCGAACGCACCGCTTCCTACGGAAGTGCCACTCAGGGGTGTGCTGACGCTCAAGGTCGACAGATCGATCACCGAAATGGATTGGCTACCAGAGTTCACTACATAAGCTTTGGTGCCGCTGGGATTGACCGCGACACCAGCGGGGCCCGCGCCGGTACTGAGCGTGGCGACGACTGCGTCGATGGCCGTGTCGATCACACTCACGGTACCGTCGCCATAGTTTGTGATGAACGCTAGCGGGGCAGCATTGGCATCCCCACTGAAACAAAAGAAAAAAACAGCCCCTCCCATCAAAATAAACCACGCGGCCCGATGCATGTTTGTCCTCCTTGACCACCGATAGAATTGTCTACGGGCAGGGACGAATCAAGCAAATAATTTGTTGCATGTTGGGAAGATCCGGTCGCGGGGCGCAGCTGGACAGGAGGTGGCAAGGAATTTAGGCGGAGTGCTGCATGCGTGAGGCCGAGTCGAATGCCCGTCGCGCGCGTAGGGAGAACTCGACGAGCTTCGCTCGGCTGCTCTAACGGATACGCGTTTTCGCCGATCGAGGTGGCGAGGCGGGCAGGTTGCGGAGCTGTTGGCGCTTCGACGCCGCCGTCACTGACCGCGCATGAGGTTCAATGCGGCGCCGGCTTTGAACCACTCGATCTGCTCGGCGCTGAACGTGTGGCGGCAGAGGATCCGCTCTTCGGTGCCATCAGCGTGGTGCAGGATGACCGTGACAGGTTTGCCCGGAGCCAGGTCGCGAAGCCCTACGATACTCACGCGATCGTCCTCGCGGATTTTGTCGTAGTCCGAGGGATCGGTGAACCACAACGGCAGGAGCCCCTGTTTTTTCAAATTGGTTTCATGGATCCGCGCAAAACTACGGGCAATGACGGCTTTGCAACCGAGGTAGCGTGGCTCCATGGCGGCGTGCTCGCGACTCGATCCTTCGCCGTAGTTTTCGTCGCCCACGGCAACCCAACCGACACCAGCCGCTTTGTAGTGTCGTGCAATTTTCGGGAAAGGCACGCCGGTTTCGCCCGTGAGTACGTTCTTGCCTTTGCCGACCTCCCCGGTGAACGCGTTCACCACACCGGTAAACAAGTTGTCGCTAATCCGGTCGAGATGCCCGCGATAGCGCAACCAGGGACCCGCCGGCGAGATGTGATCCGTGGTGCATTTCCCCTTCGCCTTTACCAGTACAGGAAGCCGCTCGAAGTCTTTGCCGTCCCACGGTGGAAACGGTTCCAGCAACTGCAGCCGCTCGCTGTCGGGCCGCACAATGACTTCTACATCGCTTCCGTCAGCAGGTGGCTCCACGTATCCTGCGGTTCCAGGGGCGAAGCCTTGCGCAGGGAGCTCGGGTGCCTGAGGAGGCACCAGGCGCACGATTGCTCCATTCGGAGCTTGGAGGCCGTCCGTGAGTGGATTGAAATCGAGGCGACCAGCGAGGGCGAAGGCAGTGACGATTTCCGGACTTGCAATAAATGCAAGCGTTTCCGGGTTGCCGTCGTTGCGAGCGGGGAAGTTGCGGTTGAACGAGGTGACGATGGTGTTGCGCTCTCCCTTCCGAATATCGTCCCGCTGCCATTGGCCGATGCAGGGACCACACGCGTTGGCCAGCACGATGCCACCAATGGCTGTGAGCGCCTCCATCTGGCTATCCCGCTTGATGGTGTTGTAGATCTGGTCCGAACCGGGAGTGATCAAGAACTTCGTGCGCGCCCGGAGTCCGTGTTGCAACGCCTGCCGGGCCACGTGAGCTGCGCGGCCAATGTCCTCGTACGACGAGTTCGTGCAGCTTCCTACAAGTGCAGCACGGATTTCCAGAGGATAGTTATTTTTCCGGGCGTCCTCGGCCAGTTGCGAGATCGGCCGCGCCAAGTCTGGAGAGTGTGGGCCAACCACATGGGGTTCGAGTGTGGACAGGTCGATCTCGATGATCTCGTCGTAGTATTGCTCTGGTGCTTGCTCGACTTCCGGATCGGCACGCAACTCGGCGGCAAAACGGTCAGCAAGCGCGGCAACCTCGGCGCGATTCGTGGCACGCAGGTACGAGGCCATGCGCTCGTCGTAAGGAAAGATGGACGTGGTCGCCCCGAGCTCGGCGCCCATGTTCGTGATCGTGGCTTTGCCGGTGCAGCTAATGGAGCGCGTCCCCGGGCCGAAGTATTCGATGATTTTGCCCGTGCCTCCCTTGACGGTCATGATGCCGGCAAGCTTGAGGATCACGTCTTTTGGTGCGGTCCAACCCTGGAGGGATCCGGTCAGGCGGACCCCGACGATCTTCGGCAACTGCACATTCCAGGGAAGCCCTGCCATCACGTCCGCGGCGTCGGCACCGCCGACACCGATGGCGAGCATCCCCAGCCCACCGGCATTGGGCGTGTGGGAGTCGGTGCCGATCATGAGCCCGCCCGGGAAGGCGTAATTTTCCAACACGACTTGGTGGATGATCCCGGACCCGGGCTTCCAGAATCCGATGCCATATTTGCGCGAGGCAGACAGCAGGAATTGGTAGACCTCGTCGTTCTCTTGAAGCGCAGCTTGCATATCGGCATCGGCGCCCACACGTGCGCGAATCAAGTGGTCGCAGTGCACGGTGGTAGGCACTGCCACGCGCTTGCGACCGGACTGCATGAATTGCAGCAAGGCCATTTGTGCGGTGGCGTCTTGCATGGCCACGCGGTCGGGCCGCAAGTCCACCCAACTTTTGCCGCGCTCGAGTTCGGCCTCGTGCGGCTTGTCCAAGTGGGCGAACAGGATTTTTTCCGCCAACGTCAGGGGCCGTTTCAGACGCTGGCGTAAAGGAGCCAGCCTATGAGGAATGCTTTCGTACAGTTGCCGAATTTGCTCGATCATGATGGTTGCCTCGCTTTGCACGCGCTCCGCGCGCGTGCCTGTGTTTTCCGGTAGCAGCAAGCGCGGTCCAAGCCAGAGCTCCGTGGTATGCTCAAGCAGCCGCGCGTACGCGCTCTGGGAGGCTTGGGTCCGGTTCCCACGGACCATCAGGCGTGCGTCGAATGCAGGAGCCCACGTAGTCGTAACGGTGCCAGTAAATCACCCGTTCGTACGCACGAGCCGGGTCGTTCCGGGGGCGCTTGTAGTACCAACGTTCGTTAAAGCGCATCCCGTTTTCCTCGCGCTCTCGCGGCTCGTTGACGGAACCTTCGGCCACATCGGGGGTGCCGAACACTCTGACGATATCGTTGCGACGGATCGGAGACGCCACGGGTTCGGTCCTCGCCTCAGGAGAGGGCTACGTCGCAAGAGGCTTCACACGACCGCTTCGACGGCATCGAGCAGCACTTTTTTTGGTACCGCGCCGACGATTTGGTCCTTCACCTGACCGCCTTGGAACAGGAGCAACGTGGGGATCCCGCGCACGCCGTATCGGGTAGCCGCCTCCGGGTTGTCGTCGACGTTGATCTTGGCGACCTTCAACTTCCCCGCGTACTGTTGGGCAATCTCCTCGACCAAGGGAGCAATTGCCCGGCAGGGGCCGCACCACGGCGCCCAAAAATCTACCAGCACCGGTACGGGCGATTGCAACACTTCACGATCGAAGGTTGCGTCGGTAATTTCAGCAACGTGTCCCACTGTTCGCCTCCTTTCACGTGAAATCCAACCATAAGAAGCTGTCGGACAGCCTGCAAGCCAAAGCAGGCTCTACGAACGTGGACCGGCTGGCTTTGCTCGACAGCAGGGAAATTCCATCCGCATGCGAGCTGGGAACGATAGGGAGCATTCCTGTTGGTGAACCTGGATCGAGTTAGGCGAAGAATCGAGAGGTCACAGGCGAACTGGTTCGCGAGCGGAAGGCAAGATTTGAAAGTCGTTCAAGTCGTTTGCAGGCGGCAGCCACTGGGTTTCCACCTTTTCCACGTGGGCGCTTCGCGGACCTTGCTGACATTGCTCGAGCAACAAGCGCAAAGCCTCTTCGGGGCCTTCTGCAAGCACCTCGACACTACCATCGGCGAGGTTGCGTACCCAACCACGGAGGCCCAGTCGGCGCGCGTGGCGTTCGACAAAAAAGCGGAAGCCCACGCCTTGGACAATTCCGCGAATCACGAGGTGCAGCCGTCGAAAACCACTTCGATGCTCCGTGTTCACGCCTCTTCCCCCTGCAGCATCCGTTGAAGCTGGTTCTCGTCGATGGTTGGTACGCCGAGTTCGCGCGCGCGATCGAGTTTGGATCCGGGATCGACTCCCACCACGACATAGTCGGTGTTTTTACTCACGCTCGAGGCTACACGCCCCCCCGCTGCTTCGATGTCTCTCGCGACTTCGTCGCGCGGGCGCGACAACGTGCCCGTGATGACAAAGGTTTTACCGGCAAGTCTCCCGCCTCTCGGGCGACGCTCCACCCGCGGTTTCACCCCCGACGCAAGCAGGCGGCGGATGACCGCACGGTTGTCGGGCAGCGAAAAAAAGGCGCGAATTTCATGCGCAGTTTCAGGCCCAATCTCCGGAACTGCAAGTAATTCCTCTTCGGAGGCACGCTCGAGCTTTTCCAAGCTTCCAAAATGATCAGCAAGAACTTTGGCTAAGTGTTCTCCAACGTGCGGGATTCCGAGACCGTAAATCAAACGCGCCAGGGTGGTGTTTTTGCTCGCTTCAATTTGCTGAATCAGGTTCTCAGCTGATTTTTTTCCCATCCGCTCCAGGGCTTCGAGTTGCTCCGCCTTTAACTGGTACAAGTCGGCAACGTTGCGCACGAGTTTGTGCTCCACCAACTGGCTGACCAGCTTTTCTCCTAAGCCATGGATATCGAGGGCACGCTTGGAGGCGAAATGCCGGATGCTTTCCCGAAGTTTTGCCGGGCAACTCAGACCGACGCAGCGGTAAAAGACCTCGCCTTCTTCGCGGACTACGGGGCTCCCGCACGCGGGACACTTGCTCGGCATGCGAAACTTCCGCTCTTTTCCAGAGCGTTTCTCGAATACGACCCCGGCGATGTAGGGAATCACATCGCCTGCGCGTTCGACGATGACGTAGTCGCCGATGCGCACGTCTTTGCGCTCGATTTCGTCCATGTTGTGGAGAGATGCGCTCGACACGGTTACCCCGCCAACTTGAACCGGTTCGAGTTGCGCGACGGGAGTGATGATGCCGGTGCGGCCCACGGACGGAATGATGTCGATGACGCGCGTAATTGCTTGTTGAGCCTTGAATTTGAACGCGATCGCCCATCGGGGCGAGCGCGACACCTCCCCGAGACGCCGCTGATAGTCGAAACGATCGACCTTGGCGACCACACCGTCGACGTCGTAGTCAAGCTCGGCGCGCCGCCGCTCCATTTCCGCGTGGTACGCCACGACGGCATCGGCGCCCTTGCAACGGCGGTTCAAAGGGTTCGTTTTGAATCCCCACGCCTTCAGTCCCTCGAGGAAATCCCAGTGGGTTTCGAAAGGAAGCCCGGTCATGTCCCCCGGCGCATAACAAAACATGTCGAGCGGGCGCGATGCGGTAATGCGCGGGTCGAGTTGGCGCAGCGAACCGGCGGCCGCGTTGCGTGGGTTGGCAAATAGCGGCTCGCCGGCTTTTGCCCTTTGCTCGTTGAGCTTGTGAAAAGCCGACTTGGGCATGATCACTTCGCCGCGTACTTCCAAGCGTTCCGGAATGGGAGGTGCGCCTTTTTCGCGGCGAAGCTTCAGGGGAACGCTCCGAATGGTGCGCACGTTCGCGGTGACATTTTCCCCGACAACGCCGTCGCCGCGCGTGGAAGCAACTCGGAGTTCACCGTGTTCGTACACCAGTTCGACGCCAAGGCCGTCGAGCTTGGGTTCGGCAACGTACACCACTGGGCCCGAGAGCCCCAGTGCCTTGCGCACTCGTTCGTCGAACTCGCGAAACTCCGCCTCGGACATCGCGTTCGACAGAGAAAGCATCGGTACGGTGTGCCGCACCGGTTCGAACTTTTCCGCCGGTGGGGCCCCGACGCGTTGCGTGGGAGAGTTGGGGTCGAAAAACTCTGGGTGCGCTTGCTCCAGTTCTTGGAGCCGTCGGAACATGCGGTCGTACTCGGCATCGGAAATCACCGGAGAGTCGAGCACGTAGTAGCGGTAGTTGTGGTACTCGATTTCCTTCCGCAAACGTTCGATTTCTTCTCGAATTTTCTCCTTGTCCCCCTTGGAGCTCATGCTTCGCTCGCTTACCCGAAATAGCCTGATTGGGCTAGACCGTACGGGCTTTGGGATCACGGCTAGGATCGCTTCCGCGAAGCATCGTCCTTTTCGGAGCTGCCCCGATCTCGATCGTCGGAAGGTGCGCCTTCTCTCAGTGCCGGTCGCGCGATCGGCCGAACAGGGCGCAGCCGCGACGCCAATCCACCGCACAAGTTCCGGACGGCGGTTTCCCAAACCACCGCAAGGCTGTGGGGGGGGATGGCCCTCTTTCCTGTTCGCGACGATGAGCGCTGCTTCGTTGTACCCGAGGACGCGCCAAGCAGCGCGGATCCGAGTTGACATTGCCGGTGCGCTTCTAGATGTTGAGAGGCTACTGTGCGCCGATTTCCGAGTGTATTGCCGCGACTTGGGTTTTTGTGGCTGGTGTGCGCTTTCCTGGTTTTGGGGCGCAACGAGGTGGGCGGACAAGGGGTGTGTCTTGGCGACTTGGATGGCGACAGCGTGGTGACCCTTTACGACTTGGAGCTTCTTCACCAGCTCCTATTCGACGACGAGCTCGCGCTGCTGCTCGCCGCCGTTGCCGATGTGAATCGAGACGGCGTGCTGACCACGGCCGATGTGGCGGCTCTCGCAGCTCGGGTAGGAAGAAGCTGCGCTGGAGCCACGCCGACTCCGCGGGCGAGTTACACGCCGACGCCCACACCAAGTCGAGCTGTGCCGACGGGAAGTCCGGCCACACCAACCCGGACGGCTACTGCGACGGTTACGTTCACTCCCACTCGTACCTTTACGTTTACGCCGACGCCCACGCCAACGGCGGTATGCACGGTCCGAGCGCTCACCCCTGGGGCGGTCGTGGACGGCGCACTTTCGTCGAGTGATTGCCCGCGCCTCCTCGCCGGTACACAGCGCTTGGTGGATGTGTACGAAGTCACTGCGCCTGCTGGATCGGCCTTGAAGGTGGAGTTGTCGAACTTGGGCACGGGATTCACTGCGCCGTGGGTGGCGGTGATCGACCGCAATGGCCAGTTTGGCTTTGGTCACGGCCGCCCACCTTTGCAATGGGCGGTGAGCGGGGAGCAGCCGTATCTCGTGTACGTCACTTCGGATCCGGGACAACCCCAGCAATTTGGCAATTATCGTCTGACGGTGACGACGCGTCCCTGTCCGACACCTAGAACGATCAATTTGGCGTCCGGGTTTAGCTTGTCCAATTTGCGCTTGAGTGCCTCGGATTGCCCAGATCCGTCGATCTTGGGGACGGACGGAACGTTCGAACCCGTGCATGCGTACTCGTTGCAAGTGACAACGGTTCCCACCCAAGTCGACATTGTCATGCGGCAGTTAATCGAGGACGATCCACTGGACCCGACATTTGTCTTGCTCGGGCCTGACGGCGTAGAGGTCGTCCCGTCGGATCAAGTGGACGACGCGGCTGGTGGCCCCTTGGGGGTGGACGCTGGTGCGCGTTTCCTCGCCGTTCGCCCGGGGACGTACACGTTGCTCGTCGGTGGCGGACAAGGAAGGTATTCGCTCATCGTTACCTCGCCGCGTTGCCCGGCTACGACACTACCAGCACTGCCAGCAGATCGCCCGCTCGTGTGCTCGGGGCAAGCTGGCCCCGGCTGCCAAGGGACGCTCTATGGCAGCCGGGCAAGCGGTACGTGTGGTGCGCCTCTGCCTGCGTTTTCGGATGAAGAAGCTCCCGCAGCGAACGCTGGAGCCAATTTGTACACACTCACGGCAAACCCTGGAGACTTTTTGAGTGTCGGTGTGGAAGTGGATGGAGACGACGCCTACGCGATGGTGCTTGGTCCGAGCACTTTCGGGAATCCGATCGTAGCGTACGATTCATCGATCCTGTCCGGATTCTCCACCACGCAGCTTGGAGCCACCCTGGTGCGAGCCGGCACGTACACGTTGGTTCTAGGGAACACGACTGCCTTGAGTCCTCCGGATCCCACGGTCGGCGACCCGGGCGACGTGTTGGCGTACCGCTTTTACGCGCAAAAGTGCGGCGTGAGCGGGGTACTGCAACCGGGGGCCACACAGGGCTTGCAGTCGGCATTTCGGGTGACCGATTGCCTGGGCCCAGGGCTCACGCCCCACCGTAACTATGTCGTACCGGGGCAGGCCGGCCAGTTTGTCATGGTCGAGATGCAATCCGACGGCAGCTTCGATCCCGCGCTGCGGCTCTGGGCTCCGGACGGCTCGGTGACGGAAAACGATGACGATCCGTTTGGCAACAATCTCACGGCGCGTGTAGCGCGAGTGCTGCCTGAGGACGCGAACTACTTTGTGGAAGCGTATGCTTCGCCCCAGGACGGGGAGTTCGACCCCTCTCTCTCGGCTGCATTCCGATTACAAGCGCGTAGCTGCGGAACGAGACCGATTAGTCCAGGAATTCTCACCGGCGTACTGGACGCCCAAGACTGCGCCTTTTCGTCGGGCCAGCGTTACGAGGTGTGGACGTTCGACGGTGGGCAGACCGGAGTGGCGAGCTTTTCGGCGAGCGACGGCGTTTGCTTGCAGGCCTTGCTTCCTTCGGGGCAAGCCATACCTGCCTTCGGCTGCGCGACCGGACTACTCGAGGTTCCGATGGTCGAGGCAGGCGTTTACGCCATGATCGTGGCTTCCGTGCTGGGGGAGCCGCCGGGCGGCTATGCGGTCTCTTATCGGCGATGCAACATTGCCGCGAGCGCCTCCTACGCCCAACGCTTGTCAGGTTCGCTTACGGCGACCAGTTGCCAAGCGGGTGATGGCGTGCGGGCCGACTGGTACTGGCTCTCGGCGGGGGAGAACCTTTTGCGCTTCAATCAGGGAATTGGTGGCGCGGTCGAGAGCGGGTTTCGTGTCATCACTGGGGTGACCGATTTGAACGGCACGACGGAGCGCGACCGAATCTTTTTCGCTGATCCAGAGACAATGCTCAGGGCTTCAGGGGGGAGAAGGGGCGCGTTGTTGCGAGTGCGTTCGGTAGGTGCGTCAGGCGGGTACGTCGTTCAGGTGGACGCGGCAAGCCGTCGCGAATAATGGCCGGCGGGTAATCGCAGTGGCTTTGCGAAGAACGCCCGGCGGACAGCGGCTTTTCCCCTTGGGAAATTTCCGCTGCACGGCTTGACCGCTCGTTTTCCGGTGGTGTATGCACCCGGCGCGGAGGTTGGATTGCGGGGAACGGTGCACAAGCTGGGTTGGGGTTGGGTCGCGTTCGTAGCTAGCGCATGGTGCGCTCTACTTGCCACCGGCTGTGGCGGCGGCGGGCAGGACGTGGAAGGCGGCAGCCTCCAACTTCGCACCGTGTGGGAGAACGCGATGCAGCCGCGCAGCTCGCGTTACCTGCCGCGCTCCTTCGAAGGAGAGACGCGACTGCCGCCGAGCGCGGGTACCGTGGAGGTCCGGGTGGGTACGCGTTCCCAAGTCGTCGATCCCACTGCGACACGCTCGGTTCTGTTTCGACAACTGCAACCGGGGCCGGTGAATGTCGAGGTTCTCGCGTGGGACGTTCCCTTTGCCCAGAGGGAACGCATCGTTCAAAGCAGTTTGCCGCCGTCTTTCGTTGGTCGTACGCAGGTCACGGTCGAGGCGGGGCGCACGGTTACGGCAGAGGTACAGATGCTCGCCCAACCCTTCGTAACCGATTTCGAGCCATTGCCGGGCGCAACCGGTGTTTCGCGTCTCACCCCCGTGCGTTTTCTAATTGCGACCGCTGCGGGAGCGCTGGACATCAGCAGCGTGGAAATTTCTGTCGGTGGCCGGCAGTGGGTTCAAGGGGGAGTCGCTCTTCCCGAAGCCGACTTGAATGCGTGCGACGACGCAGCGGGAGAACCCGACTTTTTCTGTAGCGCAGAAGGATCCAAACGGCTTGCTGGTGTGTTGTTCGAGTTGGTTCCTGATGTTCCTTTTGGCGCGGAAGAGCGCATTGCGGTCGTGGTTCGTGCCCGTTCCTTGAACTATCCCGAGCGCGCGCTGGACTATTCGTATTCCTTCGAGACAGGCGTATTCCTGCCTTCCCCAACTTCTACCGCAACGGCCACGTTATCGCCGAGTCCTACGACCCCGCCGTCTGCGACTTCGACTGCCACGAGGACTCTGTCCGCGACGCCAACCGCCTCTCCGTCCCACAGCGCGACTCCTGTCGCCACAGAGACGCCATCCACCGCCCCGACGGCTACGGTTACGGAGACCGCTACACCGACACCGACGGACACGGACACTCCCACGCCGACACCGACGGAAACGCAAACTCCCACTCCCACAGAGAGCGCCACGCCAACCGCGACCGAAACGGCGAGCCCCTCACCGACCGAGACACCAACCGAGACGCCAACGGAAACACCAAGTCCTACGCCGACAGAGACTGCAACTGCGACGGGAACCGCGACGAGCACTCCAACGGCAACGGAGACCTTGACCCCGACCGCAACCCCGACTCCGACAGATACTCACTCCCCGACAGCTACCGCTACGGTCACGGAAACGCCGACTGAAACTGCCACGCCCACGGTGACAGATACCCCGTCTGTAACGCCAACTTTTACAGAGTCGCCAACACCGACGGCCACGCCAACGGTAACGGATACGCCAACGGAAACCCCAACTCCGAGCGTGACCCCGACTCCGACGGAAACGGGCACGCCGACCGAGACATCGACTCCTACCGAAACGCCTACCGTAACGCCGACAGCGACCGAAACGCCGACTCCGTCGCCATCCGCCACCGCGACAGAAACGGCGACCCCGACAACGACGCCCACGGAAACTCATACCCCAACCGCAACGGAGACGCCGACTTTTACTGTCACCCCAACGGCCACGTTCACGGATACTCCCTCACCGACGCCCACGGATACAGCCACGCCTACCGTAAGCCCGTCAGCAACGCCGACGTTTACTGAGTCTCCGACGGCCACGCCGACGGCCACGCCCACATTTACCCCCACCGCAACGCCGACCGATACTCCGACCAATACGCCCACGGACACACCGACCTTCACGGCGACGCCTACGAGCACGCCAACGCTCACATCCACAGCCACGCCGACGGCCACGCCGACGGCAACGCCTACAGCGACCACCGTTCCGTTGGTGTTCGTGAGCAACTCTGCCTCGAACACGGTATCGCTGATCAATGCGGCGGACTTTGCTGTGGTTGGCACCACCACGGTAGGTTCCGGGCCCTTTGGTGTTGCGGTCGAACCGAGCGGGGCGCACGCGTACATCACCAATTATTTCAGCGCTGAACTGTCCGTGCTCGATGGCAACACCGGGAGTCTCGTGCGCACGATCCCATTGGGCGCCGGACTCCGACCGCTTGGCGTTGCGGTTACGCCCGACGGCGGAAAAGTGCTGGTGGCAATTCAATTGCCAGCCACGTTGCGGCGCTTAGCAGTGTATGACGTGCCCGCGGACACCCTGCGAGAGATCACGGTGGGCAACAGTCCTACGGGGGTTGCGGTTCATCCGGGAGGATCCCTTGCGTACGTTACCAACCAGTTGAGCAACACGGTCTCGATCGTCGACACGGTCAACGAGAGCGTCTTGGGGACCCTTGCCGGATTTAACCAGCCCTTTGCCGTAGCCGTCAACGCGGCCGGGACACGGTTGTACGTGACCAGCGTTGGGGACAATACCGTCAGGGAGATCGACACGACGTCTTTGGAGACGGTGTGGACTTACAACGTTCTTGCTCGGCCGTTCGGTGTGGCTGTGCGGCCGCAGGGGGACCGCGTGTATGTTTCGAACATCGACAACAGGCGCGTATCGATTCTCGATACATCTTCCCGTACGGTGAGCACCGTGACCGTGGGCAGGAGCCCGTGGGGAGTTGCCGTGGACCCCTCTGGACAGCGGCTATTTGTTGCGAACTTCGAGGACAACACCGTTTCCGTGGTGGATGCGCTTGCCGGCAACGTGTTGCAAACCATCCCTGTCCAACAGTCTCCCGTGGCGTTCGGGGTGTTCATGCGCCCGGGCACGGCGCCGTAGGAGAGAAACCATGGTGCGGTGGAGGAGAGCGTTGCGCATGGCGTGGCTCTGGGGTGTTTTGCTGGCGTGGATACTTGCCAGCAGTGCTGCGCGTGCGGATGTCGTTTCGCAAGTTGCGTATGCCCGTGGATTGGTGGCCTTCCACCAAGCGCAATGGAACGAAGCCATTGCAGCGTTCGATGAGGCTTTAGGGGCTGACCCGCAAGACGCCCGCGCCCGTTACTACCGCGGACTTGCCCGAGCTCGTGTCGGTGACACTGGAGGCGCAGTGGAAGACATCGAGGCGGCCCTCCGGTTGCAACCCGATTTGCCTCACGCCTGGCTTGATTTGGGAATTGCGTACCTCAGCGCGGGGCGACTGGCGGATGCGCGTACCGCGCTCGAGCGCGCCGTGGAGCGAGGGCACGAGCGGCACGTTGCCGAATTTTTCCTCGGGTTGGTCTTGTACCGTCTGGGCGAGCGCGATCGAGCCGCGACACTCTTACAACAAGCGCAGGCAGACCCCGAGGTGCGGCTTCCTGCGGCCTACTACACTGGATTGATTGCGGTTCAGCAAGGGGCGCCGGAGCGTGCCCGCTCGCTGTTGGAAGGGGTGGCGCGGGAAGTGCCGAATACAGAAATAGGTGTCGCAGCAGCTCGTTACCTCAGCGGCGGAGAAGTGTCTGAACCGCAGGTGCGGCAATGGAGGCTCCACGGGCGCGTTGGCTTCGAGTACGATACGAACGTGACCCTTGGCCCGAGCAGTGTGACCATTGCGACGCCCCGCGACATTACGGAACAGTCCGACGGGCGCATCGTGGTCACTGCAGGTGCGCAGTACCGCTTTTTGGAGAATTCTCCGTTCTCGCTGTCAGCGAGCTATGACTTTTCGCAAAGCGTTCATTTCGACCTCACCGCGTTCGACTTGCAAGGTCACCGACTAGCTTTGTCCGTCGCTGGCCGACGCGATCCGTGGTCCTACGGACTTTCCGGGGGGTACAACTTCTTCGCGCTGAATTACCAAACGTTTTTTCATGAAGGCTTGGCAACCCCGTGGCTGACCTACCATTGGTCCGACTCCGCCGCGACGCAGGCGTTTGTGGCGTTTCGGGGCCGGGATTTTCTCCGGCGCCCGTACGATCCCGGGCGTGACGCGCGGAACTATGCGCCCGGCGTGCGGCAGTACTTGAGCCTGGGTGCGACGGACCGATTGCTCGCCTTGGGTTATCAGTACGAGATCGAGGACACGGTATCGAGCGGTCCCCAAGGACGAACGTTCGCGTATCGAGGACATGTGCTCGACACCGAGCTGCACTGGCGGATTGCAGAACGGTGGCTGGTCAACGCTGGCTACGCATACCGCCGGTACGACTACGAGAACGTCGAAAGCGGGTTTGGGCTGCGTAAGCGTAAGGACGATGGTCATCAATTTGCTCTTGGCGTCGCGTATCCCCTGAGCGACCATGTTGCGTGGACGTTCGGGTACATTGGTCACCGCCACGACTCGAACGTGTCGTTGTTCGAGTACGACCGGCATATTGTTTCTACCGCTCTGGAGCTCGTTTACTGAGGAGCCCTTATGCGCAAAGCAGGTTTGGCGTTCGCCGTAATCTTTGTCGGGCTGGTCCCGCTGCGAAGCTTGGGAGTCGAGTCTGGCAACGCGCGGTTTGCCGCTGTGCAGGGCGAAGTGCAATGGGTACGCGCGAGCGGGCGAGCTACGGCCAACGTGGGCGAAACTGTGCGCGTTGGAGATCGGGTCCGTACTGGCGCTGGCCAGCGCGCAAAAATCGTTGCGTTGGATCGAGCTGTGTTCGACTTGGCCCCCGGCACCGAGGTGGCCGTGGACGAACTGAAGAGTGTTCCCGAAGTCGAACGTCTGGCTCTGGAACTCCGGCTATTTCGTGGGCGATTGCTCTTGCGGACTACCCCTGCGTTCGCTCGAGGCGGGTCGTCGTGCATCGTGGAAACGGGAACCGCTACCATTTCCGTTCCGACCGGCGAAGTCGTGGTGCAGTACGACGCGGATGGGGAATATACGGAGGTGGCGGTGCTTTCCGGCGAAGCGGAGGTGACAGGGAAAGTCGCAGCGGTCGCCGGGGGACGTGTCCGCCTCGCACCTGGCAATGCTGTGCGGGTCGGCAAGGGCAGAATCCCGCAGCAACCGGCAGAATGGGGAATCGAGCGCGTGCGACACTATGCAGAAGGAATCGAGATCTTTGGAACGGGTAGGCGCGATGGCCTCAACGTCTTGCATCCTTTGACATTGGGGCGCTTGATGGATCCGTCGGACATTGCTGGTGTGACTCCGCCGGCTGCCATTGGTGGTGTTGCCCCAGGGCTCCTGCTGCCAGACCGAATGTCACCAGATGTGTACACGAACACACAACCACTCGAGGTTTTTCGGGCGTTGCCTCCAGGGCGTCCCCTCACCGGCGATGTACGCATCGATTTCTAAAGTTCCGTTGTAGAATTTCTCATGCACAACTTGGCCTTGCGGCTCGGGAAATTTTGTGCAACAAAGGCGGCGTTGTCGGTTTGCCAAGTTTGAAGAGAGAAGGAGACATCCGATGCGAAGAAAGCACTGGGCCTTGGCAATCGTGGGGCTGAGCTGGGTAGGGCTCGCTACCGCAGGCTGTGGCGAGAGAAAGCCGCTGATCGATCCCAACACCGTGTCGCGTGTGGAGTCGGCGGCGAGCCGCGCGGAGTCAGCAGCAAGCCAAGCAGAAGCTGCGGCGAAGCGGGCTGCGGACGCAGCAGCCAAAGCCGAAGCAGCAGCGGAGAAGGCTGCGGCCGGTTTCAAGCACAAGCTCCGGAAGTAAGTCGGCTAGGGCTGTTTAGTCCGGGTGATCCGAAGTGCCGGTGACTTTACGGTGCTAGGGAAGACGAAGGAGGTGAACAGAAAATGAGGTTCGGAACGCAAGGGAAAGCTTTGGTAGCGGTTGCTGCTGGTATCGCGCTGCTCGGAGCAGCTTCGGGATGTACCCGCAAGCTGAGCGCCGAGGAGCAAAATGCCATTTCGCGGGTAGAGGCAGCCGCAAGTCGTGCGGAAAGTGCTGCCAGCCGTGCAGAGCAAGCAGCGCGGGCTGCGGCTGACGCGGCGAGCCGTGCAGAAGCGGCAGCAGCGAAGGCGGAAGCGATCTTCCACAAGGGCCTGCGGAAGTAGCCCTTCCTCAGCGATTGGAAACGTGAAAGCGCGCCCGGCAGGGCTTTCAGGCTTTGCCGGGTGCGCTGCTTTTGGGGTGTGTTCGTTTTACCCTCAAAAGCAGACGACTACTTTGATGGCGGCCGGGTTCCGTGCGGCGGTGGCGTAAGCTTGAGCCACCCGTTCGAAGGGAAACACGTGCGTAACGACGTGTCGAGCCGTCACGACGCCCTGAGCAATCAAATCGAGCGCGATGCGGGTTTCTTGTGGCCCGCAAGAGTAGCTTGGCACGAGGCGAATTTCGCGGAAGTACACATCGTGTGTGTCTAGGGAAAGCCGCTCTCCCGGCGGCGTTCCCATGAACTGGATCACCGTGGCGCCGCGTGCTGCCGAACGTATAGCGAGATCCAAGGCTTCGGTGGTGGCCGGGCCAGCAATCACGATGTCGCAGCCGCGTCCGTTGGTGATTTCCAAGGTGGCGCCCACTGCATCCTGAGCGCTGGCATCGATCACCTGGTCGGCCCCAAGCTCGAGCGCCTTGGCGCAGCGCGGTTTCTGGAGATCCGCGCCAATGATCAGCTCTGCTCCCCAGTGGCGAGCGAGCAGAACGTGGAGTTGCCCCATCACTCCAAGGCCGACGATGAGCACGGAAGCCCCTTGCACGAGTCCGGCCCGCCGTAGCGATTTCACGACGCACGCGAGGGGCTCGACAAGGGTACCATCGACGTCGGTCACGGACTCGGGCAGGACTAACGTGTCCACGCGAGCGTTGATTTGCGGTACACGGATAAACTCTGCCATTCCGCCGGGCTCCAGCGCTGTTGCCCGCCACGTGGGACATTGGACGAACTCCCCGCGGTCGCACCAGGGGCATGCGAGGCACGGCACGTGGTGGTGAACGAACACTCGACTGCCTGGTGAGATCCCTTCTACTCCTTCGCCGCAGGCGACCACCTCGCCGACGGGTTCATGGCCGAACACGATTGGAGCCTTCTTGCGGATGTACCAAGGCGTGACGTCGCCGGAACAAATGCCACAAGCGCGGGTACGCACGAGAAGGTCGCCCGGCTTAAGAGTGGGCGTGGGAAGCTCCTCCAAGCGAACGTCGAGGTAGTCGTAGGCGCGCGCTACCCGCATGTTCATCCACTCATGGTTCGATGGCGAACTTGATGCCTTGGCCCCTGTGGTGAGCCTCAAGAGCTTCTGGGAGAGCAGAAAGCGGGAATCGACCCGTGACGAGGCGTTCGGCGGGAAACGATGGGTCGCAAAGGAGTTCGTACGCTTGCCGGACCGCACGCGGCGTAAAATGGAATGGACTATGGAGGCGTAACTGGTCGTAATGCAAGCGGTGGGTTTCGAACCGCGCCACCGTTCCAGCGGCGCAACCCCCGAACAAGACTACTGTGCCCCCACGGCGTGCGAATCCGGGTGCTTGCTCCCAAACCTCGACTTGGCCCGTGCATTCGATGACCAAATCGGCCCCTCGTCCCTCCGTGGCCTCCAACACTGCCCGGCGTGCGCTTGGCAGATCCCCTGCAAGCACGCGCGAGGCACCCACCAGTGTCGCGAAGCGAACGCGCTCCGGAGAGCGCCCCACGACCCACACATTTGAAAGGCCGCGCTGGCGCAGCACCAGCACGTGGAGCAGGGCGATGGCACCCGCGCCGAGAATGACGGCGGTGTCATCGGGGCGTACGGGAACTTCCTCGAGGCCGTGGGTGACGCAGGAAAGAGGTTCGAGCAAAGCCGCTTTGTCAAACGAAAGATGCTTGGGCTTCCGGTACACGTTCGCCCGAACGGTACGGGCCGGAACTTTCACGTAGTCGCCGTAGGCGCCGAGAACCATCGTCTCGATCACGGTTTCGCACAGATTCTCCTGTTGGCGCATGCAGTAGTAACAGGAAAGGCACGGCCCCGTTGGTGCGAGCATTACCTCGTCCCCTTCGTGCCAGCGAGCAACCCCTGCTCCCACGGCGGCCACTTCCCCACTGAACTCGTGGCCAAACGGCGTGGGCGTAGGGAACTTCGGATGCCCCCGTAAAAACATCTTGAGGTCGGTGCCACAGGTTAAAGCCGCACGAATGCGGACGACGATTTCGCCCGGACCCGGTTGTGGTTCCGGCAATTCGAGCAATTCGATACACCCCGGGGCTTGCAAGATGTGCGCGCGCACAGCCGTAGCGGTATCGGTGCGGCTCCAGCTTGTCAACGAAGCGGAGGCGCCGTGGCCCCGGGTCCAGGCAGACGCGCCAAGCGCCGCGCCGTCACGATGAAGCCCGTGTGCGCCACCATGCGATGTTCCGGGCGCATACTGCGCTCCTCGACGTGCCAGAAACGTTGCAGGAGCTCGAACACTTGCACCAAGCCAAACTCGGCTCCGCTGCGCATCTGGTCGACGAGCTCCTTCACCTGCAATACCGTAGGCAAGTAACTTACGAGTACGCCTCCAGGACGTAGGGCGGCTGCGACTTGTGCTAGCAACAGCCAGGGCTCCGGTAGATCGATGACTGCTCGGTCGACATTGCGCTCCTCGATCCCGGCGAAGGCATCGGCTTGCTTGAGCTGCCAGTGTGGCACCGGACCAAGAAGCAGCTCCACGTTTTGGCGGGCACGTGCCGCAAAGTCGCTGCGGACTTCGTACGAGACGAGTCGCCCTTCGGGCCCGATTGCCTGTAAAATTCCCATACTGAGCGCACCCGGCCCCACGCCGATCTCCACCACATGGGCGCCCGGAAAGAAATCTCCCCAGAGCAGGATGGGCCCGATGTCCTTCGGATAAATCGGCTGTGCTTGGCGCGGTAGATTGGGAATGAATTGGGCGATCGTGGGTCGAACTAAGACAAAAGCTTCCCCCGCGCTGTTGTACACGGTATGGCCCTCGGCAAGCCCAATTAAGTGGTCGGCCCAAAAAAATCCGTTCCGGATGTGGATTCGTTTTCCCGGGGCCAGCTGGCGCATGTACTCACGCTGTTTGCGATCGATGAACAACACAGCCTCTCCTGCTTGCAGCCGGCCGGAGTTCCGTTTCATCGCCCAAGGTCCCCGGTGCTAGGCGCTAGAAGTTGGGGTTCCCCCAAGCCGTTCCGCGGCGGATTTTTGCATCCGTTGGCGCTTTCCTTCGACCTCTTCGAGAAGGCTGCAAAAGCGGCATACGGGTCGATGCGACGGTAGCCCGCATCGCGTGCACGTGACGGGTGCGTCGAGTTCTTCGCGGAACAAAGCTGGGCGCACGCGGCGGTAAAATTCGGTAACGAACGCCTGCTTCGTCCCGGGCATTTCCGCCTCGAGCCGCTGAAGCACATCTTTGTAAAGGAGTTGGGATGCGCCTGCCGCGTTCGGACATTCGTCGACCACGTAATCGATCCGACTGAGGAACGCGTACACGGCGGTTTCATATTCGCTCACGCGAAACAGCGGTTTGACCTTGCGCACGAACTTTTCGTGTGTCGGAGCGAGGACGGGGGTCTGCCGTAGTAAGTAATTCATGTCCCACCGCAGCACGTTACCCAGTAGACGCGCAGCTTCGTCGTCGAGATTATGCCCGGTTGCCACCACGGGGAAGCCGTGCTCGAGGGCGACGCGGTCGAAGTGATGGCGCTTCGCTGTTCCGCACGCCGCACAAGCGGGCCGGCGAGTGATCTCTACAATTGCTGGGATTGCGTGGCCTTCAGCCGCAAAGTCGACGACGATCAACGGTAGCCCGCGGTCACGAGCAAACGCTTCGGTCTTGGAACGCGAGAGTTTCGAGTACGCACCGATTCCTAAGTCCAAATGCAGCCCCGTGGTTCGGTAACCCAAGTGCTGCAAGACCTCCCACAAGGCTAAACTGTCTTTCCCACCTGAGACCGCCACAAGGACCGGTTCCTCGCGCGTGAACATCCGCTCTCCTTCGATGGCGCGCTGCACCTGACGGCGGAAGTAGAAAAGAAAGCAATCTTTGCAAAACGCAGTGTGGTGCGAGTGGAGTTGTACCACAGCGGGAGCGCGGCAACGCTTGCACTTGGGTTTCGGTGCCAACTTGGTCGAGTTCATGGCCCATCCTTATAGGATGGTTGCACGTCTGAACCAGGGGGATGAGTTGTTCTACGTGGAAGACGCAACTGGACAGCCGTTCAACGCCACGTTCACAGCGGCGATGATTTCGTCCACCGTGATGCGCTGGTCGCCGTTGTGATCGCCAACCGGGCAGTGCTCCAGCGCTAAAAGCTCGAGGGCGATGTTCACTAAAAGCACGATTTCGTCCACGGTTACTGCACCATCACCGCCACAATCTCCGCGGCACGGAGACGCCGAGGGGCGCGGTGTGTTCGTTGGCGTCGATGTGGAGGACAGCGGCGTTACGGACGCGGTGGGGGTCGTGGAAGGCGTCGGTGTAGCCGTTGCCGTTCGGGTCGGCGTTGGCGAGGGCCGGTCAACGACCGGGTAAAGCACATCGCGTCCACCCACGTCATCGTATGCCAGGCTGGGGTCGCCAAGGCGGCGGAGCAGGGTCAGAAGACTGGAAGGCTGCGTTTGCGAGAGGCCGCCCCACATGACCGGCAGCAATAGCGCGGGAGGGTTTTGTGGGTTCGGCCAAATCTGGAGGTCTCGGAAAGGATCCAAGGGATCGATTTCCATGCGGTTGTACGGATCCGCGTCCGTGTCGAAGAACCGCCCCTCGTTTGGGTGGCCCAGGCCCAGGGCGTGGCCAACTTCGTGGGCAACCAGCACCTGGAGGGCAGCGGCGAGCACGTGCAACGGTTGTCCTAAGCCCATAAGCGCGCGAGCTGCATCAGCGATCCGGTCGCGGTTCAAGGTGATGTCTGCGCCAATTATGGTGTCGCCAGGGCTTTGCTGGCCATTGGTTAGCAACCGTTCCTCCGAAAACCGCCACCAGACAGAGGTCCAGCCAAAATACGTGCCGGCATTGCCTACGACCACGTCGATCTCGTTTCCTTCCTCGCCTGGTTCGATTTCAGGATCGCCAAACTGTACATCGAATCGCAGCGGCCCATATTCCCAGCTACGAATCCCGTCGGAAATGACCTGGCGCGCGAGTTCCTCCAGTACTCCAACAGCGACTTGGTAGTGAGCGGCCGTTTCCTCAGCGAGACCAAGCTCCGCGAGCACGTTGGCTACCACTCCTACTTGGATGCCGTCGTGCAGCCCTCGGTTGGGTGCAAAAGAAACGGGTGCGGCGCTCCACCGTGGTGCCGAGGCTGCCGCTTGCGGCGCGGGGAGATGGGCTGAGTCCCGCAGCAGCGCAAAGCCCCAGGCTTCGGAAATCACCAAGCATAGGAACGCGAAGCACAGTACGGCATCGAGGCAAACCCGCCAATTCGGGAAGAGCCACCAGGAAGGCACCTTGGAACGCTTACTGGCTGGGGAAGGTCGGAGTCAAGCGCTCGCGAAGTGGCCTGTTCTGCGACGTTACCCACCGGAAATGACGCTGCGAATTTCGATGGTGTCGTCAGCTTCGACGACATCCTCCGTCGTCAGCATCTCGTCGTTGCGAATGACGAGGACTGTTCCAGGAAGCAATTGGAGCTGCCGCAGCACGTCGCCAACCCGGTGACTGCCCGGAAGCTCTACTTCCTTGCGGCTCGGGAGAAACACCACACGCACAGCCCCGTTGGTAGATAGAGGGCGACAGCCGGTCAACCGACGCTTGTTCCCGAGCGCCGGTGAGAGGTGGACTCGCGAAACTGCGCGCAGGTTAAGCCGGCGTTTCGCGTTGGCTCGTTACGAGTTCCACGAAGCGCGAGAGAATCCGATGCGTCAACCCCCAGATCGTGTAACCACGGAACTCGACGGCGGGATGCGCAGAGCCCACGGGTTTTCGGGGGCTGGATGTGGAATGCGCATCTTGGCGGAGTACCGCTAAGGGAATCCACAAAGCGTTTTGAACCTCCGCGGGGTTTGGACTCAGGGATACTGGATTCCGGAGCACGAACAGAACCGGACGGATGACTAGGTCGAGCAACTGGCCTCGGCCTACCGCGCGTAACTCGTCAAGCTCTGTGACCAAGTCGGCGTTCTTGTCCAGATCGACCCCAATCTCCTCCCTGGTTTCACGGATCGCGGTTCCGACCAGGTCGGAATCACCAGGCTGGTGGCGTCCGCCGGGCAAAGCGACATGGCCAGACCAAGGGTCCCCGTGGCGATGGGCACGGTGGATGGCGATGAACTCACTGCCGCGGTCGCCGTCGCGAAGCACCAAAGCTACTGCGGCCCGCGGTAAGTTCGGTGGATCGTCGACGCCCCGGAATCGGTATCCCCGGAGCAGTTGTTGGATTTCGGAGGTCCACAAGGGTAAGCCGCTTCGCAAGTTTGGCCGCTCGAGCGTGCGCGGAGGGTTATCCATAGTGCGGGACAAGCTAACGCAAGTTCTCCCAGATGCCACCTCGACCCAAAGTGCCGGCTGCCCTTGCGTCGGGTCAGTCCGGACAGTGCCTAGGGGTCGGCCGAGACCTGGCCCGGTAAATTCCGTACGCGTGTTTGGGCTTTGCGTTGGAGCAGTGTTGCGCTAAGCAATCACGCTGCGTTTTGGAGGAGGAGATTCCACATGGCACGCATTACGGTAGAAGATTGTCTCCAACAAATTCCGAACCGCTTCGAGTTGGCGTTACTGGCTTCGCGTCGAACCAAAATGCTTCTCAAGGGTGCGCGGCCGCTTGTGGAATCGAATAATAAGGAGGTCGTCACCGCACTGCGCGAGATTGCGGCAGGGCGTGTGAACCGGCGCTATCCCAAAACCCGCTAACTCGCCTTTGTGTGCCGGCGGGGCGAATGGGTAGGGGGCGCGCACTGGCGAGGGGCACGCCAAGCCGGGATGGTGTTGTCTGATGCCCGAAAAAGACTTGTACGCCATTTTGGGCGTTCCACGAACTGCAACCCAGGAGGAAATTAAGAAAGCGTACCGGAAGCTTGCCCGCCGCTACCACCCGGATGTCAATCCGGGAAACAAAGAGGCTGAAGAGAAGTTCAAAGAAATCTCGGAGGCGCACGAAATTCTAAGCGACCCGGAAAAACGCAAGCTGTACGACGAATTTGGCATGGCCGGGTTGCAAGCTGGTTTCGATGCAGACCGAGCCCGTGCGTACGAACAATGGCAACGCCAGCAGCGCGAGTTCGGTGGCGGGTTTGCCTCGGGCGGATTCGGCCGCTTCGAGAGTTTCGAGGACATTTTTAGTGATTTGTTTGGCGAAGCTGCGCGTCCGGGGCCACGACCGGGAGCCGACCTCGAGACCGAAGTGGAAATTGACTTGCTGGATGCCATCCGAGGGCGCACCATGGAAATTTCCCTCCAGCGCCCGTCGGCGTGCCCGATCTGTCAGGGAACGGGCGAAGACCTTTCTGCCGCGAGCACCTGTACGGAGTGCTTGGGAAGCGGTCGAATCCAAGCTGCCCGCGGGCCCGTGCGTTTTTCGCGGACCTGCCCCCGCTGCGGCGGAACCGGGAGGATCTCTACGCGTGCTTGCCGGAACTGCGGAGGAACCGGCGAAACGGCTCAGTCCGAGCGCCTCCAAGTGCGGATCCCACCGGGAGTGGACACGGGCTCGCGCGTACGTGTGGCGGGCAAGGGAACTCCGGGAACCCACGGCGGACCCCCAGGCGACTTGTACCTGCGAGTTCGTGTTCGGCCTCATCCCTTGTTGGAGCGGCGCGGGGACGACCTGTACCTGAACGTTCCCATCACGGTAGGAGAAGCCGTGGCGGGTGCCTCCATTACTGTGCCGAACCCCCTCGGGGGTGCCCTGCGCGTGCAAGTTCCGGCCGGAAGTCAAAGCGGAAAGCTGTTGCGGATTCGTGGCCGCGGCGTCCCCCACCTGCATGGCGGGGGGACTGGGGACCTCTATTTACGGCTGATGATTCACGTGCCCACGCGGGACAACGAGGCAGTTCGCCAAGCAGCAAGGGTGCTGGACGAACACACCGTGCCCCATCCGCGCGAAAGCTTGAAACTTTGAGGAGGCGTGTTGGTGCACCGGTACTGGCGCATAGAAGAAGTGCTGCGTGAGCTCGAGGTGGACCGCGAGTTTCTCCGCACGTTGGAGATGGAAGACATTATCCACCCCAAGCACACCTTAGAAGGTGAGGTCGTGCTGTCGGCGGAGGACGTGGAGCGCGTGCGCGTGGCGCGCATTCTCATGGAAGAACTCGAGGTGAATCTAGCGGGGGTGGAAGTGGTGCTGCACTTGCGCGAGGAAATTGTGGCCATGCAGCGGCAGTTTGGCGACCTGCTAGAACACTTGGTGCGCGAGTTGCGCGTGCGGGTACGCAAGCAGTAAACGTGTCTTGCCGCCCCGGCCAGAACTCGATACCGTGCCCAACGAGCCAATGAGCCAATGAGCGACGTGGAACGGCCCGCGACTGTTGCGGAAGACGAAACCGCAGACGAAGCACTCCCCGTGCTCGAACCCATGGAAGCCGAGCTGCCCGCGGAGGTTCCTTCAGCGGAGGAGCCTGTTTTGGAGGCAGAGCCGGTCGCCGTCGAAGAGGAAGAGCAGGGGCCGACTAGCCGAGAAGTCGTTCCCTTCGACCCGCTCCAGCGGTACCTGGCGGAAATCAAGCGGTATCCCATTCTTTCTCGCGAGGAAGAGCACGAACTTGCGGTGCGGTATAAAGAGTATGGCGATCTCGACGCAGCCTACCGCCTGGTGACCTCGAATCTCCGGCTGGTCGTGATGATTGCCCGCGAATACCAGCGTGCGTTCCAAAATTTGCTCGACCTCATTCAAGAGGGAAACATGGGTCTGCTCGAGGCAGTGAAAAACTACGACCCGTATCGTGGTATTCGCTTTCCTTCCTACGCGGTGTGGTGGATTCGGGCTTACATCATTCGGTACATCATGAACAACTGGCGCTTGGTCAAGCTGGGCACCACCCAGGCGCAGCGGAAGCTGTTCTTCAACTTGCAAAAGGAAAAGGAACGTCTGGAGCGCGAGGGGTTCAAGCCCACCCCGAAATTGCTCGCTCAGCGGCTCGACGTGAAAGAGTCGGAAGTGGTGGAAATGGATCAGCGCCTGTCCTTCCGAGAGCTTTCCGTTGACGCTCCCGTCGAGGAGGGGGAAGAAAGCACACTGCTGGACTTTCTCCCCAGCCGCGAAGCAAACGCGGAGGAAAAAGTTTCCGATGCGGAGGCGCGAGCCCTCCTGAAGAAAAAGATCGAGGAGTTTGGGAAAACCCTTACCGGAAAGGAAAAAGTCATTTTCGACGAGCGGCTGATGGCTGAAGAGCCACTGACGCTTCAGGAAATTGGCGACCGATACGGCATCAGTCGGGAACGGGTTCGTCAGCTCGAAGAGCGAGTGAAAAAGAAGCTGAAGAAATATTTACTGGACAGTGCGCGGGATATCGAAATCGCGGTGAAAGACATCATTCGCTGACGATCGCACCCGGCCTCGTGGCGGGCTTGCTCGCGAGCCTGCGAGAACCGCGCATCACCCTTGGCCGTATAGAGCGCGTGGGCTACAAGGCGCTGCTATGCGTTTGGTTGCTGCGGGCGGGCTGAGGCTGCATTACTTGGACGAAGGCAGCGGCACTCCATTGGTGTTGTTGCACGGGCTTGGCGGGAACTGCCACGTGTGGGACGAGCACGCGCCGATCTTTGCCCGCCACCACCGAGTATTACGTCCCGACTTGCGAGGCTTTGGTGAATCCGATCGTCCTCCTGGCCCGTACTCGCTTGAAGACTACACCTGCGACTTGTTGGCACTGCTCGAGCACGCGGGTGTCGATGCGGTGCACTTGTTGGGAATTTCGATGGGCGGCGTCATTGCCCAGCGATTTGTGCTGGACCACCCGGAGCGCGTGCGCTCGGTGGTGTTGGTGTCCACCTCCAGCGAGGTTGGCCCACGCGCTCAGGCTGCCTGGCTTCGGCTTGCCGACTTGATCGAGAAACGAGGCTTTCAGGAAAACAGGGTCGATGCCAGTCGTTCTGTTTCTCCAGCATTTGCGGAACGCTTCCCCGAACGCGTGCGCCAACTGGAGGATGCGACGCGCCAGTGCGACCCGCTTGCGTACGCAGCGGCGGCTCGGGCAGTGGCTGCCTACAACTTCACCGCGGAACTGGCTCGGGTGCGAAAACCCGTGTTGATTTTCCAAGGGCTCGACGACCAACTAACCCCGCCTGGGGGCTCCGTGAAAATGGCACGCGCCCTCCCGTGCGCGCGGCTGCTGCTCGTCCCCTCGGCAGGTCACAACCTGCCACTGGAGCAACCGGAGGCGTTTGGATGTGGCGTGCTTAGCTTTCTTGCAGGTGTGGATTTCGCCAGCGAAGGCTGCGCGGCGAGGTCGTGACGATGCATACGGGAAGGGAGGGATCATGAATCGAAGAAAGCAAATTGAAATGTCCCCTGAGGAACGCGCGACGTTTTTGAGCACTGCACGCACCGCGGCCTTTTCCACGATCGACCCTTGGGGCTACCCGCATACGGTCGCCATGTGGTTCGCGATGGAAGACCAGTGTCCGGTCATGACGACCTACGCGAAATCCCAAAAGGCACGGAATGTGGAACGTAATCCGAAAGTGGCTTTTATGGTCGAGTCGGGTGAAACGTATGATACCCTCAAAGGTGTGCTGATCCGCGGCGAGGCCGAACTCGTGCGAGATCTCGACTATACGGTCGCCGTACTCAAGCGCATCCACGAGAAAATGCTCGGCGCGTTTCCACCGGGTGTGGAGGAAGCACTGCGGCGCCAGGCGCAAAAGCGTGTCGTGGTTCGTATCCGTCCCGTGCGCGTGAGCAGTTGGGACCACAGCAAACTCGGCGGTACCTACTGAGTTTGGCCAATCGATCCGCCAGCTTTGGCGGATTGCAAACACCCGTGTGCCCGCGCATACAGGATGATCTGAATGGTTCGAACACGATGGAGGGCGCGGGCCTGGCGAGGCGGCTTGGGAGGCGCGGTGGTAGTGCTGTTGATTTGGAGCACTTCCGCCCGCGCTGCCTGTCTGCCCGTGGATCACCCCGATGAGGTGCTTCCCGCAGTGGTCGCAGCGCTCTTCGGAGGAGTGCCGCCGTGCGGTTACGAAGACCCCAACGGCGACGGCCGAGAGAACGCGGCCGACGCGGTAGCTGCCACCCTCAGGCTCGTGTTCGTGGAACCAACGCCGAGCGCAAGCCTGACGCCGACGCTTTTTTCGAGTCCCACACCCACGGACAGAATCGCTCCGTCGCCCACCCCAGAACCGTCGCTCGAGCCGACCGAAACTCCCACGGTGTCCGAGCCAACTGCCGCAGAGGGAACTCCGACACCAACGGAGACGGCTCCCGGGTCCGCAACTCCAACAGCGTCGCACACCCCGACGAATACCGCGGTGCCATCGCATTTGTGGACGCTGACGCCCACGGCCACCGGCACCGCTACGCAAACGCGCACGCCGTCGTTCACACGAACACCGACGCGCACTGGCTCGCCTACTGCCACCCCCACAGCCTCGAACACCATCCCGCCGACGCGAACGCGCACCCCCACTTGGACGCCACGCCCGACCAACACCGGAACAGGCACACCAACCGCCACGCTGACCCCCAGCCAAACACCCTCGGAGACACCGACGGACCTACCCACCCCGACAGGGACGGAGACAGCAACTCGTACTCCGACACTTGTGGCTTCTCCGGTTGTGTCTGCGTCGCCAAGTGCCACCGGCACCGCTTCGCCAACCGTCGCGGGAACACCGTCCGCGACCGTACGGTGGTCTCCGAGCCCCACGTTCAGCCGAACCCCAACCACAGCGGCCACCGTGACGGCTACCCAAGTTGCGACGGCGACGCGCACCGCGTCGGCCTCGGCTACGCCAACGCCTACGCGCACGCGGACCACAACCCGCACCGCAACGCCCACGCCTACCTGGACCCTGACGGGCACGCCCACTCGCTCGTCAACCGCGACCCGGTCGCCAACGAACTCGCCGACAGCGAGTGGCACGCCCTCGAGTACACCGACGCGCAGCGCCACGAGTACGCCCACACCCAGCGTCCCACTGACTCCAAGTTTTACGCGCACGCCAACTCGAACGGCGAGCGCGACACCGACCCCGACACCGTCCTTGACGCTGACCCCCACCCGTTCGCCGACCACAACCCGCACGAGCACGCCCCTGTTCACCCCGACACGCACTCGCTCAGCCACTGCAAGCCCGACGGCTACCCCGGTTGCAGTCGGGCCCCAGGTGACCTTTTTCGGAATCATTACCAGCCTCGATGGATGCGTGTTTTGTTGCGATGCCCGCTGTCGCCGGACTCCAACACCCACTCCGGTGATCGATAGCTTCGGCCGTCAGGTGTTTTTTACGCGCAGCGGGCAGTTCATTATCGTGGTCGAAGGACGCCCAGGGCCGAACGGGATCGCGGTTGGGACCTCGTTGGAAGCTGGACCCGACGGGCGGCCGGATTTGCAAATTCAGAATTCGCGCGACATGGGGGACGGTAGCTTGAAGGTGTGCGACACGGGTCCGGTTTCACAAGGCGGTGGCGGCGTGCCCGGAATTTGGCCGCCGAGCTTCGATCCAAACAGCAGCCTGATCACCGCCGCGTTGCTCGATTTTGCTTGCCGTTTCGACTCCTCTGTGAGTGCGGCTTCGCCGTGCACCATTCTCGACGAAGGCCGCGAGCCGCGCCTAGTCGTGCCCCAGTCGACGGCACAATTTTGCGACTTCGTCGCCTCGACCGCAGCGTTCCCTCCGGGAGAAAATCTCCTTACGGTGCGGCTTCGCGACGTTTTGGGCAATCCTGGACCGACCGCTCAAGTGGTTGTGCGCGTAGCAACGCCAACACCCACCCGTACTCCAACCAGGACTCCATGAGGTGCCACTGTGTGGGGCAAACTGCGGGCAATCGTGTTGAGTCTAGGCATTTGGGTGCCTGTTGTACCCTTGGTGGCGAGCGGACGCGAACTCGCACGTGAGGCCGGGCACGAAACTGTCTGCGTCGTCGATGCGCTGTTCGAGGAAGTGCCCAGTTGCCCGGACGCCGACGCCAACGGCGATGGAATCATCAGTGCGGCAGATGTCGTCGCCACGGTACGCCGGCTCTTGGCACCCTCGTTCACCCCGTCACCCACACGGACGCCCACATCCAGTGTGACGGCTACGGCATTGCCTACCTCGAGTGCCACGGCAGCTTCGACCCCGACTGCTTCGCACACTCGAACTTCTAGTGTTCCCGTGAGCCTGACACCCACCCCTGCGACGACGCCGAGTTCCACGCATACGCTTTCAACCACGCCGACGCCCACACCCACGCGGACACCGACAAAGCCGGCGACTGTGGCTCTAAGTCCGAGTCCTTCCGCGACAGCTCAACTGTCGGCCACTCGGACTGCCAGTCCGTCCCCACTTGCTACCGCAACTCCTACGCCCCCGAGCAGCGCGACGTCTACTCCCTCAGCGACCAACTCGCCTTTGCGAACGCCGACTACGACACCGACGGAGACGTTCACTGCGACGGCCGTGCCGACGGAGACGCTCGCTGCCACGGTCCTGCCGACCCTCACCGCGTCGGGGACCGTGACGCCAACCGAGACCGTGGTCCCCACGGCTTCTCATACAAGTACTCCGGAGCCTACGAATACATGGTCCCCTCTACCGGAGCCGTCGCCGACGCCAAGCGGAACAAGTACTGGGACCCCCACCCGCACGCCCATACCAGGTTCCCTACCAACCCAAACACCCACGGCGTCCTTTACTGCTCCGGGAGCGCGAACGCGGACACCCACGCGTACTCCTAGGAGTACGGTCACTGCGACACCGAGCGCGTCACCCAGCGAGACTCCAGAGCCCACACCTTCGCCCTCACCGAGCGAGACTCGAACGCCAACAAGCTCGCCCACGGATACGGGTACTTGGTCGCCTTCGGTGACGGCAACGCCAACTCCAACGGCATCTCCAACGCCCTCGCTCTCAGGCACCCCGTCGGAATCTCCGACACCGACCTCGAGTCCATCCCCAACTTTATCGCCCACTCTCTCTCCCACTCCCACAGCGACTCTCTCCCCGAGTGTAACCCCAACACCGTCAGTCTCTCCTACCGCCTCACAAACAGCGACCCCAAGTCAAACACCGACGAAGACCACCACTCCGTCGATCACGCCGACGCCGAGCCCGTCTTCAACGGCCACGCCCAGTTTCACGCCAACCGCGTCCCCGACGCCAACCGAAACTTCGTCCCCAACGGCCACCCACACAGCGACGGAAACGCCCTCCGCAACGCCAAGTCGCACTCCGACAATTACGTCGACGCCGACCATCACGCGTACCCCCACTCGCACCCACACTCCGACGCGCTCGCCGACCAGTACTTGGACGGCCACGCCCACGCTGACGCGCACCTCCACACGCACCGCGACGGCCACGAGTACGCAGACACCGAGTCGAACGCCCACCTGGACAGCGACGCTGTCGCCGACGGCTACACTGTCGCCGACACCTACCCCAACGGGGCGAGGTCCCAACGTCACGGCGTTCGAAGTGGTTGCGCGTCTCGACGGCTGCGTTTTTTGTTGTGAGCCAGAATGTCAGGGTTGGCCCACACCGACGCCGGAAGTAGACAGTGCCGGGCGCAGAGTGTTTCGCGTTTCTTCTGGTCAGTTTTTGATTGTTGTCGAGGGCCGTCCGGGGCTGAGCGGAGCGCCACTGGGAACTTCGTTGGCTCCGGGCTTGGATGGTCGGCCGGACCTTTGGATCGAAAATAACCGTGACTTGGGCAATGGAAGTACGAGAGTGTGCGACACGGGGCCGCCCTCGCAAGGCGGCGGCGGCGTGCCAGGGGTCGACCCGCCTCGCTTCGATCCAGACGACCAATTCGTTACCGATGCACTCGTGGACTTTGCGTGTCGATTCGATCCGTATATCGGCGTGAACTCGCCATGCACGATCATGGATGCGTCTCGCGATCCGAAGCTTTTGCAGCCAACTTCCACGTGGCAGTTCTGCGCCGCAGTAACCTCGACGATGGTCTTCCCCCCCGGGGAGAACTTGCTCACCGTGGCGTTGCGCGACACGGCAGGCAACACCGGCCCCACAGCGCAAGTTGTCGTGCACGTTGCGACACCGACCATCACTCCAACGGCGACGCCTACTTCGCCGTCACCAACGCCAACAGTCACGCTGACCCGTACCAGGTCCCCAACGCGCACATGGACACCTAGCCGAACTGCAACGCCTACCGTTACGCCAACCGCGACAGCCACGATGACGGCGACTCCCTCCGTCACCGAATCTCCAACGCGGACACAGACGGCAACTCCGACAGCGACACCTTCCCCTTCGCTCACGCCCAGCGTGACTCCAACCCCTGCTTGAACAGGCCTTCGGGTACTGGGGTGCGGCTTGGGCAACACAGCGGTTGCGGAAGTTCTCCGCGACCGGGCGATCACGCCAAGCTCGGAACAACCCGTAGCCCTCGGCTGGGCTCGACAAGCTCGTGCCGGCTTGCTCTTTGGATGCTAGTCCGTAAGGCCTCGCGGAAACCACGCTACTCGGGGATCGGTTGTTCCCGGAGCCGGGGCCCTTGAACCATCCTTTTGGTCTTCCCTAGGTTCGGACTCATGGCATTACGGACAATTCTGAAATACCCGGACCCAGCTTTGAAAAAACGCTCGGCACCGGTCAGCAACATCGATGGGCACATCCAGGAACTCGTCGAGGACATGGTAGAAACCATGTACCGCGCGCCGGGGATTGGTCTTGCAGCACCTCAAGTCGGTGTGCACCAACGCGTCATCGTCCTGGATGTAGACAAGGAACACCAGGGGCAGGGGCTGGTGAAGCTCGTCAATCCCGAAATTGTGGCTCGGGAAGGGACGATCGTCTTCGAAGAAGGTTGCCTGAGCGTCATTGGTTACACAGCCGAAGTACGGCGTGCCGCGAAGGTGTGCGTGCGGGCATGGACACCCGACGAACAGGAGGTAGAGATCGAGGCTGAGGGACTATTTGCCGTTGCCTTGCAGCACGAGATCGATCACCTCGACGGTAAGTTGTTTATCGATCGAATCAGTAGCCTCAAGCGCGACCTTTACCGCCGCCGGTTGCGCAAGTGGATGCGAGATGGTTTTCCGGAAGAAGTGCTAGCGGCTTCGAGCAGCTTGTGACGACGGACGAAGCTCCTCAAAGCGAATCGGATCGAACCCACGGCGATGCGCCAACTGGTTGGCGCATCGTTTTTTTTGGTACGCCCGACTTTGCGGTGCCATCCTTGCGCGCTTTGGTGCAAGCAGGGGAACGGGTAGTCGGTGTGGTGACGCAGCCAGATAAGCCTGCCGGACGGGGGCAAAAACCAACCCCGCCGCCCGTGAAGCTCGTTGCCCAAGAACTCCAGTTGCCGGTGCTCCAACCGTCCAAAGTGCGCGACAATCCGGAGTTGTTTGCCGCTCTGCGGGCATGGCGTCCCGACGTGATCGTCGTGGCAGCGTACGGCAAGATTCTGCCCCGCGAGATTTTGGAAATTCCGCCCCATGGTTGCATCAACGTTCATGCGTCGCTGCTTCCGAAGTATCGCGGAGCTGCTCCGATCCAGTGGGCGCTTTTGAACGGAGAGCAGGTTACCGGGATCACCATCATGCTGATGAGCGAGGAGATGGATGCGGGTCCGGTGCTCTTGCAACGCTCGGTCTTCATCGAGCCGGAGGAAACATGTGGCGAGTTGCAGGCCCGGCTAGCACGCGAGGGTGCCGAGTGTTTGGTCGAAGCGTTACGTGCTTGGCACGCGGGTCGACTGACGCCACAGCCGCAGGATTCGAGTCAGGTGACCTTCGCCCCTGCACTGAGAAAGGAGCAGGCGTTGATCGACTGGAACCAGTCAGCGGACGCGATCAGTCGGATCGTACGAGCGTTCGCTCCGAACCCTGGCGCTTTTTTTCTTTGGCAGGGAAAGCGGGTGAAGGTTTATCGCGCTCGGGCACTGGAAGACGCTGGCAGCGAGGTTCCGCTTCCCGGTACGGTGCTCGAGGTAGAGCCACGGTTGGTGGTGGCGTGTCGGGTCGGGGCGCTCGAGCTCATCGAGGTTCAGTTGGAAGGGCGGCGTAAGTCTGCGGGTTCGGCGTTCGCCCGTGGCGTGCGCTGGCGCCCGGGGGATCGGCTTGTCTGAGAACGATGTCTCGCTCAGGCAAGCAAAAACCACAGAGCGACCCTCGGGCGTTGGCCTGGCGGGTGCTCCAACGCGTCGAACAAGGGGGGTATGCGGACATACTCCTTGGCCAGGCACTGTCACGTGCGGTGTTGGCTCCGGCGGATCGGGCTTTGGCTGTTCGGCTCGTGTACGGGACATTGGCCTGGCAGCTTTACCTGGATCATCTGCTGGCTGGCTTTTGCGTCCGGCCTCTAGTCGAGCTCGACCCGCCGATTCGTGTGCTTTTGCGCATGGCCATGTTTCAGCTGTGCCAGCTTCAAAGGGTTCCCGCGTTCGCTGCGGTGGATACCGCCGTGGAGCTCGCGAAGTCATACAAGCATGGGGCCGCAGTAGGGCTGGTCAACGCGGTGTTGCGCCGAGCTGCGACAGGCTGGCAGGGGGTCCCGTTGCCTGCACGCGACCGTGATCCAGCTGGTTATCTCAGCGTGCGCTACTCGCACCCGCGATGGCTGGTGGAGCGGTGGCTTGCTGAGTTGGGGCAAGAGCAAACCGAGGCCTTGCTGCGCGCAAATAACGAGCCTGCGCCCACGACATTGCGAGTAAACTGCATGCGCGCCAAGCGTGAGGAAGTCCTGGAGGCTTTGCGGCGCGATGGTTTGCATGGTGTCCCGGGTTCCTTTTCTCCGGCCGCAATCGTAATCGGTGGGTTCGACCCGGCCTCGCACCCGCTGTACGAGAACGGACGATACTCGGTGCAGGGCGAAGCAGCGCAATTGGTGTCGTACTTGGTTGCGCCAAACCCGCGGGAGCGCGTGCTCGACCTTTGTGCGGCCCCCGGAGGGAAAAGTCTCCATTTGGCCGAGCTGATGAACAATCAGGGGGAAGTTGTCGCTGTGGACACGCAGCAGAAAGGACTCGCGCAGTTGCGCGCTGAAGCGCGCCGCCTCGGGATCAGCATCGTGAAAGCTGTGCTGGCCGACGCGCGAGGGTGGTCCGATCCGGCTGGCTTGTTCGATCGGGTGCTGCTCGATGCCCCGTGTAGCGGGCTTGGAACGCTGCGCCAGCATCCAGAAATTCGCTGGCGGCGAAGCCCGGAGTCGATTGAGCAGCTTGCCATCCTGCAGCGAGAGCTACTCGAAGCAGCAAGCCGGCACGTCCGACCAGGCGGAGTGCTGGTTTACGCCACGTGCACGATCGTACGCGCCGAGAACGACGAGGTCGTCGAGGACTTCTTGGGCAAACATTCCGACTTTGTCCGAGAGTCTCCACCACCGGAGCCTGTGATTCCTTGGCCAGCAGTGATCGATCCACACGGCGCGTTGCGTACTTTTCCTCACCAACACGGATTGGATGGGTTTTTTGGAGTTCGGTTGCGCCGTGTGTAGGCGCGGGGTAACGTCGGGACGTGGTTCGCATCGCCGCATCGATTCTTTCGGCTGATTTTGCGCGCCTCGGAGAAGAGGTGCGTGCAGTGACTGCTGCCGGTGTCGACTGGATTCATCTCGACGTCATGGACGGCCATTTCGTTCCGAACCTCACCATCGGGCCCGACGTTGTGCGCGCAGTGCGGCGGCATACGCATTTGCCTCTCGACACGCACCTCATGATCGAACACCCTGAACGGTTTTTGTCAGCGTTTGCCGATGCGGGAAGCAATTACATTTCTGTACACGTAGAGGTTGCAAGCGACGTCCGCGCTTTGGTGGATGAAATTCGGAATCTGGGGTGTCACCCGGCGGTGGTCATCAATCCGGATACGCCGCTGGAGCGGGCCGTGCCGGTGTTGGACGCCGTGGACATGTTGCTCATCATGAGCGTGCACCCCGGGTTCGCAGCGCAAAGCTTCATCGAGGGCACGCTGGAGAAGGTCCGAGCCGCAAGGGCACTCCGAGAAGAACGGGGCCTCAAGTTTCTGATCGAAGTGGACGGTGGGATCAAAACCCACAACGCGGCACGGGTGGCCCGCGCCGGCGCCGACGTACTGGTGTCGGGCTCCGGGATTTTTTCCACCGGGAATTACGCGGAAACCATCGCGCGCATGCGGCAAGAAGCGGAAGCTGCTGTGCTCGAGCGGGTGTGAGCTGAGCGCACTCTGGGGCCCATCCGGCGTGGGTCCCTTGCCGTGCGAGCCCCAAATGCCATTGCTGGAACACGCTCGGGAGGCAAATTCCGGTGCTTCCGATGATGCGCGAGAGGGGAGGTCGAGGCTACCCTGGCAGCCAGGCAACGCGGTGATTGCGGTGTCCGGAGCGCCGGTCACCTGCCGAACTTGAGAACGTTTTGATGGCCAAGGACTCCTGGATGTGCCGCGAAAGATTTTTAAGCGCGCAACGACCGCGCTGGAGAAAGGATTTTTGCTTTCGGTGCCCGCGGAACGTGCCCCGTCCCGCCTTCTGGTCAGTCGCCAAATGATTGCAAATTCTCATGCCTGTGTTATGAGCCGGCACCGTTCTCATTCGCCGTTTCACCATCGAGTTGGTTGTCCGAGTCGGCGGGGTGTAGCTCAGACTGGTAGAGCGCACGGTTCGGGACCGTGAGGTCGCTGGTTCAAGTCCAGTCACCCCGACCATTGTTGCCTCTACGCGTACCCTGATGCCACGGCCGAACGAATGGATCGATGCAACGGCTGACTCCCTCGAGCAGCCAGTTCTCCGCCGGCTGTGGAGGCAAGCCCGGCTTCTGCTGCCGTGGGTGCTAAGCGTGGCGGTGTTCACTGGGGTGGCTGGTCCAGTCGCTGCCAAAACTGCGATCGTGACCGGCACCGAGTGGGTCTTTGTGCGGCGTGGGCCAGGCAACCAGTTTCCCCCGTTTGCGCGAATCCCCAGTGGAAGTACCGTCGAGGTTCAAGACGTGCACGGCGATTGGGCGCAAATCATTACGGCCAGCGGGCAGGTCGGGTTTATCCACGTGCGGTTCTTGTCCTTTCCCGGCGAACCCACACGCCACACTGGCGAGGCGGCCCCGCCAACGGTCCCTCGGACCACAGAAAGGACGCCACACGCTACCATGCCGGGCGCATCTCCAACGCCATATCGGACCGCGACGCAAGCGCCGACGCGCACAACGACCCCGACACGGACAGTGACCTCGACGCGTACGGTGACGCCGACACGGACGGTTCGAGTGACGCGAACGCCTACCGCTTCACGTACACCGAGTGCCACGCGCACTCCATCGCCGACGCGAACCGAAGGTGCCACGCATACTCCCAGGCCTGGTACTACGGTCACCGCGGCAACAGTCCCTGTGAGCACGGCAGCGGCTACGGCTGGAACTCCTACCCCGGTCGCGGAGCCCGCAGACCAAATTCGGATCCTTGAGGCGGAATTGCTAGCCACACGCCAAGAGCTGGCGACCTGCCGCCAGCAGTCGTCGGCCCCACCTTTGGCAAGTTGCCCTGAAGAACTGAGAGAGGAGCTGCTGCGGTTGCGCGCAGCGTTGGAGCGCGAGAAGAGGACTTCAGGTTTAGCGGCGGGGGGTGGTGCGGTACCGGGAGATGGCAACGCCACGGTGATGCAAGACGCCGACAATCACGTGCTGACACCGTTGACCGTGTTCCTGACGATCGCGGGTTTGGTGGTGGGATGGTTGAGCGGCACCCGATACCAGCGGCGAGTAGAACAGCGGCGCCGATGGCGGTTGCGTTTTTGACCGCAGCGATTGCAGGATGGCAGCGGAAATTTTGTGGGCCACGTTTGGCTTTGCGCTTGGCAGCATTCCGTTCGGCTGGCTCCTAGCGCGAGTTCGGGGGATCGACGTGCGCCGGGCTGGCAGCGGGAACATCGGTGCCACAAACGTGGCGCGCACTGTGGGGTGGAAAAGTGGCGTCCTCACATTGTTGGCTGATGCAGGGAAGGGGGCCTTGGCTGTCTGGTTGGCCGCGCGGTACGGAACGCCGGCGACGGCAGCAGCTTGGGCAGGCCTGGGGGCTGTGTGTGGGCACATCTTCAGTCCATGGTTGCGGTTTCGTGGAGGAAAAGGTGTGGCCACGGCTGCAGGAACAATGGCGATTCTGGCGCCAGTTCCGCTGTGTGTCGCGGTGATCGCGTTTGTGGCCACCGTTGCCATTTCGCGCTACGTTTCGCTCGGCTCGCTCGTGGCGGCCGCTGTGTTGCCGGTGGCGTGTTGGCTCGCTGGCTGCGACCTGGCAACGTTGGTGGTTGCGCTAGCGAGCGCAGTGCTGATCTGGTTTCGGCATCGCGATAACATTGTCCGTCTGCTGAACGCTACCGAACCTCGGATTTTCAGCTCACCCAAGTGACCGCGCCGTGCCGAAGGCGCGGGCAGTGCTCGCGTATTGGGCAGCAACGGGTCGCTTTAGAGGCAGGTCCGTGGAGCACTGCTCGTAGGAAGCTGTCGCCCCGGTGCTGGCGCCGCCTTTGCTTTCCTGATGAACCCCAACACCAACGTGACCATCCTGGGAACGGAGAGAGCGAGGGAATCGAAGATGAGAAAAGGGGTGAGCCGCTTTGTATGCAGTGGAGGAGCGTGGATCCTGTGCTTGATCAGCCCCACGTTGGCGCTAGCCGAAGGGACGGTCGATTCGGGGGACACGGCCTGGGTGCTGACGGCTTCCGCATTGGTGTTGATGATGACTCTCCCGGGGCTGGCATTGTTTTACGGCGGCTTGGTGCGGGCGAAAAACGTCTTGAACGTTTTGATGCAGTGTTTCATCTCCGCGGGTGTGGTGGGGCTCTTGTGGATTCTCGTGGGTTACAGCTTGGCGTTCAGTGGTGGCGGCCCGTTCTTAGGAGACTTGGCCAAGGTCGGACTTCGTAGCGTGACGATCGAATCGACGGTCGAGAACTTTGCCTCTCCACCACGCCTGATCCCAGAGTACGTGTACGTCATGTTCCAGGCGATGTTCGCGGTGATCACGCCTGCGCTGATTCTTGGCGCGATTGCAGAAAGGATGCGATTCAGCGCGTGGACGTTGTTCATCACTCTTTGGTTTCTATTTGTGTACTGCCCGATTGCGCATATGGTGTGGTCGGCGGAGGGTTGGATTTTCAAGTCAGGAGCGATCGATTTCGCCGGCGGGCTGGTGGTGCACATGTCAAGCGGGTTTTCCGCGCTCGCTGCTGCACTGCTTCTTGGAGCGCGCCGGGGCTACGGCAAGGAACCTTTGCCGCCGCACAACTTACCGCTGTGCCTCACCGGTGCCGGGTTGTTGTGGACCGGTTGGTTCGGCTTCAATGCGGGCAGTGCACTCAGTGCCAGCGGCCTAGCAGCGCTCGCTTTCACGAACACCAATACAGCTACCGCGACCGCCGTGGTTGCCTGGGTCTTGTTGGAGTGGCTGCACCGTGGCAAGCCCACGGCGTTGGGTGCCGCCACGGCTGCGGTTGCTGGACTCGTTGCCATCACTCCGGCCTGTGGCAATGTGAGCCCGTTAGGGGCGATCGGGGTTGGAATTGGGGTGACGCTGATTTCGTACTTTGCCCTGACGTGGCTCAAGCCCACGTTGGGCTACGACGATTCGCTCGACGTGTTTGGAGTCCATGCGTTAGGCGGCGCTTGGGGGGCACTGGCGTCGGGGATTTTCGCGACCACGTTGGGAAGCGGCATCGAAAGTAACTGGCAGCAGATCGCTGTGCAGCTCAAGGGCATCGTGTTCGTTGCCGTGTTCGCGCCCATCGTAACGCTCGTATTGTTGTGGATTACGCGTTTGCTCGTGGGCTCGCTGCGCGTTGCCGACGAGGAAGAGGTGGAAGGGCTCGACTTCTCGCAGCACGGAGAGAGTGCCTACACCCTATGAGGGAAGGCTGCATGGTGAACTTTACAGCTCCGCGGCGCTGGCGTATGAGGGCCCTCACCCATAATGACTCGCTGCAAGCGTAAGGAGGCAGCATGAAAAAGGTCGAGGCAGTCATCAAGCCGTTCAAGCTGGACGAGGTTAAAGAGGCACTGAGCGCTGTCGGTGTCCAAGGCATCACCGTCAGCGAAGTGAAGGGCTTTGGGCGCCAAAAGGGCCACACAGAGTTGTATCGCGGTGCCGAATACGTCGTGGATTTTTTGCCCAAGGTGAAACTCGAGATCATCGTCAAGGACGAAATGGTGACCCAGGTGGTGGAGACGATCATGAAGGCGGCGAAAACTGGCCGCATTGGTGACGGCAAGATTTTCGTTTTGCCCGTGGAGGAAGTCGTGCGCATTCGGACCGGTGAGCGTGGTCCGGATGCCTTGTAATCGAGGATGCAAACCTGCCGCCGAACCGGCGGCGGGAGCGACCAGAAGAGGAGGAGGAAGAACGGTATGACACCGAAAGAGGTGATCAAGTTTGCAAAGGACAAGAAAGTTACGATGGTGGACATCAAGTTCAATGACTTTCTTGGCATTTGGCAGCACTTCACGATTCCCGTGAGCGAGCTCGACGAGAAGTTGTTCGAGGAAGGCTCAGGGTTCGATGGGTCGTCCATTCGCGGATGGCAGCCAATCCACGCAAGCGACATGCTCGTGGTACCCGATCCGACCACGGCGGTGATCGATCCGTTTTTTGCGGAACCGACGCTGTCGCTCATCGGCAACATCGTAGATCCCTTGACGAAGGAAGAATACTCGCGTGACCCGCGGAACATCGCGAGAAAAGCTGAAGCCTATCTCAAATCGACCGGAATCGGCGACGTCGCCTACTTCGGCCCCGAGCCCGAGTTTTTTATTTTCGATGACATTCGCTACGCGCAAGACCAGCATTCGGGCTTTTACTTTCTCGACTCGATCGAGGGCCAATGGAACACAGGCCGCGACGAGAAGCCCAACTTGGGTTACAAGCCACGCTACAAGGAGGGATACTTCCCTGCTCCACCAACTGACAGCCAGCAAGACATTCGCTCGGAAATGGTGCGGGTGATGGAGCAGGTTGGCTTGCGGGTGGAAAAGCATCACCACGAGGTAGCCACCGCAGGACAGGCAGAAATCGACCTCCGGTTTCTCCCCTTGGTGAAGATGGCCGACGCACTGAACTGGTACAAATACATCGTCAAGAATGTTGCACGGCGCCACGGCAAAACCGTCACCTTCATGCCGAAGCCGATTTTCGGCGACAACGGCTCGGGAATGCACACGCACCAAAGCATTTGGAAAGGGGAAACTCCGTTGTTTGCCGGAGATCGGTATGGTGGCATGAGCGAGCTGGCCATGCACTATATCGGAGGCATCCTGAAACATGCGCCAGCGCTGGCTGCTTTTACGAACCCCACAACGAACAGCTACCGGCGATTGGTGCCCGGGTTCGAGGCTCCGGTCAATTTGGCGTATTCCAGCCGGAATCGGTCGGCCGCCGTACGCATCCCCATGTACAGCCCGAGCCCGAAGGCCAAACGCATCGAGGTTCGCTTCCCTGATCCAACTGCCAACGGCTATCTCGCGTTTGCCGCGATGCTGATGGCGGGACTCGATGGAATTCAAAAACGGATTTCCCCAGGGGATCCTTTGGACAAAGACATCTATTCGCTCACGCCGGAAGAGCTGAAAGATGTTCCCAGCATGCCGGCGAGCCTCGAGGAAGCGTTGGAAAACCTCAAGAAAGACCACGAGTTTTTGCTGCAAGGGGATGTGTTCACCGAGGATGTGATCGAAACCTGGATCGAATACAAAATGGCGAACGAAGTGAACGCCATGCGTCTGCGCCCCCATCCTTGGGAATTTGCCTTGTACTTCGACGCCTGATTTGCAGGCAGCGTACGGAGCAAAAACGGGGCGTGGGGAATGCTCCCCCGCCCCGTTTTTTTGTTCTGGGCTCCGATGCTCTTTTACCTTCCGAAGCGCAGGAGAAAATCGATGAGTCGGCGATGGCGCCGGCCGTACGGGGGATACATGAGGCGGAGCAAGGAAAAACGGGGTGCGTGGAAAACAGGACGCAGCTTGCTGAATTCGAGAAAGCCCTCGTAGGCATGGTACTGCCCCATGCCGCTGGCCCCGATGCCTCCGAACGGCAGGTCGTGCTGTGCCACGTGGAGAACAACATGGTTGATCGTGACCCCGCCTGAACGAGTGCGAAACAGAATTTCCTCTTGCTTGTGGGGGTCGTTGGTAAAGATGTACAAGCCAAGCGGCCGATCGCGCTCGTTGATGTAAGCAATCACTTCTTCGAGCGCGTCGTAGGTCTTGACCGGGAACAAGGGCCCGAAAATTTCTTCCTGCATGATGATCATGTCGTCGGTCGGGTCGAGCACCAGGATGGGAGGGATTTTCCGCAGTACGTCGTTGAACCCCGCGTCTGGGACCAGCGGGACAATTTTCGCCCCTTTGCGCTCGGCATCTTCTAGCGTTGCACGCAAGCGACGGTACGAACGATCGTCGATGATCGACGTGTACGACTCGTCGTTGGGGTTCGGGTAGCGCACACTCATGATGCGCTGAGCGCACTGGACGAACCGGTCGCGCTGGCCTTTCGGTAGAAAGAGATAGTCGGGCGCTAAACAGGTCTGCCCTGCGTTGATGTACTTGCCGTACAAGATTCGCTCCGCAGCCTCTTCGATGTCGTAATCGTCGCACACAATCGTGGGAGACTTCCCCCCGAGTTCCAGGGTAACCGGGGTGAGATGCTCAGCGGCGTTGCGCATGACCGTTCTTCCGGCGTCGGCAGATCCCGTAAAAATCAAGTGGTCGAATGGCAGCGTGGAGAAATCTTGAGGCCGTACCGCGGGAAGGATCGCTACGAGATCCTCGGGAAAGACGTCGCGGAACTTTTCAGCCAACAAACGGCACACCGTTTGGGAATTGCTCGCCATCTTGATCATCGCACGGTTGCCAGCGGCGAGTACGCTGGTCAGCGGACTCACGGTGAGGAACACAGGATAGTTCCAGGGCGAAATAATCCCGACTACGCCCTTTGGCTGCGGGATGACACGATTGGCCCCAGGGAAGAACATTGCCGAGACCTTGCGGCGCTGGGGACGCATCCATTTCTTGAGCATTTTGCGCGTGTAGCGGATGCCATCCACGCACCCGAAAATCTCGAGCATTTTCGTTTCCTCGGGACATCGATGCCCGAAATCCGCACGGACCGCGGTCGCAATGGCCTCTGCGTTATCAAGCAGGATGCGCTCGAGTTTGCGCAAGTTGTCCAGCCGTTCCTCTAAGCTGGGGTACGGCTGACGCAGAAAGGCCTCGCGCTGCAAAACGAATACACGCTGCGCTTCGTTTTCAATGGCGGCAAGTTTCCTCAGTTGGGCGGTTTGCGCCATCGTGCACCTCCTTTTCCGGCGTCGGCACCCTGCCTACGCCAAACGAACAACTCCCATTGCACTGGTTCGCTGTGGACTCAAGAGACGGTCGGCCCGCGCCTGCGAGAGCCCTCGATGGCTGTACAGGCGATTCGCAGGCGTGTGGGCACCGGGCAACGGATTGGCCAACAGTGGCCGACGGGTTTGTGACCATTGCCGGCTAGCGCAGGGGAATCCGTTTCAATGCTCGTGCTGAGGTTGCCCGATCGCGAGCTGCGCGAGTTTGCGAACGCTTTCTTCCGGGTGCTCCGCGCTGGCACGCAGCAGCAACGCTTTTCCCTGTTCGCCCATTTCGGCAAGAGCCAGAACCGCGGCTGCGGCCCGATTTGGGTCGTTGCTGTTCAGCGCATCCTGCAGCACCGTCATTGCCTGTGTCCCCTGTTGCGCCAGGGAACGGGCGGCCGTACGACGCACGTTGGCGTCCGCATCGCCGAGCAGCTTCGCCAGCCTCGGAATCGCTTCCGCGTCGCCTGGCTGGGTGCTGGACCCGGCCACGCGAAGCCGCACTTCCGGCGCGGCATCCGTCGATAAGCTGTCCAGCCATTGGTACTTGCCGGCGACCGCACTCGCCTCCGCGGCCAGCACGCGCCACCGCGGGTCCGAAGATGCTGCCCAAGCCGCAAGTTGCTCGCGCGCCGCAGGATCGGCCCACCTTGCCAAGACGCGCCAAGCGGCAAGCTTGAGAGGCTCGTGGTCTCTGGCAGCAAGTTCCAAAACGATTGGCCGCAAGGCAGGCACCGGACGATTTTCCAGAAGACCGAGAATTGCCTCCAGAACCTCGGCATTCTGGTGATGGCGCATTGCGCCCGTAAGTGCAGCCACCACATCCGGGTCCTCGAGCTTGTCAGCAGAATAGCTACCACGCAAAATCTGTGCGGCTGCAAGAGCAAGTCGTTCCTCACCACCAGCGACGACGCGAGCGAGTGCGCGGGCGCCCGCGGACCCGGCGCGCTCACTCGGGGGTAGAACAACCCAAGCTCGTAGCGGTGCAATCCGGTTTGGGTCGGCCCCCCGCAGAAACGCATCGCCGTTAGCCGCGACGAGGAAAACCTTGTTGTTGCGAAGTTGCGGAGGAAACCGGTGGAGCCACAACGTAGAGGACGGCAGCGGCGCCAGAGCCAGCACGAGCACGTCCCCTTTGGCAAACCGCGGGGCCCGTTGTGTGGCTAGTTCTTCCCATGCGATTTCGATCTGGTCCCCGGCGCGCACCGCCCCGGAGATCACCGCTCGCACTGCGAGGTGCGCTCGGTAGCCGGTGCGATCGATTCGAGCCACACGGCCGATTTCGCCGAACACATAGGCCTCGGCCACAGAGACGGCGCCCAAAAGTGCGAGTGCGTCTTCGTGAGCGCGTGGACCGGTGTCAGGTGGGCGAGAACACGAAGACAGGATGACCGCAGCGATGAGGCTCGAGCCAAGCCGGAAAGCAAGCATGCGACTGCATTTAGCGGCTGCTCCATGGCGCCTGGAAGCCGGGCTCGCCATCCACGTCCGCATAAAGCGCGTTGGTAGCGGCCAATGCCATGGTCCCAAGCTCGCCCAGGTTCCCGTCGAGGAGGTCGGCCAGGACAGAGTTGCCTTGGCTGCGCAGGTCCCGCGCAAAAACGGGGAACATCGGCCGCGACACTCCGTCCGAACCTTTGACAACCACGACGAACCAGGTGTCCCGCGCGAGTCCACGGAAGGGGATGGTCAGTCGCGTCTCCCAACGAGCGGCTCCAGGTACGTCGTTGCGCACGACAACCTGATCGCGGGTAAAGTCCGTACCCAGCCGCAACACCCGCTCAGGGACGGCGGTAAACAACGTCGGGACACCGTCGACGGTCAGGGTCGGGGTCGTTTGGGCGTTGGCATAAATTTCGATGGTATCGTACTCCGCCCACAGCGGAGCTTGCACGTGGATTTCCAAATCCACCGCACCGTTCTGGCTCCGTACATCTGTACTCCCGGAGAGCGTGAAGTCGGCGATGCCGCCGGAACCGTCGGCAGCAAGCAGGCGGGCCTGCACGTACGGCCCCTGTCCGCCCACGGCTTTACCGGCATCGACTGCACGCGCCACTTCCGCCGGGTCGATGTTTTGGGGCTCGTCCGATGACGAAGGTGTCCAGGTACGCGCTCCCGCCGTGTTGAGATTCCGGAATTCGTGTGTGTCGGTGTCCGCAATGAACGTTGTGCGCAGGCCTTGATTAAGATGGTTCATCCAGATGCCGATGCGCTGCTGCAAGAACTGGGCTTGGTGGCTACGCCCAGCTCCATTCCACAGCTCGAGGGCAGGAAAGTGGAAGAACAAGTTGCCGCCATTGGGGTCGAGACGAAAGGCAAGCCGCTGCTCTGGTGACAGGAAGGTTTGTGGCGGAACGAGCGAGGTATCGATCCGCAGCGGCTGGAAGAAGCTGTCGATGTGGTTGATTTGGATGGTGGTATTCGGCGTGCTGGTCGGGCCATTGACGGCCAGCTCGTACAGTTCAGCCGGTGACAGACTAAACGAGCCGTACTGCGGGAAATCTCGCCCCGGAGGAGCAGCGACGGCCCAGTCGGTCGAACCACGCGACGGTCGGCTCGGGTCGATCTTCAACGGATATGCGTTGAAGTGACCGTAGTCCCAGGTTGTAATTTCCTCTCCGATCGTGGAGCGTAAGAAGCGTTGCAGCCCCAGTCGTTCGATGACCGGGGTCAGGTCCGTGTGCGCGTGGTGATCGGTCACGATCACGTTGTCCACGCCCTCTCCGGCGAACTGCAGTGCACGATCGGTTAGGTTGACCCGCGAATCCGCACTGTGGATCGTATGAACATGGTAGTCGGAGGACACGAACCCAGTCGTGTCGACAACGCGCACGATTTCCGCGTGTACGGTCGTTGTTTGTCCGGCCGCAATTTGAATCGGTTGTTGGAAGAGAGAGTACTCGGGCCCGCGCGACACGAACACTTGGTACTGCCCGGGCTCCACGTCGAACTCCACGGTACCATCGGCTCCTGCGTACTCCAGCCATACGAGACCGAACGGTACGGGATCGAAACCAATGTCGAAGAATGTGCCGGTGCGTACCTGTCCCGCAATAGAATCGAGCGTGATCACCGGTTCGGGGCTGGGGTCGAAACCAACCACCGAGACGCGCGCGGGTACCGGTGCGGCGGAAGCGCCCCCACCGGGCATCAACTCGCGCACTTCTACCCGAAGTCGTCCCGTTGCGGGAAGTTCCATGTGGACTTCGGTGGTTTCTCCGGCCCGCACGGTCACGGGATGGAACACCGGGCTCGCGCTGTTGCCTTCGTACATATACCCGCGTCGAGAGGCGGCGACTTGGTACGTACCCTCTGGCAGTTCCCCAACGAAGCACCCGTCGTCGCCGGTCACGTAAGGAGCGGCAACTCCGCGTCCGCGCAAAACACTGACGCGGCTTCCGGGAAGCAATCGGCCACCAGCATGGACGCAACCGCGCAACGTGCCCGTGGCCAACCCTTTCGCCTCGGCCTCCGCTTCGACGACGTCTCCGCCACTCCCCCCACCGACGACGAAGTAACGCGTATAGCTCTTCGACCCGCGCGCTGGCACGACAAAATTGGGGCTTTCCCCGAAGATCACCCGAATGATCGATTGGCTTTGCATGATGTACGAAACCCCAGAGGTGGTGAAAAAGCTCGACCGTGGCTCGGGTGAGCCTTCCACCGGCAACGGCACCACTCCGTAACTCACGCCCTCGGCTTCCCCGTATCCAATGTACGCGAGAACTCCGAGGTTTGCGGTGAGGATTTCCCCTAAGCCAGCGTTCGAACTCGTCCACTGCTCCAGCTCCCCAGAGCCGTTGATGAAGTCGCCGACGTACAGTCCCAGGTCGCGATCCTCGTTGTTGAACACGGTGGTGACCATCTGCACGTACGGTTTGCCGGGTTCGAGGATGTAATCCGTACAGGCTTCGATTTCGTAGTCCTTGTCGTCAGCCGAATCGGGAAACGTCAGTCCCGCACCGCGAATGATCGTAGACGGGTTCACAAAATCCAACACGTCGTCCGGCCCGCATGTGCGTAGGATTGCCGCGGTGCCGTCTTGCCCGTCGTTCACGATTTCCACAGTTTGCGCATTGATGACCGTCTCGACGTTCAGGGCCGGCTGGATTTCGAGAAAGTTGTCCCTCCCCGGCTTAGCGACAAGCTCGGCATCGATGATGTTCCCGCCGAAGGTGCCCACGCTGTAGAGATCGCGCTGGCCAACGTCTTGTACGACAAACCGTGCGACGGTGTTGGCCAGCAAAAAGTCTCCGACACGCCCGTGCGCCAAGGGTCCGCGCACCAGTTCCGAATCTTGCGTGATGCGCTTAGCGACGGCCTTTGGCGGAAGGTAACGGAATTGGGCACCGACGCGGAAAGAACGAGAACCGGTGCGCGCAGTTACAACCAACGTGTTCTCGTCGCGAAGCGGCGGGCCCGGTTCGACGCGCGCCACATAACGCTGCGGCCCTCCGGTAAGGGGCAAGGATACACCGTTTAAAGTGGCTGCGATCTCGGTAGCCGAACCGATGGCGCTGGTTTCCACGACGACGTCGAAACGAAACGTGGTGACCGTGCTGCCATCGGCGGGGCTCACGATGCGCACTGCTGCCGCGGGCGACTCGGCAGGCTCCCCGTCGGACCCACATCCAGCAACCCAGTTCAGCAACACCACGCTCGACAGCACCCAACAAAGCTTGCGCAATTCCACGGCGGTCTCCTTCGTGTGACAACTTTGTGAAGACCGCGTTACTACCTTGCTTTGGACACGGCAACAAGCAGCCCCGTGTTCGTCCAGAGAACAGTACATCCTCGCCGTTTTGCCAAGGTTTTGCAGGAACTAGACACAAGCGCGCATTGGGCGTAAGCCTTGCCGGCATGAGCGGAGTTTGGATCGACGGAGATGCAACGGAACAAGCTGCGGCCATCCGTGGCGGTCAGGTGAAACCCGAAGAGCTGGTCGCAGCTGCCATCGCGCGCATCGAACGGCTGAACCCCGAACTCAATGCGGTGGTGATTCCTCGCTTCGAGCGGGCGCTCGAAGAAGCACGAGGGTCGTTACCGGCAGGACCGTTTCGCGGTGTGCCGCTGTTGCTGAAGGACCTGATTTGTCACACGGCGGGCGACCCGTTCCACTGTGGATCGCGATTTCTCAAACGAAGGAATTTCCGCGCGACGCACGATACCTATCTCGCACAAAAATTTCGGGCTGCCGGGTTCGTGATCGTCGGCCGCACGAACGTTCCGGAATTTGGCCCGATTCCCAGCACCGAACCGGTGGCCTACGGCCCAACCCGGAACCCCTGGAACTGCGAGCACTCGCCCGGAGGGTCGAGTGGCGGCTCGGCAGCCGCCGTGGCCGCGCGGATGGTGGCCGTTGCGCATGGCAACGACGGCGGTGGATCCATCCGCATTCCCGCCAGCGCTACGGGTCTTTTTGGATTGAAGCCGAGCCGCGGCCGGGTGTCGTTGGGGCCGGACTGGGGAGACTTGTGGGATGGTGCCGTGGCTGAGCACGTCCTCACGCTTTCCGTTCGCGACTCGGCTGCAATCCTCGACTGTATTCATGGACCCATGCCCGGCGACCCGTGCGCGCCCCCACCGCCCCCCTGCCCATTTGCTGAGGCCGCGCGGCGGGAACCCGAAAAGCTGCGAGTGGGAGTCTTGGATTCAGTTCCGAGCGGGTGGGCGACTGTGCACCCCGAATGCCGGCAAGCTGTACGCGATGCAGCAGCTTTGCTCGAGTCCCTCGGTCATGTTGTCGAGGAAGCGTATCCTGCAGCGCTTGCCGAAGCGGAGCTGCAACAACACTTCGGTACCATTGTGATGGCGTCCCTTGCGGCAGAGATCTCGCACTGGGTCGGCATTGTCGGCGAGGAGCCCGCAACAGACGATTTGGAGCTGCACACGCGTTATTTGTTGGAAGGTGGGCGCCAAATTTCTGCGGTCCAGTACCTCCAAGCGCACGCATGGTTGCAGCGTTTTGCTCGCCGCGTGGCAAGCTGGTGGGCGCAAGGGTTCGACATCTTACTGACCCCCACCATGGCGGAACCTCCACCACGACTGGGAGAAGTGTGCGCCACACCGGAGGAGCCGATGCGCGGATTTCAACGAGCGATCCCGATGGTAGCCTTCACCGCGCCGTTCAACGTGACGGGCCAGCCCGCAGCTTCGCTGCCGCTACACTGGTCCGCAGATGGCTTGCCCATTGGAGTGCAACTCGTGGCTGCCTACGGACGCGAGGATTTGTTGCTTTCCCTTGCCGCACAGGTGGAACAATCTCGTCCGTGGATCGCTCGGAAACCACCGATTGTCGCGGATCGCCTCTGACAACAGGGGGTGGAAAATGGAATTCGAAACGCTCCTGTACGAGGAAGACAACGGCGTCGCTTGGGTGACGCTCAATCGGCCCGAGCGACTGAACGCATTCAATGCGCGAATGCGGGAAGAGTTGCACCAACTATGGCGAGCCCTGCGCGAACGCGACGAGGTTCGCTGTATCGTACTCACTGGTGCCGGGGAAAAGGCGTTTTGCACTGGCATCGATCGCGACGAAGTCCTGGCCGAGCACCGGCCAGAGTCCGCGCGGGTGGGAGCAGTGTCCTCCCCGTTCATGTTCGACGACCCGGCGGCGTACATTGGGCCGAAAACCTGCGATTTGTGGAAGCCGGTGATTGCCGCGGTGAACGGGATGGCATGCGGTGGAGCCTTTTATCTCTTGGGCGAGGTGGAGTTCATCATCGCCGCGGAACACGCCACATTTTTTGACCCGCACGTGACCTACGGCATGGCTGCCGTGTTCGAACCCATGCACATGCTGCAGAAAATGCCGTTTCACGAGATCATGCGCTTGACTTTGCTTGGCAACCACGAACGGATGTCAGCTCGCCGCGCGTACGAAATTGGCTTGGTCTCGGAAGTGGTTCCGCTACCGGAACTCCGCAGTGCAGCATCTTGGGCCGCCCAGGCCATTGCGTCGGCACCATCACGTGCAGTGCAAGCCACAGTGCGTGCGTTGTGGACTGCCCGAGAGCTTTCGCGCTCGCAGGCGTTGGCGATGGGGTTTGCCTTCATCGGCTTGGGTACCGATCGCAGTGCCCTCGAGGCCGGGCAGGCAGAATTTCGCTCCGGCCGGCGGCTCCAGTGGAAGCTGCGCTAACGAGTAGAAAAAGCCTGCCCCTGACGCTTGCCCGTTGCAGACTTGCCACAACGTAGGTGTCTCGGCTCGTCGAGACTACGAATTGCCCGTAGCGGAAATTGAACAGTACTTAGTTGTGAGTGCTGGCCTTCTTCTTGCTCCTGAGTGTGCTCATTGCACAGGGGTGTACGCGTCACGCTTTTGGGAGCTGAATGGCCGTGCAAGAGCACCAAGCATCGAGCGGAACTTGCATCCCGACATTGGTCGCTGCGGGCAAGGTGTTGCGCGTGTTGGTCGTCGAGGACAATCCTGTGCACGCGCGCATGATCGAGCGTTGGCTAGAGAACGCCCGGGGACTGGCGGGGACACAATACATGGTCCGTGTTGCCGGTTCGATCGCGGCGGCGCGGCAGCTTCTGGCGCACGAGCAATTCGATGCGATCGTGCTCGATCTGGTGCTTCCGGACTGCCCTCGTGAGGAAACCCTGCAACAGATCCGGGCCCTGTCGTCGGCCCCTGTGGTGGTGTTGAGCTCGGTGCAAGAGGAAGGTGTCGCCTTGAACCTGCTACGGGAAGGGGCGCAGGACTACTTAGTGAAGGGGCAGGTGGATCCCGATCGGTTGCAGCGCAGCATTCGATACGCCGTGCAGCGCCACCAGTTGGAGGAGGAACTACGGCGGCAAAATCAGGCGCTCCGTGCGCTGAGCGAATGCAATTACGTTGTGGGCCACGCCGAGTCGGAGGCGGAACTGTACGCCGAAGTCTGCAAGGTCGTCGTTCGCCGAGCGGGCTACCGGTTTGCTTGGATCGGGCTTGTGAGACACGGCGTTCCCCCGCGCGTCGAGCCTTGCGCGTGGGACGGATTTGCGCCGAGTTACCTCGAAAAGATCTCCATTACGTTGGACGATGCCCCGACCGGTAAAGGACCTGCCGCGCGCGCCGTGCGGTACGGGCGGCCGCAAGGGGTACAAGATGTGTTGACCGATCCGGACTTCGAACCGTGGCGAGACCGCGCGGTGGCACACGGATACCGTTCTTTGGTTGCGGTCCCAATTTGCGTGCAAGACCAGAACATCGGCGTCCTTTGCGTGTACTCCGAGCACGTGAACGCATTCGATGCCAAAGCAGCAGAACTCATCGAGGAACTTGGGACGAACCTGGCCGTAGGAGTAGATCGCATCCGTGCGGAGCAGGAGCGTCGCCGTGCCGAAGCGGAGCGCCGTTTGGCGGAGTCGCGATTTCGCTTGCTAGCCGAGGTGTCTCCGATCGGTGTCGCTTACGGGCTTGCCGACGGCGGCTGTGTGTACTTGAACGACCGGGCGTGCCAACTGCTTGGTCGGCCGCGACATGAGCTTTTGGGCCATGGTTGGAAACGGTTCATATACGAAGAGGATCGGCCCCGCTTAGTAGAAGAGTGGCGGGTCTGGGAGACCGCACCGTTCGAGTCCACGGAGTTCCGCTTCGTACAACAAACTGGCGCAGTGATTTGGGTGAACCTCCAGCTTGCAGCGGTGCGAAGTGCAGAGGGAAGCGGCTTGGCCGTCGTTGCCACGATTACGGACGTGACAGCACGCCGGCGGGCAGAAGAAGCCGTGGAGAAATTGACGCGCGATTTAGAGCGGTTGGTCGCTGAGCGCACGCGCGAGCTCGAACACGCGCTCCGGGAGCTCGAGGCATTCAATCATTCCTTGGCGCACGACATTCGTGCTCCCCTCCGCCGCGTGATTGCGTACTGCGAGCTGCTCAAACTTCGTTGCGGCGAACATGTGCCAGAACAAGCGAGACACTACGTGAACCTTGTTCGCTCCAACGCGGCGCATTTAGACCGTCTCGTCGAAGACTTGGTGAATCTTGCCCGCGTGCGCACACATCGATTGGAGTATCGCGAGGTCGACGTGTCGAAAGTTTGCACGCAAGTTTTGCGCACATTGGAAGAAGCCGAGCCCGAACGCCGCGTCGATTGGAGAGTCGAGCCGGGTTTGCGTGCATGCGCCGATCCGTACTTGTTGGAGGTGGCTTTGTCCAACTTGCTGGAAAATGCGTGGAAGTACACCCGGGGACGAGAGGTCGCCCGCATCGAAGTGGGAGGCATGAACGTGGACGGAAACGTCACCTTCTACGTGCCCGACAACGGTTGCGGGTTCGACCCATCGTTTGCTGAACAGATCTTCACCCCGTTTACGCGGTTGCACCGTGCCGATGAATTCGAAGGCACTGGCATTGGCTTGGCCACGGTGCAGCGCATTATCGCACGCCACAATGGCCGAGTGTGGGCTGAATCGACCCCGGGCGAAGGGGCGACGTTTTACCTGTTATTGCCGCCAGGACCTGGGCGCAACGCTTAGCTGGAAGCCCGAAGTTCGGGCAGCAGCCCCTTGGGAGGGCGCTGCCCGACGACGGGCCCGGAACGGGCTTCGCGTTAATCGCGGTATTGCGAGAACACGAAATCTTTTTCCTTTTGTGCGGCGTGACAGTTGTAACACTGGTTCACGGGATCGGTCACCAACCGTTCCTTGGCGTTGCCCGCTTTGAATCCCTCGAAACCCCAGCCCCCGGTTTCTTTGTATTTCTTCGAGTCTTTGTGCATCACTCCAATGAGCTTCCGCGCACCTTCCGTGTAGGCTCCACCGCTTTCGCTCCATTCCAAGAGATCGAAAACGATTACCGACCCATCGGGATACGGCCCACCGGACTTGGCTGCTTTGAGGCCCACGGAATTCACATAGATGTGGTGGATTCCGCCAAACGCCGCGAACAGGGGATGTTGGTCGGATGTAATGGCCATGGTTTTTGTGTGGGTCCAGCTCCGCCAGCCAGTGGGAAATGGCACTTTCCCTTCGTCTTTGGCGTGAGTTGCTACTCGAGCCGCACTAACGAACACGAGAGTCCCGAGTACACCGAGTCCAACCAATCGCAGTCGCATAAGAACCTCCTTTCGGCGGTGACTAAGAAACTGATTGGCGGCGCTGGTCAAGTACGCACGATTTGGTAAGGTTCGCTACCGTTTGGAAAGATTTGCGGTAAATCAGGAGGTTGCCGCGTGCCCGAACCTCAGGAAATTTTGCAGGACGTGTTGGGTTGTAAGTGGACCATTGAAGTCCTGCGGGCGGTGCAACGCGGAGAGTGCCGCCCAGGCCAATTGCAGCGAGCCATTCCCGGAATCACCACCAAGGTGATGAACGAACGCCTGCGGAAGCTCGTGCGTTACGGCATTCTCGAGCGCCGTGTGTTTCCGGAGGTGCCTCCGCGGGTCGAATACCGGTTGACTCGACGAGGAAAGGCACTGCGGCCTTTGCTCCGGCAATTGGATCGCATTGCCGCCAACTGGCTGGACAGCGAGCGAGACTAAGCGCGGGCTCGATTGGCCGCGCGGAAGGCTTTGTACACCTCGATTAAAATGTCTCGCTGGCGTTCCGTCAGGTAGGGGTCGCGGCGAATCTCCCGGGCCACGTCTGATTCCTCTGGGTTGCGCGGGTCCAGGAAGCCGGCTTGCAACTGCAAGGTCTCGGCAGACAAGCGCAGCACGCCAGCAATGGACTGCAAGATGGTTTTGCTGGGGTTACGCAGTCCGGCCTCGATCTCGCGTAGCACCGCCGCGGAGATCCCGCTTTGCTCGGCGAGTTTGCGTAAGGAAAGATTGGCGAGTTCGCGTTGCCGGCGAATGTACTCTCCGATTCCCCCCGCACCTTGGGCTTGTTTCTTTCGTGGCATTGCCTTCCCTTAAGTTGGAAGCCCGTGCTGCCGCAAGACGGGGTTTCATGGTGAGCCGCGGCTGGTTGCTAGCGCACGACCTCGCGTGGGGAAGCTCGCACAGCCCGTTCGAACGCCCACTCCCGAATGTGGTCGACTTGCTCCTTCATCGTTTTCGACAGTGGTACGATGTTCGCGGTGGCGTTGAGCAAATCGTCGTCTGTGAGGTCGCGCTCCTCGAGTTTTGCCGTTGTGAGTGCCGATACGACACACTGTTCGCACTCTGCCCCGGTCCAGCCTTTGGTAAAGCGCTTCAGCCGCTCCAGATCGAATCGGCTTGGGTCAACCCCGCGCCGTTGCAAGTGGATCCGGAAAATGTCCACTCGTTCATCGTCGGTCGGCAAATCGACAAAAAACACCTCGTCGAACCGTCCTTTGCGGATCATCTCAGCGGGAAGCAAATCGATTCGATTGGCCGTGGCGGCCACGAACAACCCACGAGTTTTCTCCTGCATCCAAGTGAGGAAAAACGCAAACAGCCGTCCTTGCTCCCCAGCCGATTCCGCTGATGTAATGGCCATTTCGATCTCGTCGAACCAGCAAACCGCTGGGGAAATCTGTTCCAAGATCTTGCACGCCTGGGCAAAGGCGCTTTCCGCGGGGCCATGCTTGCCCGAAAAAATCTCCGTCATGTCCACGCGGTACAGTGGCAGCTCGAACGTCGAGGCAATTGCTTTGACAGAGAGGCTCTTCCCGCAGCCAGAGATGCCCATAATGAGCACGCCTTTGGGCACGATGTCGACGCTTAACTGATCCCGCATCTGGAACAGTTTCCGGCGTTCCAACAGCCAACGTTTGAGGAACTCAAGCCCTCCGACCGCTTCGAGTGTGGTCCCGTCGGCGACGTACTGCACGAGCCCGGTCCGGTTCACCACCAACCGCTTTTCCTCCAAAAGCGCGGGAATTGCTGCCGCGCCGAGGTTCCGGTGATGCGCGACAGCACGGCGAATCGCGTGTCTGGCTTCGTCGATCGTGAGCCCTTGCAACGCCCGGGCAAGTGGCAACAAGTACTCGTCTTCCAAGCTCACGTCGAAGCCGTGGGCTCGCAGTGTCTCTACCTCGGCGCGCAACAACGCTTGAAGCTCCTCCGCGTCCGGTAGACCCAGCTCCAACAGAAGCACGGCTCGAGCCAGTTCGTCGGGGATGTACCGCACCGCAGCGGTTAGCACGATGAACTTTCGCCTGTCGAAGCAGAGTTCGTACAGGTCCCGTAGACGGCGGCGGATTGCTGGGTCGTCTCGCACCGCCTCATGGAAGTCTTTGAGGTGAAAAATTGCTCCGTGCGGGTAGTCGGCAATAAAGTCGAGAGCCCGGCGCGGACTCGTCGAACCCTCGTGTACTTCGGTCCCTTGTTCATCGCGGAGCCCTGCGGTGAGGGTCCACTCGAACACTGGCAGCGGTGGCTGGAAGCAGGACTGTGCCACGGCGCGAAGCAAGCGCTCGATCCGGGTTTCCTCGGCAGAGTGGATATAAATCAGTGGGCGACTCGACTCGAGCGCATCGCGCAAGGTTTGAAACGAACGGCTGTGTTCCATGATGTTCCCTTGGGAGCTTCGTGCAATTAGTGCTCTGCACCTTCCAGAGGAACGGTAGCAATCGACACTTTTTCCGCACCAGCTTCGCGCGCGAGAGTGAGGATTTGAACTGCACGCTCGAGTACGACAGATCGGTCGCCTTGCAGGACGACGCTCGGTTGCTCGCTGTGCGAGAGAGCGGCGCGAATCGATTCTCGAAGTTGAGGCCAAGGAACTTGCTTGCCATTGACCTCCACTTTCCCGTCCGCTGTGGCCGTAATGATCACCCCAGGAGAAACGCTTTGACCAGCGCGCGCGCGTGGTAGCTGAACCGTGGTGCCTTGCTGCATCAGGGCGGTGCTCGTCACCATAAAAATGATCAGCAACACCAGGAAAATATCGGTGAGCGGTGTGACGTTGATCTCGGCAACGATGTCTTCGTCCGTGCCGGACGGTTCAACGGACTTGAACGACACGGGCAGGCCCTCCTTCTCGCCCACGATACGTAGCGGCGGCGACGGCCAGCTCCTCCGCCCAATCCTTCCACTCGCTGGCCAGTGTGGCAATCCGCACGTTGAAGGCATTGTAGAAGAAAATGGATACCACCCCGATCAGAAGGCCAGCGGCCGTAGCCACCAGCGCTTCGGAGATCCCAGCGGCGACGACGGCAAACCCGCCCGATCCGGTGGCAGCCATGTTCTCGAAGGCGCGCACAATGCCCAGCACGGTCCCAAACAAGCCGATAAACGGTGCAAGGCTCCCGATCGTGCCTACCAGCCACAGGTGCCGCTTGAGTTCCCGCACTGCGGCATTGTGCCGTTGTGCCACCAAACGCCAGGGGTCTTCGCTTCCAGTTTCCAGGGCTGAAAGAGCGGCTTTGTACAGCGAAGCGAGCAAAGAGCGATCGCGCCGAATGACGGCACTCGCCTCTGGTAAGCTACCCTCTGCAAGGACTTCGGACACTGCTTGACGGAGCTGTTTGCTCTGACGCGCTGCGCTCCAAAGAGTCCAAAATCGCTCGAGAATGACCGCCACGCTCACCACAGAGCAAAGCAGCAGCGGGTACATGGCCAGGCCGCCGGTTTGAAACAGGGACCACCAGTCGCGCGCAAGAAACACGCGCGCAAGTTAGCCAACGGCCCGCTGAGCCGCAAACCAAGGCACGGCGATTGGTTCGTCAGGTGGCCTTGTGATAGGCAGATTGTCGATGCACGTCGGTCAGGCCGTTTCGGCAGAGGGGAACCGCTTGGCGTTGGAACGCTGGTTCGGGCAAAACATGCGCGAACTACCGCACGTGTCGCTGACGACACTACCCACGCGGGTCCACCGCCTCTCGCATTGGTCGGACTTGTTAGGGATCGAAGTTTGGGTGAAGCGCGATGACGAGACCAACCCGCGCTACGGCGGCAACAAGCCCCGCAAGTTGGAATTCTTGTTGGGAGAGGCATTGCAAGCGGGAAGCCGCAGAGTCCTGACTTTCGGCGGGTTGGGTACACACCATGGCTTGGCGACGGCGTTGTTTGCCCGCGAGGTCGGGCTGCGCGTGGGCGTGGGTCTTTTGTACCAACCGGTGACAGCCGCTGTGCGCGAAAACTTGCTCGCCCTGCACGTTCTGGACGCCGAGTTGTTTTACGGTGCGCGGGTGCCGGCACTGGCAGCGAAGGCGGCTTGGAGGTGGTTGCAGTACGTGCGTGCCGGCGAGCGACCGTACGTCATCCCCACCGGCGGGAGTTCCGCTGTTGGTACCCTCGGATACGTCAACGCTGCCTTCGAGTTTGCGGAACAAGTGCGTGCGGGAGATCTCCCCGTGCCAGAGCGCGTCTTTGTACCTTTGGGAAGCGGTGGTACGCTTGCTGGGTTGGCGCTCGGGCTCAAAGCGGCAGGGCTCCGCACGCGCGTGGTAGGCGTGTTGGTCAGCGATATCTACCCGCCGAGCCATCGGAAGCTGTGCCGTCTTGCCGCGAGAACCGCCGCGTACTTGAAGGCAAAGGCTGGAATTCCCCTGCCCGCGTTGACAGAAGAAGACTTTTTCATCGAACGTGGGTGCCTCGGAGCCGGCTATGGTGCTGCGTTACCACCTGCCGATGCAGTGGCGACCTGGCTTCACCAACACGAAGGGATCAAGCTGGATGGAACCTACACAGCCAAGGCTGCGCTCGCGCTGGAGCGATGGGCTCGCCAGCATCGTACCGCTGGTCCAGTGCTGTTCTGGCTTACGTATTCCCAAGCACGTGTGGTAGATTTGGTGCCTGCTTTGCCCGACTACCACGCGTTGCCACGAGAGCTTCAGCGCTTTTTCGAGAACCCATGAACAAGTGGAACGAAACAGCGAGTCGTGCCGCCTTCAACAGTGCCTGGGAAATGCCCATCCAGCGCCGCACCTTGCTGCGGGCGTTCGCGGTATCGGCGGGGTGGGCGGCGTTGGCGCGGTTCGGGTTACCGCCGTCGGTTACTGCGGCAACCCGAGACGATCAGTTGAAAGTACTTTCGGCAAAAGATGCGGCAGTGCTTCGGGAGGTCATGGAGCGTATGGTACGCGGTGGCGAACCTGGCTTGCCTCCCGTGAAACGAACGCGTGCAGTGGAGACCGTCGACTGGGCGCTCACGTTCGCTCCCCCGGAGCTGCAAAGGCAAGCACGTTGGCTTCTGCGGTTGTTCAACTGGAGCCCGCTTTGGGTACTGTGGAAACCTGCTTTCTTCGTGAATTTAAATGACCAATACCAAGATGCCTGCTTGCAGCGGTGGGCGGAAAGTTCGCGCGCTTGGATGACGGCGGGTTTTCAAGCGCTCAAAAACTTGAGTGTGCTCGGGTACTACTCGCAGGACGAGGTTTGGCAAGCGATTCACTACCGCGGGCCTTGGGTGCCGCGTCCGCGGCGCGTTGGATGGGCGCGGGGCGAAGAGGCAACGCCATGATTCACACTCTTCAGACCATCTCGGGTGACTTGAGGCTACGTGCCGAAGTATGCGTCGTAGGCTCGGGAGCAGGTGGTGCAGTGGCAGCCAAGGAGCTTGCCGAGGCGGGAAGGGATGTCGTGTTGCTCGAACAGGGCGGCCACTACACCAAGGAAGACTTCACCCAGCGCGAGGAAGAAATGATGCCCCTGTTGTTCGAAGACATGGGGCAGCGTGCCACTGAGGACGGTTCCATTTTGATCTTGCAGGGCCGGAACATCGGCGGCTCTACGGTTCACAACTTGTGTTATTGCTTTCGAACCCCGAAGCCCATCGTAGAAAAGTGGCGCCGGGAAGACGGAATCCGTTGGGCTTACGAGGATTTGTTGCCTTCGTTCGAGCGCGTGGAAGCGATGCTTCACGTGCAGCCAATTCTCGAAGCCCAGGTGAACACACTGAACCGCAAGATCCGCGAAGGGTGTGAAAAGCTCGGGTATCACGGGATCGTGGCGCATCACAATCGAGTGAACTGCACCTCGAGCGGTTTCTGCATCCTCGGCTGCCCGTTCGATGCCAAGCAGAGTATGGCGTTGACTTACATTCCGGCGGCCGACCGCGCTGGAGCACGCATCTACGCGCACTGCCAGGTGGAGAAGCTAGAAATCGCGGGGAGTCGAGTCGCCGCCGTGGTGGGTCGTTTGATAGACGCACAGGGGCAGCCCCAGGGAAGCGTGCGGGTAGAAGCGCAAGTCGTTGTGCTGGCGGCCGGCGCCATCAATAGCCCGCAAATTTTGTTGCGCAGTTCCGCACGGAACGACGCGGGCCAAGTTGGCAAGCATCTGCATCTGCACCCCAGTGTTCTGCTTGCTGGGTTCTACGACGAGGACATTTACGGGTACCTCGGGATCCCGCAAAGTTACTACGTGGACGAGTTCATCGATCTCGAGCGCAATCCGGACAGTGGCTACATCATCATGCCGATTTTTGGGTTTCCCGTTGCCACCGCAGCGCAGTTGCCCGGTTATGGGCGCGCCCACGCCAAATGGATGCAATCGTACCACCGCATGGTGGGAATTTTGGTGCTGCTGCACGATCAATCGGAAGGCGAGGTGCGTCTGGGGCGCGACGGGCGGCCGCGGATTCGGTACCATTTGAGGCCTGACGAGCAAGCCCTCATGGCCGAGGGAATGCGACACTGCGCAGAAATTTTGTTCGCGAGCGGAGCGAAGCAGGTGCTCGTTCCGTATCACCGCGACCCGCTCTTGCTCGAGCCTGGCGACGACTTGACGGTGATCGATCGCCGTGGGTGCCGTCCGGGAGAAATTCCACTGGCCTCTACGCACCCCCAAGGAACCTGTCGCATGGGCGAAGATCGAACGCGCTCAGTCGTGAACTCCTGGGGACAATGCCACGAGCTGACCAATTTGTTTCTTTGCGACATGAGCGTGTTCCCGTCATCCCTGGGAGCCCCCCCGCAGATTACCACGGCAGCACTGGCCGATCACACTGCGCGCTATCTTGCCGCGCACTGGTCGGCTGTGCGTAGCTGAGGGCTCGTACAAGTTCGTTTTGTGCGCTCCGGGCCCGTTTGGGGGGCGGCGCTGCGATGGATCTCCCACGGGCAACGTGTCTCGTGCAGGGCCAGATCGCCAGCTTGCATGGCCCTCGGCGGCCACGAAGCTTCCTGAGAGGAGTGGACAAAATGACGGACGAGTCCACTGATAACCCGAGCATGTCGGGCTCCGCGGCAGTTGTTCGGGGTCCTCGTTGGGAGCAGCGACGCGGCTGTGCTGCGGGACGATGGTTCGACTGGGCGGGTGGCGACTCGGTACCTAGAAGTCAGTTGCCGTGGTTTCAGAAACTCGCGCTGTCTGGCGCAGGGTGCGGCTTCTGTGCCTGGAGCGTGTCGGGACAAGTTGCAACGTCCAACCTATACGTGGTAAGTAGCGGCCCTGCCGTAGGGATTGTCAACGGTTGCGGGGAAAAGAGACGGGTTTTTCTCGCGCTCCGGGGGTGATGTGAGAGCGACGCTTGGAACGTGGGTGCAGCTACTCTTGGAGCACCGTCTCTTGTTGCTCGCGGGAGCCATCTTGCTCGGCTACGCGTGGAGCTTGCGGGCGTTGTTGCGCCGCGAAAGCTCGACCGCTCGGCTCGTGCTCTTGCTTCTGTGCATATGCGCTTTCGCGTTACGTGTGGTGGCGTTTTCGGCGTTTCCTCCCGGGATGAACGAGGATGAGCCAAAGGTGCTGGCGTGTTCACTGGACGCGCTCAAGAAAAAAGTGGTGCATACGGAGGGCTGTTCGGGACTCCCCTTCTTGCTCACCGTTTTGTTCCAGGCGCAACTCGTGCCGTGGCTCGGACCGAATCGGCCGAGTATGCGTTTCTACTCGATCCTCACTGGTACATTGAGCGTAGCGGCGGCTTACGGGGCGGCTCGCGCGTTACAGATGCGTGCTTTGGCCGCGCTTAGCTTTGCGGCGTTGGTCGCGACTCTTCCGTGGAGTTTATTTTACGGAAGGATTGCGTTCGGTGCCCAACTCACGTTGCACGAATTGTTGTTGCTCGCCGGCGTTGCGCGAATTGTATTCAGGGCTGGGGGCGCTGGTGCAGTGCTCATGGCCTGGTTTGGGCAAACGCTGCTTTTGTACGACTATTTTGCAGGCCGTTTGTTTTTGCCCTTTTCCCTCGTAGCGGTGGTGTTGGGGCGGGGTTGGCGGCGCTTGTTGGGACTCGTCGTCCCGTTGCTCGCTTTCGCTGCATGGCTTCCGTACTATTTGTCCCCAGCCCAGCATCGATGGGTCCCGGGCGGTAGATGGCCCGCCCTCTCGCTCGCAAACTTGCTCGACGGGCTGCGCCAGGTTCTGCGTGTTTTCGTCTGGCCACTGGCAGCGGACGGGTGGATCACTGTAAGGTCTGCCGCGGTTCATCCTTGGCCCATCCTCGGACTCGCGATCCTGGGCTGCCTCCTGATGCTGTCGCGGCCTCGTCTAGCGCTGCTGACCTTCGCTGGGTTTGTACTCGGAATCGCACCAGCTGTGGCCACGTTTCCGAGTGCTCATCGGATGATGATGGCCTACCCTTTCATTAGTCTGGCGGCCGCATATGCGTTGGAGCGACTGCCGCGCGGGGAGTGGCGCCGCATCGCGGCAGTGGTGTTTGTTGGGAGCGCGGCGTTGGCAAGCGTGCGTTTTTATTTTTCTGAGGACTTTTGGCCGCCCCAATCGAGAAGCGTCTCTGGTGAGGGCGTCACGCAGTTGGTGGAATCCGTGCCGTATCCGCTTCGGGGGACTGCCGTCGTGGCGCCGGGCCTCGGGTATTTTTTTGCCGTACGGGAGCGTACCGACCGGGGTCGGGTTGCACCTTTAGATGTCCGGAACTGGTGGCCGGACGGACAGAACGAATCTTGGTATCTATTCACCGCGCACTGGCAGCCTCTGGAAGCATTCTATCGGAGCATTTTAGGAGAGCGCCGCGTGAGGTCCTTTGGCGGGCCATTCTCCGTGTACGTGGAGCGGGGCGACTGGAGTTGGTTGCGCGAGTACGGTTGGCGATATGAGGCGCAGTGCGCCCAGCCTGAGTGGCAAGAGTCCGGGCAAGTGCCTGTGCTCTTTCACATTGGGCAGACTTTTCCCGGGCGGTGGTGCAGTGGCAGGTTGGTTCATCGATGGACGGCACAATGGATGGGAGACCGGTCGAGCTTGCGGCTGAAGTGGGAGCATGGCGAAGCGTTGGTTGCGTTGAGCCGCGGTACGGTACTGGCCAGCGAGCGAAAACAAATAGACTTCGAGGTACAAAGAGGCGAGGTGATCTCGATTAGCCTTGTCTTGCCGAAACCCACCGCCGCAATCGTATTTCTGTTCCGCCGACTTCCTAGTGGAGAGATGGCGCCGGAGTGGACTGCAGTTCGACCCCATGAATGGGCAGAACCGGTCGCGTGTACGCTCGCGCCCGATTAGCCGCAGGGAGCGCGGTCACCACCGATTGCAGCCATCGATCGGTGTCAGCGGAAGAGGTCCTCGGCTTCAGGCCTGATGAGCGAACGTGCGGTCGCATCGGGGTTCAGGTGGAATTCGTATCCGCGCACATGGACCGCTGCCACGCCGGCATTTTTCCTCATCATGAGGCCGGCTGCAGCAGCCAATGCATCCGCCTGTGCGAAGACTGTGTGGTGGAGTTCCCGACCGTTCAAATCCGAGGTACCGCGGAGGTCGAGTAGGGGGTCGATGCCGGCAACTCCAATGGCGAAATCGACGAGTCCGTTGCGCCAAGGTCGTCCCCATGTGTCGGTAATGAGCACAGCAATGTCGGCGCCGGCGCGAGCACGAAGCGCCGTTTGGATGTGCCGTGCGGAGGCATCGGGATCGGTCGGCAGGAGCACAGCGTGGTCTGGTGCAGGTCCGTTCGATTCGTCCACACCAGCATTGGCACAGACCCAGCCGGGGCCGGTCTCCACGATCAAGATCCCGCGTTCGGCTCGCACAATCCGATTTGTTTCGCGCAACACGACCTCGATAACGCGAGGGTCCTTGCCAGACCCTGTGCGCGCGAGAATCTGCGCTAGGGGGCTCGGCGTGACGGTGCGCAGGTCGACGACGCGGCCTTCGCTTTTGGATACGACTTTCTGACACACCACCAGGATGTCCCCGTGGGCCAACTCGATCCGAGCACGTTGCAGCGCATCGAACAGCAAGCCAGGCAGGTCGTCGCCGGGTTGCACCAAGGGCATCTCGGAAAGCGGTGTGAGGACGATACTCATCGCTGCAGCTCCTGTAACACCAGCTCGGCAAGGAACCGGGCCTTTTCCGGCACCGTGATGAGGATGTCCGCGAGCACGGGCTTCATGCCTAGGCGCGCAACGTGTTCAGCATGATGCGCATCGGTGCGATCGAGAACGAATACCGAGGCAATGTCACGGTACAGTTCTGCGACCCCGCAGGGCGACACTTCGTATCCTAACCCTTGCAGCATGCGGTCGAGGGGGCCCTTGACCGGTGTGTTGCCAATGATGGGGCTGATGGCGAGCACCTGCGGTTTGCGCGTGCGCAGGAACGCACGGATTCCTGGGAGCGCTAAAATGGGGCCTAAACTAACCAGCGGGTTGCTCGGCGGAATGATGAACCACTCTGCGTGACGCAACGCTCGGAGGACTTGCCTCGTTGGGCGGGCGTGGCGGATGCCCCGAAAACGGATGCCCTCCACATGGGCGGTCGCCGAGTGCTGCACCAGATAACGCTGGAACGGTAGCCATCCCGCTTCGCGCGTACGCACAAAGGTCGACACGCGGTCGTCGGTCATCGGCAGCACAGCTTGTTGCACTCCGAAGGCGCGAGCGAGTTCCGCCGTGACCTGAGTCAGCGTGGCTCCTTCGCGAAGCCGCTGCGTGCGAAACAAATGGGTGGCTAGGTCGCGATCGCCGAGGCGAAACCATGCCGGACCGTAAAATCGCTCGAGAGCTGCCAAACAGTGAAACGTATCCGCCGCGATTCCCCAGCCCCGGCGTATGGGAGCCACCCCCGCAAGCGTGTACAAAACCGTGTCGACATCGGGCGACACTCGTAAGCCATAAAACTCCTCGTCGTCGCCCGTGTTGACAACGACCGCGACTGCTCGAGGCTCAGTGCAAGAACTCAGTCCCCGCAGAAACCGAGCGGCTCCCACTCCCCCAGCCAGAACTACGATCCGCGGCTGCGTTGTGGCGTATGACTTTTCCATAGACGGTTGTGCGCTCTTCGGGGACGCGCCGCATGCCTAGAATCAACGAGCGGATCGTTTCAACGGGGAGGTACTCGCCGGCGTCAGCACCCGCGGATTTGGAAATTTGTTCCTCCATCAGCGTTCCGCCGAAGTCATTGCAACCGGTGGCAAGGCTCCACTGCGCCAGCTCCGTTCCCAGTTTCACCCAAGATGTTTGGATGTTGACGATCAAGGGTCGGAGCATGAGTCGAGAGAACGCGTAGATCTTGAGGTCCAGTGCCCCTTTGGGCGGGGGATTCACGAGCCCTTTTTGGTAGAGTGCGGTGTAGGTGTGGATGAAGCGCAGGGGGACGAACTCCGTGAAGCCGCCGGTACGACGCTGAATGGTCCGCAGGATCTCGACGTGGCGCACGATGTGGTGCGGCTGTTCGATGTGTCCGTACATCATTGTGGAGGAGCTGCGGAGGCCGACTTCGTGGGCCGTTGTGACGATCTCGATCCAACTGCGCACATCCACCTTCTTGTGGCTCAATACGTCGCGCACCGAATCGTCGAGAATTTCCGCAGCCGTGCCGGGGATGGTGCCGAGGCCAGCCTCGCGCAGCATGGTCAGGAATTCTCGGTACGGCATGCCGGCTCGGCGCGCACCGTAGAAGATTTCCATGGGGGAAAAGGCGTGAATATGGATTTGGGGAAACTGCCGTTTGATTGCCAACAGGAGGTCCCGGTAAAACAACGGCGGCATCTCCGGGTTGATGCCACCTTGCATGCACACTTCGGTTGCGCCGCGCTCAACTGCTTCCGCAACCTTGGCAAGCACAGTTTCGATCGAGTCTGTGCGGGCGTCGGGATCTTTCCGAAGTCGGGCGAACGCACAAAACTGGCAGCCAACGAAGCAAACATTGGTGAAGTTGATGTTGCGGTTCACGACATAGGTCACTCGTGAGCCGACATCGATCTCGCGCGCTACATCGGCTGCCCGCAAAAGAGCCAGGAGGTCATTGCCTTCCGCTCCAAGGAGGGTCAAACCATCTTCGAACCCGAGTTCGTTTCCGCAGAGGGCGCGTTCGAGAAGCCGGGCAAATTCCGGTCGTGCTTCCGAGAGAGTTCGCTCGAGTGGGGGCGGATCGAGAATGAACGAACGCAGCAACTGGGTGCGCATGTTTAAACTCCTTTCGCAAAAGGGTGGGCAAGTAGTCGTTCGCGCAATGCCTCGTCGATGAACTCTGGGCGAACGAGATACTCTGGATAGACCGGCAGCCGTGGTTTTAAAAGGAAGCCTTCTTCCCGACAGATCCGTTCCAGGGCGGCAACGTGCGGCCACGGTGCTTCTGGGTTCACGAAATCGGGCGTCAGGGGAGAGATGCCACCCCAGTCGTTGAGCCCGGCTCTTAACAAAAGGCGGTGATCATACGGGCTGAGATTCGGCGGTGCCTGCAAGTTCATCGTGGGCGCTAACAGCCGCGCAATAGCGAGGGTCTTCGCGGTGTCCACGCTGGAGGGCTCGGGTGCATTGGCCATGCGTGTCGTGGGTTTGGCACGGAAGTTTTGCACGATGATTTCCTGGATGTGGCCGAACTCCTCGTGGAGGCGACGGAGAGTCAGCAAGCTGTCGACAATCTCCACGGGTGTCTCGCCAATTCCAATCAAAATTCCTGAGGTGAAAGGAATCCGGAGCTCTCCAGCGGTTTGGATTGTGCGTAGGCGCTTTACGGGATCCTTGTCCGGCGCTTGAGCGTGCGCTTGCCCGGGTTGGCGGAGCCGCGGCGACACGTTTTCCAGCATCAGCCCGAGACTTGGATTCACTGGTCGAAGCAATTCCATTTCTTCCCGGGTGAGCAGTCCGGCATTCGTATGAGGGAACAGTCCTTCTTCGAGGGCAATGCGACTGCATTGGTAGACGTACTCGATTGTTGTGCGGTGCCCCAGCACAGCCAAAGTGGCGCGGTACGCTTTAAAGGCGCGCTCGGGCTTGTCCCCAAGGCAGAGGAGCGCCTCCGTACAACCAAATTTCTTCCCGCTCGCCGCTATGGATCGTATTTCCTCGGGCGGCATCGTCCAAGCCGACGGGTCGTCGGGGTCAGCGCGGAACGTACAGTAGGCACATCGGTCGAGGCAAAGGTTCGTTACCGGAAGAAACACCTTTGGCGAGTAAGTGACCACCGTACCTTTCCACCGATTGCGGACCTCGCCGGCCACGGCGACGAGTGCGGCAAAAAGCTGCGGGTCGTGGCTTTCCAAAAGCCCCACCGCAGCGTCCCGCGAAATGGGCTCGCCATCGAGCGCACGAGCTAGTACGCGGCGCCAGGAGCGATGAAGAGTATCGAGAACAGCACTCGGTTCGTGTGCCCACATGCGGTTGCTAGGTACCACATGTGGGTTCGCCGTTATAGAGGGGCATGTAAGCCCTCGAGAGTAGAGAGTTCTTTCCGAAGCTGGCGTACCTGTATGGCCCAGGCTCCGGTGGCGCGGCATTGCTCGCGCAGAAACGTTTGCCAACGTTGGTGTAGCGAAGGCGAAAGCATCTTCCGCCCTACAACCACCAAGGCTTCGATCGCCGCATCTGGCCAATCCGCAAAGGCAAGATCGGGATCGTTAGCGTCGTCGAATGCGGGGTCGATGGTAACCGGCGAAATTCGGGTCAAAACATCCGCAGCGCATTCCACGAGTCGCTGCGCAGTGGCGACAGGAACGGCACTGCCAAACTCAGCCTGCAGTGCCCGCAGCGCCAAAACGGTGTCCATCGCGATGAGAGTGCACGGCTGCGGAAGCCTTCCTGTTCGCAAACGATAGCGGCGTGGAGCTCCCACGTCGCTCCGGAGGGCTTCCAGCACGTACACCTCGCGTCCGTCAGTGACCTCGATCAGGAACACCGTGCGCGGATCCCACAGTGGGCCAGAGTACACGCTGCGTCCTGGAGACGTCGGCACCAACTGAGTAACGGGATGGTGTGCATGAGCCTCGAGAAACTCCACAACCGCCTGCTGGTGTTCCTCCTCCTTGGGCAGCCAGGCGTCTACCGAGGTACGCAGTAGGTGGGCCTCGGCGCAGAGCCGACAGCAAATCCAAACTCGTTGCGGTTCTCGCGGTGCCATGGGCTTCCTCCCTCAATGGATGCGGGATCGTGGCATCAGGTGCCAGCTGGGCACCGCGACCGTGAGCTTGGTGCCGCCGCCCGGCTGTGCTTCCACTCGCATGCTACCCCCAAGCATGCGGGTAAACTGAACGGCGACCCTTAACCCGATCCCCAAACCCCGGTCCCGCCGCCTGCCAGCGAGATCGTCTTCCAAAAATCCGTTGATTGCCGCTTGAAGTTCCTCGGGGTCGATGGCTGTGCCGGCGTCGCTCACGGAAATATGGGCACCAAATCCGGTCGGGTCCGGTGACACTTGCACCGTGATACCGCCATCCGTACTGAACTTGAGCACGTGGTCTAACAGCGCGTGCAGGATCCGTTGGACTTTTTGCGCGTCGCTGTGCAGAACCACCGGCGAATCGGGTACGGAGCAAGAGAATTCTACGCCTTTTTCCTGCCCGTATCGCTGGAACTGCGCGACGACGTTGCGAACCAAATCGCGCACATCGAACTCGCTGACGACCACAGGGATTTCGCCAGCATCGATGCCGTTTAAGATGAGAATTCCCTCGATGAGATCCAAAAGCTCGACCGCGTTGGCCTGAATGCGCTGCAGTGCCGACAGTTGCTCCGGATCGATTTTGTTTGCCAACTCCTCGCTCAAGATGGAGCTGTATCCGATGATTGCGCTCAGAGGGGTGCGTAGCTCGTGTGACACATTGCCGAGAAAATGTTCCCGAGTTCGCTGGCCCTGCAGTCGGGCTCGGCGCCGTCGCACGGCCCGATCGACGAGCTCCGCAATATGCGGAACATCGTATGGCTTGATGATGTAATCAAAGGCTCCCCAGCGCAAACCTTGAAGGGCAGTGTCCAGCGAAGCGTACGCGGTCACGATGATGACCTCGACGTCTGGAAACTCCGACTTGATCGCCCGGAGCACCTCGACGCCGGTCATCTGCGGCATCCGTAAGTCGAGGGTGACAACGTCCACCGACTCGTTCCGCAAGAGATTCAGCGCTTCGTCACCTCGGTGGGCAACGAGTACCCGATAGTGCGGGTGGAAGACCATCCGCAGCGCCTCGGCAGGGCCAAACTCGTCATCGATCACCAGTAAGGTCGGGCGGTCGGCGCGCTGTTCCATTGCGTGCATGGCGGTGCCTGAAAAGCAGGAAACATGCCATGCTTTTTGCGTAGACTTTGCACTCACACACGCGCGCTCAGTTGATCAAAAAATCGACGCAACCGGGGAAGGTGTCCTTGCCGCCGTGCTCCTCTTGATGAGCCCGGCACACCGTGGAGCCCAAAGGAAAACGGGGAGATTTCGGCTATCTCGCGGAATTCCCGAGGCTCCCGAACAATTTTGAACACCGGCAACAAAATTGTCCGCTGCTGACTTGTCGCTGCCGTTTCTTGTCGCGGGTCGGCGACCCGGGTTGATGGATTCGCCAGCAGTACTCACTCAGAGCGAGTCGCTTTCGGGGCGAATTCCCAGCTTGTCCATTTTGTATTTCAAGATGCGACGGGTGGTCCCCAAAATTTCGGCGGCGCGGGTCTGATTGTATTGAGCCTCTTCGAGGGCGCGGCGGATGAGCTGTTCTTCGAACTGGTCGACGGCTTCGGCCAAGCGGATCTCTCCGCGCAAGACGCTTTGTTGAACCGGATGAAACTCTGCTCGGTTTTGATTGGCGATGTAGTCAGGAAGGTCGGAGGGCTGCATCACCGGATTTGCGGAAAGCACCATGGCGCGTTCCACAACGTTTTCGAGTTCGCGCACGTTCCCCGGCCAAGAATACGCAAGCAACAGGTCCATGGCCTCATTAGAAAAGGTTTTTTCGCCAATCCCGAGTTCCTTTGCTTTGAGGCTCAAAAAGTGTCGGATCAGGGGGACGATGTCTTCACGCCGTTCGCGTAGCGGAGGAATGTGGATGGAGACTACGTTTAGACGGTAGTACAGATCCGACCGAAACCGTCCTTCCCGGATGCCCTCGTTGAGGTCGCGGTTCGTTGCGGCAATGACCCGCACATCGACGCGAATGGGCTGGTTGCCCCCAACCCGGAGAAACTCGCCTTGTTCCAAGACGCGCAAGATCTTTGCCTGGATGGCAGGCTGCATTTCCCCAATTTCATCGAGGAAGATCGTTCCTTGGTCGGCGAGTTCGAACTGCCCCAGTTTCCGTGCGTGCGCGTCGGTAAAGGCGCCGCGCTCGTGGCCAAAAAGTTCGCTCTCCAGGAGGTTTTCGGGAATGGCTGCGCAGTTCAGGGTCACCATGGGCCGGTGGGCGCGCGGGCTGTGATAGTGCAGTGCTTTCGCGATCAGTTCTTTGCCCGTGCCGCTTTCACCGGTGATCAGCACCGTGGTTTTGAGCGGGGCGACGCGGGACACGGTGCGCAGAATATCCTGCATTTTGGCGGAGCGGGCGATAATGTTCTCGAAGCTGTACCGCACCCCCACCTCGCAGCGAAGGGCTTCGACTTCTTGAACCAGAGCGCTGGATTGGACGGCGCGCTCGACGAGCAGGAGCAGCTCCTCGACATCGAACGGTTTGGTGACGTAGTCGAAAGCACCGAGCTTCATCGCGGTGACGGCGGTTTTCACCGTCTTGGTCGCTGTCAACATGATCACTTGCGGCGACGGGGTGCGCTCTTTGATTTTTTCGAGCACCTCGAGCCCGTCGATTCCGGGTAAAAGGATATCGAGCAACACAACATCGACAGGCGTGGTGGCTAAAATATCGAACGCAGCGTGCCCGGTGCTGGCGGTGAGGACCTCGTATTGGTCCTTGAGCACAAGCGTGAGCGACTGCCTCACGCTGGGTTCGTCATCCACGATTAAAACGCGACGTTTCGGCATAGGTTTCTTCCGTTCCAGTGGCAGGGGGGAAGAGGATCGTCAAAGTACACCGGGCGTCCTCGCTTTGCTCACGGAGCGTGGCACGGTTCCGCTCTAACAGGGACCGAGCAATCAGGAAGCCGAGGGGTTCCAGAGGGGAACTCCCCGATCCCTCCTCGTCGACAAATCGGCGAAGTCGCTCGACCACGGCTCCTTGCGAGCGCGGAAAGCGAATTTCGATCCCGGTGGAACCTACAAGTGGTTCGATCGAAAGAGTGGAACCCTCTTCCAAATCACGCACGACCGCTCGAAGTAAATTTTCCAAGGCAAACGTGAGTTGTGCCGGATCCCCCTGAATCCACGCTCCCTCTGGAGGCAGGTAGTGCAAAACGATTTGTTTTTCGGAGAGCACAGAAGCCAGTTCGGCGAGGGCCGGCGCCAGCACAGCATTGACCGATGTCTTTTCCAGGGTGGGGGTGCCATAGCGAGCAAAACGCAGAAGATTGTCGAGAATACGGTCCATGCGATCCACCGCTTCGCCAGCCAACTGTGCAACCTGTTCCCGCCCGGTTTCGTCCCCCAGCAAGCGTTCGAGATGCTGGCTGATCGTTTTGATCGTCACGAGTGGGTTCTTTAGTTCATGGGCGAGTTCATGAAGCAAAACTTCGAGCTGCTGGGTCGTCGACAGCGAAGGCAACTGTTTCCCCTCGGTACTCGGTGGTGCGAAATTTCGGGCCTTCGTTGTGCCCTGTGCCGTGGTGGACTGTCCCGGAGGTGCGAATAAAAGGGCGTGTGCGGGGATCGGACGCTCGCGAACGAGGGTCATCGTGCGGGCTAAAACAGCTTCGAGCTCGGGGAGATTGCCGAACCACAGGTAGTGGAGCAGGCGTTCCCACGCCTCTGGAGTAAATGTTGGTGGACTTGAACGCAGCATTGCTGCAATGCGAGCCGCTTCGGCTGAAATGATTGCGGGAAGATCCTCAGTCCGGTCGCGCAGTGGGGGCAAGCGGACCGTGAAGACCGCCGCATGATGGAGGATGGCACCGAAGCGCTCTTCGGTTTCGGCGAGCATCTCGGGTGACACTGTCGTGCATGCGAGAAACCAAAGATGAGTCTGTTGCTCTTGGCTTTGGAGAAGAAGGTCCGCCAGTAATTCTTCTCTGCCCGGCGCAAGCTGCTCGAAAGCAGTCACGCACAACGTGATCCGTGTTTTGGGAGGATAGCCGCGCAATTTCTCGGCAAGGTGCACATCGCAATTGGCGCCAGGGACCTTGACGTGAACATGATTGCCGCTGGCCGCATGAAGAGCGCGAGCGAGGCGCAATTTTCCCGTGCCCTGCTCGCCGTAGATCACCAACGGCAGTTGCGTGCGCAGAGCTGCCCGCACCGTGGGAATCGCTGCCGCGGGAAGTAGGGGCGGCGGAAACGAGGGCAGGAGCGTGGCAAGTTCTAGCCGCTCGCGTTGCAGGCCGCTTGCGAATGTGCGGACCCAGCGACGCAACTCCTGCGGACGAAACGGTCGCGGAAGGGCCCCGAAGTGTGCGGCGTTGTTTTCCAAAGGGGTACTTTCTAGCCAGACCACAGGAACGCCGGGAGCCAAGCGGGTCAGCTCCTCGGTGGTCAGGCACCCGCGTTCCACAAGCAAAAGATCACCGGCAAACGGCTGATCGAGTCGCAAAAATTCTTCCGGTGCAAAGCGCGCAACATCGTGCTCGTGGAGCACGATGGCAGCTGTCTCGCGAATGCTTGGAGACCGGTCGATCACTCCAATCCGTAGGCGCTCCACTCCTCCGACTCCTTGCCCAACCTTGCGCCACAACATCGGGGCAAAGCGGCGCAAACCGTACTCCCGATCGAGCGCGAAAGTCAACTGTGTCCGGCCTCGAGGACATGACTCTTGAAGTGCTGGACGGCAAGCCCGTTGGGGGAACGCCGGCCGAGGTGCACGCGAGTGGGGGCGAGCAAACGTGCTGCTTGATCGCGGCTGCACGGTCGATTGCGTGGAACCGTTGCCTTGCCGGTCCGCGAGACCATCGCCGAACTATTGCTCAGGAGTCGCTGCTTCAGGCATGTTCGGAGCTTGGAGGGATCGCGAGAGATGGGTACCACCGAGGAGAGGCGGGCTCCCGATTCGGCACCGGCACGAACGTTGCCTCATGGGTTGCCATTCGCACCGGTGAAAATCGGGGTTCTGATCGACATCGACATGGGGACGAAGGAAGATTTTCTAGCGACCTTGCGTCTTGCGTTTGCTTATGCGGAAGGAACATCAGCACTGCCACGGTCCGTCGAACTTGTGGTGAAGGAGGCCATTGGGCTTCCGAGGTTGGAGGCGCGAAACACGATTCTCGGGTATCGCGAACTTGTCGACGCCGGAGTTTTGGGAGTGATCGGTCCTCTGATCACGGACAACTCACTTGCGCTCGTGCCTGAGATCGAGCGGTGCGGAGTGCCAGCAATCACTTGGACCGGCACGGAGCGCTACCACGGCGAGTACTGCTTCAATTTGGGCAACGGCGGTCTCGCCGAAGAAGGCGCGATCATGGCGAATTGGATTTGCCGCCGCGGGTACCGCCGGGTAGCCATGATGCACGAATTGAGCCCTGGGGGCACCGAGTATGCACAAAACTTCCGGTACTTTGCGGCTCGACACGACCTCGACATCGTAGCTGAGGGGTACACGAGCCAAACACCAGCGAATTTGGAAAACGTCCTCCGGAAGTTGCGGGCCGCAGAGCCTGATTGCCTTGCCTACCTCGGATACGGCTACCCTACGATCTTGCTCGGTCCACTGTTTGCCAAACTCGACTGGAATCCACCGCGAATCATGACCACCGCATTCCAGTTTTGTTACGCGAAGCCTGACTGGATGGCGGCTCTCGAAGGATGGTACGGAATCGATCAAATGTGCGAACAGAATCCACGCTTGCAGCCCGTATTGGATCGGGTGGCGCGCGCCCTTGGCAAGCGTCGCGACCACACGGTGACCGCCTTGAGTTGGGACACCGCCACGCTGGTTGCGGAGGGGCTCTTGCGCGCTCCCTTGCTGACGCCGCGGGGCTTCAAAGAAGGGCTCGAAAGAGTTCGCATGCTCCCGGCTGTAAACGGGGGTGCACGCACCCACATGAGTCTGGGACCGTACGATCACAAGGCTTACAAAGGCGACTGGTTACTGGTTCGAAAAGTCGAAGGAGGGCGGACCGTGTTCGTAGAATTGTACGAACCGTGCGACGCCCATGGTCTAGTTCGCAACGAGGGTTAAGAGAGAAAATGCCATGGCCGCTGCGGAAAGACGTTTCGGAACCGGGAGCCACGTTGCCGAACATCTGACTCTGGTGCGGGCGTCTGCCATCGACGCTGCTGGGCACTGGCTCGGAAATCTATTCCAGCGCTTGCGTGCGGTGGAACAGGAGCTGCGAGCCCAGGGCCACGTGGCGGCCGACCTTCTCGAACAAACAACGAACGAACTGGACGAGGTGCTGCATTTGTTGTTGGACTACGTGGGCCCCTTGGTTCCCAAGCTCGATCCCGTTCCTGTGGCGCACGTGTTGGCCCGGTTGCAAAGAAATTTGACCACAGCATTCCCTCTGGATGCGTCCCTCTCCGTGGTAAAAAACGACACTCCGGCCCTCCTAGTGAACACGGACACGCTTGTGGCCATGCTCGACTACTTGACCGCGTACCTCCGGAGAGTCGTACCGGGCGAGGCGACGTTGAGTCTGCGCGCCTCGGCGAGCGAGTCACGTTTGCACATCATACTCTCTTGCTCGCGCGAGGGCTGCGTGAAGCACTCTGCAGCAGCGGAGTTGTATGAGGCGGTGTTGGTGCGCTTGGTGGAGGCGCTCGGGGGCGAGTGGGAATGCCGGGACGCGAGAGAACGGAAGGAGTGGTCGCTATGCCTGCCTCTGCAGCGGTAGTTCGCGGAAACGAGCCGACCGGAGCTCGAGTGCTGGTGGTGGACGACGACCCGCTCATTCGACGGCAGCTGCAGAGCTTGTGTCGCCAGAACGGTTACGATGCAGATGCAGCGCCCGACGCCCCCACAGCCCTTGAGCGCCTGCGAGAGCGATCGTACGGGCTGGTGTTGCTCGACCTCATGATGCCGGGGCGTGACGGAGCAAGCTTACTCGAGGAAATTCGCCAGAGGTGGCCCTCTGTGGATGTGATTATGGTGACCGGCCATGGCACCATCCGCGGTGCCGTCGAAGCAATGCGCAAAGGGGCGAGCGACTACCTCACCAAACCCTTCTCTCCGGAGGAACTTGCGCTCGCCATGCAGCGGGTGTTCGACCGTCGTCGTCTTTTAGAAGAGATTCAGACGCTGCGTGATCAGCTCGCGGAGCGATACCGCTTTGGCAACATGGTGAGTCGCAACCCGAGGATGCGGGAGGTTTTCCGTCTGGTGGCCTCGCTCGCCAACGCGGATGTCACCGTGCTGATCACTGGCGAGTCGGGTACGGGAAAGGAGCTTGTTGCACGTGCGCTTCACGAACAGGGCCGTCGGCGGGGAGGTCCGTTCGTGCCGCTCAACTGCGCTGCGATCCCCGACAACCTGCTGGAGAGCGAACTGTTCGGGTACGAGAAAGGTGCGTTCACTGGAGCCACCAGCGAACGGGCGGGCAAAATCGAAGCTGCCCATGGGGGAACATTGTTTTTAGACGAGGTGGAAAGCATTCCCCTGGCCATGCAAAGCAAGCTCTTGCGCGTTTTGGAGCAGCGGGCCGTAGAGCGATTGGGCAGCAACCGGCAGATTCACGTAGACATGAGAATCGTGGCGGCCACAAACGAAAATTTGGCCGAGTGCGTTGCTCAGGGCAAAATGCGCGAGGACTTCTACTACCGCATTGCGGTTGTTCCCATCGCGTTGCCTCCCTTGCGCGAAAGAAGCGAAGACATTCCTCTGCTGGTCACGGAGTACCTAGAGCGCCATCCGATTGCCCGAGAGAAAAAGATTACGCGGATCAGCGACGCGGCCATGGCGGCGTTGATGCAGTACGACTGGCCCGGAAACATCCGGGAACTTTGGAATGTGCTCGAGCGGGCCATCGTCACGTGTGAAGGAGAGTGCATGGATCACGTTGATTTTGACCGCCCCAGCTCGCGACGGTTGGGCGAGTCACGGGACCCACAGTGGCCTTGGGAAGGCTCCCTGCGGGAATTCCTCCGGGCTACGGAGTTCTCGTACATTCAAGAGTTGCTGCGCCGCTTTTCGGGAAATGTCACCCGTGCTGCCCGCCATGCCGGCATCGATCAAGCGACGTTGCACCGCAAGATGCGGGAGCTTGGGATCGACGCTGCGGCTTTTCGCCGCGGTTGAAGGAGGGGGTTTTCGGCGCGAAAGTGGTGCCTGCCGATAGCGCCCTCTTCTTCAGGACAACGGCAGCGCAAGCGAGTCGAACGGAGGTTTCGATGTACTGCGAGTTTTACCAGTTGCAAGAACGCCCGTTTAACGTGACCCCGGACCCCAAGTTTCTCTACCTCAACGCACGCTATCGCGAGGCCATTGCGTCGCTGCACTACGGCATCACGCAACGCAAGGGGTTCATCACGCTCATTGGAGAAGCCGGAACCGGTAAAACCACGCTTCTCAAACGATTGCTCGAGGAACTCGATCAGAACACCCGCACCGTGTTCTTGTTCAACACGAACGTCACGTTCGAGGAAATCCTGGAGTACATCTTTGCGGAGTTCGATCTTCCCGTTCACAGCGGGAAAAAGCTTTACATGCTGCAGCGGCTGAACACGTTTTTGCTCGAGGAGCTTCGTCAGGGGAGAAACGTGGCCTTGCTGATCGACGAAGCGCAGGACCTCGAGTACAGCGTTCTAGAGGACTTGCGCTTACTGTCGAATTTGGAGACGGCGAAAGAAAAGATCATTCAGATTGTCCTCTCCGGCCAGCCAGAACTTGGGCAGAAGCTCAGCAATCCAGTGCTGCGCCAGCTCCGTCAACGGATCAGTGTCAACTGCCGCTTGCTGCCGCTGTCGCGCGAAGAAGTCTCTGAGTACATTCACTTTCGTCTCGAGGCGGCAGGCGCGCCCGACACAAAGCTGTTCACCCGCGACGCGGAGGAGCAAATTTACCACTTCTCGCGGGGAATCCCGCGCTTGGTCAACGTGGTGTGCGACAACGCCCTCGTGATCGGGTACGCGATGGGTAAGAAACGGATCACTGCGGACATCATCAAGGAAGCCGCAGCCGACCTGTTGCCGATGGAGTCCGCCGCTCACGTGCAAACGGAAAGCACGCGCGAAAGCGTTAGCGCCCCGCGGGAGCCGGGAAATGAAGCGAGATCCCAAAGCTCGTGGTGGCAAAGGTTCGTTTATGGTGGCGCGGTGGTGGCTGCGGCAATCGCGGCTTGGACTGCGGGCCAAGCGTTGTGGCAAGCTTACCGTTCGACCGGTGCCGCGCCTGACGGGCGGGCGACGGCGCCGTCCGAACATGCAGAGGTGATCCGCCCCGGTTCGGTTTCCGCCGGCGAATCCGAGCCGGCGATTCCCGCGGCTGAAGCCGAACCCCCCGAGCGTGGCGAAGTGCTGCCGGAGCATCCAGAGCAGGCGCCCGCACTGCAAGTGGTGGAGCCTGCGCCCCGACTAGCGATGTTGGCTGATGAGCCGACGGACGTTGCGCGCCCTGACGCTCTTCGAGAGGCACGCACGGGTGGGGCTCTGGAGGTTGCCGGCGAGGGCGCGGCGAAGGCAGTACCGGAAGCAGCCGCGCCGTCTTCGGGGAAGGCTTCAGCTGCTGAGCAGCCGCATCCCGAGGTGGCCACAGCACCGGACTTCGGTCGTGGACAGTCGCCTTCAGGGGTCGTGCCGCAACCAGTTGGCCAAACAGCTTTGATGACGAGAGGAAGCGAGGCTGGGCTGCCCACTGCTGCTGAGAGAGCGGGAAGCGTGGCGGCGCCCGTCGAGGGATCCGGTAGCCCAACGGGGCGGCTGGAAGTCGATCTCGGCCGGTTCACAAGTATGATCGTCCGACCCGGGGATTCGCTCTCGTCCATCGCGCGTGCTCGGTACGGCCAGTCGAGTTACACCATCTTAGACCTGATCAAACTAGCAAACCCCCAGGTCCAAGACGTTGACTGGATTCTCCCCGGGCAATCCTTGCGATTGCCGGATCTGCGCGAAGGCCCTCCCATTTTACGCGAGTCGGCAGGAAAGTACTCTTTGCTCGTCTTCAGCACCCCGAATCTTCCCCGGGCACAAGCGTTGGCGGCGGCGTTGCGAGAGCGCGGATTTAGTGTGGAAGTTCGCGGCGCGGAACTTGGGTCGCAAAAGAAAGTGTTTCGGGTGACGGTCGGCGGTGGTCCGGGACGCGAGGATGCGACTCGAGTAGGAATGGCACTGCAGCGGGTGCTGCGCGAAGATCCGAACATCCTGCGCCTAGGCCTGTGATGCCCTTGCGTGGACGGCTTAGTGCGAAGGGATCGTGTGCCGTGGCGGAGTGGTGCGCGGCGTCCAAATGTCGCAGCAGTCGAAATCCCAACTCGGGCTTCCGCAGCAGCGAAGGGCAAAGGCGTTGTCTTTCGGTTGGAATCGCCCCGAGAGCCTAGGGGTGCGCTGAGGAGGTTGCGGTGGGCGGAAAAGCGTTCGGAAGAATCTTGGGTGGCGTAGTTGCCGGAGCTTGGGGCGGGTCGTTGCTGGGGGTTCTGGAAGCGGCCATGATTGTCGCGACGAGCCCTTCGCTGTCCGAGTTCGGTTTGTTCCCTTTCGCTGTATGCGCGTACGGCGTGATGGGAGCTGGGCTGGGGGCAGCTGCGAGCGTGCTGCTGTGGGCTGCTGGTTGGAAGCCAGAGCGCGAGAAGCTTTGGCTTGCCGTGCATGCGGCGGCGGGAATGTTGCCGATCGGATTTGTGGTGGGGCGATATCACTTGGCGCAAAGGGTGTTTGCCGAGCAATTCCCCGCGTTGTGGAGTGCAGCCGGGTTGGCGTGGACCACTGGGCTCGTGATTGCCAGCGCCTTGCTTGCGGTGCTGGGGGCTGCATTGGTTTACCTGGTCGCAGGTCGTGAGAGCAGTTGGGCCGCCCCGAGGTTGCTGCTTCTTTGGCTCGTCGGCTGCGCAACCGCTGCGCTCGGGGCGCGATGGTTTACGCCGGTCGTCCCAGAACCACAACGAAGAGCTACAGCGGAAGGTGCAAAGCCCAATGTGGTCCTTGTGATCGTGGATACTCTTCGAGCCGATGCCTTAGGCTTTGCGTCAGGGAAGGCGACCACGCCGCGGATCGATGCGCTCGCTCGTGAAGCAGTGTACTTTCGAAACGCGTACGCCCAGTCATCGTGGACACGCCCGTCGGTAGCAACAATTCTCACGGGGCTTCATCCTGTAGAGCATGGGGCAATTCAAAAGTTCGATCCGTTGCCCGAGGGGGTCGTTACGATCGCGGAGTTCTTGCGCGACGCAGGTTACTGGACGGCGGGTTTCGTAACCAATATTAACGTCGCCCCGATTTTCAATTTCCAGCAGGGATTTGGAGAGTATCATTACTTAGCGCCGAGTTTTTACTTCGGAGCTTCGGATTCGGCGACCCGCCTTTCGGCTTACAAACTCCTGCGTCTGGTGCGCGAGCGCTTTTTTCGGCGCCACTTGTACTTTTACCATTATTACCAAGACGCAAAAGTGATGAGAGAACACGTCGCACGGTGGCTTGCGGCCAAGCCACCCGAGCCTTTCTTTCTGCTGTTGCATTACATGGACCCCCACGACCCGTATTTTGAAATCCCATACAACGGGAAGGGAATCGCTCGAGTATTGGACCCCAATCCACCCGCAGCGCAGGCCGCGGAAATGCGGCGGCTTTATGACGCGGACGTCACTTATTTCGATGAGCAGTTCGGGGAGCTTTTGAGCGAGTTTCGACGCAGAGGGTTGTTGGATCGGACGTTATTGGTTGTGACCGCGGACCATGGTGAAGAATTCCACGAGCACGGCGGCTGGTGGCATGGCACTACGCTTTACGAGGAACAATTGCGGGTCCCGTTGATTATTCGTCGGCCAGGTGGAGTCGGGGCTGGCACCGAGAGAACGGATTGGGCACAGACGTTGGACCTTGCGCCAACGATTCTCGCTCAAGCAGGGTTGCCGGCAACTCCATCCCTTCGCGGGCGCAACTTGTTTTCCGACCAGCCTCCCCCGGAGTTTCTGTACGCCCAAGAAACTCTGGAGGGAAACCGACTCGAAAGCTTGCACTGGCAACACTGGAAGTTGGTCGTTGCGAACCCCGATAACCCGAGGGGTTTGCCGGCAGTGGCGTTGTTCGACCTGATGGTAGATCCTGAAGAGCGTAACAACCTTGCCGCAAGTAATGCCGAGGTTGTGCGTGCCATGCAGCTTCGCTTGGATCAGGCGCGCTCGCTGTTTTCGTCGCGAGCGCGCCGATAAATCGAGACGGAGGGAGGCGATGCTGCTCATCGTAGGCTGGGATGGCGCCTCCCCAAGTCTCGTCGAGAGGTGGCTCCGAGCCGGCCGGCTGCCGAACTTGGATCGGGTGTGGCGAACCGGACATTCCGGCGTGGTGGAACCCCCATGGCCACCGGTGACTTTTCCCAGTTGGACGACGTTCATGACCGGGGTCAATCCCGGGCGGCACGGAATCTTCGACTTTACCCGGCGCGTCCCTGGCACCTACCGGGTGCAATTCGTCAATGCGACAAATCGCAAGGCACCAAGCGTTTGGTCGCTCCTGAGTGCCTCTCGCAAACGCGTGTGTGTGCTCGGCCTGCCTGCCACCTATCCGCCCGAGCCGGTGAACGGAGTCCTGCTGAGCGGCTTCGATACGCCGGTGACGACGCGTGCCGACGCTTCGTTTGTGTATCCCCGCGAACGTGCAAGAGAGATTCTCGAAGCTGGTGGATTTCCGTTCGCGGATTTCCAGGAGTTCCGCGTAAGCCAGCGGTGGTACGCGGTGGCGCGGGAGCGCTTGCTGGCGGGAATCGAACAAAAAACCCGCTTGGCAGAGAAACTGCTGCGGAAGGAACGATGGGACTGCTTTCTGATTCTTTTCGGTGAATCGGACACCGCCGCGCATCACTTTTGGCACTTTCACGACAGACTTAGTCCGTTCTACGTCGGTTCCAATCCGTTCGAAAACGTGCTGGCCGAGGTTTATGAGGCGTTGGATGCCGCACTTGGCCGGCTGTGTTCAACGGTACCGGAGGCGGATTTGCTCGTGCTCTCCGATCATGGGTTTGGCGGTGCCGGCACCACTCGCGTGTACCTGAACCGCTGGCTCGCCGAACATGGATGGCTGAAATTTCAAAGATGCAATCGACGCGGGTCGGCTTTTTCTGCTGCGGCAAAATCCGTCGCGTTGGCCTGGGTACCGGCGAGATGGCAGGCAAGGCTCTTTCGTTGGGGAGGCTACCGCTGGGCCAGTGCCCTGGAAACATCGACGCGGTTTGCGGGGGTCGATTTTGCAGCCTCTGCTGCGTTTTCGGAGGAACTTGGGTACTTCCCCTCCATCTGGTTGAACGTGAAGGGCAGGGACCCCGAAGGGATCGTGGACGCCCAAGGCTACGAGCAGTTGCGTGCGGAGATCCGCACAGCGTTGCTGCACTGGCGACACCCGCAAACGGGCCGTGCTCTGGTTCGACGCGTATGGCTTCGCGAGGAGCTGTACGCAGGACCTTGGGTAGGGGAGGCTCCGGACATTTTGATCCAGTTCGATGAAGAACCACCAGGCTACGCCATTGTGGCTAGCCGAAGCAACGGTGAGGAAGGGCCGGCGGTGCGCGAACTCGACCTAACGCAGTGGCGTGGTGGCAAGATGCAAGGACTCAGCGGGACGCATCGCCGATTAGGGATATTTGCCGTCGCCGGTCCAAGCGTGCGAGGAAATGGTTCGCGGGTGTTCCTCAAAATGGAACAGCTTGCGCCAACGATCATGGAGATGTGTGGCTTGCATCCGCCCGAAGAACTTTTCGATGGAGAAAGTTTTGCACACGTAGTAAGGGCACAAAACGCCGCTGAGTTTCTGTTGCCGTCGAGAGAGGAGGACTCGCGGGCGTACACCGAAGCAGAGGAACGGGAGATCACAGAACGCTTGAAGAATTTGGGGTACTTTGAATGAGTGCGGGAACGACCAGACGAAGCATGCGCGTGGCTGTTGTAGCGCCCTGTCCGTTTCCCTCTGCACGGGGCTCCCAGGTGCTGATTCGAGAGCTTGCCGAGTCGCTTGCCCGGCGCGGACACGAGGTGCACGTGGTCACGTACGCCGTTGGGGAGCATCTGGTCCCCTTGCGCGGAATTATCGTGCATCGGGCCGGCGCCCGGTTCGTGGCTCGCGTGTCTTGGTTACCCTGGCTCGTGAAAAAAGCGCTCAGCGATTTGGCACTGGCTTGGGCGTTATGGCGCCTCGCGAAAGCCATGCGGTTCGACGTGATCCACGCCCATAACTATGAGGGCCCGGTCGTTGCGTGGCTTGTACGGTGGGTGACCGGTTGCCCCGTGGTTTACCACGCGCACAACGTTTTGGCGGATGAGCTTCCGACGTATTTCAAACGGGCTCCCGCCCGATGGGTCGTACGGCAACTGGGTAAGTTGCTGGACCGCGCAGTGCCGCGGCTTGCAGACCGTGTCGTGGCGCTCACCGTGGCTCAATCACGGGCTCTGCAGAGTGCGGGACTGGATGCGAGGCGGGTGGCTGTTTTGCCGCCCCCGATGCCAGCGCCCTCGGAACTCGGGGGGAGAGCTGAGCCACCTCTAGATTGGAGCGGGCGCAGAGTCACAATTGCGTACTCGGGCAATTTCGATGCCTACCAAGAACTCGAGGTGCTACTGCGCGGGTTTTGTATCTTTCGTCAGTGGCACCCTGAAGCGCTCCTGCTCCTTGTAACGCACGAACAGGATTGGCGGCAACGGGCTTCTTGGTTGCTTCTGTCGTTGGTACAGCAAAACGCTGCTCAGGTTGTGGTTTGTCGGAGCTTTGCGGAAACTCGGCCGTGGTTGATCGGTGCAGACGTTTTGGTTTGTCCCCGCAGTTCGTGGTCGGGCTACCCCATCAAACTCCTCAACTATTTTGCTCTCGCCAAGCCCGTGGTGTTGGCCTCTGGAGCCGCTGAAGGCATCGGATGGACCTATGCGGACACCGTGTTCGCCTCTGGACAAGAGGCTAGTTTGGCCAACGTGCTTCTAGGCTTGGCGCGCGACCCCAAGAGGCGATCGGCTGCGATGCAAGCTGCGCGCATGTTTGCTGCGCGGCTGGTGGATAAACACACCGTGGCTGCGGAGTTAGAAAAGCTCTTGCAGTCGTCAGTTGTGGAGCGGCACCTGCAACGCGAGGCTCTTAAAAACCGGAGAGCTTATTTAGGTGTTGATACCCATGTGGCGACTTCATATAAGCCAGCGGATGATGCTCGGGAGGACGAGGCCCGTGCGTAGCGCGCAAGGAGGGTACATTTTGGGGTTCGTGCTGGTGGCAGGTGTGCTCACCTTTGCGACTGGGTGCGCTCGGCAGGGCTCCCCGGTAGCCGCCCTACCGCCGTTGGATGCACCGTTGCCCCAGCCGCCCGGGCAGGCCACACCGTACCGAATCAAGCCGGGAGACCTTTTGCGCGTGAAATTTCTTTACCATCCCGAGTTGGACGTGAAGGTCCCAGTGCGTCCTGACGGGGGCATTACTTTGCAAGTAGGTGGCGATATTCATGCTGCGGGCTTGACCACCGACGAACTGGCGCAGGTCATCGTCGATCGAACCAAAGACCGGTTGCGGGAGCCAGAGGTATCGGTTCTGGTGGCGCAAACTGCAGACCTCAAGGTGTACGTGATGGGGGAGGTCCGAGTTCCGGGGATCGTACCTTACCGAGAGGGCATGACCCCATTGCAAGCGATTGCGGACCGCGGCGGTTTCCTCGACACCGCCCGAGTGGACAGTGTTCTACGGCTTTCGCCCGGAGACAACGAGTACCAAGGAACCCGGCTCGACCTTGCGCAAGCCCTTCGAAGCGGTGCCCCAGAGGACGTAGAATTGCGGCCGGGGGACGTGTTGTATGTGCCGCGGACATTCATCGGCGACGTGAACGCCTTTGTGCGCCTGTACATCCGTGGGTTGTTGCCGGTCGAGCCAAGGGTGGGGGCAGGCACATCTTTTTGACCTCAGAAAGCAGACGCTTGTATGGCATTTGAGCCCCAAAGGCGCCCAAACAACATTCGAAACACGGCTCTTGGCGGTCCCGGGAATTTCGGCGGTCCCGGCAATTTTGGTGGGAACACCGGGTGGAACGGGAACGGTGGCTGGAGTGGAACCGCTAGCGATCAGGTCCGTGATGTTCTCCACGTCTTGTTCAAACATAAGCGACTGATCACGGGCCTGTTTTTGGCCGTAGCGTTGCCTGGGCTGTTGAGCGCACTGCTACAGCGCCCGAAATACGTAGCCAGTGCGAAGGTGATGATTTCCGCCTCGCGGACAGACCCGACGGTACAGCCTACGGACGTTACCAAGCTTGAGCCTGTGCAACTGAACGAGTCGCTGGTGAACACGGAAGTACACATCGTCACGAGCCGGGACTTGTTGAGCGCGGTGGCCCGTTCGTTGGCGATGAATGGCAGCGAGGGGACGCAGCCAGGGCTCCAAAAGGTCGCTTTTGGCGACCAACTGACCTCGTTGCAGTCCGCGCTGTCAGTGACTCCGATCAAGGCTTCGAACGTGATTCAGATCGACTACCGCCACAGCGATCCGAGTTACGCTGCACGCGTGGTGAACCGCCTCGTCGATGAGTACCTTGCGTACCACGCAGAGGTTCACGGGAACAAAGAGCTGCCACGCTTCTACGATGAGCAGCGGCGTAAGTTGGAGCAGGAGTTGCGGCGGGCCGAGCAAACGCTCATCGAGTTCAGCAGCAAGGAGGGAGTCGTATCGCCGACGGATGAGATCGCTGCCACGGTACGAATGGTAGCGGAGACAAGTAGCGTTCTGCGCGAAATCAATGCCAGTATCGTCGGGACAGAGGAGCGATTACGGGTGCTCCGGGAACAAATCGCACAACAACCTGAGGTGGTGAAGCGTTCGCAGTCCCTGGAGATCAACCCAGTCGTCACCCAATTGACCTCGCAGCTCGTGGACCGTCAGGTGGACCGTGTGGCCCTGCTCCGCAAGTACACCGAGAAAGACCGACACGTTCGCGACAACGAAGAGGAGATTCAGGAGCTTCGCGCCGCCTTGGAAGCGGAACTACGCGAGCGACCTACCATCGTGTCTCATCAGCTTTACCGCACAAATCCATTGCGTGAAGATCGCTTGCGCATGCTGTTAGATCTCGAAAGCCAACTGAGTGAGATGCGTGCTCGCCAGGCGGCATTGGAGGACGATCTCAGTCGTTCCACTCGGCGGCTGATTTTATTGCGGCAAAAAGGGGTGGAGTTCGAGCGACTCGAGCAGGAAGTGAAAAACCGCCGCGAAGCATACGAGCTGTACGTGAAGCGGGAGCAAGAAGCTCGGATCAGCCAAGCGATGGACGAGCAGAAGTTAGTAAACGTCAGTGTTGTCCAACGTCCTTCCCTGCCCCTGCCGCGTCTGGACACGAGACGGGTTTCTGCCAGTCTTGCCTTGCTTGCGGGTCTTGTGGTTGGTATCGCCGGTGCGTTTGCAAAGGAGTACGTCAGCCGGCCATTGAGGTCGGAGGCGGATGTGGTGCGGTACCTGGGGTTGCCGTTGTTAGCTTCTGTGCGGGACGCTGGAACCCGTTGAAGAGACGATCGCGAAGCAGGGGAAGGCGTGAGCAAAATTTATGAAGCGCTGAAAAAGGCGGAAGAAGAGCGCGAGCGTGCCCGCATGCGCAGCCCGGCTCCGGCTGTGCCTGGCGCCATTGTGGATCCGGCTGCGGCGATTCAGGAAGACTACCAGCGCCTGCGCGCCAGCGTGCTGTCGATGACCGTTCCGGCTGGCTTGCACACCATCTTGTTGGTCAGTGCACACCATGGAGAGGGGACGACTACCGTGGCCCTCGGACTGGCCATGGCGCTAGGGCGAGAGCGCGACGCACGCGTTTTACTGATGGAAGCGAACTTGCGTAGCCCAGCGTTGCGTTACCTTCTCCCGGTACCGACGAGTTACGGATTGTCCGACTACGCTCTGGGTCGCGCAGCTCCAGAAGCAATCGTCACACGAGTAGACGAGTGGAATTTATCCGTCATCCCTGCGGGAACCCAACCGGCGACCACCGTGGCCGTGGAAGCAATCGAGACGTTGCTCACGCGGTTGCAAACTCAGTTCGATTTCGTGGTCATCGATGGCCCTCCGATCAACCTGTATGCCGATGCTGCGGTGATCGCTTCCAAAGTCGATGGCGTCATTTTGGTGTTCGAAGCCGACCGGACCCCGGTTACGGAAGCTGAAAGTGCAAAGCGGCAGTTGGACCGTGTGGGCGCCAGGATTTTGGGGGTCGTGTTGAACCGTCAGCGCTCGTATATCCCGGCATTCATTGAAAACTTGCTGTGACGGCGCTTGCCCGCCGTCGTCCCCGGCTGAATGATGCAAGGTGTTGGAACCGTATCTGGCCGCCCGGTGGACCGCTCGAGCGGAGCGTTCCTGCTTGTGTTGTTAGTCGCGGCGATTGCGGCACTGGGGTCCGTCGTACTCGGTGGCGCGACCGTCGTGCTGGTGTTTGGCTTGTTGCTGGTCGCTGGGATTGTGGCGCGCCCCCACTACGGCATCGCCCTCTTCTTGTCCACGTTCCTGATGACGTACCCGAAGGCGTTGCAAGGAGTAGGGTTTCTAACACCGAACAACGTTCTTGGACTGATTTTCCTCGTGCTGCTGGCTTACCGAGTGTATCGGGAGCGAGACTGGTCGTTTCTCACCACCCCAGAGGTGCAACTCCTCGGGTTCGTGGTGGCTATGTACTACCTATCCGCGCGCCTCAATGGGCCTGACCCACATACGCTCGAACTCCTTGGGGAGCAGGAAATGAGCGCTGCGAACATGCGCATTTTCGTGAACCGCGTAGCGTTTACCGTGTTTTTCATTGCCTTCATCCGTACGCCGGAGCATGTGCGGATGATTTACCTCGTTGGTTTGGCCTTCATGGTGGCGAGTGCGCTCAGCGGAGTCCAAGGAGTGATTCAAGGTGGCGGCTTGTACGGTTACCGCGCGACCACCGAAGCACGGTTGGTCGCTGCGGCGTACAACCCAAACCGTTTGGCAATGCTTGCGGTGTTTTCTGTTGCCGGGCTCTGGTATTTGCGCCGGTCTCTGGCAGTGCCTGGGCTGCGCACGGCGTTGGTGCCAGCAATTGCGGTCATGGGCCTAGCGGTGTTCATGACAGCTTCGCGTAGCGGTCTTCTTGGGCTCGGCGTTTGTCTTGCCGGTATCTTGTGGGACGAACGGGTCAGTTTTCGTGCCTTGCTGAACTGGCTGTTGGGCGGGCTGCTGGCAGCCGTCCTAGTTGCTCAGTTCGTTCCAGAGCGTAGCTTGGAGCGAATCACCAATTTACCCGGCACACAGCAAGCCCAGGTGGGCGAGGGCGCAGGCTCGCTCGAGCGGCGCGGGCGGGCGTGGGAGATCGCTTGGGAACTGTTCCGAGAAAGCCCCTTTTTAGGCGTGGGCATGGGCAATTGGGAGGTGGCCCGGTTTCTCAAAGACCCGGCTCGCTCGACGGCTGCTCCGCACAGTTCGTACCTGTTGGCGCTGGTCGAGGGCGGAATCTTTTGTCTGGCGGGTTTTTTGGCGCTCCTGTGGCGTAGTTGGCAAAACTTTCGCTTTGCAGAGCAATGGATGATGTGGGCTCCGCCTTCCGCCGTGACCGACCTCTTGTGGATCGTGAAGGCCGGCAAGGTAAGTCTGCTTGCTCTTGTCTTTTTTTCCTTGTTCGCGGACCTTTGGCAGTTTGTGTTGCTCTTTTGGCTCGTCGGGCTGAGCGTGGTGATGCGTCGGTTGGTCGAGGCTGACATGCAGCGCACTGCGTACGCATGAAGCGATGCCACTGATGACGGCACATGATTACGCCCGGTTCTTGGAACTCCAGGGCCACCGCATTCGCTTTGCAGCCGGTGTGTACTGGTTCGACGTGAGCCGGCGTTTTTACCTGCCGGCACCTCACCACCGAGAATACGAACTGATGCCACGGGACCTCGAGCCGCTATTTTCCGGGTGGAATTGTTTGGGCGTGCGCTACGCAGCGCCGCCAACCCACGCTGCGGGCAGAATGAGCTACCAGATTGTTTGCGATCACCGGGACTACGGTCTTGGATTGTTAAGTGCCAACGTTCGCAGCAAGGTGCGGCGCGGGCTCAAGCGATGCGAGGTGGGACCCGCCGATCTGAGCGTATTGGAAGCCGAAGGTCAGGTTGCCCACCGTGACACGTTAAGACGCCAGCGGCGGGAAGACGCGTGGAGCGAAGAGCAGTGGCGCCGCTTTTGGCAAGCGGCTCGGGTAGTGCCGGGCGTCGAAGGATGGGCAGCTTGGGTTGATGGTCGCTTGGCCGCGTTTCTTGTGACCGTGACCTTTGAGGACGCCGTGGAGTTTTTGCTTGCGCGCTCGTGCAGCGACGAGCGGAATGCGTATCCGAACAATGCGCTGATTTATACTGTGACCGAGGAGATGCTGGTGCGCCGACGCGCTCCGCAAATTACGTTCGGCCTCGAGTCGTTGGAGCCCGTCAAACCGTTGGACGAGTTCAAGTTCAGCATGGGGTTTCGACCAAAACCGATCCGGCAGGTGGTCGTGTTCCACCCGCTGTTGCGCGCGTTGTTTGCCAATCCGTACGCTCGTGCCGGCGTGCTTCGCTGGCTCGAACAGCGAGGGAAAAAGGGCGTGTTTTGGCGTAAAGCTGCTGGCTTGTTGCGCTTTGCTGACGAAGCAGAAGGGCGGCCGCCACAAGATACTTGATTTTCGGATTCGTTTCATGCTGAGGAGTAAGCCTGTTGCAAAGCGCAAGGCATGAGAGCCGAACTGCTTTGCGTGCAAGTCGGGACCTGGGAGGGAGAGGTCAGGACCAATGACGTTGAACGTTCGACACCGGAGCCAAGCATTGCCTTGCCCTGAAGAGGCCGCACGACAAGTTCCATTCTATCGTCCCGACATCGGTGATGCGGAGATTGCTGCAGTCGTCGAGACCCTACGATCGGGGTGGCTCACGATTGGCCCGCGCACGCAAGAATTCGAGCGACGCTTTGCAGCTTTTGTAGGGGCACCACACGCTGTGGCCGTGAATTCTTGCACGGCAGCATTGCATCTGGCCCTGAACTGCTTGGGAATCCAATCGGGGGACGAGGTCATCACCAGTACGCTCACGTTCACGGCGACGGGCGCGACCGTGCTCCATGCTGGAGGCCAGTTGGTGCTGGCCGATGTCACTCCCGACACTTTGAATTTGAACCCCGAGGACGTGGAGCGGCGAATCACATCACGCACCAAGGCCATTGTTGCGGTGCACTTTGCAGGACACCCCGCGCCCATGGATGCGCTGATGCAACTTGCGCGGGCTCACAACTTGTTTCTGGTCGAAGATGCGGCCCATGCGCTTCCAGCCGCGTACGACGGAAGGAAGATTGGTTCGATCGGGGACCTCACTGCATTTAGCTTCTACGCAACCAAGAACCTGTGCACGGGAGAAGGTGGCATGCTGACCACCGCGCGGGAGGAATGGGCAGAAGTGCTACGCACTCGCCGCCTGCACGGGATGAGCCGCGATGCGTGGCGGCGATACAGCAACGAAGGCCAGTGGCGTTACGATGTGGCGTACCCTGGGTTCAAGTACAACATGACCGACATCAATGCTGCCCTGGGACTCGTGCAGCTCGAGCGCCTACCTGCGCTGCATCGGCGCCGCTGCGAACTGGCCGATCTGTACTCGCGCTTGCTCGCAGATGTCGAGGAGGTGGAACTTCCGCCGACGCGTCAAAATGTGGAACATGCGTGGCATCTGTACGTGATCCGCTTGCGCCGGGAGATGCTACGCATCCACCGGGACGCGGTCATGGAAGAGCTTCGGCGCGCCGGTATTGGCACCCAAGTCCATTTTATCCCTCTGCACATGCACTCGTACTATCGGCAGGCCTTGGGGGTCAGTCCCGCGGAATTTCCAGTCGCCTCCGATGCCGCGGAACGGATTATTTCTTTGCCTTTGTACACGGTGATGAGCGACGAAGACGTGGCGTATGTCTGCGATCAGTTGAGGAGGATTGTTCGTGCGCACCGACGGTGAGACGGGCCAGTTGCAAATCCCGCAGGTTGCCCCGTGGGGGTACGGCCAAATGAGCCCACTCGGACGGCGGGCGAAGCGTGCGTTGGACATCGTTCTCTCACTGATCGGGCTTGCGATTTTATCGCCTTTGTTTGCGGTGGTTGCCGTGCTGATCAAACTTGATTCTCCCGGGCCTGTTTTCTTCCGCCAACGTCGGGTCGGGCTCGGTGGCCGGCTCTTTCGGATTTATAAGTTCCGCACGATGGTGCAGGGGGCTTACCAAATGGGCTCTCGGCTGACAGTCAAGCGAGACCCGCGTATCACGCGCCTGGGGAAATTCCTGCGTTGGTCCAAAATCGACGAGCTGCCGCAGCTCATTAATGTCTTAAAAGGGGAAATGAGTTTCGTGGGTCCACGGCCGGAAGATCCGTACTTCGTGCAGTTTTACCGTGGGGAGCAGCAGCAGGTGCTGAGCGTACCCCCGGGGATTTTCGGACCGAGTCAAATCCACGGGCGTGACGAGGAGGACGAGTATCCTGACGGTTTGAAGGATACAGAGGCCTATTATCTGGAACATATTCTTCCGGCGAAATTACAGCGGGACCTGGATTATATTCGCAACGCGACGTTTTGGTCGGAACTGAAATTTTTGTTGGGTGGTGTGTGGGCAACCGTTCGTGGCGCTTTTCGTGCCCGATACCTGTGGCAACGGCGCCGGCGGATCGCGCTGCTTGGCATCGACGTGGGTACCGCGGTCGGAGCTTATTTGTTGGCGCTGGCAATCCGGTTTGATTGGCACGTCCCCGACGCTGATTACGTGCCCCAAACTCTGTTGCTGATCGTGCTGCTACGGCCCGCTGCCGCCGTGTACTTCGGCGTGTATCAAAGTGTCTTGCGTTACTTCGGGCTGTGGGACTTTATCGCCGTGTTCAAGGCGGTGACGACAAGTTCTTTGTTGGTTGCCGCGCTGACGTACTTTTTGGGAATGCAGTCTCACCCGCGATCGGTTTTTGTAATCGACTGGGCTTTGGTTCTGCTGGCGTGGGGAGGCGTGCGCGGAGCGCTGCGGACCTACCTACGTGCCGCTCCTCGTTCGAGGAAACAACGGATGCGGGCGCTCATTGTGGGCACTGGCCTTGGAGGAGAGCAGCTTTGCCGAGCCATGATCGAGGAGCCGTTCGCTGCTTATACGCCGGTAGGGTTCATCGACGAGGTGCCCGATCGTTGGGGTGCGCGGATTCACGGCGTCAAAGTGCTCGGCGGAATTGCTGAACTGCCACTTGCGCTTTCAGCCAAACGAATTGACTCCGTTTTCGTGTGTTTATCGGATCTGACCGAAGATGTATCGCGGGAGGCTATTGAGGTGTGTGCCCGCGCCCAAGTTCCTTGTCGGATTGTGCCCGCCCTGAATCAGTTGCTGCAGCCGGCCGCTACGCAGCCGAAAACGGTGTCTGCGCAACCGCAGGTGGTGGCGGCCAACTGACTCTGCGCGGCTGACCACGGTTCGGCAGGGGCCCCGCAGCCCTCGTACCCGGTCGATTGCATGAACCGAGTGGCAACACGAGAAACCGACTCTGGTGCCGTTGTTTGTTTTGCTGATCCAAAACGCCCGGTGCAAGACACGCCGCCGATTGCGTTTCTTTACCCCGCGTTCCCTGTTCTGCACCAGACGTTCGTGATGTGGGAAGCGTTGGCCCTGCGGAAGCTAGGGTTGCGCATGCAGCTTTTTTCTCTGCAGCGGCCACCTGTTGGCAAGCAACAACCCGAAGCGGCTGCGTTGCTGGACGAGGTTGTGTATCTGCCGAGTTTGTTCAGTCCGCGGGTGCTCTGGGCAAACGTTTCGTTCTTTTCCCGCAATCCGCACCGATATGTTTTGGTCCTGGCAAAGCTACTGCAGGAATGGTGGCGTGATCGCGCAAAGCTGCTCGCTCAACGCCGTCAAGCTCCTCGGCTGCAAGTGGCCATGTCCTGGAAAGTGCGGCTGGAACGCTTGTGGAACACAAGCCCGCTTGTGTTCTTGGTGAAGACGCTGGGGCTCGTTCCTCGGGCAGTGCTGCTGGGAGAACTGTTGCAAAGGAACGGGGTGAGGCGGGTGCACGCGCACTGGGCGACGCATGCGACCACGGTGGCATTGTTGGTCCGCTGGCTCTTTGGTCTGCGCTTCAGCTTTACCGCACATGCCTACGACATTTATCTCATGCCCTTGTTCCTTCCGGTAAAGCTTCAGGAGGCGGACCTGGTAGTGACTTGTGCCAAGGTAAACGCGGAGTACTTGCGTTCCTTGTGTTCGGGACAGCAGCACAAAATCGTCGTCAACTATCATGGAGTGGATGTGCAACGTTTCTCCCCACGTCCGAGGGAAAGGTCGGGACCCATTCCCCAGATTGTCACTTGTGGTGCCCTCCGGGTGTACAAGGGGCACCACGTGCTGATTGAAGCCTGTTCGTTGCTTCGCCGGCCGGTCCGTTGTGTCATCATCGGCGAGGGTCCGCAGCGCCGGGTCCTGGAAAAGCAGGCGCGCGAGCTTGGCGTGGCAGAGCGCATCGAATTTACGGGTGCGCTCGTCCAAGAGGAAGTGGCTCGCCGTTACGCTGAAGCGGACCTCTTTGTTTTGGCGAGTATCGTTGTAGAGGAGTCGGGCCGACAGGATGTCATTCCCAACGTTCTTGTCGAGGCAATGTCCATGGGCATGGCAGTGGTGGCATCGGCGTTACCGGGCATCAAAGAGTTGATCGAGGATGGTGTCCACGGACGACTCGTGCCGCCTGGCGACGCTAGGGCCCTTGCGACCGCGATCGAGCAGCTACTGGACGATCCCGTTGCGCGGAGCGAATTCGGTCGACGCGGGAGGCAGCGGGTACTTGAGTCCTTCGACCGAGAGAAAAACGTTCGCGATTTGGCGTTCGTGCTTCAGCGAGGAGTCTGAGGGCACGGAGAAAGATAGGCCATTCGGCTGGCACGGGGCGGAGCAAATTTTTCTTGCAATTTCAAAGGGTTTGTGGAAAGCACTCGGCCCGTTGCCATGCCCCCGATTTGGCTTTGTCTGCGACCATGGGTCGCCAGTCCGCGTGCCGTTCAGGTAGCCGCCCGATCTGCATGCTTCTTGGCTCGGGAAGTTTTTCTGGCGCTCCGGGCGGGCTCCCTGGACAAAATCTTCAAAACATGATTGCCGAAGATGCGAGGTCGGTGCCGGGTCCTGAAAACTAGACTGCTGGATCAGTCGTAGCAGCGTTCAAAAACACGAGTACGGGAGGGTCGGAAATGCAGCGTGACACGATTCTGGTCACTGGTGGTGCCGGGTACATAGGGAGCCATTTGGTCCGCAAGTTGTTACAGCGCGGTTACAACGTGCGGGTTCTGGACAAGTTCCTTTACGGTGAGCACGGAATTGCTGATTTGGTGGGGCAGCGGAACTTCGAAGTTCGGTACGGAGACATTTGCCACATTCGCGACGTTGTCCAGGCGGTGCGCGGAGTTCGAGCGGTGATCGCTTTGGCCGCATTGGTTGGCGACGCAGCCTGCGATTTGGATCCACGAGAAACCTTGATGACGAACTACGAGTCGACCCGCGTGTTGCTCGAGGCGTGCCGGGAGGCCTCGGTGCAGCGCCTCGTGTTTGCCTCTTCCTGCAGTGTCTATGGGGCGAACGGCAGCAATTTCTTGCACGAAGACTCCCCGTTACACCCGGTTTCGCTGTACGCGCGCACGCGGATCATGTCCGAAGAAATTTTGCTGCGGGAAGCGGGGGACTTGGAAGTAGTCATCTTGCGCCTCTCCACGGTGTGCGGTTTGTCGCCCCGAATGCGGTTCGACTTGATGGTGAATACGATCACGGCGCGGGCAACGGTGACTGGAAAGATTCGCATCGTGGGGGCGAACCAGTGGCGTCCCCACATCCATGTGCAAGACGCCGCCGATGCCTTTGTGCGGGCCGTGGAGGCGCCTGCAGCTTTAGCAAATCGTGGTGTCTTCAACGTTGGTGGAGACCATCTCAACTATACCGTGGGCCAAATTGCTCGGAAGGTGTTGGATTTTCTGCCAGGCACCGTCGTGGAAGAACTCGATCAAATCGAAGATCGGCGCAGTTATCGCGTTTCGTTCAAACGCATCCGCGAACGCCTTGGGTTCGAGCCACGTTTTTCAGTGGAAGATGCGATTCGCGAGGTGCACGATATTCTTCGCAGTGGCCAAGTACGCGACTTTAGCGCTCCTGTGTACTACAACGTCAAACAACTCCAGGAGTATACGCGCCGCCGGGCAAGCGCTTGAATGGCTGGCGATTTGCTCGCCATTCCATTTCCTTCTATCTGCTGTAGATGCTCCTGAACGCTCCGGTTCGCGTTGCCTTGCTTGGGTGTGGCCGTATTGCGCACGTTCACGCTGGCTACCTTCGTAGCCTACCGGGTGTGCGCCTGGTGGGCGCGTGCGATGCGGCCGCGGAAGCGCGGGAGGCCTTTACCCGCCGGTGGGCCTTACCGACCTGTGCAAGCGTACGCGAGATGCTGGGTGCGCTCGAGCCGCAAATCGTGCACGTTTTAACCCCACCTCACACGCACGCGTCTCTGGCAATCGAGCTGATGCGCGCGGGTGTGGACGTGTTCGTGGAAAAGCCGATGGCTCTATCGGTTGCAGACGCCGATGCGATGATTGCCGTGGCCAGGGAAACAGGGCGTACCCTTACCGTGGACCACAACCGTTGGTTCGATCCTGTCGTGTTGCGAGCACGAGCAGCGTTGCAATCGGGGATCTTGGGCGAGCTCGTTGGGGTCGACGTGTTTGCGAGTTTCGGCGAGGCCGACACCGGCCAGCAGAGCTGGAAGCAGGCCTTGCCAGGAGGGCCAATTTTCGACACCGCCCCGCACCCGGCTTACCTCGTTCATGGTTTTGTGGGGAAAGCAAAGCGCGTGGGCGTCTTAGCCCAACGTGGCGAAGATGGTGCAGTGGCGGAACTGCGCGCGGTGATCGAAGCGGAGCGCGGACTCGCGACCTTGACGATGTCCAGGGGGGCACGGCCGTTTGCCAACACTGTCACGCTGTTGGGCACTAAGCAAACCGCTTTGATCAACCTGAACAACATGACTGTGGTGTTCCGCCGCCTGCCTCGACTCCCCAAGCTGGTGGCCAAAGTGTTTCCAAACCTCGATGAAGCACGGCAACTGATTGCGGCTACGGTGGCAAACACGCTGGCGTTTGTGGTGGGTCGCCAGCGCTTCTACCCGGGAATAGGGCTTCACTTGCGCGCCTTTTACGCGGCCTACCAGAACGGTGGCGAGTTGCCGGTTACTCCCGAAGATGGGCGAGCGGTGGTGGAGCTTCTGCAGCAATTATTGGGTGGGCAGATGCAACACTCCACTACCCGAGGTTCGGAGGAAGCTGCAGCGTGAAAGTCTTGGTGACCGGGGCCGCGGGGTTTTTGGGTTCCGCGTTGGTCGAGGCAATCCGCGGCCGGGGCTGGGAGGTTCGCGCCTTCGTGCGGCCAGGCCGGCAGCGGTCGTGGCCAGAAGGAGTCGAAGAATTCGTAGGGGATCTTTGCGAAGAGTCGTGCGTGCGCGATGCGGTGGCCGGGACGCAAGCGGTAGTTCACGCAGCCGCGCGGGTGAGCACCACCGGAACTTGGGAAGAGTTTGCCACCGTAAACGTGCGGGCCACCATGGACCTGTTGCAAGCAGCGCGTCAAGCGGGAGTGCAACGCTTTGTTCATGTGAGTTCTTTGAGCGTCGTTGCCGTTCCCCGCGACGGTTACACGGTAACTGACGAGAGCCCTTACGAGGACGAATCCCGCGCTCGCGGGCACTACAGTCGGTCGAAGCTAGCCGCCGACCGCTTGGCTCTTTGGGAAGCACGGCAAGGTGCTCCGGTGGTGGTCTTGCGCCCCGGACTGCTGTGGGGGCCGGGGCGCCGCCCTCCTTTGGCACGGCAGAGTTTTTTGTGGAAAAGCTACCGATGTTTATTGGCGCGCCCGGATTATCCGTTGCCGCTCAGCCACGTGCGCAGCGTGGCGCAAGCTGCCGTGTGTGCGGTGGAGTCGGGTCCCGAAGCCGTCGGGCGCGCGTTTACGGTGGTAGACGTGCACGTTCCGCAGCAGGCTTGGCTAGAGGCTTATCGGGAAGCGATGGGCGAGCGGTGGCGGCCTGTGTACCTGCCGGTGCGCCTCGTGGAGTTGGCTGCCCGCACTGCAGAGGTAGGTTTTCGAATTCTCAGGCGGCGTCCTCCGGTGACGGCGCACCAAGTGGCCCGAGCGACCTACCGCGCCTGGTACGATTGCCGGTCCGCTCAAACGGTGCTTGGCTGGCAGCCACGTACAGACTGGCGCCGTGACTTGCAGGAGGTCGTGGAATCATTGAAAAGCGAGCCTCGAGGCTGATGTCCATGCATACCGAGCCGATCCGCCAACCTGAGGAGCTGAAGTCCTACTATCAAGACCAGCTAGTTGTGCGCTCTTACCTGCAACGGCGCACAACTCAGCCGCTCAACGGGCTGCTGCACCGGAGGCAAGTGGCCTTACTCAACGAAATCGTTGCGGCAACGCGCCCTGCGCGTGTATTGGAACTCGCCTGCGGGCCGGGGCGTCTTACTGCGGAGGTGCATGGCGTCCGGTTTGGAGTGGCCGTCGATGCGAGTTTGCCGATGCTGCGTCTCGCGCGGGAGCGTACGCGGGGTGCAGAATGGCAGTTCGTTCGCACGGACGCTTTTCGCTTGCCGTTCCCTTCAAAGACATTCGATTTCGTCTATTCCGCACGATTTGTGCGCCACTTCGAGATCGAACATCGGCAGCGGCTGTACGCGGAGATCTTACGTGTGTTGGCGCCTCGAGGGATGTTTCTTGTGGATGCGCTGAATTTTGAAACTTCGTACCCGGCACGCATGGAACGTGGGCTTGACCGATACCAAATTTACGACGTCCTCTACCGACCTGGCGAGGCCGAGCAGGAGTTGAGGGCCGCAGGGTTTCGGGTAATTCGCACCGAAGGTTTGTTGCGCCACTTCCCGTTGCAGAGGCGCATCAATCGGCTTCGATTTCGCCTTGGGCGGGTGGCCCGGTGGCTGATCGAAGCCCTCGAGTACGTTCCTGGACGACAAGTCCAAACCTGGATGATTTTGTGCCAGCGCGAATAGGCGCCTCGAGGTCGCGTTTGCTGCTAGGACGCACAGCGGAAAGCGAGAGCGTTTTTCTACTCTAGGCGGGTCGATCATGAGGCGGCTGTCCCATGAAATGATGGCCCTGTTTGGTTCGCGCGTTGGCGTTGCCGCCATTGGCATGGCAACCAGTATCATCTTGGCACGCGGGCTGGGGCCTCACGACCGCGGACTCCTCGCCATCGCATTGCTGTTGCCTTCGACCTTGATGACGCTGACGAAGCTGGGCATCACGCAGGCAAACGTGTACTGTTGCCGGCGCGAGGGGGCCAGACTCGAACAAATTGCGGCAAATTCCCTCGCCCTTGCGTTAACGTTGGGAATCACTGCGGGAGCCGCTGTGTGGCTACTGCGGGAACCGTTGAGCGACAGCGTTTTGCGCGGGCTGCCCGCGTGGGCATTGCTGCTGGCGCTTTGGCGGCTTCCGCTGTTGCTCATCGACAATTACTTTTGGGGTGTTTTGCAGGCCATGGGCCAGTTTGGCTTGTACAATCGCCGCACGTTGGCGGGTGCCGCGTTGGTACTTGCCGGGGTTGGATGGCTCTGGGGTCTGGGCAGATTGGATCTTGGCTCGGCGCTTACGGTGTACGCTGCGTGCACCACGGTGGTCGTGGGATCGCTTCTTTGGTCGGTTCGGCGCCGATTGGCGTTTGGCTTTCGGGTCGATCGGCAATTGCTCACGCGGCAACTGAGCTTCGGAAGCAAATCCTACACCCAAATCCTTACGACGCACTTGTTGTTCCGAAGCGATGTGTACTTGGTGGCTTACTTTCTCGACCCCGCTCGCACAGCGTTTTACAGTCTCGCGCTGCACTTTACCGAAATGCTCCTGGAAATCCCTCAAGCAGTGGGATGGGTCATCTACCCGAAGCTCGCCTCGCTAGAGAAGACGGACGTGCACCGGACCACAGCCCAGACATGCCGCCGAACGTTGTTTTTGACCACCTTGGCTGGCATCGTACTGGTTGCTGCCGGCCCAGTGCTGATCCCATTGTGGTACGGACGGGCATTTGCCCCAGCTGTGGATCCGTTGCCGTTTGCAGCTGTGGGGGCCGTGGCCATGGCGGTGTTCACAATTTTGTCTCGCGACTTCACGAGTCGGAACCGACAAGGAGTGAATATCTTCTCTGGTCTCGTGGCGTTGGGACTGAACTTGGGGCTGAACCTCGTGCTCATCCCGGTCTGGGGGATCGTGGGGGCTGCGCTCTCCACGGCGATTGCTTACATGGTCGCGGCCGCGCTCCTCCTAGTATTTTTCCGGGTAGAGTCGGGACTGACGATTCGGGAAACACTCCTGCCCACCGCACAAGACGTGCGGTCCATCGCCCACGCGGCGTGGCAACCGTTCGAACGCCGACTTGCCCGGCACCCCTGGATTCGGCGCTGGTTGCCTGCAGTTGCTGTGGCTGCGGACGCGGATTCGCGACGTGTGACGAAGTAAGGGGGCCATGGGAACCGCCGCAATGTTGCAAGGTGCGTGGCACGGCGTCGGGTTTTCCTTCGACACTGATGACAGTGAACTCGCCGCTTACGCCCAGTTGCACATGGCCCCGCTGATTCGCTCGCTGAGCGAGCGGGCCGTTGTAGAAAGCCGACTTGCTTGGGTAGACGGGCAGCCGTGGCCACGCGACCGATGGCACGTCCAGGATGCGCCTTGGATGCGGGTCGACCGTGATCTGTACGTATCGGATCGCGAGTTACGCTGGTTCCGGGTTGACGACCTTCGGGACCTCGTGTTGCAGGTCAGATTTCCCGAACCTCGTCGCGTGGAGGTTGCTGGAACGTTTTTTTTTCGTCTCGGCAACACCAAGTGGACAGATCGACTTCGGCGCTGGAGGCTGGGAGGTCGCGTTGCGCGGTTTCGCCAGCGTCGGTTTTCTACGCTGGTGAGCTACCTCGTTTATTATCCTCTTTGGTGGGTGGTCGAGACGACACGGGGCTGGCATCCAATTCACGCCGGTGCCGTTCATACACCCGAGGGTGGAATTTTGCTTGCTGGTGCAAGTGGTGTCGGGAAGTCCACATTGGCGGTGGCGTTGGCAGCAGAGCCGGGCAACTGCCTACTGTCGGACAGTTTCGTGGTGCACACGGGGACGACGGCGTTTTCCGTACCGGAGCCGATCTTACTGGATGAGTCCGCGCGTGCATGGTTAGGAACCCGTCTCCAGATTGTGGCCGGTTTTCGGCACCCGTACGTGCTCGACCGTGTCGGCCACCATGTGATCACCGAGAAGTCTGCGGCGATGACGGAAGTGCGCCTGCTGCTGTTTCCGCAACGTGGTCCTCGCTGGGACTGCGTACCGATGAGTGCAGAACAAGCGTGGCGACGGCTGAGCGCTGCAAACCTGATGGTGAACGATCTGCGGAGATACTTTGCGCTTGCTGCCGCCTGGGAGCAGGTCAGTCCGCAGGGTTTCGTTCTGTCACGCGAACAAAACCTCCGGGTTCTTGCGGAGGCAACGCCGAGCTACGTTCTGCAAGTGCCTCCGGGAATGAGCTCGGAGGAGGTAGTGGGACGGATCATGACCCTCCTGGAGCGTGCGCCGCAGCAGCAGAGCATCGCGAGGTGAACGAGGATGCGCGTGCTCGTCGTAGAGGCATCGAGCGGCGGCGTGGTAGGTGGCTCGCTCACTGGTCTCTACCACATGATCCGAGGATTTGATCGCGGGCGATATCAATTCGGGATGGTGCTCTACGAGAAAAAGGCGCTGGAGCCGCAGCTAGCCTCCCTGGGTGTGCCGGTGTTCCATGTTGCGCGGCGGCGGTTACCCAAAGAGCATCCGCTGCAGCGCGTCAATGGCTATCATGCCGCTCGCCGCTGGCGCCTACTGCGAACGGTTTTGCATGCGGGCCGCACTGCAGGAGCCACGCTCATCGAAGACCTGCCAAGTGCGTTCCGGATCGCCCAGGTGTTGCGAAGTTTTCGGCCTGACGTCGTGCACGTCGGGAACGGGCTGCGGGCGAACTTCGATGCCTTGTTGGCGTGCTGGCTGACAAGCACTCCCGTTGTTTGCCACGTAAAAGGTTTCGAAAAATACGGTGCGCGAGAACGGTGGATCGCGGGGCGTACGTCCGCAATTGTTTGTATGACCGAGGCGGTACGGCAGCACTGCCGCCAACATGGCATCACGCACGAGAGATTGTTGGTGATTTATGATGCCCTGGATCCGGCTGATTTCGTTCCGAGGCGCAGCCGGGAGGACGTACGTGGAGAGTTGGGCATTCCGGCGCACGCGCCTGTTGCGGGAGTGGTCGGCAACATCCAAGAATGGAAAGGGCAGCTTGTGTTTGTCGATGCTCTTTCCAGGGTCCGCGAGCGCATCCCAGAGGTGCGCGGTGTCATCGTGGGTGGTGTCCACCGCGCTGGACAACGTTACTACGACCGGCTGCTCGCACGAGTGCGGGAGCTCCGGCTTGGCGACGCGATCATCGTGACGGGATTTCGGACCGATGTACCGGATGTGATGCACGCACTGGACGTCGTGGTGCACACATCTGTGCGGCCGGAACCGTTCGGACGGGTCATTCTGGAAGGGATGTTGTGCGGAAAGCCAGTAGTTGCGTCCGCTGCCGGCGGAGTGCCAGAGCTCATCGAGCACGGCCGCACGGGCCTTTTGGTACCTCCTGGAGATGCCGCCGCTCTGGCGGACGCCATCGAGACGCTGCTAGGCGACACCGCTGTGCGTACTGCCATGGGTGAGGAAGCGAGGCGGGCCACCGAGGAGCGCTTTGGTCTAGCACGCCACGTCGCGGAGTTCGAACAATTGTATCGTGCCTTAGGAGAGGAGCGCCAAGGATCATGCGCATCTTAGGAATTTCTTGTTTCTACCACGATGCTGCTGCCGCCTTGTTGGTGGACGGCCAGTTGGTCGCTGCTGCGGAGGAAGAACGCTTCAGTCGCAAAAAGCATGACTCCGACTTTCCTCGGTTGGCAATTCGGTTTTGTTTGGAGGCGGCGGGTATCGGCGCCGAGGATCTCGACTATGTCGTGTTTTACGAGAAGCCGTTTGTGAAGTTCGAACGGATTCTGATGACCGCTCTGCAAGCGGTGCCGAAGACATGGAAAGTGTTTGGCGACGCAATGAGTACCTGGCTGCTGGACAAGCTGTGGATCAAGAACCTGATCCGCGCAGAGTTGGGAGTGCCGGCAGAGCGAATCTTGTTCAGTGAGCATCATCTGTCGCATGCAGCCAGCGCCTTCTTTTGTTCACCGTTCGAAGAAGCAGCCATTTTGACGGTGGATGGGGTCGGGGAGTGGGCAACAGCGACCATGGGCGTCGGCAAAGGAAATCGCATCCGGTTGCTGCGCGAAATCCAGTTTCCCCACTCGGTCGGGCTTTTGTACAGCGCGTTTACTGCCTTCTTGGGCTTCGAGGTGAACGAGGGCGAATACAAAGTCATGGGCATGGCGCCCTACGGAGAGCCAAAGTACGTGGACAAGGTTCACAAGCTTGTCCGGATCGATCGTGACGGGGGCTTTTGGCTCGACATGAGCTATTTTTCCTTCCATCACTCTTCCACGGACACGTTCAATCAAAAGTTTGTCGACTTGTTCGGGGAGCCACGCGATCCATCGTGGCACTTCTTCACGGAGCGTTCCGGATATCCCTCGTATTTCGAGCCAAAACCCGCGAACTACAAGGAGATGGCCGAGCGCAACCAGTACTATGCAGACGTGGCTGCGAGCATCCAGAAGGTGACCGAGGAGATCGTGCTGACAATGGTTCGCGAGCTGCACCGCCAAACGGGACTCGAGCGCCTGTGCCTGGCGGGCGGTGTGGCTCTCAACAGCGTTGCGAACGGCCGGATCATTCGGGAGACCCCGATTCGTGAAGTGTTCGTGCAGCCTGCAGCAGGGGATGGCGGGGGTGCGCTCGGGGCGGCGCTGTACGCACAGCACCAAGTTTTAGGGCAGCCCCGCACCTTCGTCATGCAACATGCGTACTGGGGCCAAGAATTCTCGCCTGCAGAAATGAACGACTTTGCTCGCTCGTGCGGGATGCCCTATCGGACATACGAAGATGAAGACCGTCTTGTCGATGCCGTCGTGGAGGAGTTACTCGCGGGCCACGTGATCGGGTGGTTTCAGGGCCGTTTCGAGTGGGGCCCTCGCGCCCTCGGCGCCAGAAGCATTCTCGCTGATCCGCGACGCGCAGACATGAAGGAAATCGTGAACGTTAAGATCAAGTTTCGCGAGCCGTTTCGACCGTTTGCGCCGTCGGTGCTCGCCGAGCATGCGGAGCAGTACTTCGATCTTCCCGAGACACCCAAACACTATCCCGCCCGGTTCATGCTCTACGTGGTTCCAGTCAAAGATGGCAAGGGCGATGTGGTGCCAGCGATCACGCACGTGGATCACTCAGCGCGGTTACAGGCAGTGCACCGTGCGGAAAGCCCCTTGTATTACAAGCTCATCGAGCGGTTTGGAGAGGCGACGGGCGTACCGGTGGTCATGAACACGTCCTTTAACTTGAAAGGTGAACCGATCGTCACGACCCCAGCGAATGCGTTTCGTACCTTTTCTCGTAGCGGGATGGACGCGCTCGTTCTTGGCCAGACCATCATCAAGAAGCCGTGAACCGGAAAGTCGAGATCTTGGGCGGCCTCGTGTTAGCCGCGGCCGGGGTGATGGTGGCCCTTGCTGCCTTCGAAGTCCTTGTCCGTGTGTTGCACTTAGTGCCTGATCGATTTTGGCGACCACACCCGAAGACAGGTGTACAGCTGATCCCAGGAAAGCAGGGTTGGTGGACGCAGGAGGAGCGGGAGTTTGTCGTTCCGGTGGCGATCAGTCCACAAGGGCTTCGGGATGTCCCCCATACGTATGACAAGCCACCAGGGGTTTTGCGGGTGCTGGTGCTAGGTGACTCCTTTGTGGAAGCCATGCACGTTCACCTAGAAGAGACGTTCACTCGGCGGTTAGAAACGCTGCTCGATGGCATTGGCGCAAACCGGAGGGTAGAAGTGATTAGCGCAGGGGTGAGCGGTTGGGGTACAGCGAGCGAACTGCTGTGGTTACGTGACGAAGGTGCCAAGTACAACCCCGACATTGTGCTCCTGCACTTCTATCCCGGCAACGACATCAAGAATAATTCGCCGGATTTGGAAGACGTTCTCCCCCCCGTGTACGATGACAGCGGCCGCCTCCTGTACGTGCGCTCCAACAAGCCGGAGCGCGAGAAGCGCGGCGGAGTGCTGGCACGCTCCAAAGCGTATGTGTATCTCCGCCAACTTGTGCTCGTGCGGCAACCGCTAGTCGCAAACTGGCTCGCACAGCTTGGCGTGGTGCAATTGCCGCCTCCACCTGGGCCGCGCGTTCGCGATGGCCTGCCTGTCGACTTCGGGGTTTACCGAGTGCCCCCAGACGATGTTTGGCGCACGGCATGGCAGCGCACCGAAGGATTGCTCGAGGAAATGCTTGGCATGGCACGCGCTTTAGGGGCTCGGTTTGGGGTCGTGATTGCGTCGAGCCGGGAGCAGGTGTACCCGGAGGCGTGGGAAAAGATCCTGGCTGCGTACCCAACTGCCCGCGACTTGCAGTTCGATCTCGATCAGCCGCAGAAGTGGATGGAAGACTGGTGTCGCCGGTCTGGCGTGCCGTGTTTAGTCCTATCTCCTGCGTTTCGGGCGGCGGCCGCTCGCGGGGCAAAGCCTTTGCACTTTTGGCACGATGGCCACTGGACGGCAGCCGGGCACGCGCTTGCTGCTGAGGAGATGCGCAAGTTCCTACTTGCAAATTTTCCGCTCTCGTAGGAGAAAGACTGGGCCATGAAACTCGCGTCCGGACTCAGGAGTCGGCTTGGAATCGCTGGAGAGCTGCTTGGTTTCTTGTGGGAACGCAAGTTGTGGTGGCTGATCCCCATGGTCGTTGTGCTGCTTGCATTTGGCGGCCTCATGGTCACCGCACATAGCTCGGCGCTCGGGCCGTTCATCTACACCCTCTTCTGAACTTGTGCCTTCGTCTGCGAGCCGCGCTCCGTTTGCGAAGCATACCCAAAACGTTGCACGTGTGTCGGTCCGCGTGCCGCGGGTTTCTCGTGGCGCACTTGGTCGTCGCCCAATGCGCCTGGGCGGCGACGTACTACGTTCGCGCAAGCGGACGAGACGATGCAGACGGATTGAGTCCGGCCACTGCGCTCCGTTCGATTGCCGCCGCGGCAGCGAAAATCAATAACCCGGGAGATGAGGTTGTCATCGGCCCGGGCACGTACGCAGAGGGGAATCTCAGCTCTCCACGCAACGGCATACTTGGTCGCCCGATTGCCTTCCGCGGCGACCCAACCGGCCGTCGGACGAACGACCCGCCGGGGCCCGTGCGCATTGAACCGCGCCCACCAGCGACGACCGGCTTCCTCCTGTTGGGTCGGAAGTTCGTAGAAATTGCCGATCTTGAGATCGTCGGCGGCAGCGATGCCGCGATTCAAGCAAGGCCGAGCCCCGACGGTCGCCCAAGCGGTAATCTCACGTTTGTTCGCTTGAACGCTTCGGGAAGCGCGAAGCGTGGAATCGATGTCCGCGGTCTCGTTGGGTCGCTCCGTGTGGAAGAATGTACCGTTTCGACAAACGGGACCGCCGGGGTGGCCGTGGAGGGAGACGGGAGTTCTGCTGAGGTGCTCGTGGGGCGTTCGAAAATAGAAGCCAACAATGGTCCTGGGCTTAGCGTTGCCAATGTCGTTGGGGCCATCATTTCGGACAATCGGTTTACCCAGAATGTCGGGGCCGGCGTTCTCGTGCGTGCGGCGGACACCGTCGCGGTCACAAGGAATGCATTCGAAGCGAATGGTGAGGAATCGCTAAACGCAGGCTTCTTGGAACCGTTGAATCATTTGCTGCTGGAGAACAATACCACTTCGGGCTCGGGCAAGAGCGCCTTTAAAGTGTCTGTCCGCGGAGAAGCACGGATCGAAGCGAACCACGTAGAAAACGTTGCTGGCCCAGCCGGCGTGGGGATTTCTGCGGCCGGGAGCGAGTCCTCCGCCGTCTACGCGGTGGACAATGAGATTCGCTCCGCAACGGCGGATTGCATCTTTCTGACCAACGGGGGGAGTGCATGGCTGCAGGGAAATTCGGCGAGAGACTGCGCCGGCCATGCGTTCCGGTCCGAGTTCGTCGCGCAACTGGCCTTAAAAAATAACGCAGCTCTCGCTCCAAGCGGCAGTGGGATCTTGGTGAACGGTACGGCCAAACTCGACGTTGTGGCGAACAGGATCGACCAACCCGGGCAGACAGGCATTGCTTTTCGTGGGGGTAGTTCCGACGTAATGGGTCGGGTGCGGATCGTGGGCACGAAGATCGCGCGCGCGGGTAGTGCGGGGGTGTTCCTGCAAAATGTGGATGCTGTGCGGATCTACACATCGAGTGTTACGGACGGCAGCTCGGACGGGTTCGTGCTGCGTAACGTGCGCCGAGTTCAACTGCAGCGCGCCGTGGGCGAAAGGTTAGCAGGGCTTGGCCTCTCGATCGGATCGGCGCACGACTTTATGGCCAGTTCCGTGAGGATCGAGTCGAGCCGGTTCCACCAGCTTGGTCGAGGGGCGGTGAAAATATGGGGGCAAGGCGCTGTAACTGTAGTGGGCTCGGAGATTTTGGATTCTGGCGGTCCCGGGCTTTCCATCGAAGGGCAAGGTCCTGTGAGCGTGTCCGCTTTGGACAACGTTGTAGGTATGCATGAAGCGGACGGAGTTTTTATCCGTGGTGTTCAATCCGGCTTCGTGGCGAACAATGTGGTCTTCAGCAACCGCCAATCCGGTGTCGTTCTTCGTTCTACGAACGACATGCTGGTGGCAAATAACCTCATTTACGCGAATCGAGAAGAAGGGCTCGCGGCCGGCGTGGGTGGTGAGTTCAGCACGCGCACAACGGCGGTTTTCAACACCTTTTATCAAAACGGACTCCGCGGATTGCGGATTGACGGGCCGGCGATTGGGACGCTTGCTGGTGGGATGGTGGTAAACAACATCTTCGCAGGCAATGCGGGTGGGGGGATGGCGATTGCTCGAACAGCAATGGCGGATTTCATTTCCGGCTTCAACGTGAACCCAGACGGATACGTTACTGACACGCGGAGAAACGACTTCGATGTGAACGCTGATCCCATGTTCGTAAATCCCGCGGGGCCGGATGGAGTTCTCGGGGAAGAGGGGTTTCGGGACGATAATTTCCGCCTCGCACACCGCCGAACCGGTCAACCCACAAACAGCCCGGCAGTGGATGCTGGCTCGGGTCCGGTGGAGGCGTTTGGGCTGACGGGATCGACCGCGACCGACGGCTTGCCTGACATCGGTCAGGTAGACGCTGGATATCACTACGGGTTGGAGCCGAGCGCATTGAAATCCAGCAGCGAGATTCCGCCCCCTTTTATGCCACTGTTTGTTCGAGCGACAGGATCCGACGCGAATGACGGTCGTAGCCCAGCCAGGGCGTTGGGGTCGATTCGGAACGCGTTCGACCGCGCGGTAGCGGGGGTCACGCTGGTAGTTGGTCCCGGGGTATATCGTGAGGGAGATATCCGCATCCGCAATTTCAGTGGTCGCGTTACCTTCCTTGCGGACTTCACCGGGCACTTGACTGGTGATCTCCCCGGACCGGTGCTGGTCGATGCCACTGGATTCGATACCGGATTCGTTGTTTTGAACGGCGGACCGGTAGCGATACGCGGCTTCCATGTGACAGGTGCGGCGACCGCCGGCATCCAAGTGCGCTTGGGTGCCGACCAAGCTGAGATCGTAGATAACGTCGTGTTCTCCAACCAACGCCGCGGAATCGAAGTGAACGGTGCAAACAGGACTTTGGTGCGAAACAATTTAGTTTACGCAAATGGGACCGGTGGGATCCAAGTTCAAGCCAGCCAAGGATCGATGATCGAGGGGAACACGGTCTATGCAAACGGCGCAAACGGGATCCTGGTAGGGACAGCAGCGGATGGAGGAGCTGCCCCTGGCACAAGTGTGTTGCGCAATATCGTCGCACGAAACGGCGAAGTGGTTCCCGCGGCGAACGGGGTGCAAATCAAGGTCGAGGCGAACTCTCGCGACGGGTATTTTTCGGAAAACAATGTTGTGTGGGGGCAGACACCGTTTGCCGGTAATACCCCGCGAGCCGACAGTGACATTGTGTCCGACCCCCTGTTCGACGATCCGGATGGTGCTGATGACATACTTGGCGGGCCAGGGTTTGCCGATGATCGATTTACGTTGCGGCAGCACACTGGAGCCGAGACCAGTCCGGCGGTGGATTTGGATTTTGGATCCCGCAACGCTGCTGTCTGGGGAACGACGTCTGCCTGGGCAATCCCGGACATTGGGCCCGCTGACGCTGGTTACCACTATCCGTTGTTCCATCCCACTGTGCGCCCAGGCCCACTCGTCTTTGTGCGTGCGCGAGGCGACGACCGGTATGACGGTCGGTCTCCAGAACGTGCTGTGGCGACCTTGGAGCGAGCGTTGGCTTTGACTGCTGATGGATATGTCGTTCTCGGCCCCGGCACGTACCGCACATCCTCGCTGTTGTTCGGCGACGCGGCGCCCGGAGCTCGTACTGCGATTCTTTGGGGCGACGAGACGGGTGCGCTCACCGGGGACCCTGCTGGTCCGGTGGTGCTGGACTTCGGCGGCCAGCGTGGGCTGACCCTCCGCGGACCCACAGTTGTTCATGGCGTGTGGATTACCGGAGCGCGGAATTCCGGACTGAGGGTGCTTGCGAACGTCACTTCCGCGTGGATCCAACACAGTGTCTTTTGCGGCAATGAAGCCGAGGGGATTTGGAGTGCCGGGAGCGGAGTGGATTTGATCGACAACTTGGTAAGCGGCAACGGTGGCTGGGGAGTGCGCTTGACACCAAAACGCGGGAGCGGATACGTGCGAATTATGAATGCAACCGTCGTACGCAACGGTCAGGGCGGCCTGTGGGCTGTGGATCGTACCAGGCCTTACCCGCAACTGCGGCTGGCAAACAACATCATTGCCAGCAACCATGGGCCGGGCGCCTTCCTGTATGCCGGTGCGGCACGGTCGATTCCATGGGGATTCAACCTGAACTTGGATGGGTATCCGAAGCTGCGTCCCCAGGGGCCAGGAGAACTTTCGGATCCTCCGTTGTTCGCGTCGGAGCAGCTCGATGCCCCACCAGCTTGCCCGCCGGCCGGGGCGTATCGGTTGTTGCCGCAGAGTCCAGCACGCGACCGAGGAGCAGGGGACGTGCGCGTTCTCGGTCTTTCCAGCCGGAGCGCCATTAGCGATGGTACGCCAGATCGCTCTGCTCCGGATCTCGGCTATCACGGCCCCCTCGTGCCGTGATGCGTATCCGTGGCGGAGTAGGCCATGACTCAACCGATACGCATCGCGTACGTCATCAACGAAATGGTGGTGGGGGGAAGCCAGACTCATTTGCGGCAGGTGCTTCGTTTGCTCGACCGTGAGCGGTTCGAGCCAATCCTTGTTTGTTTAAGCGGAAGGGGTGCGTTGCTCGAGGATGTACGCGCATTGGGCGTTCCTCTATTTGCGCCGGCAGCACAACTGGGTTTTCAGGGAATGCACTTGGTACGGCGCATCATGGCGACCGCGCGTGTGTTCCGAGATCAGCGGCCTGTCATTGTGCACAACTATCTCTTGCGCGCGAACCTGGTGGGCAGTGTGGCTGCACGCATGGCACGAGTCCCCGTGGTGTTGTGCAGCACCCGAGGATGCCATTTGTTGTCCGGAGGCCAGTTGCTGGCTGCGAAAATTGGCAACGCCCTTGCGGACAAAGTCATGGTGAACGCCGTTGCTGTGCGCGAGTTTGTGCACGAGCACGAGGGCTGCCCACGGGAAAAAATGTTTGTCATCCCGAGCGGAATCGATACCGAGCGTTTCTCTCCGCTACCGCCAGAAGACCACAAGCAGCGCCTCGGAATTGCCCCGGACCGCATCGTGATAGGCACGGTGACCCGCCAGCGAATCCGTAAAGGCGTGGAGGAGTTCGTGCGGGCGATTGCTGCGGTGGCGCAGTACGAGCCGCGGGTGCATGGGCTGATCGTGGGCGAAGTCCAAGAACAGGGCGAGTTTCGGTCCATCGTGCAGGATGCGGGAGTTGCGGATCGGCTGACCCTTGCAGGACGCCGCCAGGATATGCCTCAAGTGTACGCGGCCATGGACGTTTACGTCTTGTCCTCGCACGATGAGGGAATGTCCAATGCGCTGCTCGAAGCCCTCGCGATGGAAAAGCCAGTTGTGGCCACCGATGTGGGAGGTACTGGAGAGGTGATCGAGTCTGGAAAGACCGGTTTGCTTGTGCCTCCGAAAGACTGGCAGGCGCTGGCGCGCGCCTTGGGAAGCGTCCTGCAACAGCGAGAAAGCTGGAAGGAACTTGGGAAGGCCGGCCGGAAAACGGTCGTGGAACGCTTTTCGGCGCATTCGATGGTGCGCGCAATGGAACGAGTATATGTGGAACTTGCGGAGTCGCGCGGCGTCAGGGCGGCCCCGAGACAATTAGCGGCGTAATCGGAGGGGACCATGGCAATTACAGTGACGTACATCGGTCATGCCTGCATGCTCATGGAATCGGGTGGAACGCGGATCTTGATGGATCCCTGGCTCACCGACCCGGCGTACCACAACGCTTGGTGGCATTTCCCGCCGCTCGAAGTGACTCCGCGCGATCTGGGCCCGATCGACTACATTTACATTTCTCACGAGCACGCGGATCACTTCGATCCGGCCTCCCTCTCGCAGCTCGACAAATCGGCCAAAATTCTGATCGCACGCTACCGCCGGCGGCGCTTTCACGATCGGATTCGGGCTCTCGGGTTTTCAGACATTCAGGAGCTCGAATTCGGCCAAACCTACAGCTTGAATGGCAGCGGACTCAGTGTGCGCTTGATTCCGCCAGACCGCCCGTGGGACGACAGCGCGATTCTCGTGAAGGACCGTGACACCACGGTTTTGAACGTGAACGACTGCCACCTGGATGATGCAACGCTCGAGCGCCTCGGGCGAGAAGAGCGCATCGACCTTACCTTTTTGACCTTCACGGGTGCTTCTCAATACCCAGGATGCTTCGAATTTCCGCTTGGATCCAAAATCGAGCGCTGGCGCGCCTCGAAGGAAGCGCACCTCGACGAGTTCGTGAGTTGGGCCCGGTTGTTGCGGGCGCGCCAAGCTGTGCCGGCAGCGGGCAACTATGCGTTGCTCGCCCCGGAACAGCTGTTTTTGAACACGCCAAATTACGTCAACACGCCGGCCGAGGCCATTGAACGCCTCGCGCGCGTAGCTCCAGAAATCGAAGGGCTCCAGATGAACCCCGGGGACGTTTGGTTGCCGGACGGTACGTTACGGCGGTACAAGCCCGCGCCCGATTGGAGCCGGCGAATGGAACTCATCGAAGCACTCAGCCGCCAACACGCGGACAAAATTGCTGCTGGCTTTGCGGCCGAACCGCAAGCACCCCGAGATTTGTACGATCGGTTTTACGAATACTTCACTGGGTTGCTCCGCGAAGACCCAGGGATCGCCAAGCGCGTGAACATTGTTACACACTGGGTTGTCGATGGCCCTTACGGGGGCGATTGGGTGGTCGACTTCACACGCGACCGAGACTGGGTTTACCGGGGCGTTCCGAACCAGTGGAACCTGCGGCTCAAGTGGCCGGCTACGTTGGTGTATCAGGGTGTGGCGTGCGGCGGAATCTGGGACGATTTGGTGCTCTCTTTCCGCGTTCGTCTGGCGCGCAACCCCGACCGTTACAATAAAGAATTTTGGACTTGGCTGTGTAAGCTCTGATGTCGAAGCTGCCAAAGTACAACATTCTGGTCCTGTGCTTCGACCGCGCCCCCTTCGACTGGTTCGAAGCCTCTTTTGTTTGCGCCGAGGAATTTCCGATTCTCCACCAGCTTGCCCGAGAAGGGGTGCGTTTTCGTTATGCATACACGAACGCCCCCGAGACGCTGGCGGCAGGCGCCTCGCTGTGGACCGGATTATTTCCCGCAAGCCACGGGGCCACCACCGAGTTTCCGCACCTCGCGGCCAGAGGGCGGCGTACGCTTCCCCGCGAGCTTCATGCCCTCGGATATCGGACTGCTGCGTTTGTAGCTACGGGAGATTGGTCTGCAGACCGCGGATTTGCCGAAGACATCGACGACTTGATTGCGAACGGCTGGCGTCGCACGTGGATGGAGCGAGCGTGGGATGCCGGACGGCAGCGACTCAGCCGCTGGTTGCGGAGGCAGGATCGGCAAGCGCAGCGCATCAACTTGGCGTTTTTCCGTTGGCTGGATCGCATGGAACAGGGACAGCCGTTCTTCGCAGTGCTGCATTATCCAGCAGACGCACCAGGTGCGGAGAATCTCGATTCGCCCAGCCGTGTCCGCTCTTCCGTGGTTGAGTCGAGCCAGCGCCTGCAGGATCTTGTACGCGCTCTGGAGCAACGCGGGCGTTGGGAAAACACGTTGCTCGCGGTATGTGCAGTGCGTGGCTGTGCCCTTGATGTAGCCCCCGGGGCTTCCCTCGATCTCCTGAGCGAGCCTGTTGTGCGGATCCCGTTCTTGTTGCGTGTGCCGGCTCCGGGTCCGGCCGGGTTTGTCGTGGAGGAGTTCACGCAACTAACAGACTTGGCTCCCACGTTGCTTTGGTGGGCAGGAGCAACGGAACAAGGTCTCGAACGCTTCCCCGGTAGGGTATTACTGCGCGGGGCCATTGCCACCAAGGGGCCGGAGTTTGTGGTCGTAGAGGAATATCGTAACGCGACTTCTCTTACTACAGGCAAGTCGAGCCTTCGGCGGCGCCTCCTTCGGACACGACGGTATCGTTTTGTCTGGAAGTCCGACGGAACGGTCGAACTCTACGACGTGGTCTCCGACCCGCGCTCGACGCAGGACCTTGCCTGGGTCGCACCGAACGAAGCCGTGGCCTTACAAGCAAAGCTGTTCGACTGGCTGGCTGCGCAAGATCTCTTTCAACTGCCCATCGGAGCTACTGCCAGCTCGCCAGAGCGCCTGGGGCGATTGGGAGCCCGTTCGTGATGCGCCGCCGGGTGTTGATCATTGGGCTTGACGGCGCTCCTGCCAGCGGGCTGTTTGCCCGCATGGACAGCGAATTCCCCAATCTCGCACGACTGGCGCGACGCGGTACGTTTGGCCTCCTACGAAGCTCGGATCCGCCGATCACCGTGCCCGCGTGGGCGTGTATGTTCAGCGGGAAAGATCCAGGGGAACTCGGGCTTTACGGCTTCCGGCACCGGTATGGTCCTGGATACGCACAGCAGCAAATCGTTCACTCCGGGCTACTCCCGCGTGGCATGCTCTGGGATTGGGTCGCAAGGCGAGGACAACGCACCGTGTTGTTGGGTGTGCCACCAACATTCCCACCTCCAGCCATCGAAGGGTTGGTGGTGAGTTGCTTGCTGACGCCCAAGGGTGCCTTGACGTTCACCCATCCGCCCGGTCTGCAAGCAAGAGTCGCCGATATCGCTCCGGACTACCAGTTTGACATCGCCAACTTTCGCGAGCTGGAAGACGAAGCGCTGCTCGAGCAGGCTCTTTCGGGGTTACGGGCGCGCTTCCGTTTGGCTCGGGAGTTGTGTCGCCGTGAACCGTGGGACTTGTTCATTATGACCGATATCGGTTCCGACCGTGTTCAGCATGGTCTGTGGGGTGTGTCCGAGGGGAGTGGCTGGGGCCAGGCAGTGCGATCGTACTACCAAGAGGTCGACCGCGAAATCGGAGAATGGCTCTTCGAGCTGGCCGACGATGTGTGCGTGTGGATCGTGTCGGATCACGGGGCCCAGGCATCGCGAGGAGGTTTCTACCTCAATGAGTGGTTGCGCCGATATGGATGGTTGCGGTTGCGTGACGATTCCGTGTGCGCGCCTGTGCTTCCTCTTGCACAAGTGGACTGGAAGCGAACCGTGGCTTGGGCTGAAGGTGGTTACGTCGGTCGGATTTATCTGAACGTTCGCGGTCGACAACCGGAAGGTGTTGTCTCGCAAGGCGACATCGAGCGGGTGAGAGAAGAGTTGCGGGAGGCTCTCCGTTCGAGCGCGGGGGGTGGCGCGAGTAGGATTCCCATGCAAGTGTACGCTCCGGAAGAGTTGTACCGGGAATGGAGGGGTTATCCTCCAGATTTATTTGTGTACGCTGACGGTTTGCGGTTGCGCGTGTTCGGAGGAGTCGGCGCGCAATCGCTACTGAGTGACAAAAACGATACCGGGCGGGACCGTGCAAATCACCATCCGGACGGGCTCTACATTTGTTACGATCCAGGCGCGGTAGCGCATGGTCCGGGTCAGGTCATGCCAATTACGGAGATCCGCTCTTATTGGGAAGCGCAGCTCGCCGGGCAGCTTCCGAACCTTGGCGCTTAGCACAAAGAAAAATGGTGTCGGAAGCAGCCACGATCTCGGGTCGGGATGCCCCACGGAGTGGTGTGAAGTTTCAGTGGTGGTGGTATTCCCAGCCTCCAACCGTTCGCCGAGGGCTTGCGGCCATTCTCGTGCTTTCGTGCCTACTGAATATCGTCGGCATCCGTTGGGGGTTGCCAAACGGGAACCGAACTTGGGCCGCAGATGCATTGCAGCCGCTCACGCCACTTGCGGTCGGCCGCCACGTATTGTTCGGCGATCATTGGAACTCCGGTTGGTTTTACTTCAAATACCCCGTGGGCCATCCGATGTTGGTTTTGGCTGCGCAAAGCCCGGTACTGGGTTGGTTCTGGGTGCGGGGTGAATTCCGGCGACTGAGTTCCGAGTACCCCCACGGCTTTCGAAACCCGGAACGTAGCCTTTCCGCGCTCGCGCTGGTGAGCCGTTTGGTAACGGTGGTCATGGCGACGGCTACGGTTTTCCTCGCGTTTTGTAGTGCTGCGTTGTTGGTGCACGGGATGGCAGGCTTGTGGTCGGCTGTGCTTTTGGCCGGTGCCTACCCGTTCGTGTTTTATAGCCACACGTCGAATGTCGATGTCCCGCTGTTGTTTTGGTTGGCGTTGTGTTGCTTCGCTGCGCTTTGGGCCGCCCGTGCCGATTCGGTTCGCGCGAGTGCGGTTGCTGGAGTGGCGGCTGGGATGGCTTTGCTGACAAAAGAGCAAGGGATCGGGTTTCTGGCTGCAGTCCCGATGGTGTGGCTTCTCGGATCCACGGGACGTCAGGCGTTGAATTGGCGAAGAGTCCGATCGCACGCCGCTGCTGCAGGCCTTTCCGCATTGTTGGTCACGGTCTTGGTAGCGAACGTGCCCTGGAATCCGAGCGGTTATGTGAATCGTTGGCGGTTTCTGGCTGGCAGCTTGCCCGCGGAAGTGCGGGAGAAATATGCCCCGTACCAGTTTCTTACCCAGGTGCCGCGCGAATTTTCCTGGAGCAAGGAGTGGAAAAAACTTGCTCGAGCGAGTGAAGTAACGGCGCATGCCTTGTACCCGATCGGCGCTGCAGGAGCTGTGGCCGGCTTCGTCATTCTGGTTCGGTTTTTCCCCTACGTTGCGGTCATGTTGTTCGTAACCGCCGCGGCCTATTACCTTGCCTCGCTGCGCGCGTTGGAACTTGTTCAGGTGCGGTATACGCTCCCGCTCGTGTACTTGGCGTGTCTTGCTGCGGCGGGGGTGGGATATGCGGTGCAGCGGTGGTCCAAGCGTTTCGCGGGCGGGGCACTGCTTGCGTGGGCAGTACTCAGTTTTCTTCCTGGAGCGGAAACAGTTCGGCTCCTCGTCCGGGATCCAAGGTACGCCGCCGAACGATGGTTCGCCTTGCACATGCCAGAAGCTCCCGCGCGGGTAGAGGTGTACCAACCGATGACTTACCTTCCGCGATTCCCTTCTGGCTGGAAAGTTCAGCGCGTTTCGGTTGCGGAGCGTACGCGTGAGTTGTTTTTGCAGCGGCGGCCGGACTTGGTGGTGCTTAGCAGTGGTGGGCGGGCTGGGTTGACGGGTGCCTACCGACGCGATTGGAAGCCTGGCTCCTCGTTTTTCGCGGAGTCGGATGCTGCGCGTGAATTCCTGCGCGCTTTAGAAAGCGGGCAGTTAGGCTACGACCTCGCCGGGCAGTTTGCGACCTGGTCGTGGCTCGATCCCCGGATCCCGAGCTTGAATCCGGCGATTCGCGTGTATAGGCCAAGAACCGCGCCATGAATACGGCCCCTCAACAAAGTCCGACGCTGTCCCTCGTCGTGCCGATGTTCAACGAGGAGGAAACCGTTCCGGTGTTTTACCGCCGGGCTGTCGCAGCGCTGGAGACCACCGGGGTACCGTTCGAGCTTGTTTTTGTCGACGACGGAAGCCGCGACGGTACCTTCGAGGCCTTGCGCTCGATTGCCACACAAGACCCGCGCGTGAAGGTTGTTCGCTTTTCACGGAACTTCGGCCATCAAACAGCGGTGACGGCAGGTTTGCATTACGCGCGTGGCGCTGCCGTGGCGGTGATTGACGGGGACTTACAGGACCCGCCGGAATTCGTGCCACGGTTATTCGAGAAATGGCGCGAGGGCTACGAAGTCGTGTACGCGGTGCGCAGAACACGCAAAGAGCATGCGTTGAAACGGGCAGCGTACCGAGTGTTTTACCGGTTGCTTCGGCGGCTTTCGTATGTGGACATCCCGCTGGATGCGGGAGATTTTGCGATCATGGACCGGCGGGTCGTCGATGAATTAAACGCCATGCCTGAACGGAATCGCTTCGTACGCGGAATCCGCGCATGGGTGGGATTCCGCCAAGTGGGCTTGGAGTACGACCGCGAACCGCGCTTTGCGGGTGAGTCGAAGTACCCCCTAAGCAAGCTACTGAAGCTCGCATACGACGGGGTGATCTCGTATTCGTTCGTACCTTTGCGCATGGTTACGCACCTGGGCTTTGTGATTAGCCTCACGGCATTTGCCCTCGTCTTGTACCTCGTCGCGCTGCGCATTCTGTACGGTGAACGGCTGATTACGGGTTGGACGTCTACGGTCGTTGTGATTTTGTTCCTCGGAGGGATCCAGTTGCTGTCGCTTGGGATCCTCGGCGAATACGTGGGTCGCATTTTCGACGAGGTAAAACGGCGACCGCTGTACGTTGTGCGGGAGACCATCGGACTCGAGCCTGCGGCGGCCAAGTGGAGAACAGAACTGTCCGAGGAGGGGCCCGCTGTGCGGGCGGCCCGGGGAGCCTGAGCCCCATGGAAGAAAAATTTTACGAGGAGTACGCACAAATCGAAGCCGTGCACTGGTGGTTCGAAGGAAGGCGGGCCATTTTTGCCGCACTGTTGGAACGCCTCCACGTCACCAAAGATTCCTTGCTCGTCGACCTTGGCTGCGGCACCGGTGCGAATCTTCGGTTCTTAGCGCAGTATGGTCGAGTCGTTGGGTTGGACTGGGGCGCTGCTGCCGCGCGCTATGCGCGCAACCGCACGCACGTGCCCGTACTTCGGGGTGATGTGCGCGCACTGCCGTTTCGTTCTCGTTCGGTCGATTTGGTGACAGCGTTCGATCTCATCGAACACATCGACGACGATGCTGGCTGTGTGGCCGAAATTGCGCGCGTGCTCCGACCGGGCGGTTACGCGCTCGTGACCGTACCAGCCTTCCCCTGGATGTGGGGGAGGCAAGACGTCATCAATCACCACAAGCGGCGCTACCGCGCACGCGAGTTTGCGGCCCTCTTTACCCAAGCAGGCTTGCAAATTCGCCGTTTCACGTACCTCAACACGATTTTGTTCCCAGTGGTGGCTGCAGTGCGTTTGGTACGGCGAGTGATTCCGGAGAAGAACGGCGAGCTGGTGTCCGACTTCTCGATGACCAAGCCAGGGCGCGTGAACGATTTCCTGGCGAAACTCTTTTCCCTCGAGGCTCCGTTGATTGCGAGAGTGAACTTGCCCGTCGGTGTTTCGCTCTTGTGCCTAGCACAGCGCTCGCAAGCCCAGTGAGGTTGTGCCCCGATGCGCGTGAGCTGGCGGCAAGCCCTTTGGTACCTGACGTTCCACACCGTGTATGGGTTGGTGAAATACCTGCCGATGTTGAGTGGCGACGTGCTGCGGTGGTTGGTCTTGAAATTGTTTTTACGGCGCATCGATGGGTGGGTGTGGTTCCGAGATAACGTGACGATTTGGTTCCCTGAGGGAGTGAGCATCGGTTCCGGCAGCATGGTCGGCGAGAACTGTTTTCTCGATGGCTACGGTGGACTGACGATTGGCCGCAATGTTCTGATCGCCCACAACACGTCCCTCATCGCGGAAGACCACGGCTTTGCCACCCGCAAGATTCCAATCCGCTATCAGCCGAAGACAGCAGCGCCCATCGTGGTGGAAGACGACGTCTGGATTGGCTGCGGTGTGCGGATCCTGAAAGGTGTCCGCATCGGCACCGGTGCCATCGTCGCTGCGGGCGCCGTGGTGACGCGTGACGTTCCGCCGTACGCGATCGTCGGGGGCGTGCCAGCAAAAGTCTTGGGTATGCGGCCGGACGACTCTACACAGCACCCCGCCGAGCTGGCGCAAGCCGCTCTGTCACGGCAATCCGCGTGAAAGGTCGCGATCCGATCCGTGTGGGACTTGTCATTGGCCAGCTCACTCGCGGGGGTGCCGAGGGGCAGGTCGCGCAATTGGCGGTGCGCCTCGATCGCGCCCGGTTCGAGCCGCGGGTGTACGTTCTATCGCAGGCTGTCTCGCCGTGGGGAGAGTGGCTCCAAACTCACGGGGTGCGGGTCACGGTCGTGGACGCGCATGTTGGCGGACGCGGCTGGCAACTCGCCCGAGCCGTGCAGCGTGACGAGATTCGCTTGCTGCATTCGTGGTTGTACTTAGCCAACCCCTTTGCCGCCATCGCAGCCGTTGCATGCCGAATCTCCCTGATTGCTTCTGCCCGCAACTGTAAGGTGCAGGGTCTGCTTTCGCGCTGGGGGAATACGGTAGCATTCCGTGTTGCGGCAGGAATCGTGGCGAACTCCCACGATGTTGCCCGCTATATTGAACGCGAGTACCGAGCTCCGGCTGCCCGCATCCGCGTGATTCCCAACGGGATCGACACGGAGAGGTTTTATCCGCCTGCGACTCGCTCGTTGGAGTCCCCGTTGATCGTGACTGCTGGGCGCCTCGTGGAACAAAAGAACCACGCGTTGTTCCTCGAAGCGGCCGCGATGGTGCATCGACACCGACCGAACGTGCGCTTTGCGATTGCCGGTGACGGGCCGTTGCGGGCTACACTAGAGCGCTTGGCCGTGGAACTTGGCATCGAAGGAGCCGTGCAATTTCTAGGCGAGCGAGGCGACGTGGACGAACTTTTTCGTGAGGCGCACCTGTTTTGGCTGACTTCTCGGTGGGAGGGCATGCCCAATGTCGTCCTGGAGGCGATGGCCTCTGCATTGCCAGTGATTGTCACCGACGTCGAAGGGTGCCGGGAAATCCTTGCCGACAGTGCCGCCGGGGTTGTGGTCCCGCCCGGCGATGCAGAAGCTTTTTCTCGGCTCACGCTGTGGCTGCTCTCATCCCCAGAAGAGTATCGTCGCGCTGCGCACGCTGCCCGGCAACGAGCCGAGCAGTTCTCGATCGGGAACATGGTTGCACGAATGGAAGAATTGTACGACGAGGTGTCCTGACGATGAACCAGTGGCCGTTTGTGTCGGTCGTAATTCCGATGCGGAACGAAGGGAAGCATATTGCCCAGTGCGTGGACTCCGTGCTGGCGCAGGACTATCCCGCGGACCGCTACGAGATCATCGTGGTCGATGGCGATTCCGACGACGACTCGCGTACCGTGTTGGGCCGCTACGGCCAGCGAATTCGCGTGCTCCGGAATCCTGCGCGCATCGTTCCCACGGCGTTGAATATCGGGATCCGCGCCGCCAGAGGAGAGATCATCGCGCGGGTAGATGCGCACACGACGCTGGCGCCTGACTATCTACGCAAAGGCGTGGAAACGTTGCTCCGTAGCGGGGCGGACAACGTAGGAGGCCCAATGCGTACTGCAGGTGGGGCTCCGGTCGCGGAAGCCATCGCCCGAGCCATGGATTCCCCATTTGGGATCGGTGCGTATTTCCACTTCGCAGATAGGGACCGTGAGGTGGACACGGTGTACATGGGCATGTGGCCACGTCGTACCTTCGAGCAGGTTGGCCTGTTCGACGAAGAGCTTGTGCGCAATCAGGACGACGAATTCAACTACCGGATCCGCAAGCACGGAGGCACCGTGTATCTTTCGGTGGCCATGCGGTCGTCGTACCAAAATCGCCAGAGCTACCGTGCTCTTGCGCGGCAATTTTTCGAGTACGGGAAATGGAAGGTCCGAGTTCTACAAAAGCATCCGCGCCAAATGAGCTGGCGTCATTTTGTGCCGCCGCTTTTCCTTCTAGCAGTAACGTCCGGTGCCCTGATTGGGTTCTGGTACCGGCCAATCGGCGTTGCCGCGTTGGCGCTGTTGGGGACTTATGCCCTGAGCGTCCTCGCCGCGGCTGCCAGGGTGGCGCGTCGTCACGGGTGGTCTTTGTGGCTGCGGGTAGCATGGGCCTTCGTGATCATGCACTGGAGCTGGGGATCCGGGTTTCTGTGGGGACTCGTACGCTTTGCGGATCGGTGGTTTCGTCCCGAGTCACCCCCGCCCCGTTTACAACCGGAGCCGCAAGTTGCAGCTGCGAGCGCTGGGTGAAAACGCCAGCGTCTCCGGCGGCACAAAATTGACCCTACGGGGGCCTTTTGCTTTGCACTTTTCGAGACAAGATGAGGTTTTGAACCAGTCGATCGATGTTCGCGGAGCCCTGTAGGCCGAACACACCGAAACACGAAGAGGAGTCGCAATGTACTTGGTAACCGGAGGAGCAGGCTTTATCGGCTCGAATATCGTACATGCCTTGGTCGCGCGCGGTGAGGCTGTGCGTGTGCTCGACAACTTTTCCACCGGGAGCTGGGCGAATCTCGCAGAGGTTCGTGATCGAATCGAGGTGATCGAAGGCGACGTGCGCGACCCCAGCGTATTGCAGCGCGCTCTCGCCGGGGTGGAGTACGTAAGTCACCAGGCGGCCTTGCGGTCGGTGCCCCGCTCGGTCGACGATCCGTTGAGTACGGATGCGGTCAACACACACGGCACACTTCAACTGCTCGTGGCGGCACGCGCTGCAGGCACGGTGAAACGGGTGGTCTACGCGTCGTCATCCTCGGTTTACGGAGATTCGCCGGCGCTGCCAAAAGAGGAGGATCAGACACCCGCTCCGATTTCTCCGTACGCGGTTTCGAAGCTGGCTGGTGAGTACTACTGCCGAACGTTTACCCGCTTGTACGGGTTGGAAACTGTGAGTTTGCGGTACTTTAACGTGTTCGGCCCCCGTCAGAGCCCCGAGTCAAAATACGCTGCTGTCGTGCCATTGTTTATCCGTGCTGCCTTGCGGGGAGAACCGTTGGTGGTTCATGGCGACGGCGAGCAGTCACGCGACTTCACGTACATCGACAACGTGGTGCAGGCAAATTTGCTCGCTTGTACGCAGCCGAACGTTGGCGGCGAAGTGTTCAACGTGGCTTGCAACGAACGCCACTCCGTTTTGGAAATTGCTCACACCGTGGCACGCCTAGTGGGCAAGCCGATCAAGATCGAGCACACCCCTCCACGCGCCGGCGACGTTCGTCACACTCAAGCTTCAATCGCCAAGGCCCAGCGCTTGCTCGGCTACCAGCCTGCCGTGGGCTTCGAAGAAGGGATGCGCCGCACCGTGGCTTGGCTTCGGCAACAGCTTGGCATGTAAGGTCGACCTGCGGGGGAAGTGACGCGGCGACGGTGAGAGAGATTGCGATGTTGCGGATTTTACTCGTTGGCTGCGGCGGATTTCTGGGTTCGGTGTCCCGTTATCTTGTGAGCGGGTGGGCACAGAACTTCTTTGACACGAATTTCCCTGTCGGCACGTTGGTCGTAAACCTCAGCGGAAGCACGTTGCTGGGGCTACTGTTGGCACTCTCCCTCGAACGCGGGTGGATCGGACCGGAGTGGCGGCTCTTCCTTACCGTAGGGTTTTGCGGGGGATTCACGACCATGTCTGCCTTTGGGTACGAAACGTTTTACCTCCTTCGAGAGGGCAGCATGCTATGGGCGGTGGGAAACATTTCAGCCAATTTCGCCGGCGCCGTGATGGGCGCTTGGTTGGGTGACTTGGTTGGGCGCGTCGTGTAGGATCTGTGCTGACCATGAAAATCCAAGGGGAAGGCAAACTGCTGCGGATTTTCGTCGGAGAAGCCGACCGGGTCTCTGGCCGCCCGTTGTACGAAGCGATTGTGCTGAAGGCCCGGGAGCTTGGCCTCGCAGGAGCAACGGTTTGGCGCGGCATCGAGAGTTTCGGCGCGGGAAGCCGCATCCACACGGCGAGGATTCTTCGCCTCTCCGAGGATCTCCCGATCGTGATCGAAATGGTCGACACTGAAGAAAAGATCCGAAGCGCACTTCCGGAGTTCGAGGCCATGATCGAAGCCAGTGGCGGCGGGGCATTGATCACCCTCGAGAAAGCAGAGGTCATTCGGTACACGCCGGGCAACGGCCGCTAGCCAGCTTCGCGTGCAAGCCGCCCGTGGCGCTCACGGGTTCGGGTAGGATGAACCTCTCCTCCCTCCAAACAACCCCGCACGAAAAAGCCTCGGGTGCCGCGAGATCCCTCAGCATGGAGCGAGCAGGAATCCGAGGCGGCATCGTTGCGTTGGTGGGAGGGCTAGCCTGAGTTCTTGGAACGGTCCCCCCTTGTTCGAGCGCGAGGGGTTCCGCCTGCGCCGCTCGAACGCCAATCGCAAACGGGGTGATGCAGAACCACCGCGGCCCCTCCAACAGAGTTGTGCCGAACCAAGAGTGCACGGTAAGCAGCCGGTGCGATGGTGGAATCGTTGGTTGCGAGCTACGGCTACGTGGCAGTTTTTTTGGGGGCACTGTTGGAAGGGGAAACGTTTTTGATTGCCGCAGGCTTTGCCGCGCATCGCGGGCTGCTCGACTTCCGTCTGGTCGTCGCCCTGGCAGCGGCGGGCGCTACGCTGGGAGACCAGCTTGCACTGCTTGTCGGGCGCTGGTGGGGCCAGCGGTTGCTCGCGCGCTTCCCCGGGATCTTGCGACGGCAATCGAGGCTCCGCGCATTGCAGGACCGATACGCGTCGCTCGTGGTTGTGATCCTCCGGTTCATGTACGGGTTTCGGCTTGCTGGGCCAATCGTTTTGGGAGCCAACGGACTCGACCCAGTCCGCTTCTTTCTCCTGAATTGCGTGAGCGCGTGGCTGTGGGCGATCGTGTTTGCCACGCTGGGCTACCTCTTTGGCGCCACTCTCGAGGCACTGATGTCCGACGTAAAGCAAATTGAGGAGACCGTGCTGCTCGCCATTCTCCTCGTCGGATCCCTGTTCTGGTGCCTTCATCGGGTCGCTCGCCGGTGCAGCTAACCGTTACCGATGTGTCGGCAAGGGAAAGCCCACGCGGATGTAAGATCCTAAAGGTACGCCAAAGACGCTTTTGGTGAGCCCCTTCCCATTGGAAGGATCGCTCGGCTTCTCGTTTGCCTTATGTGTGGAGACCCGTGCTCCTGCCAAGATGAAAGTGCAAAGAACAGCCTCGTCCTCCACAGACAACGCGGGCATTGGGAAAGGGAAGATCAGAGTGCAGTGCCGATCGCGGCAGCTAGTGGTGCACTTGCCTTGGTTGTGTGGCGCGTTGACTTGCCGAGGGGGCACCGTTAGCGTTGCCGGCCAACTTTGCAGAGAGGGAGCACGAGGTGAGCATTCTCGTCGATAAGCATACGCGTGTCCTCACTCAAGGAATCACTGGGGCCACTGGCCAGTTTCACACGCGGGCGTGCCGCGAGTACGGAACGCAAATGGTTGCAGGCGTCACCCCCGGAAAGGGCGGCACGGACTTCGAAGGCATTCCCATCTTCGACACGGTCGAGCAAGCGGTGCGTGCAACAGGCGCGGATGCCTCGGTGATTTACGTCCCGCCGCCGTTTGCCGCCGACGCCATCATGGAGGCGGCAGATGCAGGCGTTCGGTTGGTGGTGTGTATTACGGAGGGCATCCCCATTTTGGACATGGTGCGCGTCAAGCGATACCTTGCCGGCCGGAACACGCGCCTCATCGGGCCAAACTGCCCCGGGGTGATTACGCCAGGCCAGTGCAAAATTGGGATCATGCCTGGATACATCCATCGGCCGGGTACGATCGGAGTGGTGTCGCGCAGTGGCACGCTCACGTACGAAGCGGTGCACCAGCTCACACAACTGGGGCTCGGCCAATCGACTTGTGTCGGAATCGGTGGTGATCCGGTGGCAGGCACCGGCTTTATTGATGTTTTGGAAATGTTCGAGCGCGACCCGGATACCGAGGGCGTGATTTTAATCGGGGAAATTGGTGGCACAGCCGAAGAGGAAGCAGCTGCCTACGTAAAGGCGCACATGACCAAGCCAGTGGTTGGTTTCGTGGCCGGTGCTACCGCGCCCCCGGGGAAACGGATGGGACATGCAGGGGCCATCATTGCCGGCGGTAAGGGTACAGCAGCGGAAAAGTTCCGCGCTTTCGAAGCCGCCGGGATGTTTGTCGCCCGCAGCCCCGCAGAACTGGGCAGCACCATGAAACAGGCTTTGGAGCAATGGGGAAAGCGCGCTTCCGGCGCGCGGTAGACGGCGCTAGCTTCGAGGAGACACGATCATGACGGAACGAACCCTCTCGATCATCAAGCCGGATGCAGTGCAAAAGCGTGTGATTGGGGAGATCCTGCGCCGCTTCGAAGCCGCTGGGCTCAGGATCGCGGCAGCGAAAATGCTCCGGTTGGCACCGGAGACGGCTGCGCGCTTCTACGCGGTGCATCGGGAGCGCCCGTTTTACCAGGACCTCGTCCGGTTCATGTCCTCGGGTCCGGTGCTCGTCGCGGTTTTGGAAGGCGAAAACGCCATCGCACGGAACCGGGAAATCATGGGTCCAACCGACTCGACCAAGGCGCCCAAGGGCACGATCCGGGGAGATTTCGGCACGGACGTGGAGAAGAACGCCGTGCATGGTTCCGATGGGCCGGAAACGGCAAAGTGGGAAATTGCCTTCTTCTTCAGCGAATCCGAAATCTGTTGAGCGAGAGCGCTCGAGAGCGTCGGACCGCGTAGCGCTGACGCCCTCGGCACTTCACCGCTGGCTCACGGCTCGGGGTGAACCCCGGTACCGCGAGCAACAAATTCTCGGTTGGGTCTACCGGGACGATGCCGTGTCGTTTGCCGACATGAGCAACGTGCCGCGGGCTCTCCGAGAGGCGCTCGAAGAGCACTTTCGGATCGTTCGGCCGGAACCGGTAGCCGTGGCGCGTTCGCAGGACGATACGCGGAAGTTGCTCTTTCGCTTCGAGCGAGGAGCGGAAGTGGAAACGGTCATCATTCCCGATCCGCCCCGCCTCACCTTGTGTGTTTCGTCACAAGCTGGCTGTGGTATGGGTTGCCGGTTTTGCGCTACGGCACAGCTTGGGCTCCGCCGGAACCTATCTGCGGCAGAGATTTTGGCCCAAGTGAGTGGTGCGCGCCGACTGCTGCGGCCGACAGAACGGCTAACCAACATTGTCTTCATGGGCATGGGCGAGCCGCTCGCGAACTACGACAACCTTGTGGAGGCAATCCAGGTTCTCACCGCAGAGTGGGGCTTTGCGCTATCGGGCCGCCGCATTACGGTGTCGACCGCTGGTTTGGTTCCGCAAATGGAACGGTTGGTGCGGGAAACTCCGGTGCAACTGGCGGTGTCTCTCACGGCCACGACCGACGAGCTCCGTTCGGAGCTGATGCCCATCAATCGGCGCTACCCACTGACACAACTTGTGGCAGCGTGCCGGAGGCTTCCGTTACCGCAGCGGCGGCGGATTACTTTCGAGTACGTGCTTTTGGCGGGAGTCAACGATCGCGCCGCCGATGCGGAACGCCTTTCCACCTTGCTTCGCGGCGTGCGCGCAAAGGTGAATCTCATTCCGTTCAATCCTTTTCCTGGTGCCCCTTATCGGAGGCCGGAGGAGTCGGAGGTCCGCCGTTTTCAAGAGGCGCTGTTGCAATCCGGTCTGCATGCGACCGTTCGCCGCAGTCGAGGAGTCGACGTACAAGCCGCCTGCGGGCAGTTGGCGTTGGCGAACAGGTCCGAGGCGCCGGTGCAGGACCAGGCAGATCCGAGCGCGCATCAGGTGCCGGCAGCCTGAGGTCCGGCCCCCGGGGGTTCGAGAGTGCCAGGGATCGCGGTTCTGGTGAACCCGCACGCGGGCCGCAATCGGTCCGACCATCACATCGAAGAGCGGCTAAAGAAGGCAGCTGCCAAGCACGGGTTCGTTCTTTGTCCGCGCACGCTGGAGGAACTCGACCATGCCGCACAGTTGTGCGCGGAACGCAAGGTGGACATTGTTGCCGTCTGCGGGGGCGACGGGAGCTTCTTTCGCGCATTGTCGGCATTGGTGCGCGCCTACAACGACCAGCCCCTTCCGTGGTTCTTGCCCTTGCGGGGAGGTTCGATGAACACCATTGCTCGGTCGGTGGGCGTGCGTCGGGGGCCACCCGAAAAAGTGCTTGCACACGTAGCGGAGACCTACGCATCGGGTCGGCCTTTGCGCACCACCGAGCGGCAGTTGATCCACGTGCCGCCCGCTTACCATGGATTCATGGTCGGCTGTGGGGTGATCGTGAACTTCTTGCACGTGTACTATGGGGGCCGCGGGCGTGGGCGTTGGGCTGCGGCGTATTGGTTGGGTCGAGCGATTGCTTCCGGATTCGTGGGAGGAAGCTTGGCGCGCCGCATCTTACAGGGGTTTCGGGCCGACATCGATTGTGACGGAGAACGCGTTCCTCACCGAAATTACAATGTTTTGTATGCCAGCAGCATCCGTGACATCGGGCTCGGATTTGTTGCGACTTACTTGGCCACCAGAAAGCGAGGATACTTCCATTTGCTTGCTGGCTACGTCGGAGCAGCGCAAGTGATCGTGCGGCTCCATCGACTCCGCAGCGGTTGCCCGCTCGAAATCCCAACGTTGTACGATAACCTGGCAAAGCGGGTATCCGTTGAGTTCGAACGCCCGACTCATTACATGATCGACGGCGATGTGTTGGACGCGGTTCTTGAACTTCGGTTAGAGGCGGGACCTGTCCTCACGATCGTTCAGGAGTGACACGTTGGCGGACACTTTGCGCACGATCGGCATTATCGGCGGCAGTGGCTTGTACGAACTTGCGGGCTTGCAGGAGGTCGAGCACGTCCAGTTGGCGACCCCGTTTGGGCATCCGTCGGACGATTACGTGATCGGCAAACTAGGTGCTGTTCGTGCAGTGTTTCTCCCTCGGCATGGACGCGGCCACCGGCTACTGCCTTCGGAGATCAATTTCCGGGCAAACATCTGGGGACTGAAGCACTTGGGCGCCGAGTGGGTCCTAGCCGTGAGTGCGGTCGGAAGTTTGCGGGAAGAAATTCGTCCCGGACATCTCGTGGTTCCTGATCAGTTTATCGACCGCACTTCCCGTCGACCGAGCACCTTTTTTGGCAACGGGATCGTTGCCCACGTCAGCTTTGCCGATCCTGTGTGCCCGGTCTTTTCGCGTCTTCTGGTGGAGGTCGCGCGCGCCGCGGGCGCTACCGTACACGAAGGCGGAACCTACCTTTGTATGGAAGGGCCACAGTTCTCCACCCGGGCAGAGTCGCGCCTCTACCGCCAATGGGGTGCGGACGTCATTGGAATGACCAATGTGCAGGAAGCCAAGCTCGCCCGGGAGGCCGAGTTGTGTTTCGCGACGTTAGCCCTGGCGACCGACTACGATTGTTGGCACGAATCGGAGGCTGACGTCGCGATTGGCGACGTCCTGCGCATTCTTGAGGAAAACGTAGCGCTGGCGCGGACAATCGTGGCGGGGGTAGCCGGTCGCCTTCCGGTGGAACGGAACTGCCTGTGCGCGCAGGCTTTGGAGCACGCCATTATCACGGAGCCCGAGCGCATACCGGAGCACGTGCGCCACGATTTGCGACCGCTCCTCGCACGTTTCATCGAACGATGGGAAAGGAGAGAGAGTTGAGCATTCTTGTGGTGGGCTCCGTGTTCATGGACAGTTTGGAAACTCCCCATGGCTCGGTGGAACGTACTGTGGGTGGATCCGCTACTTACTTTTCCATCGCAGCAAGTTTTTTTTCCCCTGTACAGATGGTGGCGGCTGTTGGAGAAGACTTCCCTGCCGAAGAGCGGGCATTCCTCGCTCGGCGAGGAATCGACCTCGCAGGCTTGGAGACGCGCCAGGGGAAAACAGGTTTTTGGCGGGGGCGATACCATGAGGACATGAACAAGCGCGACACGCTCGAGCTAGAACTCGGCGTGTTTGGCGATTTTCGGCCACGCCTCCCGGCCGCGTATCGCGACGCGCAGTACGTGTTTCTGGCAAATATCGATCCGGAGCTGCAAAGCGATGTGCTGGACCAGCTCAGCGCCCCGGGTCTCGTTGGTTGCGATACGATGAATCATTGGATTGCCAGCTCGCGTCCCGCGCTGGAACGCCTGCTCAGCCGCGTTCATGTGCTGATCATCAACGACGAAGAGGCGCGATTGCTGAGCGGCGAAACGAACGTGGTCAAGGCAGCCCGCCGCTTGCTGCAAATGGGGCCAGAGCGCGTCCTGATCAAGCGCGGCGAGTATGGGGTGATCCAGTTTTCTCCCGACTCCGTGTTTGCGGTGCCAGCATTTCCGCTCGAAGAAGTGTTCGACCCTACCGGCGCAGGGGATACGTTTGCCGGAGCGTTCATGGGAGCCTTGGCGCGGTCGAAGGAGCGGTCCGAGCGCGCTTTGCGTGAGGCAATTGTGTTTGGCAGCGTGGTCGCTTCCTTCGTGGTGGAGGATTTCGGTTTGCGGCGGCTCAAAACACTCACGTGGGAGCAAATCGAGCGCCGCTACCGCCAGTTTGTGAGCCTCACAGACATCGACGGCGCATGAAGCCGGTCGTCTCCGCGGTGTTGCCCGTTTACAACGAGGCTCCGAATCTCTTGCCGCTGCACCGCGAGCTGGTGGAAGCGCTCGAGAAGCTCGGTCAGCCGTTCGAAATCGTTTACGTGGATGACGGCAGCACCGACGGAAGTGGAGAGTTGTTAGACCAACTGAGCGGCGACGCGCGCGTGCACGTCCTACATCTCGCTCGCAATTACGGTCAAACTGCAGCGCTTGCGGCGGGTTTTGACCATGCGCGTGGCGACATCGTCGTGACGCTGGACGCTGACGGGCAAAACGTGCCGGCGGAAATCCCGGCTCTCGTAGAGAAGATCCGGCAAGGATGGGATGTCGCGGCTGGCTGGCGCTGGCCCAGGCAGGATGCGTTTTGGACCCGCCGCATTCCCTCTGCGGTCGCGAACTGGCTTATTGGGTGGCTCACGGGCGTCCACTTGCACGATTATGGTTGCACCTTGAAAGCGATCCGACGGGAGGTGGTGGCGGAACTGCGGCTGTACGGGGAAATGCATCGCTTCATTCCGGCGCTCGCGAGCGACCTGGGCGCGCGCATTTGTGAGGTTCGCGTTCAACACCGCCCGCGGCTTGCGGGGCAATCCAAATACGGGCTGTCGCGGACCTGGAAGGTGCTGCTCGACCTGGCAGCAGTGAAGTTCCTCACCAGTTACTCGACGCGGCCCATTCAGGTGTTTGGCTCGCTGGGTTTACTTTGCAGCGTGGCTGGTTTGGGCATTACGGGAGTGCTGGGCTTTGAGCGACTCGTGTTGGGCGTGGCGCTCGCAAGCCGACCGTTGGTGTGGTTGGGGATTTTGCTGACGATCGTCGGACTGCAGTTCGTAACGATGGGCCTGCTCGGCGAGCTGTTGGTGCGAACCTACTATGAGTCACAACGGAAGCCCGTTTACCGGCTGGCCTGGAAACGAACGGCACCGCCGCGTTGACCTCATGGGGAAGCCGGGCTAGCAGTAGCGCCACTTTGCTTGCCTGCTTTGCAACACAAGGTTCCCACCAGCCGGCGCGGTACGTTGTGGGAGCCCACAGGTTCCGGGAGGAGGAGTCATGAAGCTCTGCGTCATTGGCACGGGCTATGTTGGCCTCGTGGCAGGGACGTGTTTCGCTGAAAGCGGCAATGATGTCGTGTGCGTCGACATCGATGCCGACAAGATCGAACGCCTGAAGCGTGGAGAAGTTCCCATTTACGAGCCCGGCTTGGAGGAGTTGATTCGCCGGAACGTGGCCGAAGGGCGTTTGTCGTTCACGACGGACTTAGCGGACGCGGTTCGTAGGTCGCTGCTTTGTTTTATTGCCGTGGGTACGCCGCAAGGAGATGACGGCAGTGCGGACCTAGGAGCGGTGATCCGGGTGGCTGCCGAAATCGCCGAGGCGATGGACGGCTACAAGGTCATCGTGACAAAGAGCACCGTGCCGGTGGGTACGGCGGAGCGAATTCGGCAGGTCATTGCGTCGCGTACGCGACACCCGTTCGATGTCGTCTCGAATCCCGAGTTTTTGAAAGAAGGTGCCGCGATCGAAGATTTCATGAAGCCCGATCGTGTGGTCATCGGCACCGACAGCGAGCGCGCTCGGGAGTTGCTCCGAGAACTCTACGAACCGTTCGTGCGAACCGAGCAGCCGATCTTGTTCATGAGCACGGCAAGTGCCGAAATGACCAAGTACTGTGCGAATTCCATGCTTGCAGCGCGGATTTCGTTGATGAACGAATTCGCCAACTTGTGCGAGCGAGTGGGCGCAAACATCGACGATGTGCGGCGCGGTGTCGGGTTCGATCGGCGGATCGGGCAGCATTTCCTGTTCCCTGGCGTGGGTTACGGGGGATCGTGTTTCCCGAAAGATGTCAAAGCAGTGATTCGCACGGCAGAGCAGTACGGGCTGGATTTTCGCATGCTCCGTGCCGCCGAAGAGGTCAACGCGCGCCAAAAACAGTTGCTCGTGGAAAAGGTCATGCAACACTTTGGCGAATACTTGCGCGGAATGCGCTTCGCGGTGTGGGGGCTCGCGTTCAAGCCGCGGACGGACGACATGCGCGAGGCACCGTCGATCACGATTATCGAGGCGTTGCTTCGGGCTCGAGCAGAGGTGCACGCCCACGATCCCGAAGCCCTCGGCGAGGCAAAAAAAATCTTTGGCGACCGGATCCATTATCATCGGGTGAACTACGACGCCCTTCGTGGAGCCGACGCCTTGCTGATCGTGACCGAGTGGAACGAGTTCCGCCGGCCGGACTTCGACCGCATGAAACAGTTGATGAAGCACCCGGTGATTTTCGACGGTCGAAATATTTACGATCCCGAGGACATGGCGGCCCGTGGGTTCGTGTACTACTCGATTGGGCGCCGACCAGTAAAACCTTGATGGCACGCATTCTCATTACGGGTGGCGCAGGTTTCATCGGATCCCATTTGTGCGATCGGCTTCTGGCTGACGGTCACGAAGTCATCGCCATGGACAATTTTTTTACGTCCCACCCGCGCAACATCGCGCACCTGCTCGGCCATGAGCGATTTCGCTTCGTCAAACACGACGTGACCGAGTACATTTACGTCGACGGTCACTTGGATGCCATCTTGCACTTGGCTTCCTTGCCCAGCCCCGTCGATTACTTGCGCGAGCCGATCAAGACGCTCAAGGTCGGTGCCTTGGGGACGCACAAGGCGCTCGGTCTTGCACGCCAACATCGTGCGAAGTTTTTGTTGGCCTCCACCTCGGAAGTGTACGGGGATCCCCAGGTGCACCCCCAACCGGAAACGTATTGGGGGAACGTAAATCCAATCGGGCCACGCGGCGTGTATGACGAATCGAAGCGTTTCGCCGAGGCCATGACCATGGCTTACCACCGTTATCATGGCATCGACACGCGGATCGTGCGGATTTTCAATACGTACGGCCCGCGTATGCGTGCGGACGATGGCCGGGTGGTGACGAATTTCATCGCTCAGGGACTGCGAGGGGAACCGCTAACCGTGTATGACGACGGATCCCGCACACGCAGCTTTTGCTACGTGAGCGACCTGGTCGAGGGGATCGTCCGCTTGCTCCACTCCGACATCGTCGAACCGGTGAACTTGGGCAATCCGCGAGAAATGACCGTTTTAGAATTTGCTCGTGTGGTGCAGCGGCTTACTGGCGGGAAGTCGGAGATCGTATTCGTCTCACCGCGTGACGAACGCACCAAGGACGACCCCCACATTCGCCAGCCGGATATCACGCGTGCGCGCACCCTCCTTGGATGGGAACCACGGGTGCCTCTGGAAGAGGGACTGGAGCGCACCATCGAGTACTTTCGTCAATTGCTGGGAACGGAGGGACGATGAAGATTCTGGTGACGGGAGGCGCGGGGTTCATTGGCTCTCATGTCGGCGAAGCGTTCGTGCGCGAAGGGCACGACGTGGTGATTGTGGACGATCTGTCGTCCGGCCGAGAAGAGAACGTACCGGCACGCGCCAAACTCCATGTGTTGGACGTGCGCTCCGGGTTGATCGAAGACTTGATGGCGAAAGAACGGCCGGAGGTGCTCTGTCACCATGCTGCCCAAATGGACGTGCGCCGCTCCGTAGCCGATCCGCTGTTCGATGCTGGTGTCAACATCATCGGATTACTGAACCTCCTCGAGGCAGGGCGAAAGCATGGATTGCAACGCGTGCTATTCGCGTCCACCGGGGGCGCGATTTACGGTGAACAAGAAGTGTTCCCGTGCCCGGAAACACATCCGACCGCTCCAGTGAGTCCTTACGGGGTAGCCAAGCTTGCCAGCGAGAAGTACCTGCACTTTTACCACACGGAGTATGGAATTCGCTGGGTGGCTTTGCGTTACGCGAACGTGTATGGCCCGCGCCAAAACCCTCATGGTGAGGCTGGTGTGGTCGCGATTTTCACCGAGAAACTGCTTCGCGGCGAGCAGCCAGTCATCAACGGCGATGGGAAGCAAACGCGCGACTATGTGTTCGTGGGCGATCTCGTACGGGCAAATCTTCTCGCCTTGAACACGGATTATTGTGGTCCGCTCAACCTCGGCACGGGTCGAGAGACGGACGTGAACACGTTATTCCACCTCCTTTGCCGCGCTTGCGGAGTCGACATGCCGGAACGCCACGGTCCGGCTAAGCCCGGTGAGCAGCGACGGAGTTCGATCGACAGCTCGCTCGCGAAAAGGGTACTAGGCTGGGAACCAGAGGTGGACCTGGAACGTGGTCTCGCCCTCACTGTAGAGTACTTTCGCCAGCGCCGCCCCGCCGGCTAGCCGCCCCGCTGAGAAACCAGTGCTCTCGGCATTCGGTCCGTCCAGAGCCGCTGCTGTGCAATCGGGCCGATCTGATTGACCAGCACTGCGCTCCGCTGGGGCTCCAGTGATGCAGCTCTGCGCTCTGCACGGCGGCGCTGGCCGCTGCCTTGCGAGCGGGTCAGCCCGCTAGCTAGGGAGAACTGTTCGCTCGAAGTCCTGCTCTGAGTGCATTCGAGAAATGGAACCGAACCGCATCCGAAACTTTTCCATCATCGCGCATATCGACCATGGAAAGTCCACGCTGGCGGATCGCGTGCTGGAGTACACGGGGGCGATCAGCGAGCGCGAACGTGCTGAGCAGGTTCTGGACAGTATGGACTTGGAACGCGAGCGTGGAATCACCATCAAGGCGAGCGCCGTGCGCCTGCGTTACCGGGCCCGCAACGGGGAAGAGTACGTCTTGAACCTCATCGACACGCCGGGACACGTGGATTTTAGTTACGAGGTTTCGCGCAGCTTGGCCGCCTGCGAGGGCGCATTGCTGGTAGTGGACGCGGTGCAGGGCGTGGAAGCACAAACGCTGGCCAACGCCTACCTCGCTTTGGACAACAATCTCGAAATCGTTCCGGTGATCAACAAGATCGATTTGCCTGGCGCCGACCCAGACCGCGTGCGCGCCGAGATCGAAGACATCATAGGACTGGATGCTTCGGAGGCCATTTTGGCTAGTGCCAAATTAGGCACCGGCACGGAAGAGGTGCTCGAGGCGGTTGTCCACCGTATTCCGCCACCAAAAGGTTCGCTCGAGGGGCCGTTACGGGCGCTGATCTTCGACAGTTGGTTCGATCCCTATCACGGTGTGGTGATGGTGGTGCGGGTTTTCGATGGGTCGATCCGTCGCGGGCAAAAGATCCAGTTGATGGCAACTGGTAAGACGTACGAAGTGCAGCGAGTGGGGGTTTTGGCTCCCGGCCCGCAGCAAGTGGAGTCTCTCGCCGTGGGCGAAGTGGGGATCGTCATGGCGGGCATCAAGGAAGTGCATGAAACGCAAATTGGCGACACCGTCACCGACGCGTTACACCCGGCTGCCAGCCCGCTCCCGGGCTTCAAGGCCGTGAAGCCCATGGTGTTCAGCGGACTCTACCCCTCCGACTCCTCTCAGTACGAGGTTTTGCGAGATGCTGTGGAAAAACTGCGTCTGAACGATTCTTCGTTTTCGTTCGAGCCTGAGAATTCCTTGGCCCTTGGTTTTGGCTTTCGGTGTGGGTTTTTGGGACTGCTCCACATGGACATCGTGCGGGAGCGCCTGGAACGTGAGTTTGGATTGGACCTGATCACCACGGCACCGACCGTGGCTTACCGCGTGACCACCACGAAGGGTGAAGTGCTCACGGTCGACAGCCCCGCCAAACTCCCACCCGAACAGGAAATTGCCTCGATCGAAGAGCCAGTGATTCTGGCTACGATCCATGTGCCTGAAACGTATCTGGGTGCGGTTCTCTCGCTTTGCGAAGAAAAGCGAGGGCGGCAGAGAGAGCTCAAGTTTCTTGGCCGCGGGCGGGTGATGGTCGTGTACGAGCTGCCTCTCAATGAAATCGTGCTCGACTTTTACGACCGGCTCAAGTCGGTCAGTAAGGGGTACGCCTCTCTCGACTACGAGTTCCTGGACATGCGTCCGGCGGACTTGGTCAAGCTCGACATTCGCATCAACGGGGACCCGGTCGATGCGCTTTCGTTGATCGTCCACCGCGATCGCGCGTATCAGCGGGGCCGCGAATTGACCGAGAAGATGCGCGAGCTGATCCCTCGTCAGATGTTCGAGGTTGCCATTCAAGCAGCGATCGGCAGCCGCGTGATCGCGCGCGAAACCGTCAAGCCACTGCGCAAGAACGTCACCGCAAAGTGCTACGGGGGGGACATCACCCGCAAAAGAAAGTTGCTGGAAAAGCAAAAGGAAGGCAAGAAGCGCATGAAGCAAGTAGGCCGGGTGGAAATCCCGCAGGAAGCCTTCCTGGCGGTGTTGAAAGTAGAGTCCTGAGGATCCGCCCGAGAGCGCGGGACACACGGGTTTACTTTGCTGCCGTCGTGTGGAACGATTTGGCGTTCCTACGTGCCGGTGGTGGAACCGGATTTGGCTTGACTGTGGGTGATCGGGCATTTGGGTGGAGCGAGGCAAACATGGACGATCGAACGAAAAGTTGGGCTCTGGAGGCTTTAGTTGCGGCCCTGCTGGTGTTGGTGGAGAGCGTGGCCAGTGCGCAAACACCACCCCCGTTTGCGGCTGCGCGGTTGTGGGAGTTGCCCGGCACGAACACCGACGCCACAGGACTAGCGGTGCTCATGGATGTAGGATCTCCGGGAGGCGGAGCCCGGGATGGGATTCTCGATGTGGTGGCTGCGTTGCAGTCGCAGCAGTTGGCGGTGCTTTTCGGTCGTGGCGATGGAAGCTTCGAAACCGGGCCGGAGTCTGCCATTTCAGGAATTCCTGAGGCGATGGCGGCGGCTGACTTCAACGGAGACGGCGCGCAGGAGTTGGTGATTGGCGACAGCTCGAACTTCCTCACGGTGCTGAGTGCGAGCGGTGGGACCTTGAGTCCGTTGGGCAGTCCGATCGACTTGCAATTTTTCCCTCGCGGGATTGCGCTTGGCGACTTCGATCGTGATGGCCGTATGGACATTCTCGCAGTCGGGGAGACTTTGCGGCAGGAGGGGGTGGGCCGCGTGTTGTTTGGCAACGGGGACGGGACGTTTGTACGCGCGGCCGAAACGTTGGACACGGGTACGGGGACGGCTGGAGTTGCAACAGGAGACTTTAACCGCGATGGCAATCTCGACTTGGTCGTGATCAACGAACTCACAAATCAGCTCGTGCAGTTTCGTGGAGATGGTCGGGGCGGATTCACGGTCGAGCAACAGATCGGATGTGGCGGGGAGGGACCGGTGGCGGTCGCCGTTGGAGATGCGAACCGCGACGGTCGTCCGGACGTGATGGTCGTCAATAACGCGAGCGATAATTTCGCGGTGGCGCTGACCCAGGCAAACGGTCGGTGGAGCGATCCGCGTGCCTTTGCCACGGGGGCGCCCGCGAGTTCGCCGAAAGGACTTGCCCTTGGGGACATCGATGGGGACGGCGTGGTGGACGCGGTGGTAGCCAACAATTTTTCGTTCGACGTGGGAGTGTTGCGAGGGGATGGTGCTGGTGGTTTCGCGCCGGTTCGCCTGTTTGTCGCCGACGCAGAACCCTTGGGCGTTGTGGTTGGAAGGCTGGACGGCGATACCCGCGCAGACGTCGTCGCGCTCACGCGTGGCAGTGGCAGCCGGCCGACAGCGGCTGTGTTACGCGCTCTTGGAGGGAACCGGTTAAGCGGAGCGGAAAATATCCCGCTTGGCTTTGCTCCGAGTGCCCTGGCGCAGGGCGACATCGACGGGGATGGCTTGCTCGATTTGGTTGTGACGCAGGCGGGGGCGATTCCCGGAGAGGGGACGATACAAGTTGCCGGAGGCACGGCGCGCGGGTCGTTCGACTTGTCGGCCGCCCCGATTCCCAGTGGCGGAGATGGCTTGGCAATCGTGGTGGGTGACTTCGATGGTGACTTCCGCGCCGAACTAGCCGTGGTGCATGCGAATCGCAGCGTGGCCCAGCTCTATCGGCCGAGCGGTCGTTCCTTCGTGCGGGTGAGCGAGACCCCGATTACGGGGGGCGTTCCAAAGGCGGTCGTCGGAGGAGATTTGAATCGCGACGGGCGGATGGATCTCGCAGTCGCGTCTCAGGACAACTCTGGCGGCAAAGTGCAGGTGTTTTTAGGCAGGACGGATGGTTCCTTGCTGCTTCGGAGTACAGTGACCGTGGGAGATTTTCCTCTAGCGTTGGCCCTCGGCGACTTTAACCGTGACGGATTTGCGGACATCGTTGCCGCCAACAATGCCTCGGTGAATCTGAGTGTTGCTCTGGGCAATGGCGACGGAACGTTCCGCCCGGCTACGTCGGTGGGTCTTCCGCAGGCGCCACGCGCGGTCACCGTCGCTGACTTCGATCGCGACGGCCAGGATGACGTTGCGGTCGGTGTGGCCTTGGGCGGTACGGTGCACGTGTTGTTTGGCGATGGTACGGGCCGGTTCCTTAACAGCATCAACCCACTCTCTGTCGGCAGCGGCGAAGTGGTTTCCGGTTTGGCGGCCCGCGACATCAACGGCGACGGGCTTCCGGACATTCTCGCAAGCGGTGAAGTCGGGAACTTTGTGCGTGTGTTTTTGCGGAACAGCGGAAATCCACGCGCCTTTACGAGTGCGGGCTCTTTCGGCACCAACCGCCGCCCGGTGGCCTTAGTGGCGGGCGATTACGACGGTGACGGCCGTTACGACGCCGCTGCGGCTGCCAGCTCGCCTGCGCCAACCACGACGGTGCTGACCAACGTCTCCCCGCAAGGGTATTCGCGGGGCGACGCGAACGGCGATCGACGCGTGGGAGCCGCCGATGTTGTCGCTCTCGTGCGCAAGGTTGGAGAGTACTTGCCACTGCGCAGCGAAGACGCCAGCGCACGTGGAAGCGCTATCGTGGCGATCGGAGCGGACGCGGATGGCGACGGAGGCGTTACGACTTTGGACGTGCCTGCCGTCGTGGCCTGGGCTTTTCGCTGAGGCAGGGAATCGCCAAGGGAGGTCGCCATGCCCACAGAGGAACAGTTGCAAGCAGAACTCCAAGCCGCAATGAAGGCGCGCGACACCGATCGGCTCATGGTTTTGCGAGACGTCGTAACGGCGATCAAAAACCTCAAAGTAGAAAAGATGGTGCAGACGCTCTCGGAAGGAGAGATCGTCCAGTTGCTCCGTAAAGAAGCGAACAAACGCGCGGAGGCGGCGGAGTTTGCGCGTCAGGCGAATCGGCAGGACCTCGTAGAGAAAAACGAGCGGGAAAAGGCGATTCTTGAATCGTATTTGCCTCGGCAGCTCTCGACGGCCGAGTTAGAGGCCGCCATCCGTTCGATTGCTGGCGAAGTTGGCGGTTACCAAATTGGCCCGATCATGCAGAAGTTGCGCGAGCGCTACGCGGGGCAGTTTGACGGCAAGGCGGCGAGCGAGCTGATCAAGAAGCTGGCCCAGGAGGCCTGAGGAGCCTCAGCGGCAAGGTGGGCAGTTGGTCCTGTACCCGAGCGCAGCGTTCCTTGCCGCCGAGGCTTTTTGCTTGGCAGAGAGTGGGTTGAACTAGGCAGCAGTGCGACTTTTTTGCTTGAGGCCGGGGTTGAAGCGCCCCTTCCAGGTTGCCTGCCATTGCCGGCCCGGGCCGAGAGTTTCCAGCGCATCTTCCGGATGCTCTTGTTCGTGCATCCGGCGCAGGAGCGCTTGTGGATCTGTCCATCGCCCTAAATTGCGAAGATTCGGATCCTTGGGCTCCCAAGCAACAATCCGTTTGCCCCCGACCTCGATGTGAACCTTTCTCAGTGCCTTCAAATCTGGTTTCGTTTTCGTGGCCATCGTTACTTACTCCGCAGGCCAATTATGGAGTCGTTAGGTCCTCGATGCAAGGCCAGAGTTTCCACAACGTTGGTACACCCGCGAGAAGCGAGATCAGGTACGCCCGCGGCGGAAAACTCTCACCGCGGCAGCCCCCATCGGGCCCAGTTCGGTTATGGGCGTTGGGGTCGGCGAGGCATGCAAGACCCCGAGGGTACGTTGAAGCTCCCAGTGAATTAGGGACCCTATCAGGAGCACTTCGGGCTCCGGGGGCCTCCGCACGTACAGTCCGGTTCCTGGGGGATTCAAGTTGCCGATCTCGATCACGATCGGTGTTGTGGTGTTTGTAGGGAACAGTTCGATACGACCGCGCGGAGGAGCCAGGCCAAACTCTGCCCGACCCTCTGGGGGCACGTCAATGGTTTCGAGAGGGCCCAAGCGCGTAAGGTCGCGGACAAATTCTTCCACCAACTCTGGGCGGTCGGTCCCCGTCCACCCTGTTTCGGTCCGTTGCGTAGTTCGCTCTCGGCCGTCGAACTGAATGCGAATGCGAGAGATGCTCGCGGGATCCGCAACGACGAGTGGTGTGCCCGAAGGGGCTGGAGGTTGGGGAGTCCGCGGAGCAGGGAGGCCCACTCGTCGGGGGGGTGGCGGTGGGGTTCGGTCGAGGTAGTAAAGGATTGCCACCAACGCCACGAGCACAGCGGTGATGACTGTAAAGCGGACGCCCATTGCTTCCTCACCTACTTCCCCGGCGGCGCTTCCGGGCCGCAATGGTGATGCCGATCAGTGCAACACTCGCAGGCATAACGACGACACTGATCCAGAACACAAGCCGGTCTTGGGACTCCGTTAAATAGATCGGCGAGATCGAGCCGCGAGGGAGTCCTTTGCGGCGGACCGCCACCAACGTGGGGTCTTCGGCCAACAGGGCGATGCTGTTGAGAAACACGTCCTTGTTCCCGCGCCAGTTGAGCGAGAGGTTGGTGGCAAAGTCGGAGTCGCCAAACGCGATGATTCTGCCCGGCGTGGATACCGGCGACCCGTCGCGGTCCCGAGGGACCTCGATGTAGACACCCACCGGCAAGGGGCCTGGTTGATCTTTTTCTCTCCGGAACCGCGCTCCCCGATCCGGGAGTTTTCCTCCCTCCACATACGCCCAGCTGTCCGGACTGCTCAGCGCGAGCACCTTGACCCGTCCCGACTTGTCTCCTTCTTCCGTTGGCACGATGGTGCGTGCCACTGGGAATACTGCTGCTTCCAGCTCCGATCGGAAAATGCTCCGATTGAATGCCGGCACGTGCAACATCGAAGGTTCCGTGCCCATCAGGCGGTTCCGTTCATCCACCACGACGTCGTTCCCGGCTCTTGCGCTGTGCCGCTCGAGAAACGTCACGATGCCCAGCGGAGCGCCCGGATCCACAAGGAGCAGCATTTGCCCACCTTGTCGTAGGTAGCTGTCGAGACTTTCGATCTCGCCCGGAAGGAACTCTCGCGTGGGCCCAGCAAGAACGACGACCCGGCAGTCCCCCGGTACTCCCGTTGGAGGAACGTGGTCGAGAGCACGAATCGTGAAGCCTTCGCGTTCGAGGGCCTTAGCGACCTCGTTGTAGCCCCGCCGCTCGTCAGTATCGAAGGGTGAGTGTTCCCCATGCCCGACGACAAAACACACTACGCGTTCCGCAGGACGAGTCAGCCGGATGAGCGCGCTTGTGATGCCTTCCTCGTCCACGAAAGGAATTGGTACGACTTGGTCTCCCATGACCACTACCCCGGCTCCAGCGTTATTCACGCTGTACTTCTGGGCTGTGGCTGGCGAGCGGTTCAAATCCACCAACTGGTAACGGATTCGGGGAGAGACCTTGGCGAACAGTTCGAGCGTGTCGAACAAAGCCCGCCGCTGCCCGGGTTCGTCGGGAGTGTAAAAGGCGATGATCTCCACATTTTCATCCAGGCTTTGCGCCACTTTCTTTGCCGCGTCCGACAGCACGAACTGCTGGGTGGGACTCAGGTCGAAGCGCTTGTTGTGCCGCTCCGCCAAGAGCAGCAACAGAGTGCACAGGGTCCCGACGAGGCCAATTTGCAGCCCAAGGAGCACGACGTGGAAGAACGTTTGGTTCCCGCGCCAAGTCACGATGCGGCTCCGACCCCACGCCACTTCCGCGCATCCAACGAAGCCAAGGTGAGGAACAGGAAAAACACGACGAACAGTGCGAAAAACACAATGTCCTGAGTATCGATCACGCCGCGGGCGAAGTTGAGAAAGCGGTCGAACAAAGAAATTTTCAGCAACGCCTCGATCACCGCGACGCTGGCGACGGATTCGTTCCATGTAATGTACCAGAACGTAATGAGAATCCCGTAGGTCCCCATGGCACTTACGACCTGGTTCTCTGTGAGCGAGGAAACAAACATGCCGCAAGCGATAAACGCCGTGCCAAGCAGAACGATGCCCAGGTAACCGGTGAGGAACGGACCGAGGTCAAATCGGTAAAACTGATAGAACACGAGCGGACCCACGACCGTTGGGGCGAGCATGAAGAGGTAGAAGAGCCAGGCAGCGAAGAACTTGCCGAACACGATCTCGATGTCCCGCACTGGATACGTCCACAGCAGCTCGATGGTACCGAGCTTCTTCTCCTCGGCAAACAAGCGCATCGTGACCAGCGGCAAAACAATCATCGCGCAGTAGCGCATGTCCAGAAACACTTGTTGCCACAAGCCGCTCGGTAGGACGTAGCCGCCGAACAAAATGAAGTAACGCAGCCAACTGTAGAAGAAGCCACCCGTCAGAAGCAGGAACACGGCCGTGAGCACGTAGGCTACGTAAGAGCCGAAGTAAGAACGGAGTTCTCGCTTACAAATCGTGGCAATTGCGTTCACTGCGGTGTCTCCGATGAAGAACGAGGCTGCGTACGATGGACGAGCTCCAAAAAGATGTCCTCCAGGCTCAGTTGCACCGGACGTATCTCCAACAGTTGCCAGCCGTGTCGCACCACCACCTCAGAGATTGCGGCACGCACATCGTGGTCGGGGGCTGAATCAATCATGGCCGCAACAAGGTCGCCATCCAACGGCGTGATCGACACTTTGACGACTCCATCAATCTGCCCGAGCGCCTCCGCCAGTGCGCTTGCTGGAGCCCGGGCCTCGACGTGGATTTGGGAGAGTTGCCGCAGTTTACGGCTGAGGTTGCTGGGAGTATCCACTGCCAACAACCGGCCTCGGTTGATGATGAGCACGCGATCGCACGTCGCTTCCACCTCGGGCAAAATGTGGGTCGAAAGGATCACGGTGCTGTGTCCTTTTAACTCGCGAATGAGCTTTCGCACTTCCGTGACTTGTTCCGGGTCGAGACCTGCAGTTGGCTCGTCGAGGATCAAAACCTTGGGTTGCCCGAGAAGAGCTTGCGCGATCCCCACCCGCTGGCGGTAGCCCTTGGAAAGTGTGCCGATCAGTCGGTGCGCCATGTGGCGGACGCCACAGCGGTCCATCACCCGTGCGATCTCGGCCGACTGCTCGCGTGCCGGTACGTGCTTCATGCTTGCAACGTAGGCCAGATACTCGCGCACGGTCATGTCCGTGTACAAGGCAACGCGCTCGGGGAAATAGCCGATCGACTGCCGTGCTCGCAGCGAGTCGAGCACTACGTCATGCCCAGCAACGAGGGCGCGTCCGTTGGTTGGTGGAAACACTCCCCCGAGAATGCGCATGGTCGTGCTCTTTCCGGCGCCGTTTGGTCCGAGGAACCCGACGATCTCTCCAGCGGAGACGTGAAACGACACGTCGGCAATGGCAGTGAAGGTGCCAAAACGCTTTGTCAGGCCCTGCGCCTCGATCATGGTCGAGGCATGGTAGTGAACCAACCGTGCGGCGACAACACGAACGTAGAACGAGGAGCAATTGACCCTGCAAACGCGCCAGGCTTAATAGGGGCCCCGAGGTCAGGCTCATGAAAAAACGCGTAGCCATTGTCGGGGCCACTGGAATTGCCGGCCAACAAGCCGTTGTCGCGTTGCAGAACCACCCGTGGTTCGAGATCGCCTTGCTCGCGGCTTCCGAGCGATCGGCGGGAAAGAGCTTTGGAGAGGCACTGCGGGACGAAAAGACCGGCGCCCGCCGTTGGTGGTGTGTCGAGGAGCCGAACGCGGAAATCCTGCGCCTGCCTGTCTACGATGCAAGCCGGCTGAACCTGCGTGGCATCGATCTAGTTTTCAGCTGCGTGGAGTCGGATGTTGCGCGTGAACTGGAACCACAGTTCGCGCAGACCACGCCGGTAATCAGCAACGCCTCGGCGTTTCGTTACGAAGAGGATGTCCCCATCCTAGTTCCAGGAGTGAACTTGGAACATGCTCGCCTTCTCGAGGTGCAGCGCAAGCGCCGTGGCTGGAGCGGGTTCATTACTCCCTTGCCAAACTGCACCACGACGGGTCTGGTGATCACGCTGAAACCGTTGTTCGACCGGTTCGGGATCGAGCGGGTGCTGATGACCTCGATGCAAGGGATTTCCGGGGCGGGCCGCTCTCCCGGCGTGTTGGCGCTGGACATCGTGGACAACATCATTCCATTTATTTCTGGCGAGGAAGAAAAGGTGGCACGGGAAACTGGAAAAATCCTTGGCCGCTTGGGGCATCAGGGGATTGTGCCAGCAGCGTTCCTGGTCAGTGCAACCTGCACGCGTGCGGCCGTGCTGGAGGGGCACACCGAGGCAGTGTTCGTGTCCTTGCGGGAAAAAGCCAGTGTGCAAGAGTTTGTTGCTGCGTTGTCGGAGTTTGGCCAAGACTTCGTGCGGCTGGGGTTGCCATCGTCCCCTCAGCGCATGATTACGCTTCACGACGATCCCTTCCGACCACAGCCACGTCTCGACCGCGACGCTGATGGCGGCATGACGACCCACGTCGGGCGCATCCGCGAAGACCCCGCATTGCCGAACGGGTTCAAGTACATCCTTCTCTCGCACAACACGAAGATGGGTGCTGCCAAGGGCGCGGTGCTGGTCGCAGAGTATTTGGCTGCCGAGAAGTACGTGTAATCCCGCTCTGTGTACCCTCGTTGTACATTGACCACCACGCGACTGAGACTGCGGCCATTGCAGTTGGCGGACGCTCCTGATGTGTTCGCCTATGCCAGCGACCCGAGTGTGGCCGCATTCGTGGAGTGGGCTCCCCATCAATCCGTGTCGGAATCGGAGGAGTTCATCGAGCGCGTTCTAAGCCCATGGTGGGCTGGGATCACGTTTGCCATCGAACTCCGCGATGTGGAGCGGGTGGTAGGTACGTGCGAGTTACGCATTGTGAGTCGTGTCGAGGCAACCGGTGAAATAGGCTACGTGCTGGCGCGATCCGTATGGGGGCAGGGGTACAATGTGGAGGCCGGAGCTGCCCTCCTTTTTTACGCGTTCCGCATCGAGGGGCTCCGTCGGGTGGAGGCACGTTGCAAGGAGCGTAACCGACGCTCGTACCGGACCTTGGAAAAATTGGGCCTCCGGCAAGACCGGGGAGCCATGCTGCACGGTCGTCCAGGCTACCTGCACTACTCCCTGCTTGTAAGCGAGTGGGATCGCCACCCGTTGCACCGCAAATGGCGCGAAACCATTGTGACGGAACCGTTAGGGCGGCGACCTGAGGGCTAGCTGGCCTGAAACGTTTGTGCGCTGGCCGTTGCTTGGAAGCGTGCTTTCAGCCGGCGAAGGTGACGGCCAAAGAGGCAGGCTAGAACAACTGCCGAGATGATATTCCCAATCGCAACGCAGCTAAACACAGCCCACTCCGGGGTACGCAAAACGGTGACTGCGACAATCGCTGCTGTGGTTACGAGGCCGACGCGAAGCACAGTCCAGAGCAGGGGCAAAGCCGCTCGGCCTGTCCCCTGGAAAGCAAATGCGAAGACCATGCTGATCCCGATGAAAGGGTATGTCGGGGCAATCCAGCGGAAATAGTGGTGCCCGGCGAGGAGGATTTCCGGATCGTCGGTAAATCTCTTCAGCCACAAATCAGGTTGGAGGAAAAGAAGGGCACCGGGTAAAGCCAATGCGACGGCGACGTATGCCGCGGCCCGCCGCGTGTAGCGGCGTATGGCGTCCAGCCTGCGCGCGCCCACAGCCATCCCGACAAGCGTCAACACCGCCACGGCAAACCCGTACGTGAGCGAGAGCAACAGAAAGTCCATGCGCGTTCCGAGGCCATAGGCCGCAAGGTGCGCGTTCCCAAACCGGCCGACGACGCCCGTGAGGATCAAGAGACCAACGTAGTTCGAGAACGTTGCCAGAGCGGCAGGGATCCCTACCCGGAGGATTTCGCGCAGGACCTGTTTGGATGTTCGCGCGTGAGCAGCGAGGATCCTGACGCGCGTCGTTGCACGGGTGAGAAAAACCAGCCGAGGAGGAATGGTGACGAACTGAGCCAGGAGCGTTGCAATTGCAGCGCCGACCAAGTTCCACGACAAGTGGAACATGAATACCGGCGTCAGCACGACCTGGAGAAACAACGAGATCGTCGCCCATGCTGCAGGGGTCCGCGCATCGCCTGCGGCTCGAAAGATGTTGTCGAGCGTGGCGGCCGTGAACGAAATTGCTGCGCCCCCAAACAGGACACGTGCGAACGTCACGGCTTGCTGCAACACCTCTGCCCTTCCCCCCATCACGGAGAAGAGCCAGGGCGCACCGACGAACAATACCGCGGCAAATGCGAGCCCTAAAAGCACCCCGAAAACTAAAGCGGTCCTGGCGACGGCCGACACGGTGCGTTCGTCTCCGTGTCCGAGCGCCCGTGCAATAGCCGACGCAGTTCCGGCGCCAAGACCGCCACCCACAGCAGTAATGGCGATTAGAGTGACGGGAAATACCAGCGACACAGCCGCCAGCGCTTCGGGGCCGAGGCGGCTCACGTAGTATGTGTAGAGTACGTTGGACAACGCTGCGGCCACCATCACCCACAAGGTGGGAATGGCCAGTCGCAAGATGGCTGCCGACGGTGCTAGGCGGAGAAGCTCCGCACCGTGCACATTTTTAGCGTGGCCGGTGTTCTGGGGGAGCACTGCAGTTTCTGCTCCGTTGGCCCGGGCGGATCCGGAGGATGTGGTCCGTATCGGGGCCCGACGCCTCATTGGATGACGATCGCGTCGGGCAGCAGCGGAGCCGGCGCCGAATCGATTGCGGAAGGGAACAGGCGGATCAGCTCGCGTACGAGGCGTGGCAAGGATGCCGCAACCCTGGTCTCCAGAGCCTCTTCGAGGGCCTCGAAAAAGCCCTTTGGTGCAGGCAGAAACAACAGGGCAGGGTCCTGGTCGGCCGGAATTCCCGCTTCCTGCTTTGCAACATCGAGCGCGGTGTAGAATCCCCCGAGAACGTCGACGAGACCAACATCTTTCGCTTGCCGGCCAGTCCACACGCGCCCCCGCCCCACTTCGTGGACTTGCTCTTTGGGCAACCCGCGACCCTCGCTGACTCGGCGGAGAAACAGGTCATACGTCCGCTGTACCTCCGTGCGTAACCGCTCCCGGCCGGCATCGCTGAGTGGACTCGTCACGTCGTCGAGGGTTGCCCACTGGCCGCGCGCGATCGTTTCCGTGTGGACCCCCCAGTGTTCCAGAAAGCCGCGAATGTTTGGCCGTGCGAACACCACGCCGATGGATCCGGTCAAGGTGTTTGGTTGTGCGACCACACGAGTGCTGCCGCTGGCGATGTAATAACCACCGGACGCGGCGACATCGGAGAACGACGCAACGACAGGTTTGCGCTTCCGTGCTTCTTGAACAGCACGCCACACGACGTCCGACGCCAGCGCAGAACCTCCTGGGCTGTCGACCCGCAACACGATGGCTTGCACCGCAGGATCGCGGCTGGCCTCGTCGAGTGCACGGTGTAGCGAATCGGCGCCGGCGACAGCGCCCACACTACTCCGGTGGCTTTCCCCGGGCGCGATGGTGCCGGCGGCGAGTACGACGGCGACGACCGGTCCTCGCTGGAGCCCCAATCGTGTCGGGGGTACCCGCGCGTACGTGGATTCGTCCACGAGACTTCGCTGATCCGCCCCCAGTTCGAGGCGAACATCGTCGAGGAACTTGGCGCCATCGATCAGCTTCGCATCGTAGAGCGACTCTGCACCCGAAGGACCTTGTTGCTCCACCAGCTCTCGCACCGCCTCCACGGGAAGCGCCCGAGCTAGTGCAATCGTGCCGAGGTAAAAGTCGTTGACATCGTCGAGCAGGGAGTTTGCCATCTCGCGGTGCGCGGTCGTCATCTCCTTTCCGGCTAAGAAGTCGCCAGCGGTTTTGTATTCGGCCATTTTCTCCACATCCATCTCGATGTGGAGTTTCTCCCACAACCCACCGAGGAACATGTAACGAGCAGCCAACCCGCGCAAGGCAACGTTCCCTGCCGGAACGACGTACACCCGCTCGCTGGCACTCGCGATGTAGTAGGGGAGATTGGCGTTTCCACCTTCCTGCTCGAGCAAGGCGATCGTCGCTTTGCCAGCTTTGCGAACCGCTGCAATGGCCTCTCTCAGGTCGGTTGCCTTTGCCCAACCAACTTCGAGATCCGAGATGCGAACAATGAGGGCGCGGATCCGCGAATCGGCTGCACACTTCCGCAGGGTCAATAGGGCTTCCGGCAAAGGAATCTCGCGTGGGGCGAACAGTTTGCTCCAAAGACCCTCAGGCGCAGCCTCGGGATACGAACCGTGGAGACGAACCACGAGAACTGCGTTCGCCGGAATGTGCGGTCCTTGCCGCACGTACCACCAGTAAGCACCAGCGCCAAGCAAGGCGACCAGGAAGAGAAGGAGTTTCCGCTTCCGCTTCACGAACGGCTCCTAATGTTGTTGGCTACACATCAACCCCAGCCAGGCAGAAGATGCGCAAGTTTGTATACGTCGTGAATCACTGGAAGGTCGAGTTCTCCCCATACACCCTTGTGGGTACGGTCGATGGCCTCGATAAACTTCAAGGCGGACCGGAACAGTGACTCGCCGTCCTTACCCGTGTCGATCTCGTAGGCGACCGCCTCGAAAACCGCCTGTGTGTACCGCACGAGCAAGGCCAACGCGTGCAAGGCCGGACTTCCCGCTGCCTCTAAAGCCGCTGCGATGGGCTCGAAGCGCGGAAGATGTTGCTCCAGGGCTTGCCGAAGTTGCAGAACTTGGCCCCGGCGCTTGGGTTTCAGTCGTAGATCTCCGTATTGCACCAGTGCTCGCAAAGTCGCTTCGAGCTGCAAGAACAGATGTTCCAGACGTTCGGGCTCGTGGTGCCACCCTCGCCAGAGTGCGCGTAAAGCGTCATCGACCGGTCGGCCTCGCGTGCTTGCCGCAAAGCTGGTGAAGTTCGGTGCGTACGCCCATCGGCTAAAGGCGCCAAACTGGAGAAAGAAGATCTCTGATACGCCCGCGTTCCGATAAAACGCCACATCATCGGCGATGACGGAAGGAATTGCCACGAGGCAGCCAAAAAACAAAATCGCGTCGCCGTAGTACTCGAATACCCGCAGGCGATTTTCGAACCGCCGTTGGTACAGTTCTAAGGCGGTGCGGTAGTACAGGTTGGTGCCGCACGCAGGATCGCCCATGGAGTGGCCGTAACAGCGCTCGCGTGGTGCGAACTCACAGTACACTTGGGGGTGCGGAGTCACGTGCAAGTTCGGTTCGATCGTGTCGTGGTACGCCAAGTAGTAAACACGTGTGGCAGGGTGGCGCCGCTCGCACTCGCGGGCCACCGCGTTGCAGACCAGCAAGCTTTGGTCTTGGGGTGTCAGTCGGCTGCAACTTGCGCAGCGACACCAGCCTCCGCCGAGAACGTCAGCACCCCAGATGTGCAGGGCTGCAACGGGTCCAGCTTGGTCCAGCAGCCGTGCTGCCTCTCGCGCGACAACGGCTAACGCGTCGGGGTTGCTGGGGCACATGTTTCCCTGGTCGTGCCGCTGCCCGTCGTGGCTCGCGGGAAAATATTCTGGATGTTCGGCAAACAAGCCGCGGGCGAGAAGGTTGGGGAGCACGTGGCCTCCAATCTCGATCTCGATACCGCGATCCCCGAACTGGGGGAGCAGTTCGGGAACAGTTGACTGGGTATCGAACGGGTGCCGAATGAAGAAGAAGTGCGTCGCTCCAGTTTTTCCCATCCAGTCCACCAAATCCAAGTCTTCGGCGACGCGGGCGCGGTAAAACTCAGGTTGGGTGTAATGCCAACTGATCAGGTCGCTGCAGTATCCGATTCGCTGGAAACAGCACTGGAGGTCAGCGGGAGCGAGTTCGAAGCCCTGTGCTGGCGGCGCAGGCAACTGCTCGTACGTTCGTCCCAAAATCGACCAGCGGCAACCAAGGGTTTCGAGGAAACGGTAGACGGCGTGAAGCAACTGACGAGGGGTTGCGCCGAAGAACACGACGCTGCTTGAAGACGCGTGGAAGCCGGCTTCTTGTTCCCTTCCGAGCAGGTCCGCGCCTGTTCCGCTGCCTTTGGGGTCTTGGAGCACAAGCACATGAGCCGGAAGTTGGGCGTTGGTTCGAACCGCGTACTGACCGCCAACGATTCTTTGCAGGTAGCTTGTAAGTTCTTTGGTCGCGAATCGAACGACGGGGTCGCCGGTACTAGGAGCCATCACCTCGCAGCGAGCGAGCTGTTCTCTGGTCCAACGGTGTCGAGCTTCCGGCGTGAGCATGGGAGTATGGTTCCGCGCAAAATGCGCGGCGCTCTTGGTACCCGAAACAGTCCGTTGTGCCAAGCGAGATGCAAGCCGCGGTGACTAGCGTTGGCCCGTGGGATTGCGTATTTGGCTGTGGAGTGCCGGAAGCGTTGGCGACAAGTTTGCTTGATACAGCACTGGCCATGGCTGTGCCCTTGCTGCTGGCAGCGCTTGGGGAGCTGCTAGCCGAGCGCGCCGGGATCGTGAACATTGGACTGGAAGGCATGATGCTCACCGGCGCTTTTGCTGCCATGGTGGCCGCATATGCCAGTGCGCAACCGTGGCTCGGAGTGATCGCTTCGGCAGGGGCGGGCGCGTTGCTCGGAGCGGTTCTGGCCATTGCCGTGGTTGGGTTTGGAGCGAACCAAGTGGTGTCGGGCACAGCAATCAACCTACTCGCCCTTGGAGCGACGGGAGTGGGCTACCGAGCCATCTTTGGGGTGACAGGAAGCGCACTCACGATCGATGGCTTTGCTCGGAGTCCGATTCCAGGACTTTCTGCGTTGCCGATCCTTGGGAGCACACTCTTTGCGCAGCCCGTGCTTGCTTACGCGGCGCTCGTGCTAGTCCCATTGATTGCCTGGTGGTTTCGCGGAACGCTGTCTGGGCTCGCGTGGCGGATGGTTGGCGAGGACCCGTATGCCGCAGCGACTCAAGGGGTGCGGGTGCGTCTCGTACGTTTCCTTTCGCTCGTGTCGTGCGGCGTGCTGGCCGGGATCGGCGGAGGGTACCTCGTGCTTGCGTACGCGAAAACGTTTGTCGAAGGCATGTCCGCTGGCCGAGGATTCATCGCCCTGGCAATCGTGATCCTGGGGGCCTGGTCGGCATGGGGAATTCTCGCAGCGGCGGTGTTGTTTGGACTCGCCATCGCGTTGCAGTTCCACATTCAGGCCTTAGGCCTTGCAATTCCTTACCAAGCGGCGCTTGCGCTGCCGTACATGCTGACCTTGGCCGTGTTGGCTCTGTACGGCTCGCACTCGCAAGCCCCCCTAGGATTGGGTCGAGACGGGTCGCGATGATCTCGCTGGCTGGAGAAGCCAGGGCGTTCCCAGCGGGCGTCGACTCCGAGCGTCAATCGCGAATTTGCTGCGCCAGGTAGTTTTGCTCGCCAACTTGCTTGAGGAGCGTCAGTTGCGCTTCGAGCCACTCGATGTGTTCTTCTTCACTTGTGAGGATCGACTCTAAGAGCTCGCGTGTGCCGTTGTCACCGACTTCGACGGCGAGCGCAATCGCTCGGTTGAGCCGGTCGACAGCTTCCTTTTCCAGCGCCAGGTCTAGCTTCAGTTGTTCCGGAACGGTTTCCCCGACACGGACCTTCCCGAGGCGTTGCATGTTGGGGACCCCTTCGAGATACAAGATGCGCTCGATCAATTCGTCCGCGTGCTTCATTTCCTCCACGGACTCCTGCCGAATCTTCTCGTAGAGGTGTTTGTAGCCCCAGTTTTCGCACATTTTGGCGTGGACAAAATATTGGTTGATGCCCGTGAGTTCCCCGGTGAGGATTTCATTCAGCATCTCGATCAGCTTCGGGTTTCCCTTCATGGTCGCACACTCTCTTCTTCTTCCTTGTGCCCTGAAACCTCGGCCGTAGCAAGCTCTTGTGTTCCAGACCGATTGGCGGCCATTTGTTGGAGGATGCGCGTAATCTCTTGGCGACAGGCGGCGCTACAGCGCCCGGCGCGCGTGATCCGCAGGAAGACGCGCGGGTCGGTAATCCCGGAAGAAACGTATTTGGCCAGGCACCGGTCGGTTATCGAAGTACAAAGGCAGATCACCATGGTAGAGACTCCTTGTCAGCAGGGCGGCTGAACTTCTGAGTTGTGGGCCCAGGGGAAATGCTTCGTGCAGGCGAGTCCTTCCGCATCGACGATCATGGCTTCGATTCCGTGGGATTGTGCTAGCGGAAGTCCCGCACGGCCCAGTACGACGAGAGCCGTGGACCACGCATCTGCACTGGTTGCGTCAGCCGCCCACGCTGCAGCCAGGCGGGGGCTTGTCACGGGGGTACCGCTTCGTGGGTCGAAAATGGATCGTGCTCCGTCGCGCGGTCGCGACTCCGATGTGGAAAGCGAGCCGTGGCGTAAGTCCAACGTGCCCAGCGGCGTGCCCTCGAAACTGGGTATGAGGATCCTACGGCCCGAGTGGCCCTCCGATTGGGAGTGCCAGACCGCGAAGCTGGAACCGCCAAAGTTCACGAACACTTCACGCGCGCCACGCTCGGGCAATGCAGCGAGAATGGCATCGATTGCGATGCCTTTTCCGATGGCGCCGGGATCGATGTCCGCGAGCGGATGCACCCATGCCCATCGCGGGCCGACCTCTACAGCACAAAACCATTTTCCCGAAAACTTTGTTTCCTCATTATTGCAGTGGAGGTCAGAGGAAAACGCCGGATCGAATGCTCCCCGCGTGGCACCTGCCAAGGTCTGCATGCGCGCGAGGGCGTACTGCAGATCCGGAGTCACGTAGGTGCGGCTTCCGCGCCGGCGGAGGAGATCGGCAAGTTCCGCGTCGGGACGAAATGTGCTGAGTACGTCGTCCCAGTGTCGCGCGATCCCAACGGCTTCCAGGGCTAGCTCGCGGGCCATCGTTGCAGACTCGGCCTTCACTTGAACTTCCAACACTGTGCCCATGACGAGTTGCCCCTCGCTCGCTGTGGTTGCGCGTGCGGTCCGCAGGGGGGACCAGATGCCGGCTAGCAAGAGAAGAAACACCGTGAGTAGGGTGGCCATTAGTCGATCGGATACCTCGGTGGAGTTGGCCGGGCGTAGGCACTGGGCGCAGAGGTCCACAGAGCCCAAGCGACGACCACCATGAGGAAGAGAATGGTCCCTTGGAGCGTGAGGAACGCAACGATTTTCAAGTACGCAAACGCAGGGTGGACGAAACGCACCCCCCAACCGGCCAGCTCGCCAAGCAATGCGGAGGAAAACGCCGTCGCAATGCCACCGGCTTTGACCCCCATGGATACGGGAACGAACAGCAACAAGTGTGTGAGCGTAAGCAGGAGGATCCCCATCGCAAACGTATGGAAATGCAGTTGCTCGAGAAGGCCGACGACCGACCGCGGCTGGAGGAATTTCTCCTCGTTACCGCGGTAGTAATCCACGACGGACGACGGCCAGAGACTCATGCGGTGGAAATACAGGGCACCATTGGTGATCCACAGGAAAAATGTGTACACGAGGAAGCACCAAACGATGACTTTCAGTAGGCGGTTACGGGTCCACTCCCCAGTGACGACGAAGCGCAAGGCGTTACTTCCTCTCCGAGAGCAGCACGGAGTGCACGGCAACAGCTCGGGCCACGGCGCTGGCCACCGCACGCGAGGTTAGGGTACTACCGGCGATCGCGTCCACGGAGCGGCCGAGCTCCACACGCCGCTCCCGTCCGGCACCGGTGAATTTCTGAAGCCAACCTTCCGGCGGCGCATACTCCGGTGGTTCATAAAAGGCGAGCAAGTGGACGGCACGGACAGTCCCCGGAGGCGTCAGCACGATGAGCAAAGTTTCCGGAAGGGTGCGAACGGTGTGGGTGTCGAAGATCGCGTAAGCGGTCACCCGCCCGTCCTTGTAACCAGCGTACACCGTCACCAGGTTCGATTCGAGTTTGGCGCGCGCCTGCTGTTCGATTTCGGAGCGCTGCTCGGGCGTGAGGTAGAAATCGAGCGGCCGTACTTCCTCTCCATTCGGAAACGCCATCGCAAGGGCTTCGTCCCGTGCGTGCAGGACCCCCGCACGCACGGGACTGGCCGCCACGGTTATGAGCAAGCTCAACAAGAAAAATTGCCGTCCGGGAAAGCAGGGCATCTTTAGAACACGAACCCCGCGCCAATGCGCACTTCGTCAGGCAGGGTGCCGGTTTCTGCGTCGAGGTTCCGGTAGTCGAGTTTCAAAACCACCTGCGGAATTGGTTTGTACTGCAAGCCGGCCTCGAAGTAGTCACGGTTGAATCGGTTGTCGGCGACACGTCCGGTTGGAACGCCCTGCTGGGTGTCGGTGTGCGAGTATCGGAACCATGGAGCCAGGTATTGAGTGGTTCCCGGCACGAAGAGAGGGAGCACGTCGTAGCCGATTTCGGCGTAGTAGCCGAGCATTCGGTTACCGATCGTTTGATTGATGGAGGGGTCGACGCTCAGGCGTGTCGCGTTGTCGAGAAGAGTGACCGTGCCCAGTGCGCGGAACTCGAGTCCCTGCCAGCGGAGCTGTACGTGACCCTCGTACAGTTGCATGAACACACCAACGTCTTTCTGTCCGAGCACAGGGTCGCCGTATAACCGGGCTTGTCCTTGGTCGCCAACGTAAGCCGAAGCGCCAACGAAGGAGTTCGGGAGAAACGCGTAGTCCAAACGGCCCACCCAGGAGAAGTCCTCGGCGCGCTCGAGACTTCCGCTTTGCCGCCCGCCTCGGATGCCACTGCTACGGAAACCACTGGCATCGAGGCTGGTAATGCCATAGGTGCGGTAGGTTAGACCCGGCAGCAACTCCCCAAAGAAACCGAAGCCGTTGGCGCGCCAGGTACTTGGCAACAGGACCGTTTCCACCGGTGGCCGAACATTGCCGAAGAAAAACGGTGGCTCGTGATTTTCGTTGATGAAGCCGACCGGAACGAGCACCAAACCAAAGCGGGCGTTTGCCATTTCGTGGAGCAAAAAGTCGAGGTTGGCAAATTCCACCGACACTTCCCCACTTTTGCCGGTGCTAGCATGCTCGAACTCGGTCTCCGAGTTGAACACGATCCAGTCGTTGAATTTGTAACCGACGTAAAGAACCAGCCGCAGAAAGTCGAATACGTCGTTGTCGTTCCCCTTGTTGCCCACGACCGTCCGGAGGTTGGCTTCGCCATACCCTCCGATCGAAAGGCCGCGCTCCATCCCGTACACCTTCGAAGCCGCCGGCCCGAGTCCGTAGTAGCTTTTCAGCTCGCGGGTCTCCGGCAACACGAACGCTTCCCGCAATCGCCGCAGCTCGTCGGTGACGATGCTTTGGCGACGTTCCACCTCTTCGAGGCGCTTGCGGTCCACCTTAGGTGTCTCGATTTCTCGCTTCAGACGCTCGATTTCCTCCCGCATGCGCCGCTGCTCTTGCTGGAGTTGCTCCAGCCGCCGTTGTGTCTCGGCAGCCGACTCTGCGCGGGCCGCGCTCGCAAGCCCCGCCAGACAGATCGCCACAGCTGGAATCCACCATTTCCGCATCCCGTTCTCCTTTCGTGTCTGTGATTGGCAAGTCCTCAGTCAGATTTTGAAAGTCATTTTCAACTTCGCACGAGTTACCCAAGGCGGGCGCTTGCGTCAAGTGTCCGGTCCGAAGGGGTAGCGGTTGCAGTGTCGTGTCCGCGCGCGGGCTCCCGAAGGGGGAGTCGACCCGAAGCGGTCCAGTGTGCAGCGGCTTGCCGTCGCTCTGGGCTGTCAGCAAAAAGTTCGAAGCGCCCCGACGGCGTGGTTTACAATGCGAGTTCCATGCGGCAGTGGGCAATGCCCGCTTCGTCAAAGGGTCCACTGGCGACCGTGAAGCCGTGCTTTTGGTAGAAAGGCACGGCTTGGATTTGTGCGTGGAGCACTACGCGAGCAACGCTCAGGCTCGCACAATGATCGAGGAGAAAACGCAGGAGTGCAGAGCCCACCCCGCACCGTCGGTAGGGAGGCAGCACTGCGATCCGGCCGACGCGTGCCAGGTGTTCGTCCCGCAGCAAGCGCGCGGTCCCCGCGGGTGTCCCAGAAGACAGTGCGAGCACGTGCATGGCGCGGAGGTCATCGGGGTCGAATTCCTCTTCGAGGGCAATGCCTTGTTCGCGGACGAACACCGCGATGCGGATGTCGGCAACCGCCGATCGTAGCTCCTCCGTCTCGGCGAGGATCACTTCGATGCCGGCCTGAGAACAACGGGGCGGCGCGTCGCGCAGATGGGGACTCACCACGGAGGGAGAAGGGGTCCGAGGCTCGGTTGCCATTACCTTACGGAGTCGCCGCATTCAGCACTCGTTGCAAGTACGCGCGCACTGTTGCCGCGGTGGGGCCTTCAGGTTCGAGTGCAAGGGCGGTTTCCAGATGTCTTTGGGCCCCTGCACGATCATTCAAAGAGAATAACACCTGACCGAGTAAAGCGTGGGTTTTCGCAGGGTTCCATAACTCGCGGTAGCGCGAGGCGCGCGGGTCGCGCTCGTAAGTCAGGGCGCGCTCGAACGCCTGTTTTGCTTGGAGAACGTAGCGGACAACCGCCGCACCTTGGCCGGCTTGCTGGGCTGCTTCGGCTGCCATCATGGCGGTCAGTCCAAGGTTGTGGAACAAGGCGGGATGCGGTGCGATCGTAATTGCCTGCTCCAGTTCCGCGAATGCCCGGTCGAAGTCTCCGCGCCTGCGATGCAGCGAGGCCAAATTGCTGCGCGCCATGGCCTGTTCCTCGGGCAGACGAGAGAGTTCGAGCGCACGCTGTAAATACGGCTCGGCCTCTGCGAGCTTCCCGCGCTCGAGCCATGCAAGGCCGACTTCTCGCTGCGCAGCCGGGTCATGGGGTGCGACCAGGGCAGCAGCCTGCCAAAAAGTGGTATTGTCGCGCCACACCTGCGCGTACGACAACGCGCGCCATGCGCTTAACGTGCAAACGAGCGCGATCAAGCCGGCATAAACCCACTTGCGGTCGCGATGGAGAAAAACGCTTGCTCCCCAAGCCAACAAGGCCGTACTGGCGACGGAGGGAAGGTACAGGTATCTGTCGGCGACAAGGGTAGTTGCACTCGTTCTCCACACGACCGTGAGTGCGGGGGCGAGGGTGACTAGGAACCAGAGGCCGAGAAAAGCGGGAGCGGAACGCGGAGCCCGCGCGAATACGACCGCCAAGGTGACAAGTCCGCTGGTCCCGAGAAGCCCATAGGCCAGCGAAGACGGAACCTCCGGTGCGTACGGAGTGACCAGTCCAGGGAAAAAAGCATGGGCCAAATACACTCCGAAGGCTGCCAGTGTGTCGGCTACCAACCCGAACACTGCTTGCTCACGCAACCATCCACCCAGCGGGGTTCCAAGGTTGAAGCTGCGCAGCCCGAAGTACAGGAGGAACACGGCGCCAATCCCGAGGTAAAAACTCGGTTTGCGCGGGCGGCGCTGCAAGAGATCGACCGACGGCAAGAGTACCGCCGCGGCGATCGCACTTTCTTTACTCAGGAGTGCCGCGAAGAGACTGGCGCAGACGGCCGAAGTTCTCCAAATCGTCGCAGCACCACGCGCGTGCATAAGCACGGCGAGCAGCACGAAAAGCGTCGCGAGGAGGTCTGAGCGGCCAGCCACCCAGGCGACTGCTTCGACATGGACCGGATGAACGGCAAACAGAAACGCCGCAGCTGCGGCCACCTCTGTGGGGATCCCGACAACGCGCCGGAGAACCAGCGCCACGAGCAACGTGTTCCCCGCGTGAAGCAGGATGTTCGTTGCGTGGAACCAAAACGGCTGCTCACCCGAAAAGGCCCGATCGATCAGAAACGAGGCAAAAACAAACGGGCGATAGTAAAACCTTGGGACGGCGTCGGGAATCAACCACAGGTCGCCCGGGCTTCGGAAGCTCCGAAGCTGTTCGATGACGGTCGGATCGTCCCAAACGAAGCCGAACCGTAAAGTGGGCAGGTAGAGGCAGCCGGCCAACCCAGCAGCGGCAAGTGCCCACCACGAGCCCCGCCACCCCGCCTCGGCGTTGGCCGGTGGTGCGTGCACTTGGCTGCGACTCATCGGTATACGACGCCAGAAAGCCCCGTTTGAATTAGCTTGGTTTCGATTCTCCCGCTGGTTGCGGGGGAGCTGGATTCACCAAATCCATTCCTAGGGTATGTGGAAAGAGTTGCGCGATCTCTTCCGGCGTCCAACGCCCGTCTTTCGTGATTGTGCGAATCGGTGCCGGGTCGTTCAACAGTGCGACCACGCCTCCGCGGACGAGAAAAATCTGTCCGTTGATGTTGTGGGCCGCATCCGTCGCTAGGTAAACGACAAACGGGGCGACGTCCTCCGGCTCCGCACGCAACGGGGGCAGTTCGCTGATTCGCTGCCCAGGCAAGGCGACGCCACGCTGGGCGCGCACTTCCCGCGCTTTGGCTGGGATCGTGGCAATCATGCGCGTTTGTGCTGCCGGGGCAATGGCGTTTACCGTGATGCCATACTTGCCTAGTTCCCGGGCGACAACCCGAGTCAGCCCTGCGATCCCATCCTTGGCGGCGCCGTAGTTGGCTTGGCCGGTGTTTCCGTACAAGCCGGAAGTGGAGGACATGCTGATAATCCGCCCCGAGCGTTGCTGCCGCATGCGCACTGCAGCGTGCCGCGTACAATTGAACGTGCCTTTGAGGTGCACCGCAATCACCGCATCCCAATCTTCTTCGCTCAGGTTGAACACCATCCGGTCGCGCAAAATGCCAGCATTGTTCACGAGGATATCGATGCGGCCAAATTCGCGGACGGCTGTGTCGATGATGCGCTCTGCGGCACGGAAATCGGCCACGTTGTCGTAGTTGGCAACCGCCTGCCCTCCGCGCGAGCGAATTTCCTCCACGACAAGCTGGGCTGGAGTGCTCTCCCCGCCGCTGCCATCGACGTTCACACCAGCGTCGTTTACGACCACCGCGGCCCCTTCTTCAGCAAGGAGAAGGGCAATCCCGCGGCCGATGCCGCGGCCAGCCCCTGTGACCACTGCTACTTTGCCACGTAATCGCTGGCCCATGGCGACTCTCCTACGCGTTCCCTGCGCGTTCGTTGCTCGAGGCGCTATCCTGCCGCGGCGGCGCTGGATTGACGAGCCCCTCGGCAAGAGTGACCGGCACCAGTCGGTCAAGTTCGTCCAGTGTCCACCGCCCGTCGGGTTTGAAAATGGTCTTGATCGGCCGCGGCTGCGACAACAGCGAGATGGATCCGCCGGCACAGAGAAAGAACTGTCCGTTGACGTTCGCAGCATGATCGCTGGCTAGAAAGACAACCATGGGAGCAACATCCTCTGGCTTGAGTTCTTCCAGCCGAGCCAGTGCCCGCTCTTCGCGGATGATCCCCTGTTGTCGCCGAATTTCCCTGGCGCGGAGGAACTCTTCGGTGAGGGTCATTCGTGTAGCGGCTACCGGTGCGATCGCGTTGCACGTGACCCCGTACTTCCCGAGATCTCGCGCAACGACCTTGGTGAGCCCGCCGATCCCTGATTTTGCAGCGCCGTAGTTCGACTGGCCCGGATTGCCGAACAAGCCGGCCCCAGAAGTGAAGGTGACAATTCGACCGTAACGCTGCTCGCGCATCAAGGGTGCTGCATGGCGGATACAGCAAAACGTGCCCTTGAGGTGCACCGCAATGACCGCATCGAACTCTTCCTCGCTCATGTTGAAAATCATCCGGTCGCGCAAAATCCCTGCGCAAGTGACCAAAATGTCGATGCGCCCGAACTGGTCGAGCGCCGTGCGGATGATTCGCTCGCTACCGCTCCAAGTGGCAACCGAGTCCGTATTTGCGACGGCAGTGCCTCCGCGAGCCTGAATTTCTTGGACGACGTCAAATGCCGGCCCACTCGTTGGGGCCTGGCCGTGTACGTCGACCCCATAGTCATTGACCACCACTTTGGCCCCCGCCTCGGCGAGCGCGAGCGCCACCGCGCGGCCAATCCCGCGACCGGCGCCAGTGACCACCGCCACACGACCTTCGAGCATTCCCGACACGGTAACCCTCCTCGCTCTTCTTGGGAGCCCATCTAGGGAAGGCCGCAAGCGTGAGTCAAGCGAAGGGGCTACCAGTTGTCTCGGTCGCGCCCGTATCGCCGCAAAACGCGAATGTGCCGCATGGAAGAGCCGGGTGCACGGTGGACCCCAACCCGGGGCGCGCAGTTTTTCGGTACCTCGCAACCGAAACGCGTGTCACCCGCTAGACCACGCGGCTACGAGGGCGCGTGCTGCTGAACTTGGGTCAGGCGCTGAAAGGATTGCACGCACAACCGCGATGCCCGCAGCGCCCGCAGCGCGAATCGCAGAAACTTGCTCTGTACCTACTCCGCCGATGGCCAACACCGGGCAGGAAACAGTAGCGCAAACGCGAGCGAGCTCCTCGAGCCCGACCGGAGGGCCAAAAGCAGCCTTCGAAGGCGTCGGAAACACAGGCCCGAAGACCAAAAAGTCGGCACCCAGGCGGGCCGCCCGCTGGGCTTCGTCGAGCGTGTGGCACGAGGAGCCAACGATCGCTTCCGGTCCAAGCAGAAGGCGCGCCTCCGCGGGGGTGAACGAACGCACGGGCAAGTGAACGCCATCGGCGCGAGCAGCGTGCGCCACGTCGATGTGGTCGTTGACGAGGAGCAGCGCCCCGTTCCGGTGGCAAACTTCGCGGAGCGTACAGGCTAGTTCATATAGCTCGCCCACCGATAGGTCCTTTTCGCGAAGCTGCACGGCATCCACTCCTGCCTCGACCGCAGCCTCGACAGTTTCGATCAGCCCCCGGCCTCTTGTTTGGTGGCGGTCGGTCACCAAGTACACTCGGGGGATCGCACGCGTGCGTGAGGCGCTCGCGACCATCGTGGGCAGAACGCGGGCTAGCGACCAATCACGCCTTCGAGCGGGCTCGAGGCGCTTGCATACAGCTTGCGAGGAATCCGACCCGCGAGAAACGCTTTGCGCCCAGCCTCGACGGCAAGACGCATGGCTTCCGCCATCAGGACCGGATTTTGTGCCCCGGCGATGGCCGTGTTCATCAGTACGGCGTCGCAGCCAAGTTCCATTGCAACGGCGGCATCGGAAGCGGTGCCGACGCCAGCATCGACGATGACCGGAACACGACTTTGCTCCAAGATAATAAGCAAGTTGTACGGGTTGCGAATTCCCAACCCCGAGCCAATGGGAGCGGCTAGTGGCATGACAGCCACGCAACCAATTTCCTCGAGCTTCTTGGCTGCCACGGGATCGTCGTTGATGTACGGCAGGACAGCGAAGCCTTCGCGAACTAAGATCCGCGCAGCTTCGATGGTCGCCGGTACGTCGGGGAAAAGGGTCTTCTCGTCGCCAATGACCTCGAGTTTGACCCAGTTGCCCACGCCTGCCTCGCGTGCCAGCCGTGCAGTGCGCACGGCATCCTCTGCCGTGTAACATCCGGCAGTGTTGGGGAGGATCCAAAAGCGCTCCGGGTTCAGGTAGTCGAGCAAGTTTTCCCGATTCCGGTCGGTAATGTTGACCCTGCGCACGGCAACGGTCACAATTTGCGCCCCAGAGGCCTCGATGGCGCGCCGAGTCTCCTCGAAGTCGCGGTACTTCCCCGTGCCCACGATGAGGCGTGAGTGGAACTCTTTATCGGCAATTCGAAGCAAGTCGTTCATGGAATTCATCCTCCGCCGACGAAATGCACGACTTCGACCTCATCGCCGTCTCGCAGGCGATGCGCTGCATGGTCCCGGCGCGGGACGACGTGGCAATTGACTTCGACGGCGATTCTGCGGTTCTCAAGTCCGAGTTCGGCAAGGAGCTCGGCAACCGTAACGCCGTCGCGCACAGATTGCCATTCTCCGTTGAGTCGGATGCGCACAGCCGCGACGATAGAAGCCGCGCGTTGCCTTTACAACGTGCGGGGGCGCTGGTATCACGGCGCGCACTGCGAACTTCCCATGATTGCTCCGTCGGATGTACGCACCGCTTGTGCCGCAGTGGACCCTTCGGCGTTGCGGCACAACCTTGCGCTGTTGCGCAGCCGCTTGCCACGCGAAACGCGCTTGCTGGCTGTGGTAAAAGCCGACGGTTACGGGCACGGTGCTGTGTTGGTTGCGACCCAACTCGCAGCAGCGGGGGCGGATTGGTTCGGCGTGGCGACCGTCGATGAAGCTGCGGAACTCCGGGCGGCCGGGATTCGCCACCCGGTGCTCGTGCTCTCGGGCGTGCATGGAAAGGACCTGTTTGCGGCGGCGGAACTCGAATTGGCCGTTGCGTTGTTGGACATGGACCATTTGCACGAGATCGAGTCGTTGCGCCTATCGGGGCCACTTCCCGTGCACCTGAAAGTCGACACGGGCATGGGGCGGTTTGGGGTCGATCTGCATCAACTTCCAGCGCTTCTTGATGCCATGGCCAATTCGGCAGCCGTTTCCGTGGGCGGTGTCTTCTCTCATTTTGCTCGGGCAGAGGCGGTTGACTCGGACTTTTGCCGGAGCCAAGTGGAAACGTTCCGCCAGGCGGTGGCTCTGGTGCGCCAGCGTTGGCCGCGCGTGATCGCGCATTTGGCCAACAGCGCCGCGACTTGGACGCTTGCCGAGAGCCACTTCGACATGGTCCGGCCCGGCTTGCTTCTCTACGGCGTGCCCCCTGGTCCCGGTTTGGGTACAGAACAGTTCCGGCCTGCGATGCAACTGACCGCACCCGTGTTACAGGTGCGCGAACTGCCTGCTGGGCGACCGGTTGGTTACGGCCAAACGTTTATTACCCAACGTCCGACCCGCGTGGCGGTATTGGGGATTGGCTACGCCGACGGCTACGACCGGCGCCTTTCGAACTCCGGTGCCGTCTTGCTTCGTGGTTGCAAGGTCCCCGTGATCGGTCGGGTTTGCATGGACGTTACGTTGGTAGACGTAACCGAGCTGCCTGCCGTCAAGGTCGGTGACCGAGCGGTTCTTTGGGGCCCAGCCGGCGAACGCTGCCTGCCGGTGGAGGAAGTTGCCCGCTGTGCCGATGCAATTCCATACGAACTTCTCACACGGTTGGGCCGAAGGGTGAAGCGTTGCTTGGCGGAAATGGAACTGACAACACACTCACGGTCGGAAGCAGACGCCACAAACCCAGAAGCACTCTGGAAAGAGGTAGGAACATGGCAAAGATCGAGCGCGCTTTGATTAGCGTGAGCGACAAGCGTGGAGTGGTCGAGTTCGCTCGGGGCTTGGCGGCCCTCGGGGTGGAAATCCTGTCAACGGGAGGGACAGCCAAGGAACTTGCAGCAAACGGAATTCCGGTGATCCAAGTCAGTGACTACACGGGCTCGCCCGAGATTCTCGACGGCCGCGTGAAAACCCTGCATCCGAAGATCCATGGCGGCATCTTGGCAAGGCGCGACGTGCCGGAGCATCTGGAACAGCTTCGCCAGCTTGGCATTGGCCGAATCGATCTCGTGGCCGTGAACTTGTACCCATTCGAAGCCACCGTTGCGCGCCCCGACTGCACCTGGGAAGACGCCGTCGAAAACATCGACATTGGCGGACCTTCGATGATCCGCTCGGCGGCGAAAAACCACGACGCCGTCACTGTCGTGGTGGACCCAGCCGACTACGAAGTCGTGCTGGAGGAACTACGGTCCCGAGGCGAAGTCTCGAGAGAAACCAACCGGCGTCTAGCGCAAAAAGCGTTTGCGCTGACCGCTCGCTACGACGGAGCGATTGCAACCTACCTTGGGTCATGGTCCGACGGCCAACGGCGGCGCTTCCCGTTGACGTTTCATTTGACCCAACCCCAGGCGCAAGAACTTCGGTATGGGGAAAATCCTCATCAGAGTGCGGCCTTGTACGGTCGCTTCCTCGATGTTGTCCAACAACTGCACGGCAAGGAGCTCTCTTACAACAACATCGTCGACATCCACTCGGCACTTGCCTTGATGTTGGAATTTGTCGACGCTCGCGATGCCTGCGTCGCGATTCTCAAGCACAACACACCGTGTGGCGTCGGGTTAGGCGCCACGGATGTGGAAGCGTACCGGCGTGCTTTTGCCACCGACCCGGAGTCGCCCTTTGGCGGAATTTTGATCAGCAATCGTCCCTGGTCGCTCGCGCTTGCCCGCGAAGTAGACGAGATTTTTACCGAGGTCCTGATTGCGCCTGATTTTGCACCCGAGGCGCTCGAATTCTTACGCCGCAAGAAGAATCGGCGTTTGATGCGTTGGAACGTGGACGCCACTCCTCAAAGCGAGTGGGATTTGCGGAGCGTGTTTGGGGGCGTGCTCGTGCAGGAGCGGGACCGTGCCATGGAAGACCCGCGTGCGGGCCGGGTGGTCACGCGCCGTGCGCCAACGGAGGAAGAGTACGCCGCGATGGCGTTTGGGCTAAAAGTAGTCAAGCACGTAAAGTCCAATGCGATCGTCTTCTGCAACGCCCAGGGCACGCTGGCAATTGGAGGCGGGGCCACATCGCGCGTAGATCCAGTGCATGCAGCGCGTGCGAAAGCCGGACGTGTCGGCATCGACTTACGCGGCTCCGTGTTGGCGAGCGACGCCTTCTTCCCCTTCCCAGACGGCGTGGAGGTTGCGGCCGAGGCCGGCATTCGTGCGGTCGTGCAGCCCGGAGGCAGTGTGCGGGACGAGGAGGTCATCGCCGCTGCCGATCGGTTGGGCTTGGCGATGGTGTTTACCGGTGTGCGTCACTTCCGCCACTGAAAGTATTCGGAATGCCCAACAGTGAGGCACACATGCGAATCTTGATCGTGGGAGGCGGGGGACGCGAACACGCGTTGGCCTGGAAAATTCGCCAATCACCCAAAGTGGCAAAGGTATACTGTGCGCCGGGAAACGCGGGGATTGCCGAAGTTGCAGAAGTGGTACCGCTTGCGCCCGACGACGTTTCTGGACTGTTGCGCTTCGCCCGCGAGCAATCGATCGACCTCACGGTTGTCGGGCCGGAGTTACCCTTGACCTTGGGGATTGCCGACGAATTTCAAAATGCTGGGCTTCGAGTGTTTGGTCCCACACGCCAAGGGGCGCAACTCGAAGCGAGTAAAGCGTTTGCCAAGGAGTTGATGCGGCGTTGGAACATTCCCACTGGGTACTTCAGCGTCTTCGACAATCCGGACGAAGCGAAACGTTACGTGGCCGAAGTCGGTCCGCCGGTGGTGGTCAAGGCGGATGGACTCGCAGCCGGCAAAGGGGTGATCGTTTGCCAGGACCTTCACGAGGCCGAGCAAGCGATCGACGAGATCCTGGTAGCGAAACTGTTCGGCGACGCTGGCTCGCGGGTCGTGATCGAGGAATTTCTCGAGGGCGAAGAAGTCTCGTTCATCGTGCTCACGGATGGTGTCGCTGTGCTTCCCTTCCCGTCTTCTCAGGACCATAAGCGGCTGCTGGACGGCGACCTCGGTCCGAACACGGGCGGGATGGGTGCCTATTCTCCCGCACCCGTACTCACGCCGGAACTGCATGCACGGGTCATGGCGGAAATCGTCTTGCCCACGATTCAGGCTTTGCGAGCAAACAAAATCGATTACCGAGGCGTGATTTACGCTGGGCTCATGCTGACGAAACAAGGTCCGAAGGTCCTCGAGTTCAACGCGCGGTTTGGGGATCCCGAATGCCAGCCTTTGATGATGCGGTTACAAAGCGATCTCGTGGACCTGCTCGAGGCTTGCGTGCAAGGAACCCTCGACCAGGTGCGTCCGGTGTGGGATGAGCGTGCTGCCGCGTGCGTGGTGCTCGCAGCCGCCGGCTACCCGGGAGCGGTGGAAAAAGGCAGAGTGATCACCGGGCTGGAGAAGGTCCGTGAGCTTGCGGACGTGATGGTGTTTCACGCGGGGACCGCTCGGCGCCAAAACCAATACGTGACCAATGGTGGGCGGGTCCTCGGTGTCACAGCGCTCGGGAGGGATGTCGGTGAGGCAGTGGAGCGAGCGTACGCCGCTGTGCGCAACATTCACTTCGAAGGTATGCATTACCGGAAGGATATCGGCCGGCGGGCATTGGCGCGAAGCCGCGCCGAGTGATGGAAAGAGACCACCCATGGAACATCCGCTGCGGCTGCCCTCGGCGTCGGCTTCAGGATTTGCTGGCACGATCACGGCCGCGCTCGAAGCGCTTCGAAATTCTTTCGCTGTCGTCTACCCAACCGAAACGCTGTACGCCTTGGGGGTTCGCGCCTTCGACCAAAGCGCCCTCGAGTTGCTGGTGCGCCTGAAAGTGCGCGCGCCAGGGAAACCTGTGAGTGTGTTGGTTGCCAACACGGAGATGCTCGACAGGCTCGTAGAGGAGGTATCGCCTGCCGCCGAGCGACTGATGGAACGGTTTTGGCCGGGGCCGCTGACCCTCGCCCTGCCAGCCCGGCGAGACGTTCCTGAAATCCTCACTGGCGGCCGTGGCAGCATTGGCGTGCGGGTGAGTTCCCATCCGGTGGCCAACGAGTTGGTAGCTCTTCTGAATGAACCGCTGACAGCTCCCAGTGCGAATCCTGCTGGTGCACGGCCCCCGAGCACGGTTGCCGCGGCGCAGGAGTACTTTGGCGATGCGGTTGCGTACTACGTCGACTGGGGACCAACCGCAGGCGAACCGGCTTCCACGGTGCTGGAAGTGATCGCCGACTCTTTACGTCTGATCCGCGAGGGAACAATTCCCGCTGCTGCGATACAGGCTGTCGGTGGACTGCCCGTAATACCACTCCAACCCAACGAGTCGAATCCATAGGAGAAGCTGTTCATGGCCACATTGCGTTCGTTCCGACCCTACCGCTACAACCCCGCACTGTTTCCGGACTTGGCGCCGCTCGTAGCTCCTCCGTACGACGTCATTGGCCGCGCGGAGCAGCAGGCGCTCTACGAGCGCCACCCCCTCAACGTGGTCCGACTCATCCTAAGTGCTGAGGAGGATCCGTATACCACGGCGGCTCGGCTTTGGCGGGAGTGGAGAGAGGAACGCTACATCGTGCAGGAACCGGAACCCTGCCTCGTGTTTACCCGCGAGCGTTTTAGGGTGGACGGCGAATGGCGCGAGCGCGCCGGTTTTTATGCAGCCGTGCGCCTCGAGCCGTTTGCCGCTGGCATCATCCGGCCTCACGAACGCACGTTTTCCGCGCCAAAGGAGGATCGCCTGCGGCTACTTCGTGCATGCGGGGCAAACTTGAGCCCGGTTTTTTTCTTGTACCCGGACCGCGAAAGCGTGCTGCGCGAATTGGGTGCGTGGAGCGATCAACGCAAGCCGGATCTGGTGTTCCACGACGCTTTGCAGACGGAACACCGCGTGTGGTTCGTACGCAGCCCGCGCTTGCGCCGCTTTGTGTGCGAAGAGCTTGCTCCCGTAGAGCTGATCATCGCGGACGGCCACCATCGTTACGAAACCGCGTTGGCGTATTCGGAAGAGCGACTTCGAGCCGGCGACAACGCCCCCGAAGCAGGGCACCGCTTCGTGCTCGGGTACCTCACCAGCATGGATGACAGCGGATTGGTCGTGTTGCCAACGCACCGAGTCTTGCAGGAATACGCTCGGTTGGATGCGTTCGTGCAGTCTCTTGAACAGTGGTTCGAGTTGCAGCGGTATCCGCTAGAGAACGCCGGTGGCTTTTTCGCAGCCCTCGACAAAGGGGCCGGCCGGCACTGTCTCGGCGTTGGGTGGCGAGGGACAGGGGAGCTCGCTTTGGCATTTTTGCGCGACGAGTCGGCGCTGGAGCGCTTCGCAGGCGATGCGGATCCATCGGTCCGCGCGCTCGATGTGACGCTGCTAGACCGCGTAGTTCTTCAGGGCTTAGCGAACATTGTTCCTGATGAAGCCGCTCGCTCGGGTCAATTGTGGTACACCCACAGTGACTCGGAAGCATTGGAGGCGTTACGAAAAGGAGCCGCGGCGGTGTTTTTCATGCGACCGCCCCGAATGTCGGATATCTTGGCGGTTTGCCGGGCTGGTCAAGTCATGCCGCAAAAATCGACGTACTTTTACCCCAAGCTCCTGAGCGGCCTCTTGTTCCAGGCAGTCGACGAACCAGTCGCTCACGAAGAGGCTGAAAAGCTCGCACAAATGGCCAAGTAACGCCGCACGGTGTCTGCCATGCCGAACTCGAGTGCGTCGGCAACGAGGGCATGCCCGATGGACACTTCAGCCACAAACGGAACCGAGGCGAGGAACGGACCGAGATTGTCGCGATTGAGGTCGTGCCCAGCATTGACCTCCAACCCAAGCTCGTGCGCGACGAGGGCGGCTTCTCGGTAGCGGCGGAGTTCGGGTTCGGCTTGGCCCGCTGCAAAGGCACGGGCATAGGGCTCGGTGTAAAGCTCGATACGGTCTGCACCCAAGGCCTTCGCCTCCCGCACCACGTCAGGGAGCGGGTCGACGAACAAACTCACCCGGCATCCCAGTGCCTTGAGTTCTGCAATGGCCGCGCGAAGCTGAGTTTTCGCTGTCGACGACATGGTCGTCAGCGGCCAGCCGTGGTCGCTGGTCAGCGCGGCAACCTCGTCGGGAACCAATGTGGCTTGCGCTGGCTTGGCGAGCGCACAGTGGTCGCGAAGGCCATGGTAGGGGTTCCCTTCGATGTTTAGCTCGCGGTCGGGATAACGAGACAAGAGTTGGGCAATCTCTTCCACATCGCTTCGGCGGATGTGGCGCTCGTCCGGCCGCGGGTGAATCGTGATCCCATGGGCGCCGGCGTCGAGAGCAATTTGGGCGAACCGAACCACGCTCGGGATGCCGATATTGCGGGTGTTCCGCAGCGTAGCGATTTTGTTGACGTTTACGGACAGGCAGGTCATTGCGGTCGAGTGTATAGCAGACGGCGGACCCACTCAGCGCGACGGTACCGGGCGCTCCTGCTGTCGAAGTTCCCGCGCGCGCTCGGCGCCAAGGCGCTCCAAGTCCACGGACTCGTAGTTCACGAATTTCATGGCTTCCGCGATCGCACGATGTCCGGCAACCTCGGCGATCAAACGGTGCATTTGTTGGCAAACGCGACGATACACAGGGTGACCTTGAGGCGAGGTGCGTAGTTCGAGCACGTGCATGGCCTCGCGAGCATTCATCTGCATGTAAAAACGGATGCGAAAGGCGAAGCACAGCGCATACGGAGCTACCTCTTCGAGTCCGGCTCGGCACAACCGCTCGTACAATGCTGCCGAACGCTCCATGGCAAGGCGCCAGTCAGCAGCGGCGCCAGCGTCGTTTACTGCTTCCGGCACCTCGTATCCATGGTCGGGGGAGAACGGCTGCCACTCGATGGTGAGCATGCGGTGCCGCTGCAAGTCGCGGAAAGCGCCATAATCGGTGAGAACGTCGAATCGATAAAAGGTACGCTCGAACGCTCGTCCCGGCTTGTGGCGGCGGTTTTGCCGCTCTCCAACGTATGCGCGCAGCACCTGCTCGCGTTCCTCCGCCGTCATGCGACGCGCTAGCGCGAGAAGCTCGTCGTCGGGAAGGTGGCTACTTGCGTACAAGGCTGCTGCAACAACCTTGGTCTCGCCGTCGGGGTCGAAATCGGTGAGCACGACCTCCGGTCGCGGCTCGACGGTGGCTTTGCCCGTAAACGCGCGCGTGATCTTGCGCGTAGCCTCTCGGGTCGCGCGGAGATAGGCGCTCCACTGCTCCCCTCGGTCCGGACGATCCACGCGGCGAAGAAACGCCGGGATCACCTTGCGAAGTTCGGCCAACATCCAGTCGGCGCAACGGCGCGCTTCGCCCAGGGGGTGCGCGCGCATCCGAAGCAGCAAGAGCTCGTAAGCTTGCGCGGTGCCGAAGAGCCCGACGTTGGCTTGCGTGGCGGCCGGGAGCAAACCGCGTAAAGTGTCCAGCGCCTTTGCGCGGACACTGCGACGATACGCGGCCTCAGGATCGCCTGGTTCCCGCGGGAAGCGTTGCGCAAAGTAGTTCTGGAGTCGCGGAAGCCACTCCGTGTACGTGGTAAACAAGTGGTCGAGAGTCTCCTCGTAGGTGGCGCGCAAGGGATGTTCTTCAAGTTCCGGGGGGACCACATAGCGCCAACGACCACCGACCTTTGTGTCGTACGGAATGTAGCGGGTGGATTGCTCGAGGTAGGCCATCAAACGTCCCCACTCCAGTACCTTGGTGAGCACGTTCGACACCCCTTCGCAGGCCACATGAACCCCACCGAGCTGGGCAACCGAGTCGTCGCCATACTCGTCGAATACGCGCTCGTACAAACGTTCGGCGCGCTCGACCCCGACCTCGACGCCCGGCGTGCCTTCGGTACGATCGAGAAATTCCTCGAGGAAAAGGCGGCGGACCGACTTGGGCGAGCGAGAATAGCGGGCAAACAAAGCGCCTTTGACAACCTCAGGTAAGTTCCGGAGGGCGAACACCGGACGGTCGAGGTTGGTAAAGTACGGTGCCAGGATCGCTCTTTCGTCAGCAGAAAAAACCTCATGCTCTTGTGCGTGCATCGCCAATCACCCTAGGGGCGGAGTGGGGTCACTGATACGCGTCTACTCGCTGCAACGCCAGCGGCTGCAAGTGGCTGTTATCGCCAGGCGATTGCTTGCACCTCGCAGTATTCGAGCAAGCCCCACTTACTCCCTTCACGACCAATGCCGCTTTGTTTGAAGCCCCCAAAGGGTGTGTGCAGCAGGTTCACCGCCCCGTTGATGTTCACCGTTCCGGTGCGGATCCGCTTGGCAAGTTCGATGGCCTTTGGTGTATCGGCCGAATAAATGGCGCCACCGAGGCCGTATTCCGAGTCGTTCGCGATGCGAATCGCATCGTCTTCGTCGTCGTACGGGATGACCGATAACACGGGCCCGAAGATCTCCTCGCGAGCAATTCGCATTTCGTTCCGCACGTCGGCAAAAATCGTGGGCTCGAGAAAGTACCCACGCGCAAATTGTTGCGGACGTTTGCCGCCAACGACCAGTCGTGCTCCCTCGCGAATACCGAGCTCGATGTACTGTTCGATTTGCGCTCGGCGTTCGGCGCGTATGACCGGCCCCATCGTGACACTGGGTTCCGCTGGGTTGCCCATTTGCACCATAGCCTGCAGGTATGTTTGCAGGCGTTCCAGCAACGCTTCTTGCTGGGAGCGCTGGACCAACACGCGAGTGCACATCGCACAGCCTTGCCCGGCATGGAAAAATGCGGGCGTCAGGGCGTACATGGCGTAAGCGTCGAAGTTGGCATCGGGGAGGAAAATCGCCGCCGATTTGCCTCCCAGTTCGAGGTGTACTCGCTTCAAGGTCGGGGCAGCGGCAGCCATGATCCGCTTTCCGGTAGCCGCGCTCCCTGTATAGCTCACCTTGTCCACTAGCGGATGCGCAACAAGCTGCGCCCCGAGTTCCGGGCTTTCCCCAGTGACCACGTTGAAAACTCCCGCAGGCAGGTCGCACTCCTCCAACGACTGTGCGATCGCCAGGTCGATGAGCGGCGCGTAGGGAGAGGGCTTGACCACCATGGTACACCCAGCTGCCAGCGCGGGGCCAATTTTCTGCACGCTGACGTAGAGCGGAAAGTTCCAGGTGGGGATCAAGCCGCACACGCCGACGGGTTGGTAGTAAGCCATCGCGTGGCTCATTTGGTTCCCCGTTGGGCCTAGGCTCGCAACGGGCGGCAGCATCTCTTCGAACGAAAAACGTTCCGCCCACTCGGCATACTGGGCGAGAAGGGCAAGCGGTGTCTCGAGTTGGATCGGATGGGTGATCCACGCTGCGCCCCCCATTTGGATCAGCAAGCTCCGGAGTTCCTCTTTACGCTGCTCCAAGCGCTGCACGAGTTGCCAGAGGATTTTGGCGCGATCGCGCGGAGTCGTCCGGCGCCAAGGCCCCTCGTCGAACGCGCGCCGCGCTGCGGCAATCGCTTGTTCGAGGTCTACCGCCGTCGCGTTCGGAGCGAGGGCGACGGTTTCTTCTGTCGCTGGATTGATCACCGGGAAATGGCCCCCGCTGGGGTCTTTCCAGCGGCCATCGATGTACAGTCGGGCTTGCTCCATTGCAGTAGTCCTCCCGTGGCTTCCTTGCACTCCGGGGGCGCATTCTCACCCGCTACCGCAATCGGTTGCAAGAACCCCTTGCCGCATCCTCCCCCTCGCGATACACGGCGCCAAGAGTCGGCCCGATGGAGTTGCGATTCAAACCAGAACATGAAGCCTTTCGTGCGCGCTTGCGCTCGTGGCTGCAGGAAAACCTACCGCCAGGCTGGGGAACTGGTGCCCAGCCGGCGTTCGAGCGGTTCGAGGACGAAGTGGCCTTTTTGCGCGAGTGGCAAGCGAAGCTTCACGCCGCCGGTTTTGCGGGAATCCTTTGGCCCAAGGAGTACGGCGGTGCAGGTCTCGGAATGATCGAGCAGGTGATTTTCAACGAAGAAACTGCACGCGCGCAAGCCCCGGAACTGATCAACAAAGTCGGGGTGCACAACGTGGGCCCGACCTTGATTCGCTTTGGTACGGAAGAGCAAAAGCGGCGGTACCTCCCGAAAATTCTGTCCGCGGAAGAAATCTGGTGTCAGTTGTTCAGCGAACCGCAGGCTGGCTCTGATTTGGCCGGTCTGCGTACACGCGCGGAGCGCGATGGCGACGGGTACCGGTTGACGGGTCAGAAGGTGTGGACCAGCTACGCGCAGGTTTCCCGTTGGGCAATTTGCTTGGCTCGAACCGATCCCACCGTGCCCAAGCACGAAGGCATTTCGTATTTCATTGTGGACATGGAAGCTCCCGGAATCACCGTGCGGCCGCTGCGGCAAATGACCGGGGGGGCGGAGTTCAACGAGGTTTTTTTGGATGCCGTGTTCGTCCCAAGGGAAAACTTGATTGGCGAGGAAAACCAAGGGTGGCGGATTGCAATGCACACGCTGGCCCACGAACGCGGCACGGGTTACTTGTTCAAAGAGCAGGTCAAGCACAAGATTGCCGTGGATCGGCTGCTTGCCCTGCTACGCCAGCGGCAACGCCGAGGTGAACCAGTTCATCCGGTGCTCCGGCAAGCGGTGGTCGATGCGTTCATTCGCGTAGAAATCTTGCGGTTGCACAACTACGACACCATGGTGCGTCTCGAACGAGGTGAAGCGCCCGGCCCAGAAACTAGCTTGAAAAAGGAATTCTGGAATCGGTTGTCCCAGCAGTTGTACGAGACTGCGATGGCCATCCAGGGACCATGGTCCCAGCTTTACGTCGGCGACCCTTTGGCGTGGGATGGAGGACGCTGGCAAAGCGCGTTCCTTTACAGTCGCTCGGTGACGATTTCCGGCGGAACATCGGAAATCCAGTTGAACATCATAGCCCAGCGGATGTTAGGGTTGCCGCGCTCGTGAAGCGCCGGGTGGCTGCCTTGCGCGTTGGGGAACATTCGGCGTAGGAGAGAACCATGGAAGCGGTGCCGGCGCGGCCAGCGGCCACGGTGATTTTGGTCCGAGACTGCCCCTCGGGATACGAGATATTGATGGTGCACCGGAGCGCGCGGCTAGACTTCCATGGTGGAGCTTGGGTCTTTCCAGGAGGCCGCGTGGACGCTGCGGATTTTGCCGCCGCTGCGAGCGACGACCCGGTTGCAGCAGCCCGCTACGCTGCCGTTCGCGAAGCACGCGAGGAGGCCGGGGTGGACGTCGAGCCAAACGAGCTAGTGCTGTTCTCTCGTTGGATCACGCCGGTCAACGTGCCGAAACGGTTCGACACGTGGTTCTTCGTCGCCCCCGTTGCTGCCTGCCAGGTCGAAACCGACGGTAGCGAGATCTCGGAACACCGCTGGTTCCGCGCCGCGGATGCATTGGCTGCACACCATCGTGGCGAAATCGAGCTGCCAGCTCCAACGTTTGTCACCCTCACGCAGTTGTCCCCTTGCCAGACCGTGGCCGAGGTCCTGCATTTGGCGCGGAGTCAAAAGGTGGAATGCTTCCAACCAGAGTTGTACTTCGTCGATGGCGGCGCGTGCACCGTGTATCACGGGGACGTGGCCTACGGAAACGGCGACTTGAACCGGCCGGGGCCGCGGCACCGCTTGTGGATGCTCGAATCGGGCTGGCGTTACGAACGTTCGGAGGAAGCACGGTGACGGTAGTTTTGAACATCGTTCGGGTAATTTTGGCGAGCGCGTGGACCGCGATTCTGGGCATTCCTGTGTTGCTGGTGGTGTATTCGCGTTACGCGTGGGGATGGCTGCAACACCGGCTAGGGGCATCGGAGGGGTTGGATCGGGCAATTGCCCGAAACACGTACTTTGCTTGCTGGGTGGCGCAGCGCCTGTGGACCGGCGTTTTGCTTGCCATTGCTGGAATTCGCTTGCGCGTGCGTCACGCGGCACCCATCGATTGGAGCCGCACGCACGTGATTTGCGCCAATCACGCAAGCATCTTCGACATTCTCGCTCTGGTGCGCGTCGTGCCGATCCCGTTTCGTTTCGTCGCCAAGCGGGAACTCACAAAGTGGCCGATCATCGGTTGGGCGCTGCGCCCCTCGGGGCAGATTGTCATCGACCGGAAGGACCGCGTAGGTGCAATCCGCGCGATCGCCGAGGCCGCGATGCGCAAAATTCGCGGACAGATCATCTTTTTCGTCGAAGGCACCCGCAGCCGTACTGGAGAGCTGCTGCCGTTTAAAAAGGGTGCGTTTCACTTCGCCATCGATCACGCGCTCCCGGTGCTGCCCACTGCGATTTGCGGAAGCTACGCTGCACTTGCGCGCGTGCCCTGGTGGCGCCTGAACCCCGGACGTACGATCGAGGTGCGTTTTGGGGTGCCTCTTCCTGTAGAGCACCCGGCGCACGAGTCGGTAGAAAGCCTCATGGCGGCGACACGGGAACAAATTGCCAGCGAACTTGCGGCAAGCCCATTCGAAGGGAAGCAGTCGAGCTTCGAAGCAACTGGCGCGGCAACTGGTACCGTGTGAGCGGCAACGAGTCTTTTGTCGCTGTCGCGGCGACGCGTGCGCGGCCTTTTAGGGCGGCGAAGTTTGCCCACTATCGGAGACCCCTGCCGTGCGCGCGTTTTGGTCGACTGCTGCCTCTTGGCCAGACTGGCGTTGAGGGTCAGTAGGAAGCTGCTAGGAGAGGACCCCATGGATCCCAAAGAAATCCAACGGTTGATCGCTGCTGGTTTGCCCGGCGCCGAAGTCGAAGTTGTGGACGAAGTCGGCGACGGGAACCACTTCCGTGCCACAATCGTGGCGCCACAGTTCGCAGGAAAAACGTTGGTCCAGCGGCACCAGATGGTGTACGCGACGCTGGGTGATGCGATGCGCGATCGCATCCATGCCTTGTCCATTGGCGCCTACACGCCCGAAGAGTGGGAACGGCGCTCGGGCGCCGCGCAGCCTGCTGCCATCTCGGCAGCGCGAGACTAAGAAGTTCGAGAGGGAGGACCCGCTATGGGCCGCGACGTGTTTGCAGAAATCCGCGAGGAAATCGCGAAAAACAAAGTGATCATTTACATGAAGGGTACGCCGACGTTCCCCATGTGTGGCTTCTCGGCTGCTGCCGTGGAGTGCTTGAAGCAGTACGGATACCCGTTTGCCCACGTGGATGTGTTGGAGGACCCGGAGAAGCGCGAGGCGATCAAGCAGTTTTCGAATTGGCCAACGATTCCCCAGATTTACATCAACGGCGAGTTCATTGGCGGCTGCGATATTATCCGGGAACTGCATGCGAGCGGAGAGTTGCGGGCCTTGTTGGAGCGTGCATTTGCGCCGCAGCAGCCCGCAGGCAAAGAGGCGTAAGCAGGGGCAGGAACATCGCGGTTGCAATTCGTTGTGCGCTGGCGCAAGCATAGCCAGGTGAACGCCGGCGCAGGGAAACGCGATCGCTACGGAACAACTGCAGCGCACTGCGCAGCAGTTGGGTTTGTCATTTGGGCAGCTTGTTGTTCCTGGCTCATTGCAGCGGCAGACGCTGCCACCCCCCGGCCAACTCGAACGCCCACCTGGACCCGCACCCCACGGGGCACGGTGCGCGCGACGCTGACTCCGACCCCGTCGGTACGTGGTACTTTAGCTTCGCCCACACCGACTCCCACACGGGCTCCCGGATCGGTCACTCCGGGCACTCCGGTAGAAACGCCGGCGACCCTGACGCCAAGGGAAACTAGGCCGACTGCAACCGCAACCGTCACGCCCTCAGCCACGGCGAACCCGTTCGGCGCTACCGTGGCATTTCGCAGTGCGGTCCAAATCAACGGCGTCGGCCGAGACGTGGTGGGCATCGCCGCGGGCAATGTGGACACGGCGAGGGGCAGCATTGCGACGGACCTGGTCGTCGCCGATGCCGATGCAGGTGCGGTGCGGTGGCTTGAAGGGCGGGGTACGGGTGCGTTTCAGCTGCGGGGGCTTTCGGGTCTAAGTGGAAAGCCGCAGGACTTGGCCCTCGCTGATCTCGATGGTGACGGCACGTTGGATGTGGCCACGTTCGATCGCGACACCGGAACGGTGTTCGTGGCATTTGGCCGTGGCGACGGGACGTTTGGTTCGGAAGCCAGTGCGGAAGTTGGCGGCGACTTGCGCGCGATCGTCGCGGCCGACGTATTCGTTGCCGTTGCGGATGCCGCATCCAACCGTGTGGTCCTGTTGCGCGTCGACCCAGGGCCTGAGCTCGCGGTGGTCGACTCGCTTCCAGTGGGTGCAGAGCCCAATCGTCTTGCAACGGGTGACTTTGACACGAACGGCCTTGCCGACCTGGTCGTGGCCAACCGGGGAGCGGGCACCGTGACTGTTTTGCGCCAGGGTGGAGGCCGTGTCTTTTCGACCTTTGCCACGGTCCCTGTGGGCCCGCTCGTAAGCGCCGTTGCCTTAGGCGACGTGAACGGCGACGGCTTGCCCGACTTGTTGGCCGCGCGCGAACCCGGGGAGCTGGTCGTGCTGCGCAATGACGGCCGGCGTGCGTTTACACGCGTTTTCGCGATGCCTCTAGGCCCGGATCCGATTGCGCTGCGCGTCGTGGACGACCGGAGCCCAGGCCAGGTTGCCACCGGTGACGGTCGAGCAGACGTGCTCGTGCTGCAACGCGGCAGCAACGACGTGGCTGTACTTGAAGGTGTTGGCGATGGGAGGTTCGGGCTCTCGTCGCGGTTGGTCGTCGGTGCGGATCCAGTGGGGTTTGCTGTAGGCAACTTCGATGAAGACCAGAGCGGAGCGGTGGATTTTGCCGCAGCAAACCATGGCAGCGGATCGGTCAGCGTCGTTCGCGGGCAGGGGGGTGGCTCCTTCGTGGCCGCAGTGTCGTTCGGGACCTCCTTACGACCGGTTGCTTTTGCCATTGCGGATTTCGACCGCGACGGTTGGCTTGATCTGGTTACGGTGAACCAGGGAGATGGGACGGTTTCGCTCCTGAGTGGGAACGGGCGGGGTAGCCTCCGGCCGCGGAAAGATTTTGCGGGTCTGGCAAATGCAGCGTCGGTGGCCGCGGGAGACTTCGATGGCGACGGATTTGTGGACCTTGCTCTTGCCCGACCGGAGGACTCGCGGATCACCATCTTGCCGAACAGCGTAAGCGGATTTGGCTTGGCAAGAACGGTAGGCGTCGAGGAGCCGGTCATTGCACTGCAAGCGCGCGACCTGGATTTCGACGGAAAGGCGGATTTGCTGGCATTGCAGCCGGGCTCGAGGCGTGTGTTGGTTTTGCGTAGCGCTGGCGCAACCTTCGACCCACCGCGGTCGTTCGACATTCCCGGCATCCCGACGACCATGACTCTTGGCGAGGTGGTGGGCGACGGCAATGTGGACTTGCTTGTCGGCACGGCCGACGCCGCCGCCGTGGCTGTCTTTGCTGGACTCGGAGGTGGCGAGTTTGCGTTCGTCGGAAGTACGACGGTGCCAACGGCGCCGTCTCACCTAGTTGTGGATGACTTCATTGTCGACGGTTTCCCCGACGTTGCCGCGCTCAGTTCCGGAGCCGGCCGCTTGTACCTATTGCGAGGAGACGGCACGGGAGCCTTTACTCAGGCGACCGAGGAGGGAGTTCCCCCCGACACGAATGGACTCGCCTCTGCGGACCTCAATGGGAATGGTGTTGCAGATTTGGTGGCGGCGCAGTCGGACCAGAGCACGGTTACCGTTTGGTCGGGAGACGGCAGCGGACGCTTTGCACAGTTTCCGTTTGCGGTTGGACGTGGCCCGGTCGATGTCGCGGTGGCAAATTTGAATGTCGTGTCTGACGCCACTGGTGGGCTACCCGAGGTGGTTACTGTGAATGCAGAAGCCAGTTCGGTGACGGTGTTGCGAAATGTCAGCAGGGCTACGGCTCCCCCCGCAACAGCGACGCCTACTGTCGGTCCGGGTACGCCGCTGCCCCCGGACACACCGACGCCGCTGCCAACACGAACGCGCCGTCCACCGAACTCCAAAGGGGGCTCGGGAGGTTGTACTGCGGTAGCCCCGGGAAGCGGCCCCGCACGCCGAGCGGGTATGTGCTGGCTGCTCGTTCCGATCGCCTTGTTGATGCGGCGCCGGTGGCGATGAGCCCTCGGCGTACCTTGCGGCAGCAAGTTGCGGCGCGTACAGTCGCATTCGCGCGCACCGCCGGGTACGAGTCGGGCGCCTGTCGAAGTTGCGAGTGCCACAGGAAATCGCGAAGGAGTTCCGAGTATGACCCAACTCGAAGCAGCACGGAAGGGAATCATTACTCCAGAAATGGAGCGCGTCGCCATTCGCGAGAATGTGACTCCGGAGTTCATCCGACAAGAGGTTGCGCGTGGACGCTTGGTGATTCCCGCCAACAAACGGCACCTAGCGGGAAGCGGCGGCTTGCCGCCCGGTAGCAATGGCAGCTCCCGGACTTACCCCACAGAGCCGGTGGGACATCCTGGCGCTCGCCCCAATGCGCGATTCTGGGTCAACCAAACGGTTGCACAACGCTGGCAGCTCATTCAGGACCCCAACTACATGCGCGGCGAACGCGCACCGAAACGTCTGGACCCAACAGGCATTGGCCGGTGCATCACGACCAAAATCAACGCCAACATCGGTGCTTCCCCGGTGCAAAGCAGCCTCGAGCAAGAAGTACAAAAGCTTCGTTGGGCCCAGAAGTACGGTGCGGATACGGTCATGGACCTATCCACAGGTGGTGATCTCGCGGCTTGTCGCCAGGCAATTATCGATCACTCCACCGTGCCGATTGGCACGGTGCCGATTTACAGCATGATCGTGGGTCGCAACATCGAAGACCTTACGTACGACGTCATCTTGCGCGAGATCGAGCGACAGGCGCAGCAAGGAGTGGATTACTTCACCATCCACGCAGGCGTGCTCAAAGAGCACCTGTCGCTGGTCCGGTCACGGATCACCGGGATCGTTTCGCGCGGCGGCTCCATACTCGCCAAATGGATGCTCTACCACAACAAACAAAATCCCATGTACGAGATGTTCGACGAGATCAGCGCCATCATGCGAGAGTACGATGTTACGTACTCCTTGGGCGATGGCCTACGCCCAGGGTGCGTTGCTGACGCCTCGGACCCGGCGCAGCTCGCCGAACTGCACACGTTGGGAGAACTCGTTCATCGCGCAAGAGAGGCTGGCGTGCAGGCAATGGTAGAAGGGCCGGGCCACGTGCCGCTGGACCAGATCGCTTTCAACATGCAGTTGCAACAGCGCATCTGCGACGACGCGCCGTTTTACGTGCTGGGGCCGCTCGTGACCGATGTATTCCCCGGTTACGACCACATTACGAGTGCCATTGGAGCCACTGAAGCTGCACGGGCCGGCGCTGCCATGCTGTGCTACGTGACGCCCAAAGAACATGTTGGTCTCCCACGAGAGCGCGACGTTCGCGACGGGTGTATCGCTTACAAAATCGCGGCGCACGCAGGAGATATCGCAAGGGGCATTCCCGGCGTGCGGCAGTGGGACGATGACTTGTCGAAAGCGCGAGCGGCGCTGAACTGGCCGAAACAGTTCGAATTGGCGTTCGACGGCGAGACCGCGCGCGCTCTGCACGACGAGGATCTTGAGGTGGATACGGATTTCTGTGCCATGTGCGGGCACGACTGGTGCAGCATGCGCATTTCGAAAGAAATCGCCTTGTTTGCCAGTGGGAAAGATCCGGAGTTTCAACCTGCCCGCAAGGCCCAGCGGAGCCCAGGGGTGAGCGAGGAGGGGCGGGCGATTTTAGAGTACCGGGCACAATCGCTTCCGGTGCGCAAGGGCAAGCATGTGTGCCACAGCGACTATGTGCCTGACCGCGCGCAAGCCGAGCAAATCCAGGCCACGGCGTTGGAGAAGTAATTCAGGGGAATCGGTGGAAGGAGGAGGACGATGGGAGATAGCCGACGATGGATGATCCGCGGAGCACTTGCGGCACTGGTTTTGCTGACTGCCTGGAACTCCGCGGGCGCTGGAGCGGAGGATTGGAACGACGCGAAAATCCAGTGGCGAAGTTACGAGGAAGGGCTTGCGGAAGCGAAGAAGAGCGGCAAACCAGTGTGTCTCATTTTTTACACCACATGGTGCCCGCACTGTGCGAATTACTCTCGCGTGTTCCAAGACCCGAAGGTCGTCGAGCGTGCACGTGACTTCGTCATGATTCGCGTGGATGCCGACAAACGTCGGGACTTGAGCGAGCAGTACAAACCCGACGGGGCGTACGTCCCGCGGAGCTTCTTCCTTTCCCCCCAAGGGGTGCTCGATCAGGAGATCAATGCGGGACGCGACCAATACAAGTTTTTCTATCACGAGCATGATCCCAACCACATTTTGAAAGCAATGGAAGTCGCTGCGCAGAAGTATCGGCAGAAATAGCCTTTGGAGCGTTTGGTGGCGCGGCTGCCGTCCCGACGATCATCCGTGCGGCACTCTCCTGCGCAGCCCTGTTGCATTTCGTCCTGATCTTTTTGGATGGCGCCGCGTCGGTTGCGCACGCGTGCAGGTGAACGCGTGCGAGGCTTGCACGTTGGTGTGGCTCCCGTGCTGGGCGCGGGGCCAATTTCCCGCTTGTTTCCAAAGAACAGAATACGGACGGAGCCCACGGCCGTGTCCAAGCGTGGCTTGGAGATTCGGAGCTTAATTTCCTGAGGCGGACGAGATCCCCCGAGCGTGGGTTTTTCGTTTGCGGTGGCCCGTCCTGTTCAGAAAATGTGTTGACAAAGGACCGCAAACGCGTGCTATGAAGCGCGGCATCACGAGGGGTCTTGAAGCTGTGCTCCATGGAAAGGGTCGGCGGATCTCGTCATCAGGCCAAGCGATGCTTGCGGGTACACAAGCGTCGTGTTTTGGCCGGTTGCTCTTGCGCGCCCGAGGGGAGGGTTTCCAAGTGCTACATTGGGGTCGATTGCTGTTGATCAATTCGTGCGCTTGCGCGCTCGTGTTGTTGGTGAACGGTTTGGTGCCGTGGGCCGTTTACGGACAGGGAATTTCTGGTCTCTCCATCACGGACAACAGTGACGCAGACCTACTGGAGAACCCACCCACGGCTCGCCAGCGGCGCCACCAGGTGGGGATTCTCAGCAGCAGTTCGACCGGGTTCAGTACGCGCTACCAGGCCGTCGTTGGTACCGACACAGAAACCACGGCTGCACGATCGATCAGCTTGAACTCGGACTACACACTGAATTTTACGGTCACAGCGCCAGGAGCGTATCACCTGAACGTTTCTACAAGCCGAGTGGGCGCCTTTACGGTGGTGGACGACGGCGGCGGAGCCGCCCACGCTGACGCAACGTCGATCAATGGTACCCAAACCGGTGGCACTGTGGTCAGCGGGTCGTTGAGTTTGCCTGACCCGGGCTTCCTGGAAAGTTTCTCTGGCAGCGGGAATCTTCCCTTCAACGATACCGGCACTGCGACGATCCGCAGCTTGAGCAACGGTGTGCCCCAATCGCACACGATTCGTTTTGTGTGGAGCCAAAGCTGCGGTAGTGACAACGGTGCCGGAGGTGGTGACGAGTGCGCCGTGCGGATGGGAATGGCGCTGACGTTTTCCGGCCAGACAGCGGGTCAGTACCCTGGTGTGGGCAGTCGGAACATCGACAACGATGGTCACTTTGTTTCCGTGACGTTCACCTCGTTTTGTGGTGACGGCGTGGTGCAGCCGGAGGTCGGGGAGGACTGCGACCAGGGAGGCTTGAACGGTTCCGCAAGTTCCTGCTGCACGGCAAACTGCACGTTTAAGTCAGTGGGGACGATTTGTCGCAGTTCGAACGGGCCGTGTGACCCAGCCGAAACCTGTACGGGGACCAGCGATGCCTGCCCTGCCGACTCGCTTGCCCCGAATGGAACGATTTGTCGGGCTGCTGCGGGACCGTGCGACATAGCGGAGACGTGCAGTGGAACCAGCGCTTCCTGCCCCGCAGATGCAAAGTCCAGCGGAGTGTGCCGGCCGGCCGCAGGGGTCTGCGACATTGCGGAATCTTGCAACGGCACGAGCAATGATTGCCCTGCGGATGTGCTCCAGCCGGCAACCGTAGTCTGTCGTCCCGCAACGGGGTCGTGCGACATTGCCGAGCACTGCACGGGATCCGCCCCCAACTGTCCGGAGGACGACTTCGCTCCCGATGAAACTCCGTGCGACGACGGGAATGCATGCACCCAGGGAGACCAGTGCTTTGGTGGCCAATGTCTCGGAGGCGATCCCGTGGTGTGCGATCCGTGTCAGACGTGTAACCCGACGTCTGGCTGTACGGGGCCTGTTTGCACCGCAACGCCTACGCCGACAAACACGCCGCTACCAACTTCGACACCAACGAATACGACGACACCGGTGCCCACAGCTACGTTCACGGCCACGCCCACACGGACGCCGACGCGCACACCGACAAACACCCCGACGGCCACGAATACTCCGCTACCCACGGCCACACCGACGCCCACTGGACCTTGTGTCTTGAATGCCCCAGCGAATCCATGCGTGCCTGGTGGAGGCAGCAGCGTGACTGATTGCGGACTCGAGTGGCACGCCCGACCGGTGCCGACACTCGACCGGAAGGGCCGGCCGAAAAATAAGATCATTTGCTACGAGGGCGACCCGCAATGCGACAGCGACCCGGACTTGAACAACCGGAGCTGTACGATTCACGCGCGAGTGTGCATCAACAATACGGATCCGCGTTTCCCCGTTTGCATCGCGAACTTCGGCTTAGCCTCTGTAGAAGTACTCAAGCCACGCGCTACCAGCCTGAACCCGACGGACGTTGCGAATCTCAACAGCATCGAGAGCGTCTTCGGCCCCTCGGGGTGGGGACTGTCGGTGATTCGTGCCAAAACGCCGACGCCGGGTGCAGTGTACTCGACGTTGAATCAGTGCAGCCCGCCCGTAGGCATCAAGGTGCCACTGAAGGTCACGTACCTGAGCGACGGAATTACCGTGAAGAGTGTGTCGCCAGGTCGCTATACCGTTCGCGTGCGTGCGCGGGATCCGTTTGGAAAAGCGGAAACGGACTCTCTGAAGTTCGAATGCCGCGTGAGCACCTGCGGAAATGGGCTTGTGGAGCCATGGGAAACCTGTGACGACGGCAATCGTGTGGATGGTGACGGGTGCGACCGTGGGTGTCAGAGCGAAGCGACCCCAACGCCGACGCCAACGAATACCGGTACGTTCACGCCCACACGGACGGCAACCCCGACCTTCACGCCAACGTCGACTGACACACCTACCGAAACTCCGACGTCTACACCAACCCCGAGCTTTACCCTACCTCCGGGTGCCCCCACGTACACTCCCACGAACACCGCCACCCCAACGAACACGTTCACTCGCACACCGACACGTACGCGCACGCCCACTCGGACCCACACACCGACGGTGACTTCGACTCCCACGCAGACGGCAACCTTCACCCCGACACCGCTCACCCGCCTCTGTACGCTGCGGCCGAACGCCACGAACGGAGCCGTCGTGAAGCTGCAAACCACGTCGGGCATTAACCTGAACTTGCTGTTGAGTGGCTATCAGACCTGGGAGTTCTCCGACCTCGATCCGAACACGGGTGTCCGAACGATCAACATCCCGGCAAGTGGCTCGCACTACAATCCAATCAACCTCCTCGGGTTGGCCAAAGTGTGCGTGCGCCCGGGCGGTAACGGCACGGGCAAACTCGATTGCGACGGTGGTGAGCCGGATTATCACTCCAACGCCGAACAGGACCATGATACTTCCCAGGCACCTGGACCGAATGGCGGATTGCCGATCGATCCAGAATGCGACGATGTGTTCGTCAATCCGGGCGGGCTCGTGTCGCATGCACAACCCTCCACACAGTTCCCACCCGCGTGTATCTCGCCTATTCAGGTGACGTTGAGCGGCACGTACGCGGCAGGCGGAATGACGCTCACAGAGTCGCTCTTGCTGCGGATCTTGACGAACGTGAACGATCCGTGCCCGGCGGACTCTGACCCGTTCGATCCGAATGCCGGCGACCTGTCGCTCACGGGTCTGGTGACGACAGGGAACGTGGCCGCCACTGTGTACGACGCAGTGAACTCGAGTGGCACGGCTTTGACCCAGACCAACCTCAGTACATCGGCAACCAACGTGCCGTTCGGCTGCACCAACATCGAAAACGGGGTCCTCAACACGGGCCGCCTGGGGTTTGCCTTACCGTTCGCCGAGCTCGTCTTGCCCGGGTTCCCGACCATGGATGCCGTCGGGACGGTGCACATTGCCTGTCAGTAGGAACTACACGAGATAGCCGCGGGGGTTTGCTTCTCCCCCGCGGCTTCCCTGTGTCTCCGCTTTCTTTCTTGCCAGGGGCTCGGTTACCGGTGCACAATACTGCGCGTGCAGTTGGGCGCGCAGGGCCTTACGGAATGGAGATGGAGGAGAACCCTTGCGTGGGTTCCACTGTGGGTTGCGATTGTGTGCGGTTGCGGTCGGCATTCGTCTCGAACTTCTCCAACTCCTCCGTCGCCTGTGGGGCCGAGTCCTACTTCGACCGTTCCCCCCGGAACTTCGCCCAGCTCCTCGCCAACTCAGGCGCTTCCGACCGTCACAGCAACGGCGCGTCCCACGGCAACAAATACCGGCACCACGACGGTGACACCCACGGCTTCTCCGACACCGACGCCGACAGGCACGGGCACACCAAGCCCTAGTCCGACACCTACTCGAGCGAACCGGGCTCCGGAGGTCGCTCCTCTTACGATCTACGAAATTCTGCCGGGAATACCTGTTGAAGCACCGGTGCGTGCAAGCGATCCCGACGGGGATCCGCTCCGTTACAGTCTTGCTTACGCGCCGTCGGGGATGAGTCTCGTTGTCCGATCGCCTGGTGCGGTACTGGAGTGGTCGCCGTTACCAGCCGATGTAGGTCCACACTTTGCGCGGGTTCTCGTGTCCGACAGCGGCGTGCCTACGTTGGCGGTGACGGCTGATTTCTTGTTCAACGTCCGCGAGCGTTCTCCGTGCGTCGAGAGCCAGTGCGATCCGGCGCGCGGCTGCAAGTTCACTCCGGTGCCGTTAGATCGGCCGTGTTGCGCGTTGGAGAAAGAACCCGAGCGGCGGCCCCAGGCGGCAGCGCCGTGCCCGGCCGGAAAAGCGTTGCTCGTAGGCCGGAACTTGATCGAAGGCTTCGGCGAGTTGGAAAACTGTGCGCGTTTCCGTGTGATCAACTTCGGCCAAATTGGCGCCACGGTGCGGCTGAACTTCGCCACGCGCTGTCTCGATGTAGAAGACCCGTTGGTTTTCCGGGCTCGCATGCGTACCGCGACGCGGGAACTGTTCGATGCCCCGCGCGTGATCGTGCGCATGCAGCCAGGCAGCGATGGCTTTGCTCGCCGGCTCGGGTTGGCGTTTCCAGTGCGGGGCCCCGGACCGTTCTTTGAGTTCGAAGGGGCGGAAGCAGAACTGGTCGTGGGTGCGGTCGATCGGCACGGGGAGTCGGTCGATACGACGTTACGGTTGCGACTCACTTTCGAAGAGCTTCCCGACCTGCCGGACTTGCCGGTGGTTCACCCGCCGTGGGCGAACACTGTGCTCCAAGGAACAAGCGGAGAAGTCGAAGCGCGCCAACGATAAGGAATGATTTCTCCTTGTATGTTCACCTCCCGAGCACATTGTGTTAGAGGTCTCGGTGGTTGCACGACGGAATGGTTTGCGGAGGTACAATGGTTGCTTGGAGGCGTTTCGTGTTGTTGGCTGTAACCGTCGGGAGTATGGCCCTCGGCCGACCGGCGTACGCGTGCACTGGAGATTGCAACCTCGATGGGACCGTCACCATCGACGAAATCCTGCGGGGCGTGAACCTGGCGCTTGGACTCGCGCCGGAAACGAAGAGTTGCGGTTCGTTCGACCGTAACCTGGATGGTCAAGTGACCATTGACGAGCTGCTCCGCTCGGTAGCGATTGCGCTCACTACCTGCCCGCCGCCCGTGATCCGGACCGTTGCCGGGAACGGTCTCGCTGGGTACGACGGGGACGGCAAGGATCCGTTGGCGACGGCTTTTTACTTGCCCCAAGACCTTACGGTTGGTCCGGACCGCCTACTGTACCTTGTCGACTGGAATAACCACCGCTTGCGGCGCATTCGCAACGGTGTGGTCGAGACAATCGCAGGCACCGGGGAACTGGGCGACGCCGAGGATGGAGAGGCCCTGTATACGAAATTCAATCACCCGACGAACGTTGCGTTCGACCATCAAGGGAGGTTGCTCATCGCAGCGTGGCATAACTCGCTCGTAAAGCGCTTGGATTTCTCGACCGGACGAATCGAGAACGTCGCCGGCACCGGCCTGCGCGCATTCGGCGGAGATGGCGGACCAGCGAACGAGGCCAACCTAGACCTGCCGAGCTCCGTGGCGTGCGACAGCAAGGGAAATATTTTGATTTCCGATCAGGCAAATTACCGCATCCGCCTGGTGGATTCGGCAGGCATCATCCATACCATTTGTGGCACGTCGACGCCCGGATACAGTGGCGATGGCGGACCTGCCGCACTGGCTCAGCTGCGTGCACCCAAGGGGCAAGCGGCTCCGCCGGCTGGACGCATTGCGATCGATGCCCGCGACCAGATTTACATTGCAGACACCGGGAATCACGTGATTCGGATGATCGATACCGACGGGATCATCCACACGATCGCTGGCACTGGCCAACCCGGATACTCGGGCGACGGTGAGCCGGCTACCCAGGCACAGCTCAATACCCCGAGCGACGTCGCGGTAGGCCCTGACGGCTCGGTGTACATCGCCGATACGATGAACAGCGTGATCCGGCGGGTTCGGCCAGACGGTATCATAGAAACCATCGCCGGCACTGGGGAGCAAGGATTCGAGGGAGATGGCGGCCCAGCCACGAACGCACGTCTCGATCGCCCGTACGGCGTCGAAGTCGCACCGAACGGCCACGTGTACATCGCCGATACGCACAACCACAGATTTCGCGTGGTGGGCGACGTTGCCGACGAGCTCGCGCCGCCGCCCACGCCCACGCCGACTCCGACGATCGTGCTGTGCACGGATGAGGTTGGCTCGATTTGCACGTATGCAGGGAACGGTGGAATGGGCCTTTCACGCGATGGAACCCACCGCTTGGCGGCTACGCTGTACTGGCCTTTCGACATTGCCTTTCTGCGTAACGGCAGAAAAGTGTTCCTCGACTGGAACAACCACTTGGTGCGGGAAATCCTGCCTGACGACACGATTCGTACTGTGGTGGGGACAGATTTTGTCGGAGACGGCCCTGATGATCTGAGCGACCTGACCCCGGAAGGAGCCGATCCGCGCACCGTAGCTTTGAATCACCCCACCGATGTGGAGCTGTTTCCCAATGGCGATCTGCTCATTCAAGCTTGGCACAATCACAAGCTTCGAATGGTGGACCACGTTACTGGACGGGTGCGTGTGCTTGCGGGCCGAGACCCTGGTTTTGCGGGCGACGGAGGCCCGGTTGGCGAGGCGCGGCTGAATCAGCCGCCTCACGGCACGTTCGATGCCCAAGGAAACTACTTTTTCGTCGACCAACGCAATCAGCGCATCCGTGTGATTTATCGCTTTGCGGAAGAACGGGAGCGAGCGGTGATCGACACGGTCGTGGGCAACGGTACGAGCGGGTTTGCTGACGGGCCCACCTCGGTGGCCCTCGTGAATTTCCCAACCGGCCCGAATCCGGAGCCTGCAGGAGGAATCACAATCGACGCGTATGGAAATCTCTACTTTGCGGACACGCTGAACCACCGGATTCGCCGCGTGCAATTTTGTAGCAGCGACTTCAAATGCGGCGTGGTCACTACCATTGCTGGCACGGGTGTTCCCGGGTACTCCGGTGACGGGGGCTTGGCGACCGAGGCGCAGATCAACTACCCGCAAGACTTGGAAATCGGACCCGATGGGAACCTGTACTTTGCTGACACGAACAACCACGTGGTGCGCATGATCGATTTCGCCACTGGTGTGATCCGCACCGTGGTAGGTACCGGCACGAAGGGGTACAGCGGGGACGGTGGTCCGGCTTTGGCTGCACAACTCAACCGGCCGTTTGGCATTGCCTTCGACGAGAACGGCGACCTGTATGTGAGCGATACGTTCAACGGGAGAATCCGGAAGGTCAAGCGTTGAGCGGTGGTTTTGTGCGCCTAGGAACACGCTGGAGGAACGCGAGATGGGTGCGGCATGTGCTCGCCAGCACGTGCGCCGTGTTTGTGATTGGGCAAACTCCAGCCAACGCTTGCACGGGCGACTGCAATCGGGACGGCCAAGTAACCATCGAGGAAATCGTGACGGCTGTGAACATTGCCTTGCAGTTGGCCGACTCCGGTGTCTGCCCACAAGCCGACGTCGATGGCAATGGCGATGTGACGGTGGACGAAATTATTCGGGCGGTCAACAATGCGCTGGGCGGTTGCCCTGTGGAGCGCATCCTGCCCCCTGATTATGCGCAGACGTTCATGGAGGTGCGGAACTGTAGGCTCAGCACCGAACACGAGGGTTATTATATTCGGGTGCTGACCGACCCTGGATCTGCTCAGCCTTACCGCGAGCAGGTTCCTTCGCTTCCGGTAGGAAGCGTCGTGGTCAAGGAGGAGTTCACGCGCTCAGATTGCCGCCCAGACTCTCTCGCTCGCTGGAGTGTGATGCGTAAGGAGCCGCCCGGATTCGACCCGCAAGCGGGCGACTGGCAATGGCAGCGCATCAGCAAGGACGGCACGATCATCGCCAACGGAAAGGCAACCTGTATTGGCTGTCACGCCCGGCCAGCATGTATGCGGCGCGACTTCATGTGCACCGAGGCTGGTCCACCCCGAGGCCAGATGCAGTTCGTTCTGCGCAGCCTGCCGGCGGCGTTGCTGTCCATTACCGGAACATCGCCCGACGATGTGTACGCCGTCGGGGCAGATCCGGATGGAGACGATTTCGGTCCGTACGTGCTCCACTACGACGGGCGCCGGTGGCGACGTTTGAATGCCGGAGTCGAAGGCGACTTGTGGTGGATTAGCGTCGAGCCGATTGACGGAGCATACTATCTCGCCGGAGATGGCGGCCTGGTTGTCCGATTTGACTTGGAAACCAGGCAGTTTACGCGCTTGGTCACACCCGGTCGGGCGACGCTCTTTGGTGTTTGGGGAACGAGTGCAGCGAACTTGTACGTGGTCGGCGGCAACCCCGATGACGAAAGCGCCGGTGGGGTCCTCTGGCACTACGACGGGGTGGTGTGGTCCGCGGTGGACTTGGCAAACGTGTTACCGAACGGCGTTCCCACGTTGTACAAAGTGTGGGGACGAGCTGAGAACGACGTGTATGCCGTGGGGCGAAATGGCACGGTGCTGCACTTCGATGGGAACGCCTGGCAGTTAGTTCCGAACGACTCGCGTCGCCCGTTGTTTACCGTGCACGGGAACGAGGCGCTGGTGGTTGCTTCGGGCGGTTTTGCTGACGGGGTGTTGCTGGAGCTCGAAGGCGGGCGAATGGTCGATCGGGCGATGCCGGGCACACCGCAGATGAACGGAGTGTTCGTGCGTGGTTCTGTTGCTGCCGCTGTGGGAGTTGCAGCCTCTCTCTCTTTGCGGGGCGAGCGTGGTTGGGAAGTCGTCGATACAACCTTGAATACTTCGCGCGACTTTCACGCCGTGTGGGTGGATCCCGAAGGCGGTATTTGGGCTGTTGGCGGCGACCTCAGCACCACACTCAGCGCGGGCATGGTGGCCTATGGCGGAACCCGGGTCATCGGGTCGGAATTCGTGGATCTCACGTTGTGCCCGCCACCCGAAGGAACCCCGCCGCCAAGTGCGACGGTGAGTTACCTGCGGGACATTGTGCCCCTCCTAGAACGCAGTGGCTGTCGGAGCCCAGTGTGTCATGGCGGACCGTTCCCATCGTCGAACTACGATTTGCGTTCTTACGCTGGGATGTTTGGCCCAGGTGCATGGGCGCGCTCTCTGCGAAGCTGCGAGGTCGTTCCGGGCAATCCGGACGCGAGTTTCCTGTTGGAAAAGTTGTCCTCGCCACGCGTCGGCCAGCGGATGCCGTTGGGGCGTCAGCCCCTGTCCGACGCGGACATCGATCTGCTCCGAACGTGGATTCTCGAGGGTGCATTCAGCGATGCCGAAAGCGAGTGGACTCCAACTCCCATACCTACGCGCGAGCCCACGCCGAGCCCGGTGGCAACGGGCAACTGCGAGGATGCGGGCACCATTTGTACCGTCGTGGGGACCGGCAAAGCGCTGTACGATGGCGACGGGAAGCCAGCGCTACAAACTTCGCTCTACTACCCCTGGGGAGTGGCATTCGACGAACTCGGGCGGGCGTTGATCGTGGATGCAAACAACCTGCGGATTCGGCGCCTGGAGTTCGACGGGACGGTGCGTACGGTCATGGGAACCGGCATCGAGGCATTCCCGGAGGAAGGTGCGCTCGCGGCCGACACGCCCTTGCACCATGCAAGCGAAGTCCAACTAGACGGGAGCGGCCAGTGGCTGATTGCGGGAAATCACGTGCCGGCTGTGTTTCGTGTAGATCGTGACGGTCGCGTCTTCGTAGCCGCTGGTGGGGAAGAGGTGGGGAACGATGGTGATGGTGGGCCGGCCCGCCAGGCTCGCTTGACCACGCCGTTCGGTGTCGCTCCTTCCCGCCGAGGTGGGTTTTACATTGCTGATCTCGACGCCCATGTGATTCGATACGTGAATGCCGAGGGGGTCATCGATACGGTTGCGGGAACCGGAGTCCCCGGGTACGCCGGCGACGGCGGTCCAGCCAAAGCTGCTCGACTGAACGGACCTGCCCGGGTCCGCGAAGATGCAGAGGGCAACATCTATTTTACCGAGACGAAAAACCACGTGGTTCGGCAGGTAAGCACTTCTGGAATCATCAGTACGGTGGCGGGCACGGGACGCAGAGGATACTCGGGTGACGGGTCCGCGGCGACCGCCGCTACGTTCGATAGTCCGTACGACATTGTGTTGCTCGACGGCCAAGGCTTTTTGGTGGTCGATACGGGCAACAGCGCGGTGCGCTGGGTTCGGCCTGACGGCGTGGTCGTGACGGTTGTCGGCGCCGGCACAGCTGGGTTTGGGGGCGATGGCGGTAGTGCTGCCAATGCTGTCTTGAGCCGCCCTGTGGGAGCCGCTCTCGGGCCCGACGGGGCGCTTTGGATTGCCGATACGTTCAACAACCGCGTTCGCCGGGTGGCGAGACTCTCTTCGCTACTACGGTGAAACTGGCGGGTCGCAGTGAACAGCGTCTTGCACGTACGCTGCTCCAGCGAGGCACTCACTTGCCCGTGCAGCAGCTGACAGACTCTCGGTCAGGAACGTTTGCAAGTTTGTCTGCGTCGAAGCCGCCGGACAACGTGCGTTGGCAAGTTGGTGGAGTTTGTTCGTGGCCCTAGCAATGCGCTGCCGAGCTTGCTCGAGCATTTGGCTCTTCCGCGTGGGAGAAACGTTTCGTGTTGCGATCCGGTCGAACGTGTGCTGCCAGATAGAATTGGCCTGGCGCAACAGCTTGAGAGAGGCGTGGGCTAGAAACGTCGTGCAGGACCCTGTGGCCGACTCCTCGATCGCTGGAGGTAAAGTGAAAGGGGACAATTGTTGGTCGACCTTTGCGCAAACGTTGCTCGCATCTGCTTGGGCTTCGATGACTCCCAAAAAGCCGAGCTGAACGGTAGCGCGATCGGAGCAACTGCGAGCGATCAGGTCGAGTGCCGCGAGTTCGATAGCTCGCTTTTGGTCGCGGACATGTTCGGGTGTACAGGCTTCGGGCGACGCGGCACATCGCAGTTGCAAGCGCAGCTTACTGGTTGCACATCGCCGGACAGCCAGGCTCAGCGCTTGTTGGCAGGGAACGACGGACCGGGGAAAGCCTCCCCAAAACGCGAAAGGCAATCGGCCTCCATGAGCGAACGCACTGATGGCGAACGACGACACAACGAATGCCGTAAACAGGCCGGAGCGCACGACCGCACAGTACCGTGTAGATTCTGGCAGGACAACCGTTGGTTTTGACCGATCCAACTAGAGCGCACCCCCGCGTTTCAGTATGAGCGAGAACCAATGTCCGGTCGGCTTCCTGCTTGGGATCATTTCAGCCGTCACCTAGTGTGGTCGGCGTTGACAGCCCCTTGGCGAATCCTCCGCGAGGGGCGCCGGCAGTTGACTGCTTACGAGTGGCAAGTCGTGGCCGTGCTAGGTACGGCCAATTTCATCGATAGTTACGACGTTGCCATTCTCGGATTAGCGCTGCCACAGATCCAAGAGGGGTTGGGCATCGAAGAACGCGCAGTGGGGGCGCTGACCGCCATCATCCGCCTCGGAGTGCTCCCTGCCGTTTTGTTCACACTGTTGGCCGACTCGCTCGGCCGCCGCCGGTTGCTGCTGATCACGATCCTGGGGTTTACAGGTGCGACGTTCGCCACAGCCTTTTCGGGCGACGCCGCTCAGTTCGCAGCGTTGCAGTTCATTGCGCGCATGTTCATCGTCGCTGAGGGAATGCTGGCTGTCGTGGTGATCGCCGAGGAGATCCGCGCCCGGTACAGAGGGTGGGGAATCGGGGTTTTGTCAGCATTTGGTACGCTCGGTCATGGGTTGGCCTCGGTGATTTTTGCCGTAGTGGACTATCTCCCCTACGGCTGGCGTGCTTTGTATGCGCTCGGGGTCTTGCCCCTTTTGCTCATCGCGTGGTTCCGCCGCTCACTTCGAGAAACGCGCCGGTTTGTTGCCTACCAGGAGCAGCAGTTGGTTGCCCAGGAGCCTGCGTGGCGCCAAGCCGTAGCTCCTGTCGGCCGCCTTGTGCGCATGTACCCCGGGCGACTCGTTGCGTTGTGCGCCGCATTGTTTCCTGTGGCTTTCACACTGGATGCGGCTTTGATTTTCGTTTCGAAGACCCTCCAACAAGTTCACGGTTACGCGCCTGGCCAGGTCACTTTGTTGTTTCTCACGGTGGGCGTGACGGCCCCGGTTGGCAACATCGTTGCGGGGTGGCTCGGTGACCGCTGGGGAAGAAAACGGGTGCTCGTGTGGGCCATGTTGGCAAACGGGCTAGGCGTGGCGGGGTTTTACAACCTTTCTGGCGTTGGCGTTCCGCTAGCCTTCGGTGTCATGCTTCTTTCGTTACAAATTGTTTCGCCGCTGTTCGCGGCACTTGGAGCCGAACTCTTCCCGACATCCTATCGGTCCACCGCATCGGGGGTACGGCAAGTAGTCACCACCATAGGTGGAGCGTGCGGTCTTTGGGTCGAAGGGCAGTTGTACGGCCATCTGGGTACGCACACCGCAGCCATCACCGCCCTCCTCATTGCCCTCCCGATCGCTCCCTTGATTGTGTGGCTGTTCTTGCCGGAAACAGCCAATCGCGAACTCGAGGAGGTCGCCCCGGAGAAGTGAACGGGCAGCGAAGCAGAGCGGTGGGAGCCACCCGAAGGGCACTCCGAAGCACCGCGGCGCGTCCGATGTGACTCCATCAGGTGAGTCGTGGTCGGGCTCGCTCTTCAGCCCCGCTCGGCTTCTGCACACAGTTGCCGGCTGGACGTTGCTCGGTGGAGCGATAAGACGGCGGCGGAAACGCGCTCCTTCCGTTTCGCTCGGTGGGATTGCTTGAGGAGTGATTCGAGGGTGCCCGTGAGAACCTTTTGGAGCCTACTTTGCGCGGGACAGGTACTCTCCCGTTTCCGTGTCCACGCGAATGACGTCTCCTACCTGGATGAATCCCGGAACTTGCACTGTAGCTCCGGTTTCGAGCTTTGCCGGCTTGAGAACATTGGTGACCGTGGCACCCTTCAGGGCGGGCTCCGTTTCCACGACCCGTAAATCCACGGTCTTGGGCAGGGTCACTCCAATGGGCTGCCCTTCGTAGAACTCTACCTGCACGCGCGAGTTCGGGGTGAGGAATTGCACCGCGTCTCCGAGGGCCTCGGCATCCAAGGTAATTTGATCGAACGACTCCGTGTTCATGAAATGATACAGGCCGTCCGACTCGTACAAAAACTCCATTTCGTGCTGCTCGAGGGTTACTCGCTCGACGCGGTCTTCCGAACGGAAACGGTTTTCGATTTGGGTTCCTGAGCGCAGGTTCCGCATCTTGGTTTGCACCATCCCGCGCCAGTTCCCGGGCGTGACGTGCACCACGTTCGACACACGATACAGGTCGTTCTGATGCTTAATGATCATCCCGGCTCGAAGCTGGGTTGCTGGAATCAGTGGCATGGTCAGAATACTCCGAGGTCAAAAAAAGTACCGGTCGAGGTGAACCGGCTGGCCTGGTTAGCTAGCATCGGCTCCCCTAAGCCGCAACCAACACCGGTGCGACATCGATGCGGCAATTTGGAGAATGGTCATGGAGTACTTTGTCAACGTTCTCGGCGCGGCCAGATTTCGCGCTGACAAAATGTGCAAGACCAACTTGTTCGAAACAGAACGGATGTTTTGCGATGTTTACGGCCTCGAACCACAACAAAGTCAGACCGGTCACGTGCATCCGGGATCCGATAAGGTGTATTACGTCGTGAGCGGTCGGGGCATGTTCGAAGTCGGCGGGGAGGAACGGGAGGTCGGGCCAGGAACAGCGGTGTTTGCCCCTGCGGGAGTCACACACGCCGTGCGGAATTCAGGTGCGGAACGGCTGGTCCTGCTTGTGTTCATGGCCCCGAAGCCATGAGATGGGTTCGTTCCTGCGCGTTCCAAGTGCTTGATTCGTGCTACGCTTTTGGCAATTGTTGACCTAAAAGGGAATCGATCTGGGAGATTCGAACCGAGGAGAGCGAGGCGCATGCGTGCAACAGAAGAACTACGCTGGCAAGCGTTACAAGCCCACGCCGGGAGAGTAGAGCGCTACCGGCGGGGCGAGTTAAGCGACGACGAATTTCGTCCAATTCGACTCAGTTATGGGTTGTACTACCAGCTCGATCACACCAGCCACATGCAACGGATCAAGCTGCCGGGTGGGGTGATCACTGCCGAGCAAGCTGAGGCGATGGCCGATATTGCCGAAGAGTACGCACGGGGCGTGCTACACGTCACCACGAGGCAAGACATTCAGTTGCATTGGGTCGCCCTGGAGAATGTGATCCCGATGTACGAGCGCTTGCACGCGGTTGGCATTTCCACTCGTGGTGCTTGCGCCGACAGCGTGCGCAACATCACCGGTTGCTTTCACTCGGGCCTGTTGGACGGAGAGCCGTTCGACGTCGTGCCCTACGTCTTCGCTTTGAACGAGTATTTTCTCTTCCACCCGCTCAATGTCACGTTGCCGCGGAAGTTTAAAATTTCCTTCTCCAGTTGCGCCTACGATTGCGTACAGGGGCCCGTCAACGACATCGCCTTTTACCCGCATCTTCGCGACGGGCGCCCGGGGTTCTCGGTGCTCGCGGGTGGCGGCCTTGGAGCGCAACCGTTTTTGGCGAAACCAGTGGCAGAGTTCGTCGACGCCCAAGACATGCTCGCCATTGCCGAGGCCATTGTCCGCGTGCAGCATCGCTTGGGCGAACGGAAGAACCGCAAGAAAGCGCGGATGAAATACGTGGTGCAGCGCCTCGGGCTGGAAAACTTCCGCCGCGAGGTCGAAACCACGTACGCTGCAGTGCAAAAGGAAATGGGCGCGCGGCTCCGGCAGGAACTCGGGGAACTGCTTTCCGCGTACACGCCCCGAAAGCCGCAGCACCCACCAGCAGAGTTGCCGCAGCAAGCTGATGGGGAGTTTGCTCGTTGGTTGAAGACCAACGTGTTTCATCAGAAACAGGCGGGCTACTTTGGTCTGACCGTGCAGCTTCCTCTGGGTGACATCACGAGCGAGCAACTGCGTCGCTTGGCAGCCTTGTCCCGCGAGCATGGCGCTGGAGAACTGCGGGCCTCCAACGATCAAAACCTCTTCCTCCCTTGGGTTCCAGGCAACCGCGTCGAAGCGGTGTGGAGAGCCTTGGCGGAGATGGAGCTCGGCGCCGCCGATGCGTTGCACATCACCGACGTCGTTTCCTGCCCGGGTGCGGATTACTGCAGCCTGGCCGTGAGTCGGTCGATGGGTATGGCCGAGGTGCTCCGGCAGGAGCTCGCGCAAGCTGGAAGTTTGATCGGCGACCTCGGCGTGTTCCGGATCCGAATCAGTGGGTGTCCGAATGCGTGCGGACAACACCACGTGGGAGACATTGGTCTGACCGGGATGTCGCTGCAAGAAGCCGACGGCCAGCATCGGCCGTACTACTCGCTCCTTGTTGGTGCGCGTTTGGGAGAAGAGGGTGCGGCTGTTGGGAAACGGGTAGCTGGCCGATTTCCGGCGCCCGAGGTGCCAAAGGTGATTCTTTCCATCGCGGAGTTCTATCGGCAGGAACGGCGCGGGGCGGAGCGGTTCGCGGATTTTGTCGACCGTGTTGGCGTGGAACGAATCAACCAAGTCGCTCGGGCTGCCGCACCTCACGTGCGGTGATGGCTGCGGAACAAGAAAACCAGCTCGGGTTGCTCGGTAAGTTTTACCGCGGGCGAGTGGTCAAACTTCGGCGTGGTACCCAAAGCGGCGTGATCGAGTCGTGTTCCAGCGGCCGCCAGTTTGTCTTCGAGTGGCCGCTCGTGCGTTTGCTTGGTGCCGAGAAATTCGACGCGCTCCAGGTAGGAATGGAAGTGGGGTTCGATGTAAGCTGGACCTCGCGAGGTTTGCGCGTTTCGACGATCCGGGTGTTTCCCCCTTTGGAACGACAAGGGGCGGAAGAAGAAAGCGCGAATCCCCGCCCAGATGAAGGCCCTGCGCTTGGTACAACCGAAACTGCAGACTCACCCATCGAGAAGCGAGACTGAGCGCAACTTTCCGTCTCTGCCCGAAAGGACGCCAACGACCGCAAGACACCCGGCCGCGACCATCCCGGTTTAGCCACGAACCGCGCGGTTTCCGTTATGTGCCTGCCGGAGCAGGGTCGAGCCAACGACAATCAAACCCAAGAGAGTCATCACACGCCCGCCTGCCTCGACCACCCGATAGAAGTCCAGCTTTTGCTCCAAGGCGCTCACTCTTCCGGAGGAAACCCGAAAGGGTTTGAGCAGGGTGGCGTTTGTGCGCTCGTTCAATTGCTCGAAATCATCCGGAGGGGCAAGCGTGACTGTGGCTTCCGTGCGCCGCAAAAGTTCGTGGTGGTCCAGCACTTTGTCGTGCCCGACAATCCAGTTCCCGAAGCCGAGCAGCGTCAAAGCCACCCCCAGCCAAAATCCGGGGCTGCGCAAGACCTCCATGCCGAAGTCGCGTAGCACTCCGTCGCAACCAAAGGCAAGCGCTGCGCTCGCCGCGAGCTTTTGGTGCGGTCTTTCGTTGCTCAGCAGCGTGCGCTGGGATACAAGGAGGTCCTGCCCACCATGAACATCGACAAACTGATCGACCAGATGCTTGCGGGCGACCGTCGTGCCTTGGCACGACTCATGACTCTGGTTGAAAACGGCCACCCGGCTACGAGCTACATCCTAAGTCGGATTCACGCTCGCTGCGGGCGCGCGTACGTCGTCGGGTTTACGGGTCCGCCGGGAGCGGGGAAATCCACGTTGGTGGACCGCTTCACCGGCGCGCTGCGCGAGCGAGGGCATTCGGTGGGAATCGTGGCTGTGGATCCATCGAGTCCGTTTTCGGGTGGAGCTCTCCTGGGCGACCGCATTCGGATGCAGGCGCACTACCTCGACGAGTCGGTCTTCATTCGCAGTATGAGCAGCCGGGGTAGCCATGGGGGCCTTTCGCGCGCCACTCGCCAGGTGGTGGAACTCCTCGATGCTTTTGGTAAGGAGTTTGTTTTGATCGAGACCGTAGGCGTGGGGCAGACAGAGCTCGACGTCATGAGAATCGCGGACACCACGGTGGTCGTGTTGGTTCCTGAAGCTGGAGACACCGTGCAAACCATGAAGGCGGGGCTACTCGAAATTGCCGACATTTTCGTGGTGAACAAGGCCGACCGCGAAGGCGCGCAGCGGATCAAGACCGAACTGGAAACCATGCTGCAGTTGCGACCAGCGGGGAGCTGGACGGTGCCGGTGCTCCTGACTCGCGCCGTTACTGGGGAGGGCGTCGATGTCCTGTTGGAGAAGGTGCTGGAACATCGTGCCTTCCGGGAGCGCTCGGGATACCGAGCACGTGCCAATGCAGCCGCCCGCCAAGAAGAGTTCCTGCAAGCGTTGCAAGAAGAAATTGCGCGCCGGTTGAGCGCCGCTGCAGAGCGAGGAACGTTTGCGGTTGTGTTCGATCGCTTGCGCCGGGGCGAAGTCGATCCCTATCGGGCTGCGCTCGAAGTGGTGGAAGAACCCCAACTGCTCCTCGCGGCGCTGCGGTCCTGAGGATCGGCGATGCGGGCTGGCAAGGTGTACGTGATCGGCGACATCCACGGCTGCGCCGAGGAGTTAGGTGTGCTTCTCGACGAACTGGCTCCGAGGAGCACGGACACCGTTGTGTGTTTGGGCGACTATATCGACCGTGGCCCCGATGCCAAGGCGGTGATCGAGCGCTTGCTTGCGTTGCAGATGTCCGGACCCCGCTGTGTCTTCCTCAAGGGGAATCACGAAGACATGTTCCTCGCCTACGCTGGCCAGCACGGCCACTTTGGCGATGCCTTCCGGTTCAACGGAGGCGACGCCACGCTAGAAAGCTACGGCTTGGGCGATCTTAGCGGCGCGGAGTTGTGGGAAGCCCTGCCACCGGAGCATCGTGCGTTTTTTCAAAGCTTGCAGTTGACCTTTCGCTGGCAAGACTTCCTTTGCGTGCACGCTGGGCTCGACCCGCGACGGCCGCTCGGCGACCAGGACGAAGAAGACTTGCTGTGGATTCGACACGAATGGATCCAGCCCCCACACCCATTTGGTTGTACGGTGATTTTCGGCCACACGCCCATGCGGCAGCCTTTTCTGCAGTGGCCATATAAGATCGGAATCGACACGGGCTTGGTGTATGGGAATCGCTTGACGTGCCTCGTGCTTCCGGAGCTCGAGTTCGTTCAGGTCCCCCGTGGCGGAACTCGGGCCACGAGGTGGCTGCCGCCCGAGTCTTGGCGCGATCCGGCGTGAACTCGGCCTGCTCGCCTCGAGCTTGTGCGTTGCAGTCACACCACTGCTGTGCAGCTAGCTTCCTTAGCCGTGCGCGGCAGCGCTCAGCGCCACTTCGTAGTCAGCAAAGGCATGATTGCTCGAACGAGCGGATTTCGAGCGGCGGCGCCGTCGTCCCTCGACAACAATCCGCCCACCGAACTTCCGCTGACGCAACCAGCTTTCCTCGACTCGAGCAGCATACCGACGGACGGGTAGTAACACCGCGTCTTTCGGAGGTTGGAAGACACAACGCCGAATGTACTCGGCATCGAGGCCGAGTGCCTCGCAAATCGTTTCGAATGCAAACGGTCGCTCGCGTTCCTCGGACTGAAACCAAGCGTATTCGCGCAAGAGCTGGCGGCGCTTCAGTAGAGGCAAATGACCAGTTTCCGACTGTTGCGCTTGCAGCGACCGCGTGAGCCTTACCGCGTCGATCAGCACCGCGAGCATGAGCCGTCGTTCCCCGTCGGCCGGCAGCGCATCGACGAAGTCCAGTCCGATCCCCCTTCGTCTCGGCATGGAACCCTCCTTCCGAGGGTCCGTATAGGGCGAGGAGAACGCCAGTGAAATTGAGGGAATTGGTGAGTTGCCCAACCGAAATTGGGGATTGGTTCTCAGCCGAGTTGTCGGGCGCTCCGCAACCGGTGCCAGAATCTGCTCAACCAGGTGGTGAACGGCGCATGTGTCGATCGGAGACTGTCTCGTAGCCCGAGGGGTGCGGAAGGGCTCGGGCTTGGAGCCGAGGCTGGGAGTTTCCTGGTGTGGTACGTTCCGGAGAGGCTAAAAAAAGTCTGGCCAGCGAGCACACGCCGGAGGGCGGGGATTAACCACCGGTCTACCCCGCTCTTTCCGACAAACCCGGCCGCTCCCGCAAGCATCGCGCGGCGAACGTAGACGGGATCCTCGTCGAACGACAACAGCAACACCTTCGTCTTTGGGCACAGTAAACGGATTGCCGCTGCCGCTTGGACCCCGTCCAAGCAGGGGAGCGCGATGTCCAAGATCACCGCATCCGGGCAAAGCCGTTGCGCTTCTGCGACTGCCGTCGGACCGTCCGACACCTCGGCCAAAACGTCCACCCCTCCTGCCGATTCGAGGAGCTGCCGCAAAGCTCTGCGAACCAGCACGTGATCGTCCGCCAACAGCACGCGTACCCGGCGCGATGAAGGAGCTTTTGCGGTCATGTTCAAGCTCCCAACTGTGGGTCATCGTGAAGCCTGAAGCAAGGGAAAAAGTGCGCCCTTGCAGCGCTACGCAAGCCTCGCTCACCAAAGTCGCCTTGGGTTCGAATGTCCGAGGGGCACGCGTCCTACTGGACGAGCCCCTTGCGAATCGCGAAGCGAACCACTGCAGCAGTGTTGTGGAGGTTGAGCTTCTCCATAATGTGTTTGCGATGGCTTTCGACGGTGCTGACACTCAGATCGAGAATTTGCGCGATTTCTTTGCTGCTCTTGCCTTCGGCAACGAGCTGCAGCACTTCACGCTCGCGGTCGGAGAGTCGCGCGAGCTCTTCATCGAGTTCTTCACTGCCCTCGAGAAAACCTTCTAGCAACACGTTCGAAACCGCCGGGCTGAAGTATGAGCTGCCGCTGGACACGGCAAGCACAGCGCGAACAAGGTCTTGGTCCTCGGCATCTTTTAGCAGGTATCCCTTTGCGCCGGCTTGAAGAGCGCGTCGGACGTAGGCGGGGTCGGCGTGCATCGACAACACGAGCACCGCTGTGCGCTCGCAGACGGCTTTCAACTGCCGGGTGAGTTCGATCCCGTTCAACAACGGTAAGCCCACGTCAACGATCGCCACGTCCGGCTTCAAGCGCTGCGCGAGCTCGAGGGCATCTCGTCCGTTGCTTGCTTCAGCCACGACACGAATGCGCTCGTCGTCCTCGAGCAGGCGCCGGATGCCTTTGCGGACGACGGTATGGTCATCAACCAGTAGCACGGCGATGCTGTGCGACCCCTCTTTCACGATCCCCCTCCGCTGTATTCACGAGCGGTAGCTCCACGATGACCTCCGTTCCCTCCCCGAGCTTCGATTGCACACGCAGGTTGCCTCCGTACAGTTGCGCCCGTTCTCGCATGCCGGCGATGCCCAGGCCAAAGCCGGATGGTGGCGCTGTGCATTCCGCAACCACGAAGCCCTTCCCATCGTCGCGGACAGAAAGCCGGATGCGATCCTCCGTTCGTTCCAGGGTAATGTGTACGTTATGAGCCCGCGCATGGCGCGCCACGTTGGTAAGGGCTTCTTGCAAAACACGATAAAGCGTGAGTTCGATCTCCGGTGGCAGCGTGGGTTCGCTACTGGGCAACTGTAATTCGACGCTAACGCCAGTACGCTCAGAGAAGCGCGTTGCGTAGGATTCGATTGCCGCGACCAGACCGAGATCGTCCAAAACCGCGGGACGCAAAATTTGCGAAAGATTGCGCACATTCTGGAGAATGTTGGCCAACTGATGCCGTGCGCTCCGCAACTGCTGGCGAGCCGTACTGGTTGGTGGCAGTTCTCGTTCGACCCGATTCAAGTCCATCCGAACCGCTGTGATTGCCTGGCCAAAATCGTCATGGAGTTCGCGCGAGACGGCTTGCAGCGTGGCCTCGCTGACTTCCACGAGGCGTTGGGACAATAGGCGCAATTGTTCCTGTTCGACGAGGAGCTGGGCATACAACCGCTGCTGCTCTTCGAGCGCGGCGGCAAGCCGGCGCTCTCGGTCGGAAAGTTCTCGGAAGAATCGGAGGGCCCCGTAGCAACCGATGCCGAAGAGGAACGCTCCAAAGCCAAGTGTGAGGCGTTGACGTGTCTGCTCCGGTACAAGGTGCAAAGCGGCGGATGGTCCGAATCCCAAATGGGCAGTCAGCCCGAACGATCCCAGTAGCAAGATGGTAGCCCCAAGCGCACGGACCCCTGTTTGCACGCTGTAAATCAGGCCGTAGTTGCCAATCTTGATGACGAAAATGGGCAGCACGGGGCTATAGAGACCGCCCGACCAGTGAGTCGCGGCAGCCATGGGCGCGATGTTGGCAACGATGTCGAGCCACAACATGGACCGGTTCAGCGTCTTGCGCCGCTGTGGAATCAGCAGCGCGAGGTTCACGAGGAAGTAAGCGAGAAACAGTCCACGCGCGAGCCACAATTGCTGAATGGCCGGAGCGTAAAACCACTCGAGGATGCCCCAAACCGTTAGGCCCTCGAGCGCGCGAGCGACAAACATGTGGAACGCGCGGTCATGCACGCGCTCGGCGCACAGGATCCAAGAATCCCCGAGCTTGATGGCTCCGCTATGCATTGGAGAATCCTCGAGTCACGACCCTGGTGAGGCCCCCTCCCGGTGCCTCCCACGACAAGCATCATTGCCAGAATTGCGAGGAATAGGAAAGCGGTTTGGTCGTAAAACAGAGTGCTGCGGTTATGTGGCGGCGGTTTGCCTGACTCGCACTGCAGTGAAACTGCCATCGCTGCGGAGCCAACAGAAGGATGCTGCTCATCGGAATGCTGCCCCTCCTGCTAGAGGCGTGGCTCGGAAGAATCGCGTCGGAAACCAGCCGATCGTGCTACGGAGATTTACAGGCAATCGAGCCCTAGTGGCGAAGAAGCCAATCGAGCCGGCGATTCAAGTGGTCGATGAGAGATCGAGGGGAGGGCGGAGTTCCGGTGACGTGCTGCAGAAGGTCGGGCGCCCGAAAACGTTGCCCCAGTCGGTGAATGCGGTGTTCGAGCCAGGAACGGAGCTGTTGGAAATTCCCGCGTTCGATGTGCGGGGACAGTGGCCCAACCTGACGTTCGGCTGTTTCCATGAATTGGGCCGCGTATAGGTTGCCCAACGTGTACGTAGGGAAGTAGCCAAATGCGCCGCTGGCCCAGTGGATGTCTTGTAAAACCCCTTCCCGGTCGTCCGTCGGAGCGATGCCAAACAATGCCAACATCCCTTCGCGCCACGCTTGGGGAAGGTCGACGACGCTTAGTTCGCCAGCGACGAGTTTACGCTCGAGTTCGTACCGTAAGAGAATGTGCAAGTTGTATGTGAGCTCGTCTGCCTCGGTACGAATCAGCGATGGCCGTGCTTCATTGACCTCGAGCAGCACCGCATGCAGGCTTACGCCGCGGAGCTGCGGGAACACACGGCTCGCGTGCGGCAACAAAAAGCGCCAGAACGCCTCGGAACGGCCCACGAAATTTTCCCAAAGGCGGGACTGTGATTCGTGCACTCCCAGCGAGCACGCAGTGCCCCGGGGGAGTCCGCGAGCAGCCGGGTCGAGCCCTTGCTCGTACAGGGCGTGACCAACTTCGTGGAGGGTGGAGTACAAGGCAGATTTGAGGTCCTGGGGATCATATCGGGTGGTAATTCGGTGGTCGCGGCCGATGGAAATGGAAAACGGATGCGCGGACTCGTCTAAACGCCCGACCTGGAAATCGAAGCCGAGAGCCTCGGCGACAAAGCGGTTCAGTTTCTTTTGCTCGGGCACAGGAAACGTTCCTTGCAACGCACGGGGATGACGACCCGACCGAGCAGAAAGCTCTCGCAATTGGTCTACCCAGCGCACGAGGTGGGGCCGAAGTGCGGCAAACAACTCGTCGAGCAGCTCTGTGTCGAGTCCGGGTTCGTATTCCTCGAGCAACGCGGTATAGGGGTCGCCACGGTCGCACAGTGCTGCGGCGTACTCTCGTTCGAGCTGCAGCACCTCGGTCAGTTGCGGCGCGAGCACAGCAAATCGGTTTTGCTCCCGCGCAACAAGCCAAAGGGAGCGCGCCGTGGCTTGAGCTTGTGCCCGAGCCGCCAGGAGGTCTGCTGGTACACGGCGCAGCCGGTCGACTCGCCACTTGGTTTCCCGAACATCGACAGTTTGCTCCGGAGTCAGGCTGGCTTGTCGTTCTGCGAGTTCGTCTACAAGCGCCAAAAATGCGGGGTCGGTTCGACGCGCGTGCAAAAACCGGGTAAGAGTTGCCATTTGCTGCGCCCGGTCTTCAGCTGCGCCTGGGGGCATGTAGGTCGCCTGGTCCCACTCGAGCAGCCGGAGTGCGTCCTCGAGGTCCGCTTGCTCGCGGAGCGCGGCAACGAACTGGCGATAGGCAGCTTGAACATCCATGGGTGGTCTTCGCAACGAGCACGAACGGCAAACAGGCGAACGAACGCAAACTGCTAGCCGAATTTTGGGGATCCAGCTACTTGGGCTCGTGTAGTGTAGTGCCACGGCAGGGTAGAACGTGCCTCTGTGACGCGGCACTGCTCGGGATCGAAAGACCCGCGCCCTGACGAGCGCACAACCGTCGCTAAGCGGAAAAAATCCGGCGCTGCACAAATCGTAGGGAATGCACTTGCCGAAGGCGCCGGAGGCCGGGGCGGTCGTTTGCAGAGTACTTTGCGCGTGGGAGAAACTCAGGAGGTCTCCGGACGTCGCCTACGCCTGAACGCGGGTGGACGGCAAAAGCAACTGGGTGCGTCGCGGTAGGTCAGGCAGGGCTCCGCTTGGCGTTGAAACGCCCGCGTATTTGCGGCAGGTCCACGGCGCGACTCAGCTTACGTGCACCGTTTGCGTACATGTTCCGCAGCCAGAAAGAGGGCAACAGCGGATTTTGCGTCGGCGATGTCTCCCCGCACCACCATGCCTACTGCTTCCTCAAGAGGCACGCGGCTGAGAGACAGGACCTCGTCATGCTCGAGCTTTTGTGCGGTCGGCGAGAGGCCCTCTGCGAGGTAAAGATGAATCCGCTCGTCCGTGAAACCAGGAGTGGTCAGGATGCATCCCAGCCGTGTGAGCCTAGCCGCAGCTAAGCCGGCTTCTTCAGCGAGTTCGCGGAGGGCACATACGACTGGGTCTTCCCCGTCGAGCTTTCCAGCGGGAATTTCCCAGATGAAGCCTCCCGCAGCGTGCCGGTACTGCCGGATCAGAGTGACTTCGCCGTTGTCGTGCAGCGGCACCACGGCGGCGGCTCCGGGGTGGTGGATCACCTCCAGCGCTACCGTGTTCCCATTGGGCAGGGTCACTTCCTCCAACCAGAGATCGACCACTTTTCCCTGGTAGAGGTGCTTTGCGGTTGCGGGGCTCGTCGCCATGTCACCTGTATGCGCAGAAAACGATGCGGCTGCAAGCGAAACGCTGCCCGTGTCGCCGATGGGTCAAATGACGGTTCCCGGGGGCACTACGGCATTTTTGGGGACGATGACGATGCCATCGCGGATGAAAAAGTTGGCTCCGTCCGCGTTCTTGATTTGACCCTCGTTGACGATCCGCACGCCAGGACCGATCCGAGCATTCTTGTCGATGATGGCGTTCTCGATCACGCAGTTTTCCCCCACGCCAAGCGGGATTTGCCCGGCCGAGCCGTCCTCGTAATAATCCGCGCCCATCATCACCACCCGGCGCAGTTTTGCCCCGCGGCGGACAATGCTGCGAATTCCGATCACGCACTCATCGACAACCGCTGCTTCGAGCTGACTCCCTTCGCACAAAATACTGTTTCGTACCTCGCATGCGCTTACCCGGGAACCAGGCAAAAAACGCGGCCTGGTGTAAATAGGGCGCTCTTCGTCGAACAAGTTGATCGGAGGGTTCTCTCCAGCCAGCTCCAAATTTGCGGCGTAAAACGTGCGGATCGTTCCAATGTCCTCCCAGTAGCCAGGGAAGAAAAAGGCGCGAACGAAATAATTCTGGATGGCAAACGGGATCACTTCCTTGCCGAAGTCCACCCGCCGCTGGTCTTCCAAACATTCTACGAGCACCCGGGGCTTGAACACGTAAATCCCCATGGAGGCAAGATAGCGACGGTCCAAGGCGAGACTCCGCCGACGCAGTTCGTCCTCGCCCAGTGCAAGCCGGCGCAACACTTCCGCGTCACGAGGCTTTTCCACAAAATCGACAATGCGAGCAGCGCGGTCGACCTGCAGAATGCCGAACTCGCTTGCGTCGCGCTCAGAAACCGGAGTGACCGCGATGGTAATGTCGGCACCCGTTTCGGTATGTTGCTTGAGCACTTGTGCAAAATCCATCACGTACAGTTGGTCGCCGGACAAGATCAGGATGTGCTCGACACCGTGGCGCAAAAACCGGTGAAGCTGTTTCCGGACGGCATCGGCGGTGCCTTGGTACCAGTCCATACTCGATTCGGTTTGTTCGGCCGCCAGAATTTCCACGAACCCGGGTGTGAACGGATCGAACCGGTAGGTGCGGGCGACGTGCCGGTTTAGGGAGGCCGACTGAAACTGGGACAACACGAAGATGTGCCGCAAGCCGGAATTGATGCAGTTGCTGATGGGCACATCCACCAGTCGGTACTTTCCTGCCAGCGGAACGGCTGGTTTGCTGCGCCACTGCGTGAGCGGGTACAAGCGGGTGCCTCGGCCACCACCAAGTACGACGGCGACAACGTCTTTCACAAGCCGCCAGACTACCGCAAGCGGCAGAGGCCGTCTACCCGGTTTGACTGCGGAGAGAGCGGGTTATGCCACCGTTTGCGGCCAGTCGCGAAGTCTCGAAGGCGTTACGTGGAAGGTTGATTGTGGTGCCGATCGAGTAACGGACGCAGGATCGGGCTTGGAGTGGCGACGCTGGTCAACCAGAGTTGGTGGATCGCGCGCGTCGCGCCGACGTGCAACAGGCGGCGTGCTGCGGGCGAGTCGGGATAAAAGGTCGAGTTCACCTCGACGAGGATGACATAATCGAACTCCAGGCCTTTGACTTGCGTGACTTCGGTGACTTCCACGCCCGGCGCAAAGGAAAAATTTTGCTGATCGACGCGCCGGAGCTTGCCCACTTCGCAGGTTTTCAAACCCTCGTAGTACAGGCTCGAAAGGGAAGGGTCTGGAGTCAGAACCGCAACCGAAGCAAGAGGCTCTCTTTGTTCGAGTTCTTTCAGCGCCTCGGCCAGGAAGTTTACGCAGGCGCCGTGGTCCGTGAATCGGAAGAACTCGACCGGAGGCCCGGAGCGCACCGTCAGTGGTGGTTGGGCATCTTCGCGTAGCGGACCAATCACCTCCACGGCGAAGGTCGCGACCTCGCGCGAGCAGCGGTAGCTAATGTCGAGGGTGCGAACTTCAGTGCCTTGAAGGCCGAGGTCGCGAAAAAGCTCGGCCCACGAGGTAAAGCCACCTTCTTCGACGATGTGCTGTTGTGTGTCGCCGGCCAAAGTGAGGCTTTGGTGTTCGTCGAGACAGTTCAAGAGTACGCGAACTTCGATGGGTGCAAAGTCCTGTACTTCGTCAATGGCGATATGCCGATAACGCAGGGGCTGTCCTGACGGACTCGTAAGCGCTCCTACGCGCCGCTGCCAAAGGTACAAAAACAGCGCATCGTCCTCAGGATCGAGTTCGGCAATGGTCGACAGGTCCCCCTCGGCCCAGTTGAGCACTTCGCGGCAGCGCTCTCGGCACCAATCGACCGCACGTTTGAGCTCTCCTTCCGTGAATGCTCGTGGAGCCACTTCCGCGAAGACTTGCGCGAGGAAGTCGTGCTGACTGAGGATGCTTGCCCAATCGTCGATCACCTGTTCGGCGGTTCCAGGGCCGGGCTGGCGTTCGAGGTGGCGCTCGATTGCCACCAGCAAGGCTGGATGGAGTTTGAGACGCGAGACTACCGCAGGGGTGAACTCGCGGATTTTTCGCGGCAGCTTGGGGAACAATCGGCGAGCGTGTTCGCCAGCCCACTCGGCAAACGTGCGTACTTGCACGTGTCGAACCCCGAGCGCAGGTAGAACGTGGCTGACGTAATCCCGCAGTGCACGGGAGAATACGATCACCAACGTGCGGGGCGAATCGACACTTCGGTCCTGGTACGCGAGGTACGCAATGCGGTGGAGCGCCACGGTTGTCTTTCCGGAACCGGCGGTGCCTCGGATCACCACGAATCCGGCTGAAGGCTGGGTAATGAGGTCAAATTGTTGGGGGTCGATCAGGCCGGCGATGTCGGGAAGATGCTTGTCGGGACGCATGGGCGCTCCCCGCGCGTCGGTACCGAGCCTCCGCCCTTGCGCATCCTCGTGCCCGTAAGCCCGTAGTGCCGATACTTCTCCGCCAGCTAAGCGCGGAGGTTCCAAGTGCGTCTTGCGCCAGCCGCCCGGAGCGCTCGGGTCACGCACGAAAATGCCTTCCGGCGCTTCCACCCGCTGAAGTTGCGCATCACGAATGGTGACGGTTCGGCGCACGACCAGCCGGCCCGTGGTGATGCGGCCGGCAATTTCTTCTTCGTACTCCTCCCCTTGATGGTACCGATAGAAAATCTTCGAGATCGGGGCGTGGCGCCAGTCGACGATGCGGACTTCCTTCGAGAGCTTCGTTGCCTTGCCGAGCAAAATGTCGCGCTCGGTGCCGTTTTCTCTAAGCCGCATGTGGCCAAAGTAGGGCGACGATGGATCCACTTGCGGTGCAGCCCGCGCGGCTCGGAGCTGCTGAAGCAAAGCGTTCTGGCGGTCCCACTGCTGCAAGAGCGCGGCATGATCTTCGCTTTTTTCCCCCTCACGAAGCATCTCCCGAAGCCGCTCGAGTTCGGCCACCACGTTGGCTTCGGAGGGACCCTCACTGCGAGGTGCCTCAGCGAGAACCTTTTTCACCCGCTCGAGGAGCTCGAGCTCTTCCTGTACGATCGCTTCAGGCACGATAGCCAACTATCCTACAGTTCGGTTACACGCCGGTACAAGCCTGCCTCGAACCTTGGTAGTCTACGGAGCGTTGCCTGGAAGGCCGCGGTGCAGGCCTCTCGGGGGCGACTACCGCTGGCGCTTGATGCGCGTGGTTCCCAGTGGCACCACTTTGCCCGTGGATGCAGCGCGATTCTTCAGCGCTTTGGCTGGAGCGACCGGGCGGGTGTGGCGTTTGGCGTGGCGGTGGGCTTCGAGCCAATCGGCGATCAGCGGGTACACGTCCTGGGGCGCGTGCAGGCCGAGAATGAGGTCTGCGTGCGCGTAGTCGTTGGTTGCGCCGGTTGCCTTGCCGACGACGCGAAACTGCTTGTCACGCGAGCGAACTCGCTCGTACACGGTTCGCAAATCTTCCACAGGAGTTAGGCCGTCGCGACTGCCCGCAACGATCAGGATCGGAGTGGTAATCCGTTCCAAATGTTCCGTGAAATCGAACATGCCGTAACGGTCGGTCATCGAACGCAGCTCGTACCAGCGGGCAAATTCACGCAACAGGGAACACGGGATATCATCGACCGCTGTCAGCATGAGCGTGCGGAACAGATTTACGTCGGCGTTGCCTTCATGCCAACCGAGCTCGTGAATCTGCTTTTCGAGCAAACGAGCAAGCCACGGGGCGAGCGGTGCCGCGAAGCGCGCAACAGTGCCGACCGGAACGCGTTCCGGGAAAAAGCGAAGCAAGCCTCGATAGGGAATGCCTACGTCGAGCAAGGGGTGCCCCACTTGGGTCATCGTGGGCGATCCTAGCGTGACTGCACTCGCAATTTTCTTTGCCAGCGGGCCGATGAGAATTGCGTAGGCAATCATGCCACCCATGGAATGCCCGACCCAATGGACCTGCTCCGCTCCCGTCTCACGCAGGACGACGCGCAGCAAAGCCGGAGCATCGTGGTACACGTAATCCTCGAACGACCAGTTGTACCGCTTCCCGTTCCACCACGTCGGGCGCATCGAACGCCCCGCACCCCGAAGTTCGGCTACCCAAACGTCGTAGCCTCGGTCGTATAAATAGCGAGCGAGGGAAATCTGCCCGGGCCCGTCCATGTCCCAGCGGTTCGAGGACATCCCGTGACACAGCACCACAGGCGTGCGGTGATTGCCAGGCTCCGGAGCGTAACGGTGAAGGGCTAGCCACCATCCGTCCCGGGTTCTGGCCCAATACAACCGCGGCCGAACGGTTCGGTCACGCGAGAACCAAAAATCGAGCAGCCGCTGCATATAAGCGCTCTCTTACCGGATAGCCTGCATTCAGCATAGTACCGGGCGCGACAGAACGAATGCGGAAGCACGCGCCCGGTGCCCCACGGCCCAGGTTGCGGCGGACCATGTCTGCGCAGCCCGACGGAGACGTACCAAGGGGCTCGCAGACGCCAAGGTTGCCTGCCCGGGAAACAGGCGAAGAATATCGCTGCCGCCTGGGTGCAACCTACCCCACCGGGAGAACGCCACGGGCGCGTGTGGCAAGGATGGCGTGAACTTCACTGAACAGGATCTCGGGGGCAGCGGAGAGGATCCGGGGGTGAAAGGGGACAACTACGCTGCGTGGGCGGTAACGAGCGTCTCCGCACCGACCTTAGGCCACTCAGGCCACCTGGTGGGCTTCCGCGCTTCGCGAACGGGAATGTAAAAAGAGCCGGTGCGTGACAACGTTCCCGGGAGCCAAATCACGTAGCGGCCAGTGGGAAGTTCGACGACTTGCAGCCATTCCCTGCGCGTTACCCGGACATGGAAATAGTGGGCTCGGCAATTTGCGCCCTGGCCGGCCGGACGAGCTGTCTTTGGCCGATGGAACGCCAGTGGAACCCCATTGACCCGCGGGCGCTGGCGAGGGGCGACATCCACGACCCAACCATGCCGTTGTGCTTGCACGAGGAAGCGAACGATTGCCTTACCCATATCACCACGCGAGAGCAGAGCCTGCCATCCGGCGTTTACTCGTTGGGTCGCGGCACGTTCTGCGACACGCGCAGCGCGAGCCTGGCGTCGCCAAGCCTCCAGGTCCGGGCATTTGCGGAGCTGCACGTGGACGCACTGCCGCGACACTCCAAGGCGTTTGGCAATTTCCCCAAGAGACAACCCCTGCTTTACCAAGCGCGCCAAGGCTGCGGCTCGCTCCGGAGCAATGCCGGGTGGGCGGCCCCGCCGTTTGCGAGGCTCCGTACGCACCGGGATTCCTCTGGGTGCCCAGAAGGCCGGGCTCTCGAACTCTCCAATCTTCAGGTTGTGCCGTCCGTCGTCCATAACAGGAACCCATGGACGCAAACTCTGGGCCACGGCCGAGAGCAGCGCTGAGGGCAGTCGGCGTGTCTACAGAGTCCGTACGGGTGCGCGATTTTTTGGACGGTTTGCGTTTTTCTGTGCGGAATTGTGCCACGAGATGCTTCCGGGCGTTTCCCGCAGGCTGCGGAGCCGTTGGGCTAGACGCTGGTGGTACGATCGGCTTTGGGGCGGTGGAGCAAGCCACGCTTTGGAGCAGTTGCAAGGTTTGGTTGCAGTCATTAAGCAGCGCCTACTTTACGGAGAGGTGCGTGAGTGGACGAAACGGCACGCCTGGAGAGCGTGTGTACCCAAAAGGTACCGTGGGTTCGAATCCCACCCTCTCCGTTACTTCGACCTTGAAGGAAAAATGCCCTCGCCGGACCGCTTGCCACGCAAGCGTCGCACGGTTCGGTTGCTACCGACCGGCACGCTGAGTCAGGCCCTAACCCGAGTCTGAAGGCTGGGCTCGTGCCTAACACTTACCGCGACCGCCAGCCGGGGAATATGGGAGTTCGAAGACACCCGACGGCGCGGAGGATGATCGGCAAATACGAGCGGATCACCATCTCGCTCGTAGTCCCTCGTCTGCGTTCGATCGTAGTGGGAAAAGGCACCGGGAACGGTGAGAGTGTTGGGCGGCCGTATCGGCTCGCGATGTTAGAACATGCTGCTTGCGTTCGGGCGGATGTGCCACGTTCCTCGCGCAGTGTCCGTTGCGATTGTACGCGGGTACGGTCCCCCACCGGCCGAATCCCCTGCCTCGTTGCATTCCCTCGGCCAAAGCGGAAGGTGTCGACCGTACGCGCGGCAGGGATGCCCCGCGAGGACGCTAAGACGGATCGCGCGCGGTCAGTTGGCTTCCTTTTTTTGTGGTGTCGATGCTACAAGAGTTCCGTAATGGCGCGCGTCGAACCAATTGGTACGGCAACAGGTGAACTCGCTGCGGTAGCGGCGGCAGGGCCGGGACTGCCGCGGAGTGTGCGCTTACCTGCGGAGGTGTTGCGTCCGCTCCTGGAAGTCCGCCCGATCCGGGCGGTGGCAGCGTTGGTTTCGACTTGGGGGCTGATCGTAGCAGTCATTGCGCTTGCCTTGGGGTGGCCGCATCCGGTGACCTGGTTCCTCGCAGTGCTTGTCGTGGGGCGTTGCCAGCACGCGCTCGCGGTGCTGATGCACGATGCCGCGCACTATCGCTTGTTCGACCACCGGTGGTGGAACGATTTCGTGGGGCAGTGGTTGTGCGCCCGCCCGATTGCGAGCCACTTGCTGGCCTATCGCACGGTCCACTTGCGTCACCATAAGTACTTGCTGACGGACAAGGATCCCGACCTTTCCCTTTCCTTGCCGTTTCCGTGTGGGCGCGCGAGTTGGTGGCGGAAGCTGTTTCGTGACGCCGTAGGGATCTCCGCGTTGACGATGCGCGGGTATCTATCTGTCGATCGCGAAACTGGGCGCATGCGGTTGGCACGGGGAAACCTGCTACGGCGTTGGAGTTGGAGCACAGCTTGGCAGCGGCTTGCTGTCGCTGCTGGCATCGCGCTCCTGTTTTGGTGGGGCTACGGCTGGGCATTCCTGGTACTTTGGTGGCTTCCTTTGATGACCGTGTACCAAGTGATCCTGCGAATTCGCGGTGTTCTGGAGCATGCCGCAGTTCCAGATCGCGCCGATCCACTGCGCAACGCGCGCACGATTCTCACCAAGAATCCGGTGGCCCGGTTTTTTCTCAACCCACATCACGTTGCGTACCACTTGGAGCATCATCTTTATCCAGCGGTGCCGCATTACAACTTGCCCCGGCTGCATCGGGCCCTGGCCGCTTCCGATGCGTTCCGGGCAGCACTTGTGGAGCGCGGGTACGGCCCGGCGCTCCGCAGTGTCATTGGCGGTTGAGCGGAGTCCCTGAAGAAAAAGGAGTCTCTTGTGAGCGGAAAAGTTTTAGCTTCGGCGTTGGGTCTCGGTACGGTCTTGTTCGGTGTCGGCGCGCTCGTGTTTCCGCAGCGGGTGATGGACTACGCCGGGTTTGCCGTGTCCTCGACGGCCAGCGTCGCGCATGCGACCGGTGAAGTGCGGGCGGTGTTCGGTGGGTTGTTCGTCGTCTTGGGCGCTTGGATCCTGCTGGCCGCTTTGCGCGAATGGCGCTTGGTGTTGGGAGTATGTGGCTCGTTGTTCCTGGGAGCGGCTGCCGGGCGACTCGTTGGCGTGTATGTGGAAGGAGTTCCAGGGGTAGGTGGTTGGGCGGTACTGTTGCTCGAGATTGTGTTCGGGGGCGGATTGCTTTGGTCGGCTTGGTCTTTGGGGCGGCCTGGCGAAGAGTGGGAATTTGCTCCGACTGCCGGAACCGCTCCCACTCCTTCGCCAAGCTCGGTGGCACCCTCGCCAAACTTTGGCCAGTCGCCAGGGTCGTCAGCAGGGGGGAGTTCGCCCACGGCTTAGGACCCTACCGGTTGGTGCTGGTTCGCAGCCGATGGGAGGCAGCGTTCCGAGTTTCTCCATTCACGATGTGATTGCCTCGCTTCCCGCGGGGCAGCTCGGGTTTGGCGGGATGGCTGGGCTGGTTGCGGGATACGCCGCAAAAAAAATTGCCCGTCTCCTCGCGTTGTTGCTTGGGTTGCTGTTCTTCACCTTGCAAATCCTTGCCTACCAGGGGTGGATCACCATCCACTGGCAAGAAGTGCAGCAAACGGCCGACGGGTTGTGGCGCGAGGCTCAGCAGCAAGGTTGGCTCGAGTGGGCGTGGTCGATCGTGACCGGCAATTTGCCATTTGGCGGTGCGTTCGCCCTCGGATTTGCCCTCGGATTGCGGTTAGGTTGAGGCGCGCTTCGGCCCTGCAACGACGGGACCGCCCCAAGTAGGTTTCGGCAGCACGAGCGCTGGTGGCTCGAGTTCCACCAAGTACTCGAACTGGCGGCGAAATTCTTGGGGAGTGAGATGAGCGACGCGCGCGAACCGTGCAATTTCTTCCTCCCGCTCGAAGTCGTCGCGCCGCAACCGGATCATGTAGCGGCGAGCGATTGCGTAGCGCGTGGAGTAGATATCGACCAGCCGTACCCGGGTGCGCCCAGTTTGGGGGTCGAGGAGCTGCTCGAAGGGGATCGGCACGAACTGGCCACCCTGTAACGAAACCATCACTTGGTCGCCGCCCTCGAGCAGAAACTTGGCGGCGCAGTAACCCAGGTCACGTGTGTATTCCAAGTCGTACGGGATCGGGTCGGCGCAACGCAGCTCGTAGCCGATGTTCTTAGCCGTCAAGGTTGCTTTGATGCCGAAAGCAGCGAGCCGCTGGGACAAGGCTCGCTTCACGATGTCGCCCAAGTCGATTTCTGCGAGCCGCACATGCCCGTGCTCATCGCGTTCGACGTGTTCGAGTCCTTCGATGTCCGCGGGATCCATGTCCAGCACGACCCCCTCGGCAATCACTGCCACGCCGTCGCGCCGGCCGTCAGCAAGCCGCTTGATCACGGCCCCGGCGAGGATGTCCGCGATGTGCTGCAGTCGGATGCGACGCCCGAGGAACTCTTCGGCAATCAAGGTCAGCGTGGCTCCTGCGGCCTTGCCAATGCCCAGGGCGAGGTGGCCTGCTTTACGCCCCATGCTCACCACGATGTACCACCTGGAGGTGGTGTAGGCATCGACCATCAGGTTCTTCACGAGTTCCACGCCCACGTGACGAGCAGTTTGGAATCCGAACGTGTCCACATGCGGCGGGAGGTCGAGGTCGTTGTCGATCGTCTTGGGTACATGCACCACGCGCAAACGCCCTGCTGCCTGTTGTGCAAGCCGGAGTGCTGAATAGGCCGTGTCGTCGCCGCCAATGGTGATCAGGCGATCGACTCCGAGGGAGTCCAGCGCTTGCACGCAACGCTCGAGCAGCTCGGGGCTTTTTGTCGGATTCGCCCGCGAGATGCCAATGACCGAGCCGCCGCGAAAGTGGACCCGACTCACCTTGTCGATCGTGAGTTCTTCGACGCAGTCGGTTCGTCCTTGCATCAGGTGCTCGAACCCGTCGCGGATCCCGAGCACCTGGACTCCCTCGAGAACCGCTCGAATGGTTGCCGCCCCGATCACGCTGTTGATCCCCGGCGCGGGCCCGCCACCGACCAAAATTCCCAGTTTCTTCTCCATCGCAATTCCACCTCTTTCTCGGCAGGGTTCCCCCAAATAGATCGCAGCCGACGAGAAGGTTTCCAGACCAGCTCCGGTGTACCGCCGAGCGTCCAAGGGAATCTCTCCTTCTGTTTGCCGCCGAAGTTGCTGGTGCTCATCGCAAGCCTCCAGCTCGACGAGCTACGCGCGATACCACACGTACCGCTGGCTCCCCCGTGTGCTCGTGCCCAAGCAAGGGCCACCGATGCGATCGAAGGGCCGCGCTCTCGGGCTGTCGTTCGTCCATCTCCCACTGGGCGACGCAGGGCCGGCGGTTCGGCCTGGCGGCTTGACTTCAGGTGTTGTCTCGGTGCTTTGTGTTCGGGTGACGCGAATCACGAATCCGGGGCAAATGCCGTAGTGGGCAAAGCGGATGGAATCGGTTGGGCTTGCGTACCACGCACGTCATCGAGGCGAAGCGCTGGCGATCGTTAGCGAAGGGCGATCGCTGACCTTTGCAGAGCTGTACCGCCGCTCGAACCAAGTGGCGCACGCTTTGCGCGCAGCTGGAATCGGCTTGGGCGACACGGTCGCCTTGGCCATGCACAACCGTTGTGAATGGCTCGAGATGATGCAGGCCGTGGGAAAAATTGGCGCCCGGGTGGTGCCGATTGGCTACCGCGCGAAGGCCCCCGAAATTGCCTACCTGTTGGCCGATTCGTGCGCGCGGTTGCTCGTGGCCGAAAATGCCCTTGCGCCAGAAATCGATCGTGCCTTGCACCAAGCGGGCATGACCGGATCGCTGCCCGTTTGGGTGGTGGGCGAAGAGCCTCCATGGCGCGGCACGAGCTACGAGGCGCAGCTGGCCGCCCAGCCGCCGGAAGAAGCTGGCGACTTTTTTCCTGGGGGTGGCTTCGACGTACTCGTCTACACGTCTGGCACGACGGGGCGACCGAAGGGGGTCGAACGCGACGTCGATCCCGCGCACAGCCACGAGCAGCTTGCAAGCGTGGTGCAGTTGTGGGGCTTTTCGACAAGCGACGTCCATCTCGTGTGCGGTCCGCTGTACCACACCGCTCCCGCGAGTTACGCGCAGGCGCATTTGCTCGCTGGGGCTACCGTTGTCTTGCTTTCGCGGTTTGAGGCGGTGGCGGCACTCGAGGCGATCGACAAGTACCGGGTGACGACAACCTTCATGGTTCCAACGCACTTTTCGCGAATCCTCCAAGTACCAGAAGGACAACGCCGTCGTTACGACTTGAGTTCGATCCGCTTGGTGCTGCATGCAGCGGCGCCCTGCCCGGTGGAGGTCAAGCGCGCCATCATGGGCGTGTTTCCCCCGCACACCGTGGTCGAGTTTTACGGCGCATCGGAAACCGGTTTTACGCGTGTGACCGCTGAAGAGTGGCTGCGCAAGCCTGGCACCGTGGGCAGGCCTTGGCCTGGACACGAGCTGCGGATTCTCGACGAGCACGGCCGCCCGTGTGCTCCCGGTGAAGTTGGCCTGGTGTACGTGCGGTCGCCGAATTTGAGGTTTGCGTACCGCAATGCGCCCGAGAAAAACCAGCAGGCCTTTCGCGATGGCTGGTTTACTGCCGGAGATTTAGGCTACCTCGACGCTGATGGTGACCTCTTTTTGGTCGACCGCAGAACTGATTTGATCCTCGTCGGCGGCGCCAATGTGTATCCAGCGGAGGTCGAGCAAACCTTGCTTGCGCATCCGGCAATAGCCGATGTTGCTGTGGTCGGCGTGCCCGACCCGGATTTGGGCCACCGCGTGGTCGCCATCGTCGAGGGCCGGCCTGGAACGGTTCTCTCGGAGCGCGAGGTGATCGATTGGGCCCGAGAACGGCTAGCCGCCTACAAATGCCCGCGAAGCGTGCTCTGCGTTGCCGAGCTGCCCCGCGAGCCAACTGGAAAACTTCGCCGCTATGAACTTGCCGCTTGGGCCCAGCAGCAGCTCCGGCAGTGAATGCCGCTGGGGCAGTTGTGTTCTCGCCCTGGCAGTAGGTAAAAGCCAACACTGATGGATGGGGTTCCGATCCGTTTCACGTTCCATGAGCGTATGCTGGGGCCGGTGGCACCAGGAGCACAGACGCCGCAAGAGGGCGCAGTGCTCGGCCGTGCACGTGGAGTTACGTTCGTGGCAGACCTGAACGTGAGCATCCCGGACCTGAGCGCGTTTTTTGCCGACCCGCGCCACGCAGCGGAGCTGGGTGGCACGGTGACCTGCCCGGGCCTTGCTTCCCGACAGCCCGTCGAATCGGGCCGCCTAGAAATGTACGTCGCCGACCCAGGGCAAAAGGCCAAACTGATGCGCTACACGTTCCGGTTTTGCGGGGACGACGGCAAGCCGTACTGCTTCGAAGGCATCAAGATCTTGCACACGCCGTTGCCCTCGTTGCGCTCCCAGGTCACCCTGCTCAGCAGCATTCGCTGCGATCGTCCCGACGGCCCTCTGTGGGGAGCGGGCATTTTGGTGTTTCGCTTGCGCGACCTTCCGAAGTTCCTCGCCGCCATGCGTGCCGAGGGTTTGCCCCGGCTCCAAGCCCTGTGGCGCTTTAGCCGGTTCGCTCAGCGCGAGTTGTTGCACGCGCCTTCGTGACCAGCGAGGCTGGCCAGGGAAACGATCGGCTTGGGAAGCCGGGCGAGAGGCGCCATGGAGTACTGTGCTGGCTTTGCGGTGCGGTGGGAACCCGTCGTGTGTGGAATGTGGACCCTGCAAATCGCCACCGTGGCGGATCTCGCACGTCATGTGGACGCTGCAAGGTTGTTGCGGGACCCGGCTGCACCCGAGCCCCCGTACTGGGCGCACTTGTGGCCGGGCAGTCGCGCTCTCGCAGCGTACTTGGCGGAGAATCCTGAATGGGCGTCGGGGCGAGTTCTGGAGGCTGGTTGCGGGTTGGGTCTGGTCGCCGTGTTGGCAGCTCGTTTGGGTGCGACGAGCTTTGCGTTCGACCGGGATCGGCACGCTCTGGCATTTAGCCGGTTGAATGCGCAGCGAAACCAAGTGCCCATCCACTTGTTCCGCGCGGACCTTTGCCGGCTCGGCTTGCGCACGCGATTCCGGCTCATCTTGGCAGCCGATGTAACGTACGACCCCGCCTTGCAACGGGCCTTACTGGATCTCGCTGCAGAAAGCTTGGAGGACGGTGGACGCATGCTTTGTGCCGAGTCGGTGCGCACTTTCGATCGCGCCTGGCTGCAAGAAGCCGTGTGGCGCGGGCTTTCGGTCCGCGACCAAGAACGGGAAGAGACCGAATTTGGTCGCCCGGTGAGGGTACGGTTGATCGAACTCGTGCGCCCGGGCGCCAGCGGCGAATGAGGGCGGCGCCCTGTAGCTCTGTGCGAGCAATGTACCACCGACGGGTAAGGAGAAAGAGATGACTGGTCGAGCAAGGATGCACGAGGTGCTGCGCATGGCGCGGCCCCTGGTGATGGGCGGAATTTACGATGGCATCTCGGCCCGGCTGGCGCATGCGGCGGGCTTCGAGGCCATGTTCATTGGCGGGTTTAGCGTGGCAGCCTCTCTGTTGGGTGAGCCTGATGTCGGGATTCTCACCAAAACGGAGATGGCGGCCACCGCTCAGCGACTGTGCCGGCTCACGGACCGTCCGGTTCTGGTCGACGCCGACACGGGCTACGGCGGCGTCGTCAACGTTCGGCGTACGGTGGAGCTGTACGCGCAGGCGGGTGCAGCCGGCTTGTTTCTGGAGGATCAAGTTTGGCCGAAACGCTGTGGCCATATGCGTGGGAAACAAGTCGTGGAGGCGGACGAGTGGATTGCCAAACTACGCGTCGTGCGTGAGCATCCGGTGGGGAGGGACCTTTTTCTCGTCGCGCGAACGGACGCGCTTGCGGTACTTGGAATCGATGAGGCGCTGCGGCGGGCTCGAGCAGCACACGAGGCAGGAGCCGATGCGATTTTCGTCGAGGCTCCGGAGTCGATCGAACAACTGCAGCGCATTGGGCGTGAAGCGCCCGGAATCAAAGTCGCGAACATGGTGGAGTTCGGTCGCACGCCACTGCTGAATCCCGAAGAGCTGTTTGCCTTGGGCTTTCAGATTGTCGTGACCCCGCTTGCTCCGATGCTGAGCGCCGCTCAGGCGCTCGAGGAGACGTATCGCATCCTTCGCACCGAAGGCACGTTACGTGCGCACCTGAACCGGCTCCTTTCACTTACGCGGTGGTACCAACTGGTCGGATACCGCGACGAGTAAGTGCGTCGTGGAAATTTGTTACTCGCTTCCCCACGCGAAGGGTCAGCCCCGCGAAAGGCACGCAAGGGGCCGCGCACGAGCGTCCGCCGTCGTTGCAGCGAGCAACGGTCTCGCCTTCCTTGAGGGGCGGTCGATCCGGGCACTGCAAGCGACTGACGACCTTGCAGAGGTCGCTGTCATCCGGAGCAAAGAGCAGGTGGCATCGAGGTCGAACTGACGGTCCTTGGCGACGCCAACGGGGAGCGTGGCGCCGACCCCACACCGTGCGAGGTCGTCCCCATCCGAGGGTGGGTTCGCCCTGAAGCGGTTCGTAGGTGCTCGGTCGACCACCCCGGTGCCGAGAGGACCCGTTGGTGTCAGTGAACCGATCTCGCACGGTGTCGACGGCGGGATCGCCGCCCGTGTGGAGCGGCTGCCTCGCATGCGCGAGGGGCCGAAAGCGCCGCCCCACACCTTCGCCATGACCGATCACGACCGCGGCGTGATTGACGACGTCATCTTTGTCGGCGCATCGTGTGCGAGTCAGCCGTAGGAGAGGCCTTGTGACTGCCTAAAACGGCTCACGACGATTCTTGGATCCGAGAGGCCAACTGGCGTTCCGACTCAGAGGCTGCAACTGGATCGTGGCGGCATGAATAAACTGGGCGGGCACGCTCACTGGCATTGGAATTGAAAGTTGCATGCGCTCCATGGACGCCGCCCTCACTCCCGAGCAAAAGCCGTTTGCCCGAACGCTCGACCTGGACCGGGCACCGTTTACCGTCATTTGGGAGGTGACCCGCGCGTGCGATTTGCGCTGTGTCCATTGCCGCGCCGACGCCCAAACCTGGCGCGATCCGCGTGAGTTGAGCACCGAGGAAGGGAAGCGCTTGCTGGACCAAGTTCGTGAACTTGGCAGCCCGGTGTTCATTTTCACGGGTGGAGACCCGCTTCGGCGTCCGGATTTGTTCGAGCTGATCGATCATGCTGTGGGTCTCGGGCTTTCCGCGGCCATTACCCCGAGTGGCACACCGTTGCTGACTCCTGAGGTGGTGCGCCGGTTTCGCGCTCACGGGATTCGCCGGATGGGCTTGAGCCTCGACGGGCCGGACGCGGCCTCGCACGACGCTTTCCGGCAGCAACCAGGATCCTTTGCTTGGAGCATTGCTGCGTTGGAGGCTGCCCGAGCGTGTGGATTGCCCGTGCAAATCAATACGACGGTGACCCGGCGGAATCTCGACTTGCTACCCCGAATGGCAGAGCTGGTCGGTGGACTGGGTGCGGTGACCTGGAGTGTTTTCTTCCTCGTTCAGGTCGGGCGAGCGCGGCAGGAAGATCAGTTGACCGGCGACGAGTTCGAGCAGGTATTTGGATTTTTGTACGACCTATCGGGTCGCGTAGCGTTCCAAGTGCGTACGACGGCGGCACCGCACTACCGCCGCTACGTCCTGCAGCGCGAGGTAGAAGCGCGCCGCCGCCAGGCGTCTGGCGTGCCGCACTTGTTGGGTACCGTTTCGCCAGGGCGCCCGGGAGACATGCCGCGCGCCCTGCAGGGAATTACCGATGGGCGTGGCCTGGTGTTCATCTCCCACATTGGCGACGTGTTTCCGAGCGGCTTTCTCCCCATTCGTGCGGGCAGCATCCGCGAGACGTCGCTTGGCGAGATTTACCGCGAGTCGCCGCTTCTGCGCGCCCTGCGGGATCCGCGGCAGTGGTGGGGCAAGTGCCGGGACTGCGAATTTGTGCGGGTGTGCGGCGGTTCGCGGGCGCGGGCCTACGCGGTGTATGGCGATCCGCTAGCGGAAGAGCCGCTGTGCATCTACCAGCCGGGGCGCAAAGCCCACGCGCCGCGGCCGCCACTCGCGTTGGCGGAGTAGTTCAGTTGCGGGCTGGGTCGGGCTTTTCCGGATCGATCCCGAATTCCTCGATTGCTTCCGCGACAACCTCAGGTGCAACCTGGTTTCGCTGTGCCAGGAGCGAGAGCGCCGCAACCGTGATGCACTCCGCGTCCACTTCGAAATAGCGCCGCAATACCTTGCGCTCGTCGCTGCGCCCGAAGCCATCTGTTCCCAAGGCGACGAGCCCCGCAGGAACGAAGGGGGACAGCGCATCGCCAACCACTTTCATGTAGTCGCTGGCAGCGACGACGGGATACGGTTCTTCGGCCAAAATTGTTTCCAGGTAGGACCGCCGCGGTCGTGCTAGGGGATGGAGCATATTCCAGCGGCGACACGCAAGCGCATCGCGCCGGAGCTCGGTCCAGCTCGTCACGCTCCAAACGTGGGCAGCCACTTGGCGTTCGGCAAGCAGGTCTTGTGCACGCCAAGCTTCGCGGAGAATCGCCCCGCTGGCAAACAAATGAACGTGAGGCCAGTCGCCTAGAGGGTCGGCTGCTTGCAGCTTGTAACAACCGCGCAAGATGCCTTCGCGTGCACCTTCTGGCATGGGCGGATGTCGGTACAGCTCGTTCGTAACGGTCAAGTAGTAAAAGCAGTCTTCGCGTTCGTGGTACATGCGGCGAAGGCCGTCCTCCACAATCACGGCGATTTCGTAAGCAAACGCAGGATCGTAGGCGCGGACGGTGGGCACCGTGGAAGCGAGCACGTGGCTATGGCCGTCCTGATGCTGCAAGCCTTCCCCGGCCAGAGTCGTGCGACCGGACGTAGCGCCAATCAGAAAGCCTTTGCCACGAGCATCCGCGTTTTGCCAAATCAGGTCGCCGATGCGCTGAAACCCAAACATGGAGTAAAAGAAGAAAAACGGGATGGTGTTGACCCCGTGCGTGGAGTACGCGGTGCCCGCGGCTTGAAACGAGGCCATGGCACCCGCTTCCGTGATGCCTTCCTCCAACAATTGGCCGTCGGTTGCTTCGCGGTAAAATGCGACGACGTCCGAATCGACCGGCTCGTACAGTTGCCCCTTGGGTGCGTAGATGCCGAATTTGCGAAATAACGCGTCCATCCCGAACGTGCGCGCCTCGTCGGCGACGATCGGGACGATGAGGCGGCCAATTTCGGGGTCGCTCATCAATTGGCGGAGCAAGCGCACGAGGACCATCGTCGTGGCAACTTCTCGGTTACCGGAGCCTTGGTAATACTCCTCGAACAACGAACGCGGCGGTGGGGGCAAACTGACGCTGTGGCCGCGTCGGCTAGGCACGAACCCTCCGAGGGCCCGACGGCGTTCGAGCAAATACTGGATTTCCTCGCTGTCGTCTGGCGGTTTGTAGAAAGGCGTTTCCCCGAGTTCGGCGTCGCTGATGGGGATTCCGAGACGGTCGCGGAACGAACGCAATTCGCGCTCGTTCAGTTTCTTTTGTTGATGGGTAACATTGCGACCCTCTCCAGCCTCGCCCAAGCCGTAGCCCTTGATCGTTTTCGCGAGGATCACGGTTGGCTGGCCACGATGTTCGGTTGCGGCTTTGTAAGCCGCGTAAATTTTCTCCGGATCGTGGCCGCCACGGCGGAGTTTACGGAGCTTGGCATCCGTCAGGTCGGCCACAAGCTCGAGCAATTCCGGATGGACGCCGAAGAAGTGCTGGCGGATATACGCCCCGGACTCGACGGTGTATTTTTGGTACTGGCCATCCACCACCTCGTTCATCCGCTGCACGAGCAATCCCTTCTTGTCGCGGGCAAGCAGCGGATCCCAATCGTTTCCCCAAATGACCTTGATCACGTTCCAGCCGGCGCCGCGGAAGAGCGCTTCGAGTTCCTGAATAATCTTGCCGTTCCCACGCACCGGACCGTCCAACCGCTGCAAGTTGCAGTTGATGACCCACGTGAGATTGTCGAGTTCCTCGCGCGCTGCCAGCGTGAGCGCGCCCACCGCTTCCGGCTCGTCCATTTCGCCGTCGCCCAAAAACGCCCACACCCGTCCGCCATCGTGGTCGATCAACCCGCGCGCCCGCAGGTAGCGATTGAAGCGCGCTTGATAGATCGAGGCGATCGGCGAAAGCCCCATAGACACGGTTGGAAACTGCCAAAACTCGGGCATGCACCAAGGGTGCGGGTACGACGCCAGTCCTTCTTTCTCCGCAAGCTCGCGGCGAAAAGCGAGCAAGTGGCGTTCGGTTAGCCGGCCTTCCAGGTAGGCGCGTGCGTACACTCCAGGCGACGCGTGCCCTTGGAAAAATACCTGGTCTCCCGGGTAGTCGGCGGAAGAAGCACGAAAGAAATGGTTGAAACCGACTTCGAACAACGTCGCCACCGACGCGAACGTAGAAATGTGCCCGCCAATACCGGGGTAGTACTTGTTGGCGTGGACCACCATCGCCATGGCGTTCCAACGAATGATGTTGCGAATGCGGCGCTCGATCTCGAGATCGCCAGGATACGGCGGCTGCTCCTCCACCGGGATGGTGTTGATGTAAGGAGTGTTCAAACTCGGCACGATGCGCACGGGACCACGGCTGATGTCCATGGGCGCGATTCTATCGCGCAAGGCACACGGGCGCTATTGCAAACACACGCGCCGAGATGCCCCCCGGTGGCCAACTGCATCCGTTCCCACGCGCGGGAAATCTGCCCGAAAAGCGTCCGGTCTTTGCGAACCTGTGTGAGCGTGGCTTAACTTCTTTTGCCTCGCGCTCCCGGCACAAACTGCGCTAGTCGGACTCGACATGGCACAAGGAGGATCCATGGCAAAGCAGTGCTGGAGGTGCGGAATCGCTTGTGGTGTGGTCGTGCTGATTGCCGCCCGTGTGCTTGCGAGCGAGGGGCAGGGGAAGAACGGGTGGCAGTGGACGCCGTTGTTGAGCGACCGTGCTCGCGTGGAAGTTGTGAGCTGGTTCGCTCCGCCTCCCGGCCGCACCAGCGCAGATGCGGAGGACTACTCCTTTTACGCGAACCAGTTGCGTTTCGGGGGCGAGGTAACCTGGCAGTTCGTTCAGTTCATAGCCGAAGGGCAGTACACGCAGTTGCTCGGATTACCTGAAGACGCGAGCTTGCCGCCCCCCGAAGGAAATTTGGGCCCGGGCGCGGTGTATTTTGCCCACACTCGCCGCCACAATCAGGGCGAAGTGTTTCTCAAGCGGGGCTTCGTTGCCCTCCGCGGCTCGGACGCTCTACCCGAGTTGAGCGTTACGCTTGGCCGGTTCGAGTACAGCGATGGCCTGGAAACGTTGCCCAAGGATGCCTCGTTGGCGTGGTTGAAAAGGGCCCGCGTTGCCGAACGCCTTGTGGGGCCTTTTGGTTACACGCATGTCACGCGGAGTTTCGACGGACTACGGGCTGGCTGGGATCAGGCTCGCTGGAACCTGACCGCAATGGTGTCGCGCCCGACCCAGGGGGGCTTCGAAATTAGCGCCAATCCTGAATTGCGCGACATTTCCCTTGCCGGCTTGGCGTGGACCCTGAAGGAACAGCCGGAACTGTTTCCTGTCGATGCGCGGTTGTTCTGGCTGTATTACGAGGACCAACGGGACAACGCCCTCAAGGTCGACAACCGCCCGCGCGAGATACGCGCCGCCGACCGCAAGGACATTGCCATCCACACGGTGGGCTTGCACGCGCTTGGGGTGGTGCCGCTGGAAGTTGGAAAAGCAGACTATCTCGTGTGGCTCGCGGTCCAGCGCGGGCGATGGGGAGATCTCGATCATGCCGCGTGGGCTTGGTCGTTGGAGGGAGGCTACCAACTGCCGTCGCTGTTTGCCCAACCATGGCTACGGGTTGGGTACACGCAAACGTCTGGCGACACGAACCCGAACGACAACCAGCACGAAACCTTCTTCCAGATGTTGCCGACCGCCCGAGTGTACGCGCAAACGCCCTTTTACAACCTAATGAACGTGGAAGATTTCTTTGCCCAAGTGCTGCTCCGGCCGCATGCTCAGGTGAACGTGCGAGCCGACTGGCATTGGCTGCGGGTGAACGACTCGCGGGACCTCTGGTACGCCGGTGGCGGTGCGAGCAACGCCCGCATCTTTGGTTTTTCGGGAATCCCTACCGGAGGGCACCGCGAACTCGCCCACTTGGCGGATTTCAGCATTGGTTGGAACATCCATCGCCGTCTGACCGCGTACGCGTACTACGGGCACGCGTTCGGGCAGAACGTGGTTGGGCGTACGTTCACGGGTAAGCAGCTCGACTACGCATACGTGGAGCTTACCGCTCGCTATTGAGCCCATGCGCAGCACGGGTGCGAATTCCTGCCTGGTCGAATTTTCCCGGGTGAGAACGCCCGCCAACGCGCGGGGTGGAACGAGCAACGCCGGGAATACGGTACGCTTGTTGCTGCCGCGGCTGTGCGTTTGCGCTCGTGGATCGTAGACCAAGACCGGAGGAGAAGAGGTGATGGATCGCCGCCGTTTTTTGCAGCTTGCCGCGATGACCGGGCTTGGCACCGCAATCGCGCCGCGAGAACTCCTGGCGGGTTTGCGCGTGCTGGCGCCCATTCGTGTGGGAAACCCGCTGGAGTCGTACCCGAACCGGGACTGGGAGCGGCTGTATCGTGATATTTTTCGCCACGATGCCTCGTTTGTGTTCCTGTGCGCCCCGAATGACACCCATAACTGCTTGCTGCGGGCGTTCGTGAAAAACGACGTCGTGGTGCGGATCGAGCCGACGTACGGGTACTCCAAAGCAACCGATTTGGCAGGTAACCACGCTTCTCCTCGTTGGGACCCACGGTGCTGCCAGAAGGGGCTCGTTCTCGGGCGCCGGCTGTATGGCGACCGGCGCGTGCGCGGTGCGTTCGTACGCAAGGGGTTTAAAACTTGGGCCGAGCGCGGCTTCCCGCGCGACCCGCGCACCGGGCGGCCGCCGGCGGAGCTCATGCGCCGCGGGTGGGATTCGTTCGTCAAGGTCAGTTACGAAGAGGCCTTCGATCTTCATGCCCGTGCCCTGCTGAACATCGCGCAAACCTACAGCGGGGAGGAGGGCAAGAAGAAACTTCTCGCGCAGGGTTACGACCCTGCCATGGTCGAAGCGGTGCAAGAGGCCGGGGTGCGCACGCTCAAGTTCCGGGGCGGAATGGCAAAACTCGGAGCGACGCGGATTGTCGGGACTTACCGCATGGGGAACATGATGGCGCTGCTCGACGCACACGTGCGCAAGGTAGGCCCCGATCAAGCCAAAGGCGCGAGCTTGTGGGATTCTTACTCGTGGCACACGGACCTTCCGCCCGGGCACCCGATGGTCCACGGAGATCAAACATCGGACTTCGAGCTGTTCGACGCCGAAAATGCCGAGCTCCTACTGGTGTGGGGGATGAACTGGATCACCACGAAAATGCCCGACAGCCACTGGATGACCGAAGCGCGCCAGCGAGGCACGAAAGTCGTGGTGATCACAGTGGAGTACTCGGCCACAGCCAACAAGGGCGATGAAGTCATCGTGATTCGGCCTGGAACCGATCCGGCATTTGCCCTGGGGTTGGCACACGTAATCGTGAAGGAACAACTTTACGACGCGGGTTTCGTCCGCCGTTTTACCGACCTACCGCGCTTGGTCCGTTTGGACACGCTGGAGCCTCTTCTCGCACGGGACGTTTTTCCGAACTACCGCGAACCGGAGCTGGCCAACTGGACGAAAGTGCTGGCAGAAGGTGAAAAGGCTCCACCGACACCTGCCCAAAACGGGATTCACATTCCGGCCGCCCTGCGGGGCGAGTTTGCCGATTTCGTCGTGTGGGACCAAAAGCGGAACGGTCCCGCCCCCCTCTCGCGGGACCATGTCGGGGACCGCTTCGACGCAACCGGCGTGGAGCCGGCGCTGGAGGGGACGTTCCAAGTTCCGCTGGCCAATGGTGAAACGGTCGAAGCACGGCCCGTGTTCGACTTGCTGCGCCAGTACCTGCTGGACACAATGACCCCGGAGACGGTGCAACAAATCACTTGGGCTCCGGCATCCGCCATCGTGAGTTTGGCTCGCGAGATTGCTGCGCACGGCGGCAAGACGTTGTTTGCCATGGGCATGGGCCCGAACCAATTTTTCAACAACGACTTGAAGGATCGCGCGGTGTTTTTGGTGGCTGCGCTCACGGGCTCCATCGGGCAGCACGGCGGCAACGTCGGGTCCTACGCGGGAAACTATCGCACTACGTTGCTCTCGGGTGTGCCACGGTACGCAGCAGAAGACCCGTTCGATCCCCAGCTCGACCCGGACGGTCCGCCCCACATCAAACCGTACACGCGTTACGAGTCGCTGCACTATTACGCAGCGGGCGAGCGAATCTTGCGCCAGGGCAACAAGCAGTTCACCACCGGTGCGCACGTGCCCACCCCCACGAAGGCGATTTGGCTGAGCAACTCGAATTCGCAAATCGCGAACACGAAGTATCACTACGACGTGGTCTTCAACACGCTCCCACGACAAGAGTGCGTGGTGGTGAACGAGTGGTGGTGGTCGGGCTCCTGTGAGTACGCGGACATCGTCTATGGCGTCGACTCGTGGTTGGAGTTGAAGTACCCGGATCTCACTGCCTCGAACACCAACCCGTTTCTACAGGTGTTTCCGCGCACGCCGTTGAAGCGCACGTTCAACACGGTCAGCGACATGGAAACTTATGCTGGCGTCGCTGAGGCCCTGGCACGACTCACCGGCGATCGGCGATTTGCGGATTACTGGCGCTTTGTCCGCGCCAACAAGGTGGAAGTGTACTTGCAACGGATCCTCGACGGCAGTGCGCCGACAAAAGGGTACCGGTTCGAGCAACTCGAACGCTTGGCGGCGCAGGGAATCCCGGCGCTCATGAACACTCGCACCTATCCGCGAACGTTTTCTTGGGAGCAGGTGCACGAATCCAAACCTTGGTACACGCGCACTGGGCGGCTCGAGTTTTACCGCGGTGAACCTGAGTTCATCGAGGCGGGGGAAAACCTGGTGGTGTACCGCGAGCCGGTGGATTCTACGTTCTTCGACCCGAACGTCATCGTTGCCCGAGCCCATCCGGCAATCCGGCCACGCACACCCGAGGACTACGGCTTCGACCGCGAGCGACGCGATTGGGCGGCACGCCAAGGGCGCAACATTGTGGTGAGCCCCGACGAGCTTCTGAAAACTCAGCATCCAAACGTGCCGCTTGGATTCCGGTACGTCTTTCACACCCCGAAGTATCGCCATGGTTCCCATACGACTCCGATCGACACGGACTTGATGTCCAACTTCTTCGGGCCGTTTGGCGACATGTATCGGCGCGACAAACGCTCACCGCATGTGGGTGAGGCGTACATCGACATCAACCCAGAAGATGCCCGGGAGTTGGGGATTGCGGATGGCGACTATGTGTGGGTAGACGGAGACCCGAACGACAATCCGTTCCGCGGATGGAACCAACCGGGGCGCGAAGCAGAGTATCACGTCGCGCGCTTGTTGTGCCGCGCCCGTTATTACCCGGGCACGCCGCGCGGCATCACGCGCATGTGGCACAACGGCTACATGGCCACCCCGGGATCGGTCAAGGGTCACGAAACCAGGCCGGATGGTTTGGCCAAAAACCCGGAAACCAACTATCAGTCGTTCTTCCGGTACGGATCGCACCAGTCGCTGACACGCTCTTGGCTCAAACCGACGCACCAGACGAACTCGCTGATCACGCGCAAGTTGTTCGTCCACGAGTTGACCAAAGGTTTCCAGGCGGACGTCCACTGTGTCACCGGCGCTCCTCGTGAAGCGATGTGCAAGATTACCAAGGCCGAAGACGGCGGAATCGGTGGCAAGGGCTTGTGGCGGCCCGTCGCTCTGGGTTTGCGACCAGCGAACGAAAACCCCGCCCTGCAGCAGTACTTGCGCGGCGGGTTCGTCGCGGTCCGCAAAGCGTGAGGAGGCGCTCATGGCGAAAGTGTACAACTGGCAAATCGGACGCGAGATGGATTACCCCTTCGAGGGGCACCGGCCGCAAAAACAGTTTGCGATGGTGTTCGACACGAACAAGTGCATTGCGTGTCAGACCTGCACCGTAGCGTGTAAAACCACCTGGACCCCAGGCCGCGGCCAAGAGTACATGTACTGGAACAACGTCGAGACAAAGCCGTACGGTTACTACCCGCTTGGTTGGGACGTACGCATTCTCGAGGCCCTGGGCGTGCAAGACATGAACGGCCCCGTGTACCAGGGAAAGACGTTGTTCGAAGCCACGCCTACGGGCGAGGTGGTGCTGGGGTTTTTGCCAGAAGACATCGATTATGCGCACCCGAACATCGGCGAAGACGACTGTGCCGGTACGATGGCACAAGGGGCGCACCTCACCCTGCCTCACATGCAGTGGATGTTTTACTTGCCGCGCATTTGCAACCACTGCACCTACCCCGCCTGCTTGGCTTCCTGTCCGCGGCAGTCGATTTACAAGCGCCCGGAAGACGGGATCGTGCTCTTGGACCAAAGTCGCTGCCGCGGCTACCGCGAATGTGTTCGTGGCTGCCCCTACAAGAAGACCTATTTCAACGCTGTCACCCGCGTGAGCGAAAAGTGCATTGGCTGTTACCCAGCGGTCGAACAGGGCCGCCAGACCCAGTGTACCATCGCTTGCATTGGCAAGATCCGGTTGCAGGGGTTCCTTGGCAAACACGACGCGCCCGACGAAGACAATCCGCTCGACTACTTGGTGTTCGTGCGCAAACTTGCGCTGCCCCTGTACCCGCAGTTCGGACTGGAGCCGAACACCTACTACATCCCACCAGTGCACGTTCCGCCGGAATTTCTGCGCCAAATGTTTGGTTGGGGCGTAGACGAAGCGATCGCCTTGTACCGAAGAATCAAGGACGACAAAAAGCTCCTGGGCGCACTGACCTTGTTCGGTTCCACGCCGCAAATCATTCATTACTTCCGCGTCGACGGCGATCATGCCATCGGGTACGACGCGGCCCAGCGGGAAATTGTGCGTGTACCGCTGCGCGAACCCGTGGTGGTGCGCGAAGCGTACGATGCCCAGTACGAGGCGTATCGCACCAACATCACCTGAGGAGGAGCCATGAACGCGTTGCGCTCGTTGTTTGCCCTATGGCTCGCTGCCGTATGGGCGGCTGGTGCGGCTACCAGCGAGGGGCAGGAAGGACCCCAACTGGTGGCGGTGACCGTTGCAGGAACGAACCCGATTGTCGACCCCGATGCCCGGCTGTGGCAGCAGGCTCCCGCTGTGGAAGTGACGATGCTGCCGCAAACGATTGTCGTACCGCAAAAACCCGATGCGGCCGTACGGCAATTGAAGGTGCAGGCGATCCACAACACAAATTGGCTCGCGTTTCGGATCGAGTGGGCAGACCCGACGCGTTCTGACCGCATTGTCCTCGACAACTTTGGCGACCAAGTAGCGGTAGAACTGCCCGTCGATCCGCATGGACCCGTGCCCTCGCCCATGATGGGAAACCCGGGCGGGCGCGTGAACATCATGCAGTGGCGTGCTGCCTTCCAGCACGACATCGATCACGGACCACCCACGGTCCAAAGTTTGTATCCCAATGCGTGGGCGGATGTGTACCCAGACCAAGTACTATCCGCCGCCGACGCTCGCGCCTACACTGGCGCGCTCGGTGTGGAAAACCCAATCTCCCGTGCAGTTGCGTCTCCCGTGTTGGATCAAATGGCGGAAGGGTGGGGCACGATGACGGTGAAACCCGAGCAATACGCTGTCGGTCGGGGAGTGTGGAAGGATGGCCGGTGGGCGGTGGTCATTGCTCGCCCGCTCGTGTCCGATGATATGGCCGGTCCACGCCTGAGTTTAGGCGACCGCACCGTGGCTGCTTTTGCGGTGTGGGAGGGTGGCAATCGCGAAGTCGGCTCGAGGAAATCGTGGTCGACCTGGGTGCCGCTGGTGATCGGTGGCTCCCCGAGCAACCGTGGCGGCCCAGCCCGAGGAAAACCATGAGCGCAGCCCCTTCGCCAACTGCACCCCGCGAGAACGGGCAAATTCCTGCAACGCGCGAGGACTTGGAACGGCGAGTCCTCGAAGCACTGTGGCGGTCGTCCGTCTACCGGCTCCTGGCCACGGCGCTCGTGCTGCCGACAACGGAGAGCTTGCAGGAGGTGGCCCGGATCGCCGACCGCTTGGCACACGGCTTCCCCACGCAGGCACAGTTGTTGGCGGCGCTCGCGAGAGCCGCGCGATCGGCAAGTGCGGAGGACGTGGCTTCTGAATACCTGCGCTTATGCGAGCGGGCGGCACCGTGCCCACCGCGCGAAGGCTCGTGGGGCATTCAACCAATTTCGGGGCGGCCGGCTTTGCTTGCCGATCTTGCCGGCTTTTACGCTGCCTTCGAAATGCGACTCTCCGACACCATGGGGGACACCGAGGACCACATTGCCGCGGAGCTCGAGTTCCTGAGCTTTCTCTGCCTCAAGGAAGCGTACGCGTTCGCAACCCAGGCAGATGCTGTGGCTGTGGTGGCCGACGCGGTTCAGTCGTTCTGGCGCGACCACTTAGCTCGGTTTGCGATCCCGTTCGCCAAAAGCTTGCAAGATGCCACCGCACTCGATTTTTACCGTGTGGTGGCTGCGCTGTTGCAATGGTGGGCGCGCCTCGAGTGCGACCGACTGCAAATTGCAGCGGAGGAAACCGCGTCGCTTGCATCGGGAAACGCAGCAGAAGCCGAGTGCTTCACTTGTCCGTTCGATACGCAGGCGCGCCCAAAGGTGACCTAGTTGCAGGCCTTGTGCCTGCCCGAGGCTCGGGGCGAACCGTAACGTGGGCACGAGCCTGACCCCTGCCCGGCACGGCCTCCGGTCCATAGAGACCCTCCAGGCGTCCGTTGTCTGGAGTGCGGAATTGGGCTTAGGGTGAGGCGCATGATCCCTGAGCGGTTGCGCGCTCGGCTGCGGGAAATCGTCGGTCCTGAAGGCTTGGTCGAGCCGTTAACGGCGCGGAAGGTGTACGAATGCGACGGCTATACGCTGGAACGCGCGGTGCCGGAACTGGTCGTGCTGCCGGGATCGACCGAAGAGATGAGCGCGGTGGTGCGGCTGCTTTGGCGCGAGGGTGTGCGGTTCGTCCCGCGGGGGGCAGGCACGGGACTGAGCGGCGGCTGCTTGCCGTTGGCCGCACCAGTGATGATTGGCACGGGACGAATGCGACGCGTGTGGGAAATCGACAGTGCGAACGGGCGGGTGCTCGTGGAAACTGGGATTCCGAACTTGGAGGTCACGCGTGCAGCGAGCCAATACAGGCTGTACTTTGCTCCCGACCCGTCGAGCCAAGCAGCATGCTCGATCGGTGGCAACATTGCGGAGAACTCGGGTGGGCCGCACACGCTGAAATACGGCGTGACGACAAACCATGTGCTCGGCATCGAAGTTGTTTTGCCCGACGGGGAAGTGACGTGGCTCGGCGGTTGGGTGGACGATGTTCCTGGATATGACTTGCGCGGGTTTTTCCTAGGCAGCGAGGGAACGTGCGGAATCGCAACGCGAGCCATCCTGCGCTTACTGCGAGTACCGGCAAGTTGGCATACGGCGTTGGCCGTGTTTCCCACGGTGGCAGCAGCCACCGCGGCAGTGTCAGCCATCATTGCTGCCGGGATCGTTCCGGCGGCGCTGGAAATGATGGACGAGCTGATTGTTCGCGCGGTGGAAGAGGCGTACCACTTCGGCTTTCCGCCGGATGCAGGGGCCGTGCTGATCATTGAGCTGGATGGCCATCCGGCAGCCGTCGAAGTGGAAGCCCGGGACGTGGCCACGCTTTGCAGGGAGGCCGGAGCGACTGCGGTGCACACAGCGGCCACGGAGCGTGAACGAGCCGAGTTATGGAAAAGCCGCAAACGTGCATTCGGGGCCGTGGGGCGGCTCGCACCAAACTACTGCACGCAAGACGGGGTCGTGCCGCGCTCGCGGCTTCCGGAAATTTTGCAGCGCATTGCCGATGTGGCGCGCCGTTACCGCTTGCGCATAGGCAACGTGTTCCATGCCGGCGATGGAAACATCCATCCCATCTTGCTGTTCGACGAGCGCAACCGCGACGAGGTGGAACGTGTGCTCCAAGCGGGCAGGGAAATTCTCGCGGCATGTGTCGAACTTGGTGGCAGCCTCACCGGCGAGCATGGCATCGGTGTGGAAAAGATGGGTCAGATGCCGCTGTTGTTTAGCCCGCAAGACTTGCTCGTGATGGCTCGCTTGCGTCGAGTGTTCGACCCGCAAGAACGTTGCAATCCGGGAAAGATCTTTCCGACCCCGGGCAGTTGTGTCGAGGTCACGCTGCCTCGCCGGCAGGTTCCCGTGTAAGTTGGCAGGAATGACCACCACGGCGCTGCACGAGGCTTTGAACGGCGAGCTGCCTGCGGAGCGGGTGTGTACCGACCCCGAAACGTGTGCCTCGTTTTCTTTGGGCGGACGCACGCCAAGCTTCGTGGTCGCGCCGGCGACCGAGACGGAAGTTGCCACGGTGCTGGCGCTCGCGTGCAAATATCAGGCGAAGGTGGTGCCGTGGGGCGGAGGCACAAAACAACGGCAAATTCCGCCGCCTGAAGGGTACGACTTGGCTCTGGACCTTTCGCGGCTCGACAACATCGTGGCCCGCGATCCAGCAGACCTGACCATGGTGGTGCAGGCGGGCTGCACGGCTGCCTCGGTGCTTCGACTTGCGGCAAAGCATGGGCAATGGCTGCCGTTCGACGTGCCGCTTGCCCCAAAAGCGACTGCAGGCGGCATCGTGGCGAGCGCTGCGTTGGGCTTCGAACGAACTGGCCACATGTCGGTGCGCGACGTTCTCTTGGGGATTCGCTGCGTGACCGGCAAAGGGGAGCTCGTACGTGCTGGGGGCCGGGTGGTGAAGAACGTAGCGGGTTACGATCTCATGCGCTTGCTTGCCGGTTCGTTCGGCACACTGGGAGTCGTGACCGAGGTCGCGCTTCGGCTTTGGCCTGCAGCGCAGGCAGGGGCGACGGCCTGGGTGCCAACCTCCTCGTGGCGAGATGCATTGGAGCTGGGTACTCGCTGCGTAGTCGAGCAGCCGGAACCGACGGCCCTGCTGGCACTCGCGGCGCCGCGGGGGCCCGACGGGGGGCACGACACAGAACTGTCGTCTCTCGGGCTTCTCGTCCGCTACAGCGGGGTTGCAGGCGAAGTAGATGCAGGTCGCGAGCGGTTGCATTCCCTTGCCGGGGGCTGGGAGGTTCGTTGGTTGTCTGGCAGCGCGGAAACAACAGTGGTCGAACGCCTGCGGGACTTCCCCCTCGTCGATCGTGGGCGACCCTGGCAGGCAGGGATCCGACTGGCCTTGCTTCCGAGCGACGTCGTCGAGTTCGGGGCAGCGCTTTCAGCCGCGATGCTCGAGTGGGGTGCGTCGTTGTGCGCCAACCTTGCGCGTGGAACCATGTACGTGCGCTTCCCTCAGGTGGATCGGCACACTTTGCAGCGCGCGTGCCGCGCGTGTGCCGCGTTTGCTGAGGACCGGCGCGGGTGGGCGTGGGTAGACTGGTGGCCTGACGATTGGCGACCGGAGACCCCGCCGTTACCGCACTTGCACCTGTCGCGGGGAGTCAAGGCCGCGCTCGACCCGCGTGGCATTCTCAACTCCGGCCGATATTGGGGACACTGGTGATGGGTGGAGCAAACGATTCGTCGCGGCGATTCTCTCTTCGTTCTTCGAGCACAGTTGAACGGTTGCTCGAGTGCGTGCACTGTGGCCTGTGCTTACCAGCGTGTCCGACGTACCTGGAGCTGGGGAACGAAGCCGATTCTCCGCGCGGACGCATCCACCTCATGCGCGCCGTTGCGGAAGGTACGATGGCGCTCGACGCCGAGGTCGTGCGGCACATCGACCTGTGTTTAGGATGCCTCGGATGCGAAACTGCTTGCCCGTCGGGTGTGCGCTACCATGAACTCATCGAGACGGCGCGTGTCGCTGTGGAACAGTCGGCGCGCCGGCCGTGGTGGCAGCGAGTGCGCCGCCAACTCATCTTGCGTTTGTTCCCGTATCCAAGCCGGCTCGCCGCCTTGTTGTGGTCAGTGCGGATGGCCGATCGTGCAGGGCTCGGCAGTTGGCTGCGTAGGTTGCCGATCGCGGAGCTGCTCCCCGAGCTGTCGGAAGTTGGTGTGGCACAGCTCCCCCCGCGGATTCCGGCGAATGGCCCGCCGCGGTTTCGCGTGGCGCTGCTTCGCGGCTGCGTGGCGCGGGTGCTGTTTCCCAACGTGGAACGAGCGATTCTCCGCCTATTGGCTGCCGGTCGGTGCGAGGTGATTGTGCCGCCAAGCCAAGGATGTTGCGGCGCCTTGGCTGCCCATCAGGGAAGTACGTCGCTTGCAGCGCACTTCGTTCATCACACGCTGGCGGCGTTCGGCGAGCCCGTGGATGCGATCTTGCTGTCCGCCGCTGGTTGTAGCGCGTTCTTGCGGAACAGCGAACGCTGGTTGGAAAGCGAGGCGGATCGGGCGCGAGCGCGTACCTTGGGCGCCTGCGTGCGGGACGTCACGGAATTTCTTACGAAGCTCGACTTGCCGAGGCCGTCGCAGCGGTTTCCGTACAAGGTTGCCTACCACCACGCCTGCCACCTGGCGCACGCACAAGGGATCCGCGAGGAACCTTTGCGCCTCCTCGAACTTGCCGGCGCCGAGCTGGTAACGCTGGAGGAAGCCGATGTGTGTTGCGGGAGTGCGGGCTCCTACAACTTGCTGGAGCCGGATTTGGCGCGCCGTTTAGGGACCCGCAAGGCTCGAAAGATCGCGGCCAGCGGTGCGGAGGTCGTGGCTGTGGCAAACCCCGGCTGCGCGCTGCAAATTCGCGCGGCGTTGCGGCGCTTGGGCCAGGCCATTCCCGTGTTGCACCCGGTGGAAATTCTCGACGCTGCGTACCGGGGAGACCTGGTGACCGCGACCGGAGCTCGCGGCCGAGGATCTCTGCAGCGGATGGATCTCGAGCCGCCCACCGCGGGATGAACGGTGCGCCGGCAGAGGCTGGCACCGTTAGTGTGTGTTCGCCTTTCCCGTTGGGTTGTTCGGCAGCGTTTCGGATGCGGAAGGCGACTGGGCTGGTTCGAGGTCTTCGAGCAGTCCGCGCGCGGCGGCCCTGACCCGTTCTGCTGGAAACAGCTCGGCGTAGGGTCGCTCGTAGTAAGAGCGCGCCACGAAGACCGCGGTCCATTGCACAGGAATGCTCACGGCGTACAAAGTGCGCCCGTCGGGTTCGATGATGAGGAAGCCGATGCGACTCACGAGGACCCTTTGGGGCATGTCGAGAATCGGCCGCCCGTCTAAGTGCATGCGCTCACCAAGGAACTCCGGCCACGGAGGCGCGCCGGAGCGCAAATAGTAAACCGCTTTGCGGGTCCACGTAACCGCCAGGGCATCGACGTTGTGAGACCGGGCAAGTTCCCGCCCAACGTACTTCCGGACGAGTTCGACTTTTTCCTCGATCGGTTCGCCCGTCAGCGGGTTGAACAGGCCACCGATCTCGCTCGCGTAGCGACGCCACACGGGACCGACAACGTCGCTCCCGATCACACGGTAGCCTCGCTGTTGGAACCCCTCGGTGAGGGCACGCTCGAGTTCCACCGCAACCAGTTTGCGTTGCTCCCCCGGTAAAGCCACGCCGGGAGGCAAGAGGCCAATCGTGCGTACAAGTCGGCGGAATTCTTCCCTCGGCACCGTGTATGGGTTGTACAGTGGAGCCGTGGCGCAGCCGCAGGCAACGAGCGCGCTAGCAAAAAACAACCAAAACGACCTTCGAGCACGGAACCTAGGGGCATTGTTGCAAGTCACGGTGTTCCTCCTTCGAGTTCGCGCAGCATCTTGATGGCGATCGGGCGATCGAGGGCCGAGGGTGCAAGCTCCAGGTATGCCAGCAAATGGCGCCGGGCGCATTCCGAGTCGCCCTGATCCAGGCACAGCAGGGCCATTTCACGGTGCGCAGGAGCGAACGTGCCGTCCAGATCCAGGGCCTTGCGGTAAGCTTGCGCGGCGAGGGTGGCATTGCCTTCTGTTGGGTGCCGGCGATACCACTCGCCGAGGGCCATGTAACCGTCGGGCCGTGTCGGGAAGGCGGCAAGGTGCCGGTCGATCAAGCGCCGCGCTCGTTGGAAGCGGCGGATTTTCATGTTGGTTTCCGCCACCTGGATGCGCAGAGAGGCAATGGCTTCCTGGAAGGACTCGCGTCTACGCTCGCCTTGCGAGGGGCCGGGATCGCTGCGCCTCTGGAGCCACTCGGTCAGCTTGGTCAGCCGTTCGGAGGTGGCGGGATGGTCGCCGTAAAAATACGGTTCGCGCACGAGCTTGTCGGCGACCAGTTCCTGCTCTTGCTCGAGGAGTAACTGGAGCACCTCCGTGCACGCTCGAACTTCGTAGCCTGCAGCGCGTACCGCTTCCCACCCACGTTGATCCGCTTCGTGCTCGAGTTCTTTGCGGAATCCGCGCAGTTGCGACGCGAGGAGCGAGCCGTTGTCACCGGCCAGGAGATCCGCAAAGACCGACGGGCCTGGGAGGGCCACTGCTCCACCGGAAACGACGATCAAGACGCCGAGGACGCTGCCCACAGCAGTACGAGCCCGCTCTCCGTACTGCTCATCGAGCAGGGCGTGGCGGCCAGAAACGTGCGCGAGTTCGTGTCCGACCACGCAGGCGAGTTGAGCTTCGTCGTCCAGGTGGGCGAGGAGACCTTGCGTGAAGATGAGCGAGCCGTTCGGAAGGCTGCCAGCGTTGAGAAAGGGATCCTTCAAAACATACGACCGGATCCCGCCGGGATGCAGGCGGAAATACGGCAAGAGACGGTGTGCGACACCACGGAGATACTCGTTCAACTTTGGCTCGGGTTCGAGCACTTTCTCCTTCTCGAGAGCCGCGACGATTTTTTGCGCCCGCTCCCAAAGCTTGCGTTCCTCGGGGCTTGCCGGTGTTGGTTCTCCGACCAAAGGCTCCACGCGTGGCTTGGGGCACCCCGCGATTGCCACCATGAAGGCCAAGTACGTGACCCAAATACACGAACGCTGCCACCGGAATGGATTGCGAGAGCCCACCTTGCGGAACCCCAACGCAAAGACATGTACGTCAGCCTTGCGTTGCTCTGCAAGCGCGTTTTGGCCTCCCTTCGATGGGCGTCGGTTCTCGGTTGACTTCGTTGCTGGGTCAGTCCAAGGATACAATTCGGCGATCGTAACGAAGGCCTGCACGAGCGAGCGGAAGAGGGATGTCCGGTGAAAAAGCGCGACGGTTGGATCCGGCACGTACTCGGGAGTTTGCTTTGGGTCTCCTTTGGCGGGCTTTCCGCTTGTATATCGTTCCCCCCGTTGCTGCGTATGCCGGAGGCGAATCCGTGGCGCCTTCCCGTGGAGGAAGTTTTACCGCACCTGCGCACCATTTGCGTGTTTCCCACGCGCATTGGTGACGAGGACTTCACCGAGCGTGCGCAGCGTTTTAGCGAGGTGGCCGTCGTGGAACTTCGAGGGGCGGGGTATCAGGCGGTGCCTCTGAGGGAGGACGAGGCTCGAGGTCTTTTGGAGCATGCGGTTGCCGAAGTCGGAGGCGTGTACGATCCCGAAGTGGGGTGGGTCGACGTCGATCGAGTCCAGGCGGTCGAGAAACAGCGGCGACAACTGGCAAAAAATTTGTACGGTTGCGACGCGTTTCTGGAGCTCTCCGTCCATCTCGTCCACGCGCCCATGAACGATGGAATCGCCAAGTGGGACGGGCGCACCGTCCAACTGATTTCTTGGTTTTTCGGTTCCGGCACCTCTGGCTGGGTGAAGGCACTCTCGCTGTACGCCAGGCTCACCGATGTCGAGGCGCGCGAACTGTATTTCTTTGCCGGGGGAATCCAGCCAGTGGTAAAAGCGAATGTCACTCTGAATCCTCTCGATCCGACGTACCGCGTCGTACACGAAGAGGAGGTCCTGACCTCGGAGGTCGACGTGGTAGCTGCATTGCAGCTTGCACTGGGCCCGCTGCTTGCCGTAGCCCCGCGATCGTAGCCGCCTCGACATCACCGGTGATCCGCTCCTCTGCAGAGATGCGGTTGCCTCGCGACTGAAGGAACGGCACGACCACAATGCCTGCCCAGCAGTGTGCGGCGCCGCGCTCGAGACAAGGCGCTGCACAGGCTCTTGCCGAGGGGTGCGGCGGCGTGGTCGGGCAAATGCGGTAGAGGTTGAAGACGACGGCCGGACAGGCCGTGCACCAGTGGTGCAAGGCTATGGTCGAGGCGGTGTGTGGACGGATCCAAGAGGGGCGTGGCTTTCGCCGCCTGTGTTCTGCAGGTTCATGAAGATCGGCGCGGACTGCAAACTCATTTGCGTGTCCCCAACCTGCTCAAGGTGTGGTGAGCCGGCACCTGTTCAGTAGCGCCGTAAGGGTGGGCGGAGCGGACCCCCAGCGCATGCTTGCGGACCTCGGTGCCTACCCAAACGTCAATCTTGCCTTTGCGACAGCGTGCCCTGCGGCGCCTTTGTGGGAAATGCGTGACCCGGAGTCGCGCCAGGCCCCCCGTGCGGTTACTCGGACAGGGCTCCTGCCAATCTAGGAACGTCCGAAAGGGCACTGTTCCGCAAGCCCGGGCTTCCATACGGAAGCTGAACCCCGTCTTCGATGGTTGCTGCCCCCAGCGATACGGGCAGTGCGGAAACTCTGGCGCGTTGTTCCGCTCGCTCGACGGCAGTGCGCGTTCTGTTCACCACCACTGGGGGCGGCTTGTGTGACCGCGCAACGCGCACCTCCCCCACCAGACGAGCAAGCCGGAGAGTACGATCATTCCCCACACATTCAGGCTAGGCGCGGCAAACGGAGCAAGAGTGAACGTCAGGTCATCGAATCCTTCGGATTCCGTGGTGGTTTGAAACAAGGCAAAACGGAACGGCGTGCCACCGAGGGCCACCGAAAGCGTATCGGCGGGTGCGCTGACTGCGTCGTCGAGACCTTGCGCAATCGCGAGCACTTGGAATTGGTTGGGAGTGCCAGTGGGCGCCAAGGCCAGCAAACGCACAACTTCCGCACTTTCGGGAGCAAAATGATCCGTTCTTAGGCTCACGAAGGTGACGGGTGAAATGAAGCTGATGAGAACGTCTTTCACGCCAACGTTGCGCGCGGTGGCGAAATTCGGAGGCGAGACAGCGTTCGCGGGCTGGGCAAAGACCTCGAACTCGGAAACGGGGTTTGCAAGAGTGATGGTGTCGCCGACGTTTACCGCATCGGGCACATCTCCGGTCGTGAAGACCACCCCGGAGCCGGCCAAGACGTTGCCCTGCTGAACACCCGCAGTCAACCCGTCAAAGTTGACCACCACCGCATGTGCCGGAGCGCAAAGAGCAACGGCCGCGCAGGAGACCCACCAACAGACCGCGACAACGCCTCGCCTCGTGCACTTTTTCATGGAATCCTCCCGCCGCGCATGCTCGCGACGCCGCTACCACGATTGCGAAGAGTGTTCAACCGCGAAATTCAAGCGGCGCATCTCAAAGTCGCGGTCGGCTTAGGCGCTTATCGGCAAAATGCGGAAACGGCGACGCAGGATCCGCAAGGCGCAGAGGGTTTGGAAACCTTCGCGCGTGCCCCTGCCGAGAAGGCATTGGCAGAAGGTCAAGCGAATCCTGCCCAGCGGATTCTGTCGTGCGGTTACTCCGACAGTCTCCTGGTGAATCGACTGGCAAGCCATCCTGGCGCGCCAGCGATTCAACGGGCTTCCAGGGTTTCCATTCGTTAGGTGCCAGCATGAATCCCGCGTGCTGCTGACAGGGCACGCCGTTGGTTTCAAAATCGTTTCACAGGGATCGCTTCGCAGTAGCGGTTGTGTCGTACGGCGACGTGCCATGCACCAAAGCGGTCAGGCTTCATACGGTTGTCCCCCCGGGCAAACAGGAATGGCCGAACTCGAACCGTGAGTCGCGTCGCAACGGGGATGGCACGGACACTCCATACGCGCCGGTCTTGCGCACCCATGCAGGGCCGGACGACTCCGTGCCGCCGGCGAACTTAGTGCCCTTTCCCGAGAGCAGCCCGGTCGAGTTCGTAGGCAATTTGCTCCAGGGTTTTGCCGCGCGTTTCGGGGGCATAGCGTAACACGAGCAGAGCCCCGAGCACGGGGCCGATCGCCATGATCCCCACGGAGAGCGGAATTCCGATGCGATCGGCAAGGATGCCAATGAGCAGCGGCGTGGCAATTTCCGTGACGCGGCCAAACAAATTGGTCGTCCAACTGTAGCCGGTGGCGCGGATTTCCGTCGGGAAGAGTTCGGTTGCGTACGTGGAAGTTGCCGAGTTCGCGCCGAGGAAGCAGACGATACACGTCGACATCAGCAGGGTTTGCAGGAACACGCTCGGGGCCGGGACCATGAAAAGCGCGAAAATGAAAATGGCGGCGCCGAAGTAGTAAAGCGCACACGAGAGGCGGCGACCGATGCGGTTCATCAAAAACCCAGCCAAGGGGGCACCGACGACGAAGCCGACCACGTATGCGCCGGCCACCACCACCGTGTACTGCTGGGGAGAAAAGCCGAGATTGCTTGCAGCGTGAATGGTCCAGAAGGTCACCGCTGGCGACGTGACCATGTGGTTGCAGTTCCAGATCAATGTGACGAGGAGCGACCTAGCCCGATACCGACGCTGAAACGGGATCTTCAGCGCAGCGAGCTGGTCGCGCCAACTTTGGAGGACCCCGCCGTTGTCTTTGAGACTCTCGAAGCGGCGGGTCTCCCGCATGCCGAGGCGCACCAACACCACCAGCACGACAGGCACGAGACCTAGCAAGTACATGGTGCGCCAGTCGTAGTGCGTGAGCACCCAACGCGCCGTCAGGAACGAAAGGATGGTTCCGAACGCGCCCATGCCGGCGAGTACGGAGATGCCGAAGCTGCGAAAGCGAGTCGGGTACTCTTCTCCAATGATGATGAGCGCCAAGGCGAACTCTGCGGCCAAGAAAATGCGCGCGCAAAACTGCCACAACGTGAAGCTGTAAACGTTGGTCGCGTAGGCCGTCAGGCCGGTGAACAACGCGTAACCGAAGATGGTGAGCGTGATGATGGGGCGGCGTCCGAAACGGTCGGCCAGCATCAGAACGAAAAACGAGACCACCGCACCGATCCGGATGACCAGATTGATGAAGCCCCATTCCGTGTGGTTCAGCTCGTAGAGTCGCTGGATCTGGGGAGCCACCGTCGACAGGATAGCCAGGTTGAACGCGTCGAATACGGTGGCGGAAACCAACATGCCGAGGAGGGCCCACAAATACGGGCTCATCGTTGTCGTTTCTGCGCTCGGCGGGTGCACGGTTGGCTGTTCCCGTGCCGCCCGTTCCTCGGCAGTTGAGATGTGTCGGAGCTTCCGCGCGTCGTGCATGGTGCGCAAACGGAGGCGCGCTAGCGAACGCTCCACTGCGGAGCGCGTTTTTCGAGGAACGCACACATTCCTTCTTGTGCGTCGGCAGCCAGGGCGTTCAAGCTCATGACTTCCTTGGCGTATGCGTACGCTTTCGGCTGGTCGAGATCGATTTGCGCATAAAAAGCCTGTTTCCCAATGCCGATGGTGAGTGCGCTCGCTTCGGCAATGCGGGCGGCGAGTGCTTCGCATGCTGCATCCAGTTCCTCCGCCGCCACCACGCGATTGACGAGCCCCCACGCGTATGCGGTGGCGGCATCGATGGGCGTTCCCGTCAGCAACATTTCCATGGCCCGTTTACGCCCGATGGCACGAGTCAACGCAACCATGGGCGTGCTACAAAACAAACCGATGCGCACGCCAGGCGTGGCGAAGGTGGCTGACTCCGCAGCCACAGCGAGGTCGCAGGTGGCGACCAACTGACAGCCCGCCGCGGTGGCCACACCGTGCACGCGGGCAATGACCGGTTGAGGCACGGACTGAACTGTATCCATCAAGCGCGTGCAGGTTTCGAAGAGCGTGCGATAGAAGGCCACATCACGCTGCTGCATCTCGGCTAGGTCGTGGCCAGCGGAAAACGCGGGTCCCTCCCCGGCGAGAACAATCGCTCGGGTGCGCTTGTCCTCGGACACCTCGTGCAGCGCTGCGACGAGCTCGCGCATCATCTCGAGCGACAGTGCGTTTCGCTTTTCTGGGCGACTCATGGTGACGCGCGCAATCGTACCGAAAGCGATGCGGACGTTACGGTATTCCATGAAAGACCTCCTCGAGTGCAGTGCTCACCACCATACCACATCGGCACAGGAAAATGGCGAGAAGCTTGCGCAACTTCTTGCACCATGGGCGCGGCTGCGGGGAAGGTTGCGGTGCTGCCGAGGCCGCGTGTGTTGCCCGTCTATGGCCAACGCCCTGTACCACTCTTGTGGCACGCCAAAGTGCCAAGCGGCGTGCAACCACAGGGCAGTTGCCCGCTGCAGCCGGCAGTGTTCGTGTTCCCGGTGGCGCGACCAGCCATCAGCCTGACCGGCGCAAATGGGAAAAGGTTGGCGCGGTTTCGACCATGTTTGCCCTCGAAGCCGACATGCTCCAGCGCCCGCAGTGGCGGTGCTGATCAGCACACCGCCAGCATCTCACCGTGTTTCCGTGCGGCGGCTTTGGGCCGCGGGCGTCGGAGCTTGTCCGCAAATTCTGGTGGAAGCGCGTGGCGAGATTCGATAACGTGCGCGGCGCCGGTCGTTCGGGTGCCGGCGTGGAAAGGAGTCGAAGCGATGCGCCGATTTCTTGCTTGGTTCTTGGGGTGTGCGTTGGCGGGCAGCGGCGCGCCGGCACTAGCGAGCGCGTTGGAGCCTTACGTCGGGGCGGACATCGGCATGACAGAGCCACTGAACGGGAACTTCCGCGGGCACGTCGATGTGGGCTTTCTCGTTAGCCCCTACGTTGGGGTCGAGCTTCATCCAAACGTCGGTTTTCAAGCAAGCCCGACGTTTTACTTTTTCAGCCAAAGTGGCTCGTTCCCCGGCATGCCGGGACAAGGCCGACAAGAAACCACGATGGTTGCCATTTCCGGCGGGCCGCGGTTCCAGCTACCGATGGAGAGTGAACTCGGGACGTTCGTGCCGTTCATCTACGGGAGTGGCGGTTACTATGCGGGCACGAGCGGGCGGCTGAGCCAAAGCGCTCCCGGATGGTTCGGTGGCGGCGGTGTGGATTATCGTCTGAGCGACCGTTTTTCTCTTGGTGGGTTTGTTCGTTACGAATACGCCTACATGGGCCCGCGACCGAAAGATCTTGGTCCGCTCCAAGTGCCGGAGGAACGCTTTAGCGAAGACATCCGCTGGCTCTCTTACGGCTTCTCCTTGCGCTACGTGTTCACGGTGCCAGAAGAGGCCCCTCCGGCGGCACCACCTCCATCGGCGCCGCTGGCGAGCGAACCCGCACCGGTTTTACCCCCTCCGAGCAAACGGAAGGTGGTGCTGCGCAGCGTGCACTTCGAATTCGACCAAGACCGGATCCAGCCCGAAGCGCGTCCGGTGCTAGACGAAGCCTATGGCATTTTGCGCGACGAGCCAGAAATCCATGTGCGTGCGGAAGGGCATACGGACGCCATCGGTACCGAGGAGTACAACCTGCGGCTCGGCGAGCGGCGGGCCCGGGCGGTGCGGCAGTACCTCGTGTCGAAGGGCATCGCACCCGAGCGTATTCAAACGGTGAGTTTTGGCGAATCGCGCCCTGTCGCCACCAACGATACTCCCGAAGGGCGCGCCCAAAACCGCCGCGTAGAACTGCACGTCGTCGAGTGAGTGCCCCTGGACGGCCGGGTACGGCTGTGTCCGCACCCAGCCGACGGGCATTCGATCCCGGAGCGATTGCGGTCCTATCGCAGGCTCACGCACTTCTTTGCTAGCTGCACATTCCGATGGATCTTCCTGTGGTACGCCTGAAGCCTGGCCGCGAACGCCCCGTGATGAGTGGCCACCCCTGGATTTACGCTGGCGCATTGGCGGATCCACCAGCAGTCACCGAGCCCGGCGAGCTGGTCGAAGTGCGCACCACGAGCGATGCGTTTTTGGGTTACGGCACCGCCCACCCGCGTTGCACGATCGCGGTGCGTGTGCTCACGCGCGAGCGCGAAGCCATCGACGTCGCGTTCTTTCGCCGGCGGTTGACCACTGCGATGACGCTACGGAAGCCCATCCTGGCTGCCGGCGACACAAACGCCTACCGGCTCGTCCATGGAGAGGGTGACCTGCTCCCGGGGTTCGTCGTCGACGTATACGGCCGCACGGCTGTGGTGCAGTGTCTCACTGCGGGCGCCGACCGGCTGAAGTCGCTGCTGGTCGAGGCGTTGCGCAGCGTTTTGGACCTCGAATGCATTTACGAGCGCAGCAGCGGTGCCGTGCGTCGCGAAGAGGGACTGGAAGACGCACACGGCTGCTTGTGGGGTACGCTGCCGCCAATGCCGATCGCAATACGAGAACATGGGCTCGAATTCGTGGTCGACGTCGTCAGCGGCCAGAAGACCGGGTTTTTTCTCGACCAGCGCGACAACCGTGCGCTCACGCGCAGCTTGGCCGAGGGACGCGAAGTGCTGAACGCTTTTGCGTACACCGGGGCGTTTTCAGTCTACGCTGCCGCCGGAGGAGCTACGCGGGTGGTATCCGTAGAAAGCTCTCGACGCGCGGCCGCCTTGATGGAACACCAGTGGCGGGCCAACGCGCTCGCGACACCCCACGAGGTCGTCGTGCAAGACGTGTTCACGTACCTGCGGGAGACGAACGAAGCGTTCGATTTGATCGTGCTCGATCCGCCTGCGCTCGTGAAGCGAAGACCAGAACTGTCGCGGGGCACGCGCGCGTACTACGACTTGCACACCTGGGCCTTGCGACGGGCAAAGCCTCAGTGCTGGCTCCTCACGTTCAGTTGTTCGCAACACGTGACCTTGCCGTGGTTCGCCCACACCCTGGAACGAGCAGCCGCTGTGAATCAGCGCACGGTCCAAGTAGTCCGCGTGCTGGGGCCGGGAATGGACCACCCTACCTTGATTTCTCACCCGGAGGGTCAGTACCTAAAGGGTCTGCTCGTTCGAGTTTTGTAGGCGCAAGCATCGAACACTGAAAAGATGAAGATGCATCCCCCCGAGGCTCTTGGGCAACTTGTCGACATAGAGGCAATCAAACAGCTCAAATACCGGTACCTGCGGCATCTCGATCTCAAGGAGTGGGACGCCTTACGGGACTGCTTTCTCCCGGATGCCCGGGTCGCGTACGCGGACGGCGCCTACTCGTTTTCTGGCTGCGACGCGATCGTGGCGTTCTTGCGCGACGTGTTGGGCTCGACGGATCGCATTTCTCTGCACCGTTGCCACCACCCGGAAATCTCGTTCGTGAATCCTGATGTGGCCCGTGGTCGGTGGGCACTCGACGACTTGGTCATCGATCGAACGTCTGGCACGGTGTTGCAGGGAGCGGCCTACTACGACGACGAGTACCTCCGTACCGCGGAGGGTTGGCGTATTGCCTTCACGGGCTACCGGCGGGTGTTCGAACAAGTCTGGTCGGAACGGGATCTGCCGAGCTTGGTCCGCCGCGTGGAGTGGTGGGAGCGCGCTTCGTCGCCCAAGTGATGCATCGTTCCACGAGTTCCGGGCTGCGCGCAATCGCCTGCCAGAGTGGCCGCGGCCCTGCCGGGAAAGAGGGCTCCTCACGGAGGCTGTGCGGACGGTGGGCTCGAGCACACGAGCGGGTGAACTTTGTGCTTTTTTCAGGGCTGGTTGGGTTGTATAGCGGGGACTGCCACAGGTGGAGGGAGCGGTGCCTATCCCTCGCACGGGTATAGGGTCGATGCCGGAAAACTCTGCAAAGAGGGGAAAAGGACCGAAAAACGCGCTGAACGGTTCCCCGCGTGGGTTTGGCCGAGAGTTGTTCCTTGCGGACTTTTGGTGGCGGTGGCGACGAGGGAAGGAAGGCGAGTGGCGCACCGTAAAAGCCAGTCAGGAAAATTTTCTCGGTTACCAACTATCCCGCGCGACGACATGGCAAGAGTTTCTGTCGTGGTTCTCCGCGGAAGACCGCGAGCGCTTTCTCCGCACGTTGGAAAACGTGGCTCCCGGTGGCGCGGACCGCGTCGATGTGTGCATGCGCGACTACGATCGTGAAGAACACTGGGTGCGCGTGGCTGTTGCAAAGTCCGCGCGTCGCGGGACGGAAGAGACGACGCTCGCATTCGTGGTTCTGGGCCCGCGATGGACCTTGGCAGCCGATTCCGAGTTCAAGAACGAATTTCTTGCTGCGCCAAAGATCGAGCAGCAGCTTCGTGACCGGGTCACCCGGATTGTCGATCGCCTGCGCCAAGCGACGGGGCGTCCGTGCACGTTAGAACTCTCCGGGGATTGGCTGGACCTTGGTAGCGAGCTCGGATTCTCCTCCCGTCCCGAGGGGATCAAGCTTGCGCTGTCAGAAACGGGAATGTCGTGGGAGCGCGGCAAAGGAGCTGTTGCCATCTCGTTTGCTGGGCGTGAGAGGGGGTGGCTCAAGTTTTCCGGCTTGTCGGAAACCGATATACGGTCGCCACACCTGCAGCGAACGTTCGAGCAAGCGCGGGAGGAGCTACGCGCGACCTTGACGGAGTTGTGGTTCATCCACCGCAGTCGGCACTGGGCCCGGTTTCACGAGTTGCTGCGGGCCGCGGGGCGTACCTTATTTGCCGATGCGCGCCGCGCGGATCCGCTGCGCGAGTTGTGTCGCGCCGTCGGGGCCGCGTTGGGCGCTCGCCGAACCCATTTGTGGTTCGCCGAACCTCCGGCCGAAGTGTATCACCTGGTGGCGCATTGGGGCTTCGAGCGCGAGGAAATCGAAGCGTTGCAAGTGATCGAGATCACCGGCCCACTCCTGGAGGAAGGAGAGAGTCAGCGGCTTCAGATGTCGCTTCAGTTGCCGCGCTTGCCAACCGAGTTTGCGGCAGATGGCGGAGTGCAACGAGCGGCACTGAGGCTGGAGCCGGGTGGCGTGCTGGTATTGGAGTGGGCTGAGGCAAGCGCAGTTCCGCGCTTGGACGACGCCCTGGTGGAAGCGGTACGCGTGGTTGCGTCGTTGTGGTGCTTTTGTACGCGGCTCTCCGTGGAACTGGATCAGGCGACCCGTGTGAAGTCGGACTTTGTAGCCACGATGTCGCACGAACTGCGTACGCCGCTGAACACGCTCATGGGATACACGGATTTGCTTGCCTGCGAGGAGTTTGGCCCGCTGACGGAGGAGCAGCGCGACGTCCTCGACCGAATGAATCACAGCGCACGGGAGCTCCTGGATCTCATCAACGCCACGTTAGATTGGGGGCGCTTCGAAACCGAGCCGGTTGCGTTGGATGTTGCGGCTTGCAGTCTGCCGGACTTGATTGCGGAGCTCGACCGCGAGATTGCGTACCAGCGTCGGCGGCGCGGTCTGCACTTTGTGGCCGATATCGAGCCGGCTGCCGCTACGGTGCGAACCGACCGCAACAAGTTGAAGGTGATTTTGAAGAACCTGCTTACCAACGCGGTGAAATTCACGGAGCACGGGGGTGTCGAGGTCAGCGCCCGTGCGGTGGACCACGGCGTGGAGATCGCTGTGCGCGATACGGGAATTGGGATCGATCCAGCGGTATTGCCGGTCATCTTCGAACCGTTCCGCCAAGGAGAGCCTGCGGCAACACGCCGGTTTGGCGGCGTGGGCTTGGGGCTGTACGTCGTGCGACGATTGGTCGAGGTTCTCGGAGGCACCGTGACCGTGGATTCTCAGCCAGGAAGAGGTTCCGTGTTCCGGGTATGGCTGCCTGCGGCGCCACCCGCGGCCACGTCTTAGTGGACTCCCACTCACGAGCGTACCCGGAGCACCACCTTGCCGAAATGCTGGCTCGACTGGACCCGCCGGTGTGCCTCCGCCACTTGCTCCAAGGGGAACACCGAGTCGATCACCGGCCGGATGCGTCCAGCCTCCAGGTCGGCACCGAAACGTTGGCGGAACGCTCGGACAATCTCGGCTTTGTCTTCGACCGAGCGGGTGCGCAACGTCGAACCGATGAGCGTCAAGCGCCGAGCTAGCAGTGTGGCCAAGTTGAGCTCCGTTTTTGCGCCCCCCATGAGCCCGATGATGATCAGGCGCCCATCGTTCCGCAACGACTGAAGGTTTGGCTCCAAATATTTCGCGCCAATGTGGTCGAGGATGACGTCCACGCCAGCGCCCTGGGTGTGCTCCCGAACCACCTCTGCAAAGTTTGCAGAGCGGTAGTCGATGGCGACATCGGCGCCATGCTGCCGGCAGCGCGCACACTTGTCGGCTCCTCCCGCGGTAACGAAGACGCGGACGTCATGCAGCTTGAGAAGGGTCGTGGCGGCGGTGCCCACGCCGCTCCCGCCGCCATGCACGAGTGCGGTGCCGCCGGCAGGCACTCGACCTAGCAGAAAGAGGTTGAGGAAAGCGGTCAAAAACACTTCGGGAAACGCGCCCGCTTCTTCCCAGGTCAGCGTAGGCGGAATAGGCAGTGCACTACCGTAGTGCACGACTGCCTCCTCTGCGTAGCCGCCTCCTGGGAGCAGCGCCATTGCCCGGTCGCCCACTTTCCAGCCTTGCACCCGCGTGCCCACTTCTGCCACTTCACCTGCGCACTCGAGCCCGAGGATCTCCGAGGCTCCTGGGGGCGGAGGGTAGAGCCCCTGCCTTTGCAGGATGTCGGCGCGGTTGACGGACGTGGCGTACACCCGAATGCGAATCTCTTCTGGCCCTAACTTGGGGGCCGGCACTTCAGCAATCTTTAGAACTTCTTCGCCGCCAGGACGTTCGCACACCACTGCCTTCATCGTGTCTCCTCCGTTGTCCGTTGTTCGGTGGGGGCACTGCCTTGCCTTCGTTCCAATCGGCGGCGCTGGCGCTCCGTTGCGCGCAATCGGGCGTCCACGTCGTCCAGCCGTCGCAACAAGATCTCCCGGCGTTGCCGCAACGCTTGCTCTTTCTGCTGTACGCGTTCCAAGGGAGAAACAGGCCCCTGCCACCACCGCTGGAAACCGATGTGGGCTTCGGCAATGGCCAGGGGCACGATTCCCCAGAGCACAGCGAGAAGCAGAACCATCGCCGCTCGTCGCCGCCCGTTGTCGGGTTGCCCATCGGGAAACCGCCACCACTGCCCAAATTGCAAGTTCCAAAGCTCCGCGACGAGCCCCACCAAGACGGCAACCGTGAACACGCGGAGCCAACCCGCACGCGGCGTCAAGGTGGCCAGGCTCCCCATGACCAAGCCGTACATGCCGACCACCGCCACGAGCACGAAGATGCGCCGGCGAAATTCCCAAAGCCGGAACAGCCAGGCAACGGTTTCCACGAGCGCGCCGAGCAAAACTCCCAAGGCGACAGATCGCCACCACATGGGGACCCTTTGTGGCGAATCCCGCCAAGTTGCACAAGCCAATCGCAGCGACTCGCGGAAGCTCGCGGCACAACGAGGAACTCTGTTTCGTGGGGCGGTGCGAAGTTCCTGATTCTGGTCCGGTGTGCGGAGAGCCCAGACCTTTTTTGGGGCGCGCTTTCACTTCCGGTGCATGACGAAGTGTGGCGCTGTTCCGGAGAACGAGCCTTTGCGCCTGGACGGTAGAGACCCTTTGCATGGACAATTGGCCAGGGTGCTGAGGTTGACATCGGGGGCCGCATTCCTCAGCAAGAAAAGCAATGGAAACCAACAAGGTAGTTCGGCGAGCGATCGTGCTGTCGGGCGGTGGGGCACGAGGGGCTTACGAGGCCGGGGTGCTCGCGTACTTGTTCGAAAAGTTGCCGGGTAAGTTAGGTCGCCCGGTGGCGTTCGACATCGTTACAGGTACGAGCGTCGGTGCAGTCCACGCAGCCTATCTGGCGGCACACCAATTCGATGCCGACGTGAGCCGCCGCTTGCAAGACGTGTGGTTGTCGCTCTCATTGCAGCGCGTATTTACACCGCGGGGCGTGGGCGACTTGTTGCGCGCGCCGCTTCGATTGCTGGGATTCGGTTCTCAGCCTCCTCCGTTGCCGCCCACGCGGAGCGGAGTGCCGGAGCGATTGCCCGGGTTGTTCGACACCAGTTGGCTCGAAGAGATTATTCTGCGGAACATCGACTGGAAACGGCTGCGACAACAGATCGACAGTGGTGCCCTCGACGCCCTGGCACTGGCAGCCACGGAAATTGCCACTGGCCGCTCGGTCGTGTTTGTCGACCGGGGTGGCCGGCCACTGCCGCCCTGGAACCGCGACCCGTTCGTGGTGGCGCGTGCGGTTACGATCGGTCCTGCACACGCCTTAGCATCGGCAGCGATTCCGTTGTTTTTCCCCGCCTTGCGGATCGACCGCACCTACTACTGCGACGGCGGCTTGCGCCTGAACACACCACTGGCGCCCGCGATTCGGCTAGGAGCGGATCGGGTGCTGGTAGTCAGTCTGCGACATGCTCGCTCGCCGAAGGAAGAAGATCGTCTGGCTCGCCGCCGCGAAGCCGCATACAACAGCCTGAGTTACCTTGCCGGCAAAGCACTCAATGCCTTGCTGATCGATCGGGTAGAGCAAGATTTGGAGCGGCTGCGCGCGATCAATGCAATCTTTCGGAAGGGTACGGAAATTTACGGGCACGACTTTCTCGCTCGCATGAATGCGGCGCTTCGTGGAGAGCGAGAAACCGGGTATCGAATCATCGGGAACTGTCTACTGCGACCGTCCCGCGATCTCGGAGAACTGGCCGCGGAGTGCTTGGAACATCGGGGCCGCGCGGCATCCGTGCGCGACTGGCTGAGCCGCAATGTGGCCTGGATTGCTACACGCGGCACGATCACCGAGGCGGATTTGTTGTCATACATTTACTTCGACTCTTGCTACGCCGCGCACCTCTTGGAACTCGGCCGGGCTGACGCGGAGCGCGCGGCACCGGAGCTACTGCGCTTCTTTTCAGACGAGGCAGAATCCGAGCTGTAAGTGTGCGGCTCGTTTCCAGATTGTCCCTCTTGCTCTAGCCGCTGCCCCAACTCGCGCTTCTCAGTGCATACCGAGTGCGGGCGAACCATTACCGAGAGCTGGAAGGCTTGAAGTTGTCGGGTTGGCACATTGCGAAGCGCCATCCCTTTTCCTGCGAGCGTAGGCGTATCGGTGCCAGGGTACGGAGAATGCTTGCCTTTCGTGCGCAATGCCGCTGAGTTCGCCCAACGCAGAGAACACCTCGGAACGTGCAGGCGGTCCAGTAGCGAGTCCGCCCAAGCTACCCTCCTCGGGCGAAGTGGTGCAGCTTGCGACCGATGTGGCTCGTCGCCTGGCCCGGCGCTGGGGCAAAGAACTCGACCGGACCTCACCGGACGAGCAGCGCATGCTGGAAATCGACGCGGAGTATGAACGGGCTGGTTTTCTAAGCTTGTTATCTGGAGAGCCAATGCGTCTGGGCGACCCGCGCGCACAGCTCATTGGGGCCGCCCTGGGGGCAATGGCTGAGGTCGATTGCGGTCTGGCGGCAACGTTGCTGTCACGTATGGCAGCGATGCTACCGTGGAGCGAAGCAGAGATCGGCGCGGCTCTGGTGGACGGATGGAGCGCCTCTCGCTTGCACCCGCGGTACCGCGACTCTTTGTGGGCTTGGGGTTGGCGATCGAGCCTGCCCGCGACCGTGTTCCGAGAGGGCCCCGATTTCCACCAGTGGGAACTCGTGCCTCCAGAAGGACTGGAGTATCTCGTGGTACACGAGCGCATGGGTTTGCGCGCATGCACATCGGCCGAAGTGCGCCTCGTTTCTCGCGCCCGTCTCGACACGATCGCAGCCGACCCGGAACTCGTGCAGGATTGGGCTGAGTCGGTTGCGGGTTGGTGGGCGACCATTGCCCTGTCCGCGGCACGTGCGGCTCTGCGTTACGCCGCGGACTATGCGCGCACCCGATACCAGGGTGGTGCCGTGCTGGCGAGACACGCCCTCATCCAGACGATGTTCGGGCGCGGTATGGAAGGGTTGTACGCTGCCGATACGTTGCTCCAGCGCGGGTTCGCGGGCGACCGTCGTACGCTCCGGCTCGGTACTCGCCTCGCAATCCGAGCAGCGGAGCAAGCGGCGCACACAGCCCAGCAGGTGCTCGGTGGCTATGGCTACATGCGCGAGTACCCAGTGGAGCGCTGGCTCCGGGATGTCAAGATGGCGGCAATCGCTTCGGGTGCGTCTGCGATCACCTGGGCGCACGCTGCGCGAGAGGAATTCTGGGGCGATGACAGTTCTCCTTGAGGCGAAGGAAAACGTGCGCGGAAATCCGTTGCCACGGGGGAGGGCACCTTGCCGGGGTGCCCGAGGCCACGTCGTCCGGGTGGTTCCGAGATGACCTGGGAAGCTTTGTCTGCGCGTTTAGCAGCGCGACTGTTTGCACGGTTCGAAGGAAACCGTGGTGCGGCGGCAAGTGCCGCGCTTTTCCCGCCAGCACTGGAGCGGCTCCGCAGTACGGTCGCACGCTTTGCCGCAGACGTAGAACCACTGGTGGCGGCGGCCGACCGAGCAACGGCGGACGACTCGCAGTACGCGCGTGAGGTACTGGTTCGCGCGGCTCAGGCGGGGCTTTTGACCCGATTCTTGCCGCGTTGGGCCGGCGGTGAGGCCAGCGTCACAGCGCTGCAACGGCGTGGCTCGGTGCCAATCCTTATGTTCGTCGAAGAGTTAGGCGCGGTCTCGCCTGGTTTAGCGACACTCTTAGGAGCGCACTATTTGGGTGCGATGCCAATTCTCCTCTCGTTCGACGTTGCTGCCATGCGGCGCTTGTTACGGCCGCTATGCGAGCGCTTGCACGCCGGGGATCCTGCGATTTGTGCGTTTGCGATTACCGAGCCGGAGGCCGGTTCGGACGTGGAGGACGCCATGGGAGCGCAGCAGGCGCGCTTGTGCACGCGAGCACGACGGTGTCCCGGTGGATACGTGCTCTCGGGGCGCAAAGTATTCATCTCGGGAGGCAACCTTGCTGCGCTCACGACCGTGTTCGCAACGCTGGAGCCGCAACACGGGATCGAAGGCTGGACGTGCTTTGCCGTGAGGATGGACACGCCCGGGGTGCAGGTCGTGCGGGTGGAGGACAAAATGGGGCAGCGCATCAGTCCAGCGGCCGAACTGTGCTTCGAGGAGGTGTTCGTGCCCGAGGAGTGCCGCGTGGGTCCGGAGAGACGCGGTTGGGAACTCAATCGGGTGACACTGGATCTTTCGCGGCCACTGGTTGGCGGCCTTGCGTTAGGGGCCGCCCGCACGGTGATCGGCGATGTGCTGGCATGGGCGGAGCGCAATGGACTAGGGGCCGACCGGCTGTTTCACCACGCCGCAGCGCGGTGGATCGGCGCATATGCTGCCGCTCATGCGTTGGTTGTACGCGCATGCCGGGTGGTTCCCCCACTGCCGGATCTATCCGCAATGGCCAAGTTTGTGGCGACCGACACCGCGATGCGAATCGTTTCCGAAGCAATGGAATGGATAGGTTTGGAAGCAACCGTGGTGGGGAGCCGGATCGAGCGCCTGTACCGCGACTTGCGGCTGACGCAAATTTACGAGGGTACGAACGAAATCAACCGGCTAGCCGTGTTCGAACGGGTCGAGCATGGCCAGCCCTTGTCCTGGCCTCGCTTTCTTTGAGCCAGGCCGGAGCAAAAAGGAGGTCGTATGCGTTTTGGATTTTTGGATGTTCCGCAAGCAATGGTCCCGATCAGCACCGGACCCATCGGGGTGCCGATCTTGTATCGTGAGGCGAGTTCGCTGCTAGCGGTGTTCCCGGTCGAGGCGGCTGCCTTGGCGTCGCTGCTAGGGGGCACTGGATTGGTTGCCGTGCCGCTGTTTCAGGGCCGGCCAGTGGTGGTGGTTGCGATGTTCGATTACCGCGACACCACGATTGGCCCGTACCACGAGGCCGCTCTCGCGACCTTTGTGGTCCCCGAGAACGTGGCTCTTCCGCAGCGCCCGCTCTTGGACTTGGTCCTGCCCTCGCCGTGGCGCAAAGTGGGCCTGTACATCTTCGATTTGCCTGTGACCACCGCCGTAGCCAACGCAGCGGGACGCGAACTGTGGGGTCTGCCGAAGTTCGTTACGGAGATTCCCATTTCCTGGCGTGGCGAGCAGTTCGATGGTGCCGTGTGTGCACCCGGGAGCAGCGAACCGCTGTTCTCCCTGGTTGGGTCTGTCGGCGGCGGAGGCCGCGTGCCCCTGCGCGCTCTCGTGCTGTACAGTTGGCTGCAAGGAGAGTTGTTGCGCACGCAAGTAGACTTGCGCGGGTGGGCACGGGCGATTCGTGGCCCTGCCATGGAGTTGCGTGTGAAGGCACGGATGCATCCCATGGCCGAACGGCTGGAAAAACTCGGGCTCGACGGCGCTCGGCCCGCACTGGTGCAGGCGGCTCCCACGTTTCGTGCGCGACTGAACTTGGGCCAGCGCGCTTACCCGCAGCCTCTGCCCTCGCGCTCGGAAGCACAAAAATACGCCGCGTAGCGCGTCTTTGGCGTACGACGAGATTCCGCACGCGCGCGGAACTTGCGCCTACGAGGAAATCTGAGGGAGTGGGGCGGGTTGCGAACCCGCCACCAGGTGCACGCTTGGCTGTTTTTCGGTTTGCAAGTGGCGGGACAAGCCGACGCTGAGCAATCCTTGTGTTTGTTGCCCTGTTTTGGGGGCAGCGAGCTTGCAAGCACGCGCGTTTGCGCCGGTGCGAAGATTGCTCCGCGGTGCGAGAAAAGACCGGGCACTGCGGGATTCTCGTGTCGGAGTCAGCGGCAGGCTTCGTCGGGAGCGGCCTTGCACGGCTAGAGGTGAGAGCTGCCTGGTTGCCACGGTCGAGCTCGCTCGACCCGCTCGGCATGTCTGGACTCCACCAAACAACTGGATTCTGTATTTTGTTGACTAAGCGGTGGCGAGCCTGTAGTGGGGCGCGCCATGACCTGTTCGCTTTGGCGCCCGGCCTCGTGGAGGCCGCTGATTGGAAGCTCCACCGTAAGGGCCTGGTACGCGCATTCTTGCGGGGCAGTACGAGGGACACGTTGGCTACGGCAGGCTGTCAGGGGAGCCCTTGCGATTGCTTTGGGCCTCTTACTCCCTTGTGCCTTCGTCACTTCGGCGGAGGCGGTGACCCGTTACGTCGATGCGGCGGCCGCGGGCGCGAACAATGGCTCTTCTTGGGCCAACGCGTTTATGAAACTGCAGGATGCCCTCGCCGTGGCTGCTAGCGGCGATCAGATTTGGGTAGCGCGAGGTGTCTACTATCCCGACGAAGGTGCTGGGCAGACCAACGGCGATCGCAGCGCCACGTTTCAGTTGCTCAACGGTGTCACACTTTACGGCGGGTTTGCTGGAACGGAGACACTGCTGGCCCAACGGAACCCGTCCCTCAATGTAACTGTGCTGAGTGGCGACATCGATCAGAACGACACTACCGACGCAAACGGCGTGGTTCTCTCCGATAGCGGGATCAGCGGCGACAATAGCTACCAAGTGGTGACCGGTAGTGGAACAAATGGTACTGCCGTGCTCGATGGCTTCACGGTGACCGCGGGTTTGGCCAACGGAGGAGTCGGTCCGTGCGTGAACATTTGCGGTGCTGGGCTTTTCAACAACGGCGGCAGCCCGACGTTGCGGAACCTGGTCTTCTCCGGAAACCTTGCTTCGAATGCTGGCGGCGGAATGGCCAACATCAACAGTAGTCAGCCGACCCTGCAGCAAGTCACCTTTCGAGGGAACCGTGCTGGACAAGGCGCCGGGATGGCGAACCTTGACGGCAGCAGCCCTACTGTGAGGGACGCGCTCTTCACCGCCAATCTGACTCCCGGGAACGCCGGGGGGATGTTCAACTTGAACAGCAGCAGTCCGCTATTGGAGCGGGTGGTCTTCGTTGGCAACGGAGCCCTTGTCAATGGTGGAGGAATGTTCAACCAGAACAACAGTAGCCCGACGATTTCCTCCGTGGCTTTTTTTGGCAACTCCGCCGGCTTTGGTGGCGGCATGTATAACATTGCAGGCAGCAACCCGACTCTGGTGAATGTCGTTTTCTCGGGGAATAGCGCCTTGGGCACAGGGGGCGGTGCCGGTGGAGGAATGCTCAACAACGGGAGCAGCCCAACGCTGACCAACGTGACGTTCTCCAGCAACGTGGCTGCCGGCAGTATTCAGCAAGCGGGCGGGATGCTCAACGGTGCGGGCAGCAATCCTACTTTGGTGAACGTGATTCTGTGGGGGAACATCGCAACCAGTGCGAAGGAGGTTCTGAACTTGGGCGGTAGCACGCCCACCATCTCGTTCAGCCTCATCGAGGGTTCGGGCGGCAGCGGGATCGGGTGGAGCACGGCGCTTGGTACCGACGGCGGAGGAAACATCGATGCAGACCCGCGCTTCGTCGATCCTGACGGGGCGGATAACACCGCTGGGACGGTAGATGACAACTTGCGCCTTCTTCGCGGCTCTCCGGCGATCGATGCTGGGAACAACCTGGCTGCAGGACTTGTCGGTGTAACCACTGATTTGGACGGCAAGAGTCGGTTTGCCGATGTCCCGGAGACGATCGATACCGGGCAGGGAACTCGGCCCATTGTGGACATGGGAGCGTACGAGTTTCCCAGCTCCGCCGCATCGGTATCAGCGCTGTCGCTTTGGGCGAGTCTCTGCACCGTGCTTGCTCTGCTTGCAGTGGCTTGGAGCGGTCTGCGCGATATGGCTCGGGCGAGCTAGCCGCGTGTTGACGGACCGCGGCGAACTCCTGGCGCTGCAGGGCGGAATGCGCCGGCGAAGGCGCTTCGTTCGGGCCCTTTGGCTCGATGCACCATGCTCGCGCAGGATGGCTGGTTGGCTTGTCGGGTACCCCCTGCCGCGACAGGTCCAAGTGTTCCTTGCGGACCACGGACCACCGCTCGCTCAGGCCGGGTGAACAACTTCGACCGAGCAAGGAGCGCGGGCAGCCACCGCGGCGGAGACGCTGCCAATGAGGAAGCGCTCCAGGCGCCTTAAGCCGCGCGCACCGAGAAAGATGCAATCGGCATCCCACCGCTCTGCCTCGTCGACCAGAATCCGCTTAGGGTCGCCACTCTTGACCACCAGCGACACCGCCAGCGGAGCGGCACGAAGCCGCTGCAGGGCGGGTTCGAGGAGCTTCTCCAACGTTGCTTGCGCTGCGGGCTCGTCAAAGCTGCTCCAGCCCAGCATGGTGGCCAGGGCCTCGTCCACCACCACGACGAAACGCACTTCGGTGCCTGCAGGCCACGATCGCACCGCGATGGTTTGGACAGCAGCATCTGCATCCGGAGAGCCGTCCGAGCCGACAACGAGGCGGATTGGCGTTCCGGCCGCGCGCGCCCGGCCGCGCGCGATTCGCACGGTGCAGCGGGCTTCCGTGAGGACTTTGTAGGAAACGCTGCCCACGAACCAACGTTCCAACGCCGACCGGCGGTGCGCACCAACGACCAGTAAATCGGGCCGCCACTCGTCGGCTTTCCTGATAATCCCCCAAGCAGGGGAGTCGGCACACGCTTCGGCATGCAGCGTCCACTGCGGGAACAACGCCCGAAGCCTTTCGCTGCCGCGGGTTGCGATCGCGCGGGCAGCGGCTACAGCATCCTCGGCTTTCCGGCGTGCTCGCTCCCGAGCGGCGGCGACGCGCTCCGCAAAGGCGCGGTCTACCTGCCCAGGGCTCGGTGGCGGCGGGGGTGGCACCCACACGTCAGCGACGGTCAGGACCATAGCCTCGGCTTGCGCCGGCAGTCCCGCCCACTGCAAGTCTTCGAGCGCGGCGTCGCTTACCGAAGAGCCGTCATAGCCAACCAAAATTCTCATTGTTCTCGTTCCTTGTAGGTCTCTTCCCCGTCGAGCTGCAGAGCAGTTCACGATGCCTGATCGATGCGGAGGGAATCAATGACTCTCGGGAGCACATGACCCTGTTTCGGAAGGCCCCTGCGCCTCTGGTTCCTTGCGTGGGCGTAGGAGGGAAACAAGCACCGAGATGCCAATGAGCGTGGCCACCACGGCAAGGGACACGCCGATCGGAATCTTGTACACCTCGGCAATCAGCATCTTCACACCTACGAACGCGAGCACGAGCGCAAGCCCGACCTTGAGGTAATGGAAGCGATCGATCACACCGGCAAGCAGGAAGTAAAGCGCTCGTAATCCGAGAATGGCAAAGATGTTCGACGTGTAGACGATGAAGGGATCGGAGGTAACCGCGAAAATTGCTGGAATGGAATCGACCGCGAACACGAGGTCGGTGGTTTCTACAGCCACGAGCACCAGCAGCAACGGGGTCGCGTAGCGGCGGCCATCCCGTACCACGAAAAAGTGCGCTCCTTGGTAGTCGGGAACCGTGGGGACGAGTCGCCGGAACAAGCGGAAGAATAGATTGCGTTCTGGTTCGACTTCGGTGTCCTTTTGCACCAGGAGTTTGAAGCCGGTGAAGACGAGGAATGCCCCGAATACGTACATGATCCAGTGAAACCGTTGGAGCAGGGCGGTTCCGAGTCCGATGAAGATTGCCCTCATCACGAGGGCCCCGAAAATGCCCCAAAACAGCACGCGATGATGGAGAGCAGGGGGCACTGCAAAGTACGAGAAAATGACCACGAAGACGAAGATGTTGTCGACCGAAAGGGCCTTCTCGATCAGGTAGCCGGTGAGAAACTCGAGCGCGTGTTGCGTACCGAACCAATGGTAAACGCCCAAGTTGAAAAGCAGCGAAACCGCGATCCAAACCAAACTCCAAGTCAGCGCCTCGGGAATCGTGACCACATGGGCCTGGCGGTGAAACACGCCGAGGTCCAACGCCAGCATCGAAAGCACGATCGCGCTGAACCCGATCCACAATGCCGGCGTTCCGATCGACTCCACTCCCATGCGCACTCCTTGGTCTGGGGGAGCGGCTATAGCGGCAAGGGTCGTTGCGGTCCAACTTGTTTTTCGCTGCAATCCCCCGCGGAATTGGTACCGCGATGTTTCCCGGTTGGGCCGCCACGGATCGTCATCGAAGGGCAACCAAGTGGGCGGTCCGTGGCTGGGAATGGTGCGGCGTGGCTCGGCGAACACCGGGATCGGCAGTGTCGACGACCACAGAACAAGATGCGCGCCGGCAGTTGCAAGCATGAAGGGAGGGCGGCACTGCTGTGTCCTGGCGCCAAGGATGTTGCGAGGAAGCGACTGATTTGCTCCGCCGCCTTGTAGCTTAGTGACGTCGAACGGCGTAAGCGGAGGGAGACGGGCCGTACCGAGTGCAACGACAGCGAGGAAGGCCGACGGAAAGCGAGGGACAAACAATGCGCATCGTGCGGGTGGCCGTGGCTGTGTTCCTGGTAGCAGTACTTGCCATCGCTTACCGGATTGTCACGCGGTCGGGAATGTTCGCGCGCATCGAGCCGCACTTTGCCGGTACCTGTCGTGTGGTTCCTGGGGTGGTCGGCGCCGAAGATGTGACGATCGACCCTGATCAGCGAGTGGCCTATCTCTCCGCGCAAGACCGTCGTGCGTTGCGCGGAAAGGAGGGCCCCCGAGGGGAGATTTATTTGCTGCCACTCGATGACGAGCGCGCAGCGCCGGTGCCGCTGACGGGCGGCCACCCGCGCGACTTTCACCCGCACGGAATTTCTCTGTGGCGAGGGGCGGACGGGTTGCGTCGGTTGTTCGTGATCAATCATCGATCTGACGGACGCCACACCGTGGAGGTGTTCGACATCGCGGAAGCCGCCCTGAGCCACACGCGCACCGTGCATTACAGCGAACTGGTCTCGCCGAACGATCTGGTCGCCGTGGATGGCGACCGATTTTACGCCACGAACGATCGGGGCGTTGCCGAACCTGGTTTGAGGCAAACGTTGGAACTGTACCTCGCGTTGCCGTGGTCGACCGTGTCGTACTTCGACGGCCGGCAGGGGCACTTCGCGGCGCGGGGCTTTGCGATGGCGAACGGGATCGCGAGGAGCGCCGACGGCCACACCATCTACGTTGCGGAGTGCCTCGGACGAGCCGTGCATGTCTATGCGCGAAATCCGATTTCTGGGGAGCTGGCCGAACGGCAACGGATTTCGCTGCCCGCTTGTCCGGACAACATCGAGGTCGACGAGCACGGCAAGCTCTGGGTTGCTACGCACCCACGGTTGTTTGATTTGGTTGCGCACGCAGAGGATCCCCACAAGCGGGCCCCGTCGCAGGTGTTTCGTATCGATCCGCAGGGCGGCCGTGTCGAAGAAGTGTATCTGAGCGCCGGGGATCCGTTGTCAGCAGCAAGCACCGCGGCTGTGCTCGGGCAAACGATGGTGCTGGGATCGATCTTCGATCCGCACGTGCTGGTGTGCCAGCTGCCTTAGTGTGGACGGTTCGGATGCGGCTGCGCTGCGGCGGGTGCGAGCCCTAGCGCTGTTGCCATGATTCGAAACAGTTCGGTTTGGTCGATCCTTCCGCGAATGGCTTCGCTTCCAGGGCCGGAGGCATAAATCGGAACGTCGGTGCCCGTGTGTGCTTGTGATGCGCCGATTGCGGCGGTGGCATACTGCAGTGTCATCAAGGCTCCTTCACGAGTCACGAGTGTGCTCAGGAGCCCTGGACTCCGACCACCAGCCAGGGGGTACGGCACGATTTGCGTGGAGTGCGCATGGTCGGCGGTGACGATCACGAGGATGTTCCCGTGCTGCTCGGCAAGCTCGAGCACCGTATGCACAGTCCGGTCGAACTCTTCGGTTTCGCCGATTTGGCCGCACGGGTCGGCCGCATGGGCTGCCTTGTCGATGTTGGCTCCCTCGATGAGCAAGAAAAAAGGTCGCTGCCGGTTGGCTGCCTCGCGCTGCAGAATTGCAAGCGCCGTGCGTGCCATCGTTTCCAGGCTCGGCTGTTCGGCTGGGCGGCCGCGAACAGAGCATCGTTGTGGACCACTGCCAGGGTACGGCCGGGCTGGTTCGCCTTCCCACAGGCGGTCGAAATCGCCAACAGCGAAGAGACCCAACACGGGCGGATCGAGTCGAGCGTGTAGTTGTTCGGCGCGCTCGAGCGTCGCGAACCCTTGTCGTCGAGCGATTTCCCAAAGGGATAGAAGCTTGCCTTCCCATTGCGCAGGTTGCTCGAACCTTTGTCGGCCGCCGCCGAGGACCACCTCGAATCGCTGGGCGAGAATCTGCTCGGCAATGGAGCCAAGGCCGCCTCGGTCGCGCTGGAACCGAGGGCAAAGTTTCATGTCTGCCGGACCCTGGCAAACGCGCAAGTTCACATGGGCCATCATCGCTGCAGGGGTGGCATCGGTGACCTCTGCCGTGGTGACCACGCCGACTGGGATTCCCGCATCACGGCACCGTTCGGCAAGTGTAGGCAGGATCGTATCGGTCTGCGGTTCCGTCGAAATGCGGCCGTTGCTGGTTTTGGATCCAGTGGACCACGCCGTCGCGCTGGCGGCCGAATCGACAACATAATCCGGCAGGTGCGGTGCGTTCTCGACTACGGAAGACGTTCCAACGCGGGCGATTGCCGGCAGCCGCTCCCAACGGAACTGCCCTCGGGATCCAGCGAGATAATTCCTCGCGGCAGTGATTTCCGCATCGCCCATGCCGTCGCCAACGAGCAAAACAACCCCGGCTGGAGTGCTTGGCGTAGTCCCTGGGAACAGGGGGCGATATGCATGGCAGCCGTACAACGCGGCGCACGCGGTTGCGACCCAAGCGAGGGAAACACGCAACTTGTGCATGGAATCCTACAGTGGAGGAAGCTCCTGGGTGTGACGGTCAAAGGCGATGTCGCGCACGACACCAGTGAAGTCGAAGACCACGAGGAGGCGATCGCGGCTTTGAAAACTGCGCGTGTACGTGAACCAGTTGGTTCCCGTGATCGGGTCGCGTAGCCGAAAGGAGGAATAATTGAGCCGTTCGAAGGTGTACACGAAAGCGTCGCCGTTGGTTTGGTGGAAGATTTGTGTGGGCGGCCCGAACTCGCGCAAAACATCTGTACGCGTGGACTGTCCGGGCACGATCCTGTTCGGATCGCCGCGTAGCGGCGAGCCGTTGTAGGTGCGTGCCACGGTGCACCCGCACGCCACGAAGGCGAGAACAACGGCGACGAGACCCGACGACAGTGCCGACCGCATGGCTTGTCGTGGATTACGGGTGCTCCGCGTTTCGGCGAGAAAGGAAACCAAAGCGGGGCAATTCTTCAGTGCCTTTGCGAAACGCAAAATCTTCCACGCGGTTGTCCCCATCGAAAAAGATGACCAGCGAGTCGTTCTTTTGGTCGAACTCGGCATAGTTGAACAGCAACAGCAGTAGTGCCATCGCGTTTGCCCGGGAGTACGTGTACCGGAACCACCGCGCGCTCACGATGCGTTCCTCCGGGGGCTTGTCCCCGCGCCGGTTCAAAAACGGCTCGAACGGGATTCCGATCGCCGTCAGTTCCCGGGCATCGATTTCTTGCGGCGGACCGAACATGGCGAGCACTTCGGCTTTCGTGGTCACGCCGCGTTGCAAGCGAGCGATATTCGCCTCGTTCAGAGGGTGGTCGCGATATACCCGGCCCATTACGCACCCGGTCACGCTAAGTCCGAGAGCTGCCGCGATGGCAAGGTTGCGAATCGCAGAGCGACCTGAATGTGTTCCCTTCATCCCTTCCCTCCTCGTTCGGTTCTGCGCGCAGTCAGAGGATATAACCACGCGGCCCCGATGCCACGAGAATGGAATCCTCATAATGGATTGCTTGTTGTGGATCGATCTCGATGCGATGGAGGGCGACCTCGAAGCGCTGCAGGGGGCAGTGGACCAACACCGCCAAGCTGGCGCCGTTGCCGTGACGAACAACCGCGGGCTCGCACCGCTCGACCTCCCGGTGGAGCTGCCAGCCCTGCCCCTGGAGGAGTTGCGTGAGTTCCTCGGCACTCGCGACCACGTGCGAGTACGCCCAGCGCGCGCTGGCCCATAGTTCCTGCATGACCACCCAGTACTGGAAGTACCCTTCGGCGGTACGGGGAAAGGAAAAGCGGTTGTAAAGAAGCTCCACGTCTTGTGTGGGTGCTGCACGTTCTTGCACCTTCATCGAGTCCGGCGGTGGGTGCCACTGCAACAAGCGACGCACGTGATCGACGGGGGTGCCAGACCGCGCCACGAACGGCCGGACATGCAGATCGTTGCCGGCTTGACCGAAACACCGGTAACGTACCTGGTAACCGGGCGCGAGCGTGATGTCTGGAAATCGTGCAAGGGTCTCCTCCGCATTTGCTTCGAACCAGGCTTCCCAGTACCCCGAATCGAAATGTTGCGGGGCCACACCGACGCGCTCGCCCGCCCGTTCGCGGGCCTGCGCGATGCGTTCCCGGCAAAGACGTACGTGTGCTGCTGGGACGAACTCTACCGAGTACTCCTCAGGCTTGGCTGGTTCACCAGACATACGCCTTCAAACTACCATTGGATGGGCCCAAGGGTAGGGGAAGTGGCGCCAGTTGTGGAGCGCTACAGGCGAATCGCAAACGCTCGAGGAGTTCGACGTGCCGGTGCCGCGCAAAACGATCGACCGCCTTTCCGCCAGAAACCGGCCGTAACCGCTACTTGGCAGGCGAAACGGACCTGGATTGCGAGTGGGGCGGCTTGGGTGCTCGCTCCATGGCACGGCGTGGTCACGAGGGAAACTTTTTGTGGGCATCGGGTTGACCAACGCAGCAATTCTAGGTACAGGGCTCGCCGCGACATAGGCCGAATCCCTGGAGACAGGGAGCGGGGGAACCAAGAAATTGGGGTGAATCCCGAGGGAGAGCGAAGCTCGAACGAGGGTAGGGTAACTCTTTGAGCCCGAACCCGGCAGCTAACCTCGTAGGCCTTCAAGGAGAGGCGCCGGTGACGCGGTGCGCGGAAGGTGCATCGTCGGATCCGGTACCAAGCCGTTGTGCGGTGGGATGTGGCCTCTCCCGGTATGTCGCGGAAAGGAGAGGTCGACGATGTACCATGCACAACGAAAGGAGTGGGTGGCCTTACTCGTATTGCTCCTGTGCTTGGCTGCGCCGTCTACTGGGTGGGCCGCCAAACGTTCCGGGGGACGTGCAAGCATTCAGGCGAGTTCGAAGAGCGAGCGCCATGTCGTGATGCCGGGCGAGACGCTCACCAGCATCTTGAGCGCTCGGGGGCTCCAGTCCGGGGAGATTATTCGGTGGGACGATGCGATGCGCACGGCAGCCGGGGATTTCGTGCTCAGTCCAGGGCACGTGGTGCGACTCGAGTTTCGGGGGGGAAGCCTGCAGCGTTTGAGCTACGAGGTGGACGACTGCGTACGCGTGGTGGTGGAACGGCACGGGCGGAGCCTGCGCGGAAAAACGGAACCGCTGCAAGCGCGTGTGCGGATGGTGGCACGAGAAGGAGTGGTCACGAAGACCTTCTCGCTGGCGGCGCGGCAGGCGAACATTCCTGACGCCATTGTTTCCAAGATGGCGGACGTTCTCGGGTGGGAATTTGATTTTCGCCGGGTGCGCCCCGGGGACCGCTTCCGGGTGCTGTACGAAGAGCGTACGAGCATCGACGGACGCCCACTCGCTCCGGGAAAACTCTTGGCTGCAGAAATTCGTAGTGGAAAACGGGTAGCTCAGGCGTTCTTTTACAACGACGGTGACGACGGAGTGTATGTCGATGGCAAGGGGCGCACGATTGGCAACGGCTTCCTGCGCTTCCCGGTGGAGTTCAGCCGGATCACCTCGCATTTCTCTCGCCAGCGCTTTCACCCGGTGCTGCAAGTGCAACGCCCGCACCACGGCGTCGACTTTGCCGCTCCCGCTGGCACGCCCGTGCGGGCAGCGGGTGACGGCGTGGTCGCCTCCGCGGGATGGGAAGGCGACTACGGCAACCAAGTGGAGATCCGCCACGAGAACGGATGGACGACCACGTACGCGCACCTGAAGGCGATCGCCCCAGGGATGCGCCCGGGGCGCACGGTACGCCAAGGCGAGATTATCGGTTGGGTCGGGCAAACCGGTTTGGCCACCGGCCCCCATTTGCACTTTGGCCTATTCCGGAACGGTGAGTATCAAAACCCATTGACCGCCCGTGTGGAGCTGCGTCGAGAAGTCAAGGACCTGCAACGGTTCGCACAGGCGAAACAAGTTCTGCTGCGGCAAATTTCGGTTCTCGTGCGCCCGACCCCACCGGTGGTTCCCGACGTCGTCGTAGCTGCCCTGCCGCCAAGCTTACGTCCTGCAATGGTATCGTTACAGCCTTGACCTTCTTGAGCTTCAGCGCTGCTCCCCATTTTACCGCGCGTGCCGGAGAGTCCTGCGCTCTTCTTGCTTACAAGATGTCCCGCGGGCGATGGCGTTGCGCTTGCGGGTAGCGAGCGAGCAGCTCCCGAGCGGCATCGAGGAAAGTTTCCGTTTGCTGGTCCGCTGCTCCGACGAGGTCGCCGGCGGAGCGAAGGATATTCTCGACCACCTCGCGGTCGAGCCTTAGTTCCGGGTGCGCAAGCAGCCGCTCAACCAAATCGACCCCGGGTGCGCCGGAGCGTAGGGAGGCCGCGGCTGCCTGCGTTTCCTGTTGGATGATCGCATGGGCCTGTTCGCGTCCGGCGCCTCGGCGCACCGCTTCCATGAGTAACGTCGTCGTGACCAAGAACGGGGCGTACCGGCGCCATTCCGCTTCCACCACGGCTGGGAACAAGTGAAAATTTGCCAGGACCGCAAGGAACGTCTCGAAGAGTCCGTCGCTCGCGAGAAACACTCCCGGAAGGGCCACCCGTCGGACCACGGAGCACGATACGTCTCCTTCGTTCCACTGGTCGCCAGCGAGAGCTGCCAACATGTGGGCGTAGCCGCGAACCACAACGTGCAATCCATTCAAGCGCTCGCAACTGCGTGCGTTCATCTTGTGCGGCATTGCAGAAGAACCCACCTGACCAGGAGCGAACCCTTCGCTAGCGAGCTCCAGGCCCGCCATGAGGCGGAGAGTTTTGGCAAAGTTGCTTGGCGCCGCTCCGAGCTGCACCAAGATGGCAGCCACCGCCGCATCCAGGCTTCGTGGGTAAACCTGCCCCACTGCTCGCAGCGAGCGGCCAAAGCCGAGGAAGTCGAGCACCGCGCGTTCGAGCTGCTCCACTTTTGTTCGGTCGCCCTGGAACAACGTGAGGAGATCGAGCTGTGTACCCACGGGCCCTTTGATGCCGCGCAGCGGGTACCGCTGGATCCACCATTCCAGGTGCTCGAGCGCGAGCACGAGTTCCTCCCCGTACATGGCCAGCCTCCGGCCAAACGTTGTCGGCTGTGCAGGGACGTTGTGCGTACGCGCGGGCAAAACCACGTGGCGGTACTCGCGCGCCCGCTCTGCGAGGAACTGCACGCTGGCAATGCCTTTTTCCAACAGCAATTTGGCGGAGCGGAGGACTTGGAGTTGCTCCACGTTTTCGGTCAGGTCCCGGCTCGTGAGTCCCTTGTGGACGTGCTCGTACCCCGCAAGGGCACAGAACTCCTCGATGCGGGCCTTTACATCATGCTTGGTGACGCGCTCGCGCGCTCGAATGCTGTCAAGGTCGACGTGGTCCTTCACGCGTTCGTAGGCAGCAATGGCTTCGGGGGGAATGTCGAGGCCGAGCGTCCGTTGCGCCTTGAGAACCGCGATCCATAGTTCCCGCTCCAAAATCACCTTGCCCCGGGGCGACCAGATCGCCGTCATCTCCGGGCTTGCATAACGCTCGGCCAGTACATCCGGGGGCACCAGGCCCGATTCTGCTTCGGACATGGGACCATCTTTTATTGGATTGGATTGTCTGGTGCCACCGCGGCGGCAGGCAAATGGGGCACGTCGTGAAGGTCGTCCGCCGAGATGGTTGAAGCTGGAGTGTCCGATTTCGGCGGGTCCGTGCCTCGAGGCGCGGGCGTGGTGGTGCCAACGGTTGCCGCGCGCGTGGGCGCTTTGGGCGTCGGGGTCGTGCGGGGGCGGGCCGTGGTCGGCCGCGATTCCTGAGTCGTAGGCTCTTTCTCCGGAGTTTGTGCCGGAGTGCCTTCTTGTGGCGACGGTGTTCCCACCGTTTCCGGGCTTTCTGCTGTCGCCGGTGGGCTCTTGCCGGGGGAAGGCTCTTCGCTCGGGGCACTCGTGTTGCGAGCGACGGGCGTGTTCGCGCCAGCGCGTGAGGGCGCCGGTGCAGGATTCGGCCCGAATGCTGGAGCAGTCTCCGCAATCGTTCCTGCCGAGCGAGCCGCAGGCAGCCCTTGAGACGGCGGGCTCCATGGTCGGCGCGTTGGCGCGCCACTGCCTGCAGAAGCAGGGAGAACGTCGAGCTGGAAAATGAGAATTCCGTCCGGCAAGCCGTCTGGACCGATCCGGTCGACCCCAACGCGGTCCAGATTCACGAAATCGCTGGGACGCCATTGCTGGCGGTCGGGCATCGAAGGCGAGCTGGAGAAGAAAAACGCGGCTGTCAGGCGGGCAAACGCGGTACCGTCGGCGTACTCTGTCGAGGCCGGGTTGGGGGCGAGGTCGAGGTACAGCGAGAGGGTCGAAGGGGCAGGGTTCGGGACGAAGTGCGTGAAACCATACCGATCGAAAACCAGGGCGCTGATGCCCGGAGTGGTGGTGTCGCCGTTGAAATACAGGTTCAACACAAGTGCGGCGGGGAACTCACCTGGGCGGAACTGCCAGAACAAGTGCGTAACGTTGCTCACCGGCCAGAGGATCAGGCCGGGGCGACCATCAGGGCCCGCCAAGCGGCCGTCCGGTGCCAGCGGAAACGGGATCCCACGCGTGCCTGGGGGCGGCCAGCGCGTGAAGCCGAGGGGTCGGCCTCCATACCCGCTCGCGGTGTGCCACACTGGTCCTGCAAGTTCACCGTTCGGTCCCGCCGCGTGCAACAGCACTCCAGTGAGCTCGAGTGCCAAGCCGGGCTGGATCCCACCAAGTACGGCGAGAGCTACCACGGCGGTTCGTACGCACTGCGAGAAACGCAGTCGTCGCTTTGCTGCGTTGCGGAATCTCAGGCGGAGATTCAGAGGATTTGCGGTAACGGAACGCGTCCGCGCGCTTCGAGGCTTTGCCATAGGGCCTCGGCAATCTCTTGAAAACGCTGGCTAACTGGGTGTTCTGGTGCAGAGAGCAAGAGCGGTACGCCGTTCTCGCCTGCTACGAGCAAATCGCGAGACAAGGGCAGGGTGCCGAGAAACGGGATGCCGAACTCCTCGGCCATCCGCCGCCCGCCGCCGCTCCCGAACGGTTCGCTTTGGCCACCACAGGCGTGGCAAACGTACCCGCTCATGTTTTCGACCACGCCGAGAACGGGCGCTTTGAGTTCGCGAAACATGGCGACCCCTCGGCGAACGTCCTCCAAGGCCATGGCTTGCGGAGTGGTGACAATGACACCGCCGGTGAGGGCCAGTTGCTGCGCAATCGTGAGCTGGGCATCGCCGGTGCCAGGCGGCAGGTCCAGCACTAACAGGTCGAGCTCGCCCCACGCGACGTCGCGAAAAAATTGCGTGAGGACTTTGGTGATCATCGGGCCTCGCCAGATCACGGGCATACCAGGATCGATGAGGTAACCGAGGGACATTGTCCGCACGCCGTGCGCCTCCACTGGCACGATTCGTTGATCCCGCGTCGTTGCCGGAGCTCCGGCGGTCCGGACCATTTGCGGCACACTCGGCCCGTAAATGTCGGCGTCGAGCAAGCCGACGCGCCGCCCACTGGCGGCAAATGCATAGGCAAGGTGCACGGCCACCGTCGATTTGCCTACGCCGCCTTTACCACTGGCGACCGCTAAAACGTGTTCCACCCCGGGAATTGGTGCGGGTCCTACCCCCTGCCGAGCTGGAGGCGCGGGCTGGGTGAGCTCGACTTCCACCGCAGGAACTCCTGGCATGCCTCGCACGGCAGACTCCACTGCCGCGCGAAGCTGCGCGAGGATGCGTTCGTCGCGCGTGGTCGGGGCCAGGACCACTTTGATCCCCAGCGATCCAACCTCGATATCTCGCACGAATCCGAAGCTCACGATGTCGCGGCCGAGGCCAGGGTATTTCACCTGCTTCAGTACTTCCAAAACCTGCTGGGGCGTGACCATGCATGCGCACCATAGCGAGCACCAATGGATGGCGCGAGTTCGAGGCTCCCCAGGCTCTTGCGCAGGTCCGCTGCTCTGAGACGACGGCCGTGGCTTGCATGGGGCGAAGGTCTTTGGTGTTTGTTTTGAATGGTGAGCCACGACACCACTGGGCCCAGGCTACCCGTAGGGAGGGAATGGTCGCGGTTCGATTTGTGGCGCGCACGCGTGGGTTTGGTGCTTGCGCCGCTAGCCTTCGCGAGCGTGCTTGTGCTTCCGCTCGAACTTTCTCTGCAGGCACATCGCCTAGCGGCGATTCTGGCCGGTGTGGGAATTTTATGGGTTACGGAGGCGATCCCGATGGCGATCACGGCGTTTCTCGGGGTGGCGGTGGCCGTGGTTCTCGGTGTCGCTCCTGCGCAGCAGGCTTTCGCACCGTTTGCCGATCCGTTGATTTTTCTCTTTGTCGGGTCCTTCCTTTTGGCACGCGCCATTTTCGTGCACGGGCTCGACCGTCGCATCGCCTTGGCCATCCTCTCATGGCGCATTGCGGGAAAGAGCCCCTGGGCGCTCTTGATGGCATACTCGGGCACGGCAGCGCTGCTCTCGATGTGGATCAGCAATACAGCCACTGTGGCGATGATGTATCCGATTGGGCTGTCGATTTTGGCGGTTGTGGATCAGCGCGCGCAAAATCGGCGACGTGCGCTGCGTCCGTTTGGAGCGGCCCTGTTACTCTCCTGCGCTTTCGGTGCGTCGATCGGCGGGTTGGCCACGCCGGTGGGAACACCGCCAAACTTGATTGGGCTCGGCTTTTTGCGCCGCACGGGTGCTGCGGAAATTCCCTTCTTTACATGGATGGCGTTGGCCTTGCCGATTGCCAGTGGCTTGTGGGTATGGATGGTGGTGCGGTTTCGGAGGGTGGGGCGAGGGCTGGAGGAAGCCTTGCGTGCGCTGCGCGAACACCTCGCCGAAGAACGACGGGCGTTGGGCGCATGGACCGCAGGCCAGCGCAACACGGTGGTGGCCTTTGCGATCACCGTGGGATTGTGGGTCGCCCCAGGCGTGGTAGCGCTGGTGGCCGGTCGGGAGCACCCGTGGTACGCGTGGCTCTCGGGAACGCTGCCTGAGGGCGTGGTGGCATTGTTGGGTGCGAGCCTGTTGTTCGTTTTGCCGGTCGATTGGCGGCAGCACCGCTTCACACTCACCTGGGCGGAGGCTGTTCAGATCGACTGGTGGATCGTGTTCCTGTACGGAGGCGGACTCGCATTGGGCACACTGACGTTTCAAACCGGTTTGGCGGAAGCGGCCGGGCAAGCGCTGACGGCTGCGTTGGGAATCGACCGACCCTTCAGTTTAGTGCTGGCAGCAACGGTATCAGCCACAGCCTTGTCAGAGGCGACCAGCAACACCAGTGCAGCAAACATGGTGGTTCCCGTGGTCATTGCACTGGCCAGGTCTGCGGGCATGGACCCAGTGCTGCCCGCACTCGCAGCGACGATGGCCGCGTCGCTCGGGTTTTTGTTGCCGGTGTCCACCCCCACCAATGCGATTGTGTATGCGTCGGGGCGCGTGCCCTTGCGTTTCATGATGCGCTACGGGGCGCTGTTGGACCTGGCAGGAATCGCCATTGTGTCCGCAGTACTCGCGATGCTCGGACCAATTGTGTTGGCCAGCAACTAGCGTAGCTCGACGAGGTTGGTGCGGACCATCCCCGGAGTGCGCTCCACGAGCGGTGGGCAAAAGGTGATTTCGAGCGCCAAACGCCGCCGCTGCCAACCTTGTGGCCGATGATCGTCTGCTTGAATCTCGAATTCGTAGGCAGCGGCCGGCTCGCGAATGAGCCAGCAGTCTCCGTCAGCCAAGGCAGGCACGCTCAGTGGACGTAAGCGGCCGAGCACGGCTTGGTCCTCGCCCTCGGCGCGTACGATTGCATGGACGCGAAGAGGAAGGGCCGTGACGCTGTGCAACCGGATGCGCGCGCCGGAAAGCGTGTCGTACCGATCGAAGTCGGTTCGGGCGAAGATGCGTGCGTTGCCAGCGGAAAGATTTTCACCAACCCGCGATGTGGCTTCTTCCCAGAAACGCGGCGGGCCGACATCGATGTGGAGAAAACGCTGGCGACGGTAGAAGCCTACTCCGCCCACCCGTTCTTCGCGTAGGCGCAACCAAAGTTTCTGCAAGTCGAGCTGCGGGAGGGCAATGTCGGCGGCAAGCGCCTGAGTGTGCAGCGAGGCAAAGGCCACGGCTTGTCCTTGCGCGCCGAGTGCACTGTTGAACTCGGGGCTCCGGTATCCCGAAAGCAGGATCATCGGGCGGGCCCGGTATCGCTCTTGGATATAAGCGAGCAGCTCGACGAGGCGAAGCGACACGGCTTCCGAACGGCCGTCCCCACGAGAGCGGAAGAAGTGCGCAATGCGTTGTAACGCCTCCTCGTCGTATGCCCCGTTCGGCTGCCGGTAGCGGACATCGAGTGTTTCCTCGAAGTGGCCGTGCCGCAGTTGGAGTCGACCGTTCCCGGCGAAAAAGAAGCGCACTTGGGCCGTTGTCCTCGAAGTCTCGGCGGACGCTTCGCGAGCGAGGCCGGTTCCGGCGCGCAGCGTTGCAAGCCCCAGGAGCAGCGCGCCCACGCCGAGCGCCGCAAACGAGCGATTCGGGCAGCTTCGCCTGCTAGCGGCGAATCCACTCAGGATCACGGCAGAGGTCCTTGGTGATGTTTTTCTGATGGGCTTCGAGCGTACCCCCGCCGATTTCGATGAGCTTGGCGTCGCGCCACAGCCGTTCGACAACGTACTCGCCCATGTAGCCGTATCCACCGAGAACCTGGATCGCGCGGTCGGCAATGTCTTTCCCGACCCGCGCGGCAAAGAGCTTGGCTCCATCGGCATCGGCCCGGTTGCCTAACGATCGCAGGTCGAGCCGGCGTGCGACATCGTACACGTAGCTCCGCGCCGCGCGAAACTCGGCAAACGAATCGCCGATGTACCGCTGAATTTGGCCGTGGTCGCGCAACGGCACACCGAAGGCGTGCCGCTCGTTGGCGTACCGGACCATCGTTTCTAGACAGCGCATGGCGATGCCAAGGGACATGGCTGCCAGAGCAACACGCTCGATTTCCAAATTCCGCATCATGTGGTGCAGGCTTTCGCCTTCGTTTCCGATCAAGTTTTCGGCGGGCACGATGCAGTTCTCGAAGACCAACTCGGCGGTCATGGAACTTCGCATGCCTAACTTGTCGTGCAGGCGCTGACCCAAGGAAAAGCCAGGAAATCCTTTCTCGACCAAAAACGTGCTGATTTTGCCCCCGGTCTTTGCGTACACCAAGAACACGTCGCCCAAGGTGGAGTCGTCGAGCGCGCCATTGGTGATGAACATTTTCCGTCCATTGAGGATGTAATGGTCGCCACGGCGCTCGGCCGTGCTGCGCATGCCGAGCACATCGGTGCCTGCTTCTGGTTCGGTCATGCACATTCCCCCGATCCATTCACCGGAAAGAACCTTGGGTAGGACGCGGCGTTTTTGGGCGACGCTCGCGTTCGTGGAAAAGTTGTGCACGAACAACACTGCGTGAGCGAGGTAGGCAAGGCAAAAGCCGGGATCGGACCACGACAGCGCTTCGTGGACGATCACCGCCGCAGTGGCGTCTAGGCCACTGCCGCCATCTTCCGCAGGAACGGTGAGCCCGAGCAAGCCGAGTTCGCCAGCTCGCTGGAACAGTGCGCGGTTGAAGCGTTCCTCGCGGTTGAATGCCTGGGCCTGGGGTTCCACCTCATCGCGGACGAACGCCTCCACGGTGCGTGCGAGCAAGCGGTGCTCCTCTGTCGGAGCATACAAAGGAAACTCTTTCCACCACTGTGTGTCGGAAGTCCGGTCGTTCATGTTCTGACTCTCCGGATCGGATGCGGCGCTCGACGAGGCCAACGAGTGCGTTAGCGAGACGACTTGCGTCCGTTCCCGTTGCTCCGACGGCCGTTGCGGCGCACTTGTGAGAGGTCGCGCACGGCTCCCCGAGCAGCACTGGTGGTCAGCAAGGCGTACGCTTGCAACGCGAGCGAAACGGTCCGCTCGCGCTTCTGTGGCGTCCACGCTTGTGGGCCGCGCTCCAGCTCCGCGATCCGGCGCCGTTTCAGTTCGGCATTGTCGACGAGCAACTCGATTTTTCGCTTGGGGATGTCGATGCGAATGCGATCGCCGTCGCGTACCAGTGCAATCGTGCCGCCTTCCGCTGCTTCGGGAGAGACGTGTCCGATGCTCAACCCCGAGGTTCCGCCACTGAAGCGGCCGTCGGTGACGAGGGCGCAGGCTTTCCCCAATTGTTTGGCTTTGATGTAGGACGTGGGATAGAGCATCTCCTGCATGCCGGGCCCGCCTTTCGGGCCTTCGTAGCGGATGACCACGACGTCGCCGGGGCGAATGCGGTCGTTCAAGATGGCGTGGCAGGCTTCCTCTTGCGACTCGAACACACGGGCGGGTCCTTCGAACGTCCAAATCGACTCGTCCACGCCAGCGGTTTTTACGATGCAGCCGTCTTTGGCGAGGTTGCCGTACAAGACAGCAAGGCCGCCGTCCTGGCTGTACGCGTGCTCGACACTGCGAATGCAGCCTCCGACTCGGTCGGTGTCGAGTTCGGCGTAGTATGTGGACTGAGAGAACGCGACGGTCGTTCGCACCCCGCCGGGAGCAGCGAGCGAGCGTTGGCGAGCTTCGGGGGTCGCTGTTGGGCGGCGTACGTCGTTGGCGTCGATCGCTTCTCCCATCGTACGGCTATGGACAGTCGGCACATCGCGATGAATCAGCCCCGCCCGATCAAGTTCCCCGAGGATGGTAAAAATGCCACCGGCTCGGTTGACGTCTTCGACATGGTAGTGCGAAGAGGGTGCCACCTTGCAGATATTGGGGACGCGACGGGAAAGACGGTCGACGTCCTTCATGGTGAACGGCACGCCAGCCTCGTGGGCAATTGCCAGGATGTGCAACACGGTGTTCGTGGAACCGCCCATGGCAATGTCCAGGGTCATGGCATTCTCGAATGCCTCGAAAGTAGCGATACTGCGGGGAAGGACGCTGGAGTCCCCTTGCTCGTAGTATCGGCGGGCGAGTTCTACGATCAAACGGCCGGCCTGTTCGAACAGTTTCCACCGAGCGGCGTGAGTGGCCACGATGGTGCCGTTGCCGGGGAGCGCGAGGCCCAAGGCTTCGTTGAGGCAGTTCATGCTGTTGGCCGTAAACATGCCTGAGCACGAGCCGCAGGTAGGGCAGGCGGAACGTTCCATTTCCAGTAATTCGCTGTCGCTTACGTGTTCGTCGCCAGCGGCGATCATCGGATCGATGAGATCGAGTTTCCGTGGGGGCAGTGGCTTGCCTTCGGCGTCATGGGTGCCCGCAGAAGTGCCCGCTTCCATCGGCCCTCCCGACACGAAAACGGTTGGGATGTTCAGGCGCATGGCCGCCATCAACATCCCCGGGGTGATTTTGTCGCAGTTGGAAATGCACACCAAGGCGTCGGCGACATGAGCCTGAACCATGTATTCCACGCTGTCGGCAATCAGGTCGCGGCTTGGCAAGGAGTACAGCATGCCGCCATGGCCCATCGCGATGCCGTCGTCGATGGCGATGGTGTTGAACTCCACGCCCCAGCCTCCCGCGGCATCGATGACTTGCTTCAAACGTTGACCGACGTCGTGCAGGTGAACATGGCCCGGAACGAACTGGGTAAAGCTGTTCGCGATGGCAATGATGGGCTTGTGGAAATCGGCATCTCGCATGCCGGTGGCTCGCCACAAAGCACGTGCCCCGGCCATGTGACGTCCTTGGGTGGTCGTGCGGCTTCGGTACGGGTTCATGCCGCACAGTCTAAACCGAAGGCTCCCCGAGGGCAATCAATTCGCCACAAGGTCAAGGTATGGTCAGCGCAGACCGTCAATCCTCGTCGGGCAACGGCTCCGCTGGCGGCACGTACTCCTTTCCTTCTTCGATGGCCTCGACAACGTCTTCCGTTTGCGGTGGCTCCGGGCGAACCTCCGCTACCGGGGGAACGGGCGGTTTGTCGCGGTCTTCACGCTCCCAAAGGAGCTCGTTGACTTGCAGACGGTCGACCACGTCCTTCACTCCCACGACATCGGTGACGAGCTTGAGCAAAATTTGGTGTTCCAGCTCGCTCGGTACCGCGCCATCGAGATACGCGACGCCGTGCCGAGCGACGATCCGGAGTTCTTCCATGTCCACGCGGCCGTCTTCGCGCACGGTCTCGCGGAGAAGCTCTTCGAGTTCGCGGTCCGACAGAACCTCCAAGTCGCCTGGTAACTCGCCGCGGTGGGGGACCTCTTCTTCTTCCCCAGGGGTTTCTCGAGCCGCACGCTCGTGCTGCTCGGCACACTCGACGCAGTATGGGGTCGCTGGCAGGGCGCGCAGGCGAGCCACTGGGATTTCGGTGCCGCAGTCCACGCAGATGCCGTACGTTCCCTCGGCAATGCGCTGCAGTGCAGCGTCGATGGCGGCCAGTTCGCGGCGCTCGTGTTCCTCCAGTCGATCGTACAAGCGCGCCGCCCGCTCTTCTTGCGCGAGCTCCTCCAACTCGGATTCTCGTTCCGCCGCAATGTCGGCAAGGTCGGCTTCTGTTTCAGCCACCGTGTGCAACAGTAGGGCGCGCTGCCGGCGGAGTTCCTTCGTAAGTTCCAGTAGTTCGCTTTGTCTCATCGATGCCCTCCAAACTTTGGCCGGCCCGGAGTTGAGCGAGGGACCATGGTTCACCTGACACTTGTGACGACTCTGTCGAATCCGATGGGGATGCGAGCGGTGGGCATTGTGGCACAACTCGATGTCGGGGGAAACGCCTTGTGGCGGTTTCCCCCAACGCTCGGTCGACCGTTCAGGCAGCTTGGACCTCGATTTTCCGTGGCCGTTTCCCGGGTTCCTCTGTTTTCGGCAGCCGAATTTCGAGCACGCCGTCCTTGAAAGTCGCGGTAGCGGCGTCAGCCTTCACCTCGACGGGAAGCGTAATCGTGCGAGTAAAAGAACCGAAGGTCCGTTCACTGCGGTAATAGTCTTTCTCTTTGACTTCTTCGGTTCGCCGTTTCTCGCCTTTGATCGTCAGCGTCTTGTCCGTCAGACTGACGTCGATTTGATCCTTGGTCATCCCCGGCAACTCGGCCTTCACGACCAGGTCGTCGCCCTCTTCGTACACGTCCACTGCAGGAACCTTCAGCTCGAGTTCACGTAGCGGACGCCATACTTCCGGCCATTCGATGCGTGGCCATGGGATGCGGGGAAAATCCGTAAAAAACCTCTCCATGAACCGCTCGAACGGGTCGACTACCACCCGTTCCACGGGCGCCGCCCGCACGGGAACGACTTCAGCGGATCGCGTCGCTTTTTTCTTCGTTGCTTTTGCTTTCGCCATCGCTGCTACCTCCTTTCGCGTCGACCAAGATTTGTCCGCACAGGACGATACGCAAGGGGTCGAACGCAACTCCTGCGCCATGTCGCGTTCGCTCAAGAAAACGCGCGTCCGGGTGTCTTTGCTTCTTACGCTTGAAAAGAGCCGCCGGGATCGGCGCTGGATCGGGCCAGCGGTGCATCCTCGCGCCAAACCGAATCGACCGAGAAAAATTTCGGTTGCGCGCAAGATCCACTGCCCTTAGTATGGCGCCGCCTACTTACGTGGCCGAACGAGCGGGGCCGAACGGGCGGGCGAACGTGAAGGAGTTGCAATGAATCTGAGCTTCGAGAGGCCTGCTGTTAGGGCGCTAGCGTTGATCGGGACACTACTGGTGACGTGGGTGAACCCCGTAACAGCAGCACCGGTTCCTTCGGTTACCTTGAATGTTCCAAGCTCCCCAATGGTGGGGGAGCCATTTTCGTTCACGGTCGAGTTCGACAACACCTCGCCCACCGATGTGGGCTACGGACCGTACGTGGACGTGGAACTGCCGACCATCGGTGCGGACGGGGCTGGTCCGAACACGGACGACGGCATTTCTTTTGTTTCTGCGACGTTTCTTGGGGTCCCGGTGACCTCGACGGTGCTGACTTGCCCCGTTGCTTCGCATCCGTACACAGGACTGCCGGTTTCCTGCACAGCGGGCAATCAGCTCGTCGTGCTGCAGTTGCCGTTTGGGAGCTTTACCAACACGCAACCACCGGCCACGATCACCGTCAATGTGAACTTGAGCAACCTCGCCGATGTCGGAACTCCGTTGACGATCCGGGCGACACCGGCATTCCGCTACGGCGCGGACCCACTGGATAACCCTGGAACCGACCCGCCGATTTTTGGTTCTACCCAAAGCGCAAGCGCCACGCCGACGTTGATGCGCCTTGCGAAGTCGTACAATGGCCCCGAAGACGAAACCGCCACGGGGCCCAACTTCCCTCGGCGATATACGATTACCGTCGACATCGCGAACGGGCAGACAATTACGAACCTCGATGTCTTTGACTTTCTCCCAAACAATCTCGCCTACCTTTCCTTGGTTTCGAGCTCGCCGGCCGGAGGCGTGGTCGTGCAAAGTCCCCCTTCCGGGGTTGCAAGCAACGCACCGAACAACGTGTTGCGAGTGCGCTTCCCCAGCGTGACCGGTGGCACGGGCTCTGCGGATGCTTCGGTGACATTCGAGTTTTTCGTTCCGGAGTTCGACGCGAATGGAGCGCGGGTGCTGCCCGCCAATACTGGAGACGACGCGTTGTCGTTGGACAATGCCCGTACTGAGGGCGATTGGACCCCGATCGATACGCGTGACCCCAGTACGCATCCGGTGGTCGATCCAGCTGGGCCCGAGCACACCCTGACGGACAAAGCCATCGCGATCCAAAAGTCGGCAACGATCGTGACCGATGTGGGTCCTCCCGGCATGTCGCCAGGGGACGTGGTGGAATACACGTTGAGCTTTCAAATTTCGGACTTCTTTGCCTTCCAGAACATCCGCATCCAGAACGACGTCCTTTCCGATGGCCAGAGGTTCGACACGACGTTCGCTCCAATTCTCTCGGTGACCGAAAATGGTGCCACTTCGACCGGGCCGTTCTCGCTTTCGAACTACTCGGTAACCGTGGACAGTCCGGGCACGGGGACGTCGACGTTATTTTTCGATATCTCATCTGAACTCGTGACGCGGGGGTTCAGCGGAATCCTACTCGGTGGGCTCGTGCCAGATGGTCCGCCGACGAACGATGGCCCGACAACCGGGTTTGTTCGCTACCGCGCGTACATCTTGGACCAATACACCGACAACTATCCCTCTGGCGACCCGAGCCTCAACAGCGGCGACAGCGTCAGCAACTCCGTGAACATCGTGGGCGATGTTCTCGACAACACCACGCTCACGCCGACTGGATTTGACGAAAACGATGGGAGCGGCGCCGGGCTTACTATGCCCATTGGCACACTGTCCAAATCGCTGTATGCCCGCAACGGAATTGTGGGGCCGTTTACCCAGGTAGCTCCGGGCGACACGATTACGTTTCGCTTCCAGTATACGATTCCCACCGGAGACATCGAGAATCTTCGCTTCCAGGACTTTCTGCCTTTGCCGGTGTTGCACGCTACGGAACTGACCACGTTCCTCGATACGGTGTCTGCAATTGCTCCGCCGGCGGGCTCCGCCCAGTTTGGGCCGGCGGACACATTCCGTTCGCTTTCCGGGATCGTGCCCACCATCAGCACCGACGCCGTCGCCAACATGGTGCAGTTCACTTACGGCACCTTTCAAAACGCCGCGAACAACCCGGCGGTGGTGGACATTCTGTTCACCGTAACTGTGTCCGCGGATCCGTTTACGGATGGCTTGTTCCTAACGAACCAGGTGCGGGCACTCGAGCAAAACACGGTGATCGAGCAGTCGCAGAGCGATGCGATTGTGCAGTTCCAACTGACCGAGCCGGTGATTCGGTGGAGCAACATCAAGGGGGCGGTGGCTTCTTCGAATCCGTCTGCGGTGTTCAGCCCATCTCCTGTGGGTCCAGTGACGTTCAGTGCCCCGGGCGGCGGCTGCCCGCGGTTTACCAGCACGATTCATTCGAACGGTCTGGCGACCAACCCGATTCGTAGCGACGTGTCCAACGTAGATGCGGGCGATCGGGTCACGTTCGCGATCGTAGTGGAGAACCGCGGCACCGGATTGACCGGTGCGTTCGACGTCCGCCTGCGGGACACAATGCCCCCCGGTTTTTCGATCCCAAGCGGTGGACTCAATTTGTGCGTGACGGACGGCACCGGAGCCCCGATTTCCTACGTGAACCTCGGTTCCGGGTTGTTCGACCCCGCAGGAGGCATCGAGCTGGTCGATCCTGGGCCCACATCGACCCCTGAGGGTGCACTGGACCCTTACAGCCCGACCAGCGGCCGGAACATCGCCATCATCACCTATGATCTCGAACTAGATGGTCCCGGCGATCCCTCACCGGTCACACCGCGACAAACGCTGACCAATACGGCCACGTTGTTGAACTACGCGGGCGCCGAGGGTGGACCGAACCATGTCGTCACCCCCTCGACCGACTCGGCGACCACCACGATCGCGTCTCCGACGGTTGCAAAGGTGATTCAAAGCATCGTGCCAAACGGAACGGGGGCGAGCAGCGTCACCGCTGGGGATATCGTTACCTACGCGATCACGGTGACGTTGCCAGAAGGAACGACACCGGGCCTGACGCTGACGGACCTGTTGCCGACCGGATTCCAGTACGTCGCCGGGAGCGTCACCGTGGTTCCAGGGACGTTCAACGGAACCGTGACCACTTCTCCGACAGTGACGACTTCGGGATCGCCGGCAACGGGGCAAACCGTCAACATGTCGTTCGGCACGGTAACCGTGAACGACGACAACAACGCAACCAACAACAGCTTTGTCGTCACGCTCCAAGCGCAGGTGCTGAACATTGCCCAGAACAGTGGCGCGTCCTCGCCGCAAACGAAAACCAACCGCGTGACCCTCAATTTCACCGGTAACCCAGGAAGCGGGATCACTGCTACCGTGAGCACGACGTTCCGAGAGCCGCGGCTCGTGTTGAGCAAGACCATGAGCCCGAACACGCCGGACGCTGGGGACCTGGTGACGATCACGCTCGTGGTGACGAACAACGGAACATCCCAGGCCCACGATGTCGTTTTGACGGATACCTTGCCCACGGATCTCTTTGACACCACGCCACTCATTTCCGTGAACGAAGGGACTACGCCGAGCGGGTTTGTCTACGCATACGTCCCGCCCACCGTGACCTACAGTGGCGGTCCGATTCCTGCGGGAGCGTCGCGTACCTTCACGTTCACCGCACGAGTGCGCGCGGATGTGGTGACGGGCTCTTCGTACGTCAACCCTGCTTCAGTGACTGGCGATTCGCAGTCAGGCGCCGTGCCGGAGCAGCGCACCACGACTGCAAACGCGAGCGCTACCGCAAGCGTGCCGAGCACGACGGCAAACAAGGTTGTGGCCGCGACTTCGGAGAACTCCACCGATCCGGGCGATGCGAACGCCAACACGAACCCACCGGTGGCGATCGGGGAAGTCATCACGTTCCGGTTGTCGTTTTCTCTGCCGGAAGGAGTGACAAGAAACGTAACCCTGGCGGACGTGTTGCCGTCCGGGCTCGAGCATGTTCCGGGCACTGCCTTCCTGGTGCGCAACAGTACCGCGCTGGCTGCCGCGAACAATCCTGGCAACATCAACGCGGCCGCCCCAGGCGTCCCAGTTCCGGTCACTCTCTCGGGGACTACAGGCGAGGTGTCGCTTGCACTGGGCGATGTGACCAACAGCGACAACAACAACTCGACGACCGAGACATACGACTTGATCCTGGGCGTCGTGGTTCAGAACGTTGCCACGAACAATGCGGGAACTAGTTTGGTCGATGTCGGCCGCATTCGGTACAACAATTTCAATAATGTGACCCAGCAAGTCGATACCGCTCCGCGCACCGTTCACGTGGCCGAACCGCAGCTCTCGGTCGACAAGAGCGTGAGTCCGACGACCGCGGCTGGTGGGGATACGGTGACGTTTACGCTGGTGATTAGCAACACGGCTTCGGGCGCCAATGCGGCGAGTGCGTTCGACTGGACCATTACCGACACCTTACCGGTGCAGTACTTGAGCCCGAGTGTGTCTTCGGTGAACACCGGCGGTACAGGCGCCGTAGTGGCTGCCGGGTTTGTGGGGAACACGTTGAACGCCACCATCGACCAACTCGATCCTGGGGAGTCTATTACGATCACCTACACGGCCACCGTGGACCCAGGCGTGTCTTACGCTCAAGTGATTACGAATACGGCAAACGCGGTGGCTACCAGCTTGCCTGGTCCAAACGGGACGGGAGGGGTGACTCCAGGGGCACCGGGATCCTCGACGGGGGAACGGACGGGTAGTGGAGGCGTCAATGACCTGACTGCGCAAGATTCGGCTCAGGTGACTGTGGACGCGCCTTCGTTGACGAAAGTGACGGTGAACCCGCAAAGCTACACGCCGGTTCTCGGCACGGCCACGTTCCGAATCACGGCGGCAGCGCCCGTGGGTACCACCAACAACTTGGTCTTCACCGATACGCTCGCGAGCGGGCTCGAGTATGTGCCGGGCTCGCTCACTGTGAGCTTGCCTCCTGGGGCGACGAGCTCGAACAGCCCGCTTACCGACTCGAACCCAGCGTTCTTCACCCAGAGCGGCACTACACTCACCTTCAACTTTGGCACCCTTGTCGTGCCCACGGCGGGGGCGATCCAGATCACGTACGACGTCCGGGTGCGAAACATCTTGGCGAATCAGGACGGGGTGATTCTCGGCAACTCCGCGCTGATGCAGTTCTCGGATCCCAACACTCCGGGTACGATTACCGTCGGACCGGTTGCGACGCCCGATCCGGTACGTGTGGGCGAACCGAACCTAACGTTGTACAAGTTCGCTATCTCTGGTGCGGTTGGTTCGGACGCAGGGGACACGGTTCGGTGGCGCGTGGTTTTACAGAACTCGGGCCACACACCGGCGTACCGACTGAACTGGCAAGACGTGCTCCCGAACGGGCTCTACCAGATTTCCAATATTGTAGTGACGCCCACGGGTGGGAACGTGTACCTGAACGGTACGACCACCACGGTTACGTCTGCACACGCCGTGGTCAGCACCACGCTGAATACCAACGACACCATCAGCTTACCCTTGCTGGAATTGTGGCCAGGAGCGGTGCTGTTCGTGGAATTCGATTCGGTGGTGATGAATACCGTCGTTCCTGGGCAAGTTCTGAACAACGCGATCCGTGCGAACTACACGAGCTTGCCGACGGGTGGGCGCGACAATTCCACCAACCCCGGCGCGGTGGACGACGACAACAACGCCGACTTGAACAACTACGAGGAGTCCACCAGCCAGGCAATCACCGTGGCCTCGAGTGTGGCCATCGACAAGTCCGTGTTGCCGAGCACATACACGATCGGTGAGACGGTGGCTTGGCGAATCCGAATTGACGTGATCGAGGGTTCGATCCCGAGTCTGATCGTCACTGATGTTCTGCCGGCGGGACTCACTTATGTCGGACATACGATCACGTTCGGGCACATGGGAATGGTTGCGACGAACCCGGCGTACAATACGCGTCTTGGCACGGGCCAAACCGTGCAGTTCAACTTTGGAGACCTCGTCAATCCCGCGAGCGGCTCGCTCCTGGACGATTTCGTCGTTATCGAAATCCGCGCTCGTGTGGACAACGTCGCGAGCAACCAGAACAACACGGTGCTGCGCAACGGGGAGCAAGCCGACGGCTCGACCGTTTCGTTGCAGTACGGGACGGGCACGCCGACCGTGATCTTCTTCGACGACGACGCGGGTACTTCCGGACTGCAAGGGCTTCCGATCACGATTGTCGAACCCGAGTTGAGCGTTCAGAAGACCGTGAGCCCCACGCAACAATCGCTTGGCGATGAAGTCACGTTTACGGTCACCGTGCAGCACCTGCCGACAAGCACTGCCACAGCGTATGATATCGTCATTTCCGACACCTTGCCCGCCGGGCTCAGTTACGTGGCTGGCTCGGCGTCGCTACCGGCCGGGGATGTGACCGTCAGCGGTCAGAACTTGACGTTCCGCATTGCCTCGCTGACCGTCGCGGCAGGTACGCGTACATTCACGTACCGGGCGCGTGTGGAGCCTTCTGCGGTGGTCGGGCAGCCGTTGACGAACAACCTGACAATGGTGTGGGCGAGCTTGCCCGGGGCCACGGGTGCGCCCACGAGTGGCCGCACTGGGAGTGGAGGGGTCAACGATTACTCGGCCGCAAGTCAAGCGACGGTAACACCGCAGTCCCTCGCGTTCATCGATGCGGTGAAGACCGTCCAGGACCTCGACGGAGGCACCGTGCTGCCGGGCGATAGCTTGCTCTATACCGTCACGCTCATCAACGGCAGCACGACTGTCAACAATGTGGTGTTCACGGACGTCTTGCCGATGTACCTCACCTACACTCCGGGGACGCTCACGACCTCTGCCGGTACGGGTAGTGCCTCCGGAAATACGCTCACGGTCACCATCCCGACCCTCGCACCGAATCAAACCGTGACGATTACCTTCGAGGCCACGGTGAACGCGGGCACTCCGCAAGGGGCGCTTATTTCCAACCAAGGAACGGTCGATTCGAGTCAGACCTCCCCCGAGCCAACCGATTGGGATGGCGACGACAGGAACGGCGACCAACCGACGGACGTGGTGGTCGACGCGAGGTACGCGGGCCAACTGCGCGCAACCAAGTCCGTGGCTTTGATTGCAGATACGGTGCCGCCAACGGGAACGATCAACGATGGCGACACGGTGCAGTTCACGATTGTGCTGCAGAACACGGGCAGCGCGCCGCTCACCGGTGTGACCTTCACCGATGTGGTTCCACTTGGTCCGCCCGGGGTACTGGTTACGGCTGTCACGACGACCCAGGGAACAGCTCCGCCGCCCTCGAATAACGTGGTCATTTCGGACATCGGCACGATCGCTCCGGGCGCGACGGTGACCGTGACCATCACCGGCACAGTCAATGGTGCAGGTGTCGTTTGTAATCAGGGCATCGCTGACAGCAACGAAACGGCACCGCGTTCCACCGACAGCAACGGGGACGCCACCGACGGTAGCCAGAGCACGTGCTTTACCGCCGAGGCGGCTGCGGCTGCTGGAATTCCGTCGCTCGTGATCGACAAGAACTACATTTTGTTGGCGGACACGAATGGAAACGGGCGAATCAACGTTGGAGAGATCGTTCGCTACACGGTGGCCGTGACCAACCGCGGTAGTGGCAACGCGACGAATGTGTTGCTCGACGATCCGGTCCCTAGCGGCATCTCCGTGATTCCGGGAACCGTCGTTCCGAGCCAAGGCGCGGTGGTGACCGAGGATCCCCTGTTGGTGAACTTGGGAATACTCGCCCCGGGTGCCGTGGCCACGGTACGTTACGATGCCATCGTCGACACCGCCTCCCCGGGCAGCGTGATCACGAACACCGCAACAGCACGGGACGCTCAAGGGGACAACGCTGCCGCGAGCGAGTCGTTTAGTGTGCAGTCGAGCAGCATCGACGTAGCCATTTCCAAGTCGCACACCGATGCGTTTACCGTCGGGCAAACGGCATCGTACGTTCTCACCGTGCGGAACAGTGGGAGCCTTGGTACCACAGGGCCGATCACTGTGACGGATACGCTGCCGAACGGTCTAAGCTATGTGTCGGCAAGCGGGCCCGGCTGGAGTTGTGGTGCCAGCGGGCAAACGGTCACGTGCACGTATTCCGCCTCGTTGCCCTCCAGCGCCACCGCCAGTTTTACCCTCACCGTGCTGGTGGGATCCGCCGCTTATCCCACGGTGACCAATACGGCGGTGGTGTCGACGATTGGGGATTCTGTTGCTTCCAACAATACGGCCAGCGACCCGACCACGATCCGTATGAGCGGTGCAGCGACGAACACACCGACGCGCACCGCGACGCGTACCCCTACTCCAACGGGAGTCAGTGGCACGCCAACTGGGGCAGCAGGGACCCCGACACGTACCCAGACGCCCACACGTACACCGACCGTAGTTGCAGGTACGCCGACAAGAACGTTCAGCCCCACGCGCACGCCGACAGTGACCCGCACGCAAACATCGGTGCCCACGCCGACGCCCACGCGAACCGGCACATCGACACGCACGCCAACGAGGACGCCGACCCCGGTGCTAACTCCGACTCCTGCACCAAGCGGCGTTCCAACCACCGCAATCGAGTGCAGTGGAAACAAGCGACTGCGCATCCGCTGGTCGCCCCGTCAGCCGGGTGAAGCGACCGTGTGGGTGTCGGCAAGCCGTTGTTCTCCGCCTCCTCGTTGCTTTACCGCACCGGAAGGAAGCTCTGTTTTAGTGCCACCGGTGGTCATGTCGGTGAGCGACCCTGGCGCTCGATCCATCGAAAGCGTGATGGAATCAGTCCCCACGAGTCAGGGCCGTTGCCCGGGTGGCGTCGATAGTTTCTGCCACTCGAGCGACGTCGAATTTCACATCGACCGAATCCACTTCAGCTACGGTCGTGACGGCGTCACCAACATCCGCGGCAAGTTGCACTTCCGGATCGACCCGCCAGTCTTGCCGAGCTTCGAGACCCCCATCACGGTCCGAATCTCCGACCAGGGCGGCTACGAGGTCGAGCTGACGTTCTACAATTGCGGGTGGCGGAACACGACATTGTCCACGTTGCTCACTTGCTACTGAGAAGCTGGCCGGCTGTGGCAGGGTCCCTCCGCCGGGAGGCTGCCACAGTCGGCCACTGCTCGAGACCCTCGGCGCTCCACGAAAATTTGTTGTCAAAGGCTCTAGGCGCTGGTAATCTCGTGCCCGCTTGGTGCTGCTGACCAGTGCGTGAAGGGCTCGCGGGCTTCGCCCCGCGAGGCTCGGTGCTTGCCCTCCCTCTCTTAGCCCCCCTTCGGGAGGGAGGGCAGCGCTGGGCTTCGGACCATGGTAGTGCGGATGTGCGTGAGTTTTTGGGGAACCATGTTTCTCTTTGCTGCAAATGCAGCTAGAAGGCAGCGCTTGCGATGAAAGCGGTGGTGTTATGCGCTGGGTTGGGGACGCGTTTGCGCCCTCTCACGTTCAGCACGGCGAAGCATTTGATCCCCGTGGCCAACAAGCCGGTGCTGTTTTACGGCATCGAGAGCCTCGTCGAGGTCGGGGCCCGCGAGATTGGCATCGTCGTGAGTAGAGAAAGTCGCCCGGTGATCCAAAATGCGGTGGACGATGGCAGCCGGTGGGGTGCGGTCGTGACCTACATCGAGCAACATCACCCGCGAGGTCTCGCTCATGCTTGCGCGTGTGCGGAAGAATTCGTCGGTGGGGAACCGTTCATCATGTATCTCGGAGACAACTTGCTGCCGGACGGGCTCCGTGCGCCGGTCGAGTTGTTCCGCAGTACCGGGGCGAACGCTGTCGTGCTCTTGAAAGAAGTCGACGACCCGAGCCGCTTCGGAATTGCCGAGATCGAAGGGAACCGCATCGTTCGCTTGGTGGAAAAGCCGAAGGAACCACGATCGAATTTGGCCATTGTGGGCGGGTACATCTTCGACCGCAACATCTTCGATTCCATCCGCCGCATCTCGCCATCGTGGCGTGGCGAGTACGAAATTACCGATGCCATTCAGGATCTCGTCGATCGTGGGTTTACCGTTCTTCCGTATGTCGTCCCGGGTTGGTGGAAGGACACCGGCAAGCCAGAAGACATTTTGGATGCGAACCGAGTGGTGTTGGACGGCATGCGCAGCGCGATCGAAGGGACTGTCGATGAAGCTTCCGAACTCCGCGGCACGGTGATCGTTTCCGCGGGGGCGGAGGTGGTCCATTGTCGGATTCAAGGTCCAGTGATTATTGGCCGCGACGCGCGAATCTTTGGTGCCACATTGGGCCCGTATGTCTCCCTTGGCGATCGGGTGCACGTGCGGAATAGCCGCTTGTCCAACTGCGTGGTGATGGAAGACACCACGATCGATCACGTCGAGCTTCCGCTGCGCGATAGCTTGATCGGACGCCGCGTGGTGTTGAGGGGACACGGGCAGGAGCCAGGAATGCGGCTTTTGCTGGGGGACTACTGCGAAGTGGAGCTGCGCGAGAAGTAGTTGGGCCAGGGGGCATGGCAAAGAGCGCACAGAAGAAAGGTACCGGCCAGACGGTAGCCTTGGTTCTGTGTTTCACGTTCCTTGCGGGGCAGCGGGCGTTAGCGACAGCCTCGGACGCTCCGTCTGCCTGCGAGGTGATCGATGGACACTTTGCGGCAACCGTCACGGCCGCAACCTCCGGTGCGAGCGCAGACGCTGGTTCGTGCGGCGGTTCGGAAGCGCCGGAACGGGTAGTGGAGTTCACCGCTCCGCGAGCGGGCTGGTACACATTCGATACTCTTGGATCGGACTACGACACGGTCCTGTACATTCGGGGCGCCAACGGGGCCGAGCTTGCCTGCAACGATGACGTGGAAACGGGGGTACACGCTTGGTCGCGCGTGCGCGTCTTGCTGGCAGCGAACCAGAGCGTGGGCGCGGTGGTAGACGGCTACGCCAATCAAAGTGGCTCGTTCGTGCTCCGCGTCAATGCGGAGTGCCCCTTGCCATTCCGTGCAGACGCCCGCGATTTGGGCAGCGGCGCAACGTGGAATGTTGCGGGCTCCTTGGACTGCGCTCCGCTGCTTGCAATGGACTCTGATTGTGCAGCGGACCCTCTCGGCCCCGGCACGGCCTTCACTTACACGGCTCCATTTGCTGGGCGCTACGAGTTCAGCACCGAGGGTTCCGGAGTCGATACAATCCTTTCTGTGCGTCTGGGCACCTGCTCGGGTGCAGAACTTGCCTGCAACGACGACGTGCTTGCCGGCTCATTGGTGCAGTCGCGTGCAGCCGTCGAGTTAGGTGCTGGGCAAACGGTGGTGATCGCGGTTGCCGGGAAGGCCGGGTCCCGAGGGAGCTTCCTCCTGAGTGCAGTGGGCCAGCCATTTACACCGACCGCATCGCCCACGAGGACACGCACGCGAACCCCGACGCATACACGAACGCCTGCGGCGAGTGCGACGCCCACTGCCTCCGTCACACCGAGCCCTACACGAACACCGACAGCGAGTGCCACGGCAACCGCAACACCCACCGCTTCTCGCACTCGAACTGCCACGCAGAGTCCGCGCTCGACTGCAACCCGGTCGCCGACTGCCACCTCGACCGAGACTGCAACTGCCACGGTGCCGCCGCCAACGCCGACTGCCACCGCCACTGCCTCCGCCACTGTTACGTTGCAGCTTACCGGCACGCCAACGTTGCCCTCGATGGCTACAGCCACAGGCACTGCAACAGCGACGGTAAGCGGTACGCCAACACCGCGACCGACATTGACGCCCCTTCCCACTGTGACCGCAACACACACGCCGCAAGCATGGTTGCAAGTCGATCCCTTCGAGCTCGTTCCGGGTGGACGCACGGTGGTCTACGGGCGCGTTGCGCCGGGGGAGACCGCCATCCGGGTCTGGTTCGATGTTCGTGGCGAGTGGCGGAGCGGGGAGTCTCTGCCTGTCGACGACGACGGAAGCTTCCGGGCGACAGTGCAAATTCCCGAATTAGAAGCGGGTGCGGCCCGCGTTTGCGCGGCGGGAGTGGCGATGGGGGAAGTGGTGTGTGCGGGGGTGACCGTGGTTTCGCTGCCCAGTGCTGCATTGGAGGTAAGAGTGTTGGGTAACGTGGGTGGCGAAGCGGGTGCGGAGGTATACTTGTTTCGCGACGCTGGTGCTCCAGCGGCGTTCGCGCGTACGGACGAAGCGGGACTGGCTAGTTTCGGTTCCTTGCCTCCTGGCATATACCGCGTGCGTGCTGTTTGTCGTGCAGGAACACACTGTGCTCGCAGCTTGTACTTCGCCCCTGCGGAAGTTGTGCTCGGACCGGGTTCGCAGCGGTCGCTCGTTGTCCGCGGTGTTGTGCCCCCGCGAGAACCGCGTTTGGACTGGGCGGGCGCGCTCGTGTTGCCCGATGGCCTCGTAGGCGAAGACTGGCCTTTCGCCGTGACGCTGCTGTCGGAGAATGGGGGCAGGTTTCCGAGCCTGCGCGGGTTGGGATTGCCGCCGGTCATCGTGCGGTTTTGGGCCGCGCCGAGTTGGCCACGGGACCAGGATGGCGTGGTGGTGTTCCGCCTGTGGGAGGGCACGAAGGTCGTGGCGTCGGTCACAGCAACCGAGCAGCAGCCGGTGTTCGCTCGAACCCCAGCATGGAACTTTCCGGCGTACGTAGCCGATGTGAATGTCAGTCAACTGGGGCCTGGGGAAGCGACATTGGAAATCGAGGTGGCCGGCCGTGTTCGGCAGACTTACCCCCTGCGAGGGGAGGCGCTTGGGGTGCGGTGGGCAGCACTTGTTGGTGGCGAAGAGCCGCTGTTCACCGAGGCAAAGGAAAGCGGCGGCAACTTGCAAGCCCTTGCGCGTGGCACGCTGGGTGGTCGCTCCACAAGATGGAGCACCTCCGTCGAGTATGATGCTGGAAAGGTAGTGGAGTGGACCGGCGAGGTGGGCGGACATGTCGAAGAGAGTTGGACCACCGATGGGGCGTGGAACGGTGCGGTATGGACTGACTTGAACGGGAAACTCGGGGGCCGGGTGCTCGAAACACAGGACTCGCGCTCCGAGTTGAGAGGGAACAGCTTGCCGGCGGCCGAGTATCGTCTGAACGCCCGAGCCGCGGCGCATGAATGTGTGCCCCTTCAGCTTCCGGCTGCAACCGCGACTTCATTGGTCGAGTTGTGCGCAGCTTGCGGTCCCGTCCCTCTTCGGCGGGCGCTTTCGTCGGCACTCTGTGTGGAGCCCCACATGGGATTCGAGGGAACCGTCGACTCCGCTTTCGTCCTTCGGGGCACAGTGGAGGGGCGATTCCTGCCCTCTGTTCCGCGGGGATGGAGCGAGCGTTTGGGTTTTTGTCAGGAAAGTTGGTGGGGCAAGGCTGAACTCGACGGACAGATGCGAATCGAGCTCGATACGACTCGGTCTCCATCGTGGTGGACCCCGGGGCGACCTTGCTTCTCTGTCAGGGAGCGTTGGCAAGCCACGGTGAGTTGCTTAGGTCGGAGCTTTCTTGGGGCCAGCACGGACGTGCTCACGCAGACGGAATGTTCTCCGCCTCCGGCTCCGTCACTTCCGGCTCTGCCGGTGCCCGAACCGGAACTCGCCCTGGCAATGAGCGAAGCCGGTGACGGCTTGTTGCTGTGGGTCGAGCCTGGTCGCGGAGCCGACGTGCCGCCGACGTTGCGGTTCCGGGAGTTCGCAGGTGGAGCCGGTGCGCCGGCAGATCGGGTGGAAACTCTTGTGTCGGGGTACGTTGGGAGTCCGGCGGTTGCGTTTGTCGGTCCGGGCACCAGTCTGGCCGTCTGGGTCCAAAGTCGGCTGCCCCTCGAAACCGCTCGTGAAGCGAGCCAAGGGGCTTTGCTCGAGAGTGCGGAACTAAAGGCTGTGTTGAGGCGCGACGGAACCTGGCAGGAACCGGTGGCGCTCACGGATGACTCGGTCGCAGACGGATCCCCGGTTTTGGTGGCTACAGAGGAAGGGGCAAGGTTGTTCTGGTTGCGCGCCGAAGCCCCAGGCGAGGGGATGTCCGTTTACGGAGCCCGCTTCGTCACAGATTCTGGCTGGCAAATGGATGGGCGTTTATCCCCGCCGGCGGAACTCGTGCGCGAGCTTGCGGCAGGGGCCAGCGGCGGAACCGTGCACGTTGCGTGGACGGAGGTTCGCCCGACCGGGGAACCGCGACTATGGGTTCGGAGTTTGGGGCCCGAGGGGTGGTCCGGAGCGTCGGTGCTGGCACTACCCGCCGGGTTGTGGCCGAGCGGGCTGCAATTCTGGGACGAGGCAGAATCGCCACGGCTTTTGTTCCGCGGACTGGATGCCACTAGTGGTGGCGGCCCAGGCGGGCGACTGTACCTCGCTGAGCGAGGAATGTCCGGATGGTCGGTTCGGGCTTTGCCGGGGACCGAAGGGGTCGACCGAGCGTGGGTCACCAAAGGCAGCGCGACACCCGCTTGGGTGGTGTACCGCAAGATTGGCAGCGGATCCGCCGAGGAGGGCAACGGTGACCTTTGGGCAATGTCTCTGGGCGGTGGGTCCGTGTCGCCGCCGGTGGCTCTGAGCACCGATGGATGGGGACACGGAAACCTCGTGGGAGCTTCACAGCGCGGCGGATCCATTTGGATCGCCGATGTGCACCGGCAAACGCCGGTTGATCCGCCAGTCGTTGGCGTGCATCGGTTCGACCTGCTCCCGGATTTGGTGGTCGACACTGTGACCTGGCAGTACGCTTCCGGGGAGGACCCGTCTGCTTCTTTGGAGGAGCCCGCACTGGCAGTGCGGGTACAGAACCGCGGACTTGGGGCTGTTCTCACGAGCTTTCGGGTGCGTGTACTTTCCGGAGCCACAGTCGTCGGGGAAATGCGTGTGGAGCCGCCGCTCGGGCCTGGCAATAGTACCGATGTGCTTTTCACGCCTAGTTCGGGGCAAGTTTTGCAAGGTGTCCTGACAATCGTGGTGGATCCTGAGAACCGGGTGGAAGAATCGAACAAGGAAAACAACGCACTTCGCGTGACCCTTCGGCCGCCGGCGCCAAATCGGCTTGCGGTAACGTTGGATGAGTTCGTTGGCGACTTGGTGTTGCAGTGGCCGTGGGTGCCGGGAGCTTATCAGTACCGGATCTACCGGCGCTCCGGCAGTTCGGTGCCATTCGAGCTTGTTGGCGCAACGACGACTACCGGTTTTCGCGACGCGGGGGCGTGGAATGGGACCGAAGTTGCATATCGTGTGACCACAGTGGATCGCGCTGAGTCCGAGTCGGCCCCCGCGGCCGAGGTCGTTGTCGCGCCAGAAGAGACGACCGTGCCGTGCGTCGGTGACTGCGACCGCAGTGGCGACGTGAACATCGACGAACTGCTTCTCGGCGTAAACATTGCCTTGGACCTTAGAGAAGTGCGCGAGTGCCCGACGTTCGACCGCAACCAGGACGGAGCCGTAACCATCGACGAAATCCTTATAGCCGTTGGGAACGCGCTCGCCGGGTGCCCAACGGGCGGCAGTGGCAGCTAGCAGGGACCGCTACAGCCATTGCTACCGGTGACTACGCGCGCGCCATCGTTTGGCGGTTCCACTCGAGCACAAAGCAACTGCGACACACGCGCTCCTTGTGGGTGTGAGAGAAGTGGTGTTAAGCAGGTGGCGTTTGGCGAGCATAGGCAGAGGAGGGAGTCGAAACGTGGACCTCAAGTACCTATGGCAGCTTTGGAACAATGCGCGTCTGGCTTGGCGGCTCTTTCGCGACCGTCGGATTTCCTGGGGGGCGAAAGCTGTGCTGCTGGGCGCGGTGGCTTACGTAATTTTGCCGGTCGACTTCTTGCCTGACGCTTTACCGCTGCTCGGCCAAGTCGATGACGTGTTGTTGCTCGTTTTCGCTTGGAAGTTGTTCTTGTCGCTTTGTCCCAGCGAGGTAGTCGTCGAGCATGCTCGCGACATCGCTGCCGCGCACATCGCGACGACGGCGCACGGTCGACAACGCTCGTAGATCGCTAACCGGGTCGGACACGTACCGCTTGGTTGGGTTTGTGCTGGAGCGTTCGCTCTAGGTGCGGCGGACGACTACCGGAAGTCGGCCTTCAGTGGCACCCCAAGCCGGTCGCGCGGTGCTTGGAAAGCGGGCGACCGAGGATGTGTTGGCGATCTCCTTGACTGGCCTTAGTGGAGAAATTTGCCCAGGCGATCGAATTTCCAGCCCGACCAGTAAATAAACGTTGCCTTCCCCTTGATTGCTTTTTCGTCCGCGAAGCCCCAGTAGCGGCTATCGAGGCTTTCGTCGCGATTGTCGCCCATCACGAAGAATTTCCCGGGCGGCACTACCACGGGACCAAAGTTGTCGCGCGGAATGCCATTGGTGTCCTGCGGGTATTTAAAGTGGGCGTACGGATCGGGGGCGGGCTGGCCGTTGATGTACAGTTTCTTTTGTCGAATCTCGACAGTATCCCCCGCGACGGCAACGACACGCTTGATGAGGTCCGTTTTGCCGTCGTTGGGCGAGACGAATACCACGATGTCGCCGCGTTGCGGGTGCGCCCACTGGGCCACTGGAATGACGATGCCGGTGAACGGAATGTCGATGTGGAAGCCGTAGGCGAGCTTGTTGACGAACAAATGATCGCCGATCTGGATGGTTGGGAGCATCGAGCCCGACGGTACCCAAAACGCTTCTACCACGGTAGCGCGGATGGCCAGCGCAACCAGCAGGGCGATCAGGAGGGACTCGATATTTTGTCGCAGACGCGACTTTTCTTTCTTTGCGGCGTTCGTGACCACCGCGGAGCGACGTGCTTCAGCCATGATGCAAACCTCGTGTTTGTATGGAAGATGCTGCTGGCAGCGTCAAGGTCTTAGGAGGCGTTCTTCCGCCACGCGGTCACGCTTGGACACACCCGGGCTGCCGAGTACATAAAACCGCAGGGGCAGATCTGCGGCCAAACGCACGCCGATCCGCGTGCTGGTGACAATTTGTTCCTCTGGCCTCAGTGAACCAGGCTCGATCCAGATGTGCGGGTCGGTGACCAAGTCACGGCCGTTGTCCGCGCGGGTTAGATGCAAAGCACGCGCGAGCAATGCGGGGCCATTGGCTCGCTCGATTCCATCGAGCCCCCGCAGCAGCACAGCTCCAGCCGTGCCTTCTGGTTCCGTGACAATGTTCACGCAGTGATGCATGCCGTAGGTGAAGTAAACATACAAAAGCCCGGGGCGGGCGAACATCACTGCATTACGGGGTGTGCGCTTGCCGTTGGCAGCATGCGAGGCTGCATCCTGCGTATAGGCCTCGGTTTCGACGATTCGTCCCCGATATACGTGATTGTGGATACGGTGGCACAGAAAGCAGCCGAGGAGCCGCTTGGCGACTTCTTCAGTGGGGCCGTAAAAATCTCGCCGCTTGAGTCGGTTCCTCACAGCACTACGGGGCGAGGCCACCGAGCCGTAGAGACGAGTCCTTCAGCCGCACTTGGGTCCCCCCAGCGGCCAGCAATGACTGTTTGGCATCGGGGGCATCGTCCCTGCTGGAGGTCGATGCGCAGGATACGGTAGCCTCGGCGTTCGACAACGGTCGTATGGCAGCCGGGGCAGCGTGTGTTCTCGTATTCGCCCACGGCGCCCGGAACATTGCCAATGTACACGTATCTCAGTCCGGCCTCCTCCCCCAAACGGGCGGCGAACAGGAGGCGGTCGACGGTCGTGGCGTCGCGATCGGTCATTTTGTAGTCCGGGTGAAAAGCCGTGACGTGCCAGGGGATGTCCGGGGAAACCCCCGCAAGAAATTCGGTCAGGGCACGAAGCTCGCTTTCCGAGTCGTTGAACCCAGGAACCAACAAAGTCACCACTTCCACCCAAAAGCCCAGGCGTACTAACTGTCGAATCGTTTGCTTTACCGTCTCGAGCAAACCACCGAGCTTGCGGTAACGGCGGTCATCGAATCCCTTCAGATCGACCTTGTACAAGTCGACCCATGGGCGCAAAAACTCCAGCACTTCCGGGGTCGCGTTGCCGTTGGACACGTACGACGTCACGAGCCCGGCCGCTCGGGCCTGGCGAAACACGTCCACGGCCCACTCGGAAGTGATCAGCGGCTCGTTGTAAGTGCTGGTGACGATGCGTGCCCCGTAGCGCTGCGCCAGGTGAACAATCTCTTCGGGGGAGATCCGTCTCGGGGCCACCCCAGCAACCGGATCACGCAGCGCCTGTGAGGTGAGCCAGTTCTGGCAGTACGCGCAGTGATAGTCGCAGCCGAGCATTCCGAAACTCAGCGCCAGCGAACCGGGGTAGGCATGAAAGAAAGGCTTTTTTTCCACGGGGTCGCATTGGAGTGCCGCCACGTACCCCCACGGCACATAAAGCTTCCCTTTCCGGTTCCACCGTACCTTGCAAATCCCCACCTTGCCGTCCGGCAAGTAGCAGCGGTGACCGCACGCCACACAACGAAGCGCTCCTTCGGGAAGCGGCTGAGCCAACTCGCTGCGGGGGGTGCTCAGCTCTTCGAGCACAGACTGCAAAGTTTTGGACTCCAAGAAAGGTTCGGACACGGTGGTGTACTATAATCCCCGTGGCTCGGGCCCTCAATCGACACATCCGTCGCCTTGCTGTGGAGTCCGGTTACATGAATTCGGGGACTGTGCTTAGAAAGTACCATGCGACGCCTAGTGTGGGTGGCGATCTTGATTGCCGTCGTCGCCGCGGGAGCCTGGTGGTGGTGGCAGGAGCGAGAGCAAGAGAGGCAATGGGCCATTCGCGGGTCGGGCATTGTCGAGGTGACCGAGGTCGACGTGGCGTTCGAGGTTCCGGGCACCATCGTGGCACGATTTGTCGACGAGGGAGCCGCGGTGGACAAGGGAGAGCCCATCGCTCAGTTGGATGAACGTGAGTATCGGCTCCAGGTGGAACGGGCGCGGGCAGCGAAGGCCGCAGCGGAAGCGCGTTACGCGTTGCTAACGCGGGGGGCAAGGGAGCAAGAAGTCGATCAAGCGCTGGCCGCGCTCGAGTCGGCGGAAGCGGATTTCCAGCTTCGCCAACGAGACTTTGCCCGCATCGAGGAGTTGTTTCGCCGAGGGATTGCAGCGCAAGCGGATTTCGACCGCGCGCGGACAGCGCGCAGTGCGGCCCAAGCTGCCCGCGACGCTGCGCGCTCCCGCCTAAACATGCTCAAGGAAGGCTTCCGAACGGAGGAAATCGAAGAAGGGCGGGCGCGTTTGCGCGAGGCGGAAAAAGCGCTGGAGGTTGCGGAGCTCAATTTGTCGCGGTGTCGGCTCTTCGCTCCGATTACGGGTCGCGTGCTTTCGAAGAACCGCGAGGTGGGTGAAACGGTCGCTCCGGGCACGCCGGTGGTGACCATGGGTGACTTGGCCAGGCCGTGGCTGAACGTGTACGTGAGCGAGCGCGACCTCGGGCGCATTCGCCTTGGGATGAAAGCTTCGATCTATGTGGATGCGTACCCGGGACGAGCGTTCGAGGGCAGGGTGGCGTACGTTGCCGACAAATCGGAATTCACGCCCAAAAACATCCAAACGCAAGACGAGCGGGTGAAGCTCGTGTATCGGGTAAAAATCGAACTCGAGAATCCGGAGGGAATTCTCAAACCTGGAATGCCGGCGGACGCGGTAATTCCGCTAGACGGTACGCCACCAGCGCAGGATTGAGTCGCGCAGCAATGCCGGCCGAATTTGCCATCGAAGTGGAAGGGCTCAGTAAGACCTACCCGCAAGGAACCCAGGCGCTGAAAGGCGTGAGCTTACAGGTGCGGCGTGGGGAACTCTTTGCACTGGTGGGGCCGGACGGTGCAGGCAAAACAACGCTGCTCCGAACCCTGGCTGGGCTCATCGCTCCCACCGAGGGGCGGGTTTGGATCGATGGGATCGATGCTGTAGCGGACCCGGCGACGGCAAAAAGTCGCATCGGCTACATGTCGCAGCGGTTTAGCTTGTCAGAGACGCTGACGGTCGCCGAGAACCTGCTCTACGTTGCTGAGATTTGGCACGTTCCTCCGGGGCAGCGCCGCGAGCGTGTGACCAGGCTCTTACGGTTCAGCCGGCTCGAGCCGTTTCAAGATCGGCTCGCGCGCAATTTGTCCGGCGGGATGAAACAAAAGCTGAGCCTATGCGCCGCGTTGATTCACCAGCCGGAAATCTTGCTTCTGGACGAGCCGACGATCGGCGTCGATCCCATATCGCGGCGTGAGTTCTGGTTGATTCTTTACGAGCTCTTGCAGGCGGGCTCGACAATCTTTCTCTCCACGCCGTACATGGACGAAGCCGAGCGCTGCAATCGCGTGGCCTTTTTGCTCGGGGGGCGACTCATTGCTAGCGGCTCGCCGGCAGAGTTACGTGCCGCCTCGCCCACGGTGATTCTCGACCTGCACTGTCGGGATACGCGCCGTGCGCGGAGAAAGCTTGCGCAGGACCTGCGTTTTCCTGAGGTTGCGCCATTTGGGGAACATCTCCACGTTGCGATTCCGCGACACGATCAGAATCCCGAGTTGTGGGTGCGTGCTGCTGAGCGTCTGGGCGTGGAGGTGCGCTCGTGGCGGGTACGGGAGCCGTCGTTGGAAGACGTGTTCCTGGAACTGACCTTGGCGGATCAACGGAAGACCGACGTGCGGAACGAACAAAGCTGAAGGACCGCAGCGTTATTGGCAGCCAGCCAAGGCTGCACCCACGGCGGCGATAATTTCGCTCACCGTAACGGATCCGTCGCCGTCGCGGTCGCCACTGGGGCAAGCACTGAGAGCCGCCTGTTCGAGCGCAATGTTGACCAGAACGAGAATGTTGTCGATGGTCACGGTGCCGTCTCCGTCACAGTCACCGATGCAGCCCTGCGCGCTGGGAGTAGGAGTGGGGGTAGGCGTCGGGAAACTGCCAGTTCCCTGGCACGTACCAACGATGCAGTCGTTATCGTCCACGCAGGCGAAGCCGTCGTCGCACACCCTGCCGGTCGCCCAGCATAGTGCCCCCAGACAATGCGTGTCGTTCAGGCAGGAAAATCCCTTGAGTTCGCCGCTCAGGCAAACCTTTTGCGTGGGCTGGCAGGGGCTCCCGTCGGTACAATTGAAGGTCGGGTCGCAGCAGTACCCCGCGAACAAGCCATCCGCACAAGTACCAAGCGCAGGGTCCGTGGAGCATGCCGGTGTAGCGGCGCAAGTGGAAAGGGGGCAGTCGCAGTCGTAACCGTCGTCCGTTCCTCCGTCACAAACTCCTTGCGCGACGACACACGCGCCACCTGGGCAATCTTCGACGCGGCTGCACGGCTGCCCGTCACGGCTACCTGCGGAACACAGGCGCTGAGCGGCAGCTGGCCCGGTTAGGAGCACCAAGAACGCAATCACGAACCACTCGGTCGGGAGAGAATATTTGCAGTGCTTCATGTGCCGGCTCCTCGCGTGGCCGCGAGCATCGTAGGAAACATCGATTGAGTCAACACATTTGTGTGCAAGTGCAGCGGACCCTCCGGAACGGAGATGCGCGATCGAAGAAAGTTCATTGTTTGCTTCAACTGACGGAGGCGGTGCCCCGACGCAGTCGATCGGGAGACGTGCAGCGGGGGCCGGGTGCGCTACCCCTGAGGGCCTTTGTGTGGCGCGAGCGCTTGCGTTTCTTCTATAAAAGCAACGTTGGTTTTGGCTACACCACGTCCGACAAGGAGGAAACTGGCCATGGCTGCAACCGCATCGAAAATGATTCCGCTTGGCACGAAGGCTCCACACTTCCGGTTGCCGGACCCTAGCGGCAAGGTGTACTCGCTCGACGATTTTGCCGACAAGCCAGCTTTGTTGGTCATGTTCATTTGCAATCACTGTCCGTACGTGAAGCACATTCGCTCTGCCCTTGCTCAGTTCGCACGCGAGTACATCCCCAAGGGGCTGGCAATCGTGGCCATCAATTCCAACGACATTTCGCAGTATCCTGAGGACAGCCCCGAAAAGATGGCCGAGGAAGCGCGCGAGGCGGGGTACATCTTCCCGTACTTGTTCGATGAAACCCAGGAGGTAGCCAAGGCGTACGGGGCTGCGTGTACGCCAGAATTTTTCTTGTTCGACAAAGAGCGAAAGCTCGTTTACCACGGCCAGTTCGACGACAGCAGGCCTGGGACGGCGCTTCCGCCGACGGGTGCGGACCTGCGCGAGGCGGTCGACGCCCTTCTCGAAGGGCGCCCCGTGCCAACGAACCAAAAGCCGAGCCTCGGGTGCAATATCAAGTGGAAACAGGCGAGGGCGTGAGCGGGCCCGTACACGGCTTAAAACCGGTCCGAAATCCAATACACGCTTGACTCCGGCGGCAAGAGCTTGGCCCACACGTCTTCGGCCAGCACCTCGTTTCGTGAGACGCCGAGTTTTCCAGCAAGTCGGTCGGGGTCGACGACGCGCCACATCCAAAATACATCGTCGATCCTCGTGCACTTTATTCCTTGTGCTTCGAGAGCTGCGAGGATCCTCGGCTCTACAGCTAGTTGCGAGATGACGCCTGGGTAGGCTTGGATTCCGTGGTGGTAGTGGGTGACGAGCAGTTCCACGAGTGCTTGGTCGTGCCCAGGCAGATATCCGTGTTCCATCACGACGTAAAAGTCCCACAAGTTTGTCGCGCGGGCGTAGGCGACCACCTGGGAGTCGACTGTAGCGACCAGAAACTGCTCGTTTGGATTGCCGGCGTAACGGAGTTGTGCCCGCCAGTAGAGTTCGTCCCGCAGGGTCGTACCTGGGAAACGACCGGAATACACGTTGTAAATTTCCTGCACGGAAGGAAGGTCCTCGGGTGCAAACGGGCGCACCGTGTACCGGCGGCTCGGCTGGGCTGCCGCGCCCGGAGCGAGAAACACGAGGTAGCGTAGGTGACTCCGGTAGCCCAGTTGGCCGTAAAAAGCGAGGCGCACCGCGAACAATAGCGATACGTCGAAGTCGCGGTCCCGCAAGCGGCCCAGCCCGTAGCGCAGGAGTTCCGAGGCGATTCCCCGCCCACGATACGCTTCAGAAGTGAACACGTTGCCCACGCCTGCAACGTCTAGCGCCGTCGCACCGACGCGCACGCGTTTGCGGAACACCTGAAACGTGCTCACAAGCCTTCCCTCGTGTTCCGCAACGAAGCATAGGTCCGGCGAGAAAGTCGGATCGTATTCCAAGTAGCGCGCGAAAAAGTCGCGATCGCCGTACCACTCCGCCAAAAGGTCGAGGACCTGGTCGCGTTCGCTCGGTTCGATGCTGCGGAACAACACGTTCGTCATGCCGGGCTTGCTGGCATAGGGCTGGGATTTCAACAAGCCGCCCGACCGCTGGCAGCGCCAGTAGCATTTTGGTTCTTGGCGATGCGGTCGGGCGGCGCTTCCGACTCGCAGCCAGCCTTCCTTTGCGTCGAGTTTGCTTGCCCCAATAGGGCGGGCTCGGTGGATCCCGAAACTCGCAAACAAACCGACCCTGCCAATCGGGGGGTGGGCCGGGGCGGCGCTTTTCTGGTCTCAGTGGCCTGAGGCGCTACGAGTTGTCCCGGGGTAGTCTGCCGATTCCGGTGTGGCCAGGGGTCGGTTCGCGCATTGTTGTAACTGCCTTGTTCTACACCGCTGGTTTGGGTGGACGGAGTGCCTCATGGAATGCTGGTGTGGTGTCGGGGCGCTTACGGTTGTCAATGTCAGGAGCCCGTACGAGGGTCAAACGTGGTGACCGAAGAGAATGTTCGCGCACTGCCTGTGGGTGCGTGGGCCGCTCGTTTCTGGGCCGAGGGCAGGCGGTAAGCTCGGGCGCTGTGTCCGGTCTTGGTCCTCGGTGCACGTCGCAGATGCCCTGCGGCTGCTCTCGCGTCCCGCATCGTGTCGCGAACTCCATCTTTGAGAGACGCGATTTAGCGTTCTTTGGGCTTTGAGTGGATGCGGGCGTGCGAGATTCGGGCGGGGAATTTGGCTCCGTTGTTTGAAAGGGACTCCGAGGGCTCCGGATGCAGGGTGCTGAATATTTGGCTCCAAGCGATCGCGTGGGTGCCGAGAACCGTGAATGTGGCGGCACCCGCAAGCCCGGCAACTTGCCAGGCTTCGAAGGCAGCAGTGTCCGCCCACGGCAGGCAGGCTGCTGCCAGGCCGACCCCGATCCCCAAGCAGAGAAAAGCGCCCCAGCGGAGCCGCGAGGCGACTCCGTCGCCAGGCTCGATCGAGCGCAGCACGGTTACGACCGGTGCGTGGTGCAAAACAAGCCCGGCGAAAAGCCAAAGTGTGGTTGCCGCAACCACAGTGCAGAAGACCGTCCAAGCTGCCAACAACGCGAGCCATCTTGGGATCGAGGCGAAGAGCAGCAGGGCACTGGCTGCGGGGAGTGCAAGCAGGGCACGAATATAGCGCTGCACGACCATCGTGGCTGACGTACGCGAAGGCCTTGGAGGCGAGTCAATTATCGACGGCAGTGCCTCACGAGCAGCGGGAACGGGCGAAACATCTGGAGGGCGTGGCATCCAGATCACGGTCGGTTGCTGTTCCGGAGGAACGCTGCTCGTTGCTTCTGCGAGCCAGTTTGCGAACGGGAAAGAAGCCGACTCGCGTGCGACACGCCAGAGCGCACGCTCTGCGAGCTCGCGAGTGCTCGCAAAAGCCATGGGATGGCAGTTGCTTGCTTCGCGTGCGGGCCCCGAGCTGCGTTCCCGCACCAGCAGCAAGGGCGCCTGGCACTCTGGCAAAGCCTCGAGTGCGGTCGCGATCCAGTCGGGCCGAATTGCGGCGAGGTCCGACGCGACCACGACCCACTCGCTCGGCGCGATCGTGAAGGCGCGGCGAAGCACCGAGACCCAGGATTCGCGCGGCCGTCGCCGAATCAAAACGACGGGCCCGAATCGTTTGACCGGCGCCTCTGGGGCAACTTCGCTGGTTTCCACTGCCACCAGATGAAAGGCACCGCCGGTTTTCTCTGCCCAGCTTGTGCCAACCTCCACGATGTGCGCCCATGCGTGGGGCGGCGCGGGGCCACTCGGGAGCGGGAAGACGAGCAGCACCGATGGTGGTGATTCCCTTGTTCGTCGCTGTCGCGCAGTATCCTGCGTGGGCACAAGTTGTATTTTGAGGAATGCGCGAGCCGCAGTCACGAGAAAAAATGAACCTTGTCGCGAAAGAGCGACTTTGGGTAGGGATCGTTCACGCTTCCTTGCGTGGTTTTCGCTGCCGGCGTGGGCTGCGCGGTTCTTGTCGGAGTCGTTGGCTCCGGCGAGCCGCCACGGGCGCCCCACCTGCTTGTCGCTTCGGCTCCTTGGGGCACTGGTTGGCGATCACCCGCATCACATTCCAAGCGTAGTAGATCTCCGGGTACAGGAGCGGCTTCCCGCTCGTGAGAATCGCTCCCGCGATTTGTCGCTCCGGGTCGGCCCAACCAACGATGTTGGTGAAGCCAAGATGTCCGAACGCCTGTCGAGTGTCGGGTCCGTACAAGCTCAGGTAATCTGCGCCGAGCATGAACCCCAGCGAGTACCGTAGCGGTAAACCGAAACTCAGGTCGATCTCCCAGTTGGTTTGCTCCAAGGTGGCTCGACGCACGGTACGTGGATCGAAGATGCGGACTCCGTAAAGTTCGCCCCCGTTCAGCAATAACTGGTAGAACTGGCTCAGTTCGTCCGCTGTGGTCACGATGTTTCCTGCCGGGATAATGGCGCGAAGGAAGCGAGGATCGTTAGAAACCTCGGCGGCGGTGCGGATGTCCATTCCGATCGCCTTGTGCAACAGCGTGGAGAGTGGGGGAATCGGCGGCGGGCCAGTAAAGGCGTTGTGGGCTACCTTGGAAATGTCTGTTTCCTCTACGCCATAGTTCATCCAGCGCCAGCCAAGGGGTTCGCGTATGGTGTGCGTCAAAAAGACGCGGATGTCGCTTCCGGTGATTCGGCGGACAACCTCTCCCAGCAAGAAGCCGCCAGTGAGCGCGTGATAGGCCACGACGCGGCCTGCTGGCCAGGTGGGCTCGAGGTCGCAGAGGATTTCCAAAATGCGCTCCGGATGCTCGAGGTGCTCGAGGTCCATCGCTTCGGGGGGCACGTTCGGAATGCCGGCGCGGTGGGAAAGAACGTGCCTAATGGTAATCCATTCTTTGCCGTGCCGTCCGAACTCCGGGATGTACTCGCAAACCGGGTCATCGAGGTGCAACAACCGCCGCTGGTCGAGCAGGTGGATCACCATCGCAGTAACGGCTTTGGAAGCGGAGAAGATCGTAAACGGCGTGTGCACCGTGCAGCGAACCTTGGGTGCGTCTGCCGGATCCTCGGGTGCGTTGCCACGGGCATAACCGAGTGCACGGTGTAAAAACACCTGGCCATGCCGCCGGAGGCAAATTTGCAATGCGGGGTGCATCCCCGTGGAGAAGAATGCTTGTACGGCGTCCCAGATGGCGGTCACTTGGCTGCTCGTGAGTCCAGCGTCGCGCGGCGAAACCTCCTCGGCGATTTCCATGACCTCGTGCAAATCAGTCGGAATGCGACACCGGCGGACAAGGCCAGTCATGACGTTCTCTTGGCTGGCACACTTACCGGATGCCGGCAAGAGCGCTTTTTCAGACGTTCAGGCGGAGTCCACGGGACCCGCAGGTTCAGCCGTTGATGCCGGCACTGGTTCCTGTGCGACGTCCGAGATCAGCACCTCGTCGTAAAAGAGGAAGCGGCAGACCATGTCGGTGAGGGCCTCCACGGTGGGGCCGACGAGCGCCTCGCTTCCACTCAGCATCACTCGCGAAGTGGTCCACTCAACGGCGGCGTGGATCACGAACGCGGCCGTCGCAAGGTCGGTCACCCGGAGTTTGCCCTTCTCGGCCAGGGCCTGAAACAAACGGAGCATCGCCGCCTTGATGCGTTCTTCGATTGCTTCGACGGCGCTGCGAAACTCGGGGTCCTTAAAATAGCGCTCCCACAAAATCCGCTGGATTCCAGGCTGGATGCGCCGGGTGTGGAAGAGCGCGTCGATGAGGGTGCGTACGCTTTGCCTTAGATTGCCGCCGACCCACAATGCCGGGTCGAGATTCTGTACGACGTAGTCGCTGATTTCCTTCGTTGTGCCTTCCAGCAGTTCCAACAAAATTGCGCGCTTGTCCGGAAAGTACCCATACAAGGTGCCAACCGCGACTCTCGCTTTGCGAGCGATCGCTGCCGTGGTCGTTTCATCGTAGCCCTTTGATTCGAAACAACTTACTGCCGCCTTGAGGATTTGCTCCCGCGTGCGCCGGCTGCGGGCTTGCTGCGGTGTGCGAATGGTGGGGCGGCGAGTACGAGTCTTGGACGCCATGGGTTCGATTTCTCAACAGGGGCCAAGAAGCGAACTTGAGTTCACATTCCTATTGACTCTGAATTGCTCGTGCCGTATGTTCTCGCGCGTAGAAACACTTTTGCAAGGAACGCATCGGGAGGACGAACATGGCTCAAGCTGCCGTAAAGGAAACTGCTCGGCCAGTAAGTGAGGAAAGGCCAAACGAAACGCTGCTTGCCGCATACGACATCACATACGTTTGGAACTATGGCAGCGTCAAGGAAGGCTTACGGGATTTGTACGAAAAAGCCAAGCGGGAGCAATGGAACGGCACCACGCAGCTGAAGTGGGACACTCCGGTAGACCCGGAATCGGAGATCATTCCCCAAGCGTACAACCCGCTTGAAGATTATGGTCCGTACAAAAAGCTCACCCCACGGCAGGTAGCCCACTTCCGGCACGCACAGCTTGCCTGGCAGTTGTTGCAATTCATGCACGGGGAACAGGGGGCGTTGATCGTCGCTTCCGAGCTGGCCGGCGCGGCTCCGTGGATGGACGCCAAGCTGTACGCGGCGACCCAAACGATGGACGAGGCACGTCACGTCGAGGTGTTCAGCCGTTATTTGCAGGAAAAACTCGAGTGGCAGTGGCCCATCAACCCGAACCTCAAGCACTTGCTCGACCTGATCATTTGCGATCGCCGGTGGGACATGAAGTACCTGGGCATGCAGATCCTCGTCGAGGGGCTAGCGATGGCTGCGTTCTCCAGCATGTATCAACTTGCGCGGGAGCCGTTGGTGAAGGATCTCGTGCACTACGTCATGCGCGACGAGTCGCGACACGTGGCTTTTGGCGTGCTGTCGCTGAAGGGGTACTACTTGGACATGCCCGAGTCGGAGCTTCGCGACCGCGAAGACTTTGTCATCGAGGCTTGTAGGCTCATGCGCGATCGGCTCTTGGCCGAGGAAGTTTCCGAGTACATCGGGTTCAACAAACACGAGGTGCGAGAGATCGTGCTGCAGTCGCCCGTGATGCGGATGTTTCGGGAGTCGTTGTTCTCCCGGATCGTTCCAAATTTGAAGAAACTCGGCTTGCTCACCCCGTACGTTCGCAAGGCCTTCGACGAGATCGGAATCCTGCAGTTCGAGAACGTCGACCCAGAGGCGGAAGATCGCGCGATCGGTCTTGCTTGAGCCTGCACTCCCGTCCCTCCCCCTCCCTGTCCCCCGACCCCCGCAACGGGCTCGCCGGCTGCTTCGGCCGGTGGGCCCGTTGTGTTTTTGGTCAAACGATGAGAACGCTGTCGCAACCGCTTGCAATGTGCGCTAGCATAGGCGCCAGTTTTTTCTTGAAGTGATGCAAGGAGCGAACAGAATGGCAGCACCGAAACCCTCTCGGACAGTGCAACGATCGCGTGGCGAGACCTCCCACTTGGCGGAAGTCTCCCAGCCTGTACATCCGCGGGCTGGAGTCGAAATGAGCAACGCCGACGCGATCGTACAAGTGCTGGCCGACGAAGGTGTGGACACGGTGTTCGGATACAGCGGCGGCGCGATTTTGCCAACGTACGATGCGATTTTCCGGTACAACGAACAGCACCGAGACCAGGAAATCCGCCTCGTCGTTCCGGCCACCGAGCAAGGCGCTGGTTTCATGGCTGCTGGTTATGCCCGCTCGAGTGGCCGTGTGGGTGTGTTCATCGTGACTTCGGGCCCCGGAGCGACGAACTCCGTAACGCCAATTCGCGACTGCCAGGCAGACTCTGTTCCAGTGGTGCTGATTACCGGGCAGGTACCGCGCGTGGCGATGGGGACGGATGCGTTTCAGGAGGCGCCGGTCTTCAACATCATGTCCTCGTGCGCGAAACACGTTTTCCTGGTCACCGACGAATCCAAAGTCGAGGCAACGATCCGCACTGCGTTTCGTATTGCCCGAAGCGGACGCCCGGGGCCGGTCGTGGTGGATATTCCACGCGACGTGCAACTGGCCAAATGCACCTTCCGCGGTAGCGGAAGTTTGCGGCTGCGCGGGTACGATGAGCGGTTGGCGGCGCTCGAGCGCGCGACCTTGTCGCCTCGAGATGCCGAAGCCTTTTTCCGCTTGTTGGGAAGCTGCGAGCGGCCGCTCCTGTACGTCGGTGGCGGAGTGATTCATGCGAATGCCGCACCGGAACTGCGCGCGTTTGCCGACCGTTTTGGAATTCCGGTGGTGACCACACTCATGGGAATTGGTGCGTACGACACTTCCGCAGAGCTGTCTCTGCGGATGTTGGGCATGCACGGAACTGCCTACGCCAACTACGCCGTGGAAGATTGTGACTTCCTCTTTGCCATCGGTTCCCGCTTCGATGACCGAGTCGCCGGCAAAGTGAAGGAGTTCGCGCCGCACGCCAAGATTGCCCATCTGGACATCGATGCTTCCGAAATTGGCAAGGTGAAAGCCGTGGATTGGGCGCACGTTGCCGATGCCAAGCGCGGACTGCAGCAACTGCTCGAAGCAGGGCGCGACTTTAAAAAGGACTTCAGCCGTTGGCGCGCCTACGTGCTCGAGTTGAAGCGGAAGTATCCGTTGAATTGGAATCGCGAGTCTTCGCGCATTCAAGCGGAATACGTGTTGTCCACCCTGAACGAAATCACGCGCGGCGAAGCGATTGTCACGACCGGCGTGGGGCAGCACCAGATGTGGGCCGCCCAATATTTGGACTTCCACCGCCCGCGCACGTGGTTGACCTCCGGCAGTATGGGCACGATGGGATTTGGCTTGCCCGCCGCGATCGGTGCGCAGCTCGCCAATCCGGGAGCACTGGTGATCGACGTCGATGGGGACGGCAGCTTGCGCATGAACCTAGGCGAGCTGGAAACGTTGACCACCTACGACATTCCGGTGAAAGTGCTGTTGCTCAACAACCTTGGCGACGGGATGGTTCGGCAGTGGCAAGACTTGTTTTATGCAAACCGTTACTCCGGTTCGGACAAGAGCTTGCACAAGAAGGACTTCGTGCGCGCTGCAGAAGCAGACGGCTTCCAGTTTGCCAAGCGCATCACGGAAATCGCGGAGGTGCGTCCCGCACTCGAGGAATTCCTTGACTTTCAAGGCCCCGCGTTGCTCGAGGTCATGGTGGATCCCAATGCCCACGTGTACCCGATGGTGGGTCCGGGGATGGGCTACAAAGACATGATTACCGGGAAGTTTATCCCGAGCCGTGATCAAGGACCGAAAACTACGGAAACGCCGCCAGGCTACTTCTAAGAGTTCGACTGGGTAGAGGAAGTGGCTCGGGTGGCTGAGTGAGCCCGGCGGCGCCAAAGTTCGGCAACGATTTGCGCATGTGCCGCGCGCGTGATCGGGTAGCGGCCGGCGCTGATTACGGCGGCAGCCAGGAACGCAAGCGGGGCGAAGGCCGCCAGCAAGCGGATGCTGTTGCGCACGGTGTCACTCGTTGGCTCGTTGGCCTGAAAGCCAAGCAAGTCGAGAACGCCCAGCACGAGCGACACGCCGACTGCACCCGCTAGCTTCCGTACGAACGTAAACACTCCGTTGTAAACGCCTTCGCGTCGCTGCCCGGTGCGTAGCTCGTCTTCATCGATGACGTCGCCAAGCATCGACCAGGGCATCACGTCCACGGCAGCATACCCAGCGCCCGCAACCGCCATCAGCAAAAATAAGGTCCACCTGGACCAATCGGGCTGCACGAAGAACAACACGCATTGAACGGCGCTCCAAAGGACCGCGCCGTAGGCGAACAGTTGCGTCTTTTCCGTACGACGGGCAACCCACAGCCACACTGGAAGCGCACTGACGACAGCAACGAGGAAAATCACCATCCCGCGCTCGAAGTCCTCCGAGCGCAGCAACCAGTGCGTGAAGTAGAGGATGAGCAAAGTGCTGATGACGTCGATGGCCATGCGGCTGAAGAGGAACAAGGCGAGGAGCCGTCGAAAGTTGGGATGGGCGAGTACTTCGACAAGGCCGCGGAAAAATGGCGTGGTGCTGACTTCTCGCTCCCGCCACTCCGGCCTTTCGAAGCTGACGCGGTACACAAAAAACCACGGCAGCGCGAACAGACAGCCTAGGACGAACCCTGCAAACTGAAAGCCCGTGGGGCCGCCACCGAAGCTTTCCGCCAAGGGGCGGACCGACACGGCGGCAAAGACTCCGAGCATCGCGCCCGCGGAGCGATAGGTATTGAGCGAAGTGCGGTCGTCGTAGCTCAAAGCCATCTCTGGCTGGAGCGCGAGGTAGGGAATCGAGAGCACGGTCATCGCCGTCGTGAGCAAGCAGTACACAAACGCGTAGTAGGCGAAGCGCAAAAGCTCGTGTGTGAAGGGCACTGGGACCCAAAGCAGGGCAAAACACAGCCCGAACGGTACGGCCCCGATGAGAAAATACGGGCGCCGTCGGCCCCATTGCCAGCGGGTGCGGTCGGAAATTCTCCCCATGAGTGGGTCGGTAAACGCGTCTACCGCGCGCCCGATTAACGGCACGAGCCCCGCAAGCGCCGGCCGCAACTCGGCCACGTGAATGAGGAAGTAGGCCGTGAATACGAAGGCCAATGCGTTTAAAGCCGCGTTGATGGTGAAGTCACCGCTTGCATAAATGGCCCGTTGTACGGGCGACAAAACGCGCGAAGCAGGTGGCGAGGGACGGCTCACCGGTTTTGCTCTCCTCGGCCTAAGCAGACTAAGCGCCAAAGCGCGAGCAGGTCCATGCGCGGCGCACCCCGCAACGACTCGTAAGCCGTTCCCCTAGCGGTCTTGCAAGCTCGAAACTGCCCAACTTGCCAAAACCGCGATCCGGGAAAATTACGAACACGCTAACCTCGAACACGGGCGCGGTTGTCGGCCGCTACCGCCGTGCTGTCAAGCGAGGGTTGTGTGCACCGTTACGGACGAGACCTTCGAGAAAGTCTACGACGCGCGGTTCGTGCCGTTTCCCGGTGACAGCGTTGATTTGCCGGAGGGCCGAGGGGCTCGTGACATTCACTTCGGTTAGGAAACCGCCGATGACATCCAGGCCCGCAAGCCAAAGTCCATGCTGCCGAAGAAACGGACCGACGCGCTCGGCGATGTAGCGGTCGCGTGCGTTCAAGGCGGTTGCCTCCACGCGTGCTCCTTGATGGATGTTGGCGAGTTTGTCAGGGGCAGCAGGCACTCGATTGACAGCGCCAATACATTCTCCTCCGACTAGAAAAAGTCGCTTGTCGCCAGACAACACTTCGGGAAGGTATCGCTGCACGATGACCGGATCGCCCGGGTAGCGTTGGAGGGTTGCCCGAATGACCGGTGGCGCTGTTTCGGCGGTTACAACATGAATCCCTCGCCCGCTGCATTCAGAAATCGGTTTGACGACTGCCGTCCCTTGCGCACGCACAAACTCCTCGAGGGCTTCCACGTGCCGGCTCACAAGTGTCGGCGGGCACAGATCAGGGAAATGCAGCGGCAGGAGCTTTTCGTTCCAAGCAAGCACGCTCTCCGGCTTGTTGACCACGACGGTTCGCTCGCCCACGGAGGTCAGTGCCTGCGCCACGAACCGGTAGGCAGCATCCACAGGCGGGTCCTGGCGCATGAGAATCAGCGAGAACTCGCTTGCGTCCTCCACTTGCGCTTCACCGGCTTGGGGAGCTCCGGTAGGAAGAACGTTCAGCTCATGCGCGGTGGTGTACACGCCGCGGTCGGTGACCGTAAAGTCCTCCTCCAGGGAGTACCACGTTTCATGACCGCGACGCCGAAACTCCGCAGCGAGCAGCAAAGAAGTTTCAGTTTCAAGCTGCAGTTGCTCGAGAGGGTCGAGGACGAACAAAACGCGCACACGTTCCTCATAACATTGCGCTTTGGAGAGGCGACCCCTTTAAGAGCCTGTTGACGAAGTGGCTGCCAGACGCACCCGGTGTTGCGCGGTAGGGGCGAAAACTTTTTCGCCCCTACCGCTGTCTACAACCAAGGAGAGCCAAAACCGCCGTATCGGCACTCATATGCACGGTTGTTCGGGCTGGCGCCGCTTCGTCGACACCCCCACCTCGACTGCCCGTTCGGCGCTTCAAAGCACACGCTCTCTGCATCAGAGACCCACCAGCCATGCCCGCTTTTTCAACTGGCTGTTCAGGGCGCCCCCAAGCCGTGTGCAGAAGCAAACGATACGAGCGTGCATCTTTTGCCACGCCGGCGCAGTGCTTCCGCATTCGATGGGCGCCGTGCGATTCATCGTACGTGGTTTGCCTTGAGCAAACTGGTTCCATGGGGTAGCGTCAACGACGGCAAATCGTCAGTCAGGCAATCCGAGGAGTTTGGCACGTATGGCGAGAAAGCGAGCGCGAACACCCAAGCCCATTCCCGGGAAGGAGCTGGCGTTTATTCGAGCGCAACGAGTGGCGCGGGTGGCAACCGTCGGCAGAGACTTCGAACCCCACAACGTGCCCGTGTGCACGGTGGCGATCGGGGGCAAACTGTACTTTGCCTCGGAAGCGAATGCGCGCAAAATTCGGAACCTCTTTCACTCTCCCCGTGTTGCTCTGGTGTTCGACGAGTACGACGAGGACTGGAAGAAATTGCGCGGCGTCATGGTCGTTGGGGAGGCAACCATCATAGAACGAGGGCCGGCATTCCACCGGGCCCGCTTGGCACTGTACCGCAAATACAAGCAGTACCGAAAAATGGAGCCCATCGTGGAAGGGGAGTCCGTAATCGTCGCAGTGACGCCAGAGAAGACCTTCGCCTGGGGGCTGTGAGATCGGCGAACAACGAGAAAAGGCAAAGGAAGGGAAGGACGAGGATGCAAACAATCGCTCGGGTGATGGTAGTTTTGGCGGCGATCTTGGCGAGTACCGCTGTACAGACGTACGCTCAAGGCTGCGTGGGAGATTGCAGTGGCGACGGGGAAGTGACCATTGACGAGATTATCCTTGGCGTGAATATCGCCCTCGGCAGTGCTGCGCTGAGTGGTTGCCCGGTGTTCGATCGCAATGGAGATCAGCAGGTGACGGTGGACGAAATTATCCAGGCCGTCAACAACGCCCTGGGCGGGTGTTCCCCAATTCCAACTCCGACTCCGACTCCAGGCGAAGATGCATGGTCTTTCCAAAATCCAGCTCCTAGCGGCGAAGACCTGTTCGCCGTGTCGTTCCCGGACCGAGAACACGGCTTTGCCGTGGGAAGTTTCTCGGAGGTCCTCCGCACCACCGATGGCGGGCAGAGCTGGGAGTCTCTATTCATCGCCGACTTCGCAAACTTGTACGGGGTGCACTTCATCAATGCGAGTCGCGGATGGGCGGTGGGCGAGGCTGGAAAGATCTACCTTACGCTCGATGGGGGAGAGAATTGGAACCCGCAAGCGAGCGGGACCCAAGAAGACCTGAACGGAGTTTGGTTCACTGACGTTGCCCACGGTTGGGCCGTGGGCAACACTGGAACCATTTTGCGCACCGACACGGGTGGGAATACATGGGGGGCACAATCTGCAGGCAGCACGCGGGATTTGTTTGCCGTGACCTTCGCGGACAGTCAGCACGGATGGATCGTGGGTGACGCGGGAACCGTCCTGCACACTCAAGACGGTGGCGCGTCCTGGCTCCCACAAACAAGCAACACCGGAAACGCTTTGTATGCGGTGGCGTTTCGGGACGCGAATCGCGGGATTGCAGTAGGGGACAACGGCACGATCCTACGCACCGAAAACGGTGGCCAACAATGGATCGCATCGGTGAGTCCTGTGGTGACTCCTCTATACGGTGTCGCCTGGGGCGATGCGCAAACCGTGTGGATCGTCGGGGATCTGACGGACGAATTTCAGGCGCTGATCCTCAAGTCGGAGGACGGTGGTCTCACCTGGACCCAGCAGCAAAGCGCAAATACGAATCCGTTGTACGGTGTCCGTGCCCTCGATGGCCGAACAGCTCGCGCTGTCGGTGGAGCGGGAACGTTGCTGGGCGCGGACGATGGTGCAAGGTGGTCGCTCCGCAATCCAGCACCAACGAACGATCTGTACGCGGTGGCTTTTCCGCCCGGCGAGTCCAGTGTGGGGTTCGCCGTGGGCGACTGGGGTGCAATTGCCATTACGGAGGACGGAGGTGCCACCTGGAGCGGCCGTGACGTAGGAATCACGGACGGCTTGTTTGCCGTGACGACGGTCGATCCCCAACTGGTCTGGGCTGCGGGAGGGAACGGGGTCATTGTCGCGTCGCGCGACCGCGGCAACACGTGGTCGGTGCAAAATACTCAGACAACAGAGACGTTTTTTGGCATCCGGTTCGTTACCGCGTTGCAAGGTTGGGCGGTTGGTACCAACGGAACGATTCGCGCTACAGCCGACGGCGGAGCAAGCTGGTTCCCCCAAGCGAGCGGGACCACCGAAGATCTGAACTCGGTCGTGTTCGTGAATACGAACGTTGGATGGGTAGCCGGCAGTACGGGCACGATTCTGCACACCGCCGATGGCGGCCGCACTTGGTCGAGGCAAAACAGCGGCACGACAGAAGATTTGTTCGCCATTACGTGTGTGGACACGAATACATGCTGGGCCGTTGGCGGTGCTGTGGAAACCTCGACGACACCGCCGGTGCAGGTGCTGCTGAAAACCACGAACGGTGGCCAGTCGTGGGCGCCGCAACCCGTGTTCTGTGGCCAGAACCCACAGGTGCCGGACAACTCCGGCTGCCCCGATCCGCTGTTTGGCGTTTACGCCCGCGATGCACGGACGGCGTGGGCAGTCGGTGACTTAGGGACCATCCTTGCTACCCGCGACGGGACACGGTGGGAGCCGCAAGTGAGCCCAACCACGGATACCCTCAACGGCGTGTTTTTCGCAGACGCAAATGTCGGCTGGGCCGTAGGCTTTCGTGGCACCATTCTCAAAACAGTGACCGGAGGACGCTAACAGCCTGTTGACAAGGTAGGTCTCGGTCGAGGGCCTGCGATCAAGACAACGTGTTCGTCCAAGCGTTCGGGGTACAAGCTAGTTGGCGGGTGTCGGTAACCGAGCCCAATCGGGACAACGGTCCTTTGGGTGGCAGCGCACCCTGACCTCGCTCGCCCGCGCGAGGGGGAGCATGGCGGAAAAATTTCTGCCCTACCTCGATCTTCGCACGACAGGTTGGCGATCTCGGAGCGCGGACAACCCCCGCGAAGTTGGCTGTACACGCGGTAGCCAGTTCTTCGACAGGCCGTTAGCCCTTTTTCCGTTGCGGAGTGGCGGCGGCAGGCGAGGAAGCGAGCCGACGTAAAGAAGCGCGGTATGGTGGGCTCGCGACACCGCGCTCCGTGATGATCGCGGTAATGTAACGGGCTGGCGTGACGTCGAAGGCCGGGTTCAGCACGTCGACGCCGGAGGGAGCTACAGGCCGGCCCGCCACGTGTGTCACTTCTTTTGGGGACCGTTGTTCGATGGGGATCTGCTGGCCGGTTGGGCAAGCAAGGTCGACCGTTGCAAGCGGCGCCGCAACGAAGAAAGGGATGCGGTGGACGTGGGCTAAGACCGCCAGACTGTACGTTCCAATTTTGTTGGCCACGTCGCCGTTGGCAGCAATTCGGTCCGCCCCGACGATGACACAATCGACTCCACCTTGCCGCATCAGGTCGCCGGCCATGTTGTCGGTGAGCAAGGTCGTGGGAATCCCGTCGCGGAGCAGCTCCCAACACGTGAGCCGCGCACCTTGCAAAAACGGACGAGTTTCCGTGGCAAACACGCGAACTTGTTTTCCCAGTTCGCACGCTGCGCGCACGACACCGAGTGCGGTGCCGTAGCCGGCCGTGGCCAGTGCACCGGCGTTGCAGTGCGTGAGGATGCGCACTCGCTGGGGAAGCAAACGTGCCCCGTACATTCCGAGCGAACGATTGGCCTCGATGTCTTCGTCGTGAATCGCCCGTGCCTCGGCGAGCAGCCCTTCCTTGATTTCCTCGAGCGGTCGGTCGCGCAACGACTCGAAGGTGCGGCGCATACGCTCGATGGCCCAAAACAAGTTCACCGCCGTCGGTCGACTGCGGGCGAAGGTCGTGCAGATTCGTTCAAACGCTTCCGCAGGGTGCCGGCGTACCCGCTGCATTCCTAACGCGATGCCGAAGGCAGCAGTGACGCCAATGGCTGGTGCCCCACGCACGACCATGTCGCGGATTGCTAGGGCGAGCCGCCGATAGTCGCGGTACACGCGATAAACTTCCTGATGTGGCAAAAGACGTTGGTCGAGCAACACCACTGTGCCTTTGCGCCATTCGACGGTACGAATCATGGGGAACGATGTCGCTTGCGGACAAGCCGATGTCAAACGCTCGCGGCGGAGCAACCGCGCAAAAAATTCACCGGGTCACAAGTTCCGCAATCCGCCTCCGAATGGTCTCTTGCAATTCCGCTGGAACTTCGGGTTCGGGACTAGAACGGCAAAGGGCCAGAACTTGCTTCAGTGACGCACACGTGTCGCGACAACGGCCACATGCGTCTAAGTGCCGCTCCATTTCCGCACATACTGATGGGGAGAGTTCCCCTTCGAGATATCGCGACAGCAGAAGCGCAACATCCGGACATTGCGTGCGCGGCCCCTGCGATGATTCTTCGAGGCCTAGCAACGGAGCCAGTGCCTTTCGCACTGCCAGCCGAGCCCGATGCAAGCGTGTTTTCACCGTTGCCACCTGCAAACCGAGCACTTGCGCTGTTTGCTCTGTCGAAAGGCCCTCGAGGTCGCGAAGCAAAAAGACTTCCCGAAACGCGGGAGGCAAACCAGCAATGGCTTTGTTGAGCGCCAACTCGAGTTCGCGGCGAGCGATCTCGTGCTCTGGGGATAGGCGTGAATCCGCTGGCTCGATGACCTGGCGCCCTGGCTCCTCGATGGGTTCGGTCTTTTCTGGCGCAAATTTACTGCGCCGCCGTTTTTTCGTGCAAAAGCTGCGGGCAATTTTGTAAAGCCAGGTGGCTAGCGCACCTTCGCCGCGAAAGCTGCCGATGGACTTTGCCACCGACAGAAACGTGTCTTGCACGACGTCGCGGGCGTCCTCCGCGTTCCCACACATCTTCATCCCGAACCGGTATACCCGCCCCTGATAGAGCCGAATGAGATCCTCCAGGGCAGCGCGATCTCCCGACCGGGCGCGAACGAGCAACTGCTCTTCGCCGTTCACTGGCAGTTGAACGTGCTCTGCTGTCATAGGCCAGCGACCTAGACTCTCATCGTTGCCACATGACCAGAAGGTCGGCATTTTCTTGCTGGGCGCGTTCCTCAGCCCACGCTCGCGCGGCATCGTTTCCCCGGAGCCAAGCCTCGAAGTGCGCCAGCGCTACAGCAACGGCGAGCGCATGTTGGCGTCTTGGAGACATGGCCGGAGGATTGCGAGTGCCGAGCGCACAGGGAAGCGGGCAACGCCCAGCAACAATTCCGGCCGCTGCACCACCGAGACTCTCTGGGAACGTCGCCCCTGCGGGATCGTTCCCCAGTGCCGAACCGAGAGCGGCGCAGCCTAAATCGTCGGCGTTAGCCATTTGTCCGAACAAAATGTCTGCTCCGTCGGTGAACGCTGTGTGGCTACCGGCCCGTAAAGCAAACAAATACTTGGGTCCCTGGGCTTGCTGGAATGCGAACAGCGCATTGGCCTCGTAGGGAACGATGGCGTCAATGTCTCCGTGTGCGAGCGCGAGAGGTACTTTGGCGGTAGCGTAAAACGCGCGGCCGAAGAAGCATGCCGGAGGTGCATACGCGAGCGCTGCACGGATTCGCGGGTCGCGTAGCGTCGGGTGGAAGGAAACCAACAAGGTCGTGGCTCCGCCAAGCGAGAGCCCCGTCGCGCCGATCCTTCGGCTGTCCACCTTGCCGGAGAATCGCTGCAGCGCCGGGGTCGATGGCTCGAGGACGCTATCGATCAGGAAACGCACGTCACCTGGTTGGTTGGCGAGATCCCCTAACGTGGCTCCCCCTGGGGCATTGAAGGAACTTAGTGGGAAATCCACGGCAGCCACAACATATCCGTGACTCGCAAGGTGTTGCGCCAGGTAGGCACCGCCTCGGCGGTTGCCGAGAAAACCGTGACTGTAGACCACCAACGGTGCTGGCGCTGCGGATTCTGCAAACGGGGCATCTCGCTGTTCCAGCGAAGGAGCTGCCAATTGTGTGCTGGGGTACCAGATGGCTGCGGGCAGAGTGCGGCTTGGCGAACCCGGGAACGACCGATTGGGCATCGTGGGGCGCGTGCGATCTTCCAGCGTCGTCTCGACATAACCCACACCGTAAATGCCGGGTTCTAAAAGTTGTGCCGTGGTCAGCGGCTCCGCCGGTGGCGTCGCCGGCTCCCCGTCAGAGCCGCAGCCCAGACTTAGGCTCGAAAGCAGGAGGACAGCGACACACCACCCTATGACTGCACGCGCTTGCTTCATGGGCGCCTAGATATCCACCGCGCATTGCCTCGGTCAACATGAACGAGCCGAGCGAAGAACTAGCATGCTTTCCAATTCCTAGGCCGGGCTTTTCGAGGGCCTTCCCGCGGTGTCGGCGCCCACGCAAGCTCGCCGTGCATTCGAAGCCGCGATGCATCCAATTCAGGCTGTCGGCCACCCCGCACGGTCGTTGGTGGCGGACTCGGTTGACAGTGTCGCGCGGCGACTTGCGTTGCATTGAGCGATGGTCCAAATCAGCAATCGGCAAGCGAAACGATGGCGAACGAAAAACTTCCCGGTCGTGGCGCGGCATCGAACCCTCCCAACCGTTACGAACGGCTGGACGTCGAGTGGGACGAAGAGTTCGCGAGGGATCTCCGCTCGCAGCGTACCCAAGTGTATCGCGACACGAGCCGGACGATCTTGGCGGAGAACGAAAGCCCCGATGTCCCATTCCGCTTTAGTCTGAATCCCTATCGTGGCTGCGAGCACGGCTGTATTTACTGCTATGCGCGGCCCACCCACGAGTACTTGGGGTTCAGTGCCGGGCTCGACTTCGAACAGCGCATTTTCGTGAAGCTCGATGCTCCAGAGTTGCTGCGGTCGCACTTCCGCTCCCCGAAGTGGTCGCCCGAGGTCGTTGCGCTGTCCGGAAACACCGACTGTTACCAGCCGCTGGAGAAGCACTTCGAACTGACCCGCCGCTGCCTGGAAGTGTTTGCCGACTTTCGTAACCCCGTGGCTGTGGTGACGAAGAGCAGCCTCGTGTTGCGGGATGTGGACCTGCTGGCCGAGCTGGCAACCCAGAAACTGGTTCGGGTTGCTATTTCGATTACGACACTGGACGGTGCTCTTGCTCGCCGTCTCGAGCCCAGGGCAGCGCAACCGGAGCGCCGGCTGGAAGCCGTGGCCAAGCTAACGAGTGCGGGTGTGCCGGTGGTGGTCATGATTGCGCCCGTGATTCCTGGGCTCAACGATGAGGAAATCCCTCAGATTTTGCGAGCCGCGCGCGAGGCTGGCGCCGTTGGCGCGAGCTACGTTCTTTTGCGGCTTCCCCGGCCCGTGGATGATTTGTTCACAGCTTGGTTGGAAGAACATTTTCCGGAGCGCCGGCAACGCGTGCTCGGTCGGATTCGCCAGTGCCGTGAAGGGCGTTTGTACAACGCTGAGTTCGGAAAACGGAAGACAGGTACGGGTCCGTACGCAAACCACATCCGTGAACTCTTTACCTTGACTGCGCGCCGGCTGGGTCTCGACCGACCGCTGCCGGAGCTCGACACGAGTGTGTTCCGCCGTCCAGTCGCCACCGGTCAGTTAAACCTTTGGTGAGCGGATCCTTTCGTACAGCGCTTCCAGGTGACACCAAACTTGCTCTGCCGGTAGCACGTGGTCACAAAACACCTCGGGGCCGCAGAGGTCGCACTGGTGATTGGCTTGCACCCACTCGATTGTTGGGCTCCGCGGATGCCAATGTTCCGCGCGGGTATGACAGCTCAGGAGCACCAAGCCAGGGATGCCGAGCAGGGCCGCCAAGTGGCTGATTCCGCTGTCGTTGCCGACAAACAAGGTCGCATCTTGGAGGAATCCAGCAACTTCAGGGAGGGGCCGGGCTACTAGGCCCTCGTCGGCGTCGATGGCGGCTACGCCGCGCTCGAGTTCCGTTGGGCCCAATGCAACCACAATGCGCCCGCCGGTTCTCGCCCGCCAGAGCCGAGCGAGGTTCGGAAAGCCACGCCAATTTTTCCGTTCCGCCCCACTTCCCGGGTGGATGAAAAGCGTGGGCGCAAGCCGTTGGCCTTTCTCCAAAGCATTTCGTGGCGAAGCGACCCGCAAATATTGTTGCACTGTTTCCCGACTTGCGGGCTCCAATGCCAAGCAGCGGGCATAGTATTCGGAAGCGTGCTCGCCTTCCTCGAAGGCACGGAAGGGGAATACAAATGCCCGCGTCGCCACGGCTGCATCCAGGTTGTTCGTAAACTGTCGATCTCCGAACCCACTCCAGGAGTAAGCCACGTCAAAGCGGCCAAATCGTTCAATCCATTCTTCCCGACAAAAATCGTTACGGTAAAGCCAGGTGAGCGCAGGATGTTCGATCGACCAGCTTACGATCCTGGGATGGTCGAGTATTACGGTCCAATCGGAGCGTGCGAGCAGGATTGTCTCTCGTACACGCTGGGCGAAGGCGACCAGCGCAGGCAGGAAACACAAAAAGTCGCCAAGAGCTCCGGGAAAAACAACCAGGGCCCGTTCGTTCGATTGACTCACTGGAACCGCCTCTGTAGTTTCCGAGTATTCGGTGTTCACGCTGATGGAAACCGCTCCAGCTCGGACCGTACTCGACTTAATTGGAGATACGCCAGTGGTCAAACTTCGCCGGGTCGTCGATCCGGATGGTGCGGAGGTGTGGGGCAAACTGGAAGCGCTAAATCCTGGCGGCAGCGTGAAAGACCGCATTTGCCTTGCGATGGTCGAGGCTGCCGAGCGAGCCGGGCAGCTCGAGCCCGGAGGCACCATCGTCGAGCCGACCAGCGGCAACACCGGCATCGGGCTCGCTTTGGTCGCTGCTGTGAAAGGGTACCGTTGCGTGCTCACCATGCCCGATACGATGAGCGAAGAGCGACGCAGTTTGCTGACGGCGTACGGGGCGTACTTGGAGCTCACGCCAGATACCAAAGGTATGCACGCTGCCGTTCAGCGCGCTGAAGAGATCGTCCGCTCGCACCCGCGTTATTTCATGCCCCAGCAGTTCCGCAACCCGGCAAACCCTGAGGCTCACCGGCGAACGACTGCCATCGAACTCCTTGAGGCCTTCGACCGCATCGATGCCTTTGTGGCTGGCGTGGGTACTGGGGGTACGATTACAGGCGTTGGCCGTGTGCTCCGGGAGCGCATGCCCGGAGTGAAAATTTTCGCGGTGGAGCCCGAAGCATCGCCCGTGCTGTCAGGCGGCGAGCCTGGTTACCATGGAATTCAGGGAATTGGTGCGGGCTTTGTGCCCGAAATTTTGGATACGTCGATTTATGACGAGGTCCTCCGTGTGTCCGACGCGGAAGCTGCAGAATACACGCGGCGCCTAGCCCGCGAGGAGGGGTTGCTCTTAGGAATTTCCTCCGGAGCCAACGTGTGTGCGGCGGCCCGTGTGGCGCGTGCGCTTGGTCCCGGAAAAACAGTGGTGACCATTCTTTGCGATACCGGTCAGCGGTATCTCAGTACAGACCTGTTCCAAGCTGCCGAGGCGCGATGACAGAAGTGGACCTCAAATACCAACGCTTACGCTCCGTGCTAGCCGAGTACGGGCGTGTGCTGGTGGCCTTTTCGGGCGGGGTGGATTCGTCCTTTTTGCTCCGGGTGGCAAGCGAGGTTTTGCCGGGGAACGTGGTGGCGCTCACAGTGCACTCGCCAACTGTGCCTGAGGAAGATCACCTCACTGCTGTGGGTTTGGCTCAGGCTCTTGCCGTGGAGCACGTCGTGATCGAGGCGGACGAGCTCGCCATGCCAGAATACGCGGCCAACCCGACGAATCGCTGTTACTTTTGCAAAAGCCACCTGTTCGAGCTGTGCGCGCAGGAAGCAGGTCGGAGAGGAATTCCGGTTGTGGTCGATGGAGCAAACGCCGATGATCTCCGCGACTACCGGCCAGGCTTGACTGCCGCTCACGAACGCGGAGTGCGGCACCCACTGGTGGAAGCAGGGCTAACCAAAGCGGAGGTGCGCGTGCTCAGTCGCCAACTGGGGTTGCCAACGTGGGACAAGCCCGCAAGCCCGTGTTTGTCATCGCGTTTTCCTTATGGAACGCCCATCACGCACGAGGCGCTTGAGCGGGTAGCCAGCGCCGAGCGATTACTGCGGGGGCTTGGTTTTCGCGAGTGTCGTGTTCGCTATCACGACCGGCTGGCGCGGATCGAAGTGCCAGTCGAGCACCTCGCGCGTTTGCTAGAACCCGACGTCCGTACGCGAGTGGTCGCTGGGCTGCGTGAACTTGGCTTCCTCCACGTTACGGTGGATCTGCAAGGCTTTCGGAGCGGTAGCCTCAACGAAGCGCTGGCGGAGCGCAAGAATCCTGCGGCCTAGTAGGACCCCGACGGCTTCGTTTGGTTGGTACTTCCCAGCGCGAACGCTTGCGCCAGTGCCGCCCGGCCGCCGTGGTCGAGGATCTCGCCGTGACTCATGATCACACGGTCGAAATCCCACTCGAGGATCTTGCGGAGCGAGGCAGTGAGTGCCTCCGAATCGCGTACGAGCATCCGCACCAAACGGGTGGGACCGAAACGCCCTCGGGCGCCGTTCAAGCGAAGAAAAAGCCGCAGTCGCCAATCGGCATGGATGTCGGCCGGTATGTTGAACACGAGATCGGTCAGGATGAGCGTACGCGACCGGGGGTGAAAAAACGCCACTTCTTCAAGCACGGGTATGCCGCGAACGTGGATGTGTTCCAAGTCACCGGCCCACGGTGGCTCGCGGCCGCTCGTGCCGATGACGTTGGCAAACCCGAGATCCGGCCGTTTGGTGGCTAGGCCAGGAGCACTCCAGAACTCCGCCTTTGGGAATGCATCGCAGAAGCGGCGTGCAAAGAACTGATGCGTCTTGTTCGGAGCTACGACAACGACGACGGAGCCGATGTTTTCCAGGGCGGCAACGAGAGCGTTGTCGGGGGCGATTGGGGAGTGCACGAAAAGGCCACCGGTTCGAAGTCGAACGACCGTCATCCGCGCTTCAAGGTTGCCTACGAGCAACTGCAGCGGTTGTTCAGCGACCCAAAGATTATCGTCGACGTGACGCAGCACGATAGGTCCACCCCGAGGTGGCAGGCTTGAGGCTCGCGGGCTTTTGCCGGCTCCGGTAGTGCCACCCTGTGACACCCCCTTTTGAGTCGAAGCGTTGGCTCCGGAACCAGTGGTTCACACGTAATCCTGGCACATCGTTTCGGGTGATGGTCACTTGGGCTGTTCTAGTTGCATCTGGGTGACAGCCCACTCTGCCCAGGCCCAGTCCTCCGGGGTGGTGAGTTTACGATTGCGCTCCTCTCCGCGAACGACATGCACACGGTACCCAAAGTACTCCAACAGCGAGGCCTCGTCGGTAAAGGACAGGCGCAATTCTTGGGCACGCGCAATTGCGTCACGAAGCCAATCGGCCCGGGCGACTTGGGGGGTTTGCGCTAGCCAAGTGCGAGTGCGGTCGAGAGTGCGAACCACCACGTGGTCCTCGACCCATTTGACGGTGTCCGTAGCGGGTACTGCGGCAATGGCTGCTCCATGGGCCCGGGCGGCAGCGGCGCAGGACTGAAAGAGCTGGGCAGAGGCAAAGGGACGAGCAGCATCGTGGACCAGCACGAGGGGTACGCTTGGCGGAATCTTCCGGAGGGCTAAAGCGACGGAGTCTTGACGCTCTTCTCCCCCGGCTACGACATGCACCTGGACCCCGGTCGATCTCGCAGCTTGCACGGCACAAGCAACCTGATCAACGGCGGCCTGTGGGACGACGAGCCACACACCCGCGAGTTGGGGCAACGCACACAACGGCTCGAGGCTGTAAGCGTAAAGAGGACGGCCAGCCAGCTCCCTGAGGCCTTTGGCAACCTCGCCTCCCAGCCTCGACCCCCGGCCGGCAGCAGCCAAAATCGCTGCAAGCATCACGCTGCAGCCTCAGGTACGCGGCCGCAAGGGAGTTACCCAGTACCAGGAGTCGGAAACCATAAAGTCACTGGGAGAAAATTTGTTCCAGCTCCTGTTTGATCTTCTCCTCGGGGTGAGCTTTCGCGATGGAGAGTTCTTTTACCAGGAGGTTGCGGGCTAGGTCGAGCATTTTGCGCTCGCCGAAAGAAAGCTCCTTGTCAGCCTTGAGGACGCTCAGGTCGCGCAGTACCGTGGCGATTTCTAACACCGAACCCGTTTTGATCTTCTCGGTGTACTCACGGTAGCGGCGGTTCCAAGTTTGCTGGTCTACCGGTTTCTTCTTCTTGCGCTCACGCAGAATCTGGTAGACCTTGTTTACCATGTCCTTGCCAATAACCCGGCGGAGTCCGACGGCGGCGACGTTGTCCGTGGGGATCATGATGGTCATGTCATTGTCCAAGATGCGGAGCATATAGAATGTTTGCGCCTTTCCTTGGATCACCCTGGTTTGGATGCTGTCGATGATCCCCACGCCGTGAGCCGGGTAAACCACTTTTTCGCCAACTTTGAACGTCATCGGTTCCTCCCTGGCTCCTGACATATCAGGATGAGCGCCGAAGCGCGTCGCCCATAAGTACAGGAAAATCGAGGATTTGGCAAGCTGTTCCAGCGATAACGGCACAGAAGTTCACCTGGCACCCGCGCGAAAGGGAACATGATGTTCCCTGCCGGGGGAGGTCCGATCCGAGATTGAAATGGACCGCTGCGCCTTCCGAGAAGTGGCTTGAAGCGGCCCTGGGTTTACCTGCCGGCACTTATGGCTTCGGTGGCCTCGCCGCAGGCGCTACTCGAAGAGGCTGGGATTCGGGGAGAAGTCGTTGGAGAGTCTCCAGGACCCTCTCAGGGTCCTGGGTGTGGATAGCAATCAGCTTGTCCCGCGAGGCGTGTCCGTGCAGGATTTCGATGGCGCTGCGCGGCAGACGGAAAAGTTCGGCGAGGAACCGGAGGAGCGCGTCGTTGGCAGCGCCTTCCTGGGCGCGGGCTCGGAGGCGGACTTTCAACGCGTCGCCATGGTATCCGGTAACCTCGTTCTTTGCCGCTCCGGGCTGAACGCGAATTGCCAGTCGGATGGTTTCGCTTCGTGATTGGTGGGGGACGCGGGGAGCCATAAAGCCTTCGCTCGCACATTTCTTGGCTGCGGCCTAGACCTCTCGGCAACCGAAAATTTCATTTGCCTGAGGCGCGTCGGCCAAGCACCATTGTGGGCGTACCATTTCTTGGAGGTTCTCGTGCGCAGAATGGGTCTATGCATCTTGAGTTTTTTCGCCGTGCTGAACATGAGCGGGCCTGTGGAAGCCACCGATTATGCGTTGCGATTTTATGGTCACGGAGTAAGCGCGCCGGACTTAGACCGCGTCAAAATCCGGGTGGACGACCCCAATACAAACGATCCGGGTCCACCAGCAGATATCGGAGCCACGGATTTTACTTTGGAGTTTTGGGTGCGCGGGTCCACCACGGAGAACAGTGCTCCCGCGATCTCGTGCGGCAATAACGTGAACTGGATCTACGGCAATATCCTTTTCGATCGCGATCGCTTTAACCAAGACCGCAAGTTTGGCCTTTCGTTCGGGAACGGGCGGCTGGTGTTCGGTGTGAGCGGGGATGGTACAGGGGACTTCACCCTTTGTGGCACATCGAACGTCTTGGATCATGCATGGCACCACGTCGCCGTACAGCGTCGCCGGAGCGACGGGCACTTGTGGATCTATGTGGATGGTACGCTCGAGGCGAGTGCTGACGGACCCGACGGGGACATCTCCTACCCCGATGACGGAGTTCCGGGGAACTACTGCAGCGGCCCCTGCACGAATAGCGATCCGTTCCTCGTGATCGGAGCGGAAAAGCACGATGCCGGTGCGGCGTATCCCTCGTTCAGTGGATTCGTGGACGAGGTCCGCTTGTCCAACACGCTTCGTTACAACAGTAACTTCACCCGCCCCTCAGCGCCGTTCGTGACGGATGCAAACACCATGGCGTTGTATCACTTCGACGAGGGGCCGGCTGGTCCTTGTACCGGAACCGTCCTGGATACCTCCGGAGCGCCAGGCGGACCCAGTGACGGCCAGTGCCAGTATGGCGGCAGTAGCCCTGCAGGCCCGGTGTATGTGACCACGACCCCGTTCAGCTCGCCTCCTCCACCGACCTGCGGAACAACGCCGCTTAGCGGCTGCGCCGTAGCACCGAGGGGGAGCTTGGCTCTCTTCCAAAGCGCGACCAACTCGAACCGTCGCAGCATTTCGTGGCAGTGGGTTGCCGGGGACGCGACGGTTGCGGAGTTTGCGAGCCCGATCGATGGAAGCGCGTCGTACGCGCTTTGCGTGTACGATTTCCTCTCTGGCACGCCCACTCTTGCTTTGCAGCTCGCTCCGCCGACGGGCCCTGCGTGGCGGTTGGTGCGAGGCACGACGTACCGGTACGGTGACCGCACGGGTGCGACGCAGGGGATTCGCCGAGTGTCCTTGCAAGGGAAAGGTCTGGGTCGCGGGAAAATTACATTGCGTGCAAGCGGGCCGAGTCTCCCCCTGCCAGGACCAGTGAGCTCGACACGGTATTTCAACGCGGACCCGGAGGTCCGCGTGCAGTTCGTGAAAAACACGGGCGAGTGTTGGGAAGGAACATTTACCACCCCGGGCCGACACACAAGTCAGAGCTTCCGCGCGCGGTATCCCTGAACACGACCGGTCAGCCCGGCCATCTCGCCTTCGGCTGGAGATCGAGAATAGAGTTCCTGCTGTCTGCTCCGGACTGGGCTTCCCGCGGGTTCCGGGAAGCTGACGGTCGTGCTCCGACGAGCATCCAGCTTGACAAGCACAAGCGCCGTGGAGCACAACCGAGGATCGGCTGATCGAGCCGTAGTTTCGGAAAGGACAAGGGCGGGATGGAACGGTACATACGCTGGATTGTTGCGCACCGGGTTTGGGTGCTCTTGGCGTCGGTGGTGGTCACTGCTTTTTTTGCCGCGCAGCTAACGAAACTGCACCTGGAGATCCGCCGCCGCGCCAACTTGCCGGAAGCACATCCGTACGTCCAGGTGCAAAACCGCATCACGGACTTGTTTGGCGGCGAAGCCATCGTGATCATTGGCGCGGCCGCGACGAGCGGCACGATTTATACCCCGGAATTTCTGGGCAAGGTCTTCCGGGTGTGCGAACGGCTCCGCGACACTCCAGGAGTCATCCAAACCAGCCTGTTTTGCATGGGTGCACCGTATGTGAAAACCGTGCAGTTCGGTGCCGACGAATCCATGGAGGTGCGCCCGCTGATGGAGGCGCCGCCCCGTACCCAAGCAGAAGCGGACGAGGTCCGGCGTAAAGTCGAGGCCGATCGATTGTTGAAAGAGAACCTGGTTTCCCGCGACGGCACAGCGACCGTGATCGTCGTGGAGTTCGACGATCGGCTGAACGACAAGCAAATCTTTGCCGTCCTCGAGGAAATTTTGCAGCCCGAACGCGATGCTTCGGTTCGGTTTGCCCTAGCCGGCGCTCCGGTCCTACGCGCTTGGTTGGCCAAGTACACGGCCTTGATCGGGATCCTCTTGCCGCTGGCCGTGGTCGTCATTGGCCTGGTCCACTTCGAGGCATTCCGCACCGTCCAAGGCATGGTGCTGCCGTTGGTAACAGCAATTTTGAGCGTGGTGTGGTCGCTCGGCATCATGGGCCTGAGCGGGTACCCGATGGATACCTGGAGCGCCATGACCCCCGTGGTGATCTTGGCCGTTGCTGCCGGGCACGCCGTCCAGATCCTGAAACGCTACTACGAAGAGTTCGACATTGTTCGGGACAGCCACGAGGCCATCGTGCGTTCGATCGTGGCTGTCGGTCCGGTGATGGTCATTGCCAGCGTAATTGCCGCGGCCGGGTTTGCCTCGCTGACCACGTTCGGCATCACCAGCGTACGCGTGTTCGGTATGCTCATGGCCAGTGGTATTCTCAGTGCCCTGGTGATCGAGCTGACGTTCACGCCGGCGTGTCGCGCGTTGCTGCCCGCCCCGAAGGTGCGCGAAACCACCCGTGAAAAGGCCCACGGGTGGCTCGACCGCTTGCTCGAACGACTGGCAACCTTGGTCGCTAGCCGACCACGCCAAATCCTCATAACGGCCTGTGCCTTGTTCGTGGTCGCCCTGTTGGGCGCCCTGCGAGTGAAAGTGGACAACAGCTTTCGTTATTGGTTTGCGCCCACAACTCAAGTGCGGCTGGACGACGCCTTCCTGAACGAAAAGCTTCCCGGAACCGCTTCGTTGCGCATTCTGATCGACGGGCACGAAGAGGGCGTTTTGAAACGGCCCGATGTGCTCCAAGCGATCTCTGACTTGGAAGACTTCCTTGCTGCCGACCCTACTTTGGGCGGCATCAACTCCATTGCCGGGCACGTCAAGCGCATGCACCAAGCGATGAACCGTGACGACCCCGCTTTCTACCGTATTCCCGATAACCCGAGACTGATTAGCCAGTATCTACTGCTGTATAGCATGTCAGCCGGCCCCGATAGCCTGAGCGCTTTTGTGGACGCGAACTTTCAGCGCGCCGTCATCCGCGCGTTGAGCAAAACCGACAGCGCGGTGTACTCGCGCGAGCTCATTGCGCGGCTGAGCGACTTTGTCTCGCAACGCTTCCGTGGGCTGCCGGTTACGGTAGGTTTGGTCGGTGGCACGCTTGGTGTGCAAACGGCGATGAACGATACCGTCGTGCACGACAAGATTGTCAACGTATTGCAAATCGCGACAATCATTTTCGTGCTTTCAAGTCTCGTGTTACGATCGCCGATCGGTGGGGTTTTTGTTTTACTGCCGCTCAGTCTGGCAGTGGCCTTCAACCTTGGCCTGATGGGATGGGCTGGAATTTGGCTGGACATGACGACCGCTGCCATCACTGCCATGGGGGTGAGCATCGGCGCCGACTTTGCCATCTACCTTATTTTTCGGATTCGCGAGGAACTGAAAAAAGCGGGGAACCTGCAAGAAGCTGTGCGCGCGAGCCTGCTGACTTCGGGCAAAGCGATCTTTTTCGTCTCCTCAGCCGTCGCCCTGGGGTACATGGTCCTGCCGTTTTCAGGGTTCAGTCTATGGATTCGGCTGGGTGCTTTGACGGCCACGATTGTGTCGGTGAGCGCATTGGGGGCGGTAACGATCATTCCAGCGCTGAGTCTCATCGTGCGACCGAAATTTTTGGCGGCGGCGTCGGGGGCGGTGCCGGTGCAAGAGCAGCGGTCAGCTCACGCCGAAACTACGGCGCGGACCGTTTTGGAATTCGGATAAGGCTTGTGCAGGCGAGTGCGAGAGGCGACGAGTCCGCTGAAAACTTGGGTTCGGTTTTTGGAGGCTTTGATGCACGCAGAAAATCACCACGATTACATTCATCCGAACACGGGGGAGAGCAACTTCAACGAAAGCATGTATTTCAACTTTTACGATCGTTCCTGCCGTTGGGGTGGGTTCGCTCGCATCGGCAACCGCCCGAACGAAGGATACGCAGAAGTGACCCTGGCCTTGTACCGCCCCGATGGCACAGCGTTGTTTCAGTACCAGCGTCCGCCGCTGAGCGAACACAAGGACCTCGCGGCCGGTGGCATGACGTTCGAGATTCTGGAACCAGGGCGTCATTTGCGGGTGACGTACAAGGGGCCCGCGCTGTACCTTGCTCGTCCCCTCGAGCTGGAGGACCCCCGTCGAGCGTTCACCTCCAATCCTTTCCACGACGTGGAGCTTGCGCTGGACTACTACGGTTTGAGCCCGATGTACGGCGGAGAGAACCCAGAAGCCACGACGAGTTCAGACCTGGTGTTTGCGCGCGGTCATACTGAGCAGCATGTACGAGCGGTGGGAACGCTCACAGTCGGGACGGAAACCGTTCCTTTGCATGGCCTTGGCTTGCGTGACCACTCGTGGGGGCCGCGTTCGTGGCAATCGCCCGCCTACTACAGATGGCTCACGGCCGAGTTCGACGAGGACTTTGGTTTCATGGCCTCTCACATTCACTTGCAAAGCGGGGCGGACCTGCGCTCGGGTTTCGTGTTTCGCGACGGCCGCAACGAACTCGTTCATCACGTAGAGATCGACACGGAGCACGACCCGTCGTCTGGATATCACCGCCGGATCCAAGCACGCATCCACACCGCTTCGGAGGTTTTGCATGTGACCGGCGAGGTGCTGAGCATGTTGCCGCTACGGAACCGGAAAGATGGAAAAGTCACCCGGATCGCCGAAGGCCTCACGCAATGGCGGGTGGGCAACCAGGTGGGCTTTGGCTGGTCGGAGTACCTGGACCAAGTGAGCTAGGACCACCCACGTGGTCTGCACTCGGCGGCGGCCAGGACATCCCGATTCGCCCACGCGAGGGTCGCCGGTACATGCAACGCAGCGTGGTGCCGCTGGTGGGCGACGGCACAGCATCGTTGGTGGAATGCCTCGCCCTGCCCCGGCGGCTTTCAGGGACCGTGCGGCACCAGGCCGCCGGTTCTTCGCCCTTGAACGTCACGCGAGCTTCCCTGGACAGAACTGGCGACTTGAGCTTGCTGCGGCGGAAGGAAAATGCCCTGCCGAGCAACTTGTGTGCGACCGACGCAGCGTGGGTTGCAGTTAGCTCGCTTACGCGTATATTGTCTGCCCACAGGTTGTGCCGCAGTTTCAGCGGCACAAAAGTTCTTTGACATGGGGGCGATTTGGGTTCGACGGGGGTAAGGAAGGTTGCAGGTGCATGCCCGGGATCCTGGGTACCGGTCAACAACCCCAGGGCTGCTTAAACGCAGACGAACCACTTGCTTTGGCTGCCTAAGCGCAGTCACGTCTCACCAAGCCTGCGCCCGTAGGGCTGGCTGAGGCGACGAACTTCGGGCTAAGCGCTAGCGGTAGCTCGGCCGTTAGCGACGAAAACCCACGAGCTGGCTACCAGGGATCCTGCCCGTGGGAGACCTGGCAGCGAGAGCAAAACACGAGGCTACGCATGTAGACCCTGCCGCCGACCGCCTCCGGACGGGGGTTCGATTCCCCCCGCCTCCATTTGCCCACGGCCAACGGTTCTCCGTTGGCCGTTTTTTTTCCAGTCGCTGCGCGAACGGCTTTTCCACGCCTGCTCGCGACCAACGCATCGCAGCGCGGTACGCAGTCTTGCGACCCCACGCTGGAACGCTTCCGCGAATACATCCTGGCCAATGTGCTCCGTAGGCACGTGGTTCACGCGTTGTTCCGCAACATGGGGGCCCGGTCGGGGCACGGCGCTGCCGTGCCCGGACACCGCACGGAGATGCGCGTAGCGCACACGAACCTGCCCCCGCCGGCAATGTAGGGGCGACCCGGTGGGTCGCCCGTCGGGTGGGGCAATTTCGTGGGGGCGAGACGCCTGCTTTCCCAGGCCATGGCACCACTCGTTCCGGTGCAACCTGGTAGTTGTAGGGGCGGTTCGCGAACCGCCCCTACAACTCCGCTCCTACGCGTGGCTGCACGTCAGGTGAGTGACGGTCGAGTAAGAGCAGTACTCAGGAACCGAGCTGATACAACGGGATCCCGGCAACGCCTAGAAGTGTGCCGAAGAACACAACGGGCGAAAATGCTGCGGAGGGAACAGGGATGTGACCGTTCCCAGCCACGAGCAAACACACGTCGCCCGCAGTCGCAATCAGTGCGCCCGCAAGTGCGATTTGTACGACGCAGGACTCGGTCGTGTCCATGCGATCTCCTTTTGATTCCCGGACTCGAAGGAGGCTTCAGGCAATATCACTCCGCCTCGGCTCGCGCCGCAAAACACGGAAACGACGCTAGGGGCGCAGGGTGTGCCGGGGCCGAAAAAAACGTCGCGTCAATAAATGCCCAGGCGTTCCTCCAGCGAGCGCAAGTCTCGCTTGAGTTTGTGCACCTCTCGCATTTCGATGTCGGAACACACACGTACAAGCTGAGCAAAGCCGCGCGGCCATTGGTCGAGGCTCGCCACAATGCTGTCGCGGGCTTCCGGCGGGGTGACCACGCAAGGGCGTGCGCTCCAGCGCTCATGTGCCCAGTGCAAGCGCTGAAGAGCTTCGTCGACCGAGGGCGTGAGTTCCACCTCGAAGGCAATGGTCGGGGCGCCGTTGATCTCACGTTTCCATACCACATCGATTCGACCATTCTCGGTCGGAAAACCCATTTGCGAGTGGTAGTGCTGGAGCCGGCCGACTTCGGCAACGAGTTCTTGGAGCTGTTCGTGGAGCGAAAGCGACGCGTTTGCGGCTCGATCGTAGACGAGTTCGGGAGAGACGATCGTTGAACCTTGATGCAACGTTTCGGTCGAAAGGAAGCCAAACCGCTCGCGGAAACGGCGCAGCAGTTCATCGTGTTGCTGCGATGACAACGGTTGGAAGCCCTTTTGCATGAACAGCTTGAAGTCGGAGATTCCAATTGCGGACGTCCTCCAGCGTTCCTCCGGAAGCAGTTTCACGATCTCCAGCCGAAAGCGCAGCGGCCAGATGACCCGGCCAGTTCTCTTCTCGTCTGGCCACAGTGGAGTTCGTTCGTCGACGTACTTGTTGCGGATCAATGCGAGGCCAATCACTCCACCGACCGGATTGGTTGCGTAAAGCCACGCAAGGCTACCTTCAGGCAGCAGGCGAAATTCGCCCTCGTAGCTCGGTTTGAGCCCCCACAACGGCAAGGGTTGGTTCAATGCTGTTTCCCAGTTTTCTACCCGACCGATGATGATCCACGCTACGCTCACGATTTCCTCCTTCGTTTTCGAACGATTGGCCCGGTGGGCCCGGGTGGAAACGCTTCCGCAAGAGTTGTTCTTTCTGGGGTGGGCTAGCGCAGGCTACACGGATTCCCGGGGAGCGAGCAAGTTGGCCCGCGCCGATGAAGCCGTGAGCCATGTGCATGCAGGCAACTTGAACGTGGCGGAACTAGGATTCTATCGAGTGGGTCGGATGTTCGAGCAGTTGCCGTCGCCAAACGAGGGCCGCGAGCCGACGACCCCCGGGTGAATGCACGTCGTCTGGTGTCAACCGGTAGCGAGTGGTCTGGTACTGGGTGGCCTGGTGCTGCTCCTGTACACGTTTTGCTTGGGGCGCATGCCGTTGCTGGATCCGGACGCGGGCCGCCATGCCGAAGTGGCACGCGACCAGCCTTGGCCTCCTGACGTTCTACGGTTTGGCTGGGCCAGTGATCGGGAGGCGATACAGCTTGCGAGATGCAGCGTGGACAATTCAGAGCTGGGCCCCGACCGCGGAGATCGTCAGCTTCCGTGCGGGCGATCACTTGCTCCTATTCTACTTGGGCAAGCCAGTGCGGCGTGTTCGAACGGTGGCGGAGGCTGCGGCAGCCTTACAGGAAGGTCGGCCCGTGGTGTTGCTTGCCAAGCAGGGCGCCTTACCGGAGATCTGTGCTGCGGTCGGTGCGCCGCTCGTGGTGGTGTGGCAGGGCGAGCGCGACAAATTGGTGCTGGCCCGGCCGACGTCGGTAGCGGGCTCGGGTAACGGACCGGCGGCTGATCTCACCTGTACCGGCACCGGCAACTGAGCGCGCGAAGAGAAATTCCCGGCTTTTAGGGTTGCGTCATCATTCGAAGAAGCTAGAAAGTAGACCAGTTAGGTCTTCATTCGCTCTCGCGTGCACGAACATGCTTCGGATCAACAGACTTACAGATTACGCCATCGTTCTGCTGGCACGGCTAGGTGCAGAGCCGAAGCGTGTTTTTCGTGCTGCGGAACTGAGTGCCAGCACGAATCTGCCGCCAGCCACCGTAGGCAAATTGCTGCGGGCACTTACGCGCAAGGGCTTTTTGCATTCGCATCGTGGGGTGCATGGCGGTTACCAACTGGCGGGCAAGCCCGAGGAGATTTCTTTGGCCCGCGTGATTGCGAGTTTCGAGGGCCCGCTGGGGCTTACGGTTTGTACCCACTCCGAAGGCGGCCCTACGTGCCGGCAGCAGGTGCTCTGCCCGGCGCAAGGTCATTGGCAGCAAATCAATCGTGCGCTGGTCTCTGCCTTAAATGGGGTCACGCTCGCCGACCTGGTGCGAGGCTCGGAGTTTGTTCGGAACCCCGTCTCTATGGAAGCCGCGGGTGCCCGCGGATCGAGGGTGCATTGTTGAGCGGAAATTTCTAGGAGGGTTTGTATGCCCGCAAACACAGCGAAAATCGAAGAACTCGTCAGCCGGGAGTACCAGCACGGGTTCTACACGCCGATCGAAGAAGAAACCGTACCGCCGGGTTTGAACGAGGAGATCATCCGTATCATTTCGGCGAAGAAACAAGAGCCGGCGTGGCTCACCGAGTGGCGCCTCAAAGCGTACCGCCACTGGCTCACGATGCAGGAGCCGACCTGGCAGAACGTACGCTACCAGCCGATCGATTACAACGCGATTTGTTATTACTCCGCCCCGAAGATGAAGGAGCGGCCGAAGAGCCTCGACGAGGTCGATCCCGAGCTGCTCCGCACCTACGAGAAGTTGGGGATTCCCTTGCGCGAGCAGGAAATGCTTGCGGGTGTCGCTGTGGATGCGGTGTTCGATTCCGTTTCCGTAGCGACGACGTTCAAAGAAAAGCTTGCGGAACACGGGGTGATTTTCTGTTCTTTTTCCGAAGCGGTGCAGCAGTATCCTGACTTGGTGCGCCGCTACTTGGGCACGGTCGTTCCATACAACGATAATTTTTTCGCGGCGCTGAATTCCGCGGTCTTTAGCGACGGGTCGTTTTGTTACGTTCCGAAGGGAGTGCGCTGCCCGATGGAGCTGTCCACCTATTTCCGCATCAATGCCGCGAAAACGGGCCAGTTCGAGCGCACGCTCATTATTGCTGACGAAGGCGCGTACGTTTCCTACCTGGAGGGTTGCACGGCTCCAATGCGCGACGAACACCAGTTGCACGCGGCGGTCGTGGAGCTCGTCGCTCTGGAAGGGGCGGAAATCAAGTATTCGACAGTGCAGAACTGGTATCCCGGCGACAAGGAAGGACGCGGAGGGATTTACAACTTCGTTACCAAGCGCGGCATTTGCCTCGGTCGGCGCTCCAAGATTTCCTGGACCCAAGTAGAGACTGGTTCGGCGATTACGTGGAAGTACCCAAGCGTGATTTTGCGCGGCGACGAGTCGGTAGGCGAGTTTTACTCCGTGGCCCTTACCAACCATTACCAGCAAGCGGACACGGGCACGAAGATGATTCACCTCGGCCGAAACACGCGATCGACGATTTTGTCGAAGGCCATTTCCGCCGGGCACGGGCAAAACAGCTATCGGGGGCTGGTGAAGGTGATGCGCGGCGCGGAACACGCACGAAACTACACGCAGTGCGATTCGCTGCTGATTGGCGAGCACTGCGGGGCACACACCTTCCCGTACATGGAAGTCCGAAATTCCTCGGCCATCGTGGAGCACGAGGCGACCACGTCGAAAATCAGCGAGGATCAGCTTTTTTACTGCCAAAGCCGCGGTATCTCCCTGGAAGACGCGGTCTCGATGATCGTGAGCGGTTTTTGCCGGGCCGTATTCCAAGAGTTGCCGATGGAGTTTGCCGTGGAAGCCCACAAGCTAATGGGCGTGAGTTTGGAAGGAGCCATTGGTTGAACGATGACGAAGCAGCCGCTGTTGGAAATTCGGAATTTGCATGTGCGTGTCGACGGCACCCCCATTTTGCGCGGGATCGATTTGGTGGTGCATCGCGGCGAAGTGCACGCCATCATGGGGCCGAACGGTTCGGGGAAGTCGACGCTTTGTTACGTGCTGGCCGGCCGAGAAGGATACGAGGTAACGCAGGGAGAAGTTCTGTACGAAGGTCGGAACTTGCTCGCGATGAGCCCGGAGGAGAGGGCGCGGGCGGGAGTGTTCTTGGCCTTTCAGTATCCCGTGGAAATTCCGGGGGTGGGCAACATGTACTTTTTGCGCACCGCGTTGAACGCCGTGCGGAAGTCCCGCGGACTCGAACCAATCGACGCGATGGATTTTCTGCAACTCGTGCGGGAAAAGGCGCGCCTGGTTGGGATCGATGAGCGGCTACTCAAGCGCTCGGTGAACGAGGGGTTTTCTGGCGGCGAGAAGAAGCGCAACGAGGTTCTGCAAATGGCCTTGCTCGAACCAACGCTGGCGATTCTGGACGAAACCGATTCCGGTCTCGATATCGATGCTTTGCGCATCGTTGCCGATGGAGTGAACGCGTTGCGCAACGAACAGCATGCGGTGCTCGCAATCACTCATTACCAGCGATTGCTCGAGTACTTGGTTCCCGACGTTGTGCACGTGCTCGTCGCCGGCAGGATCGTACGTTCCGGTGGCCCGGAGCTGGCGCGGGAATTGGAACTTCGCGGCTACGCCCCCTACGAGCAGGCTGCCGCGTCTGCACCGCTATGACATCGCTTGCCCCAGGCGCTGAAGCCTCTCGAGCACCCATGACCGGTCCTGCAGGGCGCAATCGCCGCTTCGTGCCTCCAGCGCACGGCTTTGCTCCGTATCTCGAAGCGCAGCGCAAGCTGGATGCAAATGTGCCGAACTGGGTGCGTGCGCTGCGCACGCGCGGTATGGAGGAATTCCAGAAGCTCGGCTTTCCCACCACGCGGGTGGAAGACTGGAAGTACACGGACACCTCGGTCATTGCACGTGAAGCCTTTACGTTGCGAGAGCCGCTCGCGGCTGATGCCATCCTTGCGGAGCAAAGTGCTCGGATGCTTCCGGGCACGGCGGTCTTGTGCTTTGTCCACGGGCGCGCGCTCGAGGCAACTCCGAGCGGACAGCGTTTGCCGAGTGGCTCGCGGTTCCTTTCACTTCGTCAAGCATGGGTCCAGGAGGAACGACTCGTTCAGGATGCGCTCGGCACCTGTGCAACAGAGCACGATGCCAGTTTCACCGCTCTCAACCTGGCCTTCCTAGAGGACGGTGCCTTTCTCTGGATCCCTCCCGGAGCCGACCTAGCGACGCCGGTGCAGCTTCTGTTTGCAGGTGGTGGAGTGACACAGCCGACGCTGGTGTCGCCCAGAAATGTCGTCGTGGTCGGCGAGCGGGCAAACGTGACGCTCGTGGAATGGTGGTATGGAGAGAGCGCGGTACCGTATCTGACGAACGCGGTCACCGAAATCGTGTTGGCACCTGGTGCACGCATCGACCACATTCGCATCACCAGCGAGCAAGGCGCGATGCTCCATATGGCACGAACCGCTGTTCGGCAAAGCGCTGGCTCCAGCTACACGTCGCGCGTGCTCACGTTTGGCGGGCGTTGGGCTCGAGTGGAGACGGAAACTCGCTTGGCGGAAGAGGGGAGCCAAGCCGTGTTCGATGGCCTCTACATTGCCGCCAACACGTCGTTGGTGGATCACCACACGACGATCGATCATGTGGCCCGGAACACCACCAGCCGCGAGCTCTACAAAGGGATTCTCGACGGGGCGTCGCGCGGCGTGTTCAACGGTAAAGTGTACGTGCGGCCGAAAGCCTTCAAGAGCGATGCGCAGCAGATGAACAAGAATTTGCTTCTGTCTGACGACGCAGAGATCGACACCAAGCCGCAGTTGGAGATCTTTGCGGATGACGTCAAATGCAGCCATGGAGCTGCGATTGGCCGCCTCGACGAAGACGCGCTGTTTTACCTCCGTGCGCGCGGGATCGGCGCTGACGAGGCACGACGACTGCTCATTTTTGCCTTTGCGAACGAGATCGTGGAGCGGCTGCCAATCCCGGAGTGGCAGCCACGGATCCGCGCGCTCGTGCGCGCACATGTGGCGGGGAGCCCAGAGGAGGACGCCTCGTGATGGACGCTTTGGCAGCGACCCGACTGCGTGCCGCTCCGCACTACGATGTCGCACGCATCCGTGCAGACTTTCCCATCCTGGCGCGCGAGGTGTACGGCAAGCCGCTGGTGTACTTGGACAACGCTGCCACGACCCAGAAGCCGCGCGTGGTGATCGATGCGATCCGACGATTTTACGAGGAAACGAACGCCAATATCCACCGCGGCTTGCACTTTTTGTCGGAGCGAGCCACCGAGCAATACGAATCCGTACGCAGGAAGGTGCGGGCTTTTTTGGGAGCGGGCGACGATCGCGAAATCGTTTTTACCCGGGGCACGACCGAGGCAATCAATCTGGTGGCCGCAAGTTGGGGGCGGTGGCAGCTCCGGCCCGGAGATGAAATCGTGCTCTCCGCCATGGAACACCACTCGAATATCGTTCCTTGGCAACTCGTGTGCGAGGCAACAGGCGCAAAAATTCGGGTGATCCCGATGGACGACTCGGGGGAGCTGCAATTGGAAGAATACGAGAAGCTCCTCGGCCCGCGTACGAAACTGGTCGCCATCACGCACGTTTCCAATGCGCTGGGCACCGTGAACCCCGTGGAAAAAATTGTGGCTGCAGCGAAAGCGGTTGGCGCACGGGTCCTCGTGGATGGGGCCCAAGCGGTTCCCCATCTTCCGGTCAACGTGCAAGCTCTGGGTTGCGACTTTTACGCTTTCTCCGGCCACAAGTTGTTTGGGCCGACCGGTGTGGGTGTTCTGTGGGGGCGTGCGGAGTTGTTGGATGCGATGCCTCCGTACCAGGGTGGCGGAGAAATGATCCGCACGGTCACCTTCGAACGATCCACGTGGAACCATATTCCGCATAAATTCGAAGCTGGCACGCCACCCATTGCCGAGGTCATCGGCCTCGGCGCCGCAATCGACTACGTCGAGCAGGTCGGCCGCGAAGCGATCAGCCAGCACGAGCACGGCCTCCTTGCTCGCGCCATCCAGGGGCTGAGTGCAGTCCCGGGAGTGAGGATCGTCGGTACTGCGAAGCACAAGGCAGCCGTCGTGTCGTTCGTCCTCGACGGCATTCACCCGCACGACGTCGGGACGATTCTCGATCGCGAGGGAATTGCCATCCGCGCCGGGCACCACTGTGCCCAGCCTCTCATGCAGCGGCTGGGCCTGGTTGCCACCGCACGCGCTTCGTTTGCACTGTACAACACCGTGGAGGAAGCCGACGCCCTAGTTGCCGGAGTCGCCAAGGTGATCGAGGTTTTTGCATGAAGGTGGCACCCGAGCTGCGCGAGCTGTACCAGGAAATGATCGTAGACCACGGACGTAGGCCACGGAACTTACGCCGCCTGGAGCGCGCGACCTGCCGGGCGGAAGGGTTCAACCCGTTGTGCGGCGACCGGGTCACGGTGTACCTCGACTGTAACGACGGCGTGATCCGCGAGGCGACGTTCGAAGGTCAAGGCTGCGCGATTTCCATGGCTTCGGCCTCCATGATGACCGAAGCCATCAAGGGAAAGAAACGGGAGGAAGTGGAGCGCATGTTCGACGCTTTCCACCGCTTGCTGACGGAGGAAAATGCCGAAGCGCCCGCCGAATTGGGCAAGCTCAAGGTGTTTGCAGGTGTGCGCGAGTTTCCCTCGAGGGTGAAATGCGCCGTGTTGGCGTGGCACACGCTCAAAGCTGCCCTCGCGGGCGAGCGGGAGCCAGTATCCACGGAGTAAACAGTGGAAGGTGCAACACAGATGTTCGACGCGAACCAACTCATTGCTCTTTCGCGAGATGTGGAAGCAGTGCAAATCCCGAGCGGCGCACCACTCACGTTGCCGAAAGGGACCGAGGTCCGCATTACGCAGTCTCTCGGCGGCTCGTACACCGTGCTGACCCCTTGGGGGCTGGCACGGATCGAGGGCAAGGATGCCGACGCCCTCGGGTTGACTCCTCAGACGTCCGCACCGGCAACGGAGGCTCCGCCTCCAGCCTCCGCGGAGGAAGTGGAGAAGGCGGTGTGGGAGCAACTCCGCACATGTTACGACCCGGAAATTCCGGTGAACATCGTCGACTTGGGGCTCGTGTACTCCTGCGCGGTTCAGCCGCTTGAACAGGGCGGATACCGTGTGGAAGTGCGATTCACGCTGACCGCACCAGGTTGCGGCATGGGCGACTGGCTCGCACAGGACATCCGCAACAAAATTGCGAGCGTGCCGGGCGTGCGCGAAGCCGACGTCCAAGTGGTGTTCGATCCTCCGTGGCACCACGACATGATGTCCGAAGCGGCAAAGCTCGAACTCGGAATTTTTTAGTGGCCCAAGGCAAGACAGCTCACTCCCCAATCTTAGTTAGCCGGTACTAGGAGCAAGCGATCTCTGAAGTTTCGTGGTGGTCGCGCTGAACAGGGCTGGCCCAGGAGGAGTGCTGGTCAGAAGATTGCCCGACCGACAAAGCAAGGTGCCGTGTGGTCACGACCGCTCCGCGGTGCGGCGTGCCGACCAGCGCGACGCAGTGACGTCGAACCAGCGCGAGAGGCGGTCCATGAGTGGGAGTGCTTCCGCGAGCGCCCGGCGAAGGTCGGGGAGGACTTCTCGGGCCGCAGCCCGCCCAGCCTGGACCGCTTCGCGACTTTGATGAAAATCAAAGAGTCCCAAGCGCACGGGAACTTGAACGAGAAAGTCCGGTGGCTGCTCGCGCAGGCGAGCGGCCGCAATGTGGGCTTGCACGACTGTGCTTGCACGGGAGAGAATCTCGACAAGTCCAAGCTCCGTAGCCGGCGTTCCATTCGCTTCGGGAAGCAGCCGAGCGGCTTTTGCGACGCTCTTTTCCATGCGCCTGCGCAAGCGCTCGCTCCATTGCTGCGTGAGTCCCCCACGCGCGCGGCTGCGCGGCAAAACGCTGGGATGCACGTTCAAAACACTCACGGCGATCACGAACTCTGCGCCTAATGCACGGGCGACGTCGGCTGGAATCGGGTTGACCAAGCCACCGTCTACCAGCACTCGACCGCCCCAACGCTGGGGCGTGAACAACCCAGGGATCGCAATGCTCGCGCGAACCGCTTCGATGACCGAACCCGAGCGCAAGACAACTTCCTCCCCACTGTGGAGATCGGTGGCGACTGCCGCAAACGGAATGGGAAGCGACTCGATCGTGTAGCCGAGATGCGGCCGCACCAGCTCGAGAGCACGCCGCCCTTCGAGCAAACCACTTTGCGGCCAGATGGGATCGAATAGCCGCAATACGCGGCTCCGAGTCAGCGCACACATCGTGTCACGAAACGACGCCAGCTGCCCGTTAGCAAACGCGGCGCCCACCATGGCACCCGCACTTGTGCCCGCCACGCACGAAATTTCCATCCCTGCCGCCAAGAGTTCTTCCAGAACTCCAACGTGCGCCATGCCGGCCGCCCCCCCGCCACTCAAGGCGACCCCGACTTTTAGCGGTACGTTCAGTTCGCCCTCGGCCATCACGGGAGCTGTATGGCAAAGCCCAGTGGGAAAGTCACGCGTTGCGCGGCTGAGGAGTGTGCGGCCGCGCCGCCAAGGCTCTAGTTTGCCGAGGCCGATCGTTCGCTCGCGCGCTGTGGAACGACAGTTCCACGGGTCGCGACGGTCACGGGCCGCCGAAGCCAGAAGCCGTGCAACCGCTTGGGACGACCAGCGAGATTGGCCAAGCTGGGCCAGTGGTCAGGGCACTTCTAGAGGGAGGATGCGGTCGAAGTCGAGCCATGCACCGGCTTGGGCCGCCGCCGTTTCGGGCGGCGGGAGCCCCTCGCTCCAGTGAGGAACGTTGCCAAGAGGTTCGCCGAGCCAAGTGCGGAGCACCTCGAGATTGGTGCTCTGTGCAACGTCCGCTGCTGGTGCCGGATGATTCCATACGATTCCGCTCAAGAACGCTCCATGCATGCGCACGTTCTGCGCGGTGAGCAAAGCGTGATTGAGTGCACCTAAGCGGTTTGCCACGACCACCAGAACCTTGGCTTGCAACGCCACTGCGAGGTCAGCGAACAGCAGTTGCGAGGTGAGTGGCACGAGCCACCCGCCGGCCCCCTCGACCAAAACGACGTCGTGTCGCTTTGCCGCCGACTGGATACGCTCGCACAACGACCGGAAGTCGATGTGGACGCCGGCACGCTGGGCGGCGACCGCTGGTGCCAGCGGTTCGGGTAGTCGGTAAGAGCATACTTCGTCGATCAGCTGTCCGCTTCCCGCGTATGTACGCAGCAAAACGGCGTCAGCGGGGATCAGGTTGCCGTCTGGGTCCACCGCACAGCCAGTTTCCGCCGGTTTAAAAACTCCCACATTCAGACCGCGGTGTCGGAGCCCTGCCGCAAGCAGGCAGCTGACCGCGGTCTTGCCGACACCTGTGTCGGTTCCAGTGACGAACAGAATGGGGGCGCCCATGTTTGCCAATGCCTCCCTTCGGCAAAATCATCCGGACTCGCCTTCGGTCACTTCACGGATCGCTGCCCGCGTGACCCGGCACAACTCTTCGATTTGTGCGGCGGTGACGCAAAGCGGGGGCATGAGCACAATCACGTTCCCGAGCGGACGCAGGATCACGTTGCGCCGGCGCGCTGCCAGAATCACTCGGTGCCCGATGCGCAACCCCGGAGGATACGGTTCGCGGGTGGCTGGGTCTGCGACCAACTCGATGCCGGCCATGAGGCCCCATTGCCGGATGTCGCCCACGTGTTTTAGGGGAGCAATCTCCACAGCGAGGTGCTCGGCCAGCTCGCGGGCTCGCGCTTGCACGTTCTCGAGTACTTGCTCGTGTTCGAATAGTTCCAGGCTGGCTACCCCGACCGCACAGGCGAGGGGATTGCCGGTGTAGGTGTGGCCATGAAAGAAAGCCCGAAAGGCGTCATACGGGGCGAGAAAGGCGGAAAAAATCTCCTCGCGCACCAACGTGGCCGCTAGGGGCAAGTACCCTCCGGAAATTCCCTTGCCGAGGCACATCAGGTCGGGCTCCACACCGGCGTGCTCCACGGCAAACAGCCGTCCAGTGCGGCCGAAGCCCGTGGCCACTTCGTCGCAGATCAACAGGACCCCATGTTCGCGTGTGAGTGCACGCAGCTCTTGCAAGTACTCCACGTCGTGCCGCCACATGCCCGCTGCGCCTTGCATGAGCGGCTCGACCACCAGCGCAGCGAGCTGGCTTCCCCGACGCCGAAAGAATTCCCGGGCCTCTGCCACAGCCGCATGCAGTGCGTCAGCGGCGTCGAGCTTGCGGAACCAGCGGAACACGTGCGGCGGATCCAGCTTGTGACAGGGAAACAGCAACGGCTTGTGGAACCGATGAAAGGCCTCGGAATAACCAACGCTCATCGCGCCAATCGTGTCGCCGTGGTAGGCCTCGGTGAGCGAGACGAATTCCGTGCGCTGAGGCTCGCCCGCGAGCTGCCAATACTGCGCCGCGATTTTCAGCGCGATTTCCACCGCCGTGGCTCCGGAGTCGGAGTAAAACACCCGCGAGAGAGACGCGGGTGCGCGCTCGACGAGCTTCTTCGCGAGCACGATGGCAGGCACGTTGGTCAACCCTAACAAGGTGGAGTGCGCAACACGATCCAGCTGTTCGCGAAGTGCGCGATCCAACGCCGGGTGGCGGTGGCCATGAACGTTGCACCACAGCGAGGCGACACCGTCGAGGTAACGGTGACCGTGGATGTCGTAGAGATACGCTCCCTCGCCACGTTCGATGACGAGCGGAACTTCTCTCAGCCACTCCTGCATTTGGGTAAACGGGTGCCAAAGGAATTGGTGGTCCCATTCAGCCAAAAGGCGAGCATCAAGATCGTTCATGAGCCTCCTCGCAAAATACGGAAGCAAACGCGCTTGCGGCAAAGCGCAGGTCGTCTTCGCTATGGGTGGCCATTACCGTCGCACGTAGCCTTGCGGTTCCGGGAGGCACAGTGGGCGGCCGGATGCCTTGGACCCACACGCCCCGCTCGAGCAGGCGCGCGGAACACTCCATTGTCCGCGCCTCGTTGCCAAGCACGACGGGAAGGATGTGGCTCGGCGCGGCAGGCACGGGGGCTCCCATGCGTTGTAACTCGGCGTGCAGTACCCGGGCATTCGCTTGCAGCCGAGCGCGTCGTTCCGGCTCGGCACGCACCAACCGGACTGCAGCGAGGGCAGCGCCGACCACGGGCGGTGGCAGGGCAGTCGTAAACACGAGCGAGCGGGCCCGATTGACGAGCAATCGAACCACGTCGCGCCGGGCCGCTACGAACGCTCCGAAGCAGCCTAGAGCCTTCCCTAAGGTTCCCATTTGCACGGCTACCCGTTCGTGGAGTCCCAACTGTTCTACCAAGCCGGCTCCTGTGGGCCCGAGAACTCCCGTAGCGTGAGCTTCGTCGACCATCACCCACGCATCGTAACGCTCTGCCAGTTCGCAAATCTCACGCAGCGGGGCCATGTCGCCGTCCATGCTGAAAACGGAATCGGTTACGATCAACCGGTGCCGTGCCGGAACCCGCGCAAGTTCCGACTCCAGAGCGTTGACGTCGTTATGTGGATACACGACCACTCGCGCGCGGGACAGTCGGCATCCGTCGATAATGCTCGCATGGTTGAGGGCGTCGCTGAAAATGGCGTCGCCCTCACCGACGAGTGCGGCAATGGTGCCTACATTTGCGTGATACCCGGAATTGAAGAGCACGGCCGCTTCCGCGCGTTTCCAGGAAGCAATCTCGGTTTCGAGCTGATGGTGAAGTGCCAGCGATCCCGATATTAGTCGCGACGCTCCTGCTCCAACCCCCCAACGCGCGGCTGCGTCCGCGGCAGCGGCGACAAGCGTCGGGTGGTTGGCAAGTCCAAGATAGTTATTCGAGCACAACAGGAGGGTGCGTCGACCGCCCAGATCCACCCAGCAGTCGGTGGCGCTGCTCACGGTGCGCAGGTCACGCAACAAGCCACGGTGCTCGAGCAGCCGAAGAGCTTCGGCGGCAACGTCTTCGATCGGCATACGGTCCCCCTTTGGTAGCGAGTGCTGGTGAAGAAGGAAACTCGAACCCAGAACTTGACACGGCGGAACCGGAATTCGAAAAGCGGCTCTTCGTTTTGTTGGTCCTTTGTCGATGCGCCGAGTCGTTTGGCTAACGTCGTTTCTGCTGCTCGTTGCGGTGGCCGCCCTGGTCTGGGTGCAGGTCGACCGCCCACCAGCAGTGGAAGCATCGGCGCTTCCCCCCACCATCGGGCGGAACGTGCCGCTGCGTTTTACGGTTCGCAGCCCTGGTCCCGGCTTGGAACGCGTGTGGGTCGTGGCTCAGGGCGGACAAAACAGTTGGCAAGTGTACGAACAGCGCTTCGAGCGCCAAACGTGGCGTGGCAGCGGTGTAGAACGCTTCGACTTGGAGGTCGCTCCGGACTGGCCCGGGATGGGAATTCCGGAAGGGCCGCTCGTATTGCAAATTTGGGCTGCGACGTATGGGTGGCATTTACGCGGCCACGACCGTGCACCCCTTTGGCAGCACACCGTGGAGCTGGACTTGACGCCACCACGGGTGGAAGTGCTCACCACACAACACAACGTGCGGCTTGGGGGCGTGGAACTCGCAATTTGGCGACAATCGCCCGACGCGGTACGGTGTGGCGTCGAGGTCGAGCGATACTTTTTCCCCGGTTACCTCGGATACTTCTCGGATCCACAGCTGGCGTTGGCGCTGTTTGCCGTTCCGCAGGACCTCGACCCGAGTGTGCAGGCTCGAGTCATCGCGGAGGACCGTGCCGGGAACCGCACGGTGGTGCAGCTACCGGTGCGCGTACTGCCGCGGCGCTTCGCGGAGCGCACGCTCCTTGTGGACGACGAGTTTCTCGTCCGCAAAGTTCCGGAGATCGAGGCGGCAAATCAACTGCCGGCGACGGGAAGCCTGATCGACCGGTACCTGCGGATCAACCGCGAACTTCGGCACCAAAACGAGGCCACCTTGCGCGAGCTCACGCGCACGAGCGACCCGAGCCCCAAGTGGCTCTCGGCGTTTCACCGACAGTCGAACGCTGCGCCGCTGAGTTCGTTTGCAGACCGGCGGACGTACGTTTACCGCGGGCAAGAGATCGACCGCCAAGTTCACCTTGGCTTCGACCTTGCCTCCATCAAGGCCAGCCCGGTCGAGGCAGCGCAGGAGGGTAGGGTGGTGTTCGCTGGCAACCTAGGGATCTACGGAAACACCGTGATCCTCGACCACGGCATGGGCCTGTTCACCCTGTACGGCCACTTGCGGTCAATCGACGTACCGGTCGGAGCCACGGTCAAGCGCGGACAAACACTGGGCTTGACCGGAGAAACAGGCTTAGCCGCAGGCGACCACCTACATTTTTCCGTCATGCTCCATGGGGTGCACGTCGATCCTGTGGAGTGGTGGGACGAGGGTTGGATTCGGAAGCATCTGATTGCGAAGCTGTCTCCGCACAGGCCGATGGCGGCAGCTCCAAAGGACGACCGCGGGCAGTGAGCCAGGATCGTCGGCAACAACGCAACCGTGGCGCATCGCAGTCTTACGGAGGCGGGACGCGCGGGAAAGTACGGCGCCATGCGCACTTGGTTCTTCGATTCACCGCCTCCCGCGACTGAGTAGCCGCCAGTGCGCCGCTTCTACACGGGCAACGACCTTGGGGCACGCGATTCCTATTCCGTCCATGGGGCAATAGAGGCGCCGTCTTGAAGACATCGGCGCTGGGTCGCACTTCACGATTCTCTGGACGGGCACGACGGAGAAAGCGGTTCGACTCCTACGCATGCTAGCTTTCAGTCCGGTGAGCGGCGAATTTTGAGCGGGTCCGGTTGGTGGCAAGACACTGTTTGACTCCGGCACGATTCCGCCTTTAACATGCAATCGTCATGGTAAAGGGGGCTCGCCAAGCGAGGCTCGGAGCCAAGGGAATCGTGATCGGAGCGAAGCAGGGAATCGTTGCGCCGCGGGCCTGGCGACGTTGGTTCGAATTTTTACCTCTGCCAGCGTGGGTGGAACGCGCAAACCAACTCGCGTATGCGAATCGTGCCGCCTTGTCGTTGTTTGGATCGAGGTCGGTGGCTGCTTTGCAGCGCGTTTGGAAGCAGCTTCGGCCTTCTCGTCCAGCCCGTAGCGGCGGGTTGGCGGCAACTGGAGATCAGGCGGACACGGTGCCCTGCTCCGCGTACGCACAAGCTCGGACGAAGGGAGGAGCAACAGTAAACTTAGAGATCTTCTTTGCTCCCCTACCTGGGTCCTCCCAGACAACTTTGTTTTTAGCCCGTCCTACCCCGGCCATCCAACAGCTTTCCGAGGAGTCGCGTAAGGAACGTGCTGCCCGCCAGCGTATTCAGGCACAACGCCGGCAGCAGGCACTGTGGGCGGACCTCGGGACACTCGTGGCTCGAGTGGCGCACGATATCCGTAACCCGCTCTTTGGGATTCTTGCGACGGCGGAGGCTTTAGAAAGCAAATTCGGGAACAGGGAGACGGAAGAGTATTTCTCCGTGATTCGTTCGGAGGGTGAGCGACTTTCTCGTCTGTTGGCGGAATTAATGGAATATGCTCGCCCGGGGAGTGTGCACCGAAAAGTGCGAGAACGACTGCGGACGATCGTCGACCAGGCAATTCTCGAATGTCAGCAGCGGGCGTCTGAGCGCGGCGTTCGCTTGGTGGTTGCGGAACACGATCCGGACCTATGGGTACGAGCCGACGTCACGCGGTTAACCGAGGCGTTGCAGAACGTAATCCAAAATGCGGTTCAGCATGCACCTCCTTCGAGCGAAGTGGTCGTGCATCTTCAGCGCAGACAGCGGACTGGTCAACCGAAGGTCGTATGTGAGGTGTGGGACTCGGGTCCCGGCTTTCAGCGAGAAGAGCTCCCTCACATTTTCGAGCCTTTTTATTCTCGGCGTCCCGGAGGCACTGGGCTCGGGCTCGCCATTGCATTCCGGATCGTGACCGACCACGGTGGTAGCATCCAAGCCGGGAACCGTGCCCGGGGTGGGGCGTGGGTGCGAATCGTTCTTCCGGGCCAGTCTAGCGCACAGAGGAAAGCTGCGGTCTCATGAGCCTCAGGTTGCTGGTGGTCGACGACGAGCCCAGCACGCGTTTCGGAGTGCGCGAGTTCTTCGCGGCACGTGGGTGGACCGTGCTGGAGGCAAGTTCGGCAGCAGAATTCTGGGAGCGACTCGAAGACTTCCGGCCAGACGTGGTTGTCCTCGACTACCGCCTGCCTGATGCAACCGCACTGGATCTCCTACCTCCGCTTCGCGAACGATTCCCGCACCTGCCAGCGATCATCCTCACTGGGTTCGGTTCCATCGACCTTGCCGTTCGCGCAATGCAGTGTGGCGCTAGTCAATTTTTGACGAAGCCGGTCAATCTTCCAGCCCTTGCCGACTTGATCGAACGCATCGATCAGGAACAACGCGTGTCGCGCGCGTGGCTGGCCACGCAACAAAAGGAAAAGCGATCTTCGCCGGATCCTTTTCTCGGCCAAAGTCGAGTGGTCCGGCAACTCGAGACCCAAGCGCGAAGAGTCGCTGCCGCGGATTCGCCAGTGTTGCTGTGCGGAGAGACAGGAACGGGCAAGGGTGTCCTGGCTCGGTGGCTTCACAATCACAGCCGCCGTGCGAGCCAGCCGTTCGTAGATGTGAACTGTGCGGCGCTGGGCGGAGAACTGCTGCAATCCGAGCTGTTCGGCCACGAGAAAGGGGCGTTCACGGGAGCACTGGAACGCAAGCCAGGTTTGCTCGAGTTGGCGCATGGAGGAACGCTGTTCCTCGACGAAATCGGCGACATGGAGATTCCAGTGCAAGCGAAGTTACTCAAAGTCGTCGAGGAGCAGCGCTTCCGCCGCCTGGGCGGAGTTGTGGATTTGAAGGTCGATGTCCGGGTAATCAGCGCCACCCATCACGACCTCGAGCAAGCCGTGGAGCGAAGGGCATTTCGTTCCGATCTGTACTACCGCATCGCCACAGTGGTGCTGCGATTGCCGCCATTGCGAGAAAGAAAAGAAGATATCCCGCTACTAGCAGCCGCGTTGCTTAGGCAGCTGCCGCCGGGACCGAGGGGCGGTTCTTGGCAACTTTCTCCCGACGGCATCGACGCGTTGGTGGCTTACGATTGGCCGGGGAACATTCGCGAACTCCGCAACGTATTGGAACGCGCGACTCTGCTGGCCGAGGGTTCGACCGTGACCGCTCAGCACCTGGCGTTTACAACTCGGGCAAATGAGCCGGCTTCGAAAAGAACAGGCGAGATCGAGTTACAGTTGCCCCTTGCCGAAGTGGAAAAGCGACACATTCTGCGCGTGCTCGAAGCCGTCGATGGTGATGTTGCGCGAGCCGCGGAGTGGCTTGGTGTGCCTCGGAGCACTCTTTATCAGCGCTTGCAAAGGTACGGTGTGCGTTCGGCCGGAAAGAAATTGGGTGGGTCTAAAAAGCGGGGAAGCTCGCTAGACTCCACGGGCGGGTCGCCCAGAAGCAGCTGAGGCTTCGGTCTGGATTCCAGAATCGAGAACGCGAAAGCGATCGAACCCGGGGATCGGGCGTCCCACTGACTGGACCCTCGTGTGGCACGGTTGTCGCTTTTCCATCGCCGCGAATATGGAAGCATTCAGCGAACAGTACACAGTCCTAATTGCGGCCCCGCCTTGTAGCGTCACACGGGAGTTGACGCGGAATCTGCTTCGGAACGGGCTCAAAGTATCCGTAGCGTACTCAGTTCAGCAGGCATTTGCTCGGATCGACTTGCACCCGTACAACGTGATCGTCGGACACCGGCGCATCGACCGCGACCGGCCGGCTGCGTTCGGGGAGCTCGTTAATTTCGTGAGACGGCGACGACCGAAAGCCGCATTGGTGGAAGTCGCGGGTTGTCCAGTAGCTCCCGAAGAGAATCCTTGCGATTCCTCGGAGCTTCGCGTTCGACTCGTGGGCGACTCATCGACGCCGAACTTCCCTGCTGGCGAAACGGTTTGTCGACTGATTGTCGCGGCACTGAGCGAGAACGACGACACTTCAACCACTGACAAAAGTGGAGATGGGAAGGCGGTCTCTTCGTGAGTCGCCTTCTCCTCGTCGACGACTCCTTTGCTGCGCGGTTCGGCGTGAGACGTGCATTGAACGACATGGGCTACGTCGTGGACGAGGCTACGACCCTAACTGAAACCCTGGAGTTGCTGGCGAGCGCAAAATACCACGGCATGGTTCTCGATTGGTCCCTGACACCCTTCGGGAACGAAGGGGAACGTGTCCTCCAGGAACTTGGGCGCCTGCCCCGCGCGCGCAGGCCAGTGGTGGTAGTGGTGACCGCCATCGACGACCCCGGAGTGGAGTCTCGGGCGCTCGCGCTGGGTGCACGCCGAGTGTTCGTGAAACCCGTTAGTGTCGAGATCCTCGCTGCTTGGCTTCCGAAGCCTAAGCGGCGTCCGAAAGCGCCAGTGGAGCCGAAACGAAAACAACGAAAGCGGAGGAGCAAGTGACCAACGACGGAAGCTCCACCGATCGACCGGGCTTACAGGACGGTACGAACAGGGCCGAACAAGATCAAGAAGCGCATTCAGGCGCAGGTTCCGCGACAATGTCCGAGCAGCAACCCCTCCCTCTGTCAGACCCGCAAGAAGAACTCCGTCGACTCCAGGAGGAGTTCGACTTTTTTCTTTGCGCGGTAGCACACGACCTGCGTGCTCCTTTGCGCCATATCGAAGGGTTTGGGCAGTTAATCAAAAGCCGAGTGTCCCCCAGGGACGCCGACCTCGTCCCGTTTGTCGATGGACTATTGGCTGCGGCGCATGGCATGCGGGAACTCTTGGAGGCTCTTCTCCAGATGTGCCGCGTCACCCAAATGCCCTTGACGCGCGAACCAGTAGAAATGATCCCCTTGGTGCAGAGGGTCGTTGGCGAATTGCAAAAGCGGTCGCCCGGCCGACAAGTCCGCGTCGTGTTTCGGGGGCGGTTGATCGTCGCGACCGACCGGAATCTACTGTACTTGCTACTTCGGACGCTTTTGGAGAATGCGTGGAAGTACTCGCGTGCTACTTCGCCAACGATCATCGAACTGGGCGAAGAGCAGTTACGCGGCACCCGTGTCTTTTATGTACGGGACAACGGGGTGGGCTTTCCTTCAGACCGTGCGGAGGAGTTGTTCAAGCCGTTTTCTAGGCTGCACGCCGGCATCGGATTCGAGGGGACGGGGCTCGGTTTGACCTTGGCACGCCGCATCGTCATGCGATTGGGCGGGACTCTGTGGGCCGAGGGCGCCCCCGCAAAAGGTGCCTGTTTTTACTTCACCCTCGAGGAAGTGAAGTAGTTGCCGTTTGTCTCTGAAGGGCCTCCCTGATGCGCTCTCTCCCCGCACCACGCGGCGAAATCGCCACGGAGGAGGTAGAGGGTGCAACCACTTCGGGAAAGTCTTTGTGGCTGCCTTGGGGCACAGGTTCGAAGTGGGGGCGTAGCCCTGGGATCCGCGCGTCAAGTCGTGGCGCCTGAGACATGTACCGGATGCGCCTCAGAATCACCCGCGTGACGAATCATCCGGAGGGCGAGGCGCCGGTATTCGGAAGCACTGCGTCAGAGGGCGACGCTGCCGGAGTCGGGCGCACATTGCGCACGGCCACACGGGTCGCATCACGGGCGATGATCTCGTACGGTCCAGGCAGTGCTCGATCTAAGTCCTCCGGGGGCGAAAGCGGGTCGGAGACCCAAACCACGGGGCGCTCGTGCCACCAGCGGCGCAAGGTGGCATCGTCGATGAACAGGCGCTCCGCATGTGGCTGCAAGTAAGTCGGCAACACGTACCCGCCGGGCGGCAGAATCTCCACGCGCTTGCGGAGGTAATAATTCAGCCCGGCGCAAGTTTGGTACTCTTCGGGAGCTTGGTACACCACGGTTGCTCGCTGTTCGCGAACGTAACGCTCGATCTGCAAGGCCAGAGAGAAGCTCGAATTGTTTGGTGCCATTAGGACGAGCCCTTCGCAAAACAACGGTACGATAGCGGCAAATGTCGCCATGATTGGCACCGGCGCCCACTTCCCCGCCCCGCGCCACCATAACAGGAGGGCGAGAACGCCTGCCAAACTGAAACCCCCGAAAACACGAACTGCCAGATCGACGAACGCGGTATTAGGCGACAACCACTCTTGTTCGTGGATGAGTCGCGGTACGACCCACAAGCCGTTTGCAAACACAAAGGCCAGAAAGACCCAGTGCGCCCAGGTGATTTGCTGCCAGCGACCCACGCTAAATCGATCGCTGCTGCTTAGGTGGGCTGCAATCAGCATTGCGAGCGGGGGTAATGCCGGCAGGGAGTAGTGCTCCAGCCGCGAGGTTGCGGCAGAAAAGAGGGCCAGCACGGCTACCAGCCACGACACTGCCAACGCAAAGACGCCCCTAGCTTCCCGGCTTTGCGCTTCTCGCCATCGGACTACTCCGCCGACAAACGCCAACGGAGCGAAGACAGTCCAAGGAAACACACGCATCGCGAAAGCCGCCCAAAACATTGGCAGGGAGATCGGATTGGAGTCGCGCGGGAACTTCTTGTCGAAGAAAAACAAGAGATGCTGATTGATCACGTAATCCCACAGGAAGCCCTCGTGAATTAGGCTCATTGCCACGTGCCACGGTCCGACCAGCGCAAGCAAAAGCCACCAAGCTCTGGGATGAAAAAAGAATCGAAGCTGCGAAAGCTGGCGTCCGCTCGCGAGCAACACGAGGAGGGAAAACCCTGGGAACACCAGGCCCAGCATGCCCTTCGAGAGAAGCCCCAAGGACAATCCGACCTGCCACAACGCCAACGGGGGCGACCAACGTTCGAGCCGCTGCCCAGGGTTTTGGAAGAGAAGCCATAACGCGAACATGGAGAGAGTCAGGCCGAGCACGAGCCACAGGTCTGGGCGCACCTCGTGTGTTTCCACGAAAAATCCCCCCATGGATGCGAGGATTCCGCCTGCCAAGCAGCCACCGAGGGGCCCGAGCGCCTTCCATCCCCACACGACGATCGCCAGCACCGTAAGCCAGCCGGCAATCGCACCCGGAAGCCTGGCGGCTGCCTCATGAATGCCCCAAATCTCGTAGACCGTGGCAATTGCCCAGTAAGAAAACGGGGGTTTGTTCAAGAACAGCACGTAGTTCAGTTGCGGGCTCAGCCAGTCGCCAGACTCGGTCATTTCCCGCGCGACTTCCGCGTACTGTGCCTCGTTAGGGTCGTCCAGCAGGGGAAAGCTGCCTAAGCGATGCGTGAAGGCCCAGCCGCTGACGGCCAACACTGTGAGCGCACCCAGCACTGGCCACAGGGATCCGAACCGCATGCCAGCGAAGAGTGTCGCGCCGACACGACCAATCAGGGAATCTTTCCTGGAACTCATGCCCGTCTCGAAACTAAAACGCCCCGTCTAGCGAGAACCGCGAGATTTTCCAAACCGGACTCGCCAGCCGGTTCGACTCCGGCCGAGGGTTGTCACAGTGGTCTAGAGTATCGGTTCACTTCGGAATACCGCGCCGGTGACCTTCCTTGCGCGATCCCCGAGCAGCCCGTTGAAGAAGTGGCTGACCGATGCACCCGAGGTTGCGCGGTAAGGGCGAAAAATTTTTCGCCCTTATCGCTGTCTGCAGCCAAGGAGAGTGAAAACCCCCGTAAATGCCCCCATCTCCGCATCACGGCCCCACCCGCGATGCCCCCTTTTTCAACGGGCTAGGTCCTGTCTGCCGGGAGTGGGTGCGTGAGTGCCCCAGGGAGTTGCGGGGTGTGTCTTGGCGTTTCGCTCGGTGGCGTCGACTGAAACCGATGAAGCCGCACGATCGCTCGGCCTTGTGCTCGGTGTGGTTGGTGGTCCGACCGGCGATGCGGTTTGCCGATTTGGGGGGAGAGCAGCGTAGCGCAAGCGCAAAAATCTAATGTGCTTGTGTGCTGCGCAGACGTCGGACCCTCTCCACGAGCGCCGGCACCGCTTCACCGGCTGGAGCCCGCAGCACAACGTGGCAGTAAGGGGTTAGTTCGGTTTCGTAGGGATTGACCTCCACCAGTCGGCCGCCGCGCTGATGTACTTCGAAAGCAAAACCAGCGGCAGGATACACGGTGGCCGAGGTGCCAATCACAAGCATGCAATCTGCGCGCGCTGCTTCTGCCTGGCAGCGAGCGAGGACGTCCGCGGGGATCGGCTCGCCAAAGGACACGGTGTCGCTTTTGAGCAAGCCGCCGCACTCCGGGCAAAGGGGAGGTAACTGGCTCAAGTCGACTTCGTCTTTTGGTGTCCGGCGCATGCAACCCAGGCAGCGCACGAGCAAGGCGTTGCCGTGAATCTCTGCAAGGAATTCGCTGCCGGCACGGCGGTGCAAATTGTCAATGTTTTGGGTGATCGTGCAGCGGAGAATTCCCATGCGTTCGAGCTCTACGAGACCCAAGTGGCCAGGGTTGGGTTTCGCCCGCAAAAGTGTGTCCCACAACTCGCGCATGGGTCCGGTGGGGTTCAGCCGTTCCTCCCAAGCCTTTTTCGGATCGGCAAGGAACCGTTGGAAACCGTTTAGGGGTGGCTCTCCGTACTTGGTCCATAATCCCCCAGGACCTCGAAAAGGCGGAATTCCGCTTTCCACGGACAGTCCTGCGCCGGTCAACGCGACCACATAGCGTGCTTCGAGAAGAAGTTGTGCCGCTTGTTCCAACAGATGCTCGCTGATCATCGCATCCAGCTCCCCTGGATTGAGCGCTTACCGAATGTGCACTATACGCACAAGCTTCGAAAGCCAAGGTGGAGGAAGACGATGGACGTACGCTGGCGGATCGTGGTTGCGATGTGTGCAGGCGTGGCTGCGTTGGTTGGCCCGGTGTGGGCACGTGATCCGGTACCGGTGCGCGACAAGGATGGCAAAGTGTGGGCCGAGGTGGTCGTGTGCAACGACTGCCAATCCCCAGGTCAGAGTGGCTGTTACGAAGGCGCCGAGAATGGGTGGTTGAATGGGCGCCCCTGCGGCAAGTGTTTCGTGGATAAGAATTTCGGCAAGGTGGTGATGATTCCCTACGACTTGCAAATTGTCGGCACGCTGGTGGACGATAAAGGCGAGCCCGTGAAGGATCGCTTCGTGAAGCTATTCGTTCAAAACGGATGGGGCCATCGCACGCGCACCCAGGACAATGGCCAATTTCGCATCATGACTGGAGCCACAGGGGAGCGAAAGTCGTCGGATCCGATCGTAGTCGATGTGGGGAAACTGGTAGACCAGCAAAAGAACGCGGAGGACCGTTACTTCGCGCTATTCCTCCTCGCCCCCGATCACACTCCTTGTCCAGCTCCCTGAGCCAACATCCTTGGGCCAGTTGCCTTAGTGGGAGCTGACCTCTCTGTGGCGGAAGGCTGCCAGCAAGCCGGTATTCTGGAGTGAACGGCCGGCAGTGAGCCGCAATGCTGGCAGATTGATCGGTCACCTCGTTTTGCGACGGCAGAAGTTGCGGTGCCGCTACGGTTGCGGTCGGGTTTTTTTGTGCGCGCGGTTTTCGGTTGTTGAGGCCACTCCGGTTTGCATGTCTGTTGGTCCTTCGTCTCGTCCAACGGACGTGACGAAGACGCGGTAGGTTCTCGCTTGCTTGGGGTCTCTTCGAGGGCGTACACTGGCGTTACGCCATGCCCCCGAAAGCTCCATTTTCCGAGCGGCTGATTTCGTTGCCGTACCGCTCCCTCCTGCAGCGGAGCGTGGGAGTGCTGTTCTGGCTGCGGGTGAGCGAGGGACTTGCAGCCTGGATGCTATTTGCACACTGGCGCGGCGAACTTGGCGCTGCGTCTCCGGTCTTCGTGGGATTCACGCAAGCGTTGTTTTGGTTGTACATAGCCGTGAATGCGGTTGCGTACCTTCGTTACCGAAGCGGAAAGTTTGGCTATCGATTTCTCAGCCTCGAGTTGGTGTTGAACTTGGGGTTCCTCCTTGCAGTGGCTGCAGGCACCGGGCTGCTCATGAGCCCCGCGCTGCTGTTAGTGTTCGTGAAGGTTGCTACCTACGGGCTCGTGTGCGGTGTCCCGGTAGGTATCGCGGCCGCCGGCTTTACTGGAGTGGCGCTGGCAAGTTTTCTCGCGATCGCCGAGTCGCTGGGAGTGGCATCGGCGGCCTTGGAAAGCGCGTACGCGAGTCCAGCGCATCCCCAGGTCGCGTACTTCTTCGTGTACGGCGTTGGCTTAGTCTCCTTTAGTTGGCTGCTCGTGCAGCTGGGGCGTCGTGAAGCGACTACCAGTGCGGAGCAGGCACAGGCGCGGCATGCCGCGGAGCGGGAGAGAAGGGCGTTGGAGACGACCAACGCCTTGCTTCGGGTGAACCAGGCGCTCGGGCAGTTGGCGAGTCCGGCGGACGTAATCCAGAAAGTCGTCGATGTGAGTGCACCGCTACTCGAGGCGGATATATGTTGCGCGTTCTTGTGGAACGACGTGGAGCAACGATACTTCGGGACCGCAATTGCAGGCGTGCCAGACCCCGAACGGGAGAAATTTTTAAAGCTCGAACTCGTGCCGACGGATGTGCCAGATCTCGAGTGGGCGCGAAGCCTCGGGCACTGTGTGGTCGTCGGTAGTCCAGTCGGCGCGACGGAATCTTCCCCAAACCATAGGGCGCTGTTGGTGCCGCTGAAGTTGGAGAAACAATACTTCGGCGTGTTGCAGTACGTGCGGCGCAGCGAGCGGCCGTTTGTGCAGCACCACATCCGCCTCGCCGATGGGATCGCGAACCAGCTCGCCCTCGCGCTCGAGCGCGCCCGACTGGTGGAACAAAGTTACCGCTTGTTGCGTGCGGTGGAGAGCACCGAGGAAGGGTTATTGATTCTGGATGCTCGGGCGCGCATCCGCCTCGCAAACCCTGCGTTTGCCCGCTTGTTGGGTTACCAGTGGCACGAAATAGCGGGCCGCTTGGCAACCGACTTTGCGGTAGAACCAACGGAAGGCTGGGCGGAGGTGTTTCGCTGCGTTGCGAACGAGCAGCACTGGCGTGGAGAGATCGAAGCTCGCCATCGCGACGGTTCGGTGATTCCGGTCCGCTTGCACGCCAACGTGGTCGTAGACGAGGCTGGAACTGCCGAGGGTGTGGTGGCCATCCTCGAAGACATTCGCGGCGAAAAGGAGTTGCAGGAACAACTGGCGCGTTCCAACCGCTTAGCCGCTGCTGGCGAGCTTGCTGCCGGGCTTGCCCATGAGTTGAACAATGCCTTGACGGCAATTTTGGGTCAGATCTCGTTTGCCCGAGATCGTGATGGTGCCGACTCGCTCCGCGTGGCGCTCGATCGGATCGAAGAACAAGCCCAACAGGTAGCGCGGCTCACTCAAAACTTGTTAGGTTTTGCGCGGCCCGCGACTCCCCGGCTGGAACGCGTGAGCCTTGGCGCGCTCCTGCGGTCGTCGGTGGCCCTCGTGGCCCCGGAGTGTGCCCGTCGGGACATCGTTCTGCTGTGCGAAGATCGCACCGAAGGAGCTGCCGTGCTCGCTGACCCTGGGCAGATCCAGCAGGTACTGGTGAATTTGCTGACCAATGCCACGCAGGCACTGGCGAACGTGAGCGGTGGGCGAATCACTGTACGGGGAAAAGTGCAGGGTGCTTGTGGAGTGGTCGAGGTGGAGGACAATGGGCCGGGCATCGATAAGGAAGTCCTCCCGCGGATCTTTGACCCCTTTTTCACGACCAAGCCAAAAGGAACTGGGCTCGGCCTCTCTGTGAGCTATGCGATTGCACGTGCACATGGTGGAACCCTGAAAGTGCACACCACTTCGGGCCGGGGTACGACCTTTTGCTTGGAACTCCCTGCGGCCACTGCATGCGGTGCGTCGGCGCTAGAAGGGCTCGCCGAGAGAGAGCAGATTCGGCGGGTGTTGTTGGTAGACGACGATGATGGGGTTGCGGCTGCAATTGGCGGGATGTTGGAGCGAGAAGGGATTTTCGTAGAACGCGCGCGCAGCGGACGCGAGGCGATGGATCAGTGCGAGCGGGCGACCTGGGATGCTGTCCTGCTCGATGTGCGTTTACCGGATCTCAGCGGACCAGAAGTCTACGCCTGGTTACAACAAAAGCGGCCGGGGCTTGCCCGCCGCGTGGTGTTCGTAACTGGAGGTTTATGGCGCTCACCGAACGCGAGCTGGCAAAATCCACTTCCCCCGCAACCCACGCTTGCCAAGCCATGTTCTGCGGAGCAGTTGCGAGCAGTTCTGGTTTCGCTGCATCAAATGCGCGACGCGGCGTAGGGGAACATCGGGCGTCCCGATTGGGGCAACCTCCGAGCCGGGCTCCGTTGCGTTGATTCTAAACACGCGTGTAGATTGGACCGCGACGAGACCGTGAAGGAAGCGGCGGACGCAAGGAGGGAAGGTGATGGACCAGACATGTCCGCGGTGCGGAGCAAGTTGTCGAGAGCAGTTCGTCCAGGTGAAACGCGCCTATGTCTGGGGGCTTTATCTCCTGGGGTTGCTGGCGTCGTGGTGGTTTGGAGGCCAACTCCTGCACGATTTGGTGGAAGGGGTGCAGCGAAGCCTCCTGCCTTGGTGGCACCTGGGCATCCCGCTCGTGTTGTTCAGCGCGGCCATGTCGCTGCAATTCTTGAGCTGGAAAAAGCCGATGTGCACCGCTTGCGGGCTGGGGCCTGCGGCAGCGTGGATCGAGATCGCGAAATCGCTCGACACTGCCAGCCCCGAACAACTCGGACGGCGGCAAGCGTTGCGTGTGGTGGCTGCTGCAGGGACGGAAGTTGCAGCGATTGTCGGTGGTGTAGGTGTTGCGGTGGGCCGCAATCGCGGGTGGATTTCTGTCGGGAGAGACTTCTTTGCCGCCAAGGTGGAGAACATTGCTCCGCAGGCTCGACCCGAGTGGCAAGAAGCCCGCGTGCGCGCTTATCGCCGCTTGGGGCGAACCGGGGCAATGGTCTCGGATATTTCCCTAGGGTCTGCACGCATCAATGACGTAAGCGTGGCCCGGTATGCCATCGAGCGCGGCATTAATTATTTCGACACTGCGCCGGATTACTCGGATACGAACTCCGAACGTGTGCTCGGAGAGGCGATGAAGGGCCAACGAGACAAGATCTTCTTGGCCACAAAGTTCTGCGTGGCCGACGGCCACCTGCCGAACGACACTCCGGTGCCGAAAATCATTGCCGCTGTGGAAGCAAGCTTGCGCCGTCTACAGACGGATTATGTCGATCTCATCCACATCCATTCGTGCGACCGGCTCGACCGCTTGTTCGCCCCAAACATTCATGAAGCCTTCGATCGTCTGAAAGAACAGGGAAAAGTCCGGTTCCTCGGCGTCAGTACGCACACACCAAACTTAGAAGAGATTGCCAACGCGGCGATCGACTCGGGTCGCTTCGACGTGCTCATGTTGGCCTACCACTTCGGCATGTGGCCGGGGTTCGACCACATTTTGGCCAAAGCGAAGGCTCGCGACGTTGGGGTCGTGGCGATGAAAACGCTCAAAGGGGCCAAGCACACGAACCTTGCGGAGTTCCGGCGCGAAGCGGATTCCTACGCCCAAGCCGCATTTCGCTGGGTGCTCTCCAATCCGGCGGTGTCGTGTTTGGTGATCTCGATTTACGAGCGGCGGCAAGTAGACGAGTACTTGTACGCTTCTGGTACGAGCCTGCGTGACGAAGATGTCGCGTTGTTGCGCCGCTATGACCAGCTCGTTGCCGGCGATTACTGCCAGCCGCATTGCGGTGCGTGCTTGGACTCTTGCGAGTACGGATTGCCGATCAACGACATTCTGAGGTACCGGATGTACGCTAAGGACTACCACTGGGAGTACGAAGGCCGCCGCTTGTACGCTCGGCTCGAACGGAACGCTTCCCTATGCACCGATTGCGCGGCGCCATGTGCGGGGCAGTGCCCGTTAGGGGTGCCGATTCAGGAAAAGATGCGTGATGCCCATCGGTGGCTAGCCTGAGGCCGACACGCTACGGTTGCGCGTGTGTTGGCACCGATGAGCGAGCGGTGGACTCATACACGCAAGGCAACCGGAGTAAATCGCAGTGGCGAAGCGTAACCATGGTCGTGTCTCTCTTGACGGCCCGATTCCTTTGCAAAGGCTGCCAGAAGGGCGCTGGGCACGGCTGGTGGGTGCGGTTCCCCACAACGTTTCGCAGCGCCTGCTCGATCTGGGTTTCGTTCCCGGCACACGCCTGAAAATTGTGCGGCGGGCCCCCCTGGGGGACCCGATCGAAATTGAGATTCGCGGCAGCCGCATGTGCTTCCGGCGCTCGCAGCTGCGTGGGTTCCGCGTGGTCCTCGAAGAGGAGCACCGATCATGAGCGCTACAGCACCAGCGTTGGCACCGGAGCGGCCTGTACGCGTGGCGTTGGTGGGCTCGCCAAATGCTGGAAAGACGACGTTGTTCAATGCCCTGACTGGTGCCAGTGCGCGCATCGGGAACTACGCGGGAGTGACCGTCGAGCGACGCGAAGGCATTTTGCGCGGTAGCGAAGGCCGGGTGCTGGTCCTCGATTTGCCTGGCACGTACGCGCTGCGGGGCGAGTCGCCGGACGAGCGCATCGTGGAAAAGGTGCTCGACGGCAAGCTTGCTGGCGAACCAGAGCTCGACGGTGTGGTGGCTGTAGCTGACGCCACCACGTTGCGACGGGGGCTCGGGTTGGTGCGGCAGTTGTTGGCGCATCGCCGGCCGATGATTCTGGTCCTGACAATGATCGACGAAGTTCGCGCACGCGGGGGACGGATCGACGTCGGCCGGTTGTCGCGCGAACTTGGAATTCCGGTCGTTGGCGTCGTGGGCCATCGGGGGGTTGGCATCGATCAAGTGGTTCGCCTTGTACGCGAGCCGTGGAAGTGGCCGTGCCCGAAGACGGTGCCACCGCTGGACGAAGACCCGGTGCGCCGTTTTGCGTGGGTCGACGAAGTGTGCAAGGCCATTGGTGCTGACGAACTCCCGCCGGATCGCCGTACGGACTGGATCGATCAGTGGCTCCTCCACCCAGTGTACGGAATTGCCATCTTGGCTCTGGTTCTCCTGGTATTCTTCCAGAGCATTTTCACGTGGGCAGCGCCGGCAATGGATGCCATCGACAGCTTGTTCACCACTCTGGCCAGTGTCTCCCGCGCGGTCCTGCCTCCAGGATGGCTGACAGAACTCTGGGCCGGTGGGGTGCTCGCGGGTGTGGGCTCCGTGCTGGTATTTCTGCCGCAAATCGTGATCCTTTTCACGTTTATTCACTTGCTGAACGACGTCGGCTACATGGCGCGCGCAGCGTTCGTGGTGGACCGTGTGATGGGCTGGGTGGGGCTGCAAGGCCGCAGCTTCTTGCCTCTGCTCTCGTGCTTCGCCTGCGCTGTTCCCGGGATCATGGCGGCGCGCACGATTGCCTCGCCTCGAGAGCGGTTAGCGACCATCCTGGTGGCGCCGTTCATGACCTGCTCGGCACGGCTTCCCGTGTACACACTGCTCATTGCTGCATTCGTGCCGGCTCGACCGGTCCTGGGCCCGCTCGGGCTCCAAGGGTTGGTGATGCTTGGCTTGTACGTGCTTGGCGCGGCCACAGCGTTGGTGGCTGCCGCGGTGCTGAGTTCCACGCTGCTTCGCGGAACACCGTCGGTCTTTTACATGGAGTTGCCACCCTACCGTTGGCCGACAGCGAAGTTGCTCGTCCGGCAGGTTTGGGGCAGCGCGTACGCGTTTCTCAAGCGTGCAGGCACAATCATTTTGTGCGTGAGCATCGTCATGTGGGCATTGCTTTCCTTCCCGAAAGCTCCTGAAATTCCGGGTGCGTTGCCAAGCGAACAAGCGCGAGTCAACCTCGAAGCCAGCATTGCCGGGCGCATTGGGCACACCATCGAACCGGCGATTGCACCACTGGGGTTCGACTGGAAAATCGGGGTCGGCTTGATTGCCAGCTTGGCTGCTCGCGAGGTGATTGTGGCCACCTTGGCGCAAATCCACGCGGTGGGAAACCCGGACGATTACGAAGGCTTGCGTGAGGCCCTCCAGCGAGACGTCGACCCGGTGACCGGACGCCACCACTTCACCTTGGCGACCGCGCTGAGCCTGCTGGTGTTTTTTGTGTTCGCGCTGCAGTGCACGTCCACGATGGTGGTGATGGCTCGAGAGACCGGTGGCTGGCGCTGGCCAGCCTTTGCCTTCAGCTACATGCTGGCGTTGGCCTGGATTGCGAGCTTTGTCACGTATCGCGTCGCGATCAGCCTAGGTTGGGGCCCGGCAGCTTGACCCAACTCCCACGCGTTCGCTTCCAAACGGATGGGACCGCGTTGCAACCCCGGGCCGCACTTGAACGGAGCTCGTTACAGACGACGACACTGGCGCCGGAACGCGATCGCTCCAATTGGTCGTACGGGCACGATGCCTAGGCTTTTGGCGTAGTGCAGCACGACACCACGCGGCCAGGACCCTGGGGGCCCACCCACGCGGTCGCCCGCGGCAAGGATCGAATATACGAGGCACCGGCGCGATGCCATGCTTCGGGAACTTCCGTCAGGGGACGCGATGCACCACTGCTGGCGAGAACATTGGCGTCGGACTGCTGGCGAGCGTTGGGCGTGGCCGCTCGGCCCCTTCGAAGTGCCGAGGCCGAGTCGCACGGCTAGACCGAGGCCGGTGCCGAGCAGAAAGCAGCGCCTGCGATGTCACGGGCGGCAACACGACTCACGGGCGCTTGTACATCGCCACGACGCAGGCGCCGCCCAGGCCCAGATTGTGTTGTAGCCCGATGCGGGCGCCTTCGACTTGGCGGCGTTCTGCTTGTCCGCGCAGTTGCCACACGAGTTCGGCACACTGAGCGAGGCCGGTAGCGCCAAGTGGGTGCCCCTTCGAGAGAAGGCCGCCGGACGGATTGACCACCCACTTGCCGCCGTAAGTCGTGGCTTCGTCCTCGACCAGCTTTTCCCCCTCGCCTTCCTTGCACATCCCCAATCCTTCGTAGGTAATGAGCTCGTTGGTGCTGAAGCAGTCGTGCAGTTCGATGACTTGCACGTCCTCGATGCCAATGCCGGTTTGTTCGTACACTGCACGGGCAGCTCGCTCGGTCATGCCCATGCCAACCATGCCAATGCGGCCGCGCGACCAGTCCTCCATGCGGTCGGTCGCCATCGCCATGCCGCAAATTTCCACTGCTCCCGGGTGCGGATGGCGACGCAAGAACTCCTCGGATACAACCACCGCAGCGGCGGCACCATCGCTCGTGGGGCAGCACTGCAACAGAGTGAGCGGCTCGTAAACCATCCGCGAAGCCAGAATTTCCTCGAGGGAAAATGCCTGCTGGTACTGGGCTCGCGGGTTGTTCACCGAGTGGCGATGATTTTTCACTGCAATCTTTGCAAACGTTTCCGGACGGGTACCGTACTTCTCCATGTGGTCGCGGCCAGCATCACCGAACATGCGCGCCGCAATGGGTGGCTTCTGCTCGCGCTCGGCTTCTTCCTTCAGTTGTTCCAACCCTTTGAGCTGGTTTTCCAGCGGGCCCTTTTGCATTTTCTCGAATCCGAGCGCCAGCACCGCTTGGTTTTGACCGGAACGGACAGCGTTGTACGCCAAGTACAGAGCAGTGGAGCCAGTGGCGCAGTTGTTGTTGACGTTGTAAACCGGAATGCCCGTCATGCCGATCCCGTACAAACTGATCTGGCCAAGGCAGCTCATGCCGTTGATGTAGCCGCAAAAGGCTTGTTCGATTTTTTCGTAATCGATTGCAGCGTCCTTTAGCGCCTCGGTCACTGCCTCTTGCGCCAGTTCGCGCGCGTCGCGCTCGCAACGCTCGAACTTCGTCATTCCGACCCCGATCACGAACACCCGATTTCCTTGCGACATCGCCTCGCCCTCCGGTTTCGAAAAGCTGCGGTTCTTTTAGGCCGTCGCAAATTTTCGGTAAAGTACACCTTCCGGACGCACTCACCGTCCCAGTAGGGAGGCAACCTGCACCTCCGCGGTTTGTCGGGAGCGCAGTCTGATGGTGCTTGCTCTGATGGTTCGAGGGGCCAATACGGCCCCCCTATCCGCTGCTGGATGATGGGGTGTGGCTAACCCCGACAGCGACCTGCGCTACGAGAGCACGAAACTCTTCCGGAATGCGCACTGGCCGACCGAGCTCGTTGACCACCGCGTGACAAGTGTAACCCCGGGCAAGGGTGCTGCTCGCGTTGCTCAGACGTACTTCGTAGTCGATGCGCAATCGCGCTTTGCCGACCTCAGCGAGGCCAGCGAAAATGTCCAGCACGTCGTCGTAGCGGGCGGGGCGCAGGTACTCGCAGTGCGCTTCGATGACCGCAAGGTACAGGCCGCGGGAGATGTATTCCGTAAAGGGGTGACCAAGAGATCGAAACAACTCGGCGCGGCCCAACTCGAACAAGCGAAGGTAGCTGCCGTAGTACATGATGCGCATCGGGTCGCAGTCGGCAAACAAGACGCGGTAGGTTCCGACGTGTCGCAAGGTCGGAGAGTTAGCAGTGTCGTTCACAACCTTGGCCAATCGTGAGCCCACGGAAGCAACTGTTCGAACTCTGCTGCAAGCTGCAGGAGCAAGTCCTCGCGGAACCGCGGCCCGACAAACTGAATGCCGACAGGGAGGCCGGAAGGGCTCCGCCCAGCGCGAAGCGAAATGGCCGGATGCCCGGAGAAGTTGAAAGGATAGGTGTACGCAATGGCTCCGCCGGGTGTGGCCACAGGCTCGCCATCGACCTCGAGTGGAATCGGCCCCTCAGCGGCAAACGGTTCTGCAGCAGTGGTCGGTGTCGCCAGAAGATCGAAACGAGCAAGCACGTTTTCGAAGCTCGCAACCAGCCGCTGCCGTAAACGCAAGACGTCGCCAAGGTCAGCCGGTCGAAGTTGCTTGGCTAGCTCGACGCCAATGCGGTAGCCGGGGTCCAGCAGGTCTTCGTCGTGAAAATGCGCCCCATGAAAGGCGTAATCCTCCACGGCCATGAGCCGAGCCCAGTCGAACACGATGTCCTCGAGCGTGAGTTCGATCCATTCGATCCGGTGGCCTGCTTTCTCGAGAGCCGTGAGGGCAGATTCCACGGCAGCCTGCACCGACTTGGCTGGCCGCGCGTACCCGAGCGTGGGCGAGTACGCGATCCGCAGCCGGGGCGGCTGCTGGCGGATCACCTCGCGGTACGAGTATCCAGGATGCGGCAAGGAAAAGGGGTCTTCCGGGTGAGGGCCGACCGTGACATCGAGCCACAACGCAGCGTCTTCGACCGACCGGGTCAGCGGCCCGCTCACGATGCAGTGGGAAAACCGTAATGCATCCTCAGGACCCCACGGGATTCGTCCTTGCGAAGGTTTCAGACCCACAAGGCCCGTGAAGGCGGCTGGAATGCGCACAGAGCCGCCGCCATCGGAGGCAGTTGCCAGTGGAACGATGCCGCCTGCAATGGCGGCGGAAGAACCGCCACTGGAGCCGCCCGGCGTGCGCTCGAGATTCCAAGGGTTTCGCGTGGGTCCAAAAACCCGATTGTGGGTAAACGCGGTGTAGCCAAACTCAGGCGTGTTCGTCTTGCCCACGACGATCGCGCCAGCTTGCTTCAAACGTGCCACTTGAATGGTGTCGCGAGTGGCTACGCGGTCGCGAAACAGCAGGGAGCCGTGTGTCGTAGGCAAACCCACGGTATCTTCCAGGTCCTTGACACCGAGAGGCAGCCCGGCAAGCGGTCCGACTTCTTCCTTGCGGGCGAGCCGCTGCTCGACCGCACGCGCTTGTTCCATGAGGCGATCTGCAGGGTGGGTAGCGACAAACGCGTTTAGTTTCGGGTTTACTTGCTCGAGTTGCTGAAGCGTAAATTCCATCAACTGGGTCGGGGAGAGGTCTCCCCGCTGAATCGCACGAGCCAGGTCCGCAGCCGATGCAAAGCGCAAGTCCATGGGCAAGATCCTTTCGTTTTTGTCGTGGGTGTGTCGATAGTCACGAACCGTGGCCTCGTGCAAGAATCCCGGCCACGAGGCGGGCCACGGGCGGGGGAAAATCGGTGTCGTGGTCTAGCGGCATTTGCTCCCCCGGCTTCTCGGAGCCGGGTGTTTGCAGCTTGCCAGACTTCTCCTGCGGGTCCATGCGGGCATGCATTCGCGTGCACTCGTTGGTAAGGTCGTAACCTTCGGGGCGCTCCCCTTCCGGGTGCGGTGCCGCTGGCCGGTGGCGAGGTGCGAGCACGGCTGTCCGAACTGGCAGCGACAGTACGGTTGAGTGGCCGAGCACCCCGTGCTTTTTCCACTGGCGTGATTGTCATCGTGTACGGGTACGAAGGCTCGGGCGCTGGGCATTGGCAGCGCTGGCTGTACGGAGAATTGCAGAAGCGCGGCGTGCCGGTCAGTTTTCCCGAGCTGCCAGATCCTTCGTCGCCGCGGTGCGACGTTTGGGTAAGCGAACTCCGTAGTCTTGTGGAGAGGGCACCTGGTCCGGTGGTGTTCGTCGCGCACTCCTTGGGTTGCTGGGCGGTCGACCACTTTCTCGCGAGATGGGGTGCCAGGAAGATTCACGCGGCCTTGTTGGTGGCACCGCCCTCGCCGTACTTGTTGTTCGAGCCGGTGCAAAGTTTTTTCCCGCCGCCACAGTCGGCTTTGGCGTGGCAGCCCATTGCGCACCGGAGTTTGCTCGTTGGTTCGGACAACGATCCATACATCGACGCATCGGAGCTGGAATCCATCGGCCAGGGTCTAGGGCTCAGTGTGCGCGTGTTGCCGGGCGCTGGCCACATCAACATCGATGCCGGGTATGGTCCTTGGCCTTTCGCTCTCGAGTGGGCGCTTTCTGCTCAAGCGGCGGCAAGCCGCGAAGGCACCGAGGCGCTTTAGGGAGCCCTGTGGATCCCGCAAAAAAATGCAGCGCTTCACGCGGTGGCTCTGGCGGGCGCGGAGGGTAGACGAGCCAGACGCCGGCGCCGGAGCAAGCGGCGCAAGCCTTTTTCCAGCTCCACAACGACTCCGATCGCGAATCCGGCCCCGCATGCTCGTAACCATGTTTCCAGGGGAATGGCAGCAGTGTGGAAGAACTGCTGCATGTGGGGCTCGTAGGTGAAAGCAATTTGCAACGCGATCATGGTCAGCACGCCAGCGTTCACCCAGTTATTCGTGAACAACCCTTGCGTCAGGGGGGAGTCGGTGAGCGAGCGGCAGTTGTAAAGGTAGAACATTTCCGCGAGGACGAAGACATTGACCGCCGCGGTGCGGGCTTCTGCGATCGATGCTCCGGCTCCTAGCTCCCAAAGGAACAAGCCGAAGGCACCGGCGAGCATCAGCGTGGAGACGAGAACCATTCGTGCGAGCAGCAGCGGCGACAGGATCGGAGCATCCGGAGAGCGTGGTGGCCGATGCATGATATCTCGTTCTTTCGGTTCGAAGGCGAGCATCATGCCAAGGCACACGGCGGTGACCATGTTGATCCACAGCACCTGCACCGGCAGGATTGGCAGCAACGTGCCTGCCGCCAAGGCGGCAAGGAGCACGAGTCCCTCGCCCAAATTGGTCGGAAGGGTCCACACGAGGAACTTCGTCAGGTTGTCGAACACTGCCCGGCCTTCCTCCACAGCGGCCACGATCGAGCGAAAGTTGTCGTCCGCTAGCACCATGGCCGCGGCTTCTTTGGCCACTTCGGTGCCGCTTCCCATGGCAACGCCAATGTCCGCTTGTTTCAGTGCCGGAGCGTCATTCACGCCATCGCCAGTCATGGCGACGACGTGCCTCCGGGCTTGAAGCCCGCGAACTAACAGGAGCTTTTGTTCTGGCGTCACCCGCGCGAATACGTGTGCCCGATCCACGAGTTGGGGTAACTCGGAGTCGCTCGTGGCCGCGAGTTCCTTGCCGGTGACGACCGTCGGCTCGACATCAGGTGCCCCCGTCAGCTGTAACCTCTTGGCAATCGCAGCGGCGGTGGCCGCATGGTCTCCGGTCACCATTTTCACGGCAATCCCCGCGTCGAGACACGAACGTACCGACGCCAACGCTTCCACGCGCGGCGGGTCGAACATGCCTTGCAAGCCGAGAAAAACGAGCTGGTCCACTGGAATTCCATGCAGCGATGGTAAGGCCTCGGGCCAGACACGCCGGGCGAACGCCAAGACGCGGAGTCCTTCAGCAGCGAGGCGTTCGGTGGCCCGAAGAATCTCTTCGCGATCCGTGGGCACCTCGTTGCCGTGTGCATCGAGCATCGTTGGCGACAGCTCGAGGAGTTTTTCCACCGCACCTTTCACGTATAGAACCGTTCCGCCCGTGGGCAGCCGGTGCAGTGTAGCCATGAATTGCCGCTCCGACTCGAAGGGCACCGTATCGAGGCGCGGGTAGGCGCCTTGTAACCCCTCCGCGTCGAAGCCTGCCTTGCGCGCACTCACCAGCAGTGCAGCCTCGGTGGGGTCGCCAATGACCACCCATCGGTCTTTGCGCTTTTCTAGACGGCTATCGTTGCACAGGACCCCGGCCCGCAAGCACTCGACCACGGCGTCCGAAAGTTGCGGGGGAGGCACTCCAAGCGTGCTAAGAATCGCGCCTTCGGGGTCGTACCCGCTGCCCAAAACCTCGAACTGTTCCCCACCCGCCCAAATAGCGGCGACGGTCATTTGGTTTTCCGTGAGGGTGCCCGTTTTGTCCGAGCAAATCACCGTGGTGCTGCCGAGAGCTTCCACCGCAGGCATCCGGCGAATGATCGCGTTCCGCCGGGCCATCCGGCTCACCCCTAAGGCCAGAGTGATCGTCACTGCCGCAGGAAGACCTTCTGGGATCACAGCGACCGCAAGGGCCACGGCCGCAAGGAAAACCTCTCCGACAGGTTGCTCGCGCCACAAGCCGACCGCAAAGGTCAACCCGGCAAGGGCGAGGATGGCAACGGTGAGTGTTCGGCTAAAAGAGCGGATTTTCCGCAGGAGGGGCGTTTCCATCTCTTCGGTCGCGGCGACCAGCTGGTGAATCCGTCCCAGTTCCGTGCTCGCTCCGGTAGCAACCACGATTCCGGTAGCACGCCCGGCCACGACCAAGGTGCCGCAGTACGCCATGTTGGCACGATCGGCCAGCGCCGAGGCGGCATCGACTGTAGCGGCGTGTTTGAGCACTGGCAGCGACTCGCCCGTGAGCAGCGACTCGTCGACCCGAAGCTCTTGCGTGGCGACGATGCGGATGTCCGCGGGTACTTTGTCGCCCGGCTCGAGCAAAACCAGATCGCCCGGCACGACTTCCTCGGCGCTCACGCGCTGTTTCTGGCCTCCTCGCACGACCGTGGCTTCCACGTGCAGGTACTGTTGTAAGGCTTCGAGGGCTTTTTCCGCGCGGGACTCCTGGATGAAGCCGACGATGGCGTTGACGAGGATGACGCCAAAGATCACGGTTGCGTCCGGAAACTCACCTAGCAGCAATGCAACCGCGCCAGCGGCGAGCAGGACGTAAATGAGCGGATTGTGGAACTGGAGCAGGAAGCGTTGCCATGGCTCCAGGCGGCGCGGCGGCGGCAAAACGTTGCGCCCGAATCGGGAGAGTCGTTGACGAACCTCGGCGGGGTCGAGACCGTACCTGCTGTCCGTACCGAGCAGGATGAGTAATTCTGCGATCGAGAGCGCGTGGGCTGCTAGTGGGGCGCTCAGGGGATCGCTCGTTGTTGGTGGCTCTTCTCGCGCCGCCGCCTGGGTGTGCTCCCGCTCCGTCACGACCTAGCTCCTTTTGCTCAGAACATACCGAATGGCACGACCTGCAGGCGCCAGTAAAGCGTAGGCTCGCCGAGCGAGAGCTACCCAGGGCGACAGCGCTCGGTAGCAGTACGTGTAAGGCACCTCTTCGGGCCCAAAGGTGCGCTTGAAGCGGGCAACTCCGGCGATCCCAGCGCCGACCATGTCGTACTGTACCAGCCCCGCCTGGCAGGCCCAGCGGATCACTTCCCAGTGCAACAAGTTGTTCGGTCGCAAAGCCTGGCCTTCCGAAAGGCTCACGCCATCGAGGTAGTACACCGTGCGCTGGTCGTAGGGGAAAATCCCCGCCGCCAGGATTGTTCCGTCGTGCCGAGCCACCAGGACCTTGGCCAGGTCGGCGCCCTCGAGCGCACGCGCCATTTGTTCGTAATCCTCCCGGCTGAGAGGTGGCGGGCGGTGGTACTTTGCAAACACCTGTTCGGCCATCGCGAAATAGTCGTCCACAATGTCTCGCAGCGCGACTTCTTCCACCACGACGCCACTATTTTGAGCTTTGCGCACCGCTCGTCGACAAGCGGGCTCCAGGCGGTTCGACCACAAGTCGTCGGGCCCGCTTCGCAGGTCGAGGATGAACGTACTGCGGGGCTCGAAAGAAAAGGCCGGCTCGGAAAGCTCGGATGGGGGCACGTGTGCCTGACAGCGAAACTCGACGTACGCGGCTCCTTGGCGACGGGCTTCGGATGCGGCCGTCGCGAGCGCCGCTGGGAGCAAATCTCGGGACACTGCTGGGCCGAGATAGGGCGCGGCGGCTTGTGGAGGCGGGCAGGCGGCAATCCTGACGGGCCCCCGCCGGAAGAAAAACAGCGGACACACGCCGACAACGTTTCCGCGCTGGTGCACTTCGTACAGGCGCAACTCGCTGTGGCTGAGCGCCGCCACTAAGTGCAGCCACGCTTGTCGATGAAATACCGTGGCCGACTCCTGCTGGCGCAGCAGCTCTTCCCAGCGATTGCGTTCTGCACACGGCAGCAGCTCCAGTTCGTGCATGGCTCGCGCTCATAACTGCGGAGAGGCGGTGCGGCTAGCCCGGAGATTTCTCACCGATGCAGTTTGCATGGCGTTGAAGGATAGGAAGGCCGCAGCTCAGCGGCGAACGAGGCCTGCAGAAATGGTGCGTTCTGCGGCCGCAGCGCCAGGACGACGCACCGCGTCGCCCCCAGGTGCCCGTGAGCGTGCATGGTCAGCGAGGGCAGCGGCGCAACGACACCACGCCGGTGTGTTTTGCGGACACGTTTGCCGGGGAGCATGTATTTGCCAATGGCTCGTTGTTGTTCCGCGGCATACGGCGCTAAGCGCAGTGGCTCCCGACCCCTGATGTTCCATTGCAGTACGGCCTGCGGAAGGAGCTAGCCGGGGTTTTGTAACCGACGCAGTTTGTGGGGCGGTCAAGGGTCGGTAAGGGCGGTTCGCTGGAAAGACGCCTGTAAAACCGGGAAAGCCGGTCTTCGAGGGCCGTGCTGGGCATCTTGGGCTGTGGTTTGCCGCCGAAAGTCACAACGGACCGGACGGCTACGCTGGGTGCACAGACACTTCTCCTGCTCGGTTACGTTCCAGTGGCACAAGGTGGGCAGCGCCGCTGCGCTTCCGCGGGGTATGCGACCATCCGAGTGCGCAGACGGCCACAGCCCAAAATCACTTGTGGTGTGCCGAAGAGGGGTCTGCCCGTTTTAACGGAATGGACACCTCGAAGCGGCTGCCTTGGCCAGGCTGCGAGTGGACGGTCACCTCACCGCCATGGGCTCGCGCAATACGTCGAACAATGTACAGCCCGAGCCCGGATCGGTTTTGCTGTTCCGATGGTGCTGCCCCACTCAGGAAAGCGTCAAACAAGTGGGGAAGCAGCGAACTCGGGACCCCCTCGCCGTTGTCGGTCACGGACCACACCACTTGATCGCCCCGCTGCTCGCAGCCCAAGACTACGCGGCCACCTCGTGGGGTGTGGCGCAGCGCGTTGTGGAGCAAATTCGCCAAGGCCCGCTCGAGCAAATGACTGTCTGCGAGGCAGTCGGGCGGAGGGGCGGTTGTGTCGAGCTCCAAAACAATGCCTTGGCTGGCTGCCGCGTCGGCAAACCAATCCATCAACAGGCGGAGCAGCTCTGCGGGAACGACCTTTTCGGCTCGCACGACAAGAGGCCGAGCCTCTCCAGCCGCAGTGTCCAGGACGTCCGCAATCAAATCGGAGCTCTTGCGCGCCAGAAAGCGAATGCGGTGCGCATGTGTCTTGCTCGAGGAATCTGCCTCCGCGGCGATAAAGTCGGCGTACCCGTAGATCGCGTTCAACGGGTTCTTCAGATCGTGCGACAGCGCGGCGAGGGCTTCCACGCGGAGAGCGTGGGCCTGGCGGAGCCTCCTTCGCACGAGGCTGAGGAGGAAGCTCAGCAAGGCGCAAACCACCGCGAGATACACGCTCACCATGAGTGCGGTGGCCATCTGGCGATCAGGGGGGCGCCGGTAGGCAACATGGTGAGGAAGCCACTCCCAGTATTCCCCCACGACCATGCCGGTGTACGAGAGAATGGCCAGCATCGTCAGGAGAACCGCCGCACGCTCGGATACCAGCAATCCGCCCAGTAAAATCAACACGCTGTACAAAATCGGCCCGCTCGTTTGGTCGGCACCCCCACCCAGGTGGATGGCAACTGTGAGCACGATCACGTCGACCGCCAGCGACGCGAGCATCCACGAGTGGGATGGTGGCTGATTTTGCAGCGCAATCCATGCGGTGGGCGCAATGGATAAGCTCATCGCGATACTAATCTCGGCTGCCAAAGTACTGGGCGAAACCCACAGTTTGAGCACCCAGAGGATTCCAATAATGCCAAGCAGCAACGCCAACTTGGCTCGGAATACCCGTAAAGCATCCGATGCGTTGGCCAGCGTCTCCGCGGTCATAAAGTGTGCCCGTTGGCGACGATCATGTCCGCTCGGAACGAAGTTTTGCAAGCATAAACGTGCGGTTGACCGAGCGACGCGTTGGGCCCCTTGACTTCCCCGCAACTTTTTCGTCGCTGGAGAAAGCTCGTCGTGAAAGGAGATGTTCATGGGTCGGTTCGATGGGAAAGTTGCGTTTGTCACTGGCGGAGGAAGCGGCATTGGTTTGGCGTGCGCGAAGGCAATTGCTCGAGACGGCGGATTGGTCATGTTGGCGGGCCGCCGCGAAGAGGTGCTACGGGAGGCTGCGGAGGCGATTGGTCCTTCCGCCCGTTGGCGGCGGTGCGATGTAACCTCGCTCGAGGAGGTCGAAGCCGCAGTAGCAGCCGCTCAAGAGGAGCTTGGGCCGGTTCGATTGGCGGTCAACTCCGCAGGCTCAGCCACAATTGGTTCGGTGCTGAACGCGCGGCCGGAAGAATTTCACCACACAATCGATACCAATTTGTTTGGAGTCTACCGGTGTATGCGGGCGGAAGCGCGAGCGATGAAGGCAGCGGGCGGCGGGAGCATCGTCAACATCAGCTCCATCGCGAGCGTGCTCACCCATCGCAGCATGACCGCGTACTGCGTCTCCAAGGCCGCGGTCAATATGTTGACGCGTTGCGCAGCGGATGACCTGGGAGAGTTTGGCATTCGGGTGAACGCGGTGCTGCCGAGCTTGGTCGATACCGATCTGGCCGCGCCTCTCGTGCACACGCCAGAAGCACGCGAAGATTACTTGCGGTGCATGCCCGTGGCTCGCATTGGGAGGCCAGACGACGTGGCCAACCTTGTAGCGTTCCTGCTGAGCGAAGAGGCAAGCTGGATCACTGGGCAGTGCATCGCGGTGGATGGCGGCCACACGTTACGGCGTGGTCCGAACCTGGTAGAACTCTTTCGGCATTTGTTACCGCCGGAGTGAAAAGCCCTGAGTGTCGTGCGCGGAGACGAAACGCTCGGCGTCACGGTTACGCTTCGCGTGCTGCCTGGATGGCAGCCAGTACTTGTGCGGGATGTTTCTCGGCGTTGGCAACTTTGGCCCAATGTTTCTTGACCTTGCCGTCCGGACCAATCCACACCGTCGAGCGGATAACGCCAACGGTTTTTTTGCCGTACATCGTTTTCTCCCCGTACGCACCGTACTTTTTCATCACCTTAAACCCAGGGTCGCTGAGCAAGGGGAACGGCAGCTTGTACTTGCGGATAAACTTTTGGTGCGATTCGGCATCGTCGGCAGACACACCGACAACAGCCACGCCGAGCTTTTGCAATTCCTTCCATGCATCGCGAAACCCGCACGCTTCCTTGGTGCACCCCGGGGTATCGTCTTTCGGGTAGAAGTACAGGATGAGATCTTTGCCGGCGAAATCGTGTAGCGACACCTCACGCCCCTCGGCGTCGGTAAGGGTGAAGTCGGGTGCGGGTTTGCCCTCTTGAATGGCCATAGCTCGTCCTCCGTACGTTCGTGCTGATTTTTGCTGCCACAACCGAAGAAGGAATCAAGGGTACAGGAAAAATTGTTCCCGCTCTTCGACCCAACTCGACTCGTCGGCGCGAGCGAGCGCCTCGAGGTCATCGGGCGTGGCTGCCGGATCGTCTACCCACCGCCGCAAGGCGTCGCCACCGTTGATGAGGTCGATCGGCAACCGCTCGAATTCGTACTCGTACGGAAACGCTCTCCAGAGTGGGTAGTCGGGGTAGGTGAGGCGGAGAGCCTTGAAAAACAAGGCCAAGAGCCGCCACGGGCGAAACGTCGTTGTGTCGTACACTGGAGGCTCCGTATGGATGTGAAGTCCGGCGCACAGCCGCCCGGCATGCTTGTGAAAGGTCGGCTCGAACCAGCACGAGCGCAGGCGGCACCCTTGCATCCAGTGAGCGGCGAGGCTCTCCATCCGCCGGCAAATCGCGGCCACGTCCAAGTCGGGTGCGCCCAAGACTTCGAGCGGCCGCGTCGTGCCGCGTCCTTCGGAAAGCTCGGTGCCTTCGAGCATGACGGTGCCAGGATAACAGCGCGCCATCCACAAATTGGGCGCATTCGGGCTGGGGTTGACCCAGCAGCGTTCGTACAACGGCCATCCGTAGCCCGGTGGCTCGTTTGGTTCCCATCCCCGGATCCGTACTACCTCGTAGTCGACGTCGAGACGCTGGGCGCGAATGAAGAACAGGCCCAGCTCCCCCAGCGTGAGTCCGTGGCGCAGTGGGAAGTCGCCGGCAGCGACAAAGCTTTCCCATTCGGGCTTTCGCCGCAGCCCCTCGACGTTGCGGCCAATGGGGTTCGGTCGATCGAGCACCCAGACGGACTTCCCGCAGGCACTAGCGGCTTCCAGCATGTACCGCAGCGTGGTTTCGAACGTGTATACGCGGCAGCCAAGGTCTTGAAGATCCACCACGATGACGTCGCACAGGTCCAGCATTGCTGGGGTTGGCCGACGAGTGTCACCGTAGAGGCTGAAGATGGGGACCTTCCATTTCGGATCGATGTAATCTTGCGACTCCACCATGTTGTCTTGCTTGTCGCCGCGAAGCCCGTGTTGGGGACCGAACCCGGCAACCAATTGCAAACCCGGGGTGTTTGCGAGAGCGTCGACAGTGTGAACGAGGTCGCGGGTGACCGACGCCGGATGCGCGAGCACGCCAATACGCCGGCCCCGGAGCCGTCGCTGCACCGCCGGTTCGCGCAACAAGCAATCGATGCCGAACTCCATGGCTGCCCTTTCACCCGCGCGCGTCGTTCGGCAGAAGCAGCGCCTTGGGGCGAGAACAGCTCGAGCGCGAGCTTGGCGTGCTCATCGCTGCCACTGCAGGAGCCAGTCGAGCACCGCTTCCGCTCGGTCGCGGTTGTTGATTTGGCAGTGCACTGCTTCGCCGGTGTTCCACACCACTTGCCGGGTAGCCGGGGTCCGCTCGGCGAGCGCTGTTGCCAGGAAGCGGGTGATGCCGCTGGTAACTAGCGGGTCGTTCACCGAATACGCAAAGTACATTGGGGTGGCAATGTGGCGCGGCAAGAGTTGCGTGCCCAAGCTCTGAGCGGCCGCGTTTTCCCACGAGCCGTAGTGGGCGAGGTAAAAACGGTCGAGCACATCGATGTAACCAGGGATCCCGCGAAGAAGAGAAAACAAACCCGGCGGATCGTCTTTGAATCCTGGCAGGTAGTCCGCAGGGCTATCGATCGCTGCTGCGGCCACTGCCGTCGGATCGGCGAGAAGCAGTTGTGCCGTGCGTTGCCCGCCGCCGCTGCAGCCGAAGGAATACTCGCGGTTGGAGTCGTGCGGAAAGCGGCTTCGGAACCACTGCCAAACGAAGTCATCCATGCTGCGACCAAAACGGGGCGCGCGGATGTAGTAATCGATCACTTCGCCACGGTGATGCCCGCCGTCGCCCCAACAGTTTCCGGGAACGACGATCCCCCAGCCGCGCTCCAAAGCTGCTGCAGCCACCGGACCGCTGAGTTCTCCGCGCAAGCCCCTCATCGCTCCGCCACGGTTCAAAATCTCGATAAATCCGGCGAAGCCCGGTTGGACGCGAAGGAGCTGTTCGGCGGTTCGCGGCGCAGCGTGCACGAACAAGGACGCGAGGGCTTCGATGAAGTCCAGGCCGTTACCATGGAACATCATCAGTACTGGCGCGCCGGGGTCTTGCGGAGGCACGGTAAAAAATACCGCAGGGGCACCTGGAGTTTGCGTCGACTCTGGAATGTGCAGAAAGTCGTCGCTGTCGGTGCGCACGCAGGGGAAATCCGGGACTTCGTACAAGTCCACCCGGAATGAGCGCCCCCGAGTGAGGTGCGCGTTGGCGAGGTCGTTCGGCCCGGCTTCCGCAGCACTTTTGACCTGGAGAGAGGCCACGCGCACTGCCTGAGGTTGGCGGACGGAGGGTTCGCCGTCGTCCCCGCAGCCGCACAGTGCGAGAGCGAGCGTGATGCCGAGTGCGAAGACGACGCAGCCGGTACGTACGAACGCGAAACGATTCTGAGGCCGCAGGGAGGCGCTGTCCATCATCGGTGCTCTTGTTCCCCTTTGGCGCAATCAACGCAAGAGGACTGCTGCCCCCGCAGGAGACAAACGGGAGCGTCACGAGTCGCAACGTGCGAAAACTTTCGCTTCCCGAGGCGCGAAACTCCTCGCGACGAGCCAAAGCAGTGGCAAGGCCGACAACTTTTTCGCCCGTTGTACCACCGTGTCGGTTTGCTGTTGTGCGGACGATCCGAGCACGTCACGCTTGGGACTGCGACGGGACGACGCCTCCACGTTGTGCCTCCCAGCTCGAGGCGAGCCGCCTTGGGGGCGAAGCACTCGCGGACGCGTGGCAACCACCTGCCTAGCTTGGGTGTTGCCAACAGTCGTGCTGTTCGATGCGATTAGTCGAAGTCGTGTTGCTGCGCGTTGCCTCGAAGGGTGCTGCGTGGCACGTTGTTAGGCGGAGCCGAGTTCGTTAGGAGAAGCAACCTGCTCGACTCGATGGGAGAACGTGTATGGCAACCGTAACCGATGCACGAGGTCAAGTTGCAGAAGGTTTTTTGGCACGCTTGCGTGCTGCTACAGGGCAGCCCTTGGCGGCGGCAGATGCCTTCGGAGAGAGCTTTATTTTGACCAAGCTTGCGGAGGCTGTGCAGTGGGCGCGCAAGTATTCCTTCTTCCCTTACCCATTCGTGACTGCTTGCTGCGGCATGGAATACATGTCCACTGCCGGGCCGCGCTTCGACATCGACCGCTTCGGTGCCGCGCTCCCTCGGTTTACGCCTCGTCAGGCGGACCTGCTCATGGTAGTGGGCACGATTACGCACCGCATCGCGCCGGTCTTGCGGCGCGTGTGGGAGCAAATGGCAGAACCGAAGTGGGTCGTGTCATTCGGCGCCTGCACTTCGTCGGGCGGCCCGTACAACAATTACGCGGTTGTGCAAGGGATCGATACGATCATTCCAGTGCACCTGTACATCCCCGGCTGCCCGCCGCGCCCGGAGGCAGTGCTGGACGGGCTGATCAAGCTGCAAGAGCGCGTGCAGCGAGAACGCGGGGGCCAGCGCGTACCGGAGCGCCACGGGAGTGGGCGGCCGCTCTGATTGGCTGGTCCGCGAGGGATTGCGAGGACGGGCATGCCGAAAATCACGGTAGACGGGCGCGAGATCGAAGTTGCGGCGGACACGATGTTGCTCCCGGCGCTCATCGAAGCCGGGATCCACGTGCCTCACTATTGCTGGCATCCCAAGCTGTCCATCGATGGAAGCTGCCGCATGTGCCAGGTGGAGGTCGAGGGCAGCCCGAAGTTGGTCATCGCATGTAACACTCCCGTGCGGGACGGAATGGTGGTGCGGACGGATACGCCCCGTGTGGCCAATGCCCGCCGTGGTGTGATGGAGCTGTTGCTGGTCAATCACCCCATCGACTGCCCGATTTGCGACAAGGCGGGCGAGTGTTTGCTCCAAGATTACTCGTACAACTTCGGCACGCGCTTCACCCGCACGGAAGAGCCACGGCGCAAGCTCGAAAAGCGCAAAGAAATCGGTCCGCGGATGATTCTGGATCAAGAGCGGTGCATCTTGTGCCGCCGCTGTGTCCGGTTTTGCCGAGAGATCACCAAGACGAACGAGCTCGGTGTGTTCAATATGGGCGACCGGTCGGTTCTGGATGTGTTGCCCGATGCGCCGCTAGCGAACGACTACTCGATGAACACCGCCGACATTTGCCCGGTGGGTGCTTTGGAGACGAAAGATTTTCACCACAAGCTGCGCGTATGGTTTCTGAAGAAGACGCCCAGCATTTGTCCGAGTTGCAGCAATGGCTGCAACATCACCATCCAGCATTATCGCAATCAGATTTGGCGTTTGATGCCACGTCGCAACGATGCAGTGAACGACACCTGGATGTGCGACCACGGCCGGTTGCAGTATGCATTCGCGCACGACACGAATCGTCTGCGATTGCCCATGGTGCGGCGCGGAGAACAGCTCGTGGCCAGCACATGGGACGATGCGGTCGCCGAGGCGAGCCGGATCCTCCGCGACGGCGTGAAACGGTCGGGACCCGAACGGGTGGCCCTGTTAGCCTCGCCGCACCTCACGAACGAGGAGTTGTTTCGTTTGGCACAACTGGCCGACGTGCTGCAGCTCCGCCACGTGGACACGCCGGTCGTGGTGGGGCAGGGCGACGATTTCCTCATCCAGCCAGAGAAGGCGGCAAACATCGCTGGTGCGCGCGAATTGGGCCTCGTGCCTCGCAATGGCGGGCGCGACGCCGCAGGGATTCTCGAACTCGCGAGGCAAGGCAGCTTGGATGTGTTGTACGTGTGCGGTTCGGACATTGCCCGGATCTTCGACGAGGCAGTCTGGAAAGCTGCGTTGCGGGCGGTTCCGCAACTGATCGTGCAAGATTTGTTCTTGGAGCCGATCGCGGCGTTCGCGACGGTTGCCCTGCCGTCACTCAGTTGGGCGGAGAAAACTGGCACGTTCACCAACCGCAAACGCAGGGTGCAGCAAATCCATCGGGCGCTCGCTCCGGTCGAGGGCCAGTGGAGCGACGGAGAAATCTTCACCCGGATGCTTGCTCATTTGAGCGAGGGGCGATGGGAGTTCGAGCCAGCGGCGGTCTTCGAGGAAATCACCCGGAAATATCCGGCGTACACAGGCCTTTCGTTTGCCGGGCTCGGACTGCAGGGCAAAACCCTGGCTGGGGTGGAGGTGTAAAGGAATGGCCACACGCACGGTAACCGTGAGTCGTCCGGCGCCGATGGCGAAACCCCAAGGCGTCGTGCGTAGCGGCGCGGCAGTACTCAAGGGGATGTGGATTGCAAACCGCCACTTTTGGCGGAACCTGTGGGGCTTTCTGCGCGGAAAACCCACGGTGTTCACGGTGCAGTACCCTGAGGAGAGGTTGGAACATCCTCCCGCATTTCGTGGCATGCCGGTCCTCGTGCAAATGGACAACGGCAAGGAACGCTGCGTGGCGTGTGGCTTATGCGAGTGGGCCTGCCCCACGGACTGCATCACCATTTACCCGGCCGAGACCGAGGATGAAATCGAGCGCTACCCGCGCGTGTTCGATATCGACATGTCGCGGTGCATGTTTTGCGGCTTGTGCGAAGAAGCGTGCCCGGAAGAAGCCATTGTGATGAGCCACAACGTAGAGATCGCCGCGTTCTCGCGCCGCGGCACGGTGTGGCACAAGGAAGACTTGTTGGTGCCAGCGCGGGAGTTGGAGAAAACTCGCTTCCGGCACATTCGGCGCACGTACGACCGTTAGCCAGTGGAAGGACGCCATGGCCGATAACCAGAAAATCTTGGCGCGGATCCAGGAGCAGTGTTCCGGAGCAGTGCTTTCCACGGATACCTACCGCGGGGACGCCAGTGTGGTCATCCGTCCGGAGCGCTTGCTCGAAGTGGCCCGTGTGCTGCGCGACGATCGAGAGCTCGCGTTCGACCTTTTGTTGGACGTGACCTGTGTGGATTACCTGGGGCAGGAGCCGCGCTTCGAAGTGGTGTACCATTTTTACTCCACCCGGCACCACCATCGGGTACGTCTGAAGGCGCGTGTGCCGGAGAGCGACCCGACCATCGACAGCTTGGTGCCTCTATGGGTCGGGGCAAATTGGCTCGAGCGGGAAACGTACGACATGTACGGCATCCGCTTTCGGGGGCACCCGGATTTGCGCCGCATTTACCTGTACGAGGAGTTCGAAGGTCACCCTCTGCGCAAAGACTACCCGAAAGAAAAGCGGCAGCCACTCATCGGTCCGGGCGCCAAAGGGGATTACAAGCCCCGCGTGCCGGAGATTCCGCATGCGAGTCGTGTCGAAGGCATGCTCGGGGCTGAACTGATGCGCGTGCAGTTGGGACCTTCGCATCCCGCAACCCACGGCACGGTTCGGATCGTTCTCGATTTGGACGGTGAAACCATCGTGAACGCCGATGTGGAGATCGGTTACTTGCACCGTGGTTTCGAGAAAGAGTGCGAGAGCGGCTTTTATTATCAGGCCATCCCGTACACCGACCGCCTGAACTACAGCTCGGCCATTTTATGCAATGTCGGTTACTGCTTGGCGGTCGAGAAACTCTTTGGCGTGGAGGTGCCTTTGCGCGGGCAGTTCGTGCGTGTCATTGGCGGGGAGCTTTCCCGCATTGCCGATCATTTGCTGTGCATCGGCGCGACCGCCTTGGAACTGAACGCGTTTACCCCGTTCTTGTACGCCCTGGAGGCGCGCGAGCTTGTGTGGGATCTGATCAATGCGCTGTGCGGGGCGCGGGTGACCAGTAATTTCGTGCGGATCGGAGGCGTGAGCGCGGACCTTCCTGAAGGCTTTGCCGACATGTGCAAGCACAACTTCAAGCGTGTCTTGGAGTTGGTGGCCGACGCCGAGGGCATGTTGTTGGAAAATCCGATTTTCCGCGCCCGCATGGAAGGCGTGTCCGTCATGTCCGCAGAACGGCTCATTGCCTACGGCGTCACCGGCCCGTTGCTTCGTGCCGCTGGTGTGGATCTCGACTTGCGCCGCACGCAGCCGTACCTGGTGTACGACCAGTTGGACTTCGACGTTCCGGTCGGATCGCAAGGCGACAATCTCGACCGCTTTTTGATTCGGCTGACCGAACTCCGTCAGAGCGTGCGGATTGTCGAGCAGTGCCTGCAAATGCTGCCTCCTGGTCCGGTGGACGTAGACGACCCGTCCTTGCGGTTCCCGCCGAAGGGCCGTGTGTTCACTCGCATGGAAGACATGATCAATCAGTTTAAACTGGTGACCGAAGGACCGAAGCCGCCGCCCGGCGAGGTGTACTTCGCGGTCGAATCGGCGAACGGCGAACTTGGCTTCTACCTGGTGAGCGATGGCACTGGGAAGCCATACAAGTGCCGTGCACGCACGCCGAGTTTCTCGAACACGCAGCCGCTGGCAGAAATGGTGCGCGGGCGGCTGCTCGCGGACATGGTGCCAACGTTCGACATGATCAACATGATCGGAGGCGAGTGTGATCGTTGACCATCCTGCCGCCAAGCAAGTTGTTCCACCCCCCGCGCGCGAGGGAGGCGTGCTGTCCGCCACGGTACGGGCAAAAATCTTGGCGGAAGCGAGCAATTACCCACAGCCACGCTCGGCATTGTTGGCCGCCTTGCATCTGGCGCAGGCGGAGCATGGCTGGATTTCTCCCGCGGTTGTGCGTGAGGTTGCCGAGCTCCTGGGGGTCCAGCCAATTCAAGTACAAGAGGTGGCTTCCTTCTACCCGATGTTCCATACGCGTCCGCGCGGGCGCTGCCACATCCAAATTTGCACGAACATCGCGTGTGCCGTGGCAGGAGCACGTACGCTGGTGCGCCAGGTGGAAGACACGCTTGGCATCCGTGTGGGCGAAACGACAGCGGACGGAGCGTTTTCGCTTGCCGAGGTGGAGTGCCTAGGGTCGTGCGGGACCGCCCCGGTGGTACAGGTGAACAACGACCCGTACATCGAGCGCGCGACCAGTGCCGATGTCGCTGCGATTTTGCGCGGCGAGCGGGTGGAGCGGCCGAGCCCGATGATTTCGCTCATTCCCGAAGGCGTGGAAGGCTACCTACTTCCGCCCAACGGGGTCGATCGCGTCGAGATCGACGACTACCTCGCCGTAGGAGGCTACGAGCAAGCGCGGCGTGCGTGGTGCGAGCTCGAGCCGGAGACCATCATCGAAGCGGTGAAAGAATCGGGCTTGCGTGGGCGAGGGGGTGCTGGCTTCGTGACGGGAGTGAAATGGGGCTTTATGCCCAAGAATACGGACAAACCGTGCTACCTGGCGGTGAACGGCGACGAGAGCGAGCCGGGAACGTTCAAGGACCGCCAGATCCTCGAGCGCAACCCGCATCAGTTCCTCGAGGGTGCGCTCATCGCAGGACGAGCAATTCGGGCCGTTGCCGCGTACGTATACCTGCGCGGGGAGTACACGGTTCCGTACCTGAAGCTCATGCACGCAGTTCGCCAGGCCTACGAGCGTGGCTTCCTGGGTGACAACGTCTTTGGCTCGGGCCGGTCCTTCCACGTGTTTGTCCAGCGGGGAGCTGGCGCATACATTTGTGGAGAAGAAACCGGCATGATCGAGTCTATGGAGGGCAAAAAAGGCCAGCCGCGGAAACGACCGCCGTTCCCGGCAGCCTATGGGTTGTGGGGTTGTCCAACCACGGTGAACAACCTCGAAACGATCACGCATGTCCCGGCCATTTTGCGCCATGGGCCCGAGTGGTTTCGCAAGCGCGGAACCGAGCGAAGCACTGGAAACACCCTGTTTGGCGTGAGCGGGCATGTGAAGCGGCCGGGAGTGTACGAGCTGCCGCTCGGCACCACGTTGCGTGAGATTATCGAGAAGTACGCCGGTGGTATGGCAAACGGCCGGCCCGTAAAAGCGATCATTCCCGGTGGCGTTTCCATGCCGGTCCTTACGGCCGACAAACTCGATACCCCCATGGACCACGATTCCTTGCAACGCGCCGGTAGCTTGCTGGGCACGGCAGGGATCGTCGTTCTCGACGATTCGATTTGCCCCGTGCGGGCCGCTGGAGTGATTGCCCGCTTTTTCCGCCATGAAAGCTGCGGACAATGCACGCAGTGCCGAGAGGGCACAGGGTTTCTCTACAAGCTCCTCAAGCGCGTGGAGAGCGGGGCCGCGACCCTCGCGGATTTGCAGACCATCGACGAAGTGTGCGGCTACATGGAAGGGCAAACGATTTGCGCTCTCTCGGATGCCGCCGCATGGGCAGCTGGGAATTTCTTGCGCCGGTTCCGCGCCGACTTCGAGGCGCACATCGAAAAAAAGGGCTGTCCCTTCCCTGACAGTTTCGAAATGTAGCTCGTGAGTGCCGCCGCGAGGTCGGATACTAACGGCGCCGGAGAGGGCTGGACGTGTCGAGCGATATTATTGGTCCCACGTCTCACTATTTTTACTCGCAGCGCTTGCGGCTGCACTACGTGGACTGGGGCAACGCGGACAAGCCCGCAATGGTGCTGGTTCATGGTGGACGCGACCACGCTCGGAACTGGGACTGGGTGGCTCTCGATTTGCGGCGCGACTACCATGTGATCGCTCCGGATCTGCGCGGTCACGGGGATTCCCAATGGGCCATTGGTGGCTCGTACGCGCTGGCGGACTACACGCTCGACCTCGCACAGCTTCTGGAAGCGTTGCAGTTGGATCCAGTCATCCTGATCGGCCACTCCCTCGGTGGTTCGGTGGCTCTGCAATACGCCGGCACGTATCCCGAAAGGGTCACGAAGGTTGTCGCGATCGAGGGGCTCGGCCCTCCACCTTGGTTGCTGCAAGAGCGCCCCGCGCAAACGCGGATGCGCGAGTGGATTGCCGAAATGCAGGCGCTTGCCCGCCGCCACCCGCGCCGATATCCGTCGCTCGAGCAAGCCATGGCACGCATGCGCGAGGCCAACCCGCACTTGTCCGAAGAACAAGCGCGGCACCTGACGATCCACGGTTGTTACCGCGCGGAGGACGGAACCTATCTCTGGAAGTTCGACAACTACGTGCGGGCTACGTCCCCCTATTTGGGCAGCATGCGTGATGCCCGGGAGCTTTGGGGGGAAATTACCTGTCCCGTGTTGCTGATTCGGGGTGAAGAGTCCTGGGCGTCGGATCCAGCGAAAGATGGCCGTGCCGCAGCCTTTCGCAACGCGCGCGTGGTGAACATCCCAAATGCGGGGCACTGGGTGCATCACGATCAGCTCGACGCGTTTTTGCGCGTAGTGCGAGAATTCTTGCAAAGCTCGTGAACGAGGGCCGACGATGGCCAGCGGGGTGGGGTCGCCTCCACGGTCATCGCTTGGCGCTAGCGGTAGAGTTTGGCCAGGATCGATGCGCGCGGCCGGCTCTGGTGACCAGTACGAGCCAGCTTGCACGCTGCCGCCACGCTCAGCCACGTTTCTCCGCGTACTCGGTTTCCACGTTCCTCCTGGCACCGTTCGCCCGTCCCAGTCCGGGAATCGTGGGGAGCAACCCGGGGTCCCTGGGCGCGACCTGTGCTGTTCAACTGGTCCGACCGAAGGCCTCTCGGCTGCGGCAATGCTCGAGCGGATGACGGGGACGGTATCGGTTGGATAACCTCCACGTCGCGTGTAAGAATCACACGCGGGAGGGACAGATGAGCTGGCAATTCAATCCCATGAGTCCCGGGGATCTGAATGTCGACCCGTTCCAGGATGAGTTTTTTACGACGGAGGCTCTCGGCGGCATTACGGGCGCGCTCGTGCGAGAAGCGATCCAGAACTCTCTCGACGCTGCGGTGGAGGAGAAAGTACACGTTCGCTTTCGGCTGGGCACGGTGCAGGACGTGGTGAGGGACCGTTACTTGAAAGGTCTTTGGCCTCACGTGCGCGCCGCTGCGCCCAGAGAGGGGCCGTCCCTACCGGATCCAAGTTCACCGCTTCGCTTTCTCCTGGTGGAAGACGAGGGAACGCGGGGGCTCGAAGGGGACCCGTCACAGGACGAAGACGATGACGGGAGTGGAGGCCGGAACGACTTCTACTACTTCTGGCGCAACGTCGGTCGGTCCCGGAAAGAGGCCGCGGATCGCGGTCGCTGGGGTCTGGGTAAAACGGTCTTTGCTGCGGCCTCGCGTCTCAGAGCATTTTTTGGGCTGACGGTGCGTCGAAGCGATTCGTGCGCCTTGCTCATGGGCCAGGCGGTACTGAGGATCCACCGGCTAGAAGGTCGCCGGTATCGGCCTTACGGCTACTACGGACGTCACAAGGACGGCTTTACCATGCCCCTAGAGCATCCCCCGACCTGCGAGGAATTCTCTCAAAGCTTCGGACTGCACCGGTGCCGACCTGGCCTTTCGATCGTAATACCCTACCCGGACGAAGACATCACGTTTGACAGCATCGTGGAGGCGGTCGTGCGGCACTACTTTCAGCCTCTGTTGGCAGGCAAGCTAGAGGTGAAGATTCAAGACGAACGCGGAAGTTGCCTTGATCTCCGCGCCGACTGCTTGGATCGGGAAAGCCGGCGCCGGAATGAGTTGCGACATTTCCGTCCACTCCTAGAACTCGCGGGCTGGGGAGTAGATCCGGAGCAAGAAGCCATGGCGGTGCTCAAGCCGCCGACGTCCGGCCGCGCTCCGAAACTGAGCGAAGATCTTTTTGTTCAAGCGGATCTCGACCGTTTGCGGCCACGTTACGAGGAAGGCCGGCGCGTTGCGTTGGACGTTCCCCTCTGGATCGAGCGGAAAGGAGAAGAGCCCCGCCCGGGTAAGTTTCGGTTACTGATCGAGCGAGCCGCGGAGTTGCAGCGTGGCGAGGGCTACTTTGTTCGTCAGGGAATCACCGTCGAAAATCCGGGGACACGACGGCCGCGCGGTGTGCGTTGGATCCTTTTGGTGGACGATCCAATTTTGTCCGCGTTCCTGGGGGATGCGGAGAATCCCGCGCACACCGAATGGCAGCGAAACTTGCCGAAGTTCAAGGAGAAGTACAAACTCGCGCCGACGACGCTCGACTTTGTGCGGTCGGCTCCGGCAAATGTTGCCGCTTTATTGGGCCGCCCGCCGGGAACACGCGACCCCGATCTTTTGCGGCATATTTTTTCATTACCGAGCGAAGCAGCGGGGCCGTCTTTCCAACGCCGCGTGGTGACACGTGGAGGCGAAGTTGCATCCGCTCCTGAGGAGGTGCCTGCCGCAAGTCTGGGCCGGAACGGCGAACTTGTGCTGGACAAGGTCAAAGCCGGATTTCAGCTGCGAGGGAAAGTGGGCGAAGGGGCTCCGCGTCGCCTGGAGGTGCTGGCGGCCTACGATGTTTTGCGAGGAAACCCCTTCCAGCGGTACTCGCCCCTTGACTTCCGCATGGGTCACTCGATTAGAGTGACACCGCAAGGGGCACGGGTCGTTTCGTGTCAGGACAACCGGCTCGAACTCGAGATCGACGAGGCCGAATTCACCGTGAAGGTTACTGGGTTCGACGAGAATCGCGATCTTCGGGTCAAGATCCGGCCATTAGAGGAACGACAATGATTCGCCGCTTCAATTACACCGGGCGCCGCAAGATTCCTCGTTCTCGGGTCCGAATTCGGGTGGAAGAAGTAGATACACGTCGACGCTTCGATGCCAAACTGCACCTCGATGGTCTCGAGCTTCCCCAGGAGGCTGCTCTGTACGTGGAGGCTTACTACCGGGCGGCGTACCGGCGTTTCGGGTTCGGGACAGTCGGTGCAGTGCAGGTCCCACCGATGCGTTGGCTGGACGGGATCCCCGTCCGCAAGCCGCTCTTTCGGGTTAAGGTTGTGCTCGCTGAAGATGGCATCGCCCGGATCTTGGCTGCTGCCGATCGGATCGTACCGGAGGATAGCGACTCCGACGAGGACGCGCGTCAGTCGCTGCTCCCAGTGGAATATGAGGAGCTTGGCGACCGGATCTGGGCTCTAGACCTCGACCACGAGTGGCCCCGGTTGCGTCTCAACAAGCGTTTTGAAGGTATCCGCGAGGCCGCCCGATCCAGCCCTGAGTTCCTCAGTCTTGTGTACCCCGAGGTTTTTCGAGCGATCCTCGAGCGAGCCTTAAAAGAGGGGAGATTCGATCCTGACTGCGATGACGACGATTGGGGAACTCTCTGGTTGCGGTTTGCGTGCCAGGAGCTCGGACGTCCGCATCCCCCGGAGGACTCCGAGGAAGAAAGGGCGGAATGGATCGAGGGGGCGGTGAACCAATTTTGTGTCCATGTGAGGACTGCGTCGCACTTCGAGCGGCTGCTGGCCGAGCGGGAGGGCTGAGGAGACGATACAATGCCGGAGCAGGTTGCGGTCCGACGCCTGACCAAAGCAGGGATCGACAAGTTTCGGGAATATCTTGGTGAGCTGCGCACAGGAAGCACTGCAAAACCTCCGCGCTGGTTGCTCACGGATTCTGACACGAGCGAGCCGTTTTCTCCTGAACGTTGGATCGAAGACCGATCCTTCGACACGCGCCTAGATGCAGCTCGCTATCTTTGTCACGTTTTCGAGGGGCTGTCCGAGCTAGAGGAGGACGTCGGCCTCTGGAGCTGGCTCTCGCTTTACTTCTTCGACCAAGTCTGTCCGGTCCGTGCGGACGGAACCCGCGCGCCGGGCCGCGACTATCGCCACATCCTGGAACCGGGGTATCCGTACGGTCACCGGCACCTTCTGGGTGGCCCGTACCTGGTCTACCGCCTGCACGGGGACGAAGCGTTGCTCCTCCTTTGCACCAAAGTGCACGTCGAGAACCGATTCCATCACGAACTCGCCTCCCGGCAAGCCCTGATTTCCAATCGGGAGATTATCCGCGCTGCAGCCATCCTTTACCTTGATCCCCGGAGGCGAACACCAAAACGCCGGGTGCAAGACACGCGGGCTCCCGGTAACCTGTTTCGCTTCGTTGACGTGCTGCAGCAACTCGACCTCACTTACGACCTGTACAGCATGAGCGCGGAGAAGATTTTGGAACTGCTCCCAGCCGAGTTCGATGCATGGAAACCAAGGCGGCGCTTCTGGCAGCGACTAAGATCTCGCACGACATGACGCCCGAGGTGGCATGTCATGCCTGGTCTAGTTTGTCACGGACAGCAGCGGCTTGCCCTCAAGACTTGCAACCTCTTGGATTTGCCTTCGCTCGTCGAACAAAGCGTTTCGCTTGCGTGGTGCAATGCGACCGGGTGTTTTGGTTCTTTCATTGTTGGTGGTGGCGGAATCCGGACGAGGGGGCAGATGGTACCACGGGCGAGAACATAAGCACCCCCCGGGGTTGGAGGTGGAGCGATTCGAGCCTGTAAGCCGGTGTCTGTCGACGCCCTACCCACGGGCGCGGGTTGGTGTTTGGCCAGCCTCGGTGTCGCTTTTGCCCTGACGCCCTGGTCGCGGGGGCACGTTGCTGAAGGGTAGGGAGAGTTTCTCGGCTTGTCGCGCGTGCCCCAGGCTTGTGCTCAGCGGCCAGAGCTCGTGCGCCCGCAAAGCGATGTTCAATGTGGCGGTTGGGCGTGTGATTGGATCGGGTGTCGGTTGTTTCTGTTCTCGCCGCGCGGCCAAACGAAGGACAAGGATCAGGTTTATACCGAGAGTGCGTCCGCGAGGGCGCGTAAGAGTTTCGCGCCGTCACCTCGCCATGCGCTGCCATGCATGCACGCGAGCGTCGTTGGGTTGGTCGATGCGAGCTTCTCGAGCATGACGCGTGCATTCTTCGTATGGGAGAAGTAGTCCATTCCTTGACGAAACGCTTCGCTCGGGCCGAGAATGTCGGTCTCCGTAATGGGCGGGAGGTCGGCTCCTCCCTGCGTGAACAGGTCGCCGCAAAACAGCGTCCGCGTGGTCTCTTCCACCAAGAGGCCGCAGTCCCACGCGTGGGGCAAATGAGGCATATCGAGCCAGCGCACGGAGTGCTTGCCGAGACACACGAGCTCTTCGTCGGCCAGGGCGCGCGGCGGCCGATCGGCAAGGTCGCCAACCGATACCAGCGCCGCGACGGAACCACACAACGGTACCGCTTGCGGAGCGGCGCGGAGCCAGTCGTTCAGCGAGCCGCACTCGTCGGCTTCGACGTGCGAAAACGCAACATACCGCAGCCGGTCGGGGGGCAGAACGGTCGCGACGGCTTCGTACACTAGTGGAAACATCTTTCTCGGGCCCGTGTGGAAAAGCAAGGATTCGTCATCGACGACTAGGTATTGGTTGAAGGAGAAACCGTCGGTGCCTGCGACGGCTACCGGCGTATGGATGCGGTAGATTCCGTCAGCAACTTCGTGCACGTTCGTTCCCGACTGTCTGTTCGTAATGGCCATCGAACGATCCTCTCTGTGCTTGCAAGAGTTGTGGAGATGCAACTGCGCGGAGCCGCATGTACTGGCTCCGTGGCAGCGTGAAGTCCTGTCTGGTGAAACGAGTTTCCCGAGGCGGCCTGCGGCAACTGACGAGGCTTTCTGCATTTGCAGGCTCTTGTGCGCGAAACTGAAGTCCCTCCGGGAGTTTCAGTAAGGGCCGGCGAACTTGGTCTCCACGGAAACACGGATTTTTCTCAAGTTGGTTCGGGGCGTTTTGGGCGCCGTCGCCTTCCGCGGGTCGATGTATTGGGGCTCAGTCGACGGACGGGTTCGTTGGTTACAGCCGTTCGTTGGGTAGGATGTTCCAGCCCCTGGGATTCTTGCAGAGGCGGCTATTTCTTGGCCTCTAGGATCAGATTGAACGGGGTTTCTGCGACACGGCGGAAGTGTCCGAAGCCGGCTTCGGCGAACACGTCGCGCAACCGTGCTTCTCCCGCCTGCGCGCCCAGAGCCAGTTTGACCTCCTGGGAAAGTGAGTTCGGCGTACAAATGAAGGTGGAAGCGGCGTAGTACAATCGCCCCGCGGGCGTGCAGTTGTCTTCGAGCCGATCGTTGGCGAACGGTTCCACTAACAGTACGGTTCCGTCCGGCGCTAAAGCCTCGTGGGCGTGGCGGGCTGCACCGACCGGGTCGCCCAGGTCATGGAGGCAGTCGAAAAAACAAATGAGGTCGTATCCGTGTGCCGGGTAGTCTTTGGCTGTCCTCACCTCGAAGGTAACGCGGTCGGCCAGGCCACTCGAAGCGGCGTGGTCCCGCGCCGCTTCGATCGATGGGGCGTGGAAGTCGAAGCCAAAGAAACGAGACTTGGGGTAGGCTTCAGCCATGATGATGGTCGAAACGCCATGCCCGCAGCCAATGTCCGCCACCGTCGCGCCGGCTTCGAGCTTGGAAACGACACCTTCCAGCGCGGGGAGCCACTCCGCAAGCAGATGAGCACGGTAGCCGGGCCTGAAGAAGCGCTCGACGCCCCTGAACAGGCACGGATGGTGATCACCCCAGGCGAGCGCACCGTCGCCACGCATGGCGGCGACAATCTTGTCCTTGTCCAAAAACATGCTTGCAAGAACTTGCGCCCCGCCCGCGACATACGCAGGCGAATTTTCATCTGCCAAAACGATCGCTTGCTCGTCCGGAAGACGAAACCGCTCGCCGCTGGCCTCGATGTAACCTGCAGCTGCTTGCGCACACAGCCATTCCCGAAGCAGCCGGGGGTTGCAGTTCGTGCGCTTGGCAAGTTCCGCTACGGAGAGAAATCCGCTGCCGGCCATTGCCCGGTACAACCCCAACTCGTCACCGACGAGCACGCTGGCCCACATCGCAGCACCACCGATGTCGCTCACCACCCTGCCCAGGAACGCGTCGAGCTTCGCCTGATCCATGATCGTCCTTCCTTTCCAGCCAGGGCGGACAGGGGGCACGATGAAGGGGATGCCGAGCCAAACGCCCTAACTATTCTTACCGGAGTGGCGTAGGGACCAACTCTTACGCTTGGTCGAAACGCAAGTCAAGCAACCGAAGCGAGGATTTTGGTCCTACCGAGTTATGGGCGAGCATCAGTGCCGTAGCTGCAGTTTGAACGAACAACGTGCGAAGCCGTAACGTAAATGTTCACGCCGAAAAGAGGGTCGCGCCGGCAGCGAGGAATTCCCGCTTCCATCGGGTGTTTGCCGGGCTGCGGACGGAGCGGCCGAATCCGTGGCCTAACGACTTCCCCGGTCTGGCCTGGTGTCCTTCGACCTATTTCGCTCGGCGATGTTACGCCTCTTTGGGCCGAGGCCAAAAGGGTGAACTTTTCCGCTCGACAAATGCCGGACGTCGGATCCATCCAGGGACGGGCGCACGGCGGCGGTTCGCAACGCGGGAGTGGGAAGCATCCGAGCTGCAAGCGATCGGTCCGTCACGATCGGCGTGACGCCGTTTTGCCCGTGGGGGGGAGACTTCTTGCAAAGCCTCTGAGCCGCAACGGAGGCTCACCATGGCCGGTCGGGTTGGATGATCTCCTCCACGGTCATCGCTTGCCGCTGGCGAAAAGGTTCGGCACGAATGGGGCAGTCGGGGAGTTCGCACTGCGAGCAGTACAGGCGACGGCACGGGTCGGTGTGGAAGACGATCTCCCCCGAAAGGGCGCCAGCAGCAATGACTTCGCGCTCGAAGGCGTCCGCTTCGTCGTGAGCGTGCTTCACGGTCCAGAACTCCGGAACCACCAAGTGCGCGTCGACGTGCGTAAATCTCCCCGATCGAATGGCCCGGGTGTTGTGCACCCGCACGATGCCAGGGCGCATGGCAGTGTTCATCGCTTGAACGAGCTTCTCCAGGAGTTCGCGGTCTTCCTCGTCAAGCAACCCGCCGGCAGCGTAGCGAACAAGTCCGAAGCCGGTGATTCCCAAATGTACTGCCACTGCGGCAGCGACAAGCGGATCGAGCCATGCGTACCCAGTAAGCTCCACCAAGACGAGACCGACCACTACGCCAGCGCTGGTCCAGAAGTCCGAAATCACGTGTTGGCCATCGGCCACCAACGTCAGCGACTGGCAGCGCTTGCCCGTCCGTACCAGGTACATGCCAAGAAGCAGGTTGGCCACCCCGGCGCCGGCGGTGATGGCAATGCCAACATCGAGCTGCCGGGGAAGGATGCCTTGCCACAAAGCATGTCCTGCTTCGTAGAAAATCATGACTGCAGCGAAGGCGATCAGCCCTCCTTCGAAAGCCGCGGAGAAGAATTCGATCTTGCCGTGGCCGTAAGGATGGCTGCGGTCCGCGGGCCGGCCTGCAAACACCAAGCCCCCAAGTGCGAACAGGGCTGCAACCACGTTGACGATGCTCTCGAGGGCGTCCGAGAACACCGCCGCCGAACCGGTGAGCTGGTAAGCGACGAATTTGAACACAAGGAGCACGCTGCCCACGCCGAGCGAGACCAAACCTGCGGTAATGCGTAGGCGCTGCTCTGCTTGTGCATCGATCGGTGTGGCTGTCGGCACCGAGGGTGCAATCATAGTTTGCAACATATCACTTCAGCGCTGGCAGCGCGAAGGAGCCGCACGTTTACAATGACGCGGCCGACGTGTGCGAGTGGAGGCGAGGCGACGTGAGGTCAGTCGCGGTGCTGCCGGCTAGGGGGTACGCACGAGTCCGAGCCCCGACGGCAACCCTGGTAGTGGCTCCTCGCCGAGCGCGCAGCGGGCATCGTTCATCGCCGCACGATAAATCCCTTGAGCCATGAGGGAAGGCTCCTCGGCCAGCCGCTGCGCGTACACGTCGCGCTTGAGCTCTTGCGCGGCCCGGATTTCAGGGTGGGCTCGAGTGGCCCACTCTGCCAGGTGAGCAGCCAATTTGGTTTCACCAGCCGCGAGCAGTTCGCGAGCGCGAGCAACGATCCTCTCGATGCCGCCCGCCAAATGCACGATTTCTGCTGCCTGCTGTTCCCAGCGGGCAGGCAAGAGGTCCGCAGCGTTGCCATTCCACCAGCCACCCCAAAGGCGCAGCAGATTGCGCACGATGAACTTCGGGTGGTCGTAATTCGGCAACAAGTACGGGCGCCGGCTGAGTTCCGGATCGGGCTCCACCGCGTGAAAAATCTCTTCCGGAGATTCGCCCCGATTCATGCGTTCCAACACCTGGTCGATCAGAACCCGTAGGTACTTGGCTGTGTCGAGCAACACGGTGCGTACAGCAGCGCGCCCTTTGACGACCAGCCCGTGCCCTGGGAACAAGTATTCGGCCTCCAGGCCGGCCATTTCCTCGAGTGCGGTTGCCCACTCCTCCGGGTATCGCTGCACTTTTTGTGGGTTTCCGCAGTTCGGGGACATCCAGATGATCAAGTCTCCGCAAAACAAGTAGCGACGCTCGGGAATGAACACGTAACATGCGTCGTCCGTTTCCCCCCGTGCGGCAGTGCACTCCAGGGTGCACCCACCCACGCGCTGCACGAGACGGTGGCGAAATGTCAAGTTCGGCCAAACAAACCGGCGGGGGAACATTGGTTGAGGCAAACTAAACTGCCGTTGATTGATGCGCGCGTTCCAGCCGTGGGTGCGTTCGTACCTGCGAAATCGTGTGAGGCAATTTTCCTGCGCAATGATGTCTGGTCGTTCGCCTCGATCCAGGAACGGTTGCGCGCCGAACGCATGATCCGCATGCCCGTGCGTGTAAACAACTGTTCTCAGCGGGGCTTGGGTCCAGTGCCGGACGGCTTCGTGAAACACCAAGGCCAAATGTTCGAATCCAGGATCGATGACCACGAGTTCATCGTCGAGCGTGACTGCATAGTTGTTCACAAAATTAGAGAACAGGAGCACTCCAGGCGCCACCTCGTGGGGGTCGGCGAAGAAGTTGGGGCTCGCGGTGAGGGGGTCGGTGGTGATCATGTGAGACATTGCTAGCGATTTCCTCCTTTTGCGATGATTTGACGGGCCGTGCGCGGTTTCTGTCGACCGGTCCGGATGGTTGGCGCGGGCGTTTTCTCGGGGTAGCGGCAGAGGTCCGCAATCACGCACTCGTAACACTTTGGCTTACGCGCGGTGCAGACCTGGCGGCCATGGGCTTGCAGCAAGATGCAAAAGCGGGTGCGCTGCGGGACCGGGACGAGGGCGTTCAGGTCGGCCTCTACCTTGTCCGGATTCGTTTGCTTCGTAAGGCCGATGCGTTGGGCAAGGCGAAGAACGTGGGTGTCGACGCCAATCGCCGGTTTGCCAAACGCGTTGCCGAGCAAGATGTTTGCGGTTTTCCGGCCCACTCCGGGGAGGGTGAGCAAGTCATCCAGGTTATCAGGAACCTGACCTCCAAAGCGCTCGATCAAGGCAGCACAACATGCCCGCAGCGTCTTGGCCTTCTGGCGATAAAAACCGGTGGCGTAAATGTCCCGTTCGAGTTCGTCTTGCGGGGCACGTGCAAAGTCTTCGGGGCCTTTGTACTTGCGAAACAACTCCTTGGTAACCTGGTTGACCTTTTCGTCCGTACACTGTGCGGCAAGAATCAGCGCGACGAGGAGTTCGAAGGGGTTCCGATAGGCCAGTGCAAGCTTCGCGTCCGGGTATGCACGTTCGAGTCTGCGAAGGATTTCGGCCACTCGCTCTTTGTCGCTGCGCACCGGCATGGTGGGACACCAAGTAAGCTAGGCCGGATGTTCGTGCAATCGCTTCGGCCTTGACCACACCGAGAACAGGCGCGAAGATACGTGCTCATCGTGGCGCGTAAGGTTGCTCAGCACATTCTCAACCCATGGCTGCTCTTGGGGGTAGTCTTGTCCTTGTTGGCACCGCTGGTCGTGTGGCAAGAACCCCCGCAAGCGGAAGAAGCTCCGGCCGTTGCAACTCCGTCGGTAAGCGATGCGGAAATCGAGCGCTACATCGCCGTATACAAGGCGATGCAAGCCGATCACGGGTTGAACATCGAGGAGGCTATTCGGCCGCACGGCGTGAGCTTGGAGGAATTCCGCTTACTCGAACGGCGAATTCAAGAAAATCCACGGCTGGTCGAAAAAGTACGCAATGCACTTTTGGAATTTGCCCGCGCGAATTCGGCTGTGGCCTTGGCCGCGAGCCCTACTCCGACTCCGGGAAAAGTCAAACCCGAAGGACGGCGCCGCAAGTGAATCATCTCATTCGCATGCCGGACGGCTTACCACCGTCATCGTTACTTGCGCTGCAAATCGATAGGCGCGGCAGCGCGACGCTGGCCCTTTGCATTTTGGGTCGCGGTTCGGTAGTCGCCACAGAGATGTCGATCGCCAGCCGAAACGCGCGAAGACAGCTGACGTTCGGCTAGGAGAAGCAAGGAACGAGGAGACCAGAATGGCTCAGAATCCCGAGGACCCAGTTGTGTTGGATCCACAAGAGGTGTTGCGACTCATCGACGAGGCACGCAGCCGGTTGCGCACGGCAATCTGGGCTCTCCACGGAATGCATCAAGACATGAACGCGCTAACGGCGGACGACTTGGCGGACGTGGAGCACATGCTGACGGAATTGCTCGACGGCGCCTTGACGCCCGCGTACGAGTCGCTCAGCCAGATTGTGCAAACCAACCCGGACGGTACCGTTACCACGCACTGAGCACAGTTCCCGCCAGCTCCAACTTGCTTCCTCAGCGGGGCTACGGCGGGCAGGTTTGTTGCGATGGTTGCGACCGCCACCAGCCTGGAACGGCTGCAGTCTCGAATTGTCCGGTGCCGATTGTGCCCGCGGCTCGTGGAGTACCGCGAGGCGGTCGCGCGACAGAAGCGCCGCGCGTTTCGTGAGTGGGAGTACTGGGGCAAGCCAGTGCCTGGGTTCGGTGATCCTCAGGCTCGACTCTTGGTTGTTGGTTTGGCGCCTGCTGCGCACGGTGGAAACCGGACAGGCAGGATTTTCACAGGTGACCGCAGCGGCGACTGGCTCTACCGGACACTGCATCGCTTTGGCTTTGCGAATCAGCCTACGTCGACGCATCGCGAGGATGGCCTCCAACTGCGAGACGCGTACGTTACGGCGATCGTTCGTTGTGCACCGCCTGAGAACAAGCCAACCCCGGAAGAGATTGCGCAGTGCCGACGGTATCTCCGGCGGGAACTCGAACTCCTGCCCGTGGAAGTGATCGTTGCCTTGGGTCAGCTTGCATTTCGAGGGGTGTTGGACACGTGGGAGGAGTGGCAGCGCCAGCGGCTACAGCCCCGACCAACATTCGTGCATGGCGGTACCGTGTCGTTGGGCCGAGTAACCTTGATTGCTTCCTACCACCCGAGCCAGCGCAATACCCAAACTGGCTTTTTAACCGAGGAGATGTTCGACCGTGTGTTTGCGCGCGCGCGTGAGCTGTTGCGTCGGAGGAAGAACGTCTCCCAAACAGAGAACATCTAGGAGGAGGTGGAAACCGTGAGGCGACGACGATTAGGCCGCACCGGACTGGTAGTGTCGGAGATTTGTTTGGGAACGATGACGTTTGGCAACCAAGCCGACGAGGCCACCAGCTTGGCGATTTTGGATCGCGCGTTCGATGCGGGCGTGGACTTTATCGACGTTGCCGAGGTGTATCCTGTGCCCCCCGAACGCCATTGGGCCGGGCGGAGCGAAGAAATTGTGGGCAAGTGGCTGCGTAGCAAACCGCGCGATGCGGTGATTGTGGCGACAAAGGTGGCTGGTCCCGGTGGCGGATGGTTCGTCACCCCCGTGCGGGAAAACAAGGGAACACTCGACCGCCACCACATTCGCCGAGCCGTGGAAGGAAGTTTGCGTCGCCTGGGTACTGACTACATCGATTTGTACCAGACACATTGGCCGGACCGTGACCTTCCATGGGAGGAGACGCTCGAAGCGCTCACACGCTTGGTGGAAGAGGGTAAAGTGCGTTACGTCGGTTGCTCGAACGAAACCGCCTACGGGCTCACGAAAAGCTTGTGGGTTTCCGACCGAGAAGGCTTCGTGCGCTACGAGACCATTCAAAACAACTTCAGCCTTTTGCACCGCCGGTTCGAAGACGAACTCGCCGAAGTGTGCCGGCGAGAAAAGGTGAGCTTGCTTGCTTACAGCCCGCTCGCTGGAGGCGTGTTGAGCGGCAAATATTGTGGTGGGCAGTGGCCGTCGGGAGCCCGCTTTACGCTGTACCGCGCGTATAACGATCGGTCGCAAGCGATGACCCGCAGGTTCGTCAATGAGCGCACCCTTGCAGCCGCCGAGCGATTTGCGACGGTGGCGCGAGAGGCGGGAATGGCGCCGGCGACCTTAGCGATTGCTTGGGTGCTGTCGCGCGACTTTGTGGGAAGCGCCATTATTGGTGCGACGCGCCCGGATCAACTGGAGCCCACACTCGCTGCCGCAGATTGCACCCTGCCTGCGGATGTGCTGCAGGCTTGCGACCGCATCAGCCGGGAGATTCCGTATCCAATGGGATGAGCGAGCCGGCGGGTTGTTGGCAATGGGAGGAGGCAATCCGATGAGCGAAGGTGGTTTCGTGGTACAAAAGGTGGAGTGGTTCCAGTTTCGCACGGAGAGTGGCGAACCGTTTCTGGTAATGGTCGCTTCCTTGCCGAATGGATTTTTTACTGCTGTCCCGTGCCGCGTGCCGATCACCCATGCAGCACATGGCAACATGGCTCTGGGGAGTTCGGTCGACGACGCGCTTCGGCAGTTGCAAAACACGCTTGCAGGTAAGACGGTGGAAGAAATCTTCCGCTCAGAATAGCTGGGTGGAAACCGGCGCATTCTCCGACGCCTCTGCTTGGCGGAGGTGAATCGTCTGCGCGCGCCGCAACGGAAACTCGAGACGAAGGAACCGGAGCCCCGACTTGGTAAAGACTTCCCATGAAGCCGGGCCCCCTGGACTACGATGTCCGGTCAGGTGTGTAGGGGAGAGTTCCAAGCTCGTCTTCACATGTTTCGGAGAAGGGCCGCCCGCGGTTCTGCGTGTTGAAGCTGCGGAGTTGCGCGTTTCTGCCTGTTCAACTGGAGGCGAAGTGGTATCGCCGGAATTGCGGGCTCGACCGGGCACCCACGTGCCGCCCCAACGAGGGTGTCGCGTCGACACGCGGAACTGCGGTTACGCGGCAATCTGATACCGGCGTACTAACTGCTCGAGGCTCTTACTGACCTCCATCAAGTTTTGAATCGACTGCTCGATTTGTTGCACGCTGTCGAGATTGGCTCGGCTTGCCTCGTCGATCAGGCGCATGGCGGTAGCGACTTGCTCGACGTCGACGAGCTGGCGTTGACTCGTTTGGGTGATGGATGCAACGGCCGTGGTTGCCTCGGCCAAACTTTGCGCCAGCGTACGGATCGCTTCCCCTGAGTCCAACGTTTGCTGGATGCCAACTTCCGCCGCCTTGGTTGCCTGTTCACTTGCCAGAATCACATCCTGCGCCGCCTTTTGGATATCGGAAAGGATGCTGGTAATCTGCGCGGTTGCACGCTTGGAGCGATCGGAAAGATTTTTCACTTCTTGCGCTACGACCGCGAAGCCTTTCCCATGTACGCCGGCTCGTACCGCCTCGATTCCGGCATTGACCGACAAGAGATCGCTTTGGTCGGCGAGGTCGTTCACCGTGGCGGTGACCTGCGCGATGGCGCGGGTTTGCTCGCTCAAGTGGGCGATTTTCTTGGCGATGACTTTCATTTGCTCGCGTACATTTTCGATACCGGTGATGGCATCGTGCACGGCCTTTTCTCCGATCTCGGAAATGGCCACCGCCTGTTCCCCCGCAGCCGCGACCTCGCTTGCGCGTCGGCTGGCAGATTCGGCTGTTTCCTTGACCTCCTCGACGGTCCGAGCCGCTTGCTGTACCGCCTGGACGGCTCGATGCGCGTCGGTCATCACGCGGTTGAGTGCCAGCGTGACATTGCGGTTGGTCGTACCGAGCTGTTCGATTTCTTCTTGGAGCAAGCGGATTTGCTCCTGCAACGTTGCCACCATCCGGGTCAATGCTTGGCCAAGAACGTCTTGATCCGATTGCGGTTGGATCGACACGGCGAGGTCTCCGCGGGAGATGCGATCGGCTGCTTCGGCGACGCGGCGTAACGATTGCACCATGTGCTCGAAGGCGTTTGCCAGAGCCCCGACTTCGTCGCCACGACCGTTCGCGCTGAGACGAACACTTAAATCACCGATTGCCAGCCGTTCCGCGGCTTGCACGGCTTCTTGAAGCGGGCGTCCGAGGTCGCGGATGATCGCCACTGCAAGGGCCGCAACCGCGAGTCCGCCGAGGACGAGCAAACCGATCGTGAGGGTGAGTTGCCGCGAGAGTTTCGCCATGCGAGCTTGGAGGACCTCGCGGAGGACCGGGGCTGCCGAATCGTGAAATTCGTACGCCGCTTGGACGGCTTCCGTGGAGAGCTTCCACCAGTCGGCAGGCGCAATCGTGCTGTACTCTACGTTGAGGAACTCGCGATCGAGTGCAGCAAGGAAATTCTGCGCCGCAGTAGTCACCGCAGCACGCCTCTCTTCGAGCCGGGGACGTAGGCTTGCGTCCGCTTCGTACACTTTGTTCAAGTCGTTTTGCAGGCGGTCCGTGAAGTAATAAACGGTCGCGTACCGACGGCTGAATGCCTTGAGTTCTTCCTCGCGAATCGCGCTTGCTTGTACGGCAAGTTGGAGTGCCAAGTCGCGAACTTGGCCCATGATTTCGGTCAACTCCGGTACAGCCACACGCGTTGCATCGGAGAGGTAGTACGACACCGGGTTCGGATCGAAGGCGAGGTTGGAGGCGTCGCCGACACGAGCAAGTAGGGCAAGAACGTCGTTGTTCACCGCGGTATGACGTTCGAACAATTCCCGGCCGTGTTGTTGCCAGTGCTTGAGCAGATCCTCGATTTCGCTCCGAACTTTGGTCCAGGACTCGTGGACGCCAAGTTCGGTGCCCACGCGTCGGTCGATTCCATCCACGGCAGCGAGGCGTTCTTGGAGTCGGGCAGCCACGGCTTGTCGCTCTGTGGTGAACTGCCCCTCGCCCTGCAGTTCTGCCAAGCTCAAGCCACGATGAGCTTGTAGATCGCGGAGCAAAGACACGAGCGGCTCTTGATAGTCCAGCCCCAGCAGCTCCTTCCGGGCGAACTCGGTGCCCAGCTCGCGCATGCCTGCGACCATTCGGTAGGTGACGACGGCGAGGGCCACGCCAAAGATGGCACCCATCAGGATAAACTTCTGCGGAATGCTCAAACGCGCCAGCATCGGTGCAACCCTTCGTGGAAGCCAGACCGACAACGATCGATTACTTACCGAACCTTACGAGGGACCCGGCATCGAAAATTGCAGGGTCGATGGAAACGCGCCGGTCGAACGGCGACTTGGCGTCGTACCGGGCTCCAGCCAACGAAGCACGTTTCATCTTGAAGTTTTCCGCTACTGCCCAAGTTTGCGTGGACACCGGCACGGTTTCTTGCCCGTCGGGCGTCAAGTGGTTTGCCAGACCAAGCACGGCGTAGGTAAGCACATGCTCGCCTTTCCAGTTGAACTTCTGATGGTACGCGCCGTTGTACGTTTCGGCGTCGATCCACAAGACCAAGCGGCCGTAGAGGTAGTACTTGTCACGTGGGATTGCTTCGACCAAGTACATGGGCCTCTTTGCAAGCCCTCCGTAGGGTAAAGCCCATGGCGCTCCTTTCCAATTTGGAATCTCGTAACCGTAGTACCCGGAGCGATCGAGAAGCGAGTCCCATCCCCCCTCTTTCCCAGGGCGCGGCTTGAGCACGTTGGCGGGAACTCCGTCCGGGTCGACAACACGCAAGCCCTCGCGCTTTTCGAGAAGCCGCCATTGGAACTCTTGGGGTTTTCCGTCGAACAGGTACCCGTCGTCCGACGAGATGTCCGACCCGAGATAGCCGTCGGACCGGTTTGCTGGGCTCACAGCGCGGACTCGCCGGAGGGCGGGAACGAAGGCCCACTGGGAGTCGCGCACCTCGGGGTCGCGATAGCGCCAGAACAGTACAGCAGTGCCTTGGGTATCGAGCGGCGAAAGCGCGACGGCCAAGAACTGGCTCTGCAAGTTCATGGGGTTCGGATGGCGATACTTCGGCGCTTGTCCGTCGTAGAACATGAACCAACCTTCCGCTCCAAGTTCTCGTTCCACGCCCTTGTTGTTCAACATCACCAAACGCGTACGGGTATGGGAATTTCCGCCATACCAGGTGGCCAAAAAATAGTTCCACACCACTTTCACACCGGCGTTCGGGTCGGCCGGGTCGATGTTGGGGAAGGGCAGGCCATACAAATAGTCGGGCATTTTTCCCGTCGTCTTGTCGATAATCGTGCCGCGCTCGTCGACCGTGAGTCGACCGGCATTCTCCTTGGTGGCCTCGACAAATGGCTTCTCCCAGTTCGGATTGCCGAGCGGGTAATCGACGATCTTGCTCACGTACTCTCCGCGCGCGTAGTGCTGCCAAATTTCTGGCGGCAGCAAGTCCTTTGCGAGTTCGGCTGTGCTCGCGTCGAGAGTCATCCCCGGCCGCAACCGCTCTCCTTCGGTGGTCGAAGGAGCTTTGTGCGTAGCCGGCGGGGCAGGCGCTACCGTTGCTGGCGGGACGGTTGCCGTTGGCGGCACCGCGGTGGCGGTCGCAGTCGCAGGCGCGACCTGTTCGACGGTTGGCATAGCGGGACGTGCCGTGGTTGGTGCCAAAGCTAGTTGCGCAGGAGTTGGTGGTTCCTCCGGGCGTTTCACTTCCACTGGTGGTGCTGCAGGTGCAGTGGGTGGGGGTGCTACCTTGGCTGGAGCGCCCTCAGAAGGGGGCGGAACGGGAGCGCGGGCCTCAACTCCGAAGGCGAGGTTCTGACCCCACACCCAACCTTCCTGCCCCGAGGGCGTGCGCACCTGGTAGTAGCCGTTGCGGGCTTCGGGGGAAATTAACTGGAGTTGAGTGCCGGCATCTAACACTTCGATGGGTGCTTCTTTGGTTCCCGGGCTCGGCCGAAGGTTGGTGGCTTGCAGCAACTCCACGGTTCCTCCGGCTGCCGCACCGGCTTTTAGGATGCGTAAGTTCCGTGCCCACAGCCATCCCTCTTCTCCCTGCTCGGTGCGCACCTTGTAATAGCCGTTTTGCCGGATGAGCCCCGGCACTTCGACTTTTTCGGGCGGCACCACGAGCCGTAGCGGCGGCTGGGCCATGGATGGTTCTGGCCGCAGGTTGGAATTTCGCCGTACCTCGGCGATTTGCGCGAACGCCGCACCCGCGCAAAGCAATCCGCTCAACAGCACCACGCTTGCTCGAACTTTTTGCTCTCTCGTCATCTTCCTTCCCCCACCCCCTTCGATCCGGCTTGACCCGGCGGGGGCGAGATTGCAGCTAAGCAAGGCATGGGCCAAAGGGGATGCTATACGGTTGCAAGACGAAGGGCTGTAAATGGACGTGAGGCGTCATTTTTGAACGCGGCGTTGACGAATTCGTGCCATCTGCCGGGTTGCCCGTAGGACGCTTGTTGCTACAAGGGGGGCGCAGTTCCGCCCGCAATTGGTGGGTGGGCCATTGCGAAGGGGAGGCAAAGTGGATGAGGAGCTTTGTTTGGCGAGCTACTGCAGCTTTGGTGCTGGTAGTGGGGATCTTCACGGAAGCGGCCACGGGGGAGAGCGGACTGGCAGCGTTGGACCGCGAGTACGGCTTCCGGGGGATCGGCTTCGGTGACGACTTGGATGGGGTAAAGGGACTGAAGAAAATCGGCGAGCGTGGAGAATGTGAGGTGGCCTATGCGCGGGCCGGAGACAAACTCGAATTCCACGGCGTGCCTCTTTTGGGGATCGAGTACTCGTTTCAAAACGATCGATTCACGCTCGTTTCGCTTCTTGCAAGCGATGCGAACTGCGCTCGCCTCTATGCGGTGCTCCGGCAGCAGTACGGGGAAGACAACACCAAGCTCGGCGAAGAGGGAACCAAGAAACCATTTTGGACGGCCACCTGGCAAGGAAAACGCGTCAAGATCGACATTACCGGCCCCACCGGTTGCATCGTGACCATCAGCGCCCCCGAAGAGGCCATTCTGGAGGAGCGTCGCTGCCGGGAAGACGACCGGGTAAAAGCCGGAAAACCCGGGGACTGACTCGTGCGTAAAGGCGGAAAGGGGCTTGCGCTCAGCTAGCCCGCCGCAGTTGCACCGGATACTCGCCGAGCACGCGGAACAACGACCGGCCCCAGACTAACTGCTGACTCTTTGGTTCGATTTCCGCGAAGCGTTCTACCATTCCGGCAAATGCCTCTTGCGTTTCCATCCGGGCGAGATGGGCGCCAAGACAAAAGTGCACCCCGCCCCCAAAAGCGAGATGATCGATGTCCTCGCGGGTGATGTCGAAACGATCTGGGTGGGGGAAGTGTTCCGGATCGCGATTTGCCGCGGCCAGAAAACACATGACTGGCCGGTCGTCCGGAATCACGACGTCCCCGAAACGCGTGGGTTCACGGGTGACTCTCATGGTCGCTACGATTGGGCCATCGTAGCGCAGGCACTCCTCGACGGCGTTCGGTACGAGTTCTGGTCGTTGCCGCAGAAGCCACCACTGCTCTGGGTGTTCGGCAAAAGCGCGGAGTCCGTTGCCGATCAGTCCGATGGTCGTCTCGAAGCCAGCGATCAGCAAGCCAATGGACTGGGCCATCAACTCGGGCTCGCTCAAGCGATCTCCTTCCTCTTCGGCGCGGATCAAGTCGCTGAGAATGTCCTCGCCCAGGTGCTTGCGGCGGTCGGCAATGAGCTTGTCGAAATACACCACGAGTTCTTGTACCGCGCGGATCGACTGTTCCAGTTGCTCGGGTGTCAGCATCGCCGAAGCTAACAGATGCGTCGCCAGTGCAGTCCACTGCGTGAACATCGGGCGATCGTCCGTTGGTACACCCATCATCTCGCAAATCACTGTGCTGGGTACAGGCAGGGCTAAGTCCGCGATGATGTCCATCTCGCCCCGCTCCATTGCAGTGTCCAACAGCTCGGCGACCAGCGCCCGAACACGGTGGCGCAAGCGTTCGACTGCGCGCGGCCGAAACGCCTGGTTCATGAGCTTGCGAATGCGCGTGTGGTCCGGTGGATCCAATCGCAACACGAATTGACCCGGGCCGCCGGTGAGTTCGGGAAGCGACCCCCAAACCGTACCGTCGCGCATGCGTACCGCCGACGGAACTTCTTTGAGCATGCGGATGACGTCGTCGTACCGTGTGAGGCGGAAGACCCCTTCAGGCGTCTCATGCACCGGGGCATGCGTGCGCAGGCGCGCAAGAAACGGGTAGGGATTGTCCCGGAACTCCGGGTTGGCAACGTGAACACCCAAGTACGGGTCCGACCTCCAGCTTTCCTCTTGCCCGGCGACAAACTCGCTCATCGCTCCGACGCTCCTTTCGCAACATAGTGCTGATCCCGCTACGCGCGCGCAAGGTTCCAGTCAACGGTAGCACTGTGCCGGAGGGGCACAAGAAAACCGCGCCCCCGGCTTCGTCCTGCCGCTGCCTAGAGAAGGGCGAACCAGACGACGTTTCCGTTCGGAAGAGAAAACCGGGATCGCGCGCGGCGTGTGGAAAGGAGTTCCGCACGAGATTCCCGCGAGGTTCGTTGGTGAGCGCCATCGTGGGATGGAAGCACTCGTGCACCACGTTCGGGCTCCTCTGGACGTGGAAGAGCCAAACGGGCGTTTCATTAACGACGCGTTTGTATTAACTGCACTGCACCGCGGGCGGCGGGATGCGCCACCACAACTACGGTGAGACGACACAATGCGTGAGGAGGGAAAAGCAAGGCCATGAGGTTGGCATTGGAGCCACGGCATGAACAGTTGCGTCAGGAGCTACGCGCTTACTACGCGAAGCTGTTGACTCCCGAGATCAAGGAAGAGATTCGCCGAAGCGAAGGGGTCGGGCCGGTTGTTCGGCGCATTGTCCGGCAAATGGGCGAAGATGGCTGGCTGGGCATTGGTTGGCCGAAAGAATACGGCGGCAGAGGGATGACCCCCATCGAGCAGTTCATTTTCTTCGACGAGTCGATGCGCGCGGGGGCGCCAGTTCCGATGCTCACGATCAACTCGGTCGCCCCGACGCTGATGCAGTACGGAACCGAGGAGCAGAAGCAGTTCTATCTCCCACGCATCCTCCGCGGCGAGATCTTCTTTGCCATCGGCTACACCGAGCCGAACGCGGGGACGGACTTGGCCTCGTTGCAATGCCGGGCGGTGCGCGACGGAGACGAATGGGTGATCAATGGGCAGAAGATCTTCACCAGTTTGGCTACCGACGCGGACTACATTTGGCTCGCAGTGCGCACGGATCCGTGGCCCGATCCGAACGACCCCAATAAGTCGAAGCACAAGGGCATTTCGATCATCATCGTGCCGACGAACGTGCCAGGTTTTCGCTGCGTCCCCATCAAGAATATGGGAGACTTGAACACCAACTACACGTTTTACGATGACGTTCGCGTGCCCGCGTCGAATCTCGTCGGCAAGGTGAACGGTGGTTGGAAGCTCATCACCAACCAACTGAACTACGAACGCGTGACCTTGTGCAGCTCGGGAATGATCGAAGGAGTCGTGGAGGACGTGCTAGAGTGGGCAAAGTCGACGCGGCTGGCCTCTGGTGAGCGGGTCATCGATTTACCCTGGGTGCAGCTCAATTTTGCCCGGATCTTCGCCCGGCTGGACTTCTTGCGCCTGATGAATTTCAAAGTGGCCTGGCTGGCGGAGCAAAACGAACCCTTGAACCCGGCCCATGCGTCGACGATCAAGGTCTTTGGCACCGAATTTTACCTCGAGGCTTTGCGAGCAATGTTGGAGATCCTTGGCACCGCGGGTACGTTCCGCCCCGGTTCTCCGGAGGCTGCGTTGAATGGGCGCGTAGGACAGTTGCTGCGGGCCATTCACATCTTGACTTTTGGCGGGGGCACGAACGAAATGCAGCGCGACCTGATTTGTTTGTTCGGGCTGGGGATGCCGGTGCAGCCGCGTTTCTGAAGGAAAGTCTACTTGAGGGGAAGGCGGGACGGCGATGGACTTTTCGTTTACCGAAGAACAACGAGCGCTTTCAGACTTGGCTGACAAAATTCTGCGTGACCGAGCGACTCTCGAACGCCTAAAGGCTCTGGAGCAAAGCGAGGACGGTTACGATGCCGAGCTTTGGGCCGAGTTGGCCCGAGCGGGATTGTTGGGAGCGTGCCTTCCGGAGTCGTTGGGAGGGAGTGGCGGCGGCTTGGTGGAAGCATGTTTGATCCTGGAACAACAGGGAAGGCATGTGGTGTTGCTGCCGTTGCTTCCCACTTTGATTGGCGGCGCGATGCTCTTAGCTCGCTTTGGCAGCCAAGAGCTCCAGAAGAAATACATTCCTGCAGTGTGCTCTGGGGAAGCGATTCTTACCGCAGCCTTGTCCGAGCTTGGCACGGATGCCCGTGCTCCCATCACGATGGCGACACCGAACGGATCTGAGTGGCGACTGAACGGAGTGAAGGTTGCGGTGCCGTGGGCGCATCGGGCTGCAGGGTTGGTTGTACCAGCGCGAACCGTGGATGGGCGAACGCTGGTTTTTCTTGTGCCAGCGGATCGCCGCGGACTCTCATGGGAGCGGCAGGAAACGACAAACTGGGAACCGCATTTCCGGGTAACTCTCGATAACGTGCCTGCGTCCGCAGAGGAGTTGATCGGCACACCCGACAGCGGCACCCAAGTGTTGAACTGGCTCGTCGACCGTTACATCGTCGGCTTGTGTGCGATCGCGGCAGGAGCTTGCGAGAGGGCGTTAAAAATTACGGCTGAATATGCGTCCAATCGGAAACAGTTCGACAAGCCAATTGCCATGTTCCAGGCGGTCGGGCAGCGGATGGCCGATTCGTACATTGACAACGAAGCGGTTCACTTGACGATGTGGCAAGCCGCCAGCCGTCTAGCGGAAGAACTTCCCTCCGACAGAGAGGTCGCAACGGCAAAATACTGGGCCGCAGAAGGGGGTAGTCGCATCGGTCACGCCGCTCTGCACATCCATGGGGGGATTAGCATTGACGTGGATTATCCCATCCACCGTTACTTTCTTTGGCTCAAGCAAATCGAGTTTACACTCGGCGCAGCAACCCCCCATCTCGTTCGACTGGGTGCTTTGATCGCTGGTGGCGATGAACAGCAGCATTCCTCCACTTGAACGAGCACAAAGCCGTTCCCTCCGTCTGGCCACGGCGGCAGTGCTGGTCAGTGCTTGCGCATGTCTGGCAGCAGCCGGAGCCACGTGGGTTCTGGTTTGGCGTGCTTTGCACGTACAAACCGCTGAACCCGCACAAGAAACCGCGTTGCAGGTCCTGTGGCAGCTAGACGCCGAGTGGAACTCGGACCAAATGCTCGGTGTCCGCGCGGGGGCTGCTTCTGCCCTCCTCGAGCGCCGGGGTGCTGCAGAGATTGCAGACGTGCTGCAGTTCTTCGATCAGGTGGCGTACCTTGCGCAGCGTTTGAACCTCGATCGCGAGCTTCTGGGGTATCGATTTTACCGGCCAGCGACCTGCTACTGGAAGGCGAGCGAATTCCTTCGAAGTCGAGGCGGTGCGTCGGACCGAGATCGGTACCCGTATTTGCCAGCGCTCATCGAGGTTCTGCGTTCATTTTCACAGCGACGCTTCGGGGTGGACGGGAAGTCGGAGCCATCGACTGAAGAAGTACGTGACTTTTTGTTGTCCGAAGCTCGCGGCGGCAGTTGTGGCGAAGACGAGCCCGCGGAAGACTCCGCGCAAATGACGCCGCTTTGATTCCCTTCCGCAACCACGGCCTCGGTCGCTTTGTATTTGCCGTTCAGGAAGTTCTGCGACGGAAGTTCGGTATGGAGGAACCGCTCGCTGCGAATCACTATGAGGTTCGGAAAAAATTTGGTCGCCCTTTCTCGCCAGGCGCTGGAGGCGGCGGAACGATGGAAGAAGTCCTCACGGGACGCGGCTCGTTGGCTTCAGATGCCGCGAACAGTGGGTCGCGCGCTGGATTGCCAGGACTGTAGACCGAGACCGGACGCCAGAGGTAAATACCGTTGCAACTGGCACACAGCGTGTGGGGCTGGGCACTTTCGGACGAAGGAGCGTAACCGACCGTTTAGTGTTTCCCTGTTGCGAAGGATCGGAATTTCTGCAACACAAGAGCCCACGTTGGCTCCGATCGGTGCGAGCTTCCGGAGCCGAGGTTGCTTGCGCAAGGCGAAGCGACCAACCAGCTGATAGTCGACCTCATAGAAGTTGTTCCCCGATCGTCGAGGGTGTTTTCCAGACGATTTGAAACTCGTGGCAAAAGCCTCGTGAAGACAACGGATCCGTTGCTTCCCTCTTCGGGATCGCCCGGGGGCATTCGGCCTGGGTTGTAAAGTGAGAGGTGAACAAGGTGCCAAGGAAACGCAAAAAGACGGAAGAACCGGCCGGCGCTAGCCCCGTTTCTGCAGATGCGAACGAGCTGCCGGCTGCATCGACAGACGTGACGAACGTTTTCCTCGATCTCGAGCAGAATCCGAGCGGAGCTGAGAGGGGTGAGGAGACCACGGCTCTTGGCTTTATCGATGACTCGGGTTTCTTGTCCGACCTCTCGGAACTCGAGCACGCGGGAGAACCTGAGCAAGAAACCGAGCCGCTCGTGGTGGCGGACGATCTTGAAGGGTCCGACGCAAGTCCGGAGACGGAGTCCGCAGAGGCAGACGAGGAAGCGTACGAGGAAGCATCTCTCGTCCCCAATGTACTTGCCACGGCCGAGGCGGAATTACCGCCAGAAGAAATCGTACGCCGAGCACAGGTACGCGAGGCGGCGCGGCGGTTAGGCATCCAGCAACTGTACCCCGAGCAAGATCGGGCCATTGCTGCAGCAATGCAGGGTCGCGACGTGCTCGTGGTATTGCCGACGGGGTTTGGAAAATCCGCCTGCTACCAGATTCCATCGATGATCTTGCCGAAGCCTGTCGTGCTCATTTCCCCATTGCTCGCGCTTTTGCGCGACCAGCACGAGAAACTTTTAGCGCGCAAGATCCCGGTGGAGCGCATCGACGGTACGGTGCGCGGCCGGGCGCGCAAGGAAGCGCTCGACCGGATTGCTGCCGGCGGCTCGTTGCTCGTGATGACCACGCCGGAAACGCTTGGCAGCGAGGAGCTGGGCGAGGTGCTGCTGCGATGCGGTATTTCGCTCGCGGCCGTGGATGAAGCCCACTGCATTTCGGAGTGGGGGCATGATTTTCGCCCGGCGTACATGCGGATCGGCGAGCGCCTGCACCAGCTTGGCAAGCCACCGGTGCTGGCCCTCACTGCGACAGCCACGCAAGCAGTACGCGATGACATCATCCGGTACTTGGGCATGCGCAATCCGGACATCGTGGCCTCTTCCCCGCACCGAGCGAACTTGGCGTTCGAGGTAGTGCATGCAACCGGCAACGAGCGCTTGCGTGCGCTCGTGAGGTTCATCAAACGATTGCGCCGGCCCGGAATTGTGTACTGTGCCACCACGAAGGAAGTAGACCGACTACACGGTGCGCTCGAGCGTATGCGCGTGCCCGTGCACAAGTACCACGGCCGCATGACGGCGAAGGATCGCAACCGCGAGCAGGAGTTGTTCATGCGTCGCGGGCGGCGCACGATCATGGTAGCTACGAGTGCATTCGGTCTCGGGATCGACAAGCCTGACATTCGCTACATCATTCACTTTCAGGCGCCTGCTTCCTTGGAGCAGTACGTACAAGAGGCGGGGCGCGCAGGTCGCGACGGCAGACGGGCCAACTGCATCTTGCTGTTCGATCCAAAGGATCGCGAGGTGCACGAAACTCTGCAGCAGGCCAGCCGTATTCGTCCGGACCAGCTCTACCGGATCAGCACTGCGCTTGCAGCGTACGCAGCCGAAGGGCGCGAACCGGACATGGAAGCCCTCACCTTGGCTGCTCAACTCAACGAGCGGCAGACGAAAGCGCTGCTCGTGGTTCTGGAAGAAGCTGGGCTGGTACGACTGGACGAAGAACGCATTCGCATTGTTGTTCCGGCGGACGAGTTCGAAGAACAGGCAAGGGCGCTTGCCGGCCGTTTTGTGACGTTGCGGACGCAAGACGTGCGCCGGTTGGACCGGATTGCGGAATACGCATACTCCAAAGAGTGCCGCGCCGTATTCCTGCGCCGGTACTTTGGCGAGGAGGACGGTACGCCATGCGGTCTCTGCGACATTTGTCGCGGTGCTGCTGAGCGGCCAGTGACGTTTTACCAACCCATTGCACGGCCGGAGCGGCCAAAGAAGAAGAAAAAGAAAAACAAGCGGAAGAGACGCAAAGCAAAGCAAGCTCCCGCTCCTATTGCTTCACCGCCTCAACCCTTACCAGAGGCTCTTACGGCAGAACCGCTTCCGGACTTGGGGAGCGAACCGGCTCCGTTACCTCTGGGGCCAGACGAAGCGTGACCCGCGCCCTCGTGTCCTTTGCGGAGCCCGTCGCGGGACGGGTTGAACCCGCATCTGCGCCCAGCGAGCTATTGCGTGTTGCTCGCCGTGTGGCTCCGAGGAAAGGAAACGGCTACGGAACCGCTGCGTATTCGGTTCGAGGCGTGAGCCCCGCACACAAGCGCTCGTGCTCTTAACTTTCCTTCACTAACTCGAGAACCTTTTCCGGTGGCCGGCCAATCACTGCCTTTTGCCCGCGGATCACAATTGGCCGCTCCAGCAAAATTGGGTACCGAGCAATGGCGCTCAGGATCTCCGCTTCGGAGCTGTCCTTCGAGAGCCCAGCTTGAGCATACTCCTTCTCCTTCTTGCGTACCCACTGGGAGGCGGGCAATCCGAGCTTTTGTCTGAGCTTTTTGAGCTCGTCGAGACTGAGAGGCTGCTTGAGGTACTCGACAATCTCGAGCGGCACTCCGCGTTCTTGCAAGAGCTTCAAGGCCTCCCGACTCTTTGCACAGCGTGGGTTGTGAAGGATGACGAGCTTCTGCATGCGGTGCATCTTACAGCCGAAACTGAGCCGATGTCGAGGGAGACCAACATCGACCCGCCGTTGGTCCTAATCCGAAATTGCTTTCTCTCGGTGGGCAGAGCGTACGCCCACCAAATGCGATTCCACGATCGGAGCACGAGCCAATGCAAGCCTCTCCGTGCTGCTCAAACGACCCGCCGCCGGCGGCCTCGCCGCCGAGCTGGCAAAGGATCTGGCCGAGGTGGCTGTGCCGCGCTCCATCGGCGGAGCTTCGAGCGGATTGTTTCCGGGTCTAGCCGTAGAACGTCGCACACGTACTGGAAGGAAAACGTGCCGTCGGTACGCGGGCCTGGTTCGGGTTCCATGAGCCACTGCTCGGCTTCGCGAAACAAACGTTGGCGGGCTCGGTCGCGCGCGCTGTAGTTGCGCTGGTAGCAGCGGATGGCGTCGGCCAGAAGCGCGGCCAGCAAATGGCACTCGCCCGAACGTAAGGGACGGTCAGCAGCGAGGTCGCGATAGTACTGAGTCGGTAAAAGGACGTCTTCCCCGAAGAGTTCCTCGAAGATCCAACGATCGGCTGCGCTCATAGCCCCTGTGCCTCTTCCTGGTGGTTCGTTGGGGAGGCGCAGTTGCAATCCTTGAACCAAGCTGTGTCGGGCGACTCTGTCGTTATGGAAAGGCAAGGTTTGCCAGGGCGTTTCTTACCGCTGGTATTCTCTCCGAGAGAAAATTGTTGCGATTGTGCAACCGATGACTATGCACGCGCCGCGGATTCTGGTAGGGAAGCAGCGCACAAACGGGTCAGAAGGAGGCCGGACATGGCGGAGAAGGGGACCAATGATCGGATCACGCAGCTTGTGCGAGAGGTCGAGAGCGTCGCGAAGCAGCTCCGTACGGAAATCCGCAAGCGTGTGCAGGAAACTGGAATCTTGAAGCGCTTGGAGCAAACGGCCAACCAATTGCGCAAACAAGCAGCGACGGTGGCGGCTCAAGTGGAGAAGTACGCCCGCGAGGTGCGGCAGGAGCTGGAGCGCGGGAAAAAGGGTAAAGGGGCCGCCGGGGCAAAGGCAAAAGCTGCGTCCCGCCCGAAGAAGGCGCAAAAGAAAGCAGCCTCTACCTCCATGTAGCGACGGCCCCCGGGGCCTGCTCGCTAGATCGAGGCTGCGTGGAGGTCAGCGGGCATAAGAGGCGCAATGGTCACGGGGCCGGGTATCGTGTGCCCGAGCACGCGTAACGACTCCTCCGGCGGACGGCTTCGACACTGACTTCGGTCTTATTTCTTTTCCGGAGTCGGCGCGTTACTCGCGGGAGGATTGGCAACCAGGATTTCGATCCGCGCTTTTTGGCGCAGTTCTTCGACCAGTGCCTCCTCGGCTTCTTCCCGGCGATCTTCTTCGAGTAGGGAGCGGATTTCGTCCGATACTTCTTCGAGCGAAGCCCGGCCAGCAGGGCGGCGCGCGGTGACCTTAATGATGTGAAACCCGTAAGGACTTTCGACAATATCGCTCACTTGGCCGACTTCGAGTTGAAATGCAGCTTGTGCGACCGGCGTGGGCCGCTCCGGAAAAAAGTCGAGGTCGCCCCCTTTGGCAGCGGTGTAAGGATCTTGTGAGTACCGCTTTGCCAGCTCGCTAAAGTCCTCGCCCTTCATCACCCGTTCACGGAGTTCTTCTGCGCGCTTGCGCGCGGATTCGCGGTCGTTTCCCTGCACGCGGATGAGAATGTGGCTTGCTCGCACCATTGGGGGGCGCTCGAAACGTTCCGCGTGCTCTTCGTAGTATTGCCGAACCTGCGCCGGCGAAATTTCTACTTTGATGCGCTTGTCGAGAAACTTCTCGATAAGCAAGCTGCGCCGGATCTCTTCCCGTGCCCGGTTCGGGTCCGTCTTGCGGAGCCACTCCACCAACGGGTGATCCTTGCCAAAAGCCTGGATCTCCTGAAGTTCCTGATCGATCTCTTTTTCGCTCACAGCCACACCTTGGCTCTTCGCGGCTTGAAGCAGGAGTTCAGCGGTGATGAGCTGTTCGAGTGCGCTGTTCCATACCGTGCTGTCGACCCTGGTTTGGCCTTGTTCGGCAATTTCCTGCGCGACCTTTTTGACTTCTTCCAACGGAATTGGCCGGCCGTTCACCCGTGCGGCGGCCTGGCCACCCGATGAAGCAGACGCCTTTTGAGCCAACGCCACACGGGAGGTCGCGAAGGTGAACACCCCGAAGGCAGCGAGCGCGCTGAGCAAGAACCGACGCATCAGAAACCGTCTCCTCAAATAAGTAAACATAGCCCTGCTAGCAGCTCGCCGATGCGAGCGAAACCACGCTGCCCTAGGAGTCGCTCGCAAGCCGCCGATATGTCGAGGAATGGTTGCGGTCAGGAAGGGCCTCGCCTATACGAACCCGTTCGCACGATGCCAAAGGTGTACCTAGAGAGTTTGGGCTGCCCAAAGAACCGAGTGGACAGCGAAATCATGCTTGGCTTGGCCGTGCAACAGGGGGCGGAAATCGTTTCCGAGCCCGACAGTGCCGATGTCGTGGTGGTCAATACTTGCGGCTTTATCGATGCCGCGAAACGCGAGTCTATCGATACAATCCTCGAATTGGCGCAGTGGAAGGCCGGTGCGGCCCACCGCCGCCTGATCGTGACTGGATGTTTGGTGCAGCGCTACGGCGACGAGCTCGCCCAGGCCCTGCCAGAGGTCGACGCGTTTCTCGGAACAGGCGACTTCCAGCGGCTGCCGGAGTTATTGGCAGCCACCAGTTATCCGCGCTCTGCTGCTTACCGCGGGGCTGCTCACGTCTTGCCTGACGTCAAGCTGCCGCGAGTGCGGACGGGCGAGTTTTTCAGCGCGTACCTGAAAGTGTCCGAAGGTTGCGACCACCGTTGCAGCTTTTGCATTATTCCGAAAATCCGCGGACGCCACGAAAGCCGCTCCTTGGACTCGGTTTTGGCGGAGGCAGAGCAGCTAGTTCAAGACGGTGTCGTGGAAATCAACCTAGTGGCGCAGGACCTGACCGCGTACGGACGCGACCGGCGCGATGGTACCACGCTGGCGCGACTCCTGCGCGAGCTTGCGCGGATCCGAGAACTCAAGTGGATTCGGTTGCTGTACAACTATCCTCGCTACGTAACCGACGACCTCCTCCATGTCATCGCCGAGGAGGAAAAGGTCTGCTCGTACATAGACATGCCCTTGCAACACGCGAGCACGCGGATCTTGCGGGCCATGCGGCGCGAGCGGGATGGCGAACAGTTGCGCTTGCTCCTGGCGCGGATTCGCGCCCTCGTGCCCGGGGTGGCCATCCGAACGTCTTTTATTGTTGGTTTCCCAGGGGAAACGGAGGAGGATTTCCGTACGTTGTTGGACTTCGTGCGGGAACAACGCTTCGAACGCGTCGGCGTGTTTACGTACTCGCGCGAAGAGGGCACGCCGGCAGCGGAGTTGCCCCATCAAGTGCCGGCCACGGTCAAGCGGCGGCGGTACCGGGAACTCATGCGCGTGCAAGCGGAAATCGCCGCAGAACACCAGCGGAGCCAAGTGGGCAAAACTTTACCGGTTCTGGTGTGCGGCCAAGACCACCGTGGCCGGTGGTTCGGGCGAACCGAGACACAGGCCCCTGAGATCGACGGGGTGGTGTATCTGACAGAACCTGCGCCGGTAGGGCAAGTGATCCCAGTACGCATCGTTGGTGCATCGACGTACGACTTACGTGGCACCCCTTTGCTGGATGTCTCGGTTGACACGAAGCCGCTTGGCATTTAACTTGCGTCGCCCTTTTCGAGGTCCCCATGAGAAAAAGTTTCCTCAAACAGATGCAAGCAAAGCTCTTGGAAATGCGTCGCCAGCTCTTGCGCGAAATCGACAAGGATCGGCAACTAGGCCGTGAGGTCAGCAAGGAAGGCGGCATGGATAGCTACGATTTAGCGAGCGAAGAGCGAGACAGAGAAATTTCCTTTTTGCTCACGGATCGTGATCGGGAAAAATTGCAAGCCATTCAGGACGCTCTCGACCGAATCGAAGAAGGCACGTACGGAATTTGCGAGAGCTGTGAAGCTGAAATTGCTGAGGGCCGCTTGATGGCGCTGCCCTTCACCCGCCTGTGCGTTTCGTGCCAGGCGCAAGAAGAAAAGCAGGCAAAGTTGCAGCGGCGCTACGACGACGATCGGGCGTACCGACACCTCAGTGCGACAGACATCGAGGAAGAAAACTAGCCTCCGAGGTCCCCGGGTACGGGCGATGGTTTAGCAAGGCCGGTCGTCGCGGATGCACTGAGGCCCCATGGTGGACTGGCGGGCCCGACTCGAAACGCTGTACTGGGCAGCCTTAGCCGCGGTCGAGCCGGAAGCATGTGTTGCTCGCGCGTTGGTCGTAGCAGACGCTTCGATTCAGTGGCTTGGCCCGGCAGGGGAAAAAGTACAGGTGCCCTTTCCCTTGTTGATCCTGGGAGCTGGGAAAGCGGCCGCTCGGATGGCTCGCGGTGTTTGCAAGCATCTGCCAGCAAAAAGTTACCGTGGCGCCGTGGTTGTGAACCCAGGGAACGAGGTTTGGGTCCCGGACATCGAAGTCCTCGAGGCCAGTCACCCGCTGCCTGACGAACGCTCGATAGAGGCCGCCGACCGCTTCTTGGCGCTTTGCGATGCTGTGGACGCTGCTGGCGTGGTGTTCCTGCTGAGTGGTGGGGCATCGAGCTTGTTAGTCGCTCCGCGGCCGCCGCTAACCCTGGAGGAGAAGGTGGCCACGAATCGAATGTTGCTGGAAAGCGGTGCGAGCATCCACGAAGTGAACACCGTACGCAAACATCTCTCGCGGATCAAAGGCGGCGGATTGCTGCGTCGCCTGGCGCGTCCGGTGTTCACCGTGGCGATTTCGGATGTCGTTGGCGACGATCCCGCAGTCATTGGCTCTGGGCCAACTGTGCCGGACCCAAGCACATTCGAAGACGCTGCCCAAGTTTTGAAGAAATTTGCCCTGTGGGGCGAGGCTCCCCGGTCGGTCCGCCATTTGATCGATCGAGGACTGGCTGGCCTCGAGCCGGAAACGCTCAAGCCGCACGAGCCAGAAGCGGCTTACAGTCACTATCGCGTGGTCGCCGCCAACAGGGACGCAAAACGAGCTGCAGCTGGCCAAGCATCAGGCTGGGGTTGGCACGTGGAGGTTCTCGATGCGCCGGTAGTCGGAGAGGCGCGGGCTGCCGCTGCCGAATTTGCTGCCCTGATTCAGGGTCGCCTCCGCGAAAACCCGTCAAGCGTCACGTGCGTAGTGGCGGGGGGTGAAACCACTGTCACCGTTCGGGGTAAAGGAAGAGGAGGGCGCAACCAGGAATTTGCACTAGCGCTCGCGCCCCTTCTAGACGGGTGGCCTGTAGCCGTACTCAGTGCTGGAACGGACGGAACTGACGGTCCCACCGATGCTGCAGGTGCGTTTGTGGACGGTACGACGCTTGTTCGCGCTCGCAACCGAGGCATGGATCCGATGCGTTACCTGGATGAAAACAACAGTTACGAGTTCTTCGCCACGTTGGGAGACCTCTTTGTGACTGGTCCGACGGGCACCAACGTGATGGATTTGCAGATCGCCGTCTTGTACCCTTGACCCCTGCAACGCGCAGCGCCGATTTGCGCAACATACTTTTGAGCGAACCCGATGTACGGCTATCTGACAGAGATATTCGCTTCTTTTCAGGGTGAAGGTGCCCACGTGGGAGAACGGCACCTGTTTATCCGGTTCGCTGGCTGCAACCTGCGTTGCCGTTACTGTGACACTCCCGGGAGCCTCGAACGGACACCCACGTGGCGGTGGCTGAAGCCCGGAAGCGAAACTGCAGAAATCCGCACCAATCCCGTAACGCCAGCGGAGCTCAGCGACGTAGTCGCTAGGTTCCTGTGCGATGAGCCGGGTTTGCAAATGATCGCGCTCACGGGCGGGGAACCCCTCATCCAGGCTCGTTTTCTCCGGCAATTTTTGCTCGAGTTTTCCCCCGGCTTGCCAGTGCTCCTGGAAACGAATGGCATGTTGCCAGATCAGCTTGCGCTCGTTTTGCCCGCCATCGATGTGGTGAGCATGGATGTCAAATTGCCGAGTAACAGCGGGGAACGGGAGTTTTGGGAGGCCCATCGGGACTTCTTGAAACTCGCGTCGCAGCGTGAGTGTTACGTGAAGGTCTTGGTCGACGAGCACACGGACGCTGCCGAGGTTCAGCGGGCGGCCGCGCTGGTACAGGAGCTGGCGCCCGCTGTGCCGCTCTTTTTGCAACCCATTACCGATGAACGAGGCAGGCCGTCGATCATGACCGAGAGATTGTGCCGTTTGTTCGCGGTAGCGCGTAGCAAGCACGAACGGGTACGCGTGTTGCCGCAGGTGCACAAGCTTTTGGGAATTCCATGAAGAAGAGCCGGCTTGGGTGAGGCATCGTCGTGCTCGCCCCGTGAGGCGAACAAGAGCCGAAAATTCTCTTGACTTCGGCCTCCTGGGTGGCGTAGGGTAGCCGGCACGTGGACCCGCCTGCCGCAAGGTTTCCGGGTCGGTAGACCAACAAGGCAGCGTGCCGGGATGGAAAACAGCATCGCCAAGGCGAAAACCAGCAAGAACGAAATCGTGGCTGCCTTTGGCTTGCCTGAAGTGCTCAAGACCCGGCGGCTGCGCGATTGTCCGCTGGGAACGGTGCTCATCGAAACAGCCCGGGGGATGTACATTGCCTCCCGTTGGGAGCGTACGGAACTTGAGCTCAAGCGGGCGGCACACTTCTGGACTTACATGCGTAGGCATGGCCTGCCCGTGCCGGTCCCGGTGTCCGACCGTGCAGGCCGCCAATGGCTCGCCTTGCACCACGAGATCTGGAGTGTGCATGAAGTGAAGCGCTGGTGTTTGCAGCCGATGCAGAACGGCAACCTCCGGCATCTTGCCGCTGTTGGCCGAACGCTGGCGCGGTATCACTGGGCAGGGAAAGGCTACCGGAAAGGTAGTGAGGAGCGATTCAGTTGGGAGCGACTGCACCAGTTGTACCTCTGCGTGCGTTCCAGTGTACCCGCGCACCTCAAGCGTACGGTGCGTGTGCTCGACGAAGAATTCGAATTCCTGGGCAGCGCCCTGGAAGGGGCGAAGTTACCCCGGGGGCCCATTCTCGGGGAAGTGGGACCGGATCGTTTCTGCTTCGACGGAAACGAAGTCGCGTTCGTGTTGCACTGCGAACCTGATCACCGCGGGCCGTTCTTGTTCGACCTTGCCCAAGCCGTGAACCGTTACTGCTTTCTCGGACGGCGGTATCGCCTAGAGCCGTTCGAGGCACTCGTGCGGGCTTATGACAGGACCCGTCCGTTGGCGCTCGTAGAGTGGGACGCCTTCCCCAACCATCTTCGTTTCAGTGCCTTGCGAGGCGTTTGTATGGCCTTGCAGATGATGTCAGCCGACAACAGCGGAGCGCACGAGAAGTGGGAAGTGGTGTTCCAAGAGTGGTTCGAACGCCTGCGCGTGTTACGCCGAGAGTGCGAAGGCGGCCTTGGTGCGTTGCTGGTGTTCATGGCAACGGCCTACGATTATCGGAGATTGCATCGGCAGCGCGAGCGCGTGTGAAACTGCCGAACGAACGCTTTGGTTGCTTCGCAGAACGTTTCCGTTAACGTTCCGAATCATGAAGCAAGACCGGTCGCTCGAGCACGTGGTTGCGGAACTGCTGCACCTTCTGGGGGAGGACCCGAACCGCGAAGGGTTACGCAAAACGCCACAGAGGGTTGCACGAGCTCTCGCCTACCTGACGAAGGGCTACCACGAGGACCCGAAACAGGTCGTCAACAATGCCCTGTTTACCGAGGACTATTCGGAGATGATCGTCATGAAAGATGTGGATTTTTTCTCGCTTTGCGAGCACCACATCTTGCCGTTTTTTGGCCGTGCCACAATTGCCTACATCCCCCGCCACAAGATCATCGGTATCAGCAAACTTGCCCGCCTCGTGGACGTGTACGCACGGCGGCTCCAGGTACAGGAGCGAATGACCACACAGATCGCAAACACGCTGATGGAGGAGCTCGACCCCCTTGGTGTGGGCGTGGTTCTGCGGGCGGAACACTTGTGCATGCGGATGCGCGGCGTCGAAAAACAGAACTCCGTTGTGGTTACGAGCGCAATGCTCGGCGTGTTTCGCACCCACCAGGAAACTCGGGAAGAGTTCATGACTTTGGTCAATGGCTCGCGCTAGCCAGGAGCGGAGCCACGCTCGATGGTGCACGTTGACAGCCTGGTTCGGTTTGACTATCGAAGCGCCACACATTGATTGGTCTGCACGACTGGCGTTCAACGTGGAATCGACCACGGGGAAGTGCTGACCTTCAGTGGGCCGTGCGCCTGGGCCTCTGAGCAGTAGAGGTTCAGGTTTTTTTTTGCGGGAGGAAAAGTACGATGAAGCACTACTTGCTCGCTCCAGGACCGACACCCGTGCCAGCGCGCGTTTTGTTGGCGATGGCACAGCCCATCATTCATCACCGCACGCCGCAGTTCAGTCAGATTTTCGCAGAGGCGAAAGCGGGGCTGAAATGGCTGTTTCAAACCCAGCAGGATGTTTTGATGCTCGCTGCCTCGGGTACGGGCGCCATGGAGGCGGCCGTGACAAACCTGTTCTCGCCGGGGGAAGAGGTGCTCGTGGTCAACGGCGGCAAGTTCGGCGAGCGCTGGGCCAAGATTGCTGCACGCTATGGACTGACGGTGCACGAAATTCGCGTGGAATGGGGCAAGGCGGTTCGGGTCGACGAGGTGGAGAAAGCCTTGCAGAATCACCCGGAGATCCGTGGGGTGTTCGTGCAAGCGAGCGAAACGTCGACGACGGTGGTGCATCCGGTTGCCGAGATTGCTGCGCTCACGCGAAAGCGGGAAACTTTGCTCATTGTCGACGGAATCACAGCGGTGGGCGTTTACGACCTACCGATGGATCGTTTGGGCATCGATGTATTGGTGACCGGTTCGCAAAAAGCGCTGATGCTACCTCCCGGGTTAGCGTTCATCGCTTTGAGCGAACGAGCATGGGAGCGCACGAAAACCGCCCGGTTGCCACGGTTTTACTTCGATCTGGCAAAAGAGCGGGAAAATTTGGCCAAGGATACCACCGCATGGACCCCTGCCATCTCCTTGATCATTGGATTGCGGGAGGCGTTAGCGATGCTGCGAGAGGAGGGGTTGGAACGCGCGTTCGCACGCCAGGCGCGCCAAGCAGAGGCCACGCGAGCGGCAGCGCGCGCGCTGGAGCTCGACTTGGTCGCACCGGAGCATCCGAGTCCGGCAACCACCGGAATTTACGTTCCCCAAGGTGTTCCGGGAGGGAAGCTGGTTGCGTACTTGCGCGACCGCATGGGTGTGACGTTTGCGGGTGGGCAGGACCAGTTCAAAGGAAAAATCGTGCGAATTGCACACTTGGGCTTCATTGACACGTTCGATACCCTGGTCGCCATTGGCGCGTTGGAAATGGCACTGAAGAAGTTCGGGCACGATGTTGCGCTTGGCCGCGGCGTTGGAGCTGCCGAGTCTGTGCTGATGCAAGGCTTGCCGGAGTGAAGCGATGTTCAAAGTGTTGGTTGCGGACAAACTGGCAAAGCAGGGATTGGAGATTTTGCGTGCCTGCCCGGAGATCGAAGTCGAGGAAGCGGCCGGACTGAAACCGAAAGAGCTACGTGAGAAAATCCGGCCTTTTCACGCCCTGATTGTTCGTAGCGGTTCGACCGTCACTGCCGAGGTGATCGAAGCGGCCGATCACCTGAAAGTGATTGGCCGTGCTGGAATTGGGGTCGATAACATCGATGTAGAAGCGGCCACGAGAAAAGGCATCGTGGTGATGAACACCCCTGCGGGCAACAATGTAACGACAGCCGAGCACACCATCAGCATGATGCTGTCGCTTGCGCGCATGATTCCTCAGGCCACAGCCTCCATGAAGGCTGGCAAGTGGGAAAAGAGCAAGTTTATCGGCTCCGAGGTCTTCAATAAGACGTTGGGAATCATTGGGATGGGGAATATCGGCACGTTGGTTGCCGAGCGTGCCCTCGGATTGAAAATGCGCGTCATTGCCTACGATCCCTTTATTTCCCGCGAGGTCGCCCAGCGCCTCGGCGTGGAGCTCGCGCCCTTCGAAGAAGTCCTCGAGCGAGCGGACTTCATCACCATCCACACTCCTCTGACGAACGAGACTCGAGGGATGATCGGGGCGGCAGCGTTTGCTCGGATGAAAAAGGGGGTGCGCCTGGTGAACTGCGCCCGAGGTGGGATCGTGGACGAAGCTGCTTTGCAACAGGCGATCGAGTCGGGAAAGGTCGCCGGCGCTGCCTTGGACGTGTTTGCGCAAGAGCCACCGCCGCCCGATCATCCGTTGCTGCGCTTGGAGCAGGTGATTTGCACTCCGCACTTGGGGGCAGCCACGGAGGAGGCGCAAGTGAATGTCGCTGTGGCCATTGCCCAGCAAATCGTGAATTTCCTCACGCGTGGCGTGATCCAAGATGCGGTCAACGTGCCGTCGATGAGTCCTGAGCTGCTCCAAGTCCTGTCCCCATATCTGACGCTGGCCGAAAAGCTCGGGAGTTTGCAGGGCCAGATGTTGACGCAAGCGCCGAAAGAGCTTGCCATCGAGTACGCGGGAGACATTGCGAACTACGACGTGAAACCCCTGACGCTCGCGGTACTGCGTGGCCTGCTGAATCGAGTGCTGGAGTCCAGCGTGGTGAACTACGTCAATGCAGGCACCATTGCACAAGAGCGCGGGATCCGAGTGGTCGAGGCGAAAACTGCACAGCCGAAGGGGTTCTCGAACCTTGTCACGGTAGCGGCCACTACCGAGAGCGGGGTGAACGTTGTTGCCGGGGCCGTGTTCGGTCAAAAGGTGGTACGCCTCGTGCGCATCAACAACTTTTTCCTTGATGCAGACCCCGAAGGATACATTTTGATGCTGCACAACCGGGACGTTCCCGGTGTGGTCGGTTCCGTCGGAACCTTGCTGGGTGAAGCAAAAATCAACATTGCCCGGTTGGAACTAGGCCGGGAACACGTCGGTGGGCTTGCGGTGTCGCTCGTGCACGTGGACGACCCAGTGCCGGAAGTGGTCATGGAAAAGTTACGCCGCCTGCCCAACATCATTTCCGCACACTTGATTAAACTGTAGTTAGAGCTGCATGCCTGCTGTTGTCGTTGTCGGAGCCCAGTGGGGCGACGAGGGAAAAGGCAAAGTCGTCGACATCTTCGCGGAACATGCCGATGTGATCGCCCGGTATCAGGGCGGGAACAACGCGGGGCACACCCTCGTGGTCGGCGGAGAGAAAACGGTACTGCACCTCGTCCCCTCTGGTGTTTTGCACCCCGGCAAGGTGTGCGTAATCGGCAACGGAGTGGTGGTCGACCCGGCGGTGCTGATCGAGGAAATCGAGCGGCTACAGCATCGGGGCTACTTGCTCGACGACCAACTTCTGAAGATCAGCGATCGCGCGCACTTGATCATGCCGTACCACCGGGCCATCGATTTGGCGCGCGAACGCCTTCGCGGAGAAGGCCGCATCGGCACGACAGGTCGCGGGATCGGCCCCACGTACGAGGACAAGATGGCCAGAATCGGTATTCGCTTTGCCGATTTGCTGGACGAATCGTCGTTTCACGATTTACTGCGGAACACGCTGGCCGAGAAGAACGCGTATATCCGCGCCTTGTTGCAAGAAGAGCCGTTTGCGTTCGACGCGATTCACGAGCAGTACTCCCGGTACCGGGAGCGGCTGGCGAAGTATGTGACCGATGTGAGTGTGTACCTCGCGCAGGCGCTGTCCAAAGGCCAGCGTTTATTGTTGGAAGGCGGTCAGGGCACGATGCTCGACGTCGACCACGGGACCTACCCATTTGTGACGTCGTCGAACACCGTGGCCAGCGCCGCATGCACGGGCGTGGGAATTCCGCCCGGGCGCATTTCCTGTGTGGTAGGCATCGCCAAGGCGTACACGACGCGGGTCGGCAGCGGTCCGTTCCCCACCGAGTTGCACGACGCAACCGGGGAGAAGTTGCGGCAAGATGGGGACGAGTTCGGGGCCACGACCGGCCGTCCACGCCGCTGCGGTTGGTTTGACGCGGTCGTCGTCCGCCACGCTGTGCGGATCAACGGCATCCAAGGGCTGGCGCTGACGAAGATCGATGTGCTGACCGGAATCGACCCGATCCGGATCTGTGTGGCGTACGAGTACAACGGCCAGCGCTACGAACACTTTCCTGCGAGCATGCAGGTGCTGCGAAATGCCCAGCCAGTGTACGAGGAACATCCTGGTTGGAACGAGCCACTCACCAGTGCACGCACAATCGAGGATTTGCCACGGAATGCTCGCCGGTACATTCAGAGACTCGAGGAACTCACGGAAACCCCCATGTACCTCATTTCGGTCGGGGCAAACCGAAACGAAACCATTTTGCTGCGCAACCCCTTCCACAGTTGAAGAGAGGGCCACGCGCACCGTTCGGCCCGGGAGCCGCAGATCGCCACGGGCAGGTGGCCCCGGCTGAAGCGTCCGCCTTGGTAAGTTTTTCTCTTGCTTGCGGCCAGGATGTGGCGGATAAAGATCGCCGGTGGGGGAGCCATGGACAAACGATTTGGGATTCTACAGGGCCAAAGCCGGCGATTCAGGGATGTTGAACGGCGCATTCTGCAACTCCGATATGGTGGCTGGTCTCGGTGCCGGAGCTACCGGGAGGTCGGGGCGTTACTTGGCTTGTCGCCGATCGAGGTGCGCCGGTTAGAACGGACCGCCTTGGAACGGTTGCGTCACGTTGGGAGCCCGCAACTGGTGTGGGACGAAGCGTAGTCGGGCTCTGATTGACGCGACTTCTCCATTGCTTCGCAAGGGGAAATCGCGACGGACGTTACGGAGCGCGTGCGGACATCGGGTCGGAGGGCCCCGGATCGCGAGCTAGTGGATACCACAGCTGCGCTTCCAGAGGTGCGCGCGACAATGCTCTTGAGAGCAGGGGGTGTGTGCGCGTGTTCTGCCTAGGCGTGGTCTTGTAGCTCTTGTTCGGACGAATGAACGAAACAAGGGCGCGGACAATCCGGAGTTCGCGACCTGGGGTGGCTTGTGCACCGGTTGGGTGACGAAATGCCTGTCCTTGAACGAAACTCCCACCCCACGGGCGGTCAACGCGGGTTTGTAACAGATCGCTGATTCGATGCGGGATCCCGCGGAAGGTTGCCGCCCCTTAGGTAGTCAGAGATATACGCCGCCGTTTGGGCTCAGCACCTGCCCGGTAACGTAGCTAGCTTCGTCCGAGAAGAGATACGCTACAGCAGCCGCGACATCTTCTGGCACGCCGACGCGCCCTACGGGTGCGCGCTTCCCATACTCCGCAATGGCTTGCTCGGGGAGGCCTGAACCGCGCACGAGCGGAGTATCGATCAGCCCAGGTGCGACGATGTTTGCTGTGACCCCCGAACTTCCGAGTTCCAGGGCCAGCGCTTTGGTGAACCCTACGATCCCTGCTTTGGCCGCGGCGTAGTGGGCGATGCCACGGCCGCCGCCGTTCAACCCGGCAACCGAGCCAATGTTGACAATGCGGCCCCAGCCGGCGGCGCGCATGTCCGGCACCACGAAGCGCGCGCACAGGAAAGCGCCACGCAAGTGTACAGCGACCGTACGGTCGAACACCTCGGGAGCAAGCTGTTCGAGTGGAGTGTACACGCAAATTCCTGCTGCGTGTACCAGTCCGGTGAACGGACCGAGTTCGGCCCGCAAGCGGGTGACCGCTTGGCTGAGCGAATCCGCGTCTGCCACGTCTGCTTGGGCAAACGCCCACGGTGCCTCCGAGACCTCGTCGCCCCAGGACGCGCCTCCAGGGTTCACGTCGATGCCACCCACGGCCCAACCAGCCCTGGCCAGACGTAGCCCCACCGCTTTCCCGATGCCGGAGGCAATTCCAGTAACCAAGGCGACGCGCGGGACGCGTGAGTGCATCGACGATCCTCCCATCATCAATGGGGCACGATATGCCCTTCGAGTCCTCCGGGAATACGCTGGCTCAAGCGCTCCCAGGCGCGCACGATTCTCAGCGCTTCCTCACGATGCGGGAGACCCGTCACAACGGGAGTCGAGGTGTGGGCGTCGAGAACCTCCCAACACTCGTCGCCGGTGCGGCGCCAACGGACCAAACGCATGCGGTAATTCGGGGATGCCTGCTCCTCGCTCAGCACTTCACGCCCGATCGTCATCGTCCGTCCTCTACCAGCATCCGCGCTATCGTCCGGAGCAATCTCCCGGAAGAGAAGCGATCCATTCTCGAATCACATCGATGGCTTCTTGATGGACTCTCCGCCGACCAAGTTCCGGCATGGCAATGCCGGGATCTAGGGAGATCATGCGAAAGAGCAAGATCGATTGGTTGGGCTTGCCGGGCTCGATGTCGTAGCGAAAGCCGCCGGTCCCGCGGCCTGCTGCGACGGGCGACTTGCAGATACCCAAGGCCAACGGGTCGGTTTGTCCAATGCCGAGGAACAGCCCCGTCGTGCGTGCCGCTCCGGCTGGGTTATGGCAGTGCGCACAATTGACATCGAGGTACGTACGCGCTCGTTCTTCGACGGTGCCGCTTGTCGGGTCCTCCAACACCGCTGCTCGGGGGGCAAGCGTTGGATCGGCCGGAGCGCCTTCCAAAATCCCGATGCGCGTCCAATGCACCAGTTGGTTCTCGATCCCGGTGTCGTAGGCGAAGTCTTTGTTCAGATTGCGTGCCTTGGTACCGATGGGGCCCGTGTTCTTGAACGATTCGCGGTGACACTCCTTGCACTGGTTCGCGTTTGGCACATTGTAATCAAACGTCGCGGGCTGCCCGTCCGCTTGGACTGCCGTTACGCGCAAGGGCATTCCGAGCACTTTGAGCCGCGCTTCGGTCTCCTCAGCGTTCCAGACGTAGGGGAGACCGATCCAACCGTCTTCGCGTCGGATGAGCAAGCGAGTTTCGAGCAGTCGTTCCCCGCTGTGCGGGGCGCGCATGTCGTACGGATAGGCAAAATTCTTGATGATGACGGTTCCCACAGGGAAATCGAAGGAAGCTTGGGCGTCGTACTTGGCTTTCTTCCCTGGAGGCAAGTAAACGAAGCGATGTTTGTTCGTGTAATCCGAAAAGAGCTGCGTGTTGAGGTCGTAGGGCGTGACCCCATCGTTCGGCCGGAGTTCCCGCATCGGACCCACGAAGAACCGATAACTCGACAAGAACTCGCACGGTTCGTCGTTGACGTCGAAATTCACGCTGTTGCCAGGCGCAACGGTGCAGCGCGTTTCCGCATTGACGGCCACGGGAGTCGGGGTTGCCGGCGGTGGCGATGGAAAAGGTAGCGGCTGAGGTGCTTGCTCGCTGACTCCAGGAATCACCACGGGAGGCAAAAGCGGGAAGCGGCAGTCGTAGGGCTCGCGCGCATTACTGGCCTGCCCGCCGAACCGGGGCAAATCCACATTGTACAAGCGTGCCGCTGGATCCTGGATGCAGATGCGCAACGAGTCGGGAAGCTTGCCGTTCACGTACTTTCGGGAGTCTTCGAAACCATCGATCAAGATATCCGGCAAGGGCAAGCCAGTAATCGGACCAATCAGTTCGGTCGTGTCGGGGTCGCCGTCCGTTCCGCCATTTTCGTAAAGGTTATCGTAAATGAAGATGGCCTCGGAGTACTTATCGTAGCGCGGGTCGGCTCCTCGCAGATTCCCGATGATTTGCGCCGTGTTGTAGCTGATGATCAAAATTTGAAACGTTCCGTTGCTACGCAAGCGATTCCGGAACACCTGGACCTCGTCGTTGGCGAGAATCATGATTCCAGTACCGCGGGGCACTGCACTGACCGTGGTACCCCGAGGGGCAAAATTCGGCGTGTTGTTCTCGACGACGTCGTTGTCGAACACACGGGTGCGCCGACCATCGAGAAACGGCAAGCCAGGCAAGTTGAACACGAGGATGCCTCCGGTATTGTGCGTTGCGGTATTGTGGTAGACGTCGGCGTCGGTCGAGTTTTCGATTTCGATGCCCGCCACGTTTTCGTACACGTAATTGCGGCGGACGATGATGTTGTGACACTGGCCGACGTAAATTCCGGCGTCCGAAGCGCCACGGACCACCGAGTCCTCGATGAGGACGTTGGTGCACTCGATGGGATAGAATCCGTACGAGCCGTTCTCGGTGTTGGGCCCACGCGTCCACTCCGCCCGTACTCTCCTGATCGTGATGTTCTTCCCACCCAGTATTTTCAGCAGGTCTCCCGGGCTGTCTTCGAGGGCTAAGTCTTCGATCGTGAAATCATTGGCAGTGACGAGCAACCCCTCAGCCCCCGAAGTTTGGTTGCGGAACGACAAAATGGTGCGGTCTTTCCCTTCCCCCCGGATGGTCACGTTGTCCACGTCGAGCGAGAGCTGTCCAGACAGGCGATACACGCCGGCGCGCAACAAAATCGTATCTCCCGGACGTGCTTCGATCAGCGCGCGTTGAATCGTCTCTTGATCGTCGTCGCTGGGAGACAAAATGACGCAGCGGTCTCCGCAAGCGTTCGCTCCGCCGGGGACATTGGCGAATCCAGGCGGTTCACCGTCGCTGCCACAGCCCAAGAAAAACGTGGCAGGCGCAATCGTGATCAGCATGACCCAAAACCAAATTCGCGGCTTCATTTGGATCCTTTCCCCTTCCCTCGTGTGGAAACTGTCGAGATGCCGATCCTGAGACTACCTTGTGCGCTCGAACTCAAGCAAGACCGAGCCAAAGCTTGCTCTTTGGCCCGCAAACATGGGACGAGTGTGGCAATGTGCAGGGAACTCGTGGGCATCCTGGAGCCAGAGCTCTTTTGGCTCGACCAGGGCTCCACGTTTGGAAACATCGTGGTGCGGGGCATCGCATGAGCACGAGCGAGAAGGTCCTCACAAGGACTCGAGTTCTTCACGTACACGCCGGCGGTGCATGCGCGAGTTGAAGCTGAGCGATGAGCGTGTACCGTCTGGGTGTTCACCGGAGCCGTCATCGGGAAGAGTGTTGATTGCTGGTGTGTTTCCTGGTTAAGCGCAGCAATCCACATGTTGCTGCAGCACAAGGTAGCAATCGTTTCCGGTGTTGGTCCCGGACTAGGCCGCAGTGTTGCCTTGGCGTTTGCTCGGGAGGGGGCGCGCCTCGTGCTGGCCGCTCGCAATGCCGAGTACTTGACCAAGGTCGCGCAAGAAATTGCGGCTGCGGGCGGGGAGAGTCTCGCGGTTCCCACCGACGTGATTTCTCGCGACGCGTGCGCTGCCTTGGTGGAGGCGGCCGTGCAGCGTTACGGGCGCATCGATGTGTTGGTAAACAACGCGTTTCGGGGTGGTGTGGAGCCGCGGTTCGAGGAGGTCGATCTGCAGCTCTGGCGGGACGTGTTCGAGGTGAACGTATTTGGCTCGCTGCAGTTGACCCAAGCGGTCGTGCCCTCGATGCGGGAAGCAGGTGGAGGCTCGATCGTGTTCATCAATTCCATGTCTGCGCGCGTGATCGAGCCAGGAATGGGAGGGTATGCCGCGTCCAAGGGTGCACTGTTGGTGGCAGCTCGGACCCTGGCAAAGGAGTTGGGCCCTTACGGGATTCGGGTGAACTCCGTGGTTCCCGGGTACATTTGGAGCGAGAAATTAGCCCGTTATTTTCACTGGCTCGCGGAGCGAGAAGGCCGTTCCTTCGAGGCCGTGCGCGAGGACATCGCTGGGCGTACAGCGCTGCATCACATTCCCGACTCGGACGAAATCGCAGACACCGTCGTGTTTTTTGCCTCCGACTTATCGCGTGCTGTAACCGGGCAGGCGCTCGATGTGAATGCCGGGCACTATTTCGACTAGAAATTCGCAGGCCACGACTTCGGAACGCGGTATTCTCCTTTGGGGCGAGCCGTGGCGGGCCTGGCTGTTGCTCCTTGTTGGGGTATGTGCCGTGAGCGCGCAATCGGCTTCGTCCTTGGCGTTTTCCGTGTTGATGAAGCCGATGACCGCAGCGTTGGAGATCGATCGCACGACCTTTGCGTCGGCAATGAGCCTGCGGATGCTGCTCATGGTGTTGGCCTTGGCCCTTGTTGGGCTTGCAACGGACAAGGCTGGGGCCCGAGCTGTGTTAGTTGCTGGGGCGTGCGTGGTGGGATTGGGCACTGTAGGTCTAGCGTTGTTGCCTTCTTCGGCTTGGCTCTACCCAGTGATGGGAGCCATCGGGCCTGGACAGGCAGCCATTGGGTCGGTGGCCGCTTCGGCACTCGTGGTGCGTCACTTTACCGTGCGCCGCGGTTGGGCGGTGGGCATCCTCAACGGGGGCGATAATTTGCTCAATAGTGCCGTTCCCCTTCTTACGGCTGCGACGCTCCAACGTCATGGGTGGCGTGCAGCGCTGGTGGCGGTGGGCGCGGCTTACTTGGCGCTGGCGGCACTCGTGGCTTTGGTCTTGCGACGCGACGATGGCAAAGAGGTGCGAAGTCCCAAGCTGGCGTCACGAACGGACGGTGAGACGCGGAAGTCCCCCGGTAAGGCGTTTTGGTTGCTCGTCTTGGTGTACGTGGGCATCTACGCGTTCATCACTTCGGTGCAGTTGCATCTGCACTCTTACTTGACCGACTTAGGCTTGTCTCCAATCGTGGCTTCGCGGGTGTTGAGCGTGCAAATTCTCGTGGGCGCGCTCGGCGCACCGTTGATCGGCGGAGCAGCAGGCCGCTGGGGTGCTCGTCCCACCTTGTGCGTGACTGTGGGTGGGCTTGCTGTGGGCGCACTGCTTTTGTGGAATGTCGGCTCGAACTTTGGCTTTTTGGGGTGGGCACTTTTCTACGGTACCGTCAACAGTGGCGTAGTGGCCTTGCTGGCTCTCGCGCTAGCGGAGTTGTTCGGGCCGGCGCAAATCGGCCGGTGGATGGGGGTGGCCATGTCGTTTTGCATGGGCAGCACGATGGTCGCCAACGTCTATTCGGCCGCAATGTTCGATCGCTTCGGCACCTACTTGCCAGTTTGGCAAGGATACAGTGCCCTCATGATGGCTTTGTTGCTGCCGGTCGCGATCCTTACGCGCTGGGGCGATGTTCGAGCCAAGACCAAGTGACATCCAGTGCAGCAGTAGGTGGCGGGCGCCTGACGCAAACTTCGAGCAGCGTGACGGTGGGCGGCGTGACCGATCTGCGTAAGACGCATTTCGGTACCTGCGCCCGCTTCCTGTCCTCGGAGATCGGATCTAGTCTGCAAAGGTTGCCTGCATTCGACCGACGTTTCGTCCGGCTAGCGACGATGTGGGCACAGGTGGATGTTCGGGGTTCGAAGAACCGTGATTGCTCCGATGAGAGTTTCCGCTGGGAAGAAGTGCTGGTCAACCGGAGCGGAGGCCCGGCGGCGAAAAACAAAGGCGCTGGCGGAAGTCTGTAAGAGCGGCTCGCGCTAAGGTCGGAGTGCGTTGAAGATGCTGGCGTCGGCATGGATTCGTTACACGGTCGTTCTCGTTTTTGGCTACGTGTGCTTTGCGACGCCTGGGTCCGACGGTTGGCCGTGGGGCATGGACCAGTGGCTGTGGACCGGCCTACGCGACTTCCCGTTGGAAAAAGTCCGTTACTTGCCTCTCGCAACTGCAGTGCTGATGGTCACTGCGGATTTGGCGGGCCGGGTTGCACGATTGCCAACAATGGATGTGCGCCGCCGTTCTCTATGGGCGTGCGCGATCGCCGCGTTCTCCGGCGGGTGGTTTTTGGCGTTGCGGGTGCAGCATTGGCTCGGGGACCTGCACGGGATAGACCAGTGGCCGCTCCCGCAATGGAAGTTGGAGACCGCCGAGCCGCTCGGTGTTTTGACCTGGTATTACACGATCCATTGGGGGTATGCGTTAGGCCTTTGGCCATCGGAAGCTTGCCAACTCGTCTCCGTCTTGAGCGGGGCGCTGAGCGCTGTCGCCTTGTTTCTCTGGGCGCAACGCCTCACCGACCGATGGCCGCTACTGTTCTTGATGATTTTATCCGGTGGCTTTAGCGTGTTGTTTTACGGCTATCCGGAGAAGGGCACGCCGAAGTCGCTGGCACTCTTGTTCTGGTACGTGTACTCGGGCACCCGAGCGCTTCAGTCTGGCACGACCGGCTGGATGCTTGCATCCAGCGTTTTGCTGTCTCTTGCGGCTTTGATGCACGGGAGCGCACTGAGTTTCCTGCCAGCTCATGCTTGGGTCCTTTGGCGCAACGCAACACGTCGACAAGCGTTGGCAGGGGTTGCGGCGTTCCTGGCGCCGGTAGTGCTCATCGCGGGCTACGCTTGGATGGGCGCACCATATGCCGGCGGGAAGTGGGGCAATGTGGCGGCGCCGATCCAGTGGATCAAAGCCTACTGCATCACAAATTGCGGTTACGACTTCTTCAGTTGGAAGCACCTGCGGGACATCGTGAACTGCTTATTGGTATTGGCCCCGGTAGGAACTTTGTGTTTGCCCGAAGCACTCCTACGAGCTCGCGGCTCGGATCCGCTAGCACAATGGTTGGCGGTCGGTAGTTTGGGGTTCCTGTTTTTGTCCTCTGTGTGGTTTCCAGTGTTTGGGTATTACGCCGACTGGGACATTTTCGCTTCCACGCCTTACGTGGTTTCCACGTTGGGTGCGTACGTCGCACTCCGAGATTTGCCGGCAAGAAGTTTTCAAGGGCTGGCCGCGATGTGGATTGTCAGTAACGCGATCCACACTTACTCGTTCTGGCGCGCCTTCCAAGTCGGAGAGTGACCTAGGGAAACCCGCCAACCCGAACATGCCAGGGCACCGTGGTGCGGAGGCAGACGGTGGCGCTGCAGCCGGTTGAAAAGGCGGCTGCTCGATGCGCCCGGTAGCGGGCGCGGAGCTACCCAAGTGCTCGTAAGGACGAACAATGTTCGTGGTGACCCACCTGCGCCACACCAACGGTGGTGCGTGTGCGCTTTGCTGTCATTCGTCTCCGCAGATTGCGCCTTATCCGCGACGTGACGGACAAGGCCCTTCGAGGCATTTTCCTTACGGAACAACGATTTCCATGCCTCGTCTCGAGCGGTCGCCTCCAGGTTGCTCGGATCCGTGTCTCCTGGCGGGCGCTTCAGGTTCGATGGTGGAAGTGAGAGGGACATTCCCGCCCGAGCATCTGGAAGGTGGCAGCCCAGTTGTAACTCGGGCAACCATGCTGCGGGGCGGAAGCGCGTCCAATCCGGCGGCCCGCCAGGGGTTTGCTTCGTTGGCCGCACCCGTTTGCGCTGGACATCGGAGTTGCGTAACTAGGAACGGTGCCGCACTATTCCGAGGAAGAAATTCGTAACTATCTCCTTGCCGTCGAAACGCCGCCTCCGGAAAGAGCGGACTGGCACACTTGGACCACTTGGAACCTCCGCCGATTTCGCCGCACGCTCGAAGTCGTGCCGCCGGCAGAGAGCGGAGATCGCTGCCTCGAGATTGGGAGCATTCCGTACACGTTCGCTCTGCTGATGAAACGCTTCCATCAGTATTCCCTGGCCCACGTAGATTTTTTTGCAGGTGGGGAGCGGCAATTCCGCAAGATCATTCGCTTGCCGGCTCTGGGGGAAACGCATGAATTTGCGAGCGAGCTGTACGACGTGGAACGTGAGGACTTGCCATTTCCAGACGAAAGCTTCGCCGGAGTGCTTTGCTGCGAAGTGCTGGAACACTTGACGACGGATCCGGTTGCCATGCTGGCAGAAATCCATCGCGTGCTGCGACCGAACGGCTGGCTGGTCCTCACAACTCCGAACAGCGGTTGCCTGCGCAACGTGGTGGACTTGCTCCACGGTCGAAACATTTATCGCCCTTATGCGCTGGCCTTCGGGCCAACTTGGCGCCACAATCGAGAATACACCGCTGCCGAAGTTCGAGAGCTGCTTTTGGGCTGCGGGTTCGAGGTGGAACATCTCTCGGTCGAGGATATCGCCCCGAACCTCGAGCACCGACCTTTCGGTCACCGCGCGCTTCATTGGCTCCTGCGCCTTCGATACGGTCTCAATTACGGCGAGCAAATTTTTGTGCGGGCACGCCGGCGAGGGCAGTTTTGTTGGCATTACCCTTCCTGGTTGTTCCACCACACGGAGTTTTACGTCTCCGTGCGGCGGCCATACGTGCGCGTGGGGGAGAATGACGCAATCCAGCTTGGCAAAGGTTGGCTGGAAAGAGAGAGCTCCGATGGTGTCCTTGTACGTAGGATCGGGACGGCTGGAGCTACGGCGTATTTGCGCACGCGGCCGGGTTGCTCGCGTCTCGCGCTCGAGCTCCGGCAGTTCGACCCTGAACCGCGGCAACTACCGCTCGCGGTCCGCCCGTATCAGCACGCAAGCGCCAAGCGAGAGTGGACGGGCGAAATTCCGCTGGGAGGAACCGGGCGCCAACTTGCGTCGGTCGTGCTCCCTCAGCCAGACGAAACCCCCGCAATCGAGATCGAGTTTCTCGGTGGCGAAAACAGTGTGGGCTTGTCGGCAATTCGCTGGGACCGTTGAGGAATTCGGGCGCGCGAACAGAAATTCGCTTTGCGGCTGGGTTTTGTGCGGGTCGGCGGGGGTGCTCCTCTTTCAGTTTGAGGTACCTCTTTGGTCCCCTTTGCCGCCCGAACTTAGCCAGGAACCATAACAAAAATGCTCCACTTCCCATCGTGGCGGGGGTTCCTCCGGACCTATGTCGGACGCGGTCTGACCGGCGCCCAGAGGCAGAGTGCCGTCACTGGGCATCTTCACACTCAGTACGCGTTAGCAGGCAGCTTCCTTTATCGTCGCCGATGCTCTCGTTGGGAGAGGAAGAGCCTTGTCGACTCGCATGGAGGTCGGCGAGCCTGGAAGGAGCCTCTGGGTCAGTACCGCGACCGCGGGTATTTTTTCCGTCTCGGTCCCGACTGGTTGTCAGGGCATCGTAACGATCGCGATCCCGCACGTTTGCGGTGCGCCGCCGAGATTGTGGCTTAGCGCGACGGTGGCGTTCTTCACCTGCCGAGGACCAGCCTTCCCCTGGAGCTGCTTGTAATTCTCGTACAGCATCCGGATTCCTGTGGCACCGGTGGGGTGACCGAACGACTTGAGGCCACCGTCGGTGTTGACCGGCAGCTCCCCACCGAGTTCGAAGGTTCCGGCAGCAATGTGTTCCTTCGCAGATCCTTTTTCCGCGAACCCGAGATCCTCGTAAGTCAAGAGCTCGGTAAGCGTGAAGCAATCGTGAACCTGAGCCACATGAATTTCTTTCGCTGGGTTTGCAATGCCGGCCTGACGGTAAGCGTCTTGAGCAGCGTAAATCGTAGGCTTCCAGCGCAAGAAGTCGAAAGAAGGGTCGGACTGCGGGTTCGGTCCGAGGGCAATGGTAATCGCGCGGATCAGCACGTAGTCGTCACGGAAGCTTTTGGCGAGTTCCCTGCGCGTCAGGATGGCCACTGCCGCCCCGTCGGACTGTGCGCAGCAGTCGTACAATCCGAAAGGCCACGAGATGATCGGCGCCTGCAGAACATCCTGGACCGTGATTTCTTTTTTGATCATCGATTTTGGCGCCAGCGTGCCGTTGTGATGATTCTTCACGGCAATCTTCGCGAGGTCTTCACGGCTTGCTCCGTAGGTTTCGAAGTAGCGCGCAGCGCACAAGGCAAACCACCCAGCAGGGGTCATGGGTAAGCCACGCACGCCAGTGGTAACTGCGCTTGGTCCACTGACCCCTCGATCCTTGGGCTTGTCGAAGCCGACGACCATCACTGTGTCGTACATGCCGCACGCGATGGCAAACACGCCGAACCGCAGCGCATCTGTTCCTGTGGCGCAGTAATTTTGCACCATGCTGACCGGCCGCCCAAAGAGTTTCAACGCGTCAGCAACCTCGGCGGTTCCCTTCGAGGGATACACGGCCCCGCAAAAGACCGCTTCGATTTGCTTTTGCGGTTCGTCGATGCCCGCATCTTCGTACGCCTCGAACGCGGCCTCCACGATCATGTCCTCAGGCGCCTTGTCCCAATTCTCTCCAAATTTGCAGCAACCCATTCCCACGATGGCAACCTTGTCGCGAATGGCTTCTGGGTTCATACGCGTTCCTCGTTCGGCACGGTTCTAAAAAGACTCGTTGTGACGTTTACCAACCGATGCTCCTGACCGGCGTGCATTTCCAAAAATAGTTCGGCGTGCCGCCGTACTCGTGAATCTTGCGGAAGGTGAACTCCACCGGCAAGTCCAGCTTGACTTCCTCGGGCACGGCGTCTGTCATTTGCAAGTACACGCGCGCACCGCCTTCGACTTCGATCGTGGTCACGATGAGAGGTGGGTCCGGGCTCCCTGCGAAGTAGTCGAACGTGAACGACATCACTTTGCCCTGCCGATCGGCCAGGCGGATTTCTTCGAAATCGTCACGTGCGAAGCACTGGAAGCATACGCGTTGGAAGGGAAACTGTTCCGTTCCACAGCGTCTGCAGCGTTGGCCATGAAATGCGATGTCCTCGTTACGGTCGCGGTAGTGGACCGTTGCGGACACTCCTTGGCCCCCTCGACGGTCGCCGTCCGAAGGATAGAGGGCGCGGTAGTTGAGGTACCGGTCATAATCGGCCAGTTCGCGCCGTCGTGCCAAATGCCACTGCACCCCGCGGCGCTTGGCGAGTCGCTGAACCGCCTCGGTCGTGTGTACAACCAGAGCGTCTGCCCCGTCTCCGTAATTTGCCCACAGGAAACGTTCGCCTGGCCGGGCTTGTTCCAAGGCTGCAACCAGAAGGATCGGAGCGAATGCCGCGCCGCAGTTTCCTAGACGGCCGAACAAGGGATCCTGCAGCTGGGTTTTCGGATCGAACTGCGCGGCGCGAGCCACGCCGGCCAAACTACGCGCGTCCGGTGCGTAAGCTACGAGCTTGGAGAAATCCTGGGGGCGGGCGCCAGTTTTTTCGAGTAACGCACGGATTGCTTGCAGCACATTTTCGGAATAGCCGCGCTCCACGACGAACCGCTCTTCCCATGAGCGAACGAAGCGGTCCCACTCCGTGCGCCACACGTCGATGATTTCTTCGGCCAAAAACACTTGCTCTTCGAAAACCGCGGCGACCTCTTCGGTTCCTACGAGCAGCGCGGCGGCAGCGTCGCCAAAGTTCCGCTCGAGGGGCGACCGTGGCGGGGCCGGTCTGCAGTCCGCCGCCACGACGAGGGCATTGCGGGCAGAGCCCGCGCGCACCGCGTCGACTGCGGCGCGGAGCGCGACCGTGGCGGCCCGAGTGGAATCAGCAAAATCGGCAGTGACGACTTCGCGCCGTAAATCTAGAGCCTTAGCGATCAGCGCTGCACCTTGTTTCTCCCGGTATGGGTAGGAGGTGGAGGCAAAGTACAGAGCGTCCACTTGGCTTCGATCGATTCCTTCTAAACAAGCTGTTGCTGCGGCAACCGCCATGGTCGCGGCGTCTTCATCGAAATAAGCGATTGCCCGCTCTCCAGAACCACCACTCGCCTTGCGACCTCCGCTGATCGCTCCGAGCGAAAGCCGCAACATGGGAATGTAGGCACCAGTGGAACGAATCCCTGCTGTTTGCATCGGTTACTTCTTTTCTTCCTTTTTCTCTTCTTTTTTCTCGTCGCGACGCATTTGCGGAATGCCAATGGGCTGGAGATGCTCGAGGAACACCGCGTCGAAATTGGCGGCGATTTCCGCAGCGGTCAGTCCTCCTGGCTTGTACATCATGGCAATCGGGCGCAGTTGTTGGAACAATGTAAAACCATAGCCGCGGCGGCCGAAGATTTGGCCGTTCACATGGGCGGCCTTCTCCGAGGCGAGAAACGCGACCATCGGAGCGTTCCGATCCGGGTGCATTTCGTGTGGCGGCTCTTTGTTTTCCATTCCGGGCATTGTGGCCACCATGCGAGTGAGCCCAGCAGGAGCCATGGCGTTCACGGTGATGCCGTACCGCGCGAGTTCGAGCGCCCAGCACAACGTCAGCCCCATGATTCCAGCTTTCGCCGCACCGTAGTTGCTTTGGCCGAAGTTTCCGCGCAGCCCCGCGCTGGACGTGATGTTGATGATCCGACCGTAGTTTTGCTCCCGCATGTGCGGAATCGCGTGGCGCCCGCAGTTCCAAGTGCCCTTCAGGTGCACAGCAATCACCGCGTCGAAGTCGTCTTCGCTCATCTTCATGATCGTACGATCACGCAAGATGCCGGCGTTGTTCACCAAGATGTCGATCCGGCCAAAGTGCTCGATCGCTGTGTCGATGATTCGTTTCGCACCATCGAACGAAGCGACCGAGTCGTAGTTTGGCACCGCTTGTCCGCCAAAGGATCGAATTTCCTCCACAACTTGCATCGCGGGGTCTTGGGTCTGGCCCTGACCATCTACAGCACAGCCTAAGTCGTTGACGACGACTTTCGCCCCTTCTCGAGCCAATTCCAACGCAATTCCCCGGCCCACTCCGCGTCCGGCTCCTGTCACGACCGCAACCCTACCTTCGAGCAGCATCGTCTGTTTCCTCCCTATCTGGACGTTGCGATTTGACATCCGCTACCACTTCGCATATTTCGCGTCAATCGATCGATTGAATCACGAATGGACTTCGAACCGATTGCGAGCGTCGAGAAGGTTCGGCGGGAGTTTCGCGCCTGGTTGGCTGCGCACCAGCCGCCGGCGGAGGCATGGGAGCGAGTTCGGCGCAGCGCCGGCACTGCGGAGCGGGTGGAATTTCTGCGCAATTGGCAAGCAACGTTGCAGCGCGATCGCTGGGTCGCGCCGCACTTTCCGGAGGAATTTGGCGGGCGAGGCGGCTCTTTGCTGGACTATCTAGCAGTGCAACAAGAGCTGGCGCGTGCGGACGCCCCGCCGCTGGTGAACGGAGCGGCGGTAAGCATCTTCGCCCCAACGCTGCTTTTGTTTGGACGCCCGGAACAAAAGCAACGGTACCTTCCTAAGTTGTTCAGCGCCGAGGAACTGTGGTGCCTTGGATTTTCGGAGCCGAACGCAGGGTCCGACCTGGCATCGCTCAGAACCCGTGCAGAACTTCAAAATGGCGCGTTCGTGGTGAACGGCCAAAAGGTGTGGACCACCTACGCGAACCAGGCGGACTTTGGTTTGTTTCTCGTCCGGACCGACCCTCAGGCAAAACCACACCTGGGCATCAGTTGCCTGATCGTACCGATGCGTACTGCCGGCGTAACGATCCGCCCGCTGCGAGAAATCACCGGCGACCCGGACTTCAACGAAGTGTTTCTGGAGAACGTCCAGGTGCCGGCGGCAAACTTGGTCGGCGAGCTGCACCGCGGCTGGCAGGTCATTTTGACCGCGCTAGGCCACGAGCGCGGCACGTTGTTGCTTGTCGATTACGTGCGGCGGAAGATCGACATGGCGGCGCTCCATCGGTGGCTGCGTGACGTTGGAACACATACCGACCCGATCGTTCGCAATCGGTTTGCCGAACTGTACATCGAAGTTGCGATCATGGGTTTGCACGGGTTCGCATTGGTCAGCGAACTGCAGCATGGTCGGACCCCGCCAGACGTGTCGGTACTCAAACTGTACGGTTCGGAGTTGGTCCAGCGGCTGCAGGATTTTGCGGTAACCGTGCAGGGCCCTTATGCGCAGCTTTGGTGGGGCGACGAGCGCGTCGTGCGTGGCGGCGCTTGGCAATACGGTTGGTTGATGGCACGCGCAATGACGATCGCTTCTGGGACCTCGGAGGTTCAACGCAATATCATTGCCCAACGCCTGTTGGGGCTTCCGCGCGATTCGTGACCGCCCGCAAGCACCGTTATGACGAAGGCGACGACCGATCCTCTTTGGCGCTGCTGCTGCCTTCCACTCTCTTGGGGTCCTCTTCGTCACGGCCTTCGAAGCTGCGCTTGAAATCGCGAATTCCTCGGCCGAGCGCTCCCCCGATTTCCGGCAGTTTGCCTGGTCCGAAAATGATCAGCGCCACAACGAGGATGATGATCAGTTCGGGAACGCCGAGTCCAAACATGTGGTGCGCCTCCTTTGCGACACCACCTTGCTAGCACCAACTGCGCTGCGCGGAAACCATTTTTCAAGGTGTATTTGGTTTCCTGCCAGCGCAGGAAACATCTGCTGCCGCCGGCGAACGAGCGGGCGGAAAGCCTAGTCGGAGGACTTTCATTGCGGCTCCGGAGCCGGGGTGAGTTGGACATCGATCATAAGATCCGAAGCAGCTCGTTCGAGGTCTGCTTGCAAATGGGCAATGTCGGTGCGCGCGGGTACGTCCATGGCAATCGACATTTGGTAGATGGGAGTTCCCGTACCTGGCTCCGGTCGCGAACTCGTTTCCATTCTTGTGATGTTCACCCCGTGCTGCGCGAGCACACGCGCAATCCGTGCGACAATCCCAGCTTTGTCTACGCCTGTGGCCTCGAGGAGATAAGGTCGCGCACCGGTGGCCACGCGGTAGGGAATCGGTTCTCCCTCCAAGGGCCGGAAGAACACCGTGAGCCGCTTCTCCCACTCCAAGCGTTTACAAGCGGCGGAAAGGCGCCGTTCCAAATCTTCGCCCTCGCCCGTGAGCAGCAAAAGCACCGCGAACTCGGAGCCGAGCAGCGTCATGCTCGAGTCTTCGAGGTTGCAATCGCACTCGTAAATGAGCTCTGCGAGGTCGGCGACGATGCCGGGTCGATCAGGCCCGATGGCGGAAAGAGCGAACCAACGCTTCATGACGTCGCGGGATCCTATGGCGTGTTGCTCCGCGGGTCAACGCCACTTCGCGGAGTTGCTGCTTCGCCGATCGTCCGGAAGCACGTTCACCACGGGATGCCCAAGCGATAGGAGGGAATGATCGTGATGTTTTTCTTTTGGGCCAGGCGGGCAACCTTCGGATCCACACTGTAAGCCACAACGAACACGAAGCGATGCGCGCCCAGAATCCCGTGCTTCTCGAGCCGCTGCAGCCGCCTTTCGAGCTTGTTTAAATGCGCTGCGCCGAGGAGCGTTTTTGCCTCGCCAAGCAGGGTGACGGCGCGCCCCTCCTGGAGCGCGACGCCAAAAATGTTGAGTTCGTCTGTACGTCCGTCTGGATACTCCACCCACCTCCGCTCGAGCGAGCCCTGCACGACGAGGTTGAATTGCTTTTTCAAAAGCCGGGGTAAGTAGCGGATCGCTCGGTCCTCAAGTCCGTACCCTACGGTGTCCGAAAGCGTGCCAAGAAGTTCCCTCGTCCGGCGATGATCACGAACGAGTTCTTGGACCTGCTTGGTAAGTTGCCGGAGTTCGTGTTGAGTTTGCCGATGTTCTTCTGCAAGCTGCCGGTGGCTCTCTGCTAGCTCGCGGTGGCTTTGCGCCAGCTGTCGATGGCTTTCTGCCAGCTCGTGGTGGCTTTGTGCCAGCTCGTGGTGGCTTTGTGCCAGCCGTTTGTGGCTTTCTGCTAGGTCCCTTAGCTCTTGTCGGAGCTCCTTGACCGCCTCGGTAAGCTCATTGACCCGTTCCTCCGTGCGGCGCTGCGCTTCCGCAAGTTCGTTAACCCGCTCTTCTGTGCGCCGTTGCGCCTCGGCAAGTTCGTTGACCCGTTCTTCTGTGCGCCGCTGCGCTTCGGCAAGTTCGTTGACCCGTTCTTCCGTGCGGCGCTGCGCCTCGGCAAGTTCGTTGACCCGTTCCTCCGTGCGGCGCTGCGCCTCGGCAAGTTCGTTGACCCGCTCTTCTGTACGCCGTTGCGCTTCGGCAAGTTCGTTAACCCGTTCCTCCGTGCGGCGCTGCGCCTCGGCAAGTTCGTTGACCCGCTCTTCTGTGCGCCGTTGCGCTTCGGCAAGTTCGTTAACCCGTTCCTCCGTGCGGCGCTGCGCTTCGGCAAGTTCGTTGACCCGTTCTTCCGTACGCCGCTGCGCTTCGGCAAGTTCGTTAACCCGTTCCTCCGTGCGCCGCTGCGCTTCGGCAAGACTCCGTAACTCTACGGTGAGTGCTTCTTGCGCTTGGACCAAGCGTTCCACCGAGTCCTTGAGCTCAGCGAACTCTGTTTTGGTGACCTGGTCTCGTGTTTCTTCGTACAGCGTCGCAAGGGCGCGCACGAGGGCGTTGGCGGCCTCCGGTTCCAAAGTCCGGCCCGCCACTGCCGAAAGTTCAGCTAGCGCCGACGCAAACGTTGCCACCGGGTTCTCCTAATAGCGTTGCTTCTCTGGAGTACGAAACAGGGGCCTCGACGAAAATCTTTCCACAATCGTTCGTGCTGGTTCCCCTCGGCGCCGCAGATTCGCTGAGGGTAACAAATGGAGTCGGTCGAAACTGTCTCGGGATCGCCTGCGCTCGACTTGCATGGGCTCACTTTCTTATTTTCCGACGTGGCTGAGAACGCTTTTCGTTCCTGCTGGAGAGTCCAGAGGCAGCACGTTTTGTGCCCAGCAAAGTAAGAGAGTAGGCGTCGCGAGTAGAGGTAACGACTGCCTGCGTTGGGGGTCCGAAGTGAGCACGTCGCTGGCTCACAGTGAAAGCGAAGTCTGCCGCGCATGGGCAACAGGCTGGGTCCACGGCAGTGGGTCGAGAAGAGCGTTCCTAACTTCTTTGGTGCTTCGCGAAGCCCGAGTGGCCGCCGAACGTGACGCGCATGGTACTTACCGTTTGTGCGCCCGCGAATGGGCGATGGTCGTTTGCGGGACCAGATGCGGGTACGCGTTTCGAAGGCAGCGGGTAGGAAAAATGGCTACGGCAGCGCCGGGACCGACACGAACAAGGTGAGGATCGTGAGCGCCGCGAGCAACACGGCTGCCCATACCATATCGTGCGGGTGACTGTTCGTGGCGGCGAATGGGTGCACGCTTGCCCTTGTTCGCCACGTGGCTGGTTTGAGTGCTCCGACGACGCGCATGGTAGGACAACCAGCCTGCAGGAAGCGTTCCCGCGGCATCCTGTTCGGTCATTTGTGCGCCATTCTTGGGTCGGAGGTCGGTCGAGGCGGCAGAAAAATACCGGGAAGTGAAGGAATTGCGGTTAAAGTGTCTGGGCACCACGGGGGACTTGCGGAGAGGATGGAGGTCTCGGGGGATGGAGCTCCAGAGGACGGAGGCGGCATGCGCGTACGTGGATGACTCCATCCACTTTCTGCAAGGGCCCCTCGGCTTCCAGAAGCGCTACGGTATGAATGAGCGTGCGGTAACGTTCGAACAACGCTGGGGTCAGCACCACATTGGCTAACCCGGTTTCGTCTTCGAGGGTCAAAAAACAAAATCCCTTAGCGGTACCTGGCCGTTGGCGTACGATCACGTGTCCGGCGACTCGCACCCATTGCTCGTGGGCACAGTGGGCGAGGGAGCGTGCGGGGAGGGTTCCGCGTGCGTTCAGATGTGGCCGCCAATGGGCCATCAAGTGTGGCCCCACGGTGACACCGCTTCCGCGATAGTCGGCGAGGGTTCGCTCCACCGGGTCCATATCTGCAAGCGGGCTTGGTTTCGGCTCGCTTGCAGCTTGAGCCGAGATGGCTGCACGGGCGAACAAAGGTCCTCGGGGTACGGCAGCGATCTGCCACAAAGCGCTTCGCCGGCTGTGGCCGAACGCTGCGAAGGCGCCGATTTCGGCCAGAGTTGCGAGTTCGTCTTCACGTAAAGCGGTGCGGTGCACGAAGTCTTCGAGTGAGTGGAACGGTTCTTTTGTGCGTTCTGACACGATGGCTTCTCCAGCTTCGGCTCGTAGGCCGCGAACGTACCGCAAGCCCAAGCGGAGGCAAAGGACGCTGCCATTGGTGTCTGGCATGCGCTCGAGAGTGCAGCGCCACGCAGAACGGGTGACATCGATGGGCAGCACGCGGACGCCGTGCCGCTGGGCATCCTTTACGATGGTTGCCGGGTGGTAAAACCCCATCGGCCAATTGTTCAGCAATGCACAAGCAAACGCGGCGGGGTGGTGCGCTTTGAGGTACGCGGAAGCGTACGCCAGAAGAGCAAAACTTGCAGCATGCGACTCAGGAAACCCGTACAACGCGAACGAGGTAATGCTGCGCACGATGTCATCGGCAGTTTTCCCGGTAATTCCCCGTGCTGCCATGCCTGAGCGCAGTTTCGCTTCGATCGCCCGCATGCGCTCGATGGAACGTTTGAAGCCCATGGCGCGACGCAACTCTTCTGCTTCCCCACCGGAGAATCCTGCCACAGTCATGGCGATCCGCAACAGTTGCTCCTGGAACAGCGGCACTCCGAGGGTGCGTTTGAGAATGGGCTCGAGCGAGGGATGTGGGTAAGTGATGGGCTCACGGCCCGCGCGCCGGCGCAAGTACGGGTGCACCATTTGCCCCACAATCGGCCCAGGCCGGATGAGGGCCACTTCGACCACCAAGTCGTAGAAACAGCGTGGTTGCAGTCGCGGCAAGGTGGCCATTTGCGCCCGACTCTCTACCTGGAACACGCCAATGGTATCTGCGCGTTGGAGCTGGGTGTACGTGGCCGGATCGTCCGGCGGTAGGTGCGCTAGGTCGAGTTCGATGCCCTCGTGTTGGCGCACCAAGGGGAGGGCCTCTTCGAGCACTGCCATCATGCCCAAACCGAGCAGATCCACTTTGATGATGCCGAGGTCGGCGCAGTCGTCTTTGTCCCACTGCACCACGACCCGTCCTGGCATGCGCGCCGGCTCCAGGGGCACGATGTCATCCAAACGCCCGGCCGCAATGATCATCCCGCCGGAGTGTTGGCCAAGGTGGCGCGGCAAGTGTTGGATCCGTTCGACCAGTTCTACGAGCAGACGCGTGCGCAGTGCTGTCGGGTCGAGCCCCGCGGCACGGAGCTGGAGGGCAAGGTCGTCCTTCGGATCGCGAAATTCGAACCGGTGGAGCAACTTGGCCAAGCGATCGACTTGTTCGGCAGGAAATCCCAGGGCTTTGCCAACTTCTCTCACGGCGCTGCGTACGCGGTAGGTGATGACATTGGCAGTCATGGCAGCGCCATGGGGGCCGTAGCGGCGATAGACATACTGCAGCACGCGTTCTCGCTGGTCGCCGCTAGGCAGGTCGATGTCGATATCTGGCCATTCTCCTCGTTCTTCGGAGAGAAAACGTTCGAACAACAAGTCCATTCCCACAGGGTCGACCGCAGTGATGCCTAACGCGTAACACACCGCACTGTTGGCGGCGGATCCTCGGCCTTGGGCAAGAATGCCGTTCTCGCGGCAAAAGCGAACGATGTCCCACACGATGAGAAAGTATCCCGCCAGTTGGAGCTTCCCGATAATGGCCAACTCGTGCTCGAGCTGGCGCCGCACTGCCGGGGTGATCGTGCGGTAACGTTCCCGCGCCCCCTGATACACCAAAGCGCGCAAATGTTCGTGAGCGGTTTGCCCGGGAGGCAGAGGATAATCGGGGAAGCGATAGCCAAGGTTGGCTAAGGTGAACTCGCATTGCTCGGCAATGGCACGAGTGTTGGCGATTGCACGGGGAAGATCGCGGAACCGCTGGACCATTTCTGCAGGTGGGCGCAGGTGGCGTGCGGCATTGCGCTCGAGCAACCATCCCGCAGCGTCGATGGTGGTGCGATGCCGAATGCACGTGAGCACGTCGAGCAGCGACTGCCCTTCGGGTGTGGCGTAGCGCACGTCGTTTGTGGCTACGACGGGCAATTGAAAGTGGGTGGCCGCATCGCACAAGACGCGGTTTTCCCACTCCTCCACCGGGTCGTCGTGGCGATGCAACTCGAGGTACAACCGCCCGGGAAACAATCGGCACAGCGTTTCCAATGCGCCCGTTGCCAAATGCCCGGGAGCAGAAAACACGGCCTCGCGCGCGAGGCACAAGAGCCCATCGGTAAACCCTTCGAGCTCCTTCCAAGTGAGCACCGCTTCGCCTTTGGCAAAGGCTAACTTGTTGCGGGTCAGCAGACGGCACAAATTGCGATAACCGGTGCGCGTGGCGACCAACACATACAGGCTTGTCGTGCCCTTGGGAGGAGGCTCGTTCGGGTTGCTCCAGGGCCGCAAGGTTAACGTGCAGCCCACCAGAGGCCGGATCCCTGCTTCGCGCGCAGCCCGATAGAAACGCGGGGCTCCGTACACGCCATCCGCGTCGCCGAGCGCCAAAGTGCCGTAACCCAAGGCGGCAGCCCGTGCGACGAGATCCTCTGGCAGTGAAGCAGCCGCCAAAAAGTGAAAAGCGGAGTGACAGTGCAGTTCTACGTAGTCCATGAGAACGGTTGCGACGCTTTTCGTGCATCGGGGAAACGCTGGCGCATTAGTCGTACACTCCGTCGACAAACCACTCTCCCGAGGTTGCCTCGCGAAAGAGCCGGTACAGCCCCCCATCGCTCAATTGCACATCGTAATAATCGCGTCGGTAGGGGACAGGGCACCACCATTCTGTGTGGACCCGCCACGGTCCTGCCCACGACACTACGCGCCCGCCGAGGCCAGCACCGCGAATGAAGTCCGGACGCTCGCGCTCGTAAAAGACTTCCACCGCCACTGGGGGGCGAAAGCGCCGCAATCCGAGCGGCGGGAGTGCGCTCGGGGGAGGGCTGCTAAGAGGCATCGTGGCTGCAGTGGACGAGCCGAAGGGTACCAGGTGCTCTGCATCGAGTCGGTGTGAATGCGGCACAGCAGGGGCGCCAACGCGCTCGTTGCCACACAGTGCGGCTAATTGGGCGAGAGTGGCTGCCAAGGCAGCAGGGGCGGGTCCGTTGGGCCGAAAAAGCTCGAGTTGGGCAGGGCGCAGCACTTCGGGAGTTGCACGGAGCCGGATTGCGTCCACAGGTGCTGAAGGAGGATGCTGCTCGAGCTGCAAGCGAAGCGCGGCCAACAAAGCTTTGGGTTCGTTGTTGGGGTAGGCGAGGGACGAGGTGCGTTCGTCCCAGCCAATTCCAGGAGAATGCCAAGAAAGCTGCAGCTCAGCGCACACACACCCGCGTGCTTCCAGACGAACCGTCAGGCGCTCGAGCATGGCCCGCAGCACAAAGGTCAACGGCTCCAAGTTGTCGATCGTGTAATCGAACTGCATGCTTTCTTCGAAAACGAGCGGGCAGGGGCGCGGCTGCAAAGGGATCGGGTCCTCCCCTCGCGCGCGCCGCACGAGTGCAAGGCCTTCTGGACCAAGCCTCGTGGCGATTCCATCGATGGGCAGGCGAGCGAGTTGGCCAATGGTGTGAATGCCCCAGCGTGTGAGTGTGGCGAGCAGTTCCGCAGACGGCCGGAGGGCAGCTACCGGAACCGAAGCGAGAAAGTCCGTTTCTTCCTCGGGAGCCAGCACGGTAACGCCCTCGCTCCGCAATGCGGCCAACTGCGCAGCCGTCTTTGTGCGGGCAATGGCCACACGAGCCGGGAGCCCCAAGCGCTCGCTCCGTGCAGCAAGTTTCGTGGCAAACTCCGCCTCTGATCCGTATTGCGAGCCGATCAAGCCGGCGAGACTCAGGTAGACCGTTCCTTCCTCGGCAGGTTCGATCGCGGGAGAAAACGATGCGGCTGTATCGATCAAGGCTGCCCGAGCGCTTTCGAGGACCGAATTGGCCAAGGGCCGTACATGCAGCTTACTGCACAGGCTTTGGGCTTGGCTCAAACGCATCCCGGGTGCCACTCCCCACCGCCACGCGGCGCGCGATGCGGCGAGCACCGGACTGCGCGGGTCGCTGCGCTGCACCACGACGACCGCTTCGTTCCGCAACTCTGGTTCTGCGCGCACCCATGCAGCCAAGGGAAATGCGGGCACGTACAAGCAAGCAATGCGCATCGGTTGTGCCTCCAGGCTGGTGTCGCTCCTTCACGCAGCGCACACAGAGCTGGAACCAGCAGTGCGCGGAACTTCCCAAAGTGCCCAGCGCCCCTCGGGACCGGTGCGGTTGCGTTCGATGGCAGCCTGTACGCACAGGCCCTGGAAGAACTTGCGTTTTCCGGCGCAAAGCCAGCGAACCTCCCGAGCCGACACGCGCACGCGCAACGCAGCAAAACTTCCCGCGACGCTGCAAGGAGCCAGCACTAACAGCACCGCCTGCGCGCGAGCGGCTGCTCGTTGCAAGCGCATCCAGGAGGCATGACTTGCCCTCCGAGGGCTGTGGTGGCCCCAATCCAGAACCACCAGCGGAAAGCCTTCTCCCAGAAGGACGATTTCCGCACAGCGCAATGCCTCTTGCCAGCGTTGCGGACGAACCCACAACACTCGCGGCAACTCCACCCCGGCTGCGACCAACGAAAGCGGGTGCAAAGCATCGGCAGCATCGATCCACACTGCGGTTTCTCCGGCTCGGGTAACCGTTGCCAGCAACTGCAAGGCAAGGGTGGTTTTCCCGCTCGAGTGCTTCCCGTACAGCTCACTCAGTTGCCCTCGGGGCCATCCACCCCCCAGCAACCGGTCGAGTTCCGGAATTCCACACGAAACCCGCGCGACGGGTTCCTGTACGGCCCCGCGCCGGACCCCAGAGGTCCTTTGGAGAAGTGCTAATTGCGATTCTTCGCGGGCGAAACAGGGAAGTACCGACATGCCCCGCTTTTTCGCCAAATTTTCGCCTTTAGGCAAGAGGGAAGTAGGATCGCAGGGCAAACCGAATGCTGGGCGTGTGTGGCGGGTGCTCCGCGTGCGACCGTGTCGACAACGACACGACCATGGCCATGTAGCGGCGACCCGGTGGGTCGCCCGTGGCGCGTGGTGGCACAGCGCAACTCCTCTGCGTGCCCACGTTCCCCATCATCCCTGTGGGGGCACGGTGGTGCCGTGCCCCCACAGGGGGTGCCGTGCATCTGGTGAGGCATCTCCAGGCTTGCATCACGTTGGGCACCGATGCGGAAACTGGTTGACCGGATCGTTCACTGTCGTTGGAGCACGGCGCCCTTGTTGCAAACCATCGTGCGCCATTTGTGTAGGAGCACGGCGGTGCCGTGTCCCCAAACCACACTACCGTGCCCTTGTGACCTCCCTCGGATCACCAACCCGTAGGACCAGTCCTTGTTCCTCGTCCCGACAGGGCGAACTACAGGTGCTTGTTCCTACATCCGGTCGGGGGATGTGGTTCCGCGGCCAACGCAACGAGGGCGAACACATCGTCCGCGATCACAAGTCGTTGGATGGAATCGCTCAGCACAGGCACACCAAACGAGGCATCGGACTGCTTGGTGCCTAGGAACAATGTGCGAACACCCGCTGGCCGTCGCCCCGCAGCGGTACTGCCCTTGATCGAAGCGCGGCACGCGGGCGGGGATGATGCGCGAGCTGCGCAAATGCATTGCGATGGGTCGCGGACAACCCGCGTAAGACCGTGTCGACAAACGACACGACCATGGCGATGTAGGGGCGACCCGGTGGGTCGCCCGTGGCGCGTGGTGGCACAGGTGTCCCGGCCGCGATCACATCGCCGCGGAAAACTCTCACTCCTCACTCCTCATTTCTCTCTTCTCATCGCTTCAATGGGGCCGCGATCACATCGCCACGGAAAACTCTCGCTCCTCACTCCTCATTTCTCTCTTCTCACCGCTTCAATGGGGCCGCAGCACATCGCTGCGGAAAACGTGGTATCGGTGCTTTGACGCGGTAGATTCACTGGTGGCTTCAATGGGGCCGCAGCACATCGCTGCGGAAAACAACCGGTGCGCTTGCACAGCAGGCGCAAACTGCGGTTGCTTCAATGGGGCCGCAGCACATCGCTGCGGAAAACATCATGTACCGTTCGAGCATCGCGAGCATAGATGCGCTTCAATGGGGCCGCAGCACATCGCTGCGGAAAACGCCAGGGGCCGTGGTGGCACCGACTATCAGCTACTCTGGGCTTCAATGGGGCCGCAGCACATCGCTGCGGAAAACATCATCAGGTGGTGTACTAAAATGAAGCGACGTTGCTTCAATGGGGCCGCAGCACATCGCTGCGGAAAACCACAATCATCGACGGACGAGACCTGCCACTGTCCGTCGCTTCAATGGGGCCGCAGCACATCGCTGCGGAAAACATCTGTTTTGCCTGAACAATGCGCTTTTCAACCCCGCGCTTCAATGGGGCCGCAGCACATCGCTGCGGAAAACGCGATCGCGCCGCGGACCTGCGCCATGCGGCCACCGCTTCAATGGGGCCGCAGCACATCGCTGCGGAAAACCCAACACGCCGACCAATACTCCTACGTTTACATTTAGCTTCAATGGGGCCGCAGCACATCGCTGCGGAAAACGTGAGCCCCTCTATCTATGGTGAGCCTTGACACACTTGCTTCAATGGGGCCGCAGCACATCGCTGCGGAAAACGAAGCTTCGAGCTGCCCACGGGCAGCTTCGGTTCGCGCTTCAATGGGGCCGCAGCACATCGCTGCGGAAAACAGTGCCGTCATTTTACCATGTTGCTAATACACAATAGCTTCAATGGGGCCGCAGCACATCGCTGCGGAAAACGCCGTCGGGGGTTTTGGTGATATACTGCCAAAAACAAGCTTCAATGGGGCCGCAGCACATCGCTGCGGAAAACATTTTCTCCTCCTTTGAATGAAGTGTGTCCGCTTGGGCTTCAATGGGGCCGCAGCACATCGCTGCGGAAAACGGTTCGAGAAGAGGAGAAGCTTCGGGCTGATCCATGGGCTTCAATGGGGCCGCAGCACATCGCTGCGGAAAACGACACCAGCGTGGGATAAATTTTATTCGAACAACGCTTCAATGGGGCCGCAGCACATCGCTGCGGAAAACACCGCTACATGAACCGCTTGTGCTTGATAGTCTCGAAGCTTCAATGGGGCCGCAGCACATCGCTGCGGAAAACGGTCCAACGAAATGCACTGGCTCGTAGGTTATCTACAGCTTCAATGGGGCCGCAGCACATCGCTGCGGAAAACTACGCTAACGCCACTAAAAACCTGGGCCTCGAGCTGCTTCAATGGGGCCGCAGCACATCGCTGCGGAAAACACGATGAATATGCGCAGAATTTACTTAAATCATTTACGCTTCAATGGGGCCGCAGCACATCGCTGCGGAAAACGCGTCATGGCTTTGTCGGTCGGTCGCAAGTTGAGCACGCTTCAATGGGGCCGCAGCACATCGCTGCGGAAAACTCATCACGGACATGTTCCGGGCGCTGGCAACACCCGCTTCAATGGGGCCGCAGCACATCGCTGCGGAAAACGAGGGCTTGCGCCACCAATTGTTTGAAGTTCTCAATGCGCTTCAATGGGGCTGCAGCACATCGCTGCGGAAAACAACCGGAGAATCCGGGCCCACGAACGAGTCGATCAGGCTTCAATGGGGCCGCAGCACATCGCTGCGGAAAACACCACGTTCGTCGACTTGAACGCGAACATCCCCGGCAGCTTCAATGGGGCCGCAGCACATCGCTGCGGAAAACGCGTCCGGGGCGGGCGCTATTACCGCACCAAGAGCGGGGCTTCAATGGGGCCGCAGCACATCGCTGCGGAAAACTGGCACTATCAGCGGACGGACCTGCCAGCGTCCGCTGCTTCAATGGGGCCGCAGCACATCGCTGCGGAAAACGCGAAGAGGAGCCCGGTCCACCGGGGAGTCCGGTCCGCTTCAATGGGGCCGCAGCACATCGCTGCGGAAAACGCATCTAGCGGGAATCTTTGTGCTGTGGTGAACAAGCTTCAATGGGGCCGCAGCACATCGCTGCGGAAAACTCCCCGACCAGGACGGTCCCCGACCAGGACGATTGGGCTTCAATGGGGCCGCAGCACATCGCTGCGGAAAACTCCAGTCAAGTGGCACGGTATTGAGTTCAATTGGGGGCTTCAATGGGGCCGCAGCACATCGCTGCGGAAAACTCGCACGATCATCGCCACGTCGCGGGTGCAGACCGTCTAGCTTCAATGGGGCCGCAGCACATCGCTGCGGAAAACGACGTGCCAGACACTTTTGCGCGAATTATTCGGAAGCTTCAATGGGGCCGCAGCACATCGCTGCGGAAAACGTTGGTGAAAAGCAAAAGCGTTGCGACCTGGTGTAAAGAGCTTCAATGGGGCCGCAGCACATCGCTGCGGAAAACTTGAGGGGAGTTGCAAGTTCGCCGACGTCTCCCCCATGCTTCAATGGGGCCGCAGCACATCGCTGCGGAAAACGGTCCAACGAAATGCACTGGCTCGTAGGTTATCTACAGCTTCAATGGGGCCGCA